>BNJU01005659.1_pt1:0-660000 | contig 1948787 bp, 1836 predicted proteins | sample 8539281 | NCBI WGS metagenome assembly BNJU01 (sample SAMD00202456, study PRJDB9452) | human saliva metagenome | isolation source: human saliva | place: Japan
TTCTGTAATCCTTCTGTGTCTATTACCAGCGACTTGTTACCATGCACGGATAAAGATGGAAACGAAAATCATATTTTATTGATGCATATTCCTGCAAGTTCAGAACTACATACTAATCAGGCAGATGAAGCCTTTATGCGTGTTGGAGATAAAAGCAGAAAACTGTCTTTTGAAGAGCGCATACAGTTGATGTATGATAAGGGAGAGCGCTATTACGAAGATACGGCAGTGTATGGTGCTACGGTTGATGACATTGATATGGCTGCTGTAGAAAGATATACAGAATTGATTGGTTATACCAAGTCTGCCAATCAATATCTACATGAGAATAATGGCTTCATAACTACCAATGTTAAGGGAGAGGAGCAAGTTAGTGTGGCTTGTATTCTGTTGTTTGGTAAATATCCTCAAAAGTTTTTCCTCGTGGGCGTACTCGTTTCATCCGCTATAAGGGTACAGAGGAGCGAGTGGGAGTCGAGATGAACGTGATTAAGGATGTAACCTTTGAAGGAACGATACTTGATCAGGTGAAAGCTACGATAGCTTACCTTGAAACACAAGTTGAGGAGCATACTTTTCTTGGACAGCATGGACAGTTCGTAACCAATAGGGATTATCCAAAGTTTGTGATTCAAGAGATGGTGGTCAATGCTTGTTGCCACCGTGCCTACAATATTAAGGGAACGGAAATTCAGATTAAGATGCTTGATGATCGTCTTGTTTTTGAGTCGCCAGGTAGATTACCCGGAACTGTAAAGCCTACGAACATACGTCATACGCACTTCTCTCGCAATCCAAAAATTGCCCAATTCCTCAAAGCATACGACTTTGTGAAAGAGTTTGGCGAGGGCGTGGATCGTGTGTGTAGAGAGTTGGAAGCTAATAGGTCGCCAATCCCTACATATCATTTGGATGATTTTATCCTTAAAATTACAGTTCCAAAAGTTATACATCGGTCTATAACCAATGGCAATGCGACTGTAAATACCAAAAATACAACTGTAAATGCAACTGTAAATAGTCCAAAAGATACTGTAAATGCTCAAAACGCGACTGTAAATGCCGAAAATGCAACTGTAAATTCCAATGATACTATAGATAGATTAATAGCAAAAGCAGCCAAACAGAGGGATAAACTTACAGCGAACCGTATCTCTATTTTACGACTGATGGTAGAAAACCCTTATATTACAAAGGAAGAAATGGCTTCTATTATAGGATTGAGTGGTAGTACAATCATGCGTAATATTGAATTTATGCGTGGCAAGTATCTTCGTAGAGTCGGCTCGGATAAAAGTGGCTTCTGGGAAATTATAGAATAGAAATATGGAAACGAATTTATTGCTTGCATTAAAACAGTTTCAGCATAATGTTGAAGTAAATCCCGATTGTTTAAGAAATTTAATAGGAGAGAAGCTATTAGAAGAACAATTTTCCATGGTAGCAGACACCTTATTATTTGGTGGGTTTCTGTTAATAAACAGGAGATTTGAGATTTATGCCCATTCTATAGAATTTTTATTTTTCATGTAGAGAAGTCGGCTAATCAAGAGTTTGTTCATGATCCTGTTATGTTTCATCGAAATAAATTAGATGATGCAGATTATAGGGACTGTGAATACACCATATTTGAAGATAGGAAGTTTCTATTTGCATAAATTTGGTCTGGATATTACTTTTGAGAAAGAAGGCGAATATCGCGCATCCATTCTAATCAAAACCTTTAATGTCGTTGATAGAAATGAGCGAAGTAATAAAGCAAATTTAAATAGAGATAAGAGGATGGCAAGCTCGTATATTTATGACTATCTCCAGTTTATGGAGCCAGACAATGATACATTAAAGTCGGCTATCCAAATGGAATGGTTACCAGAATTACAAATACTGCCATCAGTTTGTTCTGTAGCAGTCCCACGCATTAATATTAATAAATTCGTCATTGATAACAATGGAAATCAAACCTCTATAAAGTCACCAGAGAAAGATACCCGACCATGGCGATACTATCGAAAAGAACCTTATCATCTGCTAACAAACTTACTAAAAGCAAGAAGGGTATGATATTATCAAGTCAAACCAACAGTGTATACTTCTCGGTTCATTTGGCCAATGATTATAGGCAATTGTACGAAGCGGTGAAGTCTGTCTTACAAGACTATCAGATACATGTAGATGTTTTGTGTAAGACTGCAGATTATTGGTGTCGTGACTATATGCCAATACAGGTTATGGATAATACTTTTGTAAAGTATAAGTACAAGCCAGACTATTTGAATAAGAGGGAAAACGTGAGTTTATTACGAATGTAGACGAACCTTTATCTTTTCTCAATCTCAATGATAACAAGTTTATTAATCTCTCAGATATTACTATTGATGGTGGTAATGTCGTTAAGACTCCGTATCATGTTCTAATGACAGAAAAAGATATTTATAGAGAACCCACAATATCAAAAATAAATTAAAATTAATCTATCGCTTAGAAAAAAAGCTTTCCAAACAGAGATAATAATACTTCCTTGGTGTAACAGGTCGCAAGATAAGTGTGGCCATACAGATGGTATGGTAAGATTTGTAAAAGACAAAAGAATTATTAATGGCAGACTATACCAATTTTGCTCCAAGAAATGGAAAGCGAATAAGAAAGATATTAGAGGAGAATGGCTATATTGTGCATGAACTTCCATTACCTTATACTATCAATGATTCGTGGGCTTATATTAATTTTCTGCAAACATCTAAGGTAATTTTGGTGCCCGGACTCAATTTAAAAACTGATAGTATAGCCTTAGAGTATTTACAGTCTTTATTTCATAGCCAAAAGATAATACAAATACCTGCTCCTTATCTAATTAGTAAATATGGAGGAGCCTTTTAATTGTATGTCATGGAATATTAAAGAATAGATTTTCCGGATGTCTTCTTTTACTATATCTACCATAATAGCTTTTTATGCCTAATTTCTTGACAAGTAGAAGTAGTTATGAAGATCACAGTGTCAAAGACGATGGAAAAAGTGATATAACCAGCCCAACCAAGTATTCTGTTTGGTTGGGCTTGTTCCATATGAGGCTACTTCAGTTTCCTTTGCATCAGACTATCTGCTTTCTGCTTTAATTCCAAATCGTAGCTATCAGCTTTCTTCTTGATATTTTTGATTGCAGTTTCGTTTCGATGAATATCAAACACATCGTTGAGCCATAGGATTTCCTTTGGGCTGCAACCTCGCCACACTCTGATAATTCGGAACTTCAAGGCATCATCTTTATATTGCTGTTTGCTTTGCCACAACCAAAAGTTGCTGACCAAAGAAACAAGACACACAACTGCGGTTATAACCACATAGGTAAAGACTTTAGACGATTTGATGTCAAAGCTGTGTTTATGGATATGTTCCTGCGGTTGTGGCTGCTCTTTCTGTTCCTGCCACTCGTTTAGCATGGTCAAGACACTTGCCATCAACTTGTCTATGGATTTTGCTTCCTCATCCTTGATACGCATTTGTATGGCAATATACTTATTGAGTATCTCTTTCGTTTTCTGCTCATATTGTTTGAGCTGCTCTTGGTCTTGCTGTTCATTACTTTGCGCTGGAATAGTAGGTGTAGGAAGTAAACAGAATTGATGTTCTTCTCTTTGAGTTCCCTTACTTCCTTATAAATTATTTCCAACTTGTTCTTGATTTCCTCAAAGAGGACAAATGTATTATTATCTGCCATAGTTATAAATGTATTTTACGTTTTTTCTTTTTCTTCTTTTTGTCGAGTGTATTGTAAACTTCCGCTGGGACTGTGCCGTGAGACTGAAACAAGTCTAATCCTCCCTCGATGAAGTCATTAACAAGTGTGCTCGTAGCATCTGCAACATCTGATATAAGATTGACGGTTCCCTGTACCTGTTGACGGCTTTCTTTGTTATTCTGCTGCAAGGCAAAATCAATTTTGGAATAGCTGCAACTCCTATCCACCTTTGAACCGTTGAAATGATAGCCGTTCTTCTCAAAGATAATGCCCTGTACTTCTTGTGTATTGCCTTTGTATTTGAAGCGCACATCAATTCCTTCATTTCTCAGGTAGGCAAGTAACGCTTTCCAATCCCTGCTTTTGGGAATCTTATCCCTCAAAGCCAGATAAATCTCATACTTGGTCTTGTCGGGCTCTTTCAAACGATATTCCTTGATTTTCTCCTTGCCATTGGCAAAGTATAAACCATATTGGGCGGTCAGTTCCTTGCTAATCTTCTCACTTCTGAATCTGTCATTCTTATCGGAGATGGTCTTGCCGTTATTGTCTATCCGATTGAAAGCAATATGAACATGCGGATGATCCTTGTCAAAATGGCGACCTATGATATACTGCGTATCTTTTATCCCCATCTTTTCCATATACTCACGAGCCACCTGTGTCATGAATTCATTGCTTAATCTTGAAGAATCTTGTGCGGAGAAGCTAAGCGAGATATGTCCTACAACCTTACTTACTCGTGGGTTTAGATTTGTTTGGTCGATGAAGCTCTGAATGATGTGGCTAATATCATCTGTCCTTACACCCGAACTATCTATAAGTTCCGTTCCTTTCTTCGGGTCGAGGATGTAGTTAATAACACCCTTGAAGCCTGAACCTTTCATTATCTTGGCAATCATTTTCGTATCAGATTTAGGATTTCGTCAATCTTGCCAATGATGATTTGTGGAAAGGAGCAACGACATGAAACCCATCCGCATTGGCACGATGTGCCAATTGATTGAGATTGTTTGCCATTCCACACAGCTTGCGGATGAAGTCTGCTTGCTCTACGGTCAGTCGTTCAATGACATTTCCTTTATCAAGAACTTTTCTTACAAACTCACTCATGGTTACTCCTGCGCTTTTGGCTTTGCCTTTGAGCGTATAGTAATCCTGCGTATTCAGTTTCACCGTGATACGGTATTTCTTCTTTTCGGCTACGCCCTTGGTTGGGCGACCACCTTTTTTATATTCTGTTTTTATCATACTTGTTTCTTTAATTTGATTTGATGGAGACCAGCGGGATGATTCTCTGCAACGACTGTCAGGAGGTGGGCAAGTGGTTTTGGTATGCCCAAAACATAAACTTGCTCCCCCAGTAAACAGATTATGTAAAACTATTCTTGTAATCATAGCTTAATCCCTTTGGTCTTCTTATTTTCTGCTTTCTCTGAATGCTTGAATTCAGCACATAAATAGTCGTTTAGATCCTTGAAATCACTATACAAAGAAGATGAATCTAAGACTGAACGACTCAATTCTTTCGATAATTGTTTATAAGCATTCCTGCCTGCATCGTCATTATCCAAGTAGCATTGGATGCTGTCGTAATGCGACAACTTCTCTGTAACCTTATGAATATTTGATACAGAATTGAGGACTATGTAATCTTGTTGGCTTAGCCCTGTCCGCTGCGGATTCTTCAACTTCCTTAATGTCATAAAAGACAAAAAGTCCATAAAGCCCTCAAAAAGAAAGCAAATCTTCTTCGACTCATGGGCATAGAAAACACTAATATCCTTTGGAGCAATGCAGCCTTTGAAGAACGGGTTGCGTATTTCATACCCACCTGCACTATTGGGAAAACCTATCCCAAAATAATGCTTACCATTAGAGTCGTAATGAAGTTCTTTACACACAATGGTAGCTACTTCCATGTCAATACATCTTTCATATAAGTATCTGATAAGGGCAGGATGTGTCAAAGGTAGAACTTTTAAGTTCTCAAAGGGGTGTGCGTGTTGTGGTGATTCCTTCCTTGAATAAGGAATAGATAAGGGATGCACACAACTTAGAGCATTGCGTTCTATCTGTCTAATAAGATAGGACACATCGGAAGACTTATATAGTTCCTCTGCCAGAGCGATGATGTTTCCACCTTTTCCTATTCCAAAGTCATACCATTGGTTGAGATTTGTGTTTACCTTGAATGAAGCATGGTGTTCTGTACGGAAGGGAGAGAGATACCATAGCTTATTACCTTGTTGTTTGATAGGTGTATGTCCCAGACTTGCAAGAAAATCTTGCAGTTTTATTGTTTTAATTTCTTGAATGTTCATATTACAATGAAGTTGAATGGTTTGAAAAATTGATGATTTGATGAAATGAAACATAATCTACTCGTTATAAACGACTTATGTACTCATCGTAGCTTCATCACAATGCCTACCAAAGTAGAATATACTTTTATGCTTCATAGAAGTGCCAAAATCTCGATTTCATGACTTCGTTATTTCCCGATCTCGCTCTCTAACATTTTCCCGAAATACAGAGATTTCTCCGTTATAGCACATCTGACCTTGTTTAGCAAGTTGTACTTTTGTGCGGACAAAAGTGTTACCGATTTCGCGAAATCGGGAAATGGGGTCGCAACTCACATAAAGGAGCCAACCAAAAGAGAAACTTGATATATTTCTCTTTTGGATAGTACAGAATACCTCTTTCATCATTCCTTTATACTGATGAGCAAAAGGATGAATGAGCAAGATGTTGCCAATCAGGAATTTATATGCTTCTTTCATCATTTCATCAAAATAAATGATTAAATGTTTGTGAGTAGTTCTTTGGTCACGGTGTAATATCTACCTGTCCGCTTGATGGGCGAATAGTTCCTTAAGCTATTGTAGTCTATCTGATAGGTGAGATAGGTAAGGCTGTTGGGAGCCGGCGAAAGTTTCCAAATATCCTGTACAATCCTTCGGACTTGGCTTTTGTCAGCCTTGCAGCCTGTGTTGTTTAGCAGGCACACCATATCATTGATACAGAAAGAATACTCGGTAACCACCATCTGCTCCATTACCTCTAAGCAGAGTTCAGACATTTCCAACTCAATCTTATTTCTATTGCTGCGTATTATACGCTGTAGAGCGGGTGTAAAAGTCAGCTTGGGTGCAAACCACATACGACTTTCCTTTTGGGTAGATAGCGTGCGATGCTGCAGGAAATAAAGAAAGGCAGGTATCTCGGCTTTCAGCTTTTGCAGAAAGTCTGTGTCGTCACTATCAAGCCTGTTTATTTTTCTTACCCAATATCGGGTTTCTCCCACATCAATGATGACAGGGAGTAACTCGTTATTGGAGCAGAGCACGAACTTGGCAAAGAAGGAGATTTCGTCTCTGTCTTTGCCTTTTGCTTCCACCTTATAAGAAAGTGTCGTACTGAGGTTTTTGAGCCGCTCGCTATCTTCCCTGCGGTTGAGCAAAACTTCGTCCACAACGATAAGCAGTTTCCCTGCCCAATCTGCATTGAACTGGCTGCGGAAGTCCTCATTCGTGTTGAAAGTTACATTGTTCTGGAAAACAGCTTTAAGGAAGTTAAGGAATGTACTCTTGCCTGTGTTCCTTTCCTCTGATACCATCAGGAGAATGGGAAGTTTCTGTACAGGTTGGAGATAGAGTAACTGTAAGTAGTCTATGCCCAGCTCATATTGATCCCCGAAATATGATGTATCAGGGATTCGATGTGCGGAAAATCTCCTTCTTTTGGCTGGTGCCCTATCGGATCATAAAGATTAAGAAATTTATCAACCGCCGGTTGATAGTTCACATGGTTGGGAACAGTGCAAAAGCCGTCATACTTTGGGACTGTGGCGATGAAGTCTTTGCCATAGTCCTGCCGTAATGTCTCATTGTTCCACACAATACGCTTCTTGACGAAACCGCCATTGATGCGTGGTTGGTTCACAATCTTGTATAAGGTTGTACCAACACGGATAAAATCTTCGTGTGCCATAAGTTACTTCTGCATTAAGGGTTTGCTACCCATAATATACCTTTGGGCTTCTTGATTTATCTGTGCAGAAGTTTTAATAGGATTCTGCCGTAGCCACGCTTCAAGTTCTGTCTTCTCAAAATAAAGCATTTTTACCTTGTGGCTTGTAATGAGGTATCAGATTTTCCCGATGTGAGTTTGTAGAGATAACTCTTTGAGAGGTTCAAGAATCTGCTGGCTTCTTCAAAACTCAGCACGTTCTTATTCATGAATACCATTTGTTCGAGTTCTTCAACTCGAGTTTCTAATGTCTTGTTCATATTGAAAACATTTTTGAATTAAACAATATGAAGGTGCACCTTCGCTAATTATTTGTTAACGAGGGCAAAAATTAGAAATGATAAAAGTAAATGGCGTTGAGCAATGTTTGAGGTATCAACCTATGCTCAACCTTTTTTCAGTTGTTTGATGTAGTTATCAATGGTTTCCCATCCTTTCGGCTGCTTCATGTTGATTTGGTCTGTTGCGGTGGAAAGGTCGGTGCGTGTCAGTGGTGTATCTTTTGTTTTTCCTAATACAAGTTCATGGCGAGCAATGGTCGACTGCCATTCATCTGTAATAAACCCTTTCAGATTAAGACTCTGCATGAGATATGCCAGTTGGCGGTTGTTGTTTGATTTCAAGACACCTTTTAGTTTACAAGCAAAGAAGTCTTTGAGTATCTTGGAAGATATGCAAGTCGTGAATAATTGGATTTCGTTGATACAAGTAGTTAGAAGTTCAATTTGCTCTTCTGTAAAAGAGGATTGAAATGGATTTGTTTCTTTGCCAACAATGACAGGTTTCTTTTTCTGTCCACATGGTTCATCGTTTACCAAAATTGAAGGGTGAGGCTGGACGGTTTGCATCTCTGTCAATTCAATTCGTTCTATTTCTTCCATAAGATATTTTGCGTAGCGTTCATACAAAATAGCATCGACAAGGTACGAGAACATTGGCAGGGCATCATTATAGTAGGTATGTGCCTCAATGTACCTTGCATATTCAAATGAAGATACGGAGAAAGAGGTATATTTCTGTTTTTGTTCTTTGGTCAGTGATTCAAAAAAGGTACTTTCCCACAAGAAGTCGCCAGCATTGTAGTACTCCTCTACACATGCGAGAGCAGAATGATTGAGATAGATGGAAGAAAGTTCATCGGTTATTCGGATATATTCTTTCTGCAAAATCTCTTTGAGTTGTATATTGCTTATGCAGCCCTTCTTTCTCAAAACATTTCCTATGAGGACATTGTAAGTTTGAGTAATACAGTAGCTTAATATCTGCTGAATACTGTCAAGCTGTATTTTTAGACTTTTATCTTCCATTTGCTATATTTCTAAGGTGGGTATCTATTTGCAAAGATAAAGCATTCGGTGGAGAAAAAGTCAAGGAAAAGAAAGAAACAGAATAAAATGGAAGAGTTGTCGTTAATTAAATATAAAACTGAGAGGTGAAAAGCTATAAAAGTACACCTTTCTCATTGTTTTGTTACACAGTACACTTTTAGTACATGTTGAAAAAGAAAAAGCCCTTGTAAATCAACGATTTACAAGGGCTTTGTAGTACCCAGAGCCGGGGTCGAACCGGCACGGATTGCTCCAATGGTGTTTGAGACCATCGCGTCTACCGATTCCGCCATCTGGGCTTGATTCGGGTGCAAAGATAGGGGAATGTATAGTAATGGCAAAATAAAATTAGAAAAATGTGAGGGTGGAGGGGATAAAGTGGGTGAAAAAAGGGCGAAAGGTGGCGGTGAGGCTCGTTGTGAGGTTGAGAGAAAAGTGAGGGATGTTGTGGGGAAAGTATCGGCAGGGAGGCGTTTTTTGTTTTTTTAATGGCAAAGGAGTTGCAAAGAATAGAAAATAGGTCTATTTTAGCGGTATCAATAAAACTTACACAAAAATGGGAAAACACAATGACTATTGCGTGATTCTTGCTGGAGGGCTTGGCAAGCGCCTTTGGCCGAGCAGTCGTAAGAATATGCCGAAGCAGTTTTTGGACTTTTTTGGCGCGGGGCGTACTCTGTTGCAACAGACGTATGACCGCATTGCACGGATAGTGACTACCGATCATATCTATATATCCACCTTCGAGGAGTATGTGCCTTTTGTCGAAGAGCAGTTGCCGGAGGTTACAAGAGAACGAATTTTGGCCGAGCCAGTGCAATTGTCCACAGCGCCCGCCACAGCTTGGGCGGCTTATCACATCATTTTGCGCGATCCCAATGCCACTATTTTCGTGACGCCTTGCGACCAGATGATTCTCAATGAAAACCTTTTTGAGAAAGAGATGCGGGCGGCACTCGACTTCGCGAGTAACCACAGCGTTTTTCTGGCTTTGGGCGTGAAAGCTACACAGCCCAATACGGCTTACGGGTATATCCAAATGGGCGATTCCATCGAGGAAAAGCTCTATAAAGTTCAATCGTTTTTGGAAAAACCCGATGCGGAATACGCTGAGACTTTTGTGCAGAGTGGAGAGTTTCTTTGGAACACAGGTCTCTTTGTGTGGAACGCTCACACATTCCGGAAACTGTTACACGAGATGATGCCCGTGCTGGAAGAGCAGTTGTTGCAGGAAAATGGCAGCATAAAAACCGAACGTGAGCTGGATCTTGTTCAGCAACTCTACCCTGCCAACTTACACCGCAGTATAGACCTCGTTATCTTGGATAAGTGTGAGAATGTTTATGTGATGGAGTGCAGTTTCGGCTGGGCAGATATTGGTTGCTGGCCCGAACTCTACCACGTTGTTGATAAAGACGTTGATGGTAATGCCGTGATAGGTGGAGGACATGTGGAACTTTCCGACAGTCAGAACAATCTCGTGATGGTTCCTTCGCAGAAAGCCGCCATCGTTTGTGGTTTGGACGGATATTTGGTAGCGGATAAGGGGAATGTCCTTCTTATTTGTCCGAACAACGATCCAGGCCTTGTCAAGCGTTTGGCCAAAGAAGCTCGCATCCAATTGGGCGAAGATTTTGCATAAGAAAAGACTGTGAGCAATCAGACGAGAGGGACAGAACAGAGAGTACCTACTCGATAAAGACTTATTACCATCCGCAATGTCGTAGAAAAGGCATTGCGGATGGTCTGTTTTATATGCGATTTCCTTATAAAGCACCTGGCGGAAAATATCCTTATTGTGTCAGCTGACACAATAAGGATGTCAGCTGACAGCCTTATTGTATTTTCAAACGCAATAAGGATATTTACGACCCCCTTTTAAGTATTGTATTCCTCTCTCATAGAAACTGGTTGGGAAAAGCTTTGGGAGTTTTAATCTTGTTTTTTTAATGTGTTGATATTTAATAAAATATATAGTGGTAAAGCTTTGTTTGTTAAAAGCTTTTTCAGATGTACTCCGTTTTTCGTATATATGTAATGATGAGGTGGAAGCAAGAAAAGTGAAGTTTGTAGCAGATAGTGAGATTTTTCCTTCTTCTTGTCAGAAAGTATTCCTTTTTCCTCATTTTGCTTGTGAATCATTGTCTTTTGTACGTTCAGAAACTTCACAGAGAGACTACTTCTGCCCACTTACAACACTATTTTACAGAATGTTTTTTGTGTTACGGGCCGCTTGTCGTACTTTTGTTCCCTAAAATAGTATTATGAACGAAGAATATGAAATAATGGCACCCGTGGGCTCTCGAGAGTCCTTGGCAGCAGCCTTAAAAGCAGGTGCAAATTCTATTTATTTTGGTATAGAGTCGCTCAATATGCGTGCTCATTCTGCCAATCATTTCACCATCGACGACTTGCATGAAATTGCCCAAATCACGGCAGAACATGGTGTGAAATCGTACTTGACGGTGAACACAATTATCTATGGTGAGGACCTCACCTTGATGCGCAAAATTTGTGATGCAGCGAAGGAAGCAAAGATCAGTGCGATTATTGCCTCCGATGTTTCCGTGCTTTCCTATTGTCATCAGATTGGACAGGAGCTGCATCTCTCCACACAGCTCAATATCACTAATATCGAATCCCTCAAGTTTTACGCCCAATTTGCCGATGTCGTAGTATTGGCGCGTGAGTTGAATCTTGAGCAAGTGGCTGATATTCATCGTCAGATTGTGGAGCAGAATATCTGCGGCCCCAGTGGGAAACAGATACGTATAGAGATGTTCTGCCACGGTGCCCTTTGTATGGCCGTTAGCGGTAAGTGCTATCTTTCGCTTGACAATCTCAATCATTCTGCCAACCGAGGTGCGTGTATGCAAGTTTGTCGGCGTGGCTATACGGTGAAGGATCGTGAAACAGGCGTCGAACTGGATGTGGACAATCAGTATATCATGAGTCCGAAGGACTTGAATACCATCGGTTTCATCGATAAAATGATGGAAGCCGGAGTCCGTGTCTTCAAGATTGAGGGGGCGTGCTCGTCCAGCTGAGTATGTGCTGCAAGTGGCATCGTGCTATCGTGAAGCTATCAATGCAGTGCTAGACGGTACCTACTCAAAGGAAAAAGTGGACGAGTGGAACAAGCGTCTGAGCACAGTGTTCAATCGCGGTTTCTGGGATGGCTACTATTTGGGCCAACGTATGGGCGAATGGAACAATCGCTATGGTTCGATGGCAACAGAAAAGAAGGCCTATGTTGGTAAAGGCGTGAAATATTTCTCCAAATTGGGCGTGGCCGAGTTTAAGTTGGAAGCCGGCGAAATTCGCAAAGGTGACAAACTGCTCGTCACAGGACCTACCACGGGTGCACTCTATTTCACCGCGGAAGAAATCCGTTACGACCTCGACCCTGTTGAGGTTGGCGAGAAGGCAGAAATGTTTCGCTGCCCGTGCCCGAGAAAGTCCGTCCTTCCGATAAGCTCTACCGCATTTGCCCCGTAGAGAATAAATAAATACAACTATCATGGGAGAAAAACTGCAAGTGACCCCCCGAGAAGTGCGCGCACTGCTGTTCGATTTCGGCGGAGTGCTCGTTGACCTTGATAAAGATCGCTGTTTCCGAGCCTTCGATGAATTGGGTATAAATATGCGCCCATTTATAGGTACTTGTAAGCAATCGGGCATTTTGTCCGCTTTTGAAAGAGGACAAGCTAATACCCACGAATTTTGCAGTGCCATTCGCTCAACTTTTGCAAAGCCCGAGCTGGCCGATGAAGCGATTGTGGCCGCTTGGGAGCAGTTCTTGGTGGACGTTCCAGAGAATCGCCTGCAGCTGCTTCTTAAAGCAAAGCAGCACTACCACTTGTCTTTGCTGAGCAATACCAATCCCGTGCATTGGGCGTTGGGGCGTGAGCGTTATTTTCGATATAACGGCCATGAAGTACACGATTTCTTCGATGAAATCTTCCTTTCTTACGAACTCGGCGTTGAGAAACCCTCACCGCTCATCTTTGAGAAAGTGCGCAATGGGCTACCTTTTGCGCCCAGTGAAGTGTTGTTTTTCGATGATTCCCCTGTCAATTGTGCTGCTGCTCGCGCCTTAGGCTTTCAAGCCGTTGAGGCAAAGAAAGATGGAGAATGGTTGAAATTCTTCGATGAAAACGGGATTTTTATAGGAGAATAGTCGCAATGTGTAGACCGATTATATCTCGCTTACAACAACATTGAGAAGCCGAAGCAAAAAGAAAAATAAACGATTATGCTCATTATAAGAGAATATACCAAACACAGCAAACAGAATTACATCTTGCGGACGTTGCAACCAGCCGTAGGGACGATTGGCGTTTTCGATGGAATGCACCGCGGTCATCGCTTCCTGCTCGACCAAGTGAAGGAGGAAGCCACGCGCAGAGGCTGCCTATCAATGGTGGTGACCTTTGCCGAACACCCGCGCTCGGTGGTGGAAACCGACTACCGACCACTGTTGCTCACCACTTTAGATGAAAAACTCGAACTCATTGAGGCGGCGGGCATAGATGTTTGTGTGGTGCTCGATTTCTCACCACTCATGGCCATGCGCACCAGTCGTGAGTTTATGGAACTGTATCTGCGCGACAAGATGGGCGTGACGTGTCTTGTTATTGGCTATGACCATCATTTCGGTTCTGATGTGCAGAATGGTTTTCAGCAGTACAAGCTCTACGGCAAAGAACTTGGAATCGATGTGGTGCGGGCGAAAGAATTTGAAGGACGCGACTTACACGTCAGTTCGAGTGCTGTGCGTCGCTTCCTCGAAGGCGGAAATGTGGAGATGGCCCGTGCGTGTCTCGGTAGGTCCTATTCCCTTTCTGGTAGAGTGGTGGAAGGGCATCGTGTGGGGCGTGAACTGGGATTCCCCACAGCCAACATAGAAGTGGACAACCCCAACAAGCTGTTGCCCGCTCGCGGAGCCTACGCCGTTTATGTCTATTGGGACGGTGAGCAACATAAAGGAATGCTCAATATCGGTTCGCGCCCCACGCTGAACAATGGAGAAGATACCACGGTGGAAGTTAATATCTTCGACTACGATGGGGACCTTTACGACAAATACCTTACGGTGAGTTTCGAAAGCCGTTTGCGCAACGAACAGAAATTTGACTCTCTCAACGAACTCAAACTCCAGCTTCAGCAGGATGCAGAAGCTGCTAAAGAAATACTGAAATGACAGAAAAAAACAATCCTGTGTGGCAAAGATTGCTATTATTATAGGTCTTTATTTGATAGTCCAGGTGCTGGCTGGAGCCGTAGCTCTGGTTGCTGGAAATTGGAACAATCTGATGGCAGGTCAGCCTTTAGACAAGAATGCCTTAATGGGCGATGCGCGTTGGGTAGGCATTGCCTTGTTTTGTGGTAATCTCATCATGATGGTCCTAATGTGGGCTTTCCGCTTGGTGCGGCGCAATCTGCTCCCCACTCCTCCCGCTGGAACCTTACATGGCTGGGGCTGGGGCATTGTAGCCTTCTTCCTCGTTGTTTTTGGGGTAAACGGAGTGTTCTCTCCTCTTGATTTGAGCGATGGTGGGACAACCCAAATGTTTCAAGGTATGGCAGATAATCCCATCTGCTTTCTATCGCTCACGCTGATAGGCCCCATTGCTGAAGAGTTTGTTTTCCGCGAGGGCATCCAGCGCCATTTGGTGGCTTCAAAAGTACCGATGAAATGGGCCATAATTATATCGGCAGCCCTCTTTAGTGTGGCTCACCTGAATCTTGCACAATCTGTGCCCGCCTTCTTCTTGGGCTACGCTTTGGGCATACTTTATGCTCGAACGGGCGACATACGTTTGTCGGCCGCTGCTCATGTGCTAAACAATACCTTGGCTGTACTCTTGTTCCAAGTATCGGAAGCCGACGACCTGACGAAAATAGTTGGAGTTTATCCCTTGATAATCGTTAGTTCAGTACTGCTAATCTCCGGCATTTTCCTCTTCACTTATTGGTGGAAGAGGAGTGAGCCTCAGAACAATACCCCCACGATAGGATGAAAATAGGAAAGATAGATTTAGGCGAACGCCCCCTTTTGCTCGCTCCGATGGAAGATGTGACGGATGCAGGCTTCCGCTTGCTTTGTCATCGCATGGGAGCAGCTATGGTCTATTCAGAATTTGTGGCCTCCGATGCGCTGGTGCGCAGCGTGAAGCGGTCGTTCGAGAAACTAAAGATTAGCGACGACGAACGCCCCACGGCCATCCAGATCTATGGGAAAAATCCCGATGCAATGGTCGAAGCTGCTAAAATCGTTGAGGAAGTGGCCCATCCCGACGTTCTCGACATGAATTTCGGTTGCCCCGTGAAGCGCGTAGCAGGGAAAGGCGCTGGCGCTGGCCTGTTGCAGAACGTTCCGCTGATGTTGGAAATCACTCGCCGCGTGGTGGACGCCGTGAAGATACCAGTAACCGCAAAAACACGCCTGGGCTGGGATAGCGAGCATGAGATTATCGTAGACCTCGCGGAGCAGTTGCAAGATTGCGGTATTCAAGCTCTCACTATTCATGGACGAACCCGCGCACAGATGTATAAAGGTGATGCCGATTGGTCTCTGATTGGAGAAGTGAAACGGAATCCCCGTATGCACATTCCCATTATTGGTAACGGCGATATTTGTACGGGTGAAGAAGCCCGTCGTGCTTTCGAAGACTATGGCGTTGATGCCGTCATGGTGGGACGTGCCACCTTCGGTCAGCCTTGGATTTTCAAAGAGATGGTGGACACCGTTCATTCTGATGAACACCTGCTGGAACACGCTTTAGAGAGTGACTACGCACCTTTGTCGGCCGATTGGAAACTCGATGTGCTCAAAGAACAGGTGCGGCAGAGCATTGCCCGCATCGATGAATATCGCGGAATCCTCCATGTTCGTCGCCATCTGGCTGCAAGTCCGATTTTCAAGGGAATCCCCAATTTTCGCGACACCCGCATCGCCATTCTTCGCGCCACTACACAAGACGAACTCTTCAACCTAATGGAACAGGTGCGCCCCTTGGTGAGACGCTACGATGGTAAGCGGCCCGAAGATATGAAAGCAGAAGTGGAAGAATAAGATGAAAGCAATTCATTGTCCGCTACTTATGTTGGACGATGTTTCGCTATCATTTGAGAAATAATTATATTTGTGGCATTATAAAATAAGGAAGATATGAAATTTGCTTTGATTGGTTACGGTAAGATGGGACACATGATTGAAGAGATAGCTCGCAATCGTGGTCACGAAATAGTTTCTATCATCGATATCAATAACCCCGAAGATTTTGATACTGACGCTTTCCGTTCGGCCGAGGTAGCCATCGAATTCACCAATCCTACCGCGGCTTTTGGCAACTATAAGAAAGCTTTTGCGCAGGGTGTGAAGGTGGTGAGTGGTTCTACGGGATGGCGCAAAGACCATCTCCACGAGGTTGAGGCGCTGATTGCCGAGGGCAATACGCTCTTTTGGGCGTCCAACTTCTCGCTGGGTGTGGCCATCTTTAGTGCTGTCAATAAGTATTTAGCTCGTATCATGAACGCTTATCCTGGCTATGGGGTGAGTATGGAAGAGGTGCACCATGTCCATAAACTCGATGCGCCCAGCGGTACTGCCATCACGTTGGCCGAAGATATTGTGGCGCGCCTTGACCGCAAAACCGATTGGGTGCTGGGCGAATTTCATAAAGCCGATGGAACAGTGGAAGGCACGAAGGACGTAGCAGCCGACAAGTTGCGCATCGATGCCATTCGCCGCGATGAAGTGCCCGGTATCCATAGCATCACCTACGACAGCGAGGCAGATAGCATCACCATTACGCACGATGCTCACAGTCGCAAAGGTTTTGCGCTCGGTGCCGTCTTAGCTGCTGAATTCACTGCTACTCATACAGGTTTGCTCACTACTGACGACCTTTTTAAATTTAAGAAAGATGACGACAGAAAAAACACAAACTCAGGTGGAAGCCACACAGAAAAAGCCCAACTGGATAAAGTTTAGCATCTACACCGTTCTCTACCTCGCTTTCCTTTATTGGGTGGGCAGTTGGTGGGGACTTATCGTTCTCCCTTTCCTCTTCGATGCTTATGTGACTCGTAAGATAAATTGGAGTTGGTGGAAGCAACTCAAGAACAAGACAGCTCGCTCCGTTATGGCATGGGTCGACGCCATCGTCTTTGCCTTGGTGGCCGTTTATTTCTTAAACCAATTCTTCTTCCAGAATTTTGTCATTCCGTCTTCCTCTTTGGAAAAGACGCTTCTGACGGGCGACTATCTCCTCGTGAGTAAGTTGAGTTACGGTCCGCGCATTCCGCAAACGCCGCTCTCTATGCCTCTTATGCAGCACACGTTCCCGATTTTGGGCTGTAAGAGCTATCTGGAACATCCGCATTGGGATTACCGCCGCGTGAAGGGATTGGGCCACGTGCAGGTGAATGATATTGTTGTGTTCAACTATCCCGCTGGCGACACGGTGGTGGCCAATGTGCAGCAGCAAGATTTCTACCGTTTGGCATATCAGTTGGGCGACCAAATGCTTACGCAGCAAATGGGACTTCAGAAGCCTTTCTCGAGCACGCTGACCCCGACAACGCCCTACGCAGAGCAGCAAGCCGTTTATCGTAAGATATATGCTGCCGGACGAGCTTATATAGATGCTAACGAGCCAGAATTTGGTGAAGTGTTGAGCCGTCCCACGGATCGCCGTGAGAACTATGTGAAACGCTGTGTCGGACTGCCGGGGCAGACGCTCCAAATCATCAACAATCGCATTTATCTTGATGGTAAACCGAACCCCGAACCCGAAAACGTACAGTATAGCTATAGTGTGACGTTCAACTCTCTGCCGAGTGCCGATGAGATAAAAGATTTGGGTATAACAGCAGAAGATCTCTCCTCAAATGTTCCGCAAACGAACACCTATGTCATGCCGCTTACGAAGACTGTGAAGCAATACCTCACAAGCCAGAAGGGGATGGTTGCAAAAATAGAACCTTTCCCCAGCACAACGGACTGGCTCTTCCCACAGAATATGGCTAAAAATTGGTCTACTGCAAACTACGGTCCTATTTGGATTCCGAAGCGCGGAGCCACCAAACTGCTGTCGCTCTCAACGTTGCCCCTCTATGAACGCTGCATCCGTGTCTACGAAGGTAACACGTTGGAAGTTCGCAATGGGAAAATCTATATCAACGGGCGCCAAACGGATCGCTACACCTTCAAGATGGACTACTACTGGATGATGGGTGACAATCGCGACAATTCTGCCGATTCCCGTTTCTGGGGTTTCGTTCCAGAAGACCATGTTGTGGGTAAGCCTCTCTTTGTTTGGTTGTCGCTCGACCAAGACTATGGCTGGCTGAGTGGTAAGATTCGCTGGGATCGCTTCTTCAAATGTCAGCAACATAAAGTAAATCTACCAAAGATGGAATGTGCTAATCAGCCTCGTAAGGCGCTTATGTCTTAGCCTATTAGCATATTCCATCTTTTGCACTTTTTTCATTTCTCCAAAGTTTGCGTCTACTGAAAGTCTACATATTGCCTCTTGTCGTAGCCATCTCCTTACTTGTGCTCGTGCGCTGCTGCTTCGTTACCCACTACGAGGTGCAAACAGCTCTACCCGAGCTGAGTTTGCAAGAGGGCGATCGCTTGCTGGTGGGGCGATATGTTTCGGCAGGAATGAAGCGAGGAACGATAGTAGCTTTTCGTCATCCCTCAACAGCGAGGATAGAGTTGGCTCGCATCATTGCACGTCCTGGTGACTCCCTTTGGGTGGACAATCAGCAGCAGAGAGTTTCTTTTCTGAAGCGAGCAGGCATGGAGAATTCTTTTATGGTGCCCGGCCATTGCGAACCTGTTGATGTACAGCCGCAGAGTGCTCGACTGCTGTACTATGTGCTTCGTCACTATGAAAAGGCGCGAGCGGTACAGATAGTTGGAAAACGTTTGCTTATCGGCGGTGTTCCCACAACGCGCCTACATTTCAGTCAGAACTATTATTGGCTAGAGAACGTAGGCCTTCTTCCCGAGAGTTTTATCCTTGGCCCTGCGCTCTGCATCACTTATAGCAGTCGAGATTGGCAGCCACGCTGGAATCGTTTCCTGCGCCCTCTATAATTGCTCCTTTCTATTATTCGTTTTTTCCCTTGAACACAGTCTTACTCTCCTCCGCATACCTTCCTCCCATTCAGTATTTCGCGCGCCTGTATGCTGCCGATCAAATACTGGCCGAACGTTGCGATCATTATGTTAAGCAAACTTATCGCAACCGAGCTGTTATTGCGTCAAGCAACGGGCCGCTGGCACTGACCATTCCCATTGTTCGCACGGGTGAGAACAATCAGCCCATGCGCGACCTACGTATTAGCGACCACGGCCGTTGGCGCCGTCTGCATTGGACCGCTCTGGTGTCGGCCTACGAGCAAAGTCCTTATTTCCCTTATTATGAGGACGATTTTCGCCAGTTCTATGAAGAGCCCTACGAATATCTGATTGATTTCAACGATGCTTTGCAAGCCAAGATTTGTGAACTACTCATGCTGACGCCCGATATACGTCCCACCACGGAATATGTCAAAACTCCTGGGCCAGAGATTGAAGACTGCCGCGACCTTATCCGTCCGAAGGTCAGCTTTGAGGAAGATGCGCGTTTCCGCATCGTGCCATACTATCAAGTTTTCCAGTCCCGTTTAGGTTTTCTCCCCAATTTGAGCATCGTAGATCTTTTGTTCAATATGGGTCCCGAATCGCGCATAGTGCTGAAGAAGAGTTTGGTTTGAGTAAAATAGAAAACGGAGAAAGAAGAACTTAAGAACATTGCATAAGTGGAGCACTCCAGACATAGATGCATTGACAATTTCATAGTCAACTTATTAGGTGCTATTGTTCCTTATTATCTGGTTCTAAAGAAGGCGTGCATCAATGTACAACGAACCATCGATACACATAGCTAGCTCTGTTTTGAATTCATCGGATTCACGTAACTGTATGTACTTACTCTTTCTTCTTCTCTTATTTCTATGTGTACCTACAATAAGTGCGTCGGCTGACACAATAAGGATATGAGCCGACAGCCTTATTGTATTTAGAAATGCAATAAGGATATTTATGTTCATATATGCAATGATTGTAAAAAGCGCACTTAGATTAATTGTTCTTCTTATAGCTTATTACAGCCCAACTTCCCATAAACATGCCTATACTGAGGAGTGCAAATACTTGGTGAATAATACTGCTAAAATTACCACCACGAATAAAGACAGTGCGCATTGCTTCTATGAAATAGCTTACAGGATTGATGTATGTTGTGAGATAAGCTAAAGAAGGCATAGAGCGAGTAGGCGTGAAAAGACCTGAAAGTAGAAGGAGGATGACCACGAAAAACCACATCACGAAGATAGCTTGCTGCATGGTTTCGGAGTAGTTGGAAATGATCAGTCCGAAAGATGAGAAGAATAGAGCCAGCAACATTGCCAGTAAATAGATAAGGGCAATATTTCCTTTTGGGGTTATACCATATACAGCCCATGCTATGAACAGACAGACTGTAATGATGAAGAAGGCAATAACCCAATAAGGAATGAGTTTGGCAAGGATAAATGTCCATTTGCTTATAGGGGTTACGTTTATTTGTTCGATTGTGCCTGCTTCTTTTTCGCTCACAATGTTGAGTGTTGGTAGGAATCCTGTCATTAGCATCATCACGATGGCAAAGAGGGCAGGAATCATGAATAGTTTGAAGTTTAAGTGTTTGTTGTAGAGGTATAGTGTAGATATTTTAGATTGTATGGCAGCAGCAGAAGGTGAAGCATTGGTAGACACAATTTGGGAAAGATAAGCTGCTCCCATTGAACCTTTTGTGCCATTAACAGCGTTAGCAGCAATGAGAACTTGCGGCATGCGCCCTAAGGTGATGTCGCGACTATAGTGTTCCGGGATTACCATTGCTATATCAGCCTCGGAATGTTCTATATTGTTGAGTGCTGCCGCGTATGTGGGTTGTTGCCCATGGAAGATGAAGTATTTGCTTGCTTCTATTTCGTGTACTAATTGTTGCGAAAGAGTTGAGCGATCGTTATCTACTACATCAACCAGAATATTCTTTACCTCCATGTTCATCACCCACGGCATCACACACATAATTATAATGGGAAAAACTATGATGAGCCTTGGAATAAACGAGTTTCGACGAATCTGAGTGAACTCCTTTCGTAAGAGATATTTCAGTGTCATAGAATTCTATTCTAATCTTTTGTTAAACTTAGCGAGTGAGAGAAACAGTAATACAACAAGCATACTTGTAAGGATAATCATTTCATGATATACTTGCTCCACTCCAACTCCCATTATCATTAGTTTTCGCATAGCACTAATATAGTAGCGTGTAGGGATAATGACCGAAGCGTACTGCAAAATTTGAGGCATTGATTCAATAGGAAAGATCATGCCTGAAAACATGACAATGGGCATTAGTAATACCATCGCTGATAGCAACAATGCCACAAGTTGAGTTTGGGCAATAGTAGAAACAAGTAAACCCAACGAAAGAGCTAAGAGAATGTATATGGTGGAAATAAGGAATATCCAAAATAGAGAACCTTGTACCGGTACGCCTAATACAAAGTGGCCATAAGAAGTATTGCTATTAAGATGACGAAAGCAAGCACTAAATAGGGTACTACTTTAGCAATGATAATCATCAGGGGGCGTGTGGGTGAAACCAGTAATACTTCCATAGTTCCTTTTTCTTTTTCGCGGACGATGGAAATAGAAGTCATCATGGCACAAATCAGCATTAGGAGCATACCCATAATTGCAGGTACGAAGTTGTAGGCGGATTTCATTTGCGGATTGTATAGCAGCTTTGTATTTATGCTGTTTTCTTTCGGATTCATAAGAACTGCACTTGCATAGTTTGACCATTGCTGCGCCATGTTAGGGTCTGCACCATCAACAATGAGTTGAAAACCCGACTTCTTGCTTGCAAAGTCTTGAGAAAAGACAATTGCCATATCAGCCTCTTGGTTTCGAATGGATTGTTCTGCTTCGGAAGGTGTGGCAACTACTTTTGCAATCGTAAAAAACTCAGATGCAGCTAAGCGATCTGTTGCTTGTTGGGTGGCATAGTCAGCATTGCTCGTGACTATAATTATCCGTACGTTCTTTATGTCGTTGGTGATAGCAAATCCAAAGAGAAGCATCATGACAATAGGCATTCCAAATAGTATCAGCATTGTGCGCTTATCGCGAACAATGTGTTTGGCTTCCTTGATGACAAATGAAATAAACTGCTTCATTCTATGTTGGGCATTATTTTTGAATATAATCGTTAGTCGGAACTTCTTGTTGCCTGGCGTGCCAGATAAGTGAATACGTGGTCCATATCAGGCTGATTGAGCTTTTGCTTAAGTTCGTTGGGTGTACCTAAGGCTTTGATTTTACCATCTACCATAATAGAAATGCGATCACAGTATTCAGCCTCGTCCATATAGTGAGTAGTAACAAAGACCGTTATTCCTTGCTTAGCAGCATCGTAGATAAGCTCCCAAAACTGGCGGCGCGTTGCCGGGTCAACTCCTCCCGTTGGTTCGTCGAGAAACACAACTCCTGGTTCATGAAAGATGCTGACAGAGAAAGCCAATTTCTGTTTCCATCCTAAAGGTAAACTGGCTACCAAGGTGTTGCGATGCTCGGAGAAATCCAATTTCTGCAATAACCTATCTGTCTTGCGTCGAATCTCATTATCTGTCATACCGTAGATGCCTGCAAAGAGAGAGATATTTTCTGCAACAGTAAGGTCTTCATAGAGCGAGAACTTCTGACTCATGTACCCGATGTGTTTCTTTATCTGTTCATACTCGGTTCGTATGTCAAAACCTACCACTCTGCCTGTTCCACTTGTTGGTTGGTTGAGTCCCGTGAGCATATGCATTGCCGTGGTCTTACCTGCTCCGTTGGCACCGAGAAAACCAAAAATTTCTCCCTTCTTAACGGTGAAGGAAATATCGTCTACTGCATGGAAAGTACCAAAGGCTTTGACGAGATGTTCTACTTCAATGACATTTTCAGATGTATTGTTGATGTTATAGCTTTCTCTATGTTCGATACCAGGAGGATTAAAGATATCTCTAAATTCTGTAAGAATTTCCTCAGGAGTTCCAATTCCCTTTATAATGCCTTCTGAAAGAAAAGCTACACGCTCACAATTTCTAACTTCATCGAGATAAGGTGTGGATGCAACGATTGTTATATTGCGCTCTTTTAGTTGTGCAAGTATTTCCCAGAAGTCTTTACGACTGACAGGATCAACACCTGTCGTAGGTTCGTCAAGAAATAGAACACTCGGATGATGTACAAGTGTACAACAGAGCGCCAACTTTTGTTTCATACCGCCAGAGAGCGCTCCTGCCTTACGATCCTTAAATTGTTCAATCTGTGAATAGATGGTTTTGATAGAGTCGTAGCTTTCTTCTACTGTCGTATTAAAGAGCGTCGCAAAAAAGTGAAGATTTTCTTCTACCGTCAAGTCTTGATAAAGTGAAAATTTGCCTGGCATGTATCCCACTCGCTTACGTATCTCGTTCATTTGTCGCACAACGTCAAAACCGTCAATTTCAGCCGTACCTGATTCGGGAAGAAGCAACGAGCAGAGAATTCTGTACATGGATGTCTTGCCAGCTCCATCAGGACCTATAACTCCAAACACTTCGCCTTTGTTCACAGAAAAACTGACATTGCGTAGTGCCTGCACCTTACCATAGTGCTTAGATATATTATTTACTTCGATTGCTTTCATTGTTTTGAGAAAAACTTAAAACTTCACTTCTCCATACATTCCTATCTTTACGTAATCATCGTTTTGGAATTGTATTTTAACAGCATAAACCAAATCGGCTCTCTCATCATCGGTGAGAATAGTTTTGGGCGTGAATTCTGAGCGGCTTGAAATCCATGTGACAAGGCCGTTGTATAGTTTCTTCTGCCCATTCCCATAATCTGCCATGACTGTCGCCTTTTGTCCCAGTTTGATATTTTTCAGCTGTTCTGAGGTGATATAGGCTCGAATGAACATTGTTTTTGTATCTGCAACTTTAAAGAGCGGCTTGCTCATGGAAATGAATTCGCCTTTTTCTACATATTTCTCCAAGACTACACCTGATATGGGGGAGGATATTTGAGTGTTGTTGATTTGATCTTCTATCTGACGTTTCTGTGCTTTTATACCCTGCTTTTGTGCATTGATAGCAAGAGCTTGCTTTTTAAGTGAAGTGTTGTTACTATTAATTTGATTGCGTGTGGCATCATATTGTCGTTGTAATACTTTTATATGATTGTTAATGTCATCGAGTTGCTTGCGTGGAACAGCACCATCCTTTACCAATTCGGCGTATCTCTTTTGTTCTTTTTCTTCATTAGAGATTTGCTCAGACAGTGATGCTAACTGTTCCTGTATATTCAATTGGCGACTACTTGTTGCTGAGGCGTTTCGTCCAATTGTTGTTCTGTTGCTGTTAGTTCTTCTTGTTTTTGTTGGAGCTGAAAGTCGTCTATCTTTCCTACAACTTGGTTTGCTTGTACGTTTTGTCCTTCTGATAGGTTGAAACTTTTAAGTTCTCCCGAAGACTTTGCTGCAACCGTCACCTCCGTAGCTTCAAACGTTCCTGTTGCATCATAATCTTTTTTATGGTCGCTACACGATGCCAGCAGAAAAGTAATACTGGCTAATAGAAAAATCTTTTTCATATTTGTCGGTTGTTTTTATTCGTTGTTGGTATATTTCAGATTATACATTTCCTGGAGCATCTCAATCTCATGTATTGCTCGTTGTGTTTTTGCCGAATTCTCGTTATATATTTCTCGCAGCAAACTATTGACATCAATGATCCCATGGGTGAGCTTCGATTCAGCAGCCTTTCGAACATTGGTGCGCAGTACAATTATTTCATCATCACTTTGCATCAAACTGCGGTACCTGCTAATATTTTCTGTCTGTTGTATCTGTTCTATATTATTGTTGAAGAGAAAGACGTCACGTGTGTTTTCAATCATGGCTCGTTGTTTCTTCAACTTCTCCTTGTCGTTTTTTCGAGTATAGAGAGCTCCTATATTCCACGAAAGCTTTAGCCCTACAATGCCATTCAGTCTCCACTTATTACTCATCATGTCCTCAAAAATGTTTAATCCTGGATAGCCATAATAGCCTTGGGCAAAAAGACCAAACTTGGGTCTCAATTGTGCATTTAAGGCCCTCTCTTGTATATCTGTAAGTTTTAGCTGATTATCGAAAATTCTTAGTTCTGGGCGGTTGTTCGTAGATATTGTAGAGTGGAGGATACTTGGCTTCTGAGGCTGACTTACTTCTATGCCACAAAAAGTACTTAATACATGCTGTAATATTTTGCGTTGCGATTTCAAATTTGCCATTTGTTGCTCTGTGCTTAAGCGTTCTGCCTTTACATTATCAAAATCGCTGATGGAAGCTGTTCCGACTTTGACCCAGGCTGCAAGTTTGTTTTCACTCGAAAGTAGCAGTGCATTAAGATTTTCATTTAGCTTAATTTGTTCGTCCAATAGTAAGAGAGAAAAATACATCTCATTGATTCTTTTTCTCACCTGATACAGGTCCGATTCGTTTTGTGCTGCTTGAATTTTTCCTTCTTGTTGTGCTATCTGGCTTTGATTGCTAATTATGCCACCATCATAAATGGTTTGTTGCAGTTCTATTCCCACTTTATATTGTTCCTTGGTCAACCCTTTCATCTTAAGCCCCATTTGCTGAAACATACTTTGCATACTTGGAGGCCAGGATGCAACTTCACTTTGGTAGGTGGTTTGTGCTGATGCAGTAAAGTGTGGCAACCATCCTTTTTTTATGTTTTTAACCGTTAGTTCTGTTGTCTGATCAATTAGATCATACTTTTTGATACAAGGATAGTTTTTCTTTGCAGCTTGCTGACATTCTTCTAATGTCTGTGCTTGGCTGATGATAGCCATTATTATTAGGGCGAAGGTCATTATTTTCTTTTCCATTTCTCTAAAGTGTTTTGTTGTGGCAAAAGTACGGTGATTTTTATATTATATAATTATATTTTACACTGATATATTTTTCCTTTTTTTGTACGATTCTTCTTGTTTTCTTTTTTTTCTCTTCAAGAGAATCAGTTTATTTTGCAAATATATCGTACAAAAAGGCAAGTTATGAAAGAATCAAAAGTTGTTAGTCAGTTTTCTTTATAGGATATTGATTTAGAGGATCTTTTCAAGTAACAAGGTGAAGTTTTTTTTAATGAAGATGCTGTAATAACCTGCCTGAATACACGAAAAAAGGAGGCTCGTTAGAGTCTCCCTTTTTTGTAATCCCATCGGATTTCGTCCAACCGTTGTCGCCGTGGGGGCTGGGTTGTGATTGATTGTTTTAATAATTGAGCGGCGATGTTTGTTTCTTCAAAGCCCCGCGGTTCGAGGCAAACCAATGTATATCTTTTATGAATTTGTAATCTCCTTGATGAAGGCCTCTGTCATGCTTCCTGTCAGGTCGATGATGTAGAGATGTCCTTCTTGTTTTGTTATGAGCACCACTTCCACGAAGGTATCACCGCGTTTGCGTGTGTAGAGGTTCTTTCCGTCGAAGGTATCGTAGAGCTGGTAGCGTCCTTTGTTGGCTTTGATGAGTGCCTCGGCCTTTTCGTGGAGAGTCTGCGTTTCCGAGACTTTGTCGTTAGAGATGATGCGAACGCTACGAATTTGTCGTAGGAGGCTCTCTGTGTCCTTGTCTTTGTTGATGGCGTCGGACTGCAACATTGCGGACATCATGGTTGGGCTTACTGTTTTGCACGTAAGGCTTGTGCCTTGGGCGTATGTCTTCATGAAATGAAGAGCAAAGTCTGTTTCGTGCTGTGCCGCAACTGTCAGAGAGGTTAGCGCCAGCAGTAGGATGCTGAGAAGGCGTTTCATTCTTCGTGTGCGCTGTTTGGGTTGTCGTTTTGTTTTGTAGAGTCAGCGCTGGCCGTTTTTTGGAACATTTCCAAACCGTCCTGCACTACCTTATAGGATTGTTGGGCCGACTGGTAGGAGTCCTGATAGCTTGCGGGATTGTAGTCCCACGGACTTTGGCTATTCTGCTTGTTGAGATAGCTGCTTGCACTGTAGCCCACCATGGCAACGATGGCGATGGCTGCGGCAGCCTCATAGAGCGGGCGCAGAGAGCGGAAAATGCTCTCCCGCTTTGCGCGAACCACGATTGTCTGAGGTTCTGTTGCACCAATCTTTTGGAGAATCTTTTCGTCGAAATCGTCGCTCAATGATATTTCAGCTTGGGATTGTTCGTAGGAGAACAATTCCTTGTATGGCAGCAGATGTGCGGGCACATCGGGCTGGCTAAAGAACGCGCGGAGGATACTTTCCTCTTTCTCGGTCGTTTCGGCGATCCAGTAGCGTTCCAGGAGTTGTTCTATATACTTATAATCCATAATTCTCAATTTTATCGTATTGCTTTCTGATGGCTTGGCGTGCTCTGAAGAGCGTCACTTTGACCACTTCTTCGCTCACTCCCATGATGGTTGCTATCTCGCGGTAGGATTTTTCCTCAATGTCGCGGAGCTGCATGATGGTACGCTGTCGCTCAGGGAGTTGGTTGAAAAGTTCGTGCACCTTGCGTAGTTTTTCGTCGCGTTCCAGTTGCTCATCCGGCGTAAAGGAATTGTCAGCGGCGTCTATCTCGTTGGCTTCGAGCGAAAGGTTTTGTGCTTCCTTCTTTTCGTGGCGGTCGAGAGCAAGGTTTCGGCAAACGGTCATGCAGTAAGCTTCGATGCTCTCAACACCTCTTAGCTCTTCCCGTTTGTTCCAAACTTTTATCAGTGTGTCAGACGTAACATCTTCGGCCTCTGCCGAATCGAGCGTGATGCGCAGGGCAAGTCTGAAGAGTTTATTCTTCAGAGGCAACAAATCATATCTGAAGTCAATGTCTTGCATAATCACTCTCTGCTATACTGACGGAGGACTCCGACAAAAGTTACACTCCCACGAATGTTTTTTCTCATATTTTTCTGTATATCGTTTGTAATGCGTTGAAACACAATGAAAAATAATTTTTATTTTTTCTTATCCAAAGCTTGTATATTTCTTTTTAGCCCTTCAAACTTGGCGCGCTTCACTGCCGACCCTTTGAAAATGGCGCGGTACTGTTCGACGGTGAGCTGCTTCCAGTCTTCGGGTGTCATTTTCAGTAGTTGTTCGCTGGGGCGAAATTCCTCTACATCGGTGGGTTTGGCAAATCGATTCCACGGGCAAACCTCGGCGCAACGGTCGCAACCGTAAAAGCACGCTCCCATCTTCTGTCCCGTCCCGGGTGGTAGGTCGCCCCGGTTCTCTATGGTCAGATAGCTCAAGCAGCGGTTGGCATCGAGCGTACCATCGCCCCGAAGAGCTTGGCCGGGGCAGGCATCGATACACGCATGGCACGTGCCGCAGCGGTTTTCTATGGGTGTATCGTAGACATCGGCTTCGTAGGGCAGAACGATTTCTCCTAAGAAAAATACGTCCCACCTTTCGGCAGGATGAGCTGTCCCGAGCGTCCCTGCCAGCCCAGTCCGCACCGCCACGCCCAGTAGCGCTCATCCAGCGGTGCGGTGTCCACAAACACGCGCGTTTCATACCCCTCTTTGGGCGGGATATGTTCTGCCAGTTGTCGGAGGCGTGCTTTCACCACATCGTGATAGTCCTGCCCATAAACGTAGCGCGAGAGCGCCCACCCTTTGAGTTTTTCAGCCGGATAGTAGTTGAGCGCCACGGAAACGATTGTTCGCGCCCCCTCCACCAGCAATCGTGGATCGAGCCGTTTGTCCATGTTGCGCTCCAGATACTGCATGTCGGCATGCCGTCCCTCGCTGATCCACTGTAGCCTTCTTTCGGCATGAACCTTATCCACCGGTTCTGCCGGTGCCAGTCCACATGCCGAAAAGCCGAGACGTAGTGCCTCGGCTTTGATAAGTGATGCTTTCAGTATGCCTTCTGTCAGAAAAGAAGGCTCATCAGGGGTTGTCTTCGTCATGAATCGAATACCAGTCGTCTTTCTCTTGCATGCGTCGTCGGCGTTCGTAGGCAGTTTGGAGCTTCATGTTGTCCGTTTCAGCCTCTTCACGATAGCGTTCGTCGCGTTCGTTGTAGTCTTCTCTACCGTAATCCATAGCAATAGTTTTTAGATGTTATTCTCTCTTTGGAAGGATAAGGCAAATTTATGCTTTTCTTTGCCTCTCTTGCAACTTTTTCCTCTTAAAAAACTTGAAAGACTGAAAGTTGGCTCCTTTCTCTTCAAGCTGTAGTGGCTCTTAGGAAAGTTTAGCAGGTATGGCTTCCCCTACGGTTGGGAGAGACTCTTGAAAAGCCTCCTTCTGTCAATCTACTTCTTATTTTCTAAACTCTGAGAATCGGTTGAAATTCATCACGGAGTAAGTAGGTCCTTGGATGAGGCTTGTTGAAGGAGAGGAAGAATAAGGCAGGCGAAAGATACAATAAGCCTATTGGGTGACATCCTTATTGCGCCAGCTGACGTCCTTATTGCTTTGGCTGATACAATAAGGGAAACTGTTGCTATGTTCTCTCTGATTTTGTCTTTCTTTGGAGAAAATTCGTGGAAAAATAAGAAATTCAGTGCCATCTGGGACTTTTGGCGTGCTGCAACAATCACCTCAAAGGGGAGATTTTACGCAGAAAGCCGCAGATGGCACTGAATAGAGATTTTTTGCCTTCTCTTGGTGTTTAGATCAATGTCAAGGAAAGCGAGAGTTTTTTTTGATTTTTCGTTCCCTAATCGAACACTTTGAATTCATAGCCCTGATCGCGAAGCCATTCGATGGCGCGAGGGAGCGCATAGAGAATTTTGTCGTGGGATTTGAGCGAATCGTGGAAAGTGATGATACTTCCATTGCGTGCATAACGCTGCACGTTGCGCAACACGTCGCGGCCGTTGAGGCGCTTACTGTAGTCGCGCGTTACGAGGTCCCACATCACCACGCGATACTTCAAGCGGGCCGCCACATAGAGAGCGGGTTTCATCCAGCCGTGAGGCGGTCGGAAGAGGTCGGTGCGGAGGTAGGCGTTGGCCTTCTCCACGTTGCGCATATAGCTATTGATGCCATGACGTAGCGAGCCAATGTGGTTGAAAGTATGGTTTCCCTATGCGGTGTCCGCGCTGCTTGACCATCTCGTAAATCTCGGGATGCTTCCGCACATTGTCGCCCACCATGAAAAAGGTGGCCTTGATACCGTAATGGTCCAATACGTCGAGCACCCACGGCGTCACTTCAGGGATAGGTCCATCGTCGAAGGTGAGATAAACGGCGCGAACGTTCTTGTCCATTCGCCAGAGTGCCAGCGGGTAGAGCCATCGGAGCCATTTGGTGGGTTGTTCGATAAACATATTTCGAGAGAGATTTTATGAGCGTTGTGCTAAAAAGAAAAAGAAGAGAGAAACGACCCCATAAGGGTCGTTTCTCTCCATGAGTATGGGGTTAATCTGCGAGATTATAGCTACTCTCGTCTGCATCAGCCTCCGATTGTGGAGCTTGATTTTGTTGCATCATCTTCATCACACCTTGTGAACCGATGCTGCCTGCCGTGGTGCGACTCAGTGCATTGACGCGGTTGTTCCACAGGGCGAAGTCCTTATCCTTCATATCCTGAAGGAGGGCTACGCAGCGGTAGAGGTAGAGGAAGGTCTTTGTGCAACTGTTGGCATAGGCATACGCTGTTTCCTGTGGCAGCGTGTTGGCCCAGTTGAGATACTGCCAGTTTTGGCGCGCCACCTCTTTTGCCACTTTTGCTGCTTTGCCCTTGTCGCCAGCACGGAACCAGAGCATTGCAAGATCAACATCCGAATATTCGTAAGGCACTGTGGCTTCTGGCAACACTTTCTCGCACATGCGCAGAGCGGCGAGCGCCTTGTCCTTCTTGCCTTCGTTGAGCAGGCGCTCCACGAGGACAGAGAACATGCGGCGGTGGGTCTGTGCCATGCGTAGGTTGGTTTCGTCGAGGAAAATGCCCGGCATAGCTACGTTACCATATTTGAAGCGCTTCATTAGGTTGGTGTACATCTTGTCCGTATCAATGCGGCTTTGGCCGAGCTTGAACGGTGTGAGACGATAAGCCAACCCCTCGAGGCAGAAGTAGTCCTGTAAGCCAGCATAGTTCTCAGCTCCAAGCGTTACGCTCATATAGATGGGTCGCTTCCAGTTGTTGCGCGCCAACATTTCGTAAATCATCACCTGCTTGCGAGACATTCCTCTTCCGGCCCATTTCAGTGAAAGACTGATATGGTCGGGGATTTCCATACCTGCTGGCACGGTGATACCCTGATTGATAACGTTCTGCTTGTTCACTTTCACCACTACAGAGTCAGTAGGGAAGATCTGCTTCGTGCGGACATAGTTGTCCATGATGTAAGTGAGTTCGTAAGGATCAGGACCGTTGGGATGAGCCTTCTTGAAAGCATCGAGTTCGGCCTTGCGATCCACGATGGGGAAGTAGCCATGTTTGCCGTCGTCCACATATTCGGCACGCTTCCACGCAATGGGGAGCGACGGAGAATTGTAGGCAGGGCGCACCATCTGGTCGGTGTACCATTCCGTCTGGAGGTATTCCAAATTGCAGACACGGGCATCCGTACGCTTACCTTCGGTCTCTTGGTTGTACCAGAGGGGGAAGGTATCGTTGTCACCATTCGAGAAGATGATCGGGTTAGCAGGTGTTCCGTCGGCCAACTTCTCGGGCATAGTGTCGAGATAGTTCAAACCGAAGTCGCGACAAGCATAGCGGCCAGAACGGTCGTGGTCGTCCCACGTCTGACTCACCATTTGAAGCGGTACGAGTACACAAAGCACAGAGGCTACAGCTGCTGGCAGTACGCCAAACTCTTCCGTGGCTTTCTTTCTTGCCTTTAACGCACGACCCAAGAGATCGGCCAAAGCAGCCACGCCCATACCAATCCAGATGGCAAAGGCATAGAACGAACCAGCATAAGCATAGTCGCGCTCACGCGGTTGCATCGGGGTCTGATTCAGATAGAGCACGATGGCAAGACCTGTCATGAAGAAAAGGAAGAATACCACCCAGAATTGCTTCACGCCCTTGTCGCCGCGGAAAGCTTGCCAGAAAAGGCCGAGCAAGCCGAGGAGGAGCGGCAACATATAGAACACGTTGTGAGCCTTATCCTGCTGCAATTCGTTGGGCAGCTCTTTTTGGTTGCCATACATGGCATTGTCGATGAATGGGATACCAGTGAGCCAATTGCCGTGTTCCTTCTCTCCATTGCTTTGATAGCCGTTCTGGCGACCTGCAAAGTTCCACATGAAGTAGCGCCAGTACATGAAGTTGATCTGATAGGACATGAAGAAGTTCAGATTGTCCCACTGCGAGGGCATTTGGCCATACTGGAAGTCGCCACCAGAGGTGGTGTAGTTGACATCACGAAGCTGGATGTTTCCTCCCAACCAGTCGTTGTAAGCCTGCGCATGTGCGCTGGAATACATACGCGGGAAGAGCATCTTCATGCCCGACGGATATTGCAGAGATTCGAGACTCTCAACATCTTCATAAGTGTCGGCTTCGTTAGCTTGTGTCTTCTCTTTGCGGTGGTGCTCTATTTTGTTGTTATAAATGGCCTGTCCGTTGGCATCGAAGTCAGGCTGAGAAGTGAAAGCCTGGCCGAAGAAAAGCGGAGCTTGTTCGTATTGGTCACGACTCAGATAGCTACCCAGCGAGAAGATGTCCTCGGGGGAGTTCTGATCCATTGGCGGATTGGCAACGGAGCGAATCACGATGACAGCATAAGAACTGTAGCCAATCATCAGCATGAGCATACAGAGGAGGCTCGTGTTGAGAATTCGCTTGCGCAGCAGCATCTTTCCGTCCTTGCGCTTCATGTTGAGCAAGAAGTAGAGCGTAGCTAAGAGAATGATGCCGATGAGCATAGACATAAAGCCTGTTCCGAAGAACGGGATACCGAGCATGCCGACACTGGCGAGGTAGAGCCCGTTGGTGAGCGTGCGGTTGGTCTTTGTGGTGCTCCAAATGGCCGTTAAGACAACGGCGATGAGGGCAAGGATGTAGACAATCATACCGGTGTTGAACGGCATTCCGAGGGTGTTGACAAAGAACAGCTCAAACCAGCCGCCCACCTTCACAATGCCCGGGACAACGCCATAGAGTACGGCGGCTACCAGCAGGAAGCCTACGAGAAGAGCCACCAAAGAGCCTTTTGACTGGGCTTGCGGATGGCGCTTGTAGTAGTAAACCAAAGCGATGGCGGGGAGGCAAAGAAGGTTGAGCAAGTGGACGCCAATGCTCAATCCGGTAAGATAGAAAATCAGTACAATCCAGCGGTCGCTGTGTGGTTCGTCTGCGTGGTCTTCCCACTTAAGGATGAGCCAGAACACCAAGGCGGTGAACATGGAAGAGTAGGCGTAAACCTCGCCTTCCTCAGCTGAAAACCAGAAAGTGTCGCTCCACGTGTAGGCCAAAGCGCCCACAACGCCCGAACCCATAATGGTGATGATTTGTCCCCAAGTGGTGACCGTTCCGTCCTTGCAGATGAGCATCCGCGTGAGGTGGGTGATGGTCCAGAAGAGGAACAAAATACACAAGGCAGAAAGGAGCGCCGACATGATATTGACGCAAAAAGCCGCCTTGGCAGGGTCGCCTGTGAATTGGGTAAAGAAGTTACCCGTTAACATAAAGAATGGTGCACCGGGCGGGTGACCTACTTCCAGTTTTGTTGCCGTGGAGATAAACTCAGGACAATCCCAGAAGCTCGCCGAAGGTTCTACTGTCATGCAGTAGGTGAAGGCGGCGATAGCAAAAACAATCCAACCGATGATGTTGTTGGTAATTTTGTACTGCTTCATTGATGTGTTTGAATATATTATGATAGTTTTTGATTTGCAATCTAATACAATTTACAAAAGTAGAAAGATTTTTCGGCATTCCAATAAGGAAGTCTGGATTATTGAGCCGACAGCCTTATTGTGTGTGCGGTTTGGGCGAAAGGAGGTGAGGGACTTTGAGGGTAAAAATAAGGGCTTATCACACTATCTCACGAACGGGACGGAGCAGGCCGTCTTTGACTTCCCACATAGTGGTGTTGCTGACGGTGGCATCATGGCTAACGAGGAGCACAGCACTGTGGTTGTTTTCTTCGCGCAAGAGATTGTAGAGAAAATCCTTCCCTTCGAGGTCGAGATGGGTATCGGGCTCGTCGAGGAGAAGGAGATCGGGTTGCGAAACGATGGCGCGCCCCAGCAAAACGCGTTGCCACTGCCCGCCACTAAGGCCTTTGATGGGTCGCTCCTTGAACTGACTGATTTGTAGGCGTTCGAGCACACGGTCGACCTGTTCTTGCTGTTGGCGCGAAAAGCTTGCAAAGAGGTGTTTGCGGTTTTGCAGTCCGCTCAGCACCACCTCGCCCACGGTGATAGGGAAGTCGCGATCGATGCCTCTATACTGTGGTAGGTAGCCCAACGTGAGTCCTGGTCGGCAAACGATGTTTCCGGCGGTAGGGGGCAACAGTCCTGCAATGATTTGTAGCAATGTGGTTTTACCTCCACCGTTGGGTCCCGTCAGAACGATGAAGTCGCGCTCAGATATGGATGCGCTGACGTGGTCGAGAATGGTATTCCGCCCGTAAGTAAGGCAGAGGTTATCGAACTTGAGTAGTTCCTTCATTTTTCAAAGCCTTTGAAATGATGGAAAGTTCCGTTGGCCAGTCGTAGCCGAGCGGATTGATGATACTTACTTTTGCGCCCAAGTGCTCCGCTATGCGGCGGGCGGATTTTCCGCTGTATTCCTTTTCTATGAATACTACTTTAACATTTTCGTTCTTACATGTTCTGATGAGTTGTTGCATTCGTGCAGCAGAAGGTTCTTTGCCGTCTTGTTCTACTGCCAGTTGGCGCAAACCGTAATCGCGAGCGAAATAGCCGAGAGCAGGGTGGTAGATGAGAAAACTACGGTGGCTCACATCTTTGAGTTCGGTACGGATTGCAGCATCAATGCTATCGACACGAGCATCGAAACGTTTGAGGTTGTCTTTGTATATCTCAGCATTGGCGGAGTCGGCTTCGCACAGAGCGTTGCAAATATTGCCGGCCAAGATGCGAGCGTTACTCGTCGACATCCATACATGTGGGTCGGCTGAGTTGGAACTATTTTCACTATGTTGTGCTGCCAAGAGATTAACGCCCTTCATGAGTGAAACGATTTTTAGCTCAGGAGCAGTCTCTGCCATTTTCTCCAGTTGAGTTTGTTCGAAACCCAGCGTACCCACTGAAAAGTAGAGTTGACTCTGACTGAGCTCCACTATTTGGTGTGGCGTTGGTTCGTAAGTCTCAGGGCTTCCTCCTGTAGGCATGAGTGTAGTGACCTTATAGTGGTCGCCCGCAATCTGTTCTGTGAAGTAGCGCAGCGGTTCGATACTGACAGCTATGCGCGGACGGGTGTCGGTCAATTCGCCAGCACAACTCGTGAGGAGGACGCTGATGATAAGGAGGAGGGCAAAACGAGTTATTTTCATTTCTTTATAGTGCTTTGTAGGCAGAGATAAGTATGGCATACCGAACAAATTTTCCTACGGCAATGTTGAACACAGAGTAGAGAAGATTGGTGCGAAGGTAGCCCATGGCCACAGTAATGACACTTCCCAAGATAGGAATCCATGCTAAGAGTCCTGCCCAAGAGCCATATTTGCGTACTTTTCGCTTTCCTTTTTCTAATTTTTCAGGTGAAACCTTCGTCCATTGCTGTATCCATTCTTCTTTTCCCAAGGAACCGATGAAATAGTTGAAGAGTGCACCAAGAACATTTCCCAGCGTTCCCCAAATGAGAAGCCCAGTGGCGGGAGTACCTGCTGTGAGCAGAGCAATCATCACAACTTCGGAGCTAAATGGGAGGAAACTTCCAGCCAAAAATGCTGCAAGGAACATTCCGAGGGCACCATTTTCGATCAGGAGCTGTTGGAGGGAGTCGAGCATAGTGTGAGTCTGTTTATAGAGGGAATAGGTCTTTCAACCAATTCTCCAAAGGGAGTAATCCTGAATTATAACAATAGAGTGCGATGGCGATGACTAACCAAAAGATGAACCAGATATTCATGAGCACTCGCCCCTTTGCAAGGGTGAAATAATGGGCAATGAGTGGAGAACTATTGACGAGCAGAAGAGGGAAAAGATAATTGAAGAAACATGGATAAGCCACCATGCCGCCGATAATGGCCAGTTCTTGTATGATAAATATGTAGAAACACATTCTCACACGAATCTTGTCGTTGAAGTTCGTGCGATAGTAGTGGATGAGTCCTAACAAGACGAGTACCAGAAGAAAACCAAAGTTGACATACTGCCAGAGAGGAATGCTCTTGTAGTCGGGAATTTGATATTCAAAGTAGGGGAGGAGATAGAGAAAAGCCGAATCGAGCTGGTTCTTCCATACAGCCCAGCCGGCAAGAAACCAATAGGGGATAATAAGCCCGAAAATGCCTGCTAAAAACGTGCGCCAAGTGAGCGAACGCAGTTGAACAGCCATTTCGATGTAGAAAAGGATGGGGAGTAGAAGCATCGGAGGGAAAGCAAGGCTTCCGATACCGAGGAAAAAGAAGGTGTGGAAAATGATGCCTTCTGGACGCGACTTTTGATAGGAGTTGAAGAGAAGAAGGTAGGACACCACTAAACAATAGGCGGGAACCATCTGCCAACTGAGCGAATGTGTGAATGTACAAGCTACGGAGAGCATCAAAAAAGTACAGCTCACCATGCGCGAACGAATGCGCAGCAGTTGGTTGCGATTGTTGAGTTCCATCAGCAAATAAGCCATGAAGAGTGTCGAAGCCAAACCTCCGACACTCCAAATAGTTATGGGGTCGAATACAAACCAGAGAATACTGGCGATGACGACCATGATGGGCAACGTGAGCGGCCCAGTGACTACTTTGTTTCTGAAACTTTTATCAATCATTCTTATGAATAAAGTTGCGAGGGGGGCTATTGGGAAACTCCCCAAAGATTCTGACTGCGCGAAGAGATGCGCGAAGTAGCAACTTTCTTGTGCCTATTCCTTTGTCTCTACTTACAGTACATCTTTTCCGATATCTCGACGGTAGTATTTACCCTCATATTGGATTTGTTCTGCCCCTTTCATGCTCTGTGCCAGAGCTTCTTGCTGTGTCTTACCATAAGAGCTAACGGCAATAACGCGGCCACCATTTGTAACGAGTTTTCCATTCTTGATGCTTGTTCCAGCATGGAACACAACGCTTCCTTCAACGGCTGCTCCCGTAATGGGGAAACCTTTCTGATAATCGCCGGGATAGCCACCACTGACAAGCATCACGCAGACTGCCGCGCGCTCATCGAATTCCACTTTGCGCTGATCGAGGTTGCCCTCGGCCACACCTTCAAAGAGGTCTACTATGTCGCTCTTCAAGCGAAGCATGACGCTCTCTGTTTCGGGATCGCCCATGCGGCAGTTGTATTCGATAACTTTCGGTTGCCCATCGCAGTTGATGAGGCCGAAAAAGATGAAACCCTTATAGTCGATGCCTTCTTCTGCAAGTCCATTTACAGTTGGACGTATAATCTCTTTTTCTACTTTCTGCATCCATTCGCGAGTGGCAAAAGGAACGGGAGTGACACTTCCCATACCACCTGTGTTCAGCCCAGTGTCGCCTTCGCCAATACGTTTGTAGTCTTTGGCTTCGGGGAGCAACTGATAGTTCTTACCGTCGGTCAGAACGAAGACGCTACATTCAACGCCACTCAGGAATTCTTCGATGACCACTCGGCTACTGGCGTTGCCAAACATGCCGCCGAGCATTTCGCGGAGTTCTTTCTTGGCTTCTTCCAGTGTTGGGACAATCAGAACGCCTTTTCCTGCTGCAAGCCCGTCGGCTTTAAGGACGTAAGGGGCTGAGAGTGTCTCTAAGAATCGGCAACCTTCTTCCACGTGGTCGCCGTCGAAGGTGGCGTAAGCGGCCGTGGGAATGTTGTGGCGCTTCATGAAGCCTTTGGCAAAATCCTTCGAACCTTCCAGTTGTGCACCCACCTTAGAAGGACCGATGATCTTCACATCGCGGAGCAAACTATGATTCTGGAAATAATCTGTGATACCTTTAACAAGCGGCACTTCTGGTCCAACAACCACCATGTCAATTTCGTAGTTGATGACAAAGTCTGCCACTTCATCGAAATCGGTTGGTGTCATCTCCACATTTTCTCCAATGTTTGCCGTACCGGCATTGCCAGGACCGATGTAGAGTTTTTTTCGACTTTGGGACTTTTGTGCTATTTTTCCATGCTAAAGCATGTTCGCGTCCGCCGCTCCCTAAAAAGCAAGAGTTTCATAACGTTGATGTTTATAGAGGTTTGAGTGGCAAAATTACGCCAATATCCCTGCATAACAAAAGTTTTATACTTTTTGTGTCGCAGAGCTTCGGGTACGGACAGATCGGACTGTTTAGATTGGCTCAGCTGATAAGTGAAAAACTCAAAAGAGAAAGCAAACAACAAAAATCCCCCGCTGGTGGTTAGACCTGCGGGGGATTCCAAAGTGCCTATGGCTATTTAATCATATAAATTTTCTGATTAGAAATCGAAGCTGCTGCCTTCCGGCTTTTGCTGCTCTTCGCCAAAATTGCGGCGTTCGTTGTGGTCGCGGAAACCACCTTCGCGGCGCGGACGACGTTCACCGTGGTTGTCACCATCGCGGCGCGGACGGCGCTGTGGGCGATCCTCCCAGCCTTCGGGTTTCTCTTCGAGCACACGATGAGAGAGGCGGAACTTGCCCGTTTTTGGATCGATTTCGAGGAGCTTTACTTTGATTGTGTCGCCTTCTTTGATGCCAGCTTCCTCAACAGTCTCGAGACGCTTCCAAGCAATCTCAGAGATGTGGAGCAAACCTTCCTTGCCCGGCATGAATGCTACGAAGCAGCCGTAAGGCATGATGCTGATAACTTTTGCATCGTAAACTTCGCCCACTTCGGGAATAGCAACAATGGCTTTGATCTTACCAACTGCTGCATCGATACTTTCCTTGTTGGGAGCGCTAACCTGTACGACACCACCTCTTTCGTCTTCGTCGATAGTAATAGTGGCGCCAGTTTCTTCCTGCATGCCCTGGATGATTTTACCGCCTGGGCCAATGACAGCTCCGATAAATTCTCTGGGAATAGTGAACTGTACGATGCGAGGAACTTGCGGCTTGAAGTCTTCACGAGGAGCCGGAAGTGTTTTAAGCATCTCGCCCAGAATATGTTCGCGACCTTGTTTAGCTTGTTCGAGAGCCTTTTCGAGAATCTCGTAGCTCAGACCGTCGCACTTGATGTCCATCTGCGTTGCAGTCAGACCATTGACAGTACCTGTAGTCTTGAAGTCCATATCGCCCAAGTGGTCCTCATCGCCAAGGATGTCGGAGAGAACAGCATATTTCTCTTCGCCTGGATTCTTAATAAGACCCATAGCAATACCGCTGACGGGATTGTTGAGAGGCACACCAGCGTCCATCAAAGACAATGTACCAGCGCAGACAGTAGCCATAGAGCTCGAACCATTTGATTCGAGAATATCACTCACAACACGAACGGTGTAGGGGAAATCCTCAGGAATCTGCCCCTTAATACCGCGCCATGCCAAGTGGCCATGACCGATTTCGCGACGGCCTACGCCGCGCTGCGCCTTAGCCTCGCCAGTGGAGAAAGGAGGGAAATTGTAGTGGAGCAGGAAACGCTGGTAGCTCTTGTCCAGCACATCGTCCACCATTTTCTCATCGAGCTTCGTGCCGAGAGTGGTAGTGGCGAGAGCTTGTGTTTCACCGCGGGTGAAGATGGCAGAGCCGTGAGGAGCGGGGAGCGGACTTACTTCGCACCAGATGGGGCGAATCTCCGTTGTCTTACGTCCGTCGAGGCGCTTGCCTTCGTCGAGAATGCAACGGCGCATTGCGTCGCGTTCTACGTCGTTATAGTATCTGTCGATGAGCGTATTCTTTTCTTCGAGTTCGTCAGCTGTCAGGTCGGCATGTGCTTCAGCATATTTCTCTTTGAAGTTCTCGCGGAGAGCATCGAAAGCATCCATGCGATCGTGCTTAGGCAGAGCCTTACCGATGATGTCGTAAGCGGGCTGATAAAGTTCGTTGCGAATTTCTTGACGCAACTCTTCATCGTTCACTTCGTGACAGTATTCGCGCTTCACGTCGGTGCCGAGTTCCTTCATCAGTTCTTTCTGGATGCGGCACATGGGCTTGATGGCTTCGTGGGCAGCTTTGAGAGCAGCGAGGAGTGCGCTTTCGGGCACTTCTTTCATTTCGCCTTCCACCATCATGATGTTGTCTTCCGTAGCACCCACCATCAAATCCATATCGGCTTGCTTGAGCTGTTCGAAAGTTGGGTTGATGACGAACTCTCCATTGATGCGAGCCACGCGGCATTCAGAGATAGGACCATCGAAAGGAATATCGCTGGCAGCCAAAGCGGCTGAAGCTGCGAAACCAGCCAAAGCGTCGGGCATATCTACACCGTCAGCAGAGAAAAGGATGATGTTGACATAAACCTCAGCGTGGTAGTTGCTGGGGAAGAGGGGACGGAGAGCGCGATCAACAAGGCGACTCGTCAGAATCTCATAGTCGCCAGCACGACCTTCGCGCTTTGTGAAACCTCCGGGGAAGCGACCAGCAGCAGAATACTTCTCTTTGTAGTCACACTGCAAGGGCATGAAGTCAGTACCAGGAACAGCGTCTTTAGCGGCAGTGACGGTGGCAAGCAGCATCGTATTGTTCATACGAAGCATCACAGCACCATCGGCTTGCTTAGCAAGCTTACCAGTCTCAATGCTGATGGTGCGTCCATCAGGCAGTTCGACGGTTTTTGTAATTACGTTCATCGTTATAAATAGATCTATTAAAAATATATTTTCGTCTTAAAATCGTGCAAAGATAATAGTTTCTTTCAGAATCAATTGTGTTTTAGGCCTTTTTAATCGTAAACCTTTGTTTGAAACTTATGTTCCTACTTTAATAAGTCTACTCTAAAGAGAAATGTTTAGAAAAGGCTTTAGAAGCTTTGGGCTGATTTATAAATCTTTGTTTATGAGTATAAATTGGCGTAGTATAAAAGCGTTACTTCTTTTTTATGAGGCTCACTGAAAGAAGAGAGACTCTATAATCTTTAGTATGTCGCTTGCATTTTTGTATCTTTGCAGCCATTAGCACACTATAATATTTAAGATGGTACTAAATTATATCTGGATCGCATTTTTTCTCATTGCTTTTGTGATTGCCGTTGTGAGACTTATTTTCTTCGGCGATGTGGAAGTATTTCCCAATATCATGAACTCCACTTTTGAAACGGCGAAGCAGGGATTCGAGATTTCGTTGGGACTGACGGGAGTGCTCTCACTCTGGATGGGTGTTATGAAAATTGGCGAGAAGGGTGGAGTTGTCAATGTGTTGGCGCGCTTCCTGAGTCCGCTTTTTACACGCCTTTTTCCCGATATTCCGAAGAATCATCCTGTTTACGGCAATATCTTTATGAACATTGCTGCCAATATGCTTGGTCTCGACAATGCGGCAACGCCGCTCGGACTAAAAGCAATGGAAGGAATGCAGGAGCTGAATGCGAAGAAAGACACGGCAACCAACCCTATGATTATGTTCCTTGTACTGAATACGAGTGGGTTGACGCTAATTCCTGTCAGTATCATGACCTACCGCTTCCAATGTGGAGCAGCTCAACCAACGGATATTTTTGTGCCGATACTGATTGCAACTTTTATAGCCACGATTGCAGGTATTATCATCACTGCTCTTTATCAACATATCAATCTGCTGAACCGCACCCTTCTGCTCACGCTCGGTGGAGCAATTGCCTTGATTGCAGCTTTGATAGGTGTGTTTATGCAAATGAAGCCAGAGCAGATGAACGCCATTAGTAGTACTGCTGCCAATGTGTTGCTGTTCACGGTTATTATTACTTTTATAGTAGCCGGAATGAGAAAGCGCATCAATGTTTACGATGCTTTCATCGAAGGAGCAAAGGAGGGTTTCTCCACCGCCGTGCGTATTATTCCCTATCTCATCGCCATCCTCGTTGCCATCGGAGTTTTTCGTGCTTCGGGTGCTATGGATTGGCTCATTGGTGGCATTCGCTGGTGTGTGGAATTGACCGGGGCCAATGCCGACTGGGTGGGCGCGTTGCCAACAGCCATCATGAAGCCTCTTTCTGGTTCTGGCGCGCGAGGCATGATGGTAGACGCGATGAATACTTATGGTGCGGATTCCTTTATTGGGCGCTTGAGTTGTATTTTTCAAGGTTCAACAGATACTACATTCTACATCTTGGCCGTTTATTTTGGTAGTATCGGTGTGAGTCGTACGCGCCACGCCGTAGTCTGCGGATTGTTGGCCGACTTAGCAGGCGTGGTTGCTGCCATAGGTGTTTGTTATCTTTTCTTTGGGTAAGCATGCACGCTATAAACCTTAGCTTTTAAGCATGCAAAGAACCTCGATGAAATCGCTAAAATATACATGGCCTTATAAGATCTCTTTCAAGATTGCAGGGCAATAAAAAATAGATAAAATGGCAAACTTAAAGTCTTTAGTAAAAGATACTGTTATCTATGGTATGAGCAGTATCCTCGGACGATTCCTTAACTATCTGCTCGTGCCGCTTTATACGATAAAGATGGCAGTGGCATCGGGAGGCTATGGTGTTGTTACAAACATTTATGCCTACACAGCCCTGCTCTTGGTTATCTTGACCTTTGGCATGGAAACCACCTTCTTTCGCTATGTGAACAAAGAAGGTGAGAACCCTGAACGGGTTTATTCCACAACGCTCATCGCTGTGGCGTTGGTGGGAGTGCTCTTTGTGGCCCTCGTGTTGGGCTTTTTAACTCCCATTTCATCTGCGTTGGGATATGCTTCAACGCCACAGTATGTTTGGGTTATGGCAGTCTGTGTGGCAATTGACGCATTTCAGTGCATACCCTTTGCATATCTGCGCTACAAGCGTCGCCCATATAAGTTTGCGGTGTTGAAATTGCTCTTTATCTTCCTTAATATCTCGCTCAATCTGATTTACTTCCTCGTTGTTCCAACGCTTTATACAGGGCCTGATTGTGCGGTGGCTCCGCTGCTGGCAGAAGGCGGCGTGGTAGATGTGAGCTATGTGTTCTATATCAACTTGCTCTGCACGGGGAGCGTCACGTTCTGTTTCTGGAAAGAGTTGACGGGCTTCCGCTGGACACTGGATCGCCCTTTGCTCAAACGTATGTTGAGCTATTCTTGGCCCATACTTATTTTGGGTGTTGCAGGTATCTTGAACCAAACAGCCGATAAGATTATTTACCCGATGATTCGCAGCGGACGGCAGGGACACGTTGAATTAGGTATATATGGTGCAGCCGTAAAAATTGCTATGATTATGGCGATGATTACCCAAGCTTTCCGTTATGCCTATGAGCCTTTCGTGTTTGGTAAAAGTAGAGACAAAGATAACAGGGAAACATACGCTAAGGCAATGAAGTATTTCATCATCTTCACCCTCTTAGCTTTCCTCATCGTTATGGGATATATGGATATCTTGCGCCATGTCATCGGTCGGGGTTATTGGGAAGGGCTTCGCGTGGTGCCTATCGTTATGGCAGCAGAAATAATGATGGGTGTCTATTTCAACTTGAGTTTTTGGTACAAACTCACCGATCGCACCATTTGGGGGGGCAGTATTTTCAGGCGTTGGTTGCTTGGTTCTCATCGCGGTTAATGTTCTTTTCATTCCGCAGTACCACTACATGGCTTGCGCCTGGGCCGGTTTTGCTGGTTACGGAACGGCGATGCTCCTGAGCTATTTTGTGGGGCAGAAATACTATCCCATCAACTATCCCTTGAAGAGTATCTTTGTCTACGTTGCCATTACGGCTCTTTTCTTCTTCATCATGCAACAGGAGCCAGAAACTTGGAATGTATGGGTACGTGTGGGTATCAACACTGCACTTATCCTTGCTTTCATCGGACATTTTATGTATTGGGATTTACCCAAGAAACGCCGCAAAGCATAATGTGGTAAAATAGATGGAGACAGTTTTTGTCTCATCTGATAAGAAACTAAAAATAATGCATCAAACACATACTCTCTCTAATGGTCTACGAATCATTCATGAACCTTCTCGTTCAGAAGTGCTCTATTGTGGCTACGTTGTCTGTGCAGGCACACGCCACGAGGATGAAAAAGATTCTGGAATGGCCCATTTCATCGAGCATCTGACCTTTAAAGGGACTACTCATCGCAAGGCGTGGCAAATTACCAACGGATTGGAGCGTGTGGGTGGAGACCTAAACGCATATACAACCAAACAAGAAACGGTTTATTATGCTACAATCCTGCGCCAAGACTTTCGGCGCGCTGCTGATTTGCTCACAGATATAGTTTTTAATAGTACTTTTCCGCAGCATGAAATAGATAAAGAAGTAGAGGTTATCTGCGATGAAATCGATAGTTATAAAGATAGCCCTTCCGAACTAATCTTTGATGAGTTTGAGAGTCTTATTTTTCCAAACCATCCTTTAGGGCGTGATATTTTGGGCTCGAAAGAACGACTTCATGAATATCGTACTGCAGACGCGCTACTTTTTACACATCGCTATTATCAACCGAACAACTGTGTATTCTTTGTTTATGGTAATGTGGACTTCAACCGCATTGTGCGCACGCTCGAAAAACTTACAGAGGGGATTGGCTCTGTGTCCACTAATAGTGTCCCACGTTTGCAACAAGCTACTGCACCGATTGAAAAGCCGCGCGAAGCCGTTACCCTTTTTCGTCACCACGACACTCATCAAGCACACGTTCTTATAGGTAATAGAACTTTTGGTGGGCAGGATCCGCGTCGCTACGGCCTTTTTCTTTTGAATAATATCTTAGGTGGTCCTGGTATGAACTCTCGCTTTAATCTGAGTTTGCGCGAGCATGCTGGATTGGTTTACTCTGTTGATTCCTATTTGGCAACCTATCCCGACGAAGGTTTGTGGGAAGTTTATTTTGGTTGTGATGTGGCCGATGTGGAGCGCTGTCGCAGACTCATCAACAAAGAGCTTCGCCGAATGGTGGAGAAGCCTTTAACGCAGAATCAGCTCAATGCCGCTCTCAAGCAAGTGATTGGGCAAATAGGAATTTCGGATGAAAATTTAGAACAACACGCCATCGGGCTCGGAAAAAGCTTTGCTCATTATGGCCGATACCAAGGTAGTCGTGAAGTGGTGGAGCATCTCCGCGAACTCACGCCTCAACAGCTCCAAGAGATTGCGGCAGAGGTGTACGACGTAAATCGTCTTACTACGTTGGTGTATAACTGATGTTGCTATCCAATAGCTTTTGAACCCCTGCCGCAATAGATGCTAACCCAAAGTTGCTGGGGCGTATGTCCGCCAAAGGGATCCAGAAAAGTGCTGCGGCATCATCATGTGCAATAAGTGCCGTTTCATCGAGTAATTGGCATAAAAAGAAAAGATCTGTGGTGTGTACGATGAAATCGGAATAAACGTATTCGTTGGGCAAGGAAAATAAGAACTTTTCCACGACAGCCTTTCCGCCTGTTTCTTCCTCCACTTCGCGCACGATGCCCTCCTCAGCAGTTTCCCCCGCATCCACAAAACCTCCAGGAAGATCGAGAGTTCCTGCCGCTGGATTGAAGGCGCGGCGAGTGACAAGGAGTTCGTTGCGCGAATTGAGAATAACAGCCACAGTGGCCGCTGCTGAATTGTGGTAGAAAGTGAAACCACAGTCTGTGCAACGCTTCGACTTGAAATCGTTCACCTCGAAGTGTGCAGAACCGCAACAAGGACAAAAAAGAAACTTAGCGAGAGGGTGTATCATATAAAAAAGAAGTATCTTTGTCTGCGAAGATAATCAATAATTAAAAAAACAGACTTTTATGCAAGTAACATTTCTTGGCAACCCCGTTACATTAGTGGGTGAGCCTCCCAAAGTAGGTGAAAAAGCCCCCAAGTTTGGCGGTGTTCGTGGTGATCTTAGTGTTCTTCATCTGCCCGAACTGCTCGGCAAACGTGTTGTGCTGAATATTTTCCCCAGTCTCGATACCGAAGTTTGCGCCATGTCCGTGCGCCGTTTCAATAAAGAAGCTTCCGAATTAGAGAATACCGTTGTGCTCTGTGTTAGCAAGGACCTCCCCTTTGCTCAGCAGCGTTTCTGCTCAACAGAAGGGCTTGAAAATGTAGTTCCTGTAAGCGTGTTCCGCTGCGGATGCTTTCAGAGAAATATGGCCTAGAGATTACCGACGGTCCACTGAAGGGGCTTGAAGCTCGTGCCGTTATCGTGATTGACGAAGAAGGTACGATTGTCTACGAAGAGGTGGTGAGCGAAATCACTCATGAACCCAATTACGAAGCAGCACTGGAAGCGCTGAAGAAGTAATTAGAACAGTGAATAAAATCGATTGGGCGTACAAAATTCTTTATAGAGTTGACGCGCAATATCCTTGAATCAAACAGATTGTGTAAGAGGATTTATTCAACTTTTAGTACCTCTAAAGATTCAAAACAATTTACGGCGTATTCTTCTGGATTGAGGAGTACGCTGTTTTGTTTGTCCTAAAAAACATTCGTCTTTGTGTGGAATATTTTATAGAAAGAATCCTGGTGCAGAATTCTTGAAAAATATTTAACGCTTTTTGCAGAGATTATAAAATGTTTTATCTTTGTCTCCTTTCTTCTTTTAGCTAAAGAAATATGGAACAGAACACCAATATATTTAAGAGAATCTTCCGATTCTATATAGAAGGATTTCGGAACATGACATGGGGACGTACCCTGTGGCTTATCATAATTCTGAAATTATTTGTTTTCTTTGTGGTTCTGCGTATTTTCTTTTTTCAACCCTACTATAAAGGTCTTAACGATAAAGAAAAAGCAGAGATGGTAGGAAAAAAACTAATGAAATGAAAACTCAATTTAAATAAAATCTATCAATGGAACTTTTATCTATTCTTGTTGATTGGTCACGTGCGCAATTTGCGCTGACAGCCTGTTATCACTGGCTGTTCGTGCCACTCACACTGGGATTGGCCCTTATCATGGCCATTATGGAAACCCTCTACTATGTGAAGAAAGACGAATTCTGGAAGCGAACGGCGCAATTCTGGATGAAGCTTTTCGGTATCAACTTCGCCATTGGCGTTGCTACTGGTTTGATTCTGGAATTTGAATTTGGAACCAACTGGTCCAACTATTCTTGGTTTGTGGGCGACATCTTCGGTGCGCCACTGGCTATTGAAGGTATCGTGGCTTTCTTTATGGAGTCTACGTTCATTGCTGTAATGTTTTTCGGCTGGAACAAGGTGAGCAAAGGCTTTCACTTGGCATCCACTTGGTTGACGGGCATCGGCGCGACTCTTTCTGCATGGTGGATTCTTGTAGCAAATGCTTGGATGCAACATCCCGTTGGTATGGAGTTCAACCCGCTTACGGTGCGCAACGAAATGGTAAGTTTCGTAGAGGTAGCTCTTAGTCCAACAGCTGTCGTTAAGTTCCTCCACACAGTATCAAGCGGCTGGATGACTGGCGCGTTCTTCGTGTTGGGTGTGAGCTGCTGGTTCCTGCTGAAAAAGCGCAACAAGGAAATGGCGCTCCGCAGTATCCGCGTGGCAACGTGGGTAGGTATTATTAGCACTCTCGTTGTGATGGGTACAGGTGACCAAAGCGGTGTAGATATTGCTAAGAATCAACCGATGAAACTGGCTGCTGCAGAAGGTTTGCAGAATGGTGGTCAGCGTGCTCATTTCTCTATTGTACCAGGTGTTGAAGTTCCAGGCGTTCTCTCTGTTTTGGCAACACACGACCTCGATGGTTATGTGCCAGGAATTAACGATCTCATCAATGGTTATACACTGCCCGATGGCACTAAGCAGCTGGGTGGTAAAGAGAAAATGGTGCTGGGCAAGCAAGCTTTGGCCGATTTCCAAGCTTACCGTGCCGCTGTTGGAAAAGATAGTGTGGCTGCTGCCGCTGCTGCGCAACGCCTTAAAGCCAACATGCCTTATTTTGGCTATGGTCATATTCAGAAAGCGGAAGACCTTGTGCCCCCCGTTGACATTGTATTCTGGTCGTTCCGTTTGATGGTGGGCTTAGGTGGATTGCTCATGCTGATTGTTCTTCTCTTTGCTTGGTACGATCGTAGGGGTAAGTTGGCCGATACGCGCTGGCTCTTGAAGGCCGGTCTTTGGTCAATTCCGTGCGTTTACATTGCAGGTCAAGCAGGTTGGACTGTCGCGGAAGTGGGCCGTCAGCCATGGATTATTCAAGATATGCTCCCTATCAACGCTGGTATTTCTAATTTGCAAAGCTCCAGTGTAATCATCACATTCTTCCTTTTTGCTGCCATCTTCACGGTGTTGCTCATTGCTGAAGTTAGCATCCTCACAAAGGCCATCAAGAACCATAATTCCGAATCTCTATGATAACTTATCAATTTTTGCAACAATACTGGTGGTTTCTCATCAGTCTGCTGGGTGGTTTGCTCGTATTCCTTCTTTTCGTACAAGGAGCAAACACCCTCATCTTTCGCATTGGTCATACAGAAGAAGAGCGCGAGCTCATCGTTAATTCCACGGGCCGTAAATGGGAGTTTACTTTCACCACGCTCGTCACCTTTGGTGGAGCTTTCTTTGCCTCCTTCCCCTTATTTTATAGCACGTCGTTTGGCGGTGCCTATTGGGTGTGGATGCTCATTCTTGCCTCTTTTGTTTTGCAAGCTGTGGCATACGAATACCAGAACAAACCTGGAAATGTTTACGGACGTAATGTTTTCCGCGCTTTTCTTGGTTTCAACGGCTTTTTCGGCCCCTTCCTTTTGGGCGCAGCAGTAGCCACATTCTTCACGGGTTCAGAATTTATTGTAGAAAAGAATGCCATCGGAGGTGCTAATCTGATGCCAGTCATCAGTAGCTGGGCTAACAATTGGCATGGACTTGAGGCGTTGGCCAATCCATGGAACTGGTGTTTAGGTTTTGCTGTGTTCTTCTTGGCGCGCTTGCTGGGTTCGCTCTATCTCATCAATAATATTGATGATGAAGTGCTGCTCCCTCGCTTCCGCCGTCAGTTGCTCATTGATGTTGTTCCGTTCTTGATTTCTTCTTGGCTTTTGTGGGCAAACTTTTGTTGGGCGAAGGCTTCGCCGTCGATGCCAACGGCGTTGTTAGTTTAGAGAGCGGAAAATATGCCGCCAATCTGTTTGGTAATATCTATATTCTGTTGCTTTTCCTCGTTGGTGTAGTAGGAGTTTTGGCAGGAATCATCTTGACCCTTCTTCGCCCCGCGTTCAAGCGCGGTATTTGGGCAGCAGGTATAGGTACGGTACTGACCGTTATGGCATTGTTCCTCATTGCTGGTCTCAATGGAACGAGCTACTATCCCTCTACGGCCGATTTGCAAAGCTCTTTGACCATTGAAAACAGTTGTTCAAGCGAATTCACGCTTCGCACGATGGCAATAGTTTCGTTAGTTATTCCCTTCGTCCTTGCCTATATCATCTATTGCTGGCGCGCTATTGACTTACGCTCCATCACGCGCAAGGAAATGGAAGAAGAAGATCACAAATACTAAATCCGTATATCTTTGATCATAAATAAAGGAAACCGTCGTTGAGGCGGTTTCCTTTTTCTGTTTTCTTCATCTCTATTCCAACGAACAAAAATAAGTTTTCAGCAGTCCAGCAGTGTAGCGTGTCTGCTGATTTTCATTGGAGCACTGCTGTCTCATCAAGAGACGCATACCGCAGATAGCCATTTTTCGCAAGAATGAAAGTAGGACCATCCATGGGAGACTCTACATCGGCCATTGACTCATCATCAAAAGCTCTGTAGACATCATAGCCTCGCCATACTTTTAAGTACTTGGCAGAAGCATAGCCCAGTTTGCGAGCAAGCCGCACAACCTTAGCTTCGAGTGACCTAGTGTTAGCCATATTGAGTACTATAATTTATTGAGAGAGAATAATTCCCTCTCCAAAGATATGTATTACTTTCATTGTCTCCAAATCTTTTTTTCTCTATTTTTTTCTTATTTGTCAGAATCAGTTTGACAGAGGATCCCCGCAAAGCCTTTTATTCTATCGGTTTTTGCAAAAAGAAAAGGTTTCTGAATAAATTTTTTCTCTACAATATGTTATTTTTATAATTAGTTGTGATTTTGTAAAGAAGAATAGGAGAGAGTGTGTTTCTCAGTCTTTCCTTTGTATCTCTCAAGAGTGGCGGTGAATATCCTTATAGCGTTTGAAAATGCAATAAGGCTATCAGCTGACGCGCTTATTGTGTCAGTTGAGGCAATAAGGAAGCCAACGGCTGGAATAAGAATGTATTAAAAGCAGCAGGGGAGGCCATATTTTTTGTTCAATTAAACCTGTTATATCCTTAATGAATTCTTCTGATAATCAGATAGGAGTGTTGCTGTGTGCGTTAAATCGTATTCTTTGTTTGCTTTGTAAGTGGAATAGATGATAATTTGTTGTTTATTAACTGTTTATTGGTTCTGGTGTCGTGTTTTTATTTATACTCTACTCCTTGTGAACTACAATCTCTCCAAGGAGAGATGTGTGGACTACTTTTGATATGCGCCTTCCCCTGTTGCAAGTTTGCTTTTCATTAGTTTTTCCATATCTTTGCAAGCTAATAAGTCTCAATACATTTATATGTCAGTAGAAATCAAAAAGGTTGAAACAAAAAGTGACCTGAAAAAGTTCATTCGTTTCAACTATGAGCTATACAAAGACAATGCGTACAGCGTGCCTGATCTGTACGAGGATATGCTCAACACTTTCTCCACAACGAAAAATCCTGCTTTCGAATTTTGTGAAGCCGAATATTTCTTGGCTTTGCAAGATGGAAAAATTGTAGGTCGCGTAGCTGCTATCATTAACAATCGTGCTAATAGCACTTGGAATCAAAAAGTGGTTCGCTTTGGTTGGATCGACTTCATCGACGACAAAGAAGTGAGCCAAGCACTCATCGATACGGTAAAATCGTGGGGCAAGGAGCGCGGAATGACTGAATTGCAAGGGCCTTTGGGCTTCACCGATATGGATGCAGAAGGGGCTTTGATTGAAGGCTTCGACCAGTTGTCCACCATTGCCACTATCTATAACTATCCCTATTATCCCGAGCATTTTGAAGCACTGGGTATGGAGAAAGCAGTGGATTGGGTAGAGAAGAAAATTTATATCCCCGAAGCCATTCCCGAAAAGCATGCGCGCATTTCTAAGATTATCCAAGAGCGCTATAATCTTCACATCCGTAAACTGAAAAACCGTAAGGATGTAGAGGATAACAATTTAGGTCGTCGCATCTTTGAGCTCATCAACGAAGCTTACGCCCCCCTGTTCGGTTTCTCTCGTATGACTGATCGGCAGATTGACGGCTATGTAAATATGTATATCCCTCTGCTCGATTTGCGAATGGTGACGCTCATTGAAAATGAGAACGATGAGCTTGTCTGCGTTGGAATCTCCATGGGGTCTCTTTCGCGCGCCATGCAGAAGGCGAAAGGCAAACTCTTCCCCTTCGGGTGGTTCCATCTGGTGAAGGCGCTGAAATGGAAACACGACAAAGTGCTGGATTTGCTGCTTGTTGCCGTTCGTCCAGACTATCAGGGTAAAGGTGTGAACGCACTGCTCTTCACGGATCTCATCCCTATTTATCAGCAAATGGGTTTGAATATGCAGAGAGCAACCCCGAGTTGGAAATCAATGAGAAGGTGCAAAGCCAGTGGCAGTATTTCAAAACAGAGCAACACAAGCGCCGCCGCTGCTACAAAGCAAATATCTAAACACAACATAACGACAAAGCCCCAACCATATAATGGCAGAAGAAAAGGAAGCAGAACTGACGCCTGCAGTTGAATATCATCAGCGCGAAGAATACGATGAAAGTAAAATCCGCCACTTGGACGATACGGACCATATCCGTACGCGTCCTGGTATGTATATCGGCCGATTGGGCGATGGTAGCCATGCCGAAGACGGTATCTATGTGCTGTTGAAAGAAACGATAGACAATTCCGTCGACGAATTCAACGAAGGTTTTGGTAAGCGTATAGAAGTGGAAGTGGAGAACGAAAAGGGAGCCTCCATTCGCGACTACGGTCGCGGCATTCCCTTGGGTTCGCTGGTGGCTGCCGTGTCGCAGTTGAACACCGGTGCTAAGTACGATACAGCTGTCTTCACTGCCAGTGTGGGTCTGAATGGTGTGGGTTTGAAAGCTGTCAACGCACTCAGCCAGAAGTTTATAGCGCGTAGTCATCGCGATGGCCGATTCCACGAAGCCTCCTTCGAACGTGGCAAACTCGTTAGCGAAAACGAGGGCGACACAGAGGAGGAGAACGGTACATATATTTATTTTGAACCCGACCCTACGCTGTTCCTCCATTTCAAGTTCCACGATGAGTTTGTCAGCAATATGCTGCGCAACTACACCTATCTGAATACGGGTCTCGCCATCTTCCACAACGGCCGCCGCATCATCTCTCGCAATGGTCTTGAGGATTTGCTCAACGACAATATGACGGAGCAAAGTCTCTATCCCATCGTGCATCTGCAAGGTGAGGGAATCGACATTGCGTTCACGCATACCAATCAGTATGGCGAGGAATACTACTCCTTCGTCAACGGCCAGCACACCACGCAAGGCGGTACGCATCAGAGTGCCTTCAAAGAGCATATAGCACGAACGTTCAAAGAATTTTTCGGTAAGAACTTCGACGTACAAGATGTGCGCAACGGACTCGTTGCAGCCATTGCGATTCGCGTGATAGAGCCTATGTTTGAGAGTCAAACTAAAATAAAACTTGGTTCTCTTTCAATGGCGCCCGATAAAGATAAGAATGGTCGTCCATTCCCCCTTTCAGGCATTAGCGTGAATAAATTTGTTGGAGATTTCATCAAGGAGCACGTCGACAACTATCTACACAAGAATCTCGACATTGCTGAAATCATTCAGCAAAAGATACAAGACAGCGAAAAAGAGCGCAAAGCCATTGCGGGAGTAACCAAAGTGGCTCGTGAGCGCGCTAAGAAAGCTAATCTCCACAACGAGAAGCTACGCGACTGCCGCCTGCACCTCAACGATACCATCAAAGGTAAGCGAGCCGGCAGCAAGAACCGCGAAGAGGACGACCACGACCTGCGCGAGGACACGAGCCTCTTCATCACCGAGGGCGACTCTGCCAGCGGTAGCATCACCAAGAGCCGCGATGCCAACACGCAAGCAGTGTTCAGCCTTATCGGAAAACCGCTCAACTGCTTCGGAAAAACGAAAGAAGTGGTCTATACCAACCGTGAATTCTATCTCTTGCAGTCGGCACTCAACATTGAAGACGGGCTCGACGGCTTGCGCTACAACAAGGTTATTATAGCCACGGATGCCGACGTGGACGGAATGCACATCCGCCTGCTGATGCTGACTTTCTTCCTCCAGTTCTTCCCCGAACTCGTCAAGACGGGCCACGTCTACATCCTTCAGACGCCACTCTTCCGCGTACGCAATAAGAAGAAAAAGTGAAGGCGGCAAAAGTGAAGACCGTAACAGATAAAAGTGCGGGAGCTGCCATTCTGAAAAAGGCTCAGAACAGTGATCGTTCCGAATATGAAACTATCTACTGTTATACAGAAGCCGAACGCTTGGCAGCGATTGAGAAACTAAGTCCCGACCCTGAGATTACCCGTTTCAAAGGTCTTGGCGAGATTTCCCCTGATGAGTTCCGCCACTTCATAGGGCCCGAAATCCGTCTCGAACAAGTGCATCTCCACAAAAGCGACAAGGTGAGCGATCTCTTGAGCTACTATATGGGTAAGAACACCATTGAGCGACAGAACTTCATCATCGATAACCTCGTGGTGGAAGAAGATCTCGCCGAAGGAGATGTTGATAACGACATATTGGACGAATAATTTTTTGTCCTATTCAGTAATAAAACCGCAACAATCAGTCAGTCCGCTGCCTTTGTTGCGGTTTTTATTGTTCAGTTGTTTATATCAAAAAGATGTGAAAACAGAGGCAAAAAGTTAGGAAAATCGTAACTTCGCGCTCTAATAAAAAGAACAGACATTATGAAGATAGCCGTGTTCCCAGGGTCGTTTGATCCCTTCACCGTTGGCCACGCCAGCATCGTGGAGCGCGCCCTGCCCATGTTTGATAAATCATCATCGGTGTGGGTGTGAATGGAAGCAAACGTCCGCTCTACACGCCAGAACAACGCGTACAAGAAATTAGCGAGCTCTATAAAGATGAGCCACGCATCAGTGTTGTTAGCTACAATGATTTGACCATTGATTTGGCGCGCCGCCACAATGCACAGTTCATTGTGCGCGGACTGCGTAGTGTGAAGGACTTCGAATACGAGCGCGATGTGGCATCTATGAATCAACGCCTCGGAGGAGTCGAAACCGTGATGCTTTTCTGCGAAGAACGCCACGCCTATATCAGTTCGAGCGTTGTGCGCGAACTCATAGCCTTTGGCAAAGACGTCTCCGACTTTCTCCCTAAAAAAAACAGAAAATAAAATAGAACAATGAAAAAGTACATATTCCTACTGTTCGCCCTGCTTTGCGCGAACGGTCTTCATGCGCAGCACGATTTCGGCGACATCGACGTCGAGCAGCTTCGCAAATTGCAGATGGCGCAAATGGCCATCACCAGTCTCTATGTGGACAGTGTTGATCAAAAGAAGTTGGCCGAAGATGCCATTCGCGGCATGCTCGACAAGCTCGATCCTCATTCCTCTTACTCTAACGCGAAGGAAACAAAACAGCTCACAGAGCCGCTCGATGGCAACTTCGAAGGCATCGGCGTACAGTTCAATATGCTGGAAGATACGCTTGTGGTCATCCAAACCGTGCGCAAAGGCCCGAGCGAGAAAGTCGGAATCCTCTCTGGCGACCGCATCGTGAGCGTTGATGGCCTCCCCATTGCCGGCGTGAAAATGAGCCGCGATAGCATCATGACAAAGCTGCGCGGCCCGAAGGGAACGAAAGTGAAACTCGGCATTGTGCGCCGCGGCGTGAAGGAGATTCTCTATTTCACCGTTACACGCGACAAAATCCCCCTTAACACGCTCGATGCCTACTACATGATAGAACCCGGCATTGGCTATATCCATCTCGAGCAGTTTGGCGCCACCAGTGGTAAAGAGATGAACGATGCCATCAAAGCCCTACAGAAACAAGGTATGAAGCATCTCATTCTCGATCTTCAGATGAATGGCGGCGGATATTTAGGTTCTGCTGTTGAGGTGGCAAATGAGTTTTTGAAACCAGGTGCACTCGTGGTCTATACTGAAGGCCGCAAACAGCCCAAGCAGGTGCTCACGGCCGAAGGTGGCGGACTCATGCAAAACGGTAAATTAGTGGTACTCGTTGATGAATACACCGCTTCAGCTGCCGAAATCGTTTCGGGAGCTATCCAAGACCACGACCGCGGCACCATTGTTGGACGTCGCACCTTTGGTAAAGGCCTTGTGCAACGTCCCCTTCCTCTTCCCGATGGCTCGATGATTCGCCTGACTACGGCCCACTACTACACGCCCTCTGGCCGTTGTATTCAGAAGCCATACGTCAAAGGACAGAAGGAAGAATACAACCAAGATCTGGAACAACGCTATAAGCACGGCGAACTCGTATGTAAAGACAGCATCCATCTCGATTCTACTAAAGTGTATCGCACATTGGAGAAGCAACGCATCGTTTATGGTGGCGGTGGCATAATGCCCGATGTCTTCGTACCGCTCGATACTACAACCTACTCCAAATACTACCTCGCTCTGCGCCGCGCCAATATCATCAATGAGAAAAGCTTGAAATTCATCGACAACCACCGCAAGGAAATCAAACGCCAGTATCCCGAATTCAAAAAGTTTATGGACACTTACGAAGTGCCGCAAACGCTCATCGATGAGATTATCGAAGCCGGCAAGCAGAAAAAGATAGAAGCCAAGGACGATAAGGAAATGCAAAAAACGCTCCCCGACTTGCGCTTCACGCTAAAGAGCCTCATTATCTATGATGTGTGGGATCGCAACGAATACTTCCAATTCGTCAATCGCCGCAGCGATATTGTCAAGAAAGGTCTCGAACTCATTAAGAAGTAAGTACCGATAAATTCATATACCAACCATTCCCGAATCTTTGTGGTTCAGGAATGGTTTTTTTGTTTTACTGCTTCTCGGTGGGGCGCCTTTGTAGTCAGGTACAAGAAGTGTAATACAGTCATCACGCAGGCTTTTTATTACAACAAGTGTTGGCAGAAAAAAGCTGATGAAGCTTCGTTTTCTTCAGAACTTTCTAATCATACTGATGATGGAAATATGCTCAATGAGCTTTACATGTACTCCATTCAACGTTATTCAATCCAAATTCGATTTAAGGAACGCTCTTTTATGAGTTTCTTAAACCGAATTTGGGTTGCAGGGGGAGAGGCAATTATTGTGTATATGCGCGTGAATATCCTTATTGCGTCAGCTGAGAGAATAAGGCTGTCAGCTGACGCGCTTATAGTGTTTCTAAACGCAATAAGGAAAAATATGAGTGGAGAAGGATTCGCTCTTTCCTATAAGTTATTTTTTAGTGGGGGAGAGGGTTATAATATTTTTTCAAATGCTAAGCGTTCTGTTTTTTCGGTGGTGCTGCGCTGATAGTAGACTTTTCCGCAATAAATGAAGCCAAGGTGGCGTACGAGAGAGAGCATCTCAGCGTTATCGTAGTTGGTGTCTATGCGGATGCTCTGCACCCCGCGTTCTCGGCAAAGGCGTTCTGCTTCGGAAAAGATGCGCCGCGCGAGACCGCGTCCCAGTGCGGAATGCAGAACGGCCACGCGATGAACAACAGCATAAGGCGACGCAGAGAGCCAACTTCCTTCGAGTGCATCGTAAGCTGGTTCGCCGCGAAAAGAGATGGCTGCATAAGCCACTATTTCTGCATCTTCCCCTATAACATAGCCCACGCCCGAATCGAAGTCGGCTTGTAAGTCAGTTTTAGCAGGGTAGTTTTCATCCCACTGCTGTCGCCCCTTTGCCACCATAGTTTGTGCAGCTTCACGAAGGATGCGGAATACCGTATCAAAATCAGAGGGGCTGACAGATCGAAAAAAGGTTTGCATATATTCTAAAATTAGATTACAAAGAAAGCAAATCTCGTGCGTTTATACAATCTGTGGCGTATCATATAGTTTCTTTTGCCATTAAAAAATGATTTTTCGGAGAAAAAATTTTGCTGTATTATAGGTAAGTACTATCTTTGCACCGCTTCTTTAACGAGGAGCAGGGATTGTCCTATGGTGTAATGGCAGCACTAGAGTTTTTGGTTCTCTCAGTCTTCGTTCGAATCGGAGTAGGACAACGCAGTTAGAGTCCTGTGCTTTTGCGCAGGACTTTTTGTGTATTTATATGTGTGAAAAAAGTTTCTATGAGTGGTTGAGAACGAAGAACGATAGCAAAAAACTCATTGTGAGGCAGATACTTTAAACAATCTTTTGCAAAAGCACAAAAGAATCGTTACCTTTGTGGCATCATTACTTACATTATCAATTAAATATCTTTTTTATGAAGAAATCTCTACTTCTTTTAGTTACATTGTTTACGGCCCTGTTTGCAGGAGCAGAAACGATTGACAACAAAACAGCTACATGGACAGCCGCTGCTAATGGTGCTCTCACGCTGACTTCAGGTACCTACACTCTTACTGCATCAAAGGCAGAAGGTAAGACTGTTCCCATGCATCACAAGGATGGCGATATTCGTGTGTACGCCAAAGGTACATTGACCGTTACGACTACGGGCGCTAACATGAAGTCTATCGTGTTCAATATTGCTAAGACTGGTATCTACGTTCAAGCAGATATGTCTGCTTCAACGGGTACTGTAACTGTTGATACAACAGCAATGACGGTTACTTGGACTGGCGATGCTAACAACGTGGTTCTCACTGTTGGCGATAAGGCTACTTATGGTCGTCAGAGCACTAAAAATGGTCAGTTCCGCTTTATCAAGGCTGAAATCACAGCAAACGGAACTTCTAGCAGTGGTGAAACTGGCGGAACTCAGACTGCTACAGAAATGACGATTGCTAGTCTCAACGCTCTGACAGCTGATCAAGCAAACGTTCGTCTGAAGTTTACAAATGCTAAGGTGCTCGGTTCTCACACTACGAAGAAAGGTGCTAAGTCTATCTATGTTCGCGAAGGCGACAAGGCTATCATCCTTTTCAATACTGGTCTTGAACTGAACGATAATGCAGTGCTCAACGGTTATGTTGATGTTGATTTCAAGGTTTATAATGGTATGCCTGAGGTGGTAAAGAACGCTCAGACTTCTGCAAGCAATCTGACTGTTACTGAAAGCACAGAAGAAGCAATGCCTGTTGAAACAACTATCGCTGAACTCAACGCTAAGAACCACTTGGCAGACCTCGTTGTCTGAAGGGTGTCACTATCGAGTCAGAACAGAGCGGTAAGTACACTAACTACTACGCTGTTTCTGGTAGCGATCGCATCCAGCTCTTCGGCGGTGTCGATGTGAAGGATTACGTGAATGGTAAGAAGTACGACGTAGTGGCTATCTTCAACCAAATCTTCAAAGGTACAACGCCTGAAATTGCTCCTACGAAGGTAACAGAAGCTACAGCTACTGGCATCAGCACTATTCAGGAAGCTCAGAAGGTTGTTGTTTACGACCTCCAGGGTCGCCGCGTGCAGAAGGCTGAGAAGGGTCTCTTCATCATCAACGGTAAGAAAGTCCTCGTGAAGTAATTCACAGCACACAAAGTTTTTTATAAGGTCGTCCAAAACTGGGCGACCTTTTTTTGCGTGAAAAAACACTCTATAGCTTAATCTATACTATTAAGAATAAAAGAGGTCTTGGGGAGGGTATAAAACTGACCTGATTTCACAGAGAAAAGGGCTTTGTGCAAAATAAAATAAAAATTTCTGCAAAAAATACATAAGAGATTTAGATAAAGATATATATTTGCAAAGTCAAGTTAACAAATATTCGTTATGAAGTGAGTTATAGAAAATACAAAAACTCAAAAAAAAAGATGACTCTCTAGCATAGTTTTTTCACTAAGACGAAGATACCTGACAAGAAACAAAGCAAAAAACCTAATCAAACAAAATAAAGTAACAAACCTTTTAATCATCTTCATCTATGTCTCATCTCTCAAATTCATTCGGAGCGTTTTTGCTTCTGACGGTTATGGGTGGTGGATTGGCACCAGAAGTTTTGGCGTCAAGTGTCCGACCAACGATGACTATCACGCAGCAGCAAGATGCGCTACAAGGCGTAGTAACAGACGCTAATGGCGAACCTGTAATGGGCGCCGCTGTGCGAGTTAAGAATTCGGGCCGTGTTTCCGTCACCAAGGGCGACGGTTCTTTCTCTATTCCAGGAGTGAAAAAAAGGCTCTGTTGTAGTCATCTCCTTCTTAGGCTATGACACACAAGAGGTGACGTGGAATGGTGGTCCACTAAAAGTCACTCTTCAAGAAAAAGACAATACACTGGGCGAAGCTGTAGTAGTGGGCTTCGGTACGCAGAAACGTGTCAATATGACAGGTTCTATCTCTACCGTTAGCGCAAAAGAAATCCAAGCTCGTCCTGTTAATAGCACTGTTGAAGCACTGCAAGGTGTTGTGCCTGGTATGAACTTCGCCGTAGGTTCAGGCGGTGGTGCGCTCGATTCTGATTTAAGCTTCAATATTCGTGGTAAAGGAACTATCGGTTCTGGTTCTTCCGTAACTCCGCTTGTCCTCATCGACGGTATGGAGGGCGACATCTCAACCCTCAACCCTCAAGACATTCAAAACATCTCTATCCTGAAAGATGCGAGTACCTCTTCTATTTATGGTTCACGCGCAGCAGGTGGTGTTGTTCTCGTTACAACGAAGAAAGGTAAGGAGGGTAAGGTATCAATCAACTACAACAACTCATTCCGTTTCAACTCTCCACTCAATATGCCGGAGATGATGAACTCCTATGAGTATGCTCTCTTCTTCAATGCAGCTGGACATAGCACCATGTTTACAGATGCTAAGTTGCAGCAGATTAAAGACAATCTTGCAGGAAAAGGTGGCCCCACAATGTATGCCAACCCAAAGACTAACCGTTGGGAGGTTTGGGACAATCTTGATCTGCTCCCATCAGGCAACACCGATTGGCTGAAATACCACTTCGGCAATAGTTTCTCACAAGAGCACACGCTGAGTATTTCAGGCGGTAGTCAAAAGATGCAATACTACTTCTCTGCTAACTACCTGCAGCGCAATGGTATGCTTAAGCAAGCTAAGGACGACCGCAACCGCTATGCCTTCACAGGGCGCATCAATAGTGAGCTGGCTCCGTGGGCACACTTCGGCTATACTACTCGCTTCAACCGTGAGGATTTTGAACGTCCGTCGTTTGTTACTCCTCTCTTCTATCACAATGCTTGCCGTTACTGGCCGATTGTTCCGACTATTGACCCAAATGGACACTCCGTACGCGAATCTTACTACGAAATGCTCAATCGTGGTGGTCTTTACAATATTCAGCAGGATAATCTGGATCAGCAGTTCTCACTCATTCTTGAACCTATCAAGAACTGGACGATCAATACTGAATTGAACTATCGCGCAAGCACCACTTTCCGTCACGAAGATTATCAGACGGTTTACGCTTGGGATGTTAATAACAATCCATACGCAACAGACAATCAGACTTCTTCCGTAACGGAATACGCTTACAAGTCTAACTATTTCAATCCGAATATCTATTCAACTTACCTTCGCAGCTTTGGTGATCACAATTTCAAGGTGATGGCTGGTTTCCAGAGCGAATGGTTCCACTATCGCAATGTGACAGGTTCTCGTGATGGTATTCTTTCTAGAGTGCCTACACTGAACACTACTTCCACCAATCCGCGCGTAGCAGGTGGTTTGGCAAGTTGGTCAACAGCAGGTTTCTTTGGTCGTTTGAACTACAACTATGCTGAACGCTACTTGGTAGAAGCAAGTCTTCGCTACGACGGTTCTTCTCGCTTCATCAGATCAAAGCGTTGGAATCTCTTCCCCAGCTTCTCTTTAGGTTGGAATGTTTCTAAAGAAAACTTCTGGAAACCTATCGAAGATAAGATCAACAACTTGAAGCTCCGTTTCACTTGGGGTAAGCTCGGTAACCAAAACACGGACAACTGGTATCCCTTCTATTCTACTATTGGTTATAGTGCTAATGCCGGTAACTGGTTGCTCAATGGAGAGAAGCAGAATCTGGCTTCCGAACCAGCTCTCGTCAGTGCATTGCTCACATGGGAAAGACCCGCACATGGGATCTCGGTGTTGACTTCGGTGCTTTCAACAATCGCTTGACAACCAGCTTCACTTACTTCCAGCGCAAAACTTTGGACATGGTAGGTCCTGCTCCTGAGCTTCCTGATGTACTCGGTACGGCTGTTCCTAAGGTGAACAACCTCGATATGACCTCAAAGGGTTGGGAACTTACGCTCGGATGGCGCGATCATATCAACGATTTCTTCTATGGTGCCGACCTCATGCTGAGCGACAATCAAGTGGTTATCGATCGTTATCCCAATGCAGCGAAAGATCTCTCTCAGACATACTATAAGGGTGCTCACTTAGGCGATATTTGGGGCTATGTTACAGAAGGTATGGCTAAGACTCAGGAAGAGATGGATGCTCACCTTGAAGAATGCTAACCAAGATGCGCTCGGTTCTAATTGGCGCGCTGGTGACATTATGTACAAAGACCTTAATGGCGATAAGAATATCAATACTGGTCAGAATACGGCGAACGATTCTGGTGACCGCAAGATTATTGGTAACTCCACTCCGCGTTATAACTTCGGTCTGAACCTCACAGCCAGCTATAAAGGCTTCGACTTGAAAGTATTCTTCCAAGGTGTTCTGAAGCGCGATTATTGGCCTGGTGCAGGTGGCGGCGGTGTTATGTTCTGGGGTGCCAGCGGTGGCAAGTGGCAGAGCGTTGCTTTCAAGGAGCATCTCGACTACTTCCGTGCCGATGCAAACGATCCGCTCGGACAGAACCTCAACGCTTACTATCCCGAACCTGATTGGAGCACACAGAAGAACCAGCAAGCACAAACTCGCTACTTGCAGAATGCAGCTTACTGCCGTCTGAAGAACGTTACGTTGGGCTACACTCTCCCAGAAGCACTAACACAGCGTTTCTATGTTCAGAAAGTTCGCTTCTTTGTTTCGGCTGAGAATCTTCTCACTTTCACTAAGTTCACCAAGATGGGCGATCCCGAACTCATTGATGCCGGTGGTTGGGGCTTCAGCAAGACCTATCCGCTCTCTAAGACGTGGTCCGTTGGTGTAAGTGTCACTTTCTAACTCTCATAATTCGCTGAGAAAGAGCGGAAAAGTTCTATTCCGCATCAATCTAAATGTACTCTTTAATAAAAAAGACATTATGAAACTAAAATATTTTTCACTGCTGCTGTGTGGTGCGTTAACACTGACAAGCTGTAATGACTTTCTGGATCGTGAACCAGAAGATAGCCTTACTCCCAGTAAGTACTTTACAGCCGAAGCAGACCTTGCTGCATATAGTATCCAATACTATAATTTCAATTCCATCCAACCTGGTTCTTACGGCATTGGTACTTTCGCCGATGATAACGGTACAGACAACCAGGTGAATGCTGGAGGTTCTAACCTATGGATTCCAGGACAATACAAGGTGGGTAGTAGCAATCCGTGGAACTTCACCCAAGTGCGCCATTGCAACTACTTCTTCGAGCAGGTTCTTCCCAAGTACGAAGCTGGTAAGATTCAAGGCAATGCGGATAACATTAAGCACTACATTGGCGAAATGTATCTTCTCCGTGCATACGCCTACTTCAATCTTCTGAAGAATATCGGCGACTGCCCCATCATCACTACTGCACTTCCCGATGAAGAAAGCGTTCTCCTCAAAGCCTCTCATCGTGACCCGCGTAACAAAGTGGCTCGCTTCATCCTTTTGAAGACCTCGACAAAGCTATCAGTCTACTCAAAGAGGTTTCTCCCGAAGGCAAGAAAGAACGCGTTTCTCGCGATGTGGCTTATCTGCTTCGCAGTCGCGTAGCTCTCTACGAAGGTACATTCGAGAAGTATCATGCCGGAACAGCTTTTGTTCCAGGTGGTAAGGATTGGCCCGGTGCTGCTGAAGATGCCGCTGGCTATGACAACGCTGCCGAAGTGAAATACTTCCTCGGTGAAGCCATGAAGAGTGCCAAGATGGTGGGCGATAAGATGGTTAGCAAACTGGCCGAAAATACTGCCACAGACGAAGGTATGGATAATAAGTATAAGTCCATTAATTCCTACTATACAATGTTCTGCGATGTGGATATGTCCACTTATCCCGAGGTGCTGATGTGGCGCGAATATAGCGTTGCGAAAGGCACAGGTCACAATACGCAGCAATATTTCCAGAAGAACGGTTGCAACACGGGTTGGACACGTGGCCTTGTCAACTCCTTCGTGATGGAGAACGGTTATCCCATCTATGCCGCAGCTTCTGGCTACAATGACTCTCAAGAGCTGAATGGTATTAGTGCTACATTGGCAAACCGCGACTCACGTATCCGCATCTTCACAAAGGGCGACAACAGTGTTGAGAGCTACTTTGCTGATGGTACCACCGCCAACGTTCAGTTGGGGAGCAGCATTTTCGAAGAAACAGAAAAGCGTGCGGTAACGGGCTATATGATTAAGAAGGGTAAGCACTACGACCCCACCATGTATCTGACCCACTTCCACAGTGTGAATGGTAGTCTCTTGTTCCGTGGCGTTGAAGCTCTGCTCAACTATATCGAAGCATCTTATGAACTCAATGGAACAATTGATGCTACAGCTGAAAGCTATTGGAAGGCTATCCGTCGCCGTGCAAAGGTGAATGAGAACTACAATATAACAATTGCTGCCACCGATATGAACGAGGAAGCTAAGGGCGACTTTGCTGCTTACTCTCTCACGGTAAGCTCATCGATGCAACGCTCTATAATATCCGCCGTGAACGCCGCAATGAGCTGATTGGCGAAGGCTTCCGTTGGGCCGATTTGCAACGCTGGCGCGCTTGCGACCAGGTGAAGAACTACCAGGTTGAAGGTTTCCGCTATTGGGGCACTGTTTACGAAGGTGCATTCCGCGACAAAGACGGTAATGATAAAGCTGTTGTCGACTTAACAGGTGAAAAGGGTAATATGTCTGCCAAAACTTTGAGCAACTATATTCGTCCCTACCAGATCAAGCCTGCTGACCACAACCTGCTCTATAATGGTCTAAACTTCACTCCGGCTCACTATCTCATGCCGCTGCCACAATCTGTTTTCCGCAAGACGGCAACCAATAAGGCAGATCTGAAAACATCTGTTGTTTATCAGAATCCAGGTTGGCCTATGATAGATGGTAATGGAGCCGAAACCATTGAATAAGTCTAATATCTCTTAATGAAAGAGGGGAGTGTTTACTTCCCTCTTTTTTTGAGGTTCATCCCCGAATTGCATTGGTGGTTTTCTTTGTCTATGAATACCAGTATAATTCGGGGATAAACCCGATTCCCTTTCCGCAATACCCTTAAGTCGGTATGGCGGTTTTTTGTTAGAAGCATAGCATTGCAAGAGTATATGAGTAAAGAGACATACGCGTAGAAAAGGGTGCAGTGCGACACCGCTGGTGTCGGAGGTGAGTTTTGCTACATCTCCCACGGGTTCACCCTTCGGGTATCACCCGCGGTTAAGCATGGTGTGTCCCCGCAGGGGACAGTGGATAGGGAGCTATGACTTCTATTAGTACTCCTACCAAGAAAACTCAATTTTTGTTGTCACGTTGTCACGGAGGAGTAAACACGTTGATAAATAGATGCTTGAGGGTGTGACAACAAAATATTTGTTGCCACCTTGTTGTCACGCGCTCAATCTATACATTTTCAATCGTTTATGTTCATAGTGTGACAACGTGACGACAAAAACGCAAAAAACAAAACTCTGTGGAGAAGTGTGTTTTCTCGTAGTTGTGGCTCTATTTGTTGAACTCGTAAATACAATAAGAGCGTGGGCTGACGCAATAAGGATGTCAGCTGACAGCCTTATTGTATCTTCAAACGCAATAAGGATATTTTTGCCTGTGTAGATAAATGAGTGCAGCTCTCTCTTGGGGAAATTGCAGAGAAAGCTTCCTGTTTGAAGCTTTCCGTGGTGAAGATACCGTTTTTGTATATTCTATTTTTCGAAGTGTTGATAATCCTTCGAGTGACGCCACGCGCCGCCCCATCTGAAGCCATGCTCAAGGAAGAGGCGGTGGCAGATGTCGCCATGCTCAATCTTGTAAGCAAATTTTTTGGAGCGATCAGCGTAGGGTAGAGCCGTTGTGGGTGCAACGGAGAGTTTTCCTTTTTGCCTTTTGCAATGGGGATTATAGAGCGGGTTGATGTCGACAGCCATTCCACGGGAGTGGGCTGATAGTTTTTTCGTACCTCTCACGGAGCGGAAGCAGAAGCAGCTGGTGTTGTTAGCACGCATAGAGTTTTCGTCGTTGGCGTTGTAATTGTCGATGAGCACCATTCGCTCGATGGGGTAGTGCGCATCGAAAAGTTTGCTAAAGATAGTAACCAGTGTGCCAGCAATGCGCTTGTTACACACCATTTCTCCCAGCCGTATTTCGCCCTCTTTGTTGTAATGGAGTAGGCGCAGATAGCGCAGTTCTTCACGCTCGATAGCATTTGTCTTAGGAAACGATTTTCCCAACATTCTCTGAAACACCTTGTCGGGGATGCGCTGAGCAATGAAGCAATGGTTTCGCCCGAACTTCTCTACGGCTTTGGCCGACACCTTCCGTCCAGCATCCCAGCGTTGCAGCACCGCATCGTCCGTTTCCGCCACCGTTACGTGAGCAACTGCAGTCGTTGTTTTGTTTTTCTTTGGCGTTTGGGCGCACAGCATAAGTGCGAACATTCCCATCACTACGCACAGCTTTCTTTTCTTCATCACGTTTTGCAATAAACAAAAAAAGAGGAACCACTTCTTAGTGATTCCTCCATGGCGCTTCAGGATGGGCTTGAACCAACGACCCCCTGATTAACAGTCAGGTGCTCTAACCAACTGAGCTACTGAAGCAGTGCTCTTCTGAGATATTTGCGCTTCAGGATGGGCTTGAACCAACGACCCCCTGATTAACAGTCAGGTGCTCTAACCAACTGAGCTACTGAAGCAGGATAATGAGGTTTCTCTCAGAATTGCGGTGCAAAAGTAATGTCTATTTCCGAAATAAGCAATACCTTTGCATAGAATTTTGAAAAAAAAGTTGAAATGAAGAAGATTTTAGGCATTGGCAACGCTCTTTGCGATGTTTTGACACAGATTGACGACTCTGTTCTCAAGGAATTGGGACTCCCGAAAGGTTCTACGCAGTTTGTGGACTTTGAGGGGTATAAAAAGCTCAATGAGAAGCTGGAGAAACTTCAAACCAGCTTTGCTACTGGTGGTTCTGTGGGAAATACGATGTTGGCACTGGCCAATCTCGGCGCAAAGCCCGAATTTATCGGGAAAGTGGGCGATGATCGCTATGGCGAGTTCTATAAAGATAATTTTTTGCAGCATGGCGGTATTCCTCATTTCTTGATTGGTGATCTCCCCACGGGTGTTTGTTCGGCATTTATTACCCCCGACGGACAGCGCACCTTCGACGACTATTTGGGCGCAGCGGCCACACTGACGGCTGATGACTTGCAAACGGAATGGTTCGACAATGCCGATATTTTCTATATTGAAGGTTATCTCGTGCAGAACCACGAAATGGTGATGCGCGCCGCAGATATTGCCAAATCGAAAGGGCTGAAGATTGGTCTCGACTTTGGTAGCTATAATATTGTGGAGGATGATCGCCCCTTCTTCGAACAACTTCTTCAGAAAGTCGATATTATTTTTGCCAACGAAGATGAGGCCAGATCCTTCACCGGTAAGTCCGATCCCGTTGAGGCTCTCAATGTGTTGGCCGAAAAATGCGAAATCGCGATTGTTAAGATAGGCGCAGAGGGTTCTTTGGTAAAACGTGGAGAGGAAGTGGCTCGCGCAGCTGCCGAGAAAGTCCACAAAGTGGTAGATACCACGGGAGCTGGCGATTATTTCGCCGCTGGTTTCCTCTATGGCTTGAGCCGTGGCGAATCTTTGGAGATCTGTCTTCAGAAAGGTGCTCTCCTCGCGAGCAAGGTCATCCAGGTGGTAGGCACAACCCTTCCCGACGAAGTTTGGGACGAAATTTGTGAGAAACTGAAATGAGATAACGAGAAAAAGGTGCAAAGCAAGCAATGATTTTCCGATGATTGCTTTCTGCTCTCTTGTGAAAGTAACGTTTTACACCCTTTTCTTCCTTTTCTCCTCTTTCTTTTCTGCCTCTTTCTTCTTATCAACATTTTGAACATGAAAAAGCTGCTTTTTCTTTTTGCCCTTGTCTTCTCGATGGAAGGCGTGGCGCAAAGCAATTCCGACCACAATTTTGAGATTTCTAAAAATCTCGATATTTTCAATTCCCTTTATAAGGAATTGGACACTTATTATGTGGACACACTGAGTGCGGAGAAAAATATCAACAACGCATTGCTCTATATGCTCAATCAGCTTGATCCCTATACGCAGTACTATGCTGAGAATAAGACGCAAGAGCTCAAACAACTCACCACGGGTAAGTATGCCGGTATTGGATCTGTCATTTCTTTTCTCAACAAAGCACGTCGCTGCATCATAGAAGAGCCCTATGAGGGAATGCCTGCTGCTCTGGCTGGTCTTCGCGCTGGCGACATCCTTCTTTCCATCGATGGAAAGGATTATGGAGAAGCAGAAAAAGGTAAAGAAAGTGAATATTCCAGCCGTGTTAGCGAATCGCTTCGTGGCGATGTTGGTACCCATTTTGAACTAAAGGTGAAACGCTATGGTGTGGAAAAACCGCTCACTTTCCGACTAACGCGGCGCACCGTAACGATGCCCAGCGTTCAGTTCTATACAATGGTGAACGATACCGTTGGGTATGCCTTGCTAACAGGTTTCACAGAGCAAACAACCCACGAACTCCAGATGGCCTTTGCTGAGCTGAAGCAAAAAGGTATGCGGCGTTTCATCCTCGACCTGCGCGGAAATGGCGGAGGTCTGTTGGATCAGGCCGTCAATGTGGTGGGGCTCTTCGTGCCTCGCGGAAAAGAAGTGGTGCGTATGAAGGGTAAGTTGAAAGAAGTAAATTCCACTTTCAAGACAAAGAATGAACCAGCCGATTTAACAATGCCCATCGTTGTTCTGACCGATAACGGTACAGCTTCTTCGGCCGAAATCACGAGCGGAGCTTTGCAGGACTACGATCGAGCCGTCATCATCGGTCAACGCACGTATGGTAAAGGTCTGGTGCAGCAGACGCGACAACTGCCCTATAAGACAATTCTCAAACTCACCACAAGTAAGTACTATATCCCTTCAGGGCGTTGCATTCAGGCGTATAGCTATAAAAACGGACAACCGCAACACCTGCCCGACTCGCTTTCTAAAGTTTTCCATACTGCCAACGGACGTCCTGTTCGCGATGGGGGAGGTATCACGCCCGATATTGTAACCGTACCCGACTCCTTGCCCTCGCTCTTCTCCTATCTTTCGGCGAGCGATGCCCTGCGCAACTATTGCTCCGACTACCAGAATCATCATCGCACCATTGCTCGTCCCAGTACTTTTTCTCTTTCTGATCAGGAGTACAACGACTTTCTGCAATTCCTGAAAAAGGAGAATTTTACTTATGATACGCAATCGAAATCCGCACTCAATATCCTGCGCAGCATCGTAGCAGCAGAAGGTTACGAACAAATGGCCAAAGATGAGTTGAATGCGCTGGAGAAAAAGCTCTCCCATAATTTTGAGTACGATTTCGACTATTGGCGCAAAGATATTAAGTCGCTTGTGGAATCCGAACTCGTGACGCGCTACTACTACCAAAAAGGTGTGGCCGAATACAATCTGCGCAACGACAAGGATTTCAAACTTGCGCTCAAAGTACTCTGCGATGATGCGCGCTACCACCGTCTCTTAGCTCCTAAGAAACATTGAGCCCCGAGGCCGAACTTATCCGCTAAATAGCAAGTTGGGAAATCAGCATGTTTTCTATGCAGAAAAGTAAACTTGTCTTATCATTTCAATATAAAGAAAAAACAGAAAAGAGCCGTTTTATAGAAAAACTTTTCTGTTTTTTCTTTTTTTATGCTTTTTTATTTGTTAAAACCTAGGATAGGTGCGTATCTTTGACTACGAAACTCTGTTCGCAGAGTGAAGTAAGTATTTATCACAACAAAGCACTTTATTTTTTTATGAAAGAAAAATTTATCACCCTATTGTCTTTTGCAGCCAATCTCAAGAATGTAGGCTTGAAGCTCATCCGCCTGGCCATCCTCATCGTGTTCGTATGGATTGGCGCTTTGAAGTTCACCCACTACGAAGCCGACGGCATTGTTCCGTTTGTGGCCAACAGCCCCTTCATGAGCTTCTTCTATGCTAAGGAAGCTCCCGAATACAAGGAATATAAGAACAAGGAAGGCGAATTCGTCCAGAAAAACCGTGAATGGCACGAGAGCAACCGCACCTACGTATTCTCTCGCGGCCTGGGCGTACTCATCATGAGCATCGGTATCCTGGTATTCCTCGGTATCTTCTCCTCCAAAGCCGGCATCGTGGGCGACACCTTGGCCATCATCATGACCATAGGCACGCTGTCGTTCCTTATCACTACGCCTGAATGCTGGGTACCAGATCTCGGCAGTGGCGAGCATGGTTTCCCGCTGTTGTCGGGGGCTGGCCGACTGGTCATAAAAGATACCGTCATCCTTGCCGGTGCCATCACCCTGCTGTCCGACTCAGCCGGCCGACTGCTTAAGCAACTCAAATCAAACGCCTAAACCAAGGGAGCATACCTCTCGACACTGGGCAAGAGCGGTAATGCTGACAGTACCTAATTAGTTCGGCACTCCATATTGCCCACTACTTTGGTTTCATAATCCAATCCCCCTCCCTCTCTGCATGCAGAAGAAGGAGGGGCTTTTCTTTTCCTCTTCCTATGTTTTTTCCACTCTTTTTTGTGTAAAACAAAGGTAATGAGCGTTCTTATAAAAGTGTTTTTCAAAAGGTATCTATCGAAAAAACGGAAAAATGGTGAGAAAATATGTAAAAAAGTAGTAGTTTTGCGAAGCAAGTTTCGACTTAACACACCATCATGAGAAAATATACCTATTTGTTACTTCTTTTGCTGTGGTTGCCTTTGACATTATGCGCCTCAGCAAATGCCGGCAGTTATAGTGCCGACAAGTTCTACACCATTGCTATGAAAAGCAATAGCTCGAGCTATATCAGCGAAGAATCGGACGGTACGCTCGTTGTGACTTCTTACGACGTGACGAAGCGCATCTTCTGGCAATTCATTCCTACTAGTAAGGCCAACTGCTATTACATTCGCAACTCTGCTTCGGGCAACTACATCGGCAGTTGCAATGTTGCGCAATCGAGAGCTTCGATAATGAAAACGAGCAGCACTCCTGTGGAGTACTATATCGGCACAAACGGAAATTTCTGCCGCCTCACCAGTACGGACTGTACCAACTATGACAACACGGGTGCTTCGCCTAACGGACTGAATAAGGACGGAGCAAGTTCCAACGTTATCGTTTGGAAAGCTGGAGCCTCCAATGGTAATTCTTGGTGGAGCACTACGGAAACGGAGAACCTCTATGAGCTGCGCCCCTTTGTGCCTTCTACAGCTGTGGGGAAACCAACTCGAAAATATTTGTTGAAAAACACCCGCGGTCTCTACCTTACTATGGCTGCCGATGGTTCGCTGAGCTGGGGTAAGAATATGGAAAATTCCGCACAATGGTACTTTGTTGGAACGGGCAACAGCACGGGCGGCTATCAGCTTGTGAACGTGGCTGCCGATAGAGTGTTGGGAGCAAACGCCCACTATAAGGTGTGTGCTGGTAAGCCTACTGGCTACTACTTCACCTCCGTTGCAACGCCGCAAACAACACTTACTATTGATGGCGACTCACTCGTTACGTTCGTTGGAGCCCGCAGCGAATTTGCTCGCAGAGAACAGATTTATGATTTTCCTTGCGGTGCGCTGACGGCCAACTATGTCCTCTCTGCCTCTCTCAAAGGGGCGGGCGTGCTTACTCCACTTACCTATCCGGCACAGGTGGCGAGCGGTCGACAAATCATTGCACCCAATACGAAGCCCAATACCTGGTACACAATCTATACGGCCTCTAAAGCAACCCTCGTAAAGGGGCGTACTGCCACGCTTGCACTGGCGCTGAAAGATGCTCCGCAAGCTGGCGACTCCGTTTATGTTTATTTCGACTGGAACCGCGACGGTGTTTTTGAAACAGCACAAAAGCTCACCGCTGCTCAAGAGATGGAAGCAAACATCCTTATTCCCGCCAATGCTGCTACAGGTAAAAGTCGTATGCGCATACGTTTCACCAACAACGGACTGACGGAAGCCGACGAGGAAGTAACGGGACAAACGCTTGACTTTATCCTTGAGGTGGTGCCCGAAGAGGGACAGACCTTTACAGCCAGTGTGACCACCAACGACAGCCAGCGCGGCACGGCCACTCTTGATGGACTCACCGCCAAAGCCACTCCGCTGGGCAATGCGCGCTTTCTTTGCTGGAAAGAGAACGATAATGTTGTTTCGCTCGACGCCACATATACGTTCGCGCTCGACCACAACGTTTTGCTCACGGCTTACTTCTCGCCGAACACCAGCATCTCAACGGGCATCAATACCGCAACGACACAGAAATCGCTCATCACTATCACGGCGCAAACCAATGTGTCACCGTAGAACCTGCTCAAGGCGTGAAAACCATCAGCATCTACTCCACAACGGGACAACTCGCCGCACAGGGCAAGGGGCACACACTGAATATCAGCCACCTCCCCGCTGGTAGCTACATTATTCTTGTTGATGCCACACAAGACAAAGCTTCCTCTAAAATTGTAGTGAAATAAATTCTGATACTATAAATCGTAAAACCAACATACAATGCAACCACGATATCTCCTCTTTGGCGCATCCACATTGGCCGCTTTGGCCGCAGGAGCACAGCAGCGCCCCAACATCATTTATATCATGTGCGACGACATGGGTTATGGCGACTTGAGTTGCTACGGTCAGCAGCTTATTTCTACTCCCAATATCGATCGCCTTGCCCAGCAAGGAATGCGCTTCACGCAGGCCTACGCTGGTAGTCCCGTTTCAGCTCCCTCCCGCGCCAGTTTCATGACGGGTCAGCATACGGGACACACCCACGTGAGAGGCAACAAAGAATATTGGTCCAACAACAACACCATGAAGTATGGTAACAACACCGACTATGCCCTTGTTGGTCAAGAACCTTACGACACCGCCCACGTCATCATTCCCGAAATCTTCAAAGACAATGGCTATACCACGGGAATGTTCGGAAAGTGGGCTGGCGGCTATGAAGGTTCTGTTTCCACGCCCGATAAGCGCGGCATCGATGAGTTCTATGGCTACATCTGCCAGTTTCAAGCGCATCTCTACTATCCCAACTTCCTGAATTCCTACAGTCGTTCGGCGGGCGACAAGGCCGTGAAGCGCGTTGTTTTGGATCAGAACATCCAGCACGCCATGTTTGGCGACGACTATGCCAACCGCCAGCAGTATTCTTCCGATCTTATTCATCAGCATGCTCTCAACTGGCTCGACAAGCAGAGCAAGGACAAACCCTTCTTGGGAATCTTTACCTATACGCTTCCGCACGCCGAACTGATTCAGCCCGAGGACTCCATCCTCGAAGCCTATAAGGGACATTTCTGTGCAGAGCGTCAGTATGGCGGCGACAAAGGTTCGCGCTACAATCCGACGAACATTGCTCACGCGCAGTTTGCTGCCATGATCAGTCGTCTGGATATGCAGGTGGGCGAAATCATGAAGAAACTCGAGGAGAAAGGCCTGGCGGAAAACACCGTTGTGATTTTTACCTCCGACAATGGTCCTCACGAAGAGGGCGGGGCAGACCCTACTTTCTTCAATCGTGATGCAAAACTCCGTGGCTTGAAGCGCAGCACCTACGAAGGCGGTATCCGCATCCCCTTCATCGTTAGCTGGCCGGGACAAGTGAGAGAAGGTGTCGTCAATGACCACCAATTTGCCTTCTACGACTTGATGGCAACATTCTGCGACTTGGCAGGCATCGAGAACTACGAGCAACGCTATCGCAACCCACGTCTGAAAAACGATTGGTTTGATGGTATTTCCATCTATCCCACGCTGACAGGCAAGGGAACACAGAAAGAGCACGACCATCTCTAGTGGGAATTCCACGAAACCAATATGCTCGGTGTGCGCATGGGCAACTGGAAGATGGTTGTCAATCGCGGCGAAGTGCATCTCTATGACCTTGCCAACGATTTGCATGAAGACCACGACGTGGCTGCTGCTCACCCCGAAGTGGTGAAGAAAATGAAAGAATTTATTAAGCAAGATCACACCGACAGTCCACTCTTCCGCGTGACACTTCCGCAGTAAATTCATTCCAAGTATAATCCCTTTTTTTTTGTAAGCCGAAAAAGGAGCTGACAAGGTCGAAAGAATCGTTGTGGACTATAAGCTGAGTAAAAAAGAGGTGACCTTAAACCGAATTGGGGTTTATAGAAAAAATGGGGAATGGTCTAAAACAGATAAGGAAACGTTTGATGACAGAGAGCATGAATACATAAAGAAGTACAACCAAGGTGTGTTTAACAATGCCATGAACCAATGGGGATCACTATACTAATTTTTTATTTATGAAACACTTTCTTCCCGCCCTCGCTCTCGCGACCCTGTGTTTGGGGCTGAGTAGCACGACCGTGAGCGAACAACATCCCAAACTCAAAGCCCTCTACGAAAAGCCTTGGGGCAGTCAGATCGACTATGTCGACCTCTCCAACGACGGTCTCACGGAGGTACCACACCTCTCGATGTACGACATCAAAAACCTCAACCTCTCTCACAATCAAATCAAGGAGGTGGCTTTCCGCCGCCTGCCACATGGCGTTGAGCGTCTCAACTTCTCCCACAACCAACTGGCTGACACCCTCTACTGGGACGCCATCTTCACGCCCCAATTGCGCACCCTCTCGCTGGCCAACAATGCACTGACGCTCTTTGTGCCCATCATCGCAAATATGGACACGGTGGACTTATCCAACAACCAGTTGCGCCACATCGTGGACATCGTGCCTTGGGGCGGTGGTCACGGCCCTTTTCTGCTCGCCCCTACAGCGTGGAAACACTTGGACGTCAGGGGCAATCCCAACCTCTCCGCCCGAATCCTCTGCTTCGGCAAGAGCTATCGGCCCAACCACCTCAAAGACATTGCGCACGACGCTGTGGGATCGAGCAAGGGCTGGATTTACGACGTAGAATCAGGAATGGCTTTGGCCAAACAATTAGGTATCACCGAAAGATGTGCACGCAATGATTAAAGAAACGACTCCTCGGCTTTATGAGCTTCTGCGTGGGCATTGCCATGGCATGCTCCACGTCCCTCGCTTCGGGCAGCACCACGCCCACAGATGTAGACCGCGTGAAGGGCCTTCAAGCCCTCTATCAGCTCCCGGCAGGAACGCATGTGCGCCACTGCGACCTCTCCCATAGCAGGCTCACGAAGATGCCCAATCTCTCGATGTACACCATCGATACCCTCGACCTTTCGCACAATGCGCTGCAAGAGATTGCCGAACTGCAATTCCCCGAAGATGTCGTGGTCTTAGACCTCTCGCACAATCAGATTGGGGCGAAGGAGAAGGAGGCGAATGTGCGGTTCCACAACGAGATCTTCCCTCGGCTCACAACCTTGGACATTTCTCACAACAAGATCTTCAGCCTCCTCTATCCCTTGAGGTTGCAGCATCTGAACGTCTCGCACAACGTCCTGAGATACTTGAGGGTCAATGCGACGAGCTGGCAGAACAATCTCCAGTCGCTCGACATCTCACACAACTGGCACTTCGATGGCCTTTTCTACTACGACTTCAAGCTCATCCCCACCCTTAAGCGCGACTCCTGCGCCCAAGGCCGCGAGTTTGTGTTCGTGAAAGATCTGATGTAACACTTATTCATGAGAGGGGTGCTCATTAAATGTATACTAGTCGAACCTAAATAGTAGTTTAATCTCTGTAAGTACGAATTTGGCAACAAGGTATCCATCATCCGCTCGGCTACGGGGATTATTCTTGGCGCACAATCTTTTCGTAATGAGTATGATGGACACACGATAGAAGCCTCGTTAGCACAAGTTGAACGTCTGACACAGAGAAAGATCAAAATACTGGCAGGCGATAGGGGTTATCGGGGGAAGAAAGAGGTTAATGGCACTCAGATTTTAATACCAGATGTTCCCAGACCCTCAGACAGCAGGTATCAGAAGCGGAAGAAACACAAATTATTCTGCAAGCGAGCAGGCATAGAACCCACCATCGGACACTTGAAATCAGATCATCGTTTAGGTCGCAACTTTTACAAGGGATTGGCAGGGGATGCTGTGAACATACTATTGGCAGCCGCTGCTTACAACTTCAAAAGAGCCATGAGAGTTCTTTTGAACCTGCTCAAAAGAATAAGCGAAATGCTAAGCGAGAGGGCATCCATGAATGACTTCTCGCTTAGCAACGCTTTTTAAGCGACGACTATGTATAAATCCCTTACGGGAGCGACAGCTTTGTTTGTCGCTCCCGTTTTGTAAGCTTAAAAAGAAAAGACTGACGGCGAAAGCAAAGCCACAAAACTTTCGCGCTCTTTATCGAATCTTTATCTACCAACCACCTCTTTTTTCTTCTAATTTCCCTAAGAAAAACTACATACGGATCCGTTCGTAAATATCCTTATTGTGTCAGCTGACGCAATAAGGATGTCAGCTGACAGCCTTATTGTATTTTCAAACGCAATAAGGATATTTTTGGCTTCCTTTATTGTGTTTAAAATCAAAGTTTTATGAGGCGTATTTTTCCTTAAAGTGGTGATGAATAGCTACCGTTTTCTGATTTAGTTCAGATGAAAAGTGGAGCATACACGCCGTGGAGCTGGCTCTGCCTCTCCTGTTTCTGCCTATTCTTTTGTGCTGGTTGAATAAAACTGATTATCACAAGAATTTCGTACCTTTGCGGCATAATGGGACAAGATACATTTGACATCAGGTCGGAGCAGATGACCCCGACATCCTCGGAACGAGAGTTTGAGAAAGCCCTGCGCCCACTACAGTTTGATGATTTCAGCGGTCAGCAAAAGGTGGTGGAGAATCTGCGGGTTTTCGTTGAGGCGGCAAAGTACCGCGGCGAACCTCTCGACCATTCTCTGTTGCACGGTCCTCCTGGATTGGGTAAAACAACGCTCGCCAATATCATTGCCAACGAGTTGGGCGTGGGGTTCAAGCTCACCAGCGGCCCCGTTCTTGATAAACCTGGCGATCTGGCAGGTTTGCTCACTAGTTTAGAGCCTAACGACGTGCTTTTTATAGATGAGATCCATCGCCTGCAACCTGTGGTGGAGGAATATCTCTATTCCGCCATGGAGGACTATCGCATAGACATTATGATAGATCGAGGTCCGGCAGCTCGCAGTATTCAGATAGACCTCAATCCTTTCACTCTCATTGGTGCCACCACGCGTAGCGGTCTCTTGACAGCTCCCTTGCGCGCCCGTTTTGGTATCAACCTCCATTTTGAATACTACGACAGCGAGACATTGCAGCGTATCATAGAGCGTTCCTCTTCTATCCTCAATGTCCCCATCACAGCCGAAGCGGCTGAAGAAATAGCTGGGCGCAGTCGTGGAACGCCGCGAATTGCCAACGCACTCTTGCGCCGTGTGCGCGACTTTGCGCAAGTGAAGGGCAATGGGCGCATAGATTTGGACATTGCTAAGTTCTCCCTCGAAGCCCTAAATATCGACAAATACGGTTTGGACGAAATCGACAATAAGATACTTCTCACCATCATTGATAAGTTCAAGGGTGGCCCTGTGGGTATCAGCACCATCGCCACAGCCATTGGCGAGGATGCCGGAACGGTGGAGGAAGTCTACGAACCTTTCCTCATCAAGGAAGGCTTTATCCGCCGCACCCCTCGTGGGCGCGAAGTGACCGAACAGGCCTATCTGCATCTGGGCCGTTCCATCTATACGGGTGGGCCGCAGGAGCAGAGTTTGTTTTGAGAACGTATATTTTTTGAACAATGATAACATACAATACAATCAACGTTGCGATGCCGAAGATTCGCCGCCGTGACAATTCCGCGTGGGTCAAACGTGTGGCGGCTTCTTATGGGCGCAAGGTGGGCGATGTGGCCTATATCTTCTGCGACGATGAAGAAATCCTGAGGGTCAATCGTCAGTATCTTCAGCACGATTATTATACAGACATAATTACCTTTGATTACGACGAAGACGACGTGATCAGTGGCGACCTTTTCATTTCTCTCGATACAGTTCGTACGAATGCCGAGCAGTTGGGCGTTTCTTATGAGCAGGAACTTAATCGTGTTATCATCCACGGTATTCTTCATCTTTGTGGCATCAACGATAAAGGACCGGGTGAGCGAGAAATCATGGAAGCTGCCGAAAATAAGGCGTTGGCCATGCGGGAGACTCGCGCGTGAAAACCGCCTTTTCTTCGCTATCCCCCAGATAGATTGTTCTTTTTGGGTAGAACTCTGTTCTTTCTTTCCCAAAATGTGCTAAAAAAAAGAGGTATGGAAATGTATATAGAAACTTTTATTACTTTTGTGGTTTCGTTATACAGCGTGTGATATACGTATTGTCACACGTCACCTATACAGTTATTTCTAAAATAAGTCTTATATATGAAACCAGCAGAAGGAAAATTAGGCGTAATGGTTGTCGGTCTCGGTGCCGTAACCACAACTTTTATGACGGGCGTCCTGATGGCGCGCAAAGGCCTAGCAAAGCCCGTTGGTTCAATGACGCAATACGACAAGATTCGTGTGGGTCGAGGAGAGAATAAGAAATACCTCCACTATTCCGATATCATATCGTTGGCAAGTCTTGACGATCTTGTTTTTGGCAGTTGGGACGTATATCCCGAAAACGCCTACGAATCGGCCCTTCATGCACAAGTGTTGAACGAACGCGACATAGAGCCAGTGGCAGAAGAGCTCAAGGCCATTGTTCCTCTCAAAGCTGCGTTCGATCGCAACTTCGCCAGTCGTCTGGATGGAACAAATGTGAAAGGTTGCAGCACTCGCTGGGAAATGGTTGAGGCTTTGCGCCAAGACATCCGCGACTTCAAGCGCGCACAGGTTGCAACCGTGTCGTTGTGATATGGGCCGCCTCCACTGAAATATATGTGCCCGTGGATACAGCTGTTCACGGCACGCTGGCAGCTCTCGAAACTGCGATGAAAGCCGACGACCGCCAGCGCATAGCCCCTTCCATGTGCTATGCCTATGCAGCTCTATCCGAACAGTGTCCCTTTATCATGGGCGCGCCCAATACTACGGTGGATATTCCTGCTATGTGGGAATTGGCCGAACAAACAAAGATGCCGATTGCAGGCAAAGACTTCAAAACAGGTCAGACCCTCGTGAAATCAGGTTTTGCTCCAATCATCGGCACACGTTGCTTGGGCTTGAGTGGCTGGTTCTCTACCAACATTTTGGGTAATCGCGATGGTCTTGTCCTTGATGAGCCTGCCAATTTCCACACCAAGGAGGTCAGCAAACTCTCTACGCTGGAGAGCATCCTCGTACCTGAAGAGCAGCCCGACCTTTATACTGACTACTACCATAAGGTGCGCATCAACTACTACCCACCGCGCAACGACAACAAGGAAGGCTGGGATAATATAGATATCTTTGGCTGGATGGGCTACCCTATGCAAATCAAATCAACTTCCTTTGCCGCGACTCCATCCTGGCTGCGCCGCTGGTTCTCGACCTCGTGTTGCTTTCCGATGCCGCTGCGCGCGCTGGCCGCTTTGGCACACAACGTTTCTTGAGCTTCTTCCTCAAGAGCCCCATGCACGACTACACGCAGAATGAAGTACCTATCAATCATCTCTTCCAGCAGTATGTCATGCTAAAGAACGCCATCCGCGAAATGGGTGGATATGAAGCTGACGAAGAAATAGATTAGTCCTGTCTTTTTTCCCTCGTGGGCGAAGACAGCTTCGAGGTGTTCGTTCGCGAGAGTAACGACACGATATTTTTCCTAATGTGACCTTAGCATTTGGCGCACCAAGGGCCAACAGCATTAAAGATGTTGCTGAGCAACCGTGGTTCGTCAAATGCTATCTTTCTTTTATAAACGTATAGTAAGTTGAAAAGATTCTCTACCTTTCTCCTCCTGATGTTTTTAGTACTGACCGCTGTGGCTCAGACTATCAACGGTACGGTTACGGATGCACAGACGGGCGAAAAGCTTCCGTTTGTCAATGTCTACTTCGATAAAAACCACGGAACGCAAACAAACTTCAACGGCCATTACTCTGTGGCGCACAGTGGTAACAAGCTCACGTTCTCCATGGTGGGCTACAAAACGCGCGTTCTGAAAGTGAAAGCGGGCGAGACTCTTGATGTGAAGCTTGAAGCACGGGAGGACGGAGTGCTTGGAGAGGCTACGGTGACGGGGACAAAGCAGCGCTACAGCCGCAAGAATAATCCAGCCGTTGAGCTCATGCGGAAAGTCATCGCTGCCAAGAAGCAGAGCGATCTCAAGCGGCATCCGTTCTACAGCATCGATAAGTATTCCAAAACCATCTTTGCTTTCAACGATGTCACAGATAAGGTCCTTCAAGAAGGGAAGTTCAAGAAGTTTCCTTTTCTCAAAGATCATGTCGAAACCAATAATGAAACCGGGAAACTCATCTTGCCTATCAATGTCGATGAAACGGTGTCGCAAGAAATCTTCCGGCAGTCGCCGCGTTCCGACAAAACTATAATCAAAGGCAAACGCTCAACAGGTTTGAACGATCTCTTTTATACTGGCGACATTTTTACTACTGTCATTCAGGACTGCTTTACCGATGTGAATATCTATGAAGACGACGTCCGTTTGCTTCAGTATCCGTTCACCAGTCCCATATCTTCAAAGACGGCCATCTCTTTCTACCGCTATTTTTTTAGTAGATACAGTGATGGTAGACTCTATCAAAACCATCCATATCAACTTCACGCCGAACAATCCGCAGGACTTCGGCTTCAGCGGCTCCCTCTTCATTGCTGCCGACTCTTCTTACCGCGTCGTCAAGTGCGACCTGGGTATTCCTGGTCGCAGCGACGTCAACTATGTAGAGAACATGCGCATCATTCAGCAGTTCCAACAGTTGCCCACAGGGGAGCAAGTCCTCGTTCGAGATGATATGCTCGTTGAACTAAAAGTTGTAAACTTCTTCCAGAAGTTCATGGTGAAGCGTCTGACAGAGTACAGCAATTTCTCCTTTGAGCCAATTCCCGAAAAGACTTTTAAGTTTCGCGGCGACACGCAGTTGGCCTCCGATGCCTTGATGAAGGACGATGCCTTTTGGGACAAATACCGCAGCGACCCGCTCACGGAATCGGAGGGGAAGATGGAGCAACTCGTCACGCAGTTGAGTCAGGTGAAAGGCTTTAAGCCCGTGTTGTGGGTGGCAAAGGCATTTATCGAAAACTTTGTGGAAACCACCACCGACCCAAAGAAAGGCTCGAAAGTAGATATTGGCCCTATCAACACCATTTTTAGCCAGAACTTTGTCAATGGTTTCCGCCTCCGCGGCTCAGCTCAAACTACGGCTTTCCTCAACAAACACCTCTTTCTGAAAGGTTATGCGGCTTACGGCTTTAAGGACCGCCGCGTTATGGGCTCTGGAGAAATCACTTATAGCTTCCTGCCCAAGGCCTACCTACCGCGAGAGTTCCCCGTGAGCAACCTGTCGCTCAACTACACGAACGACGTGATGTCGCCCTCCGACAAATTCTTACCCACAGATAAGGACAACGTCTTCACCTCCCTCAAATGGACGAAGGTGAACCACATGATGTACTTCAGCCGCTGGACGTTGGCCTTCGATCGGGAGTGGGAGAACAACCTGCGCTTTAAAGTGCAGCTTCGCCATGAGGTGGACGAGCCTACGGCCGCACTTTCTATCAGCCCCTCAATAGTGCTGCTGCGCCCTCTTTGGGTGGGAATTGGCAGAAGAAGCTCACCACGCTCGATGCTACGCTGAGTTTTATCTACAGTCCAGGTGCCAAATGGGTCAATACTAAGCAACGTCGCTATGCGCCCAGTCTCGATTTCCCTGTCTTTAGCGTCAGTCACACCATGGGCTTTAAGAATCTCCTCGGAGGAGATTACGCTTACAATTTCACGGAAGCCAGCATCTACAAACGCTTTTGGCTCCATTCGTGGGGAAAAATCGACACGCGCCTTTCAGCGGGCGTTCAATGGAATAAAGTGCCTTATCCCTTGCTCATTATGCCCGCTGCCAATCTCTCTTATATCTCGCAGGACGAGATGTTTAGTTTGATCGACAATATGGAATTCCTCAACGACCGTTATGCTTCGCTTTTCGCCTCTTGGGATCTCAACGGAAAGCTCTTTAATCGCATTCCGTTGCTCAAAAAACTCAAATGGCGCGAAAGCTTTGGCTGCAACGTTCTTTGGGGCGATTTGACCGATAAGAATAATCCGCTCCTCGCCAAGAATGCTGCCGATGCGCGTCTCTTTTATTTCCCCGGCGAGTTCCAAGCTGACGGCTCATTCCGTTATCTCTCCCGCGCGATGGATAAGAAAAAGCCCTATGTGGAACTCGTGGCTGGTATCCACAATATTTTCAAGATTTTCCACATCGAATATGTCCGTCGTGTCACTTATACGGAGAATCTCCCCACCAAGCGCAAATGGGGCATACGCGGAATGTTTCGCGTGACATTCTAAGGTTACGCTTCACTACCTAAAGAGCCGAAACAAGTTTTTGCAACTATGTTTCGGCTCTCGTCTTATTTATATCTCTCGATAGTACCTGTTACGGCAGTTTTGGGGCTTGCCAGAAGAAATGGTCGTCGGAAGTGGTGCGGCCGCCTCCTTTGTAGGTGACACCTTTTCCTATGAGGGTGATATCATCTTGGCCGGAATTTTCTTCATTCTCTATCTCTGGCCGATTAGTGAGGTGCGACTGAATGGTATAAAGGTTCTTGGCCATATACCTATCAATGTATTCTTCCTTGGTTTGTTTCGATTTGTGGTTCCAATTTGCATCCGGATTGAGCACCAGCGGGCGGCCATCAATGAGCCGTTCGCGCACTTCGCCAGGATGGAGCAATGTGCCGTTTTCGTCCGTCACATAAGCGGCAAAGCTGGGATCCATCCAAACCCACTTATTGAGAGTCTTGCTCCATACCATTACTATGACATGGCAATCGGGATCTCCTATTTCTTTACTCTCGCACGTGATGAAGCGAGCAGGGTAGCCAAGAGCCAGATAGCAGTCGGTCAGCATTTCTGCCAGAAACCGGCAGTTGTATCCGCGCTTGTTCTTCTGGGCGTGGCGGAAAAGCTCGAGCGCGTTATATTTGCATTGTGGCCAACTGGACGAACCATCGTGCGGGATAGCATCGTGGAGCCAATACATCACGCGCTTGATGCGGCTGATCTCATCTCCGTTGCCAGCGATGCTGTCCAGCTTGAGTTCTTCGCGCACCTTTTTCAGAATGGGAGAGTCGAACGCATAGGTAAAGGCCTGTTGCGTCTGTCCCGAACGTTCGTATTGTGGAGAAGTCTTGAGAATATAAATGTAGTCGCCAAACTGCCGTGACTTTTCTTTGAGAGCCTCAAAATCGGGTTGGCCTGCAAAATCGTTAAAGATACTATCGCAAAGGAAACGATATAGTTTCCTCGGACTGCTTTCTAAGATGAGTTGTCCATATTTCAATAGTCCTGCTTTGTCGTGTAGGAGAGCAGAGACAGTAAGTAAGTTCTTCAAGATGGCGGATGTAACAAAAGCTTGATATTCGCAGCGAAAGTCGGGGAAGGCCTCAAAGCTCTGCTGCAATTGTCGGAAAGCCTTGAAAGTTTCTTCTGTATAAGGTCCTTGTTCGGGGATTCCTTTCACCCATTCCGAGTTGCTTAAAAACACTTGGTTGGGGAGAGAAACATAGTTGTGAAAGTTGGGGAGATCAGCAATACCCGCGAAGGCTGTTGAAAGTACAGGACCGTTGAAGGTGATTTGCTGAAGTGCGGGACATTCGCTCAACCATTCTTCGCTCCCTCCTGTGGAAAGCACAGGGCCGTTGAAGACAATCTCCGTGAGTTTGGGGAGCTGTGAGAAAGTTTGCCAACCATCTATGTGTCCCAGTGTGCCATTGATTTCAATCTTGCGCAAGTTGCTACAATCTCGGATAGAGCCACCGCCGCTGATGAAGAGGACGCTGTTCATTCGTACTGTTTGTAGTTTTTCGCAACCTACGATGGCGTTTGAAGACAAGCTACCCAATGTTTTCGGAAAACAGATGTCCTCCAATTCCGAACAATCGGCAAAGGCATCTTCATTGATAGATACTTTTTCGGGAAGGACTACGCGGCGAATGCGTGCTTCGCGGAAAGCGTTAGAATCAATCAAATGAAGTGCGCGCGGAAGGATAACTTCTCCCACCTTGCAGCGATAAAAAGCCCATTGCGGCAAGATGGAGTCGGCCTTAATCTGATAATTGAAGAGAAATGCGTCTGTACTTTTATGCAACGTGGCATCGCTGAGATCCAAACGCAGAAGTTTTCCGTTCACGGCTGTTGTGTCGCGACTGATACCCATCAGCGAGCGGAGAAAATGCCAGTCGGCACCATTGAGCGAGCCGCGGAGCGTTAGCTCTGTGAGCGACTTACGAACTTTAGGCGGCAGTTGCTGTTCCAGCGTACCGGGTTGTTGTACGTTTACTTTCACTTTTCGAGCCGAGGCCGTGAGGCTTACGGCAAGAGCCAGAAGCAGACCCCATGTTTTGAGCTGTGTCATAGTGTGCTTGTTGTTAGCTGATTTTTAGGAGTTATATTTCTTGTTGCCAAAGTTACAGACGATGACTTTAATATGCAAGTTTTAAGGGCAAATAGACTTGTCGTCTTCTGTCTTTGTGAAACTTTCGCCGGCTTTGTGCCCATTCGTGGGCAATATTTTCAGAAGAAGCGTTTTCTCCTACTTTGTCAAGGAAACACTCATTCTACAGCCCTGAGAATCGCGCGAAATCCAGCGCGAAGCCTTTCGGTGGAAGAAAGCGCAGAATAAAAAAAATGAGCAGAATAAGGAAAAAGATGCTTTTGCGGGGTATAGGCATGATTCCTATAAGGATATTCTCCAACGCAATAAGGCTGTCGGCCGACACAATAAGGAAGCCAGCTGACGGAATAAGGAAAATAATGACTAAAACGGAGAAAATTAGCTTCGGAAACTCACTTTTGCGAGATTTTCTCCCGCAAAAGCAGTGATAGGCGGCTTCGGATGGTGAAGAAAAGTAGGAAAGCGGAGAAGAGGAAAGCTTCTTTAACATCTCTTTGCGCAACTGTCACTGTCAAGAATAGTGACACGGAAGAAGAGACGGGATGAAAACCTACGCAAACACCTCCTGCAAAACTTTCAGCGATTTGAGTTCGGCAAAGTTAGGGATGTGCAGTTTGTAGTAATTATTCATGAAGCGGAGCAACTGCGAGCGTTGTTCGCCCGAAAGTTTGAAGAGGTGCATCGTAGCCAGATTCATACGCATCAACGTAGGTAGCAGTTGCGCCTCTTCGGGCAAGAGCACGTTGGGATGCAGCGGGCGTACCGTTGTGAATGTTCCGCTCTCGAGGTCGAAGTAGCAGTTGGGCGACGGCGCCTCCAGATTGGGTTCGAAACCAAAGAAGCGCGCCAAGTGGAGTAGGAAAACAAGGTGGAAGTTAGCAAACGACTCTCGGCAAGTGTCCAACCATTCTATGCTGTTCCAAACATACTCGAAAAGCAGTGGCGATGCCGGTTCGCTCCGCATGGTGACGCGGAGAAATTCGGCTAAGAAAAGCGCCATTGTCGTCTTTGCCGGCTCGTAGGGAATAGTCAGCAGCGGCAGCGGTTGTGCAGTTGTGAGGCGTTTCAGCTTGTGTGTGGGTCGGTCGTCGTAGTCCACATCGAGCCGTGTCAGCGGCTGAAACCATGCCGTCCGAATCTTTGCCCGTTTGGAAGTATTGATGCGTTGCATAAAGGAAAGGCAACCGTCCTTTTCCGTGAGTAGTTCGACGATGAGGTCTTTATCGGAATATTTAATAGTATTGAGTACGATAGCGTGCATAGAGGAAGGGAGTGTGAGATTAATGAGAGAGCCACTTTGCTAAGGAGAGAGATTCTCAGAGCGGTCTGGTAGATCCGTTAAGTTTGAGCGTTGAGCAATGAGAGCTGCGGACAGGTCCTCTTCTGTTTTCGAGACAAAAATACAAAGAAAGTGTTAGGTAAGAGTAGCGAAAAAGAGCGTAAAAGGGTAGGAGGAAGAAAAATTTTGAAAAAAGTAGGAGAAATGTTTGGTGGTTTCAAAACTTTGCCCTACTTTTGCACTCGCAATTAAGCCGCGGGGCATTCGACAACAGTCGGGAGCGCTTGAAAGGCAAACGTTGCAAGGCAGGCCTATTCGTCTATCGGTTAGGACGAGAGATTTTCATTCTCTAAAGAGCAGTTCGACTCTGCTATAGGCTACAATTAAAAGAATAATATAAAAATGGCAAACCACAAATCATCTGTTAAGAGAATTCGTCAGACGGCGACTCGCAGATTGCACAACCGCTATTACGCTAAGACAATGCGTAATGCTGTTCGCAAGCTCCGCGCTACGACGGATAAAGCAGCTGCTACAGAACTTCTGCCGAAAGTACAGAAGATGCTGGACAGCTTGCTAAGCGTAACATTATTCACAAGAAAAAAGCTGCCAACCTTAAGAGTGGCATTGCTAAACACGTGAATGCATTGGCATAAGCAACTTACGCACATAAGATAAATAAGGCTGAATCTCAATGAGGTTCAGCTTTTTTGTTTCTATATCTTTCGAGATTCAAAATTTCATTATCTTTGCAATAGTTTAATTAACTACGATCAAATCTACTTTGGGTAATTTTACTGAACAGTTTCAGCAAACTGTAGCGCGTCTTGCAGATGTGGGTCAGATGAAAGGTCTCTTTCATCAGCATCGGCATGGCGATCCGCTTCCCAGTACTCCCGCTCTTCAGGAAATCATAGACCTCTGCCGAGGTGTGCTTTTTCCTGGTTATTACGGTCGTTCAACGATCAATCGCGATACGGTGAAATATGGCATTGGCGTGGATATGGAGCGACTCTATAATTTGCTTGTCGAACAAATTGAAGCAGGTCTTTGTTTCTGTTCAGACCGCACGCACCATGATTGTTGCGATGGCGACCTCCACGAACACGCGCGCGACATAGCCCAACGCCTTGTGCTGCGCCTCCCCGAGGTGCGCGATGTGTTGGCCACTGATGTTGAGGCCGCCTATCTTGGCGACCCCGCCGCGAAGAACTGGGGCGAAGTAATCAGTTGTTATCCAGCCGTAAAAGCACTCACTATCTACCGCATCGCCCATGAATTGGAAGTTTTGAACGTGCCACTCATTCCGCGCATCATGACAGAACTTGCCCATTCTGAGACAGGCATTGATATTCATCCCGCCGCGCAGATTGGCCGCTATTTCACCATCGACCACGGTACGGGTGTTGTCATCGGTGCTACCTGCATCATTGGCTCGCATGTGAAACTTTATCAGGGAGTCACGCTGGGCGCACGGAGTTTTAAGCTCGACGAAGAAGGAAATCCTATCAAGAATGTGGCCCGTCACCCTGTGTTGGAAGACGATGTTATTGTGTATTCCAACGCCACCATACTGGGGCGGATACGTATCGGCAAAGGGGCTGTGATTGGCGGTAACCTCTGGATAACGCACGATGTAGAACCGGGCGCTGTGATGAAGCAAACACGCGGTACGTCGGCACCTGATTCGATGGCTCTTTATATCTGAGCGCAATAAAAAAGTTTTTTTCAATCAATAAAATACATACACTTACGCTTCTAACCTCCAACAGCGAGGCTGACTTTATGGAAGAATTCGAACTCATTGCCAAAACCTTTCAAGGACTGGAAGAAGTATTGGCTCAAGAACTCACCGAACTCGGTGCTAACGACATACAGATTGGTCGTCGTATGGTGTCGTTTTCTGGAAACAAGGAAATGCTCTATCGAGCAAACTTCTGCCTTCGCACAGCTATCAGGGTGCTCAAACCTATCAAGCATTTCAAGGCTCTCGATGCAGAAGCTGTCTACGAGGCCGTGAAGTCCATCGAATGGGCTAACTATCTCGATTTGAACACTACTTTTGCCGTCGATTCGGTGGTCTATTCTCAGGAGTTCCGCAACTCCAAGTTTGTTGCTTATAAGGTGAAGGACGCCATTGTGGACTATTTTCGCGAGAAAGAGGGCAAACGTCCGAACATTAGTGTGACAAATCCCGACATCAAGCTGAATATGCACATCGCTGAAGACCAATGTACGCTCTCGCTCGATGCGAGCGGCGAGAGTCTTCACCTGCGTGGTTATCGTGTGGCTTCTTGTGATGCTCCGATAAACGAAGTGCTAGCAGCCGGTCTCATTAAGTTGAGCGGATGGGATATGGAAAGCGATCTGATTGACCCTTTCTGCGGTTCGGGCACTATAGCTATCGAAGCCGCTCTCATGGCGCGCAATATCTATCCTGGTATCTTCCGTAAGAGTTTCGGCTTCGAGAAATGGAAAGACTTGACCGAGATTTGCTCGATCGTATATATAACGACGACTCGGCTGAACGTGAATTCAACCATAAGATTTACGCCTACGACATCAATCGTCCTACCCTTGAAGGAGCTATGGCCAATGCCAAACAAGCTGGTGTGAGCGATGTGGTAGAGTTCTCCCAACAGGACTTCCGTAAGTTTACCCAACCAGAGGATAAGGCCATCATTGTGACCAACCCGCCTTATGGCGAGCGTTTGCAACCGGCTGATATTTTGGGACTGTACAAAGCCATCGGCGAACGCCTCAAGCATGAGTTCAAAGGCAACGAAGCGTGGATTATCAGTAGCAAGCAGGAACTTTTCGATAGTATCGGATTGCGCCCCAGTACGAAGATTCAACTCTACAACGGTTCGCTGGATTGCGAGTTTCGCAAATATCAAATGTTTGACGGGAAAATCGAAAACTTCCGCGCTGCCGGCGGAGAACTAAAAACCTCGGAGGATCGCCAACGCAATGCTGAGCGCCGAAAAGGACGCCAGTTCCGCGAGGATTTCCACCGCCGTTTCGATGACGACAGCCGCGAACAGACCGAAGAAGACCGCGAGTTTATGCAGTTGCGTAACAAGCACCGCGAATTTGAACGTGTCTACGGCCGCAAACACCGCGGAGAAGACGGAGAAAACGATCGCCCGCGCCGCAACTTCGGCGAGCGCAAAGGTGGCAAGTTCGGCGATCGCAACAACTTCGGCGAGCGCAAGGGCGGACGCTTCAACGACCACAACGAACAAGGAGATCGCCCCAAAGGCAAAGGAGGCAAGAGCTTCGGCGGTCGTAAGAACTTCGATCGTCATTCAAATGGCGACAGATAAGAAGTGATATTAAGACCATATATAAAGGAATGATGTAGGTGTGCTTTACTGACGCCTACTTAACTTAAAGATATACTAAAAACGGAGGATACGGAAAATCATAGCATGCTGTCTGTTGACGGACAAAGCCTATGTGCCTTTCCGCATCCTCCGTTTTTCTTTTAGCCGAAAGAGAATGTTGTGTTCCTCCTTAGGAACTTTCTTCAGCGGCTAAAAGAAATGGATTAGCAGGGAAATAACCCCAAATGACTATGATAACAATATTGAACAAAATGAAGCGCATGGGGCTCGTGGCCTTAGCGCTACTTTGCACCATGAGTATGCAAGCTCAAAACAAGAAGAGTTTTACGCTCGACGACCTTATGTGGGGCGGCGAGAACTACTGGAACATCATGCCCCGCAATATCTACACGGGCTGGTGGGGTAACCAACTCGTAGAGCTCGATGCGGAATCTGTCCGCTTGTACGGCGCAACGAAGCCGCTCTTTACGACGGCCGAAATAGAACCCCTCATTTCCGATGCGACAAAGGGAAAAGGAATCTCGGCCTATAATGCCTCCTTCCCCGATGGCAATAAAACGGAAGTGTTGCTCCGTACTTCCGACACGAATTTCCTTTACAACTGGAAGACGAAAAAGATTGTTTGGCAAGCTCCCCGCGAGCGTGGTATCGGTCATGTAGAGTTCAACGCAGCATCGCGCAGCGAGGCCTATACAAAGGACTATAATTTCTACCTCCGCACCGCCGATGGTCGCCTGCATACGATCAGCACCGACGGTTCGCGAGAGTTGCTCTACGGTACGAGCGTACACCGCGATGAATTCGGTTATTCCAAGGGTACGTTCTTCAGTCCCAGCGGAAAACTCCTGGCTTTCACGCGTATGGATCAAGCATGGTGGCCGACTATCCGCAGGTGGACATTTCGCAACGTATAGCAGCGTATGAGCCCGACAAGTACCCCATGGCCGGTATGACCAGTCATAAAGTGACCATTGGTATTTTCAATCCCGCAACGGATAAGACTGTTTATCTGCAAGCAGGAGATCCCACCGATCGCTATTTCACCAATCCGAGTTGGGCTCCCGACGAGAAAACGATATATCTCATCGAAATGCCGCGTACTCAGAACAAAGCAGAACTCGTGGCTTACGATGTGCAGACAGGTGCTCGCAAAGGCGTGCTCTATACGGAGACGAACGAGAAATACGTTCATCCAGTGCACGGTATCACCTTCCTACCCTGGGACAATAGCAAGTTTATCTACCAAAGCGAGAAGGACGGCTACAACCATCTCTATCTCTTCGATACGAACGGCCGTCAAATCAAGCAACTCACACAAGGCAACTGGGTGGTGCTTAATCTCGCCGGTTTCAACACAAAGACTAAGAGCGTTATCATCAAATCTACTGAGTCGTCACCCATTCGTCACAACTATTACAGTGTGAACATCGAAACGGGCAAGCGCACTTTGCTGGACAACGGTGTGGGCGTACACAACGCCACGCTTTCTCCCGATGGTCAATATCTTATAGACCGTTGGAGTTCACCCAAAACATTCCGTGAATACGACCTTCTCTCCACCACGGGGCAGAAGATAAAGAAATTCCACACTGATGATACGCCCTGGAAGGAGTATAACGTACCCGAAATTTCGGGAGGCTCTATCAAGGCTGCCGATGGCACTACCGACCTCTATTATCGCATGGTGAAGCCCGTAGGTTTTGACCCAACGAAGAAGTATCCCACTGTGGTTTATGTCTATGGTGGTCCTGGCGTGCGCAATGTGGAAGAATCTTGGAACTATACCGCTCGTCCGTGGGAAATCTATATGGCTCAGAAAGGTTATCTGCTCTTCGTGCTCGATAATCGTGGCTCTTCAGAGCGCGGTTTTGCTTTCGAAACAGCTACATGGCACCATCTTGGCACAGAAGAAATGAAGGATCAAATTAAAGGTGTTGATTTCCTCAAGTCGTTGCCCTATGTTGATGCTAATCGCATGGGCGTGCACGGTTGGAGCTTCGGTGGATTTATGACGACAAACTCATCTGCTCTTATCCAGATGTGTTCAAGGTGGCTGTTGCCGGCGGCCCTGTCATCGACTGGAAATACTACGAAGCAATGTATGGCGAGCGCTATATGGGAACGCCTGAAAACAACCCTGAGGGCTACAAAGAAGCAAGCTTGCTCAACAAGGCTAAGAACCTCAAAGGTCGCCTTCAGATTATCATTGGCTACAACGACCCTGTTTGCGTGCCGCAGCACTCCCTCGCGTTCCTCCGCGCTTGTGAAGATGCTGGAACACAGCCCGACTTTTTCACTTATCCCGGTCAAGGCCACAACATGATGGGTAAGGATATGATTCATCTCCACGAACGTATCACGCGCTATTTCGACGACTATCTAAAATAATCATCATAGGTCTCGTTGCAGAACTCTGTTCTGCGGCGAGACCTCTTAAATTCTTTCTTTATGAAAACCCAGATTACATCCCCCAAAGCTCCTGCAGCCATCGGCCCTTATAGCCAAGCCATCGCTGCCAATGGTTTCTTATTCATCAGCGGGCAGTTGCCCATCGATCCTGCTACGGGCAATTTTGCCGAAGGCGGCATTCGCGAACTGACACGCCAAAGTTTGGAAAATGTGAAAAGTATCTTGGCCGAAGCTGGACTGACCCTTGCCGATGTTGTTAAGACCACGGTATTCTTAGCCGATATGAGCGATTTCGCAGCTATGAACGAGATCTATGCAGAATACTTCACCGCACCAGCTCCTGCCCGCAGTGCTGTGGCTGTTAAGACACTGCCTAAAGGCGGATTGGTGGAGATTGAGGTCATAGCTGCTTGTCGATAAACAACAGGCCGCCGACCGAAAATTACTTAAAGGTGCGAAGTTAGTGAGAGGGGAAAACGTTTGTTTTCTTAGCTTTCACTAACTTCGCACTTATTGTATCAATGCTTTGAAGCCTTTTTCGGTTCAAAGCAATAAAAAGAAAGTATGGAACAAAAATACAAAGATGTCGTCAACGCGGTGCGTGCTCTCATTTCGGGCGAAAAGGAAGAAATGAGCGTATTGGCCAATGTCGCCGCTGAGTTGCACGACTCAATGGGTTATTTCTGGGTAGGTTTCTATTTGGTGCGCGAGGGCGAACTCCGCTTAGGTCCTTTCCAAGGTCCTGTGGCCTGCTATCGCATCCGCCATGGCCGCGGCGTTTGCGGTACGGCGTGGGAGCAGGCAAAGACCCTGATTGTACCCGATGTTGAGGCCTTCCCCGGTCACATAGCTTGCAGCAGTCTTTCGCGGTCGGAAATCGTCGTTCCGCTGCGCAATGCCAAGGGCGAAGTAGTCGGCGTGCTTGACATAGATAGTAAAGAGCTCAACGCCTTCACACCTGCCGAAGGCGAGATGCTGGAAGAAGTTTGTGCAGCTATAACCGAAACGCTATATTCTGAATGATGAAGTACGAAAAAATAGGCGTGTTTCTTTCGGCCAATAGTCAGGTCGACGACATTTGCCACCAAGCCGTGCGCGAAGTGGGAGAATGGATTGGTAGGACCCGCCGCACCCTCATTTATGGGGGTGCAAAGAAAGGCCTCATGGAGGAATTGGCACAGGCCACAAAGCAAAATGGCGGGCGCATCTTTGGAGTTGTTCCCGAGATAGTGGTCAATAGGAATTTAGTGAGCGAAACGCTGGATGTCACCATCCGAACGGTCGATTTAGCCGACAGAAAGAGTATCATTATTGAGAAAAGCGACATCCTCTTGGCTCTCCCTGGCGGCGTGGGCACACTCGATGAGGTTTTCACGGCTCTTTCCATGGCCTCTATAGGCTATCCCAGCAAACGCGTAGTACTCTATAATCCTCATGGCTTTTGGAACTCTCTGCTGGACCTCTTGGCAGATCTCCATCATAAAGGTATGGTTCGCGATCGTCCTCAAGACTTGCTTTCCGTGGTAGAAAATCTGGAGGAATTGCAACAGTTGTTAGATGGAGAATAAGGGTATCTATCATAGCCTCTATGCAGAAACCTCAAGAAAGGATTCAGCGCAAGTCTGTCATAGAGGTAAGCGTAAATATCCTTATTGCGTTTGAAGATACAATAAGGCTGTCAGTTCACATCCTTATTGCGTCAGCCGACGCCCTTATTGTATTTCTAAACGCACGGAGGTAGGCACTTCTCTGTAAGTTGTTTTTTTGTTGTCACATCGTCACGTTGTCACACTTTGAGCATAACCGCTTGATAATGTATTTATTGCAGGCGTGACGACGCGTGACAACGGTGTGACAACAAAAAGTTGTTGTCACGCGCATAAGCTCCTCTCTATCAGTATATTCGCCTCCTCCGTGACAACGTGACAACAAAAAACAAGTTTTTTCTGGGAAGGAGAGATGAGGGAATACTCCCTCCACGCTTTCAGTGCGACACCGCCGGTGTCGGAAGTTAGTGTGGCTTTCTGTCCACGGGTTCATCCTCGCTCCGCTCGGGCATCACCCGCGGTTAAGCATGGTGCGCCTCCGCTGGAGGCGTAAGTTGGTTATGCTTTACTGCGGGGGTAATGGTACTGGGGAGTGGCAGTGGTGCAGCAGATAGTGTACAGACTTCATTCGATGTGTGGCAGTGGTGATGGCGCAGGGAGGGAGAAGTAGTCTCCGATGGTGTACAGTTTTTTTCGATGTGTGTGAGTGAGTTATTAGGGGCGGATTCCTGCGTTTTGATATGCTGGGGGATGAGGCCGGCGACAGTGAGTGGACCTACTGTCCCCGGCGGGGACACACTATGCTTAACCGCGGGTGATGCCCGAAGGGTGAACCCGTGGGTAGTGTGATCCCCCCCTCCCTTCCGACACCGGCGGTGTCGCACAGCATCCACTCAGCAAGTCTTAAAGTGTCACTAACTCACAGAAGGGTTCTATATATAAAATCTTTGCTTAATTGTTTAGAAGCTTCACCAAAACTTTATTTGGTGAAGCTTCTGGCATAACTTCTCGGTGAAATGGGCTTTTTAAGGGTCGACTATTTACGAGGATAAGATAATATCCAATTCAATTTCCTTAAATCCTCAATATTCACATCTATCCTTTGCAATACAGCATTATAATCATATATTTTGTTTGTTTCCAATATGTTAGCATCAAAAATAAATAACATCAGAGTGTCCATCTTTCCATTTTCATGGATTCTCAGTGTCTTTTCATAACAATCGCGAACTTCTAATGCAGTCTTATTGTAACCGTGCGGAGCTATTTTTATAGATATCGTAAAACCTAACACATGGTAATTTGGAACATTGACTGTATCAGGATAATCCAGAGAAGGGGATATATAAACCTCTTTATCGGAATTGTTATAGAATGTTATAGTATAATGGCAAAAATCGCCATCGTGCTTGCAGCTTGAAAATATACAGCAACACATAAGCACTATTGTAGTTAATGTTTTCATATTTATTGCTTTAGTTGAAAAATATCTATTATGCCTGGTATTAGAAGTGATGGTCCGAACACATAGTCAGCCCATCCCAATGAAAGACTTCCTGCACTTAGTGCTTTCTGATTTTTGTCACTTATACCAGGAATTTCATTCCACATAAAGCCCTCTGTTTCTTCAACAGTGGGATATTCTCTGTACACATGAAATTTGATATTATCGATTCGAAAACCTGATTTTCCCGTTGTGTACTCCATTGAGGTTTCGGCATTCTTTTTTGAGACAAAGTAGTATGCTCGCGCACTCTGATGTTCCCAAATATCCACACAGCCTCGACGGGCTTCCGTAGTATCTACTTCTTGCACGCGCATACCGAAAGCATTGAAGTAGGGTTGGATAAAGAACGGGCCAGTGAGTAGCGGGTCTTGCTTCTTCGGTTTATCTGCATAGGCGGTAAACATCACTGTGTTTAAAAGTAGGAGCAGAATCGTTTTGGTAATCTTCATTTTTATTTATTGCTGTCCGGTAAAACTTTTACCGGACAGCAATAAAATTTAGTATGTATCATTCCTATTGAAATATCTTAAAGGTGTCAATTCCCTTCATTCCCGAAGTTGTATTAATAAACCAAATCTGTCCGGAGTTCCTTACAAAAGACTCAGGTTGTATTTCTCCATAAAATTTTATGTCTAAACGAGCTAGACCTTTGTACTTTTGACATTTTAAATCATAGTCGTTGTAGTCTGCAAATAGGGTTTTGCCATGGCTATATTCCTCTTTGTAGAAATTCATTATTTCTCGAATAGTATACTGTGTAGGTTTAATGCCAATATTCTTAGCATAGGTACTTTCTACGGTTGTAAGCTCCCCATTCACACAATCTCCAATACTTAGCAAATATAGTACTGGTTAATTTTAGAAAGTTCAGGCTTTAGTAAATATAAAACAGGAATACCTTCTGAATTAATAGGAGTTGGACTTTCTTTTACAACCTTGGTTTTATCTATCTCATTTAAATTGGTGAAATTATGGTACTCTTTTAAATCCGCAGGGTTATGGAACACGAGAGGCTGGTTACCGATTACGGCATACTCAAGGACGGTCGAAGACAAGTTTTTGATTGAAAGAAAATCCGCTCCGTTTTCTTGATAGTCTCTTTTCAAGGTAAGCTGGCTAAAAACGCTTTTCCCCGAATGTGTACCAACAATACTGTCATAGGCGACCAAGACGTTCTCTCCACCAATCACGCAAGGAGTAGAAAGCCTCTCTGTTTTGACTTCGTTTTGACCATTATTGCCCAATATACTATAATGCACTTCCACTTCTCCGGGAATATCATCTTTTGTGGTTATTGCAATATAATTATGCCGAAGAATAGTTGTTTTGTGTACTCCTTCCTCTAAATCAACCTTTGTACATTGGGAAAACAATATTGTAAGAAAAAGCCAAACATACAATTGTAAAGAGAAGATCTTCTTCATTTTGTTACATCTTTAAATTAATCCGATACTGTCCTAAAAAAAGTGTGTAAGCTCCAAAGTTCTTATATTTGTAGTGAATAAAAAAATCAAAGAAAGAACAATGAAGCTTACAAGAGAACAAAGATCGGAATTAATTTCTGAAATGGCCTCAAGTGAGGCAGGTTTTAAAGAGTTGGTTCGCGTGCTTTTGGATAGTTTTTCCAAGCAGGAGCGCCCTCTTTCTCGCGGAACATGCGGGTGAACAAGCCAATGGTTTCCGTCCCCGTCGTTGGCGGGGCCATGGTTGGAGTTTCCAACTTCGCATCCCTCGTACGCGCTCCAATGCTTTCAACCAATGATTCTTGGTATTTTATCCTCTCAGGAGCGTGAGCGCACGCAGCTTTTTTACGAGTTGTATTCCCGTGGACTCTCCTGTGAAGACATTGCCGAGGTGGGTCGCCGCATCTACGGTCACCTTTACAGCAAACAGCAGGTGAGCTATCTGGCTGGGGCTTGTTATAAGGAGATCCAAGAGTGGCTTTCGCGCCAACTTTCTCCTCACTATTTAGCCGTCTACATCGATGCCACGTTCTGTTCCACGCGTCGCGACGGGAGCGTCTCAAAGGAGGCTTACTACACGATGTTGGGACTACTGCCCGACGGCAGTCGCGAGGTGCTCACGGTGGTAAATCACCCCACAGAAGGCGCAATTGCTTGGGAAATGGAGTTGCAAGCCCTCAAGGAACGCGGTGTGAAACAAATCGACTTGATTATATCCGATGCTTTGAGCGGCATCGAAAATGCGGTATGTTCGGCTTTTCCCACGGCACTGCACCAACTTTGCGTTGTGCATTTCAAACGGAAAGTGTTGAACACCGTCTCCTCGAAAGACAAAGCCGAGGTCGGCGAGGAACTCAAAGCACTCTTTCCCATGGAGCATACCGACATGACACCTCTTGTGGCCTATGAGAATTTGCGTATCTTTGCGCAGCGTTGGGGTAAAAAGTACCCGAGCCTTGCCCGTTTGGGCAATGAGCGCAACGCGGCCTATTTTACCTATTTGAGGTTCTCCGAGAGTGTGCGTCGAATGATTTACTCTACTAACTGGGTGGAACGACTCAATAGAAGTTATAAGCGCACCTTACTCATGCGTGGGGCGATGCCTTCTCCCGCCTCTGTAGTTTATCTCTTGGGATCTGTAGCCAAGGAGAAAACAGAAGGGACGTATGCAAGACGGCTACCGTATTTTGGGGAGTGGAAAATCAGGTAAAATGGCAAAGATATATCAACATCACAAATTTCCCCCATGCTTGGGTTTCCCAAGCATGGGGGAAAGGACGAGGAGAATCTTACACACTTTTTCAGACATTACCATTAATCCCAAACCATTAACCAAGGATTCCACCAATCAACCTTTGTATAGTTGCCGCCATTCTTCTTGTCTCCTGGCACGCCTACTTTTGCACCATTATCTATCTGAAGGAAATAATAGTTTCTCCAGAGCCAAGAATCAGTCTGTTTTGCACCATAAGCTAAAGTCCTGTCTTCAGGTTTATCTCTGTACCAGCCAAGTGGAACAGGACATCAAGGCGGTATGTGCTGAATATCTATACCTGTAATAATGCTTACGCAGATGTTTTCCAGACTGATTTTGGATAGTGCCTACAACTTATGGGAATGATATTGTGTATTGCCTCAAGTCACATTGTGGGGTAAGGGGATATTGTAGGCAGAAGTGGGTGCTTCAAGTTCAAATTATCTGCAAATTCAGTAATGAGAGGACGTGTTAACGCAATAAGGACGTTCAATGGCTTAGTTGCGGATTTGAGGTATAATAGAGAAATTCTATGTTCTGCATCCAAACTCATAATCGCGCTGCCCTGCCGTTACAATGTTGCCATTGATGCCATAAACATTATTAAACTGCCCCGTGCCGATTTTAGAAGCAATGCACTTATCTCTGATAAATCCCATTTCTTTGTATGAAATTCTTTTTTTCTCCACTTTGGAGAATTGATAAAACAGGATGCTCTCCTGAAACTGTATATCGATATAGATAAATTGAATCATTAGTTATTCTATTCAACAATACATAATTCTTTTCTTTGACTAAACGGTCTCCTCTTTGGGGAGCTATGATATTCATATCTGCTTTGCTTATCTCAACAGAGGAAGAAATATCTTTTAGAATATAATTGTTGCCATTAGGGCATATTCTATCAATTCGTATATCATAATTTATACATTGAATACTATCGATAATATTTTTTTCTCTTAGCGTGAATGTTTTTGTATAAACATACGAGGATCTCTAATCGCATGTAATACTATATTCTGGTTATTCTGTGTAAGGATGACCATAGAATCATTATACCTTGATATAACGAAATAATTATCATACAATCCCATATATAGTAATGTGTCATTTTTTTTATACTCCAACGATGATCCCATTCTACATCATGGGAGAAAACAAAGTCCTGTAATCTCCCCCTTTCGTCTTGACTTTTTACTTGCAATTGTCCATCTTTGTTAAAAAAATAAAGTATAAAGGAAGATTAAGTATTGTATCACTTTCATTATACCAATATCTATATCTATCCCCGGTTAGAATCTCTTTAACATTATTATTTCGGCATGATACTAATAATGAGGATATTAGCAATAATTTTTATTATATGTATATGTTTCATTATTGTCAAAAATGAATCTTATTTCCTCCTTCTATAAATTCATAACTACTTTTAGCCCCATATTTATTTAACATTTTTTTGTGCCTTACCTATCACATTATAAAATTTACGACCCGATACAGCATACAACTTTTTCCAATTCTTTTTTTGAAGATATCCAGCTGTATTACTTTTTAAAAAGACCGTGTTGTTTTTTTCCAAATTCTTTTCCTACTCATCTCTTTCATGATTACAAGAACTTCTTCATCTACTCCATTTGGAATATCTATATGAAAACCTTCATGTGCTAATGTACTTCTGAAATTATATATTTGGTCCATTGATTTTTTTAAAATGCCCATTAACAGTAGAGACTCTTATCCTATTATCATATGTCGTTATCGCTAATTCTCCCTCAGGATTCGATTTCATTGATTTTACACCAATAGACTTAGCCTTACCTTCTAACCCAACTTCCTTAGCATAATGATACGTAATACGCATCATAGCACGTAAATTTCTCTTGAAATTATATTTAGATAATAAAACGTTACCAGAAGAAGTTCTTATGTAGATATTTTTATCTTTTGATTTATCCGATCTAATGAACTTGCCACTAATGCTAAAATAATCTGCACATCCATCACGATCAATTCTAACTATTGGATTACTATGACAAAAAACATATCCACTGACATTTGTATACTTTTCCATTAATGGGTCTACCCCCAACCACATGGAGATTTTGGGGTCCATGTACCTGGCTCCGTAATAGTACAGCCCCGTTTCTTCGTCAAGTTCCTTGCCATTGAACTTATACGGCATGTCCTCGCTACTACTATGCTCATCGACAAGTAGTTCACCATACGGGAGGTAGGCATCATACTGTGTAATGTTGGTATGGTCGTCTGTGATGTAAGACGTTGAGCCGAGGTGGTCACTATGATAGAAGAAGGTCTCCTCACGTGTTGTGTCGTTTGGAATATAGCCATATCCAGCCTGTGGATCATCAGGGTTGCTTGGGTCATTCCAGCTTACAGGTGGACCGGGGTTGGTATTCGGTGTGGTGTTCGGCTTCGGAGTCTGAATCCAACCCTGTGGCACATCATGGTTGCCAAGTTCTGTGAGGACAGCATTATAACCAACACCCGTGTTCTCCGGATCACCATACGCACCCTTCTCTGTTGGTACACCAGGGGCTACACCCACCTTCTTATAATACGCCTCTTTCTGTGTCTGAATCTGATTCATACGTTCTGCATAGTCCTGCTGACCAGCCGTTACGTATGAGCCGTTACGCCCATAGACATTATTGAACAGACCTGTTCCTATCCTTGAAGCAACTCGTTTGTCACCAAGGAAGTAATGTTTCGTAAAGCGATTCTTGTTTACAGAGAGGATACTTGCAGGATAAAGTGTGAAGTTGTCCGTCTCATGGAATGTAATACCCTGCGGTGCACCATTGATATACACACCCTCCATCGTACCGTAACTCTTCATGATACGCTCACCAGCAGCATTGTAGGTATAGCGGTTGATGCCGTTGTTGTCTTTCAACACCATCAGGGCGGTTCTCCTCCTCCCAGTATAGCATATGATCATAAGATAAATATCTTTCTAATAGATTACATGCTATATTTATTTTTTTAATTTATCGATTAAATTCCGATGAAAATTCTTAAGTAAAAAGTTTTTTTATATCTTATATTTTTTTACCTTCTTTTTATCATTACATAAAGTAATTAATGTAATGTGCGTTATTTTTAATTTTTTGAATTAAAAAAATCCAATATAAATGTGATACTCAAAAGTACAACTCTGCCCTTTTTCAAACCACAATTCAAATCCATTCCCATTTTCTTTAAGACTTTCGTTCCCATCAATATAACCATAAACGTCATTAGATATAACATTATCAAATCTATAAAAGTGAGAATCACGCTTAATCAAAAGAATCCTATTTTCCCCTTTATCAACGTATTTTTCACAACCGTCAGCTGTCATACTATAAGGGCTAAATATAGCTATTTGGGTATTCTGTCCATTTAAGGTAAGGCTATCAACAATAACATACTCTTGTGGAATTAAATATCCTTGCCATTTTCTTTGAGCTTTCCCATTTATACTAGGAGCTGAAAAAATAATAATGAATAAAATAAGAATAAACTTTTTCATATAAAATTACTTTTTATGCCAAAATATAGTTCTACCAAATGTACCTGTCGCTATTAGAGAGAATTTTGCTGTACTTTTGCCATCATGAATAAAAATTCCATTCCTCTCAAAAACGGGTGACACCCGCATCTTTGATTTTATCCTCTGTAAATAGCTTTCATTTCGATAAACATAATCTTTTCTGATATTATCTGGTATTGTTATTTTATTATACTGTCTAAATTTTGGATGGCTAAGCCCTTTAGTTGCAAAATCTGTTCCGTCCCACAACGTTGCACCATGAGTTGGATCAATATCTGATTGTAATGCATCTATTATACCTGCTCTTGCAGTAGTTCTTGTAGAACTTGTAAGATAATCTTTATCATAAGCAACTCTTGCTGATGCAGGAGTAGTCGAATAATTTTGATCATTCAGTTGTTCATATAAAGAATGGTTCTTTACTCTAGGCCCTCCTTTTACTCTTACATGTGCGTAATTCACATCTTTATCATCAACTGCATTATTAGCTGCATGTGCAATCCACAAGCTTTCATTTGGGGCATCACTCGATTCTACATCTACAATATGAGCAGCAATATTAAACTGTTCATCTGTCATACCATTTCCATGATCAATTAACTGAGTCAATTTACCATCTCGTTCAATATATACAAGATTATCTTTTCCTTCTTTCCTTAAGAATTTTCCTTGAGCATTGTATATAAACTTCTGACCATCAGGATCAAATAAATTTATTGGATTGTCTGCATAATAAACATAAGAACCTATTTCTTTATACTTCTCTGCCAGCGGATCCACCCCATACCACAGACAGGTAACAGGGTTCAAGTACCTTGCACCATAATAATACAAGCCTGTCTCTTCATCGAACTGTTTACCATTGAACTTATATGGCAGTTCTTCACTGCTATTATGCTCGTCAACTAACAGTTCGCCGTACGGTAGGTAAGCATCATATTGGGTGATGTTGGCTTTATCATCTGTGATGTAAGACGTGCTGCCGAGGTGGTCACTGTGATAGAAGAAGATCTCCTCTTTCGTTGTATCGTTGGCAATGTAACCGTAGCCAGCCTGCGGGTCATCGGGGTTTATTGGGTCGTTCCAAGAGATCGGTGCGCCTGGATTACTGCCCTGCTCATCGTTGTGCTTCGGTGTCTGTATCCAGCCATCAGGCACGCTATGATCACCCAACTCCTTGATGATAGTATTATAGCCCACGCCAGTGTTCTCTGGATCACCATAAGCACCCTTCATTGTCGGTACCCCCCAGAGCAACACCGAGTTGCTTATAGTAATCCTCCTTCTGCCTCTCTATCTCGTTCATGCACTCGGCATAGTCCTTTTCACCAGCTGTTACATAGCTGCCGTTTCTGCCATAGACATTGTTGAACGATCCATTACCGATACAGATATATGAGTAAAGATAGTCCTGCATATACTTATAACGTACTGTTAATGATTATATTGCACATAGCTCAAAAAATGATAGTGGGGGTAAACCGCCACTATCAAGTTCGGTTTATGATTTTTAGTTCTATTTTTATTTTTAAAGAGTAGCATTTCCCTTTACCATCCTTATCTTAAATTTTTCCTTTACAAGATTCTATAGTAGATATTTTGTCTGATTCGATTTTTTTACACTAAGACTTAAAGGTTTGTATAGAGTCTTATCCAAGGATGAAATTATCTTTATTGGCTGATTATTGTAAAAGAACAAATAGTACTCTACGGAGCTGTTTCTATTTGAACATAATTCCATTTCGTACACACCTTTTCTAATTTTACAACCATTCAACTCATAAACCGTTAGACGCCGATAATTAACTGATTCTCCATTAATAAATATTAAGCTCTTTTTATATCGGCCAAAGTATTTTGGTAAATACTTTGAAAATGGAACACCTTCCACAAATAAGAATGAGTCTTTATACGCATGACCGTTAATTGACACGGTCATTACTAAGGTAGAATCATTCCGCTTATTATATTTTACATTACATGTTTTATCCAATAATATATTATTGGGTATATTATCTTGTGCAAACGTTTCTGCAAAGAACAAGCTAAGAAGAAACACTATTACAAAAAACTTACTATTCATATTGATAAACTTAGTATGTATGTTAGTATGTCTCTATTTTTCCAGCGACTTTTCTTGTCGCATTTAAATTGGCCTTCCAAAACATAGTCCTACCATAAGCAGCCGAAGATGAATATAGTACATATCCTTTATTCGAACCATATGTTGCAGGATGACTTCCTGAATGGAAATTAGAAGAGAAACTCGTATACTTTCCAGCACTATAGGCCTTAATGAGCTTTGCTGGCCACGCAGCCTTAAAATGCATAAAATCTGCAGGGCTAATTTCTACACCAGCAGTTTTAGGCTTAGGATGATTAAAACCTCTCGCAGCAAGATCAAAGCCATCCCACCTAATTGCGCCATTAGAGTAATCCTTACCATTAGTTAAAGCATTTATTACAGCCTCCATACTGTATTCGGCATTACCTTCATAATCCGTTTTGTATCCACCATCTCTAAACCCGTAAATACCTTCCGCATAAAGTATCCTTTTTGCTTGTTTCTGTTTTATTCTGAAATAGGCAAAATGCGTAATTACATAAAAAGTGGGTTATAAGACCTATTGTTATAACCCACTCTTTGTTAGATAAAGGAAAAAGGAGAAATCGTTTCCTCTTTTCTTCAGTTTATCCCAGCAGTTGGCGTACGAGGGCTGAGATGGCGCCGCCGTCGGCTTTTCCAGCGAGGCGTTTAGTGGCTGTGCCCATCACTTTGCCCATTTCTTTCATGCTGGTAGCACCCACTTCGGCGATGATAGCACGCACTTCTTTTTCCAGTTCTTCGGGCGAGAGTTGCTGCGGCAGGTATTCATCATAGATTTTAGCCTGCTGTTCCTCAGCTTCAGCCAAGTCGGGGCGGTTATTATCCGTGAAGAATTTGGCTTGTTCGTGACCAGATTTTGCCATTTTGGCGATAATCTTGATTGCCTGCTCATCGGTGAGCTCTCCGTTAGAGCCCGGAGCAGTTTTAGCTTCGATGAAGTTCTTTTTGATCATGCGCAGCGCCTCGGTGCGTACTTTGTCGCGCGACTTCATGGCTGTCATGATGTCTTTGCTTATTTGGTCGAATAACATAATATATAAGTATTGTAGTGTTTATAGATCTGTGAAGTCAATGGTATGTTCAGGGCGGTAGGGCTCACTGAGATCGATGGTGGTGGCCGTTTCGGGGATGACGTGGCTCTCAATCTGCTTGAGCTGTTCGCGTGTGCGCTTATAGGCGGGTATGGCATCGAGTTCCATCACCAGGTCTTCGTTGTCGAGGTCGTCGGTTGAGAAGATATAGTTGTGTGGTATGATTTGTTTTTTCTGCCCTTTGGTCGTGCCGTAGATGCGTTCACGGCGTTCCTTTTTGCGTTCATCCATTTCGGTGAGAACACCGTTTTCAATGATTTCTGGTTGGTTGTTGTCGAAACCAAAGCCAGATGCGACGATGGTAACCTTCACTTTGTCGTCGAGTTCGGGATTGGTTTCAAGTCCCCATTTTGTTTCCACATCCGAACGGAATTTGTTCATAAATTCCGTTACTTCGTTGAGTTCTTCCATCTGTAGCCCCTTTGTTTCGTCGGGGTTGAAGCTGATGCACATTAAGAAGCGCGTAGCTTTGAAGATGTCGTTGTTGTTGAGCAAGGGGGAATGGAGCGCTTCATCAATGGCTTTGGTTAGGCGGTTCTGGCCACGGCCGTATCCATTAGACATGATGGCTACTCCGCCATCGCGCAGCACCATTTCAACATCTCTAAAGTCGATGTTCTCAATGCCGTGCATGGATATCATTTCAACAATGGAGCGAACGGCCGTGGAGAGAGTTTCATCGGCCTTCTTAAAACCATTGATGACAGAGAGATCGGAATAGATATCTTTGAGCCGCTCATTATTGACAACCAACAAGGCATCAACTTCATTAGCCAGCGCATCGACACCGTCTAAAGCTTTGTCGATTTGGCGCTGCATCTCGAAGAGAAAAGGAATGGTGACGATGCCGACAGTGAGGATGCCGCGTGCTCGAGCCTCACGCGCAATGATGGGCGAAGCTCCTGTACCTGTTCCTCCGCCCATGCCTGCTGTGATAAACACCATGCGTGTGTTATCATCTAAGGTTTTCTTGATATCTTCAAGGCTTGCTTCTGCCAGTTCACGCCCTTTCGGGTTTTCCGCCCGCACCGAGTCCAGGACCTAATTGTAGGCGTTCGGGAACCGGTGAGGATTCCAACGCTTTGCGATCTGTGTTACAAACAAGGAAGTTGACATCATGGATTCCTTCACGGTACATATTGGCAACGGCATTGCCTCCACCTCCACCTACGCCAATGACCTTGATGATAGAAGGGTCGTTGGCGTTTTTCAGGTTTACGATAAGTCCGTCTTTCGGCTGTTCGAGCGTTAATTCGCCGAGGAAGGACTCATTGTTTTGCAATTTTTCTATGTTATTGTTTGCTGTATCAGCCATGTATCGGATATTTATGAATGAGTGGGGCAGTAGGAAAGGGCCGGGCATGAAGCCCGGCGCTAAATGTCAGATAGAGAGAAGACGAGGTTTCTCCCTATGGGGATAGTTCTTGTTTGTCGAAATGCTCTATACGAAGCTAATAGATGCGCCTGGATCCAAATTAGCCGATTCAGGCTCAATGGCCGTCACGCCCAAAGCCTTGGTGTTGATCTCCTTGAGAGTTTCTTTGGAGCGTTTGAAAGTAGGCGTGAGTTCTACCATTGAGATGATTTCTTCGTTGTCGAGGTCTTCGAGATTAAAGAGGTAGATGCGTGGTTTGCGACGTTGCCCAGACTTCTTTTCGTCCGTACCGTAGTACTTGTTGCGACGGTCTTCGTATTCCTCCGCCTTTTCAGCTTCGTTGATACGGCGTTGCTCTTCTTCAGCGTCTATCTTCTCCTGCATACCTGGAATATCGCGCATACCAAAGCCTGTAGCCAGAATGGTGATCTTGACTTGTTTGCCGAGGGTGTCGTTGGTGGAAAGTCCCCACTTCGTTTCTACATCGTCGTGGAATTTCGACATAAACTCGTGTACTCGTTCATTTCTTCCATCATGAGCGTGTCGCCTTCCTTTTCGGCACAGAAAGAGATGGATAAGAGCACTTTCTTTGAGTGGAAAATATCGGTGTTGTTGAGCAGTGGAGAGTTGAGTGCGTTCTCAATGGCTTTCGTCACGCGGTTTTCTCCTTCGCCAAACCCAGTAGACATAATGGCGACGCCCCCATCTTTGAGTACGGTGCAGACATCTCGGAAGTCGAGATTGATGATGCCGTGCATGGTGATGATTTCGGCTATCGAGCGGGCTGCTACCGAGAGGGTGTTATCGGCACGCTCAAAGGCACTCAGCACGTTGAGGTCGGGATAGATTTCGCGAAGGCGTTCGTTGTTGATAACGAGTAAAGCATCCACGTGCTTACTAATCTCATCAACGCCGTCGAGGGCTTGGTCTATTTTCTTGTTACCTTCAAAGCGGAATGGAATAGTGACGATACCCACGGTGAGTATTCCCATGTCTTTTGCCTCACGAGCAATGACAGGTGCAGCACCCGTACCTGTTCCGCCACCCATACCAGCGGTGATGAATACCATCTTGGTGCCATCGTCGAGCATGCGGCGTATGTCTTCCACGCTTCTCTTCAGCAGCTGCACGAGCACGTTCTGGACGGTTGCCTGCTCCGAGTCCTTCCTTGCCCAACTGCAAGCGCATGGGGACGGGAGAGTCGCAGAGCGCCTTACTGTCAGTGTTGCAGAGCACAAAGTTGACATCGTGAATGCCTTCACGGTACATGTGGTTCACTGCATTGCCGCCACCGCCTCCAACGCCGATAACTTTTATTATCGCAGGAGAGGTGCTGGGCAGTCCCATATCAATCAGATTATTTTCCTTGTTTTGAATATCTTCAGTCATTGTAGTCTGGTTTTAGGGAGTAACATTAGTTTTCTTTATCACTAACAAGATTGTCCATCCAATGCTTGAAGCGATTGAAGATTGCTTTGCGTTTCTCACGCTTTGCAGCTCGTTCGGCTTCAGCCTGGCGTGCTGCTTCTAGGCGTGCCTCTTCCTCTTCTTTGAGTCTGATTTGTTCTTGAAGCGCTTCTTCTTCGGCTTTTTTCTTTGCCTCGTCGAGCTTGCGCGCTTCTTCCTGTGCTTTCAGACGTTCCATCTTTTCTTTGGTGGGGAAGAGTTCGTTCTGACCTTCTCCAAGTTCTCCGCCACAGCAGTTTTCATCGCCTTTCTCAATCAAAGCAATAGCACTGTTTGCTGCTCCGTCTTTGTTGAAGTTCTTTTGTGCGTCCGATAATCGGAGCGGGATGTTGATACTCTTCACAAATGTGATATTGTCGAAGCCTGTGTATTTTGCAAAAGCCTTGTCGATATTCTTCATGTTGGAAGCTCCACCAGTCACGATGATGCCACCAATGAGCTGCGTCTTATCAAGTTTAGAGAGTTTGATTTGTTCAGCTACGTTTTCTATAATTTCTTCTTGGCGCGCCTCTACCAAGCCTGCAAACTCTTCATAGCTAACGGCGTCACCGCGCTGGAGCTTGATGGGCGTGTGTGTCTCTCCATTTTCGAGCGTAAGTGCAGATCCGAAATTGAATTTCAGTTGTTCAGCCTCGGAAAGTTCGATTTGCAGAGAAGCAATATCGCGGGTGATATTTTCTCCACCCAGCGGAATGACCGCCAAATGGCGCAGAATACCGTTCTTATAAACAGCAACGGACGTGGTTTCTGAACCCATATCAACGAAGGCACATCCCGAGAGTCGTTGTTGTTCTGTCAGCATATTTTCAGCCAATGCCAAGAAAGTGATGGGGATGTCGACAACATCGAGTCCTGCTTCGTGGAAGCACGTCTTAATATTATCACACACTTCTTTCTTCGTAACAACATTGAGGAAGTGTCCTTCGATGCTTTCAGTCTGGATGCCAACAGGTTCTAGGGTTGTTTGTGCGCCCAGCTTATATTCTTGCGTAACGGCTTCCAAGATGTCGCGTTCTGATGACTGCATCTGGAGATTTTCGTCGTGGATGGAGTCGATGATGTCCTCTGTAATCATCGTCTTGTCAGAGAAATTCTTTGTAATCTTGTTGGGAACGGTGTGCATACCCATACCGCCGACGCCGACATACGTCTGATTGATCGATTTCTTCAGCGTTTCTTCAAGTTTCTTTGATATTGGCAATGCAGGTCTTCATTTTCATGACGTTGTTGATGCGGCCTTTGCGGATGAATGCTGCCGACGGTTCCTGCGTTACGGCAAGGATTTGAATACCTCCGTCGGGTTGCTTCTTACCTGCGATACCGGTCACTTTTGAAGAACCTAGCTCTATCGCTACGATGAAGTTGTTGTCTGTTGGCATATTTTATTGTTTTATTGTTTTCTGTTGAGGCTAAAGCGGAGCGGCTTTATTTATTGTTTTCGCGCTTTGTTCCGATGACTTGATTGGTGTGTTCGAGATTTAATCGAGAGTATTTGTTCCAACCGACTTGTGGCATCACATTCTCATAGAAAGCTTTGAGGTTGCGAAATTTGACTTCCAAACTATCACAACTCCCTAAATCAATCATCTGATTGCCCACACGTGGCACCAGTTCAACGCTGTGATCTTCCATAACGTTGATTTGTTCCACTTGGTTGTTCCAAAAATTATTGTCGCGCAGAAATTTTCCCAGCTTTACTAGGTTCTTCTTTGCGAAGTTTTTATCGATATTTCCTGTTGCTACAGCTAAATCGGCCACGTATCCCATCGGAGCCATAGAGTAGCCGTATTCATCAATATAATAGTCCTCTCCATTATCTGCCATGATGCGGAGCAACGGCAGACGCTGGTTGATAATAAGGTTCACATGGCGATCGGGAGTTTTGTAGCAGACAGCATCCTTGATAAAAGGATTCTTTTTCAGCACATCCTCAATTTTCTTAGTGCTGATTTTATCCATCTGCTCTCCAACGGGATGTATGCGCGCCTTTTGCAGTATCCCTTCTGCCTCGCTAGCCGTGATGAAACCAGCGTGAGCACTGTCGGTGATTACTACAGTGATACCCTCACACTTTGCGCGGTTTCCGCTACTGGTGAACTTGGCGAAAGCGAAGATTAGATAGGCGGCAAGTGCCAATATGAAGAGTATTTTGAATACCGTTTTCATTGTGTTTCAGAGAGGGATTGTCTGAGTTGTTGTTGGGAGAGGTTGTCGGGCGAGCAGAGAACTTGAGCTTGCCGCGTCTCTTCTTCTGTTGCTGTTTTTAACAGTTGTATTTCTTTTTCAGAATCTCTGTGAGTTCGGGAACATAATTGTCCACATTACCAGCACCTAACACCACAAGGACATCGAAGTCGTGTTCACGAACATAGTTGGGCAAATCTTCTTTGCAAAGCATGTGCTTCTCCATATCTGGGCGAAGGTTGTCAAAGATGAGCTGACTTGTTACGCCAGGAATAGGTTGTTCGCGAGCAGGATAAATCTCAGTGAGCACAACCTCATCGAGCAATGACAGACTTGCTGCAAATCTTTGTAGAAGTCGCGTGTGCGAGTGAACAAGTGCGGTTGGAATATCGCACTCAACTTGCGTCCGCTGAATACTTCGCGCAAACTCAGTATGCTTTGTTTGATTTCCGCCGGGTGGTGTGCATAATCGCTCAAGAATACGATGCGGTCGTTCTTCAACTTGAAGTCGAAGCGGCGATCCACTCCGCTGAATGTCAGCATTCCGTGGCGTATTTCTTCCGCCGTAGCTCCGGCAATCTGTGCCAGCGCCATGGCGGCAATGCCGTTGTCAATGTTGATGCTGACGGGAACGCCCAGTTCCACGTCCTTGATATTTTCAAATGGCGATACAAAGTCGAAGATGATACGGCCGTTACCGATGCGTAAATTCTCGGCATGGAAATCGCCCTCTGTACGGCTATAGCTGAAGACGCGCACGCCCTTTTGAGGGTTGGCTTCCATCTTTAAATCTGTGTGCACGATGAGTGCGCCTTCGGGCTGAATAAGCTCCGTGTAGTGGCGGAAGCTTTCGAGGTAGGCTTCTTCTGTACCGTAAATGTCGAGGTGGTCAGCATCTGTTGAAGTGATTACACTTGCAAAGGGACGCAAATGGTGGAAAGAACGATCGAACTCATCTGCTTCAATCACCACAAAGGGGCTCTTCGGGTTGATGAGGTAGTTAGTGCCGTAGTTCTTAGTGATACCACCGAGAAAAGCGTTACATCCCACATGGCTCTCATAGAGCAGGTGAGCTGTCATGGCTGTTGTGGTGGTTTTTCCATGTGTTCCAGCCACACAGAGTCCTTTCATCTGCTTCGTCAGAGTGCCGAGCACTTGGGCGCGCTTATGTATCTCAAATCCATTCTCGCGAAACCACACAAGTTCTTTGTGTTCGGCAGGAATGGCAGGGGTGTGTAAACCACCAGTGTTGTCTGCGGGTCGCGACATTCGGCAGGAATGAGGTCGACATTCTCCTCGTAGTGGATTTGTGCACCCTCTTCGCGGAGCCGTTCTGTAAGTTCGGCGGGCGTTTTGTCGTAACCGCCAACGAAAATTCCATTGTGAAGGAAATAGCGCTCCAAGGCGCTCATGCCGATGCCGCCTGCACCGACGAAATATACTGATTTGATTTCTTGCATGATGATATGTGATGATTCTCGAGCGGGAGTTCCGCGAGAAACTTATTGTTGTGCTAATTTCAGAACCTCGTCGGCAATGTCGGAGGCTGCATTGGGGCGCGCCAGGAGCAGAATGTTTTTACTCAGCGTTTTCAAGCGTTCATTGTCGCTCACAGTGTTAATTGCCAGTGGTAGCAAGGTGCGCTGCGCCTCATCGTCCTTGACATAGATTGCCGCATCTTTTTGCACAAGAGCGAGCGCATTTTTTGTCTGATGGTCTTCAGAAACATTGGGCGAAGGTACGAGTATCACGGGCTTACCCAAAAGGCAGAATTCTGAGATACTTCCTGCGCCGGCACGACTGATTACCAAATCGGCAGCGGCATAAGCTGATTTCATGTCGGAAATAAAGTCCATCACTTTCAAGTTGTCTGGACATCCCGCTTTCTCTAATTCTGCGTGAATACTTTCGCTGTAGTATTTTCCAGTTTGCCAAATAAACTGGATGCCAGTTTGGCGACGGATGAGGTTTAAGTTTGTCAGAATGCTCTCGTTTACGGTGCGAGCACCGAGCGAACCGCCTACGATCAGAATCGTCTTCTTCCCAGCTTCCAATCCAAACTGCTGTAATGCGTCTTCCTTAGACATGCTCTTGTCGAGCAAGTTCTGGCGCACAGGATTTCCTGTAAACATGATTTTGTCGGCGGGGAAGAATCGCTCCATACCATCGTAAGCCACACAAATCTTTTTGGCTTTTTTTGCCAAGAGCTTATTGGTTACTCCCGCATAAGAGTTTTGCTCCTGCAAGAGGGTGGGGATGCCTGCTTTTGCAGCCATGTTGAGTGTAGGACCGCTAGCATATCCGCCCACACCTACAGCCACTTGTGGTTGAAAATCCTTGATGATTTGCTTCGCCATGCGCTGGCTCTTCATGATTTTCAGTAGTACACTGATGTTTTTCAACAGGTGTTTGCGGTCGAAACCTGCGATGGGCAATCCTTTTATCTCGTAACCAGCAGCTGGAACACGTTGCATCTCCATTCGTCCTTCTGCACCTACAAAAAGGATTTTGGCATCGGGGCGCTTCTCTCGGATGGCGTTGGCAATAGAGACTGCGGGAAAGATGTGTCCTCCCGTGCCGCCACCGCTGATAATAACTCTTAATTCATCCATTTTAAGCATTCTATATATTATCTTGCAAATGTAAGGTATGAGAGGCGAAAAACAAAACAAATGCTGCTTTTTTATTAATGTGTATGTGGCAGTTGTAAGATGGTATTTACAAGTGGAGTAGAGACTTGTTTTTGCTGCCCAAAGACAAAAGAGGTATTTTGTTGTCTAAAAAGGAACTAAAAATGAAGCTATATATGTAAAAAAATAAGTCTGTTAGTTCTTGTGCTAAATCTGACTTTTATATACTCGAAAAGCCTTTTTCTGTTGATCGTTTTTTTAGAGGTATAGTGTGTTTTGCTTATGGAGGAAAGATGTAAGTGTGTACCTTTGACTCTTTATCTTTTAGCTGTTTTAAGGCGGAATAAAGGTGCTGGGAAATACAATAAGGCTATCGGCTGACATCCTTATTGCGTCAGTTGATAGCCTTATTGTGCCAGCTGACATCCTTATGCGAGCAACGGTGGTGCTAAGGCTGTCGGCTTATGGTTTTGGAAAGTAAATGTTTGTTTGCAGCGTATTGAAAGTTAACTCAAAGAGGTGGGTTGGAGCTGTTATATCATTCGGTGTTTCTTCAGTTCTGTGACTGTTTGGAGCAATTCTTCGTACCACTCCTTGCCGAAGCGGCGAATGAGCGGTTCTTTCAAGAATTTGTAAACACGAAGTCTTAACTCTCGCCCCTTACGGCGTGCAGGTTCGCAAACGCTCCAGCGGTGGTAGTTCAGTCCGATGGTGTTCGCGCCTAAATACTTTCGCGAATGGGATATAGATAGCAGGAAATGGGCTTGCTCCATTGTGTGCGCCCTTGACGGAAAGCACGATCCGTCGTGCAGAAACAGCAGCCGTTTTCGTGGCAAGTGAAAACACAATCCTTGCCATTGACGATGGAAGTGACCAAATCTCCATCTTGATCAACATACGCCACGCCTTGTTCGCGAATCACTTCGCGAGCCTTATCCGTTAGTTCGTTTTCTACCTCAGGCAACACATTTTCCAGTTCGCCCACTTCCTCTTCTGTGAGCGGCGCACCAGAGTCGCCTTCTACACAGCAGATACCCTTACAAGCATCGAGATCGCAACAAAAATATTCGGTGATAATATCGGGAGAAAGAACAACGTTTCCTACTTGGATAATGTGAAGCATTTTTACCAATTTATGGGAGTTATATTGTGTTGGATGAGATAGTCGTTGCAGAGCGAAAAATGGTGGTTGCCGAAGAAGCCACGATACGCCGAGAGAGGCGAAGGATGCGCACTCGTTAGAACCAGATGGCGCTGGCGATTGACAATTGCCCCTTTGTGTTGAGCGTAACTACCCCACAAGAGGAATACCAAGTTCTCGCGTTCATCGGAAAGCAGACGTACAACGGCATCTGTAAAAGTTTCCCAGCCTTGCCCAGCATGACTGGCTGCTTGGTGAGCACGCACTGTCAGTGTGGAGTTGAGGAGCAAAACGCCTTGTTCGGCCCAACGGCGCAGACTTCCCGTGGCGGGAGCTGGACGATGCAGGTCGCCTTCGATTTCTTTGAAGATATTTGCAGCGAAGGCGGCCACTGTACGCCATCGGCCACACTGAAACACAGTCCTTCAGCCTGTCCTTCTTCATGATAAGGGTCTTGGCCGAGAATCACTACCTTCACCTTGTCGAAAGGGCAAAGGTTGAAGGCGTTGAATATCTGATTACCAGGAGGGTAGCACGGCCCTGTGGCGTACTCTTTGCGAACAAACTGGGTGAGCTGACTAAAATAAGGCGCATCAAATTCGCTTTGGAGTTTTTCTCCCCAAGAGGGGGCTATCTTTACTTGCATACACTCTTTTATTGGCGAAGGTACAATTTTGTTTCTATATTTGCTGTAACAGCCAGTATGTTTTGTTTTGTTGGTTGAGAGGCCTTTTTGCTCACTTAAGGTGATAATCTATTGTCTTCTTTACGGAAAATACTACCTTTGCAGCTGTACTCTTGAAAATCAATAGAAATAAAAATATCTATACAAAACATTTATGAAGAAGTTATTACTCTTATCGTTGGCTATGATGCTGACGCTTTCTTCTCAAGCTATCCGCCCGCGCCACATGGCGTTTCCTTACGCGCAAAGTGATGGCACCAGCTTGATGGCTTACAAGCATGGTGATGGCTTTTATGCCTTCTCCACTTCTTTGGACGATCTGGTGCTTGTGCCCAATGCTGCTGGTGATCTCTGTTATGCTGTTCTCTTGGATGGCAAACTCGTGGCGTCTTCTATGATTGCTCACGAAGAAGGAGCCCGCACGGAAGCCGAGAAGCAGTTTATCGCTGCTCACCCTCTCACTCTGGCTGAAGCTGCTGAGGCAACAACTCCCGTGAGGCATCATGAGAATGAACCACGCAGGATAATTGGTGTTTCTACCAGTGATGGTCTGGGCAAATTTGGGCAGAGCGGCACTGGCGGTGTGAATAGTATTGGTAAATACACCATTCCTGTTATCATGGCGCAGTATCCCGACTTGAAATTCCAGCCTACAACGACCATCGAGAAGATGACTCGCTACTTCAATGAAAAGGGATATAAGGAAGAAGCACAGTGTAAGGGCTCTGCTCGTGACTACTTCCTGAGTCAGAGCAACGGTATGTTCGACCCAACATTTGAGGTTGTAGCCATTGTGACAGTTCCCCAAAGCTATAAATTCTATGGGAGCAACTCCGCACGAGGTGGCGATCAGAACGTACCTCAGTTTGTGGCGGATGCTGTGGCAGCTGCTAAAGCAGCAGGCGTTGACTTCTCTAAATATATGGTAAATGGGTCTGTACCCCTTGTGAGCGTTCTTTATGCAGGTCCAGGTGAGGCTACAGAAGGCGGTAATGGTGCCGACTATATTTGGCCGCAAGAGTTCGATATCAATAAGAACATGAGCGGTTTCCATTTCAATTCTTATTTCGTGGGTAATGAGCTTGACCACAACCGCACCTTGATGGGTATGGGTGTGTTCTGCCATGAATTTGGTCATGCACTGGGTTTGCCCGACTTCTATGCCACCAACGGAAGCTATAGTCACGACGATGCTTTCGGAGCGTGGTCTATCATGGACGGTGGTGCTTTCGTTAATGGCGGACGTGCTCCTGAAGGCTACACGGCTTACGAACGTAGCGTTATGGGTTGGCTCAAAATCAAAGAACTGACCGATCCGCAGGATGTTACCCTTGACTCCTATGACACTGAGAACGGACAGCAGGCCGTGCTGATTCGCAATAGTAGCAAAGAATATTTCATCTTGGAGAACCGTCAGCCTGGAACGTGGTATCCTGCTAATCAGGGTAGCGGTTTGTTGCTAACGCGCATTGCTTATAATGCACAAGAGTGGAACTGGAATATTCCCAACAATGTGCAGACCAAAAAGCGCGCAATGGTGGTGACGGCTAACGGTGAGAAACTTTACTATAATGCTAATCAAGCTAACCTCTACGGAAATGGTGTGAACGAGATCAAGTCGTTCCCGCTTTTCGATGGTTCAAAACTGGGAACAAAACCTGTTACCAGTATTACGAAAGTGGGAAAACAGATCAAGTTTAGCTTTATGGCTGATTTGGATACTATCTACTCTGAACCTTTCGCTAAAGACCTGGGCAAATTCACGGTTCAAGATGTAAGTTTGTCGGAAGGTGTCACTAAGGTGTGGCGATTCCAATCCTACTATGGTGCAAAGGGTTCGGCGCATGTGGGTAGTAAGAACTATGCTGCTGAGAGCTGGCTCCTTTCTCCTGTGATTGACTTGAAGTATTGCCAAAACGCAAAACTCTTCTTCAAACACTCTACAAAACTCTTCGGCGGAACCAATGACCAAATCACGCTTTGGGTGCGTGAAAACGAAAGCGACACTTGGAAGCAAGTGACCGATATTACTTATCCCACCTCAGATTGGAGTTTTATCGATGCCGCTCCGCTGGGTGTTTCTCTGGCTGAGTACGACGGCAAAACCGTACAACTCGGTTTAAATACAGCAGTACCGATCAGGCTGCTCCCACATGGAATATCAAGAACCTCTTGCTTACAGGAAAGAACACTACGCCTACAAGCATCCAAGCTGTGCCTAATGTGGTTCCTTCCACGCGTGTGGTGTACGATCTCCAAGGCCGCCGCGTTGAGAATCCCACTAAGGGCCTCTATATTGTGAATGGCAAGAAAGTTCTCTTCTAAGTTTTAACGGATTTTCCGTAACAGAGAAAATTTGCTTACAAGGGCTGCCGCCAACTCTTCAACAGAGTGCGGTAGCCTTTTCTTTTGCTCCGGTCTTATCTGTTGTCTTAGTGCGCAACTCCTACCAAGAATCTTTGAAATTTTTCTCTATTGGGAAAAATGCGTAAGGTCTGCTTCTTCGTAAATATCCTTATTGTAGCTGAATGCGCAATAAGGAAACAAAAATCAGGGAGGATACGTTCTTCTCCCTATGTTTTATTTTTTGTTGTCACGTCGTCACGTTGTCACAATTGTGAGGTAACTATCTGGAAGAGTGCGTGTTGTGTGCGTGATAACAGTGTGACAACAAAGAATGAGATGGGTTTTGTTGTCACGCACATAAGTGTTTGTTTACCAGTGTGCTTTCCTCGGTGTGACAACGTGACGACAAAAAACGAGTTTTTCTCTGGTAGGAGAGAGGAGAGGGGGTACTCTCACGGCTTGTAGTGTAACACTTCTTCCAGCATATTCTTTAGTATTGTTTCTTTCTCTCTTGTTTCGAAGAGGTTGGAATTGTCGATTTTTAGGGTTGAAAAACTGAGCAGATAATTTTCTATTTTACTTCCTTATTTTGTAATAATTCGTTACCGAAACGTAGGTTTTTGTTCGTTCATACCTCAAGTTGCTAAACCTGTTGAGTATCGGGGTGTTCTTCTACTTTTTGCTATATTTAAGGTGTGGTTCAGAAAAATAGCACTAATTTTGCGCCCGAAAAAAATAAATAGCGCAACATGTCAGACCCCAAAAACTTAGTTATCGTTGAGTCTCCCGCAAAAGCAAAGACCATAGAACGCTTTCTCGGCAAGGACTTTAAGGTGATGTCCAGCTTTGGACACATTCGCGATTTGAAGAAGAAAAATTTCGGAGTTGACTTAAAAAGTTTCGAGCCACAATACGAAATCCCTGCTGATAAGAAAAACGTTGTTAAAGAGCTTCGCTCCCAAGCCAAAAAGGCCGAAACCATCTGGCTTGCATCCGATGAGGACCGCGAAGGAGAGGCCATCAGTTGGCACTTGGCAGAGATTCTGAAACTTGACCCTAAGAGTGCAAATCGAATTGTATTCCACGAAATCACCAAGTCTGCCATACTCAACGCTCTCGAACATCCGCGCCACGTTGATCTCAACCTTGTTGATGCTCAGCAAGCGCGCCGCGTGCTCGACCGCTTGGTAGGTTTCAAACTTTCTCCCGTCCTTTGGCGAAAAGTGCGTCCGAATCTTTCTGCAGGTCGTGTGCAGAGTGTGGCCGTTCGCCTAATTGTGGAGCGCGAGCGTGAGATACAAAATTTTGAGAGTCACGCCAGTTATGCTGTTAGTGCTTTGTTTGAGCTGCCCAATGGAGCAGCACTGAAAGCAACGCTTCGCAGTCATTTCACGACAAAAGAAGAGGCGCGTGCTTTCTTGGAGAGCTGCAAAACAGCAGAATTCCATATTGATAGCGTCACCACCCGCCCCACAAAGCGCACACCGGCTCCTCCTTTCACCACTTCAACGCTGCAACAGGAGGCAGCGCGCAAACTTGGGTTCCCCGTTGCGCAAACGATGCGCGTGGCACAAGGTCTCTACGAACGCGGTCTTATTACCTATATGCGTACCGACTCTATGAATCTGAGCGACTTGTGTTTGAACACTTGCGGCCCAGTGATTGAGAAGATGGCGGGGAAAGAGTACCACAAACGCCGCACTTATCATACCAGTGCTAAGGGAGCGCAGGAAGCCCATGAGGCAATTCGCCCTACACACATGGACAACGAGGAAATCACGGGTACTGCTCAAGAGAAACGTCTCTATAGCCTTATTTGGAAACGTACTATTGCGTGCCAAATGGCCGATGCAGAGCTGGAGAGAACAACCGTTGAAATCAGTATTAGCACCAATGCTAACGAACGTTTTGTTTCGACAGGAGAGGTTGTGAAGTTTGATGGTTTCCTCCGCGTTTATCGTGAGAGCCACGACGAAGAAAATAATGAAGAAGAGGAGAAGCTGCTTCCCAAAATGAACGAAGGCGATGTGCTGAAACGCCAAGAAATTGTTGCGCAAGAGCGTTTCACTTCTGCTCCGCTTCGCTATAATGAAGCATCCCTCGTCCACAAACTCGAAGAACTGGGTATTGGGCGTCCCTCTACCTATGCTCCGACGATTTCCACCATACAGCAACGCGAATATGTTGCCAGAGGCGATAAGGCAGGTGAAAAGCGAAAAGTGAATGTGCTCAAGCTGAAAGATAATCGCATCAGCGAATCGAATCCGCAAGAAACGTTCGGCTCTGAAAAGAAGAAGCTTATTCCAACAGATATGGGTCTTGTTGTGAACGATTTTCTTACAGAGTTCTTCCCCGAAATTATGGACTATAACTTTACAGCCAAAGTGGAAAAAGATTTCGACCATGTGGCTGAAGGAAAGGAGAACTGGCATGAACTGATGCGCAACTTCTACGCCAGCTTTGAACCGCAAGTGGAGAAAATTCTCAATGAGAAAACAGAGCATAAAGTGGGCGAACGAGAACTCGGCATTGATCCCACAACGGGAAAAACAATCAGCGTGAAAATTGGTCGTTTCGGCCCAATGGTTCAGTTGGGCACGGCGGACGAAAGCGAGAAACCTCTCTTTGCATCTCTCCATGCCGACCAAAGCATAGAGACAATTACGCTCGAAGAGGCACTGGACCTCTTCAAGCTTCCGCGCACTTTGGGCGAGTTTGAGGATAGTCCCGTCGTTGTGAATACGGGTCGCTTCGGACCTTATGTGCTTCATAACAAAAAATTCTCTTCCATTCCTGCTGGAGAAGATCCTCTCAATGTCACCCTGGAGCGTGCTATCGAAATCATACAAGAGAAGCGCGCAGACGAAGCAAAACGCCACATCCTGACGTTTGAAGCAGAAGGCATCGAGGTCTTGAACGGGCGGTTCGGTCCTTTTATCAAGTATGAGGGTAAGAACTATAAAATCCCCAAGGCACAGCACGAAACAGCTGCTAAACTAACGCTGGAAGATTGTAAGAAATCATCGAAGCCGAAAGCAGTAAGCCTGCAAAAACCACCTCTCGCCGTACGCGTCGATGAAAGCCATCATTCTCATTGGCTATATGTGTGTCGGGAAGACCACAATAGGCAAAGAATTAGCCAAGCGCCGTGGGCAGATGTTCTACGACCTTGATTGGTATATCGAAGAACGCTTCCGCAAACGTGTTCCCCAGATTTTTGCTGAAGAGGGTGAGGAAGCGTTCCGCAAGAAAGAGCGCAATATGCTCCACGAAGTGGCCGAATTTGAGAACGTCGTAGTGAGTTGTGGAGGCGGAACACCTTGCTTCTTCGATAACATCGACTACATGAACCAAGCAGCAGAGGTGATCTATCTCAAAGCCTCTCCCGAAACCATCCTTTCCCATCTAAAAATCAGCAAAGGGAAGCGACCCTTACTGGAAGGAATGAGCCCCGAAGAGCTGCAAACGTTTGTGACGGATCAAATACAGACGCGTGAGGATTTCTACCTCCGCGCTCGCCACGTGGTTGATGTTGATGTGCTCGACTCGGCCGAAAAGATCAACCGCTTGGTGGAACTCATAGAAAAAGAAATCAAATAAGAACAAAACATACTATACTCTACCGAAAGAATGAAGAAATGGAGAATTGAAGACTCGGAAGAGCTCTACGGCATCAAAGGCTGGGGAGTGAGTTACTTCGGAATCAACGATAAAGGTCACGCTTATGTTTCACCACGTAAGAACGATGTGAAAATCGACTTAAAGGAAGTGGTCGACGATCTGAACGAGCGCGATATTACAGCTCCTGTTCTGTTGCGTTTTCCTGACATTTTGGATAATCGTATTGAGAAAACGTCCGAATGCTTTAATATCGCTGCAAAGGAGTACAACTTCCAAGCTGAACACTTTATCATTTTCCCCATTAAGGTGAATCAGATGCGCCCTGTTGTGGAGGAGATTATCAGCCACGGCAAGAAGTACAACCTCGGATTGGAGGCAGGTTCAAAGCCAGAACTTCACGCTGTAGTAGCCACTAATATGGACTCCGATAGTCTCATTATTTGCAACGGCCATAAGGACCAAAACTACATTGAGTTGGCTCTGTTGGCTCAAAAGATGGGAAAGCGTATCTTTCTTGTTATTGAGAAATTGCCCGAATTGGAAATTATCGCTAAAACAGCCCAGAAGTTGGGCGTTCGCCCCAATATCGGTATCCGCATCAAGTTGGCTTCCAGCGGTGCGGGTAAGTGGGAAGAAAGTGGGGGCGATGCTTCTAAGTTCGGCCTCTCCTCTGCAGAATTGCTCGAAGCACTCGAATTGCTCGATAAGATGGAGATGCGCGACTGCTTGAAACTTATCCATTTCCACATCGGTAGTCAGATTACGAAGATACGCCGTATCTCTACAGCTTTGCGTGAGGCTTCTCAATTCTACGTACAGTTGCGCAATTTGGGCTTCGACATACAGTTTGTGGATTGCGGTGGCGGTCTCGGAGTCGACTATGATGGTACGCGCTCGTCCAATTCAGAGAGTTCGGTGAACTATTCTATTCAAGAATATGTTAATGACTGCGTCTACACCTTTGTGGATGCCGCCAATAAGAATAATATTCCCCATCCCAACCTCATCACAGAAGGTGGACGCAGCTTGACAGCTCACCACAGTGTGCTCATTCTCGACGTGCTCGAAAGCGTACACCCAACGATGATGTCTGATGATTTTGAAATTTCTGAATCGGATCATCAGCTTGTTAAAGACTTAAATGAGATTTGGGAAAAGCTGTCGCCCCGCTCTATGCTGGAAGATTGGCACGATGCGGAGGACATCCGCGAAGAAGCTCTTGATCTCTTCCGAATGGGTATGATAGATCTCAAGACGCGCGCTCAGATTGAGAGCATCTATTGGAGTATCACCAATGAGGTGGCCGAACTCGTCCACCATCAGAAGCATGTTCCCGATGAGCTTCGCGATATTGATAAGCGCATTGCAGACAAATATTTCTGCAACTTCTCTCTCTCTTCCAATCGATGCCCGACAGTTGGGCGCTGGATCAAATCTTCCCCATTATGCCCATTGATCGCCTCGATGAGCGTCCCTCGCGCAACGCCACCCTTCAGGACATCACCTGCGACTCAGACGGAAAAGTGGGCACTTACGTTAACAACGGCCACCAAAAAACCTATCTGCCGCTCCACGCTATCCGCAATGGTGAGCACTACTATATAGGCGTGTTCCTCGTGGGAGCTTATCAGGAGATTTTGGGTAATATGCACAATCTCTTCGGCGATACCAATGCCGTCCATATCAGTGTTAATGATGACAGTTATACCATTGATAAAACCATTGACGGAGAAACAGTGGCCGATGTGTTGGAGTATGTGCAATACGACCCCAAGCGTCTCGTTCGCCGCTTGGAGAGCTGGGTGAGTAAGGCTGTTGCTGAAGAAAAATCACTACGGAAGAAGGCAAAGAGTTTATCTCCAACTATCGTGCAGGCCTCTATGGCTACACCTATTTGGAATAATCCCTCTCATCTTTATACTCATATCGGCGAACAGAGTAAGCAAAGAATTCTGTTCGCCGATTTTGTTTGTTCTAACAAAGGAATCACACTTTAATTTCATTGTCGATAAATATATTATCTTTGCGCCCATTCTATTTTGCAAACACATAATACGCAACAAAAATGGGAAATAATGAAAAAACATTGTGGCAGGTAGTGAAGGGGTACTTTAACGCACTGCCCGATAAGGCGGAAGAAGCCAAAACGATAGAGCAAATCAGTAGTGGAGTTACCTTTCATGGCGCCAATCTTTGGGTATTGGTCTTTGCCGTCTTCATAGCTTCTTTAGGACTGAATGTGAACTCCACCGCCGTAATCATTGGTGCGATGCTTATCTCTCCCCTGATGGGTCCCATTGTTGGAATGGGATTAGGAATCGGTATTAGTGATTTGGCTCTGCTGAAGCGGTCAATCAAGAATTATCTTGTGGCAACGGGCATTAGCGTATTGACCGCCACTCTCTATTTTCTTATAACCCCACTCACCGAGGCGCAGTCGGAACTCTTGGCGCGCACATCGCCAACGCTCTACGACGTGCTGATAGCTCTTTGTGGTGGTGCAGCAGGTATCTTAGCGCTCTCAACGCGCGGCAGCGGGAATGTCATTCCAGGCGTGGCAATTGCAACAGCCCTTATGCCACCTCTCTGCACAGCAGGTTACGGACTTGCTATGGGCGAACCGAGTTTCTTCTTCGGGGCGTTTTATCTCTATTTTATCAACACTGTTTTCATTACCTTGACCACATTTGTTGGCGTGCGTATGTTGCGTTTCAAGCAAAAACAATTCATTGATGCAGCACGTATGGTCACTGTGAAGCGCTACATCATCGGAATCGTGGTACTCACAATGCTTCCCGCAGCTTATATGACTGTACAGATTATCCGACAAAGCGTGTTGGAAAACAATAGTAACCGTTTTGTTCGCAACGAACTCGCTTTCAAAGGTACACAGATTATCTCTCAAAATTTTGATGCTAAACACAAGACGCTAAACATTGTTGCGGTAGGTAAAATTATTTCAAAAGAAGAAATAGCTAAAGCAGAAAAGATGCTGGAATCCTATAATCTCGAAGACTATAAGCTACATATCATTCAAGGTTTGCAATCAGATAGTTTGCTTCTTGCAAATCAGCAATATAGTTATTCTTCAGGTAATACGCAAGCCAGTCAGCAAAAACTCATAGAGCAAGTTGCACAACTCGGAAAGGTCGAGCAACAACTCAATGCCTACCAGCAATATGCAACACTCACCAAAGAGGTTCGCACCGAACTCAAAGCTATGTGCCCCTCGGCAAAGAGTATCAGCATTTCTCGTGTAACGGAAGCGAAAACCGATACCGCTGCCAGTCAAGAATATGTTATGGCCGTGGTAAATTGTTCTCGTGCTCTCAGCAATCCAGATCGCCAGCGATTGCAAGAATGGCTAAAAGCGCGAACAAAATCGGATAGTTTGCGCGTCATAGTAACCTCCTTTTAGTTCTTGCTTTGCAAGTCCTAAAAGAGCTTCCCTCGTTCTTTCACAGAGGGAAGCTCTTTCTTTTGGTATGTTTGTGACGTCAAAGTAGTCAAAATTTGAACAGTAAACTAATTGTTTGTTGTTTTTCTGTTCGAAATTTGACTGTTTTCTTTGAGAAGCTATGCACGAAGATGGATGTTTCAATCAGTGGGAGAGTATGAAAAAGTAGGGAGAAAGGAGTTCAGAAGAGCAAGATGAGTGGCAGTGTAAATACAATAAGGGTGTCAGCTGACGCAATAAGGATACCAGCTGACAGCCTTATTCTGTCAGTTAGCAGCCTTATTGTATTTGCGGGTAGGAGGAAGAGAGGTAGAAATGTTGCAGAGATATGCTTCTCCTGTAGTTTGATTTGTGTTGTCACATCGTCACGTTGTCACGCTTGATGGTTAAAGTGTTGAGAATATTTGTATTATGAGCGTGACAACTGTATGACAACAAAAGTGAGAAAAGTGTTTGTTGTCACGCCTTTAAGTGTTTAGTTGTCAGGTAGTTTTCGGTGTCTGTGACAACGTGACAATGAAATAACGTTTTTTATAGGGAGTGAAATAGAAGTATTGGTGTCGTGCATGCAGAAGTTAGAAGAGCGTGGGTTCGTCCTCGGGTAGTAGTTTGTAGCTTCGGCGGTGGTAGGGAGAGCAGCCATGGCGGCGAATACCCTCGCGATGTAGGGCTGTGGGATAGCCGGCATTGTGGTCCCAACCATAGAAGGGATACTCTTCGTGAAGTTTCTGCATGTAGTCGTCGCGGTAAGTTTTGGCCAAGATAGAGGCGGCTGCTATCGACTCGTATTTTCCATCGCCTTTGACGATAGTTTGATGCGGCGTAGTGCCGTAGGGGAAAAATTTGTTGCCGTCTACGATGATAAATTCAGGACGTACTTGTAGTTGATCCAGGGCGCGGTGCATAGCCAGAATAGAAGCCTGGAGAATGTTGATACGGTCGATTTCCTGCGGTGTGACAATGCCGATTGCCCAGGCTATAGCGTCGCGCTCTATTTCTTCACGCAATCGGTAGCGCTTGTGGGCGGAGAGCTGCTTAGAATCGTTGAGTCCTTCGTTGTGGTAGTCCTCGGGGAGAATGACTGCCGCGGCATAAACGCTACCCGCCAGACAGCCACGACCGGCTTCATCGCAACCGGCCTCGAGAGGATATGTGCTGAAATGAGAAGCAAGCATGGATTTGTTTTTCAAAAGAAACCGCGAGCCAAGAGGGCGCGAACGCATCGTGCCTGGTTGGTCGCGGAAGATCTGTGGATAAGAAAAGGAAATTATTCTACGCGTACGGCAGTGCCAGAGCATACCACCATCAGCATAGAACCCTTAGCACCTACGGTTTCGTAGTCGAGATCGATGCCTACAACAGCGTTAGCTCCCATGGCGGCGGCACGTTCGCGGATTTCTTGTAGGGCTGTTTCTTTGCCTTCCTTGAGCACCTCTTCGTAAGAACCTGCGCGGCCACCGAAGAAATCGCGTAAACCGGCGAAGAAATCGCGCACAACATTTGCGCCAATAATGGTTTCTGAGGTTACGATACCTAAATACTGCTGGATAGTGTGTCCTTCAATCGTTGGAGTTGTAGTGAGTAACATAATAGTATGATGTGTTGTGCAGCAGGGCTGCGGTTAAAACATTTTTCTTACTCTTTCGATGCCCGCTATGAGTGTATCCACTTCGGACTGTGTGCTATAGAGGGCGAAACTGGCGCGGCACATTCCTTCCACGCCATAATGCTCCATGACGGGTTGTGCACAGTGATGCCCTGTGCGGATAGCGATGCCGAGGCGGTCGAGTAGGGTACCGATGTCGAGCGGGTGAATGTCGCCCACGTTGAACGCCACAACGGCATCTTTCCCCTCGCTGGTGCCGTAGAGGCGAATACCGTCAATTTGGCTCATTTGCTGCATAGCATAGCGCGTGAGGGCTTGTTCGTGAGCATGAATCTTGTCCATGCCGATAGAGTCGACATAGTCGAGCGCAACGGCCAAGGCGTGCGAGCCGACATAGTCGGGCGTGCCTGCTTCAAATTTGTAGGGGAGTTTCTCGTAAGTGGTGTGTTCGAACGTTACGCGGCTAATCATTTCTCCACCGCCTTGATAGGGCGGCATCTGCTCCCAATAGCGATTCGCGACCGTAGAGAACGCCAATGCCGGTAGGGCCGTAAACTTTGTGACCACTAAAGGCGAGGAAATCGCAATCGAGATCTTGAACATCTACATTGAAATGGGGAACACTCTGTGCGCCATCTACGAGGATATGTGCCCCGTGTGCATGAGCGATGCGCCCCATCTCTTTAACAGGATTGACCGTTCCGAGCGTGTTGCTAACATGAGCCACGCAAACGAGGCGCGTGTGTTCGGTGAAGAGTTTCATAGTTCTCCATCTCAATCTCTCCTCTCTCGTTGAAGGGAATCACTTTGATTCGGCAGCCTTTGCGTTCACACAGCATTTGCCACGGCACAATATTGGAATGGTGTTCCATTTCGCTGATGAGGATTTCATCGCCTTCTTTCAAAAATGCCTCGCCGTAGGAACTGGCCATGAGGTTGAGGCTTTCGGTTGTGCCGCGCGTAAAGAGGATTTCTGATGTGGAGCGGGCGTTGATGAACTGACGAACGCGCTCACGAGCGTTTTCGTGAAGTTCGGTTGCTTTCTGGGAAAGGTAGTGTACGCCGCGGTGAACATTGGCGTTCACGCTCTGATATTCCTCTGAAATAGCATCAATGACACACTGCGGTTTTTGCGTAGTGGCCGCATTGTCTAAATAAATCAACGGACGATTATAGACCATTCGGGAGAGAATTGGAAAGTCGGCCCGAACTTTTGAATCAAGATATGTATTCATTTCTTTAATGTGCTAATGTGGGGAATGTGGAAATGTGCTAATGTGCTAATGTGAGGAATGTGCTAATGTGAGAAAAGTGGGAATGTGCTAATGTGCTAATGCTGTAGCCCGTAGGGTCATTAGCACATTTTCTCATTAGCACATTAGCACATTATATTGGCATTAAAACAAAAAAGTTTAATTACAGATGTCTTGCATCTTGCAGCCGTCGCAATGACGCAACTCTCCGCGAAAACGGAGTTCAACCAAATGGGAGAGGCGTTCCCGCAAAGGCTCGAGCGTGACGTGTTGAAGAACATCGTTAATAAAAGCATGTTGGAGCAATAGGCGAGCTTCCTGTTCGGGAATACCTCGCTGTCGCATATAGAAAAGTGCATTTTCATCGAGTTTTCCAACCGTAGATCCGTGATTACACTTCACATCATCTGCGTAGATTTCTAGCATAGGTTGAGCATAAGCACGGGCCTCCGGACTGACACAAAGGTTGGAGTTAGTTTCTTGAGAAGCCGTTTTTGTGCGCCTGCTTGAACGAGAACTTTTCCTGCAAAAGCGCCTACGCTTTTGTCATCGAGTACGTATTTGTAGAGTAAGTCGCTGGTGCACTCTTCGGCGTTGTGGTCGATGAGGATATTATTGTCCACGTGTTCTTGTGCGTTTGCAATCACTGCGCCATAAGCATTGATGGCGGCGTGGCGCCCAACGAGGTGAACGTCCATCAAGTTGCGCGTTGTGCCGTTATGGAGAGTCATGCCGTTGAAAGTTACTTCGCTCCGCTCCTGCTGCTCTATGTACATATTGCTGAGGTGCGTATGCGTGTCGGCCGTTTCTTCTAACGAATAGAGATGCAGCTTTGAATTTTTCCCTGCAAAGATTTCAACGACTTGCGTTGTGAGACTGCGTTGCTCTGTGGGGCTTTCGTCACAAAAGAGAATTGTACCTTCTGCTCCCTCTTCTGCCACGATGAGAACGCGGCGGTTCGACATGAAATCAATAGTGGCCGCACTGACATTGACTATTTGCAGCGGGCGTTCCAGTTTCTTACCAGCAGGGATATGAATCAAAATCCCATCTTGTGCCAGCATCGTGTTTAGCTCCGATACAGCGTCGCGTTGCTGGGTGGCCAAGCGATTGTAGTAGGGTTTGATGAATTCTGCATTTTCTCTGAAAGAAAGTTTTGCAGGAACCACAGTGTCGTTGACCACGTAAGCCACATCGGCGCTCATTTTAGGAATGCTGCAACGATAAGCCTCGTAGGGATCAACACTTAGCGGAATCCGTTTGAGATTCAAACCATAGTCGGGTGCTAAAACCTTTTCTAAGTCGGTGTATTTATAACGCTCCACTTTCTGTGTAGGAAGTCCGTGCTGCTGCAAGTTGTCGAAAGCAGTTTGTCGTTCTGCATTCATTACCGGACAGGAACCATCCTCGATCACAGTACGCTGCGAAGCGAATAAGTCCAGATATTGTTGGATGGCACTCATTGTTTTTCTGCTTCTTCAATAATCCATTCGAAACCTTTCTCCTCGATGTCGTAACCCAGTTGGGCACTGCCGCTACGCACAACTCGTCCGTTGACGAGAACGTGAACGAAATCGGGCTTGAGATAGTCGAGCATACGCTGGTAGTGGGTGATGACCATGGCGCTCGTCTTCTCCGTGCGGAGTTGATTAAAACCCTCCGCCACGATGCGTAATGCGTCAACATCGAGCCCAGAGTCAGTCTCGTCGAGAATACTGAAAGTGGGCTCGAGTACTGCCATTTGGAATATCTCGTTGCGCTTGCGCTCACCGCCACTGAAGCCCTCGTTCACACCACGCCCCATGAAATGAGCATCGAGTCCAACGAGTTTGCGTTTCTCACGCAAGAGTTTAAGAAAATCGCTCGCGCTCATAGGCTCTTGACCGAAATAGGTGCGTTTTGCATTGACGGCGGCACGCATGAAGTTGGTCATAGAAACTCCCGGAATCTCTGTAGGAGCTTGGAACGACATGAAAATGCCCTCATGGGCGCGGTCTTCTGGCTTCATAGCTAAAAGGTCCTTACCATTGAAGCTGATGCTGCCTTCTGTGACTTCGTATTTAGGGTTGCCCACCAGTACGTTCGACAAGGTAGACTTGCCAGAACCATTCGGGCCCATAAGGACGTGGACTTCACCATCATTGATGGTTAAGTTTACTCCTTTAAGAATAGCTTTTCCCTCCACTTCTGCATGGAGATTTTTTATTTCGAGCATGACTTATTTTATATAGATGTATATTATATGCAAAAAAATAGAGATAAAAAACTGTACGACAAAATACGCGCCAAAAGGCTCTGCTGTAATTAGAAAGTAATATGGCAAAGAAAACAAATAAAAAAATGCGAAGAATGTGAAGAATAGTTGCATAATGAAAAAACTATCTTTATATTTGCCACGGGACTATTTAAGAATAGAGAGTCTCTAACAAAACACTACTAACAATATCTAACACTTATCCCTATGAAACATTTCTATTCGAGGACTGCAATGCTGCTGGCAATGTTTTTTGCCTGCATTGTAGCTAGTGCTCAGACCGTTTATTCGGCTGTAGGGTTTGGCGAGGGTAATTATCTCAAGACGATAACCCCTGGTCAGAAGGTCTGCTTGCAGGCGGCCCGTGCTTCATCTACTTGCGTGCTGGATACAGCCCTTACGGAGAATTTGAAGACTGCAATTACCGATAATGGTGTGTGGGAATTTCAAGTTGCCAATGAGGCTACAAACCAGTACTATCTCTTCAATCCTGCCAGTGGCAAGTATTTAGGTCTCGGCACGAATGAAGATGGTTATGCATTCTTCACTATGAAAGCTTCACAGCGTAATGCGGAAGCCTTCTATGTGAGAACTTCTGAAAACTATGCTAATGCTGCCGCAGTTCCTGCCGATGCAGATTGGGGAGCAGTTACTTTTGATTCTTATCCAGGTGCTCTTATTTTTACGTTCTCTGATTGGGGCGCTCCAACGAAATCTGTCCACTATCAGATGTTTGCCGCTCCCGGTAAAGCTACTGGCTTCACCAATCAGAGTCAAGCCAATTGCTGGTATGCCTATGCTGTTGAAGAGGTGAAGGGGCTTGACAAGCTTTCAGCTGTCTTTAACCAATACTTTCCTGCTGGTACTAACGATGAGTTTGTGGCAGGTTCTGAACCTGGTAATATCCCGCAAGATAAGTTTGACGCTTTGCAGGAAGTTTTCGAACGTGCACAACAACTCATCAACGAGTCAAGCACCAATGTGGAAGCTTGTAACAAAGCTTGTGTTGACATAGAAAAAGCTTACAAGGCAGCCCGCGCAAGCATTATCCCATTTACTGAAGGCTACTATTTCATTGTGAACAATAGCGGAGATGCTGCTGGTATGTTTGAAACTAATAATGAGATGCACTTTAATAAGGCGTCTTGGACACGTCCCGAGCATCCTACAGCAAATGATATGGCCTATATATGGAAGCTTGTTCCAGCTAATAGTACTCCCAATAATTTCTATCTCCAGAATTACCTGACAGGTAATTATACAGGTTTTATCAATGCTTTTTCAACCGTTATTCCGACGGTCACTGAGAAAAACCAAATCTATGAGATCTTTAATTTCCCAGGTCAAAAGGGTTACTTCGCACTTCAGGCACAAGGCTCTGAGATGCTGATTCATGCAAATACGAGCGGTGCTAATACTGTTGTGTTCTGGGATTCTTCTCATAAGAATTCAGCTTGGCAGCTTTTCCGTATCTCTCAAGAAGACGTTGATGCCCTTCAGGCTGCTCTCGAGCAAGAACAGGCTAAGAAGCATCTGACAGAACTCTACGAACAAGCTTCTGGATACTATCAGAAAGGTTTGGCCTATAGCTCCGCCGCCACTGTTGGTGATTATCCTGCCACGGTTGATGGTTTAGTGACAAAGGCTGCTCAACTATCTACTAATGCGCAAGAGCCGAGCGAAGGTCCTATTGCTGGTCTCGTTGATGGCGACTTAAAAACATTCTTCCATACGGCTTGGAGCGTTGCGCTACCCGATGTTAAATACGCCTGTCTGACAGCTGATCTTGAAAAAGCTGTTGGTGCAATCACACTGAAGTATGCTAAGCGTTACAATGCCAATCCAGGCGGCTTGCCCTTAAAGGTTCGTGTTTTCGCTTCTAACGATTCGATCAATTGGGTAGAACAATCTTTGGTTTCTTTCTCCTTCACTGATTCTGCTACTATCGATGGTACAAAAATCGCCAACCATATTGGTCGTACATCTGTAGCCTTTAAAGATGGAGAGAAGTATCGCTATGTTCGTTTGCAGGTGGAGAGTAATCTCGGTAGTGCTCGTGCAAAAGGTAATCTCTATTTCTATCTCGGTGAACTTCGTATCTATGAAGCTGCGTATGATAAAGACCACTCATTGGCTGAAAATGTAGATCAAGCCGTTCGTAAGAATTTTGTAGACCAGCTCAATGCTGCTGCCACAGCTATAGCTTCTGGAACAGCAACGCAGGCAGGTGTTGATGCTCTCAAGGCTGCTTTTGAAGCCTATAAGGCCGTTTATCCCGATCCCGCAGCATTGAAGGCAGAGATTGCTAAGTTGAAGACTCTTGCTAATGCAGCTGTCGAAGGCGACAACTTTGGTGAATACACTGCTGGAGCTAAGGATACTTTCCAAGCTGCTTTAGATGCAGTTGCAAACCACGTTGACGACTATAAAACAATGGCACTCCTCGAGAATGCTAAGTCTCAACTCGCTGAGGCCGCTAAGGCTTTTGATGCAGCGCTCCACAAGCCTGCAACGGGCGACATCGTATTCTTCCGCGCCAACTCTACTACGGCTTCTGTCAACAAGCAGTTTGTTTATGCAGGAAGCAACAGTACGCAGTCAACATTGCGTTGGGGCGGCTACTCTGCTGAAGATGGCGAAGATGCCAACCTGAACAATCGTCTCAACTATATGTGGCTGGTAACAGCTAATGCTGACGGCTCTTATTCTTTCAAGAACATCGGTACAGGTCTCTATATGGCAGGTCGCACCACCAAGGCTTCTTCTAAAGAAAACGACCTTCGTTTGGCTGCCCCTGGTTCAGAAACTCCTATCAACCTCTTGTTGGAAGGTGCGCCAAAGGCTTCCAGCTTCCAGATGAACTTAGGTGTTGGAACATATCTCCGCTTCTACACTCGTGGCGATATAGTTTTCTCAGACAACGGTTCAAGTGCTGACTCTTATTTCACTATCGAAAAAGCCACTGCATGGGGTGAAAGTTCTTTCTTAGGCTTTACGGCACAACGCCCAACGCCTTGCACATTACCTTATGAGGTTGAAGCTTCTATCGGCGATGAAGGTACGCTCTACAAGGTGGCAGGTCTCTTCAAAGAAGGTGAGACAACAACGCTCGAGCTTACGGCGTATGCTGCTACGGATAGAATCCCAGCGGGCACTCCGTTTATCGTAGTGATCAACGAAAACTTGTATGGTGCCAACTTCTTCCCAACGGCTACTTCTCTCAAGGACTTCAACTATAGCTATGAAGGTCATTCCGTGAATGGTCTTTGTGGTACGCTCGACAGAACGCCGATGAAGGCTGGATATGGTTTGTTTAGCAAAGGCAAGATTATTGTTGCAACGAGCGAAGACGTTCTGGGTGCTAACTCTGCCTATCTTGACTTCACAGTTCCTATGCTGACTGCCAAGGCTGAGTATTCTGTTCCAGTTGAAGGATTCACCGTTACAGGCATTACGCAGACTGTTGTTCCTCAGCAGAATGCTGTCATCTATGATCTCCAAGGCCGTCGCGTGCTGAAGGCACAGAAGGGCCTCTACATCATCAATGGCAAGAAAGTTGTGGTGAAGTAGTTTAAGATAGAATCATCCTACTTATAAATATATCCCCGAAAGTTGGCAACTGCTCAACTTTCGGGGATATTTCTATACTCGTCCGTGTGTTTATTCCTTCACGAGGCATTTATCCAATAAGCGGTCAATTTCCTCGCGGTCGAGGTGCTGACCGATAAAGACAATTTTTTGCATACGGTCGCCATACTTCTCGTCCCAGTCGCGGCGCAGACCCGGCTCGCGATCCATCATGTCGCGCAATTCGTCCTCGGGCATCGTGGCATACCATTGTCCGATGCTGCTCAACCCTACTTGCTTGCCCGCTTGTTCAAACACATAGCAAATATTGCGTTCGTCGCGGAACCAGCAAATACCCTTGGCGCGGATGATACCCTTGGGCCAATGGCGCGCCACAAAGTCGTCGAAGAGCGACAACTCGAACGGCTGACGACGATAGTAGACGTATGTGCCAATGCCGTATTCTTCCGTTTCACCACCTTCGTGGTCGTGGTGGTGATGATGGTGGTGGCAATGGTCATGATGGTGCTCGTGCTCCTCATGATGGTGCTCCTCTTCGTGGTGATGGTGCTCGTGCTCCTCTTCTCCCTCGTGGTGCTCCTCTTGCGGCTTCTCCAGTTCGGCCAACCAAGTGGCAGAAGAGGCCACTGTTTTGAAGTTGAAGAGCTGAGTATTGAGCAATTTGTTGAGGTCAACATTGCCGTAGTCGCACTCAATGATTTCTGCTTTCGGTTGTAATGCACGCAGAATCTCCTTGATTTGCCAATTCCTCCGGCTTCACTTTCGAGGCTTTGTTGAGAAGAATTATATTGCAGAATTCCACTTGCTGAATCACGAGATTGGTGATATCTTCCTCATCGATGTTTTTGCGCTGCAAGTCCTCCCCGCTGTTGAACTCATCGCGCAGGCGAAGTGCATCCACAACGGTAGCAATGCAATCCAGACGAGCAATACCGTCCTTAACCATGGCTGGATACATGGTGGGAATACTGCAAAGTGTTTGTGCGATAGGAGCCGGCTCACAAACACCGCTGGCCTCAATCACTATGTAGTCGAATTTCTTCAGGCTCGTAATGTCGTGAACTTGTTCCATCAGGTCCGTCTTCAGCGTGCAGCAGATGCAACCATTCTGAAGAGCCACAAGGCTGTCGTCCTTCTTGCCCACGATGCCGCCTTTCTCAATGAGGCTGGCGTCGATGTTTACTTCGCCGATATCGTTTACTATTACGGCAAATTTGATGCCGTTGCTGTTCGTCAGGATGCGGTTGACGAGTGTGGTTTTTCCGCTGCCCAGGTAGCCTGTCAGCAGCAGAACGGGAGTTTGTTCTATCATGTTTTTAGTCTTATTTGTTCTTTCTGCAAAGTTATGCAGAAAACGGCTAAAAGCATAAAGTGTGCCTAAAATCAATGCAAACTTTATGAATGAAGAGGTGTGGAAACGTAGGCGAAAAAGTGTCCTTTTGTTGACAACACTCTTTGAGCGGAAAAATGGTCGATACTGTCGAAAATTCTCGGAAATCCATAGTTGCCGAAAAATGGGAGGGAAAAACCTGACGATTTTTCAGAAAAAATGGGGTGAAAACGCTTTTTTTGGAAGAAAACCACTGTTTTTTTGCTCCACAAGTTGGGATTTGCCCGTAGGTTTCCTTATAGTGCTGGAGAATATCTTTATTGCTTCAGCTGGCAGGATAAGGAGGTCAGCCGATAGCCTTATTCTGCCCACGAACAACCTTATAAAAACCATGTTTTCTAAAAGTCTTTGCGGCAATCGTACGTGTTCTTTCTCGATTTCGCGCGATTCTCGCTGTCGAAAAATAAGACTTTTGTTGACAAATCTTTTCTTGTGAATAAATCAGTATTTGGAGAAGTATTCGTGCGAACCAAATGAGTGGGGGAGTGCTTTTTCTATCTGTCGTAGTTCTAATTCTCTGATTTTACACTATTTTTGCACCATAAAACAACTTAGATTTATGGCAAAACCAAGCATTCCTAAAGGTACGCGCGACTTCTCTCCCATTGAGATGGCCAAGCGCAACTATATCTTTAATACGATTCGCGATGTGTATGCACTGTATGGTTTCCGTCAGATTGAGACGCCAGCCATGGAGAACCTTTCCACGCTGATGGGCAAATATGGAGAAGAGGGGGACAAACTTCTCTTCAAAATCCTCAATTCGGGCGATTTCATGAGCAAAACGACTCCGGCTGAATTAGAGGAACACAACATTGGACACCTGGCTGCTAAGTTCTGTGAGAAAGGACTTCGCTACGACTTGACAGTGCCTTTTGCTCGCTTCGTGGTGCAGCACCGCGAGGAATTGCAGATGCCTTTTAAGCGCTATCAGATTCAACCCGTGTGGCGTGCTGACCGTCCGCAGAAAGGTAGATACAGAGAGTTCTATCAGTGTGATGCCGACGTGGTTGGCTCCGACAGCCTGCTCAACGAAGTGGAGCTGATGCAGATCATAGACGAGGTGTTCCACCGCTTTGGCATACGTGTGGCTATCAAAATCAATAACCGCAAGATTCTTTCCGGTATTGCCGAAGTGATTGGCGAAGCCGAGAAAATTGTAGATATAACCGTGGCCATCGACAAACTCGATAAGATTGGTCTCGACAATGTGAATGCCGAATTGCTCGCCAATGGTCTGACACAAGAGGCCGTTGAGAAACTGCAACCCATCATCAGTCTCAGCGGAACAAATGCGGAGAAAATCGCAACGATGCGTGAGGTGTTGGCAAGTTCAGAGGTCGGACTCAAAGGCGTTGCAGAAGTGGAGTTTGTGCTCAATAATCTGGGCGAACTGGTCAATCAGATTGACCTCGATCTCACTTGGCGCGCGGTTTGAACTACTACACTGGCTGCATCTTCGAAGTGAAGGCGCTCGATGTGGAAATAGGTTCAATCACAGGCGGAGGCCGCTACGACAACCTTACGGGTATCTTCGGTATGCCAGGCCTTAGCGGCGTGGGCATCAGCTTTGGTGCCGACCGCATCTATGACGTACTCAATCAGCTCGAACTCTATCCCGAGGATACGGCACAAGGAGCGCAACTTTTGTTTATCAATTTTGGTGAACAAGAGGCGGCATATTGCATGAGTCTTGCCCGTCAAACGCGCGCTGCCGGTATTTCTACGGAAGTTTACCCCGACAGTGTGAAGATGAAGAAGCAGATGAGCTACGCCAACGCCCAGCAAATCCCCTTTGTGGCCCTTTGTGGAGAAACGGAAATGCAGGAGAAGAAAGTGGCGCTGAAGAATATGCTCACGGGCGAACAGACTTCGCTCACCGTTGAAGAGCTCATCGAGAAAATCCGATAAGTTCCACTCGATGGCGTAAGGCTCTGCTGAGTCCGCCGTCTCATACACATATTTCATTCCCCCTACGTTGTGCCGCCGCACTCGCGTATGGGGAATGTTTTTGTGGGGACAAATCCGAGAGCAGAATAAGGCTTTTCGTGGATTTCTTCCTGTTTCCTATCAACAGCCCCTATAGCTATTCCTTTATATATAATGAAGTAGTTGTATATCCTACACCTCTGTTTTTCTAAAATATTGAAAGGCATACCCACTTCAAAGTGATTGATTTCTGAAATGCGCAGAAAATAAGGTCAGTAAGGCTCTGGTGGAGCGCCGTTGTGCGAGAGTCTATGGTTTTGAGCCACATTTCTATTTCAATAATTGTTAAACGTAAGCTGAGCATTGTTGTGTCGACTTTGCAAATAATAAAGAAAAAAAGTTTGTTTTTACTAATCTTATTATTTATTTTTGTCGCGAAAAGTGTAAAAAGCATGACAACTAAAAAGGACATTATTTACTATTCATATCTAATCTAACTTTAATTACAAACTTATGAGAAAAGTCTATACTTTTCTGGCATCTGCAGTGCTGTTTGCTGTTGGTGCCGTGAGCGCACAGGCGCAGAAGTATTACGACGTCCCAGGTTTTGAGAACCGCGAGTTCGTGACCGAAATCACTCCGGGACAGCAAGTAGTGCTTCATACTGCTAGTGCGGGTACACCTAACTACCTCAGTGGTTCGGTGAAGTCTGCAACTGCTGGCGAGAATGCTGTTTACGCATTCGAAGAGGCAGGTGCTGACTCTAAAGGCGTGATGACTTACTACCTGAAGCAGGTTAACACGGGCAAGTATCTGGAAGATCCTCAGTACGCTAGTGGCGTTGAGTATGTTTCTTCTACTGCCAAAGCTTTCCGCTTCTATGCTAAGCATCCCGAGAACTTCTATTACAAAGGCGAGACAGTTCCTTCTGACGCTGATGTAACAACTACAGCTGTTTATGACTCAGCTCACTACAACAAAGTAAAGCCTGAAGGTGCTTACATCTTCACCAACGTTGACTACGCTAACAAGCCTATCAATGCTAATAACGAGGTTTACTTCTCTCCTTGGTGGCCAGATGCTAAGACTGCTGCTTTCTGGGGTTACCAGGACACAAACACTTGGTACGTTTACACTGTAACGGCTAAGGCTGGTAGTTCTCTCCTCGAGGCTGTAATCACTGACCTCTTCCCAAGTGGTACTAGCGAGATCTATCCTACGGGTGAAAATGTAGGTTGTGTTTCTGAAGCACAGCAGAATGCTATGAAGGCTGCTTACGATGCTGCTGTTAACCAGCTCAACAACGGTGCAACCGATGCTACTGCTTGCGAGCAGAAAGCTGCTGAACTCAAGACCGCTTACGAAGCTTATATCGCTGCCCGTATTCCGATGAAGGCTGGTTACTACGTATTCACTAGCACAGGCCGTGGTGCTTCTGCTGGTATCTACGAAAAGGGCAAGGCTCTCTATTGGATGAACTGGGAAGTTCCTACAACGTATACCATTGCTGATGCTGCTTACATCTGGAAGGTTTCTGCTGCTGAAGACAAAGACACTTATCGTGTTCAGAACTTCTTGTCAAAGAACTATGCTTCTAATGTACAAACTTCTACATTGGTTCAAACTGTTGCTGAAAACGCACCTGCTTACAAGTTCGTTTCTAGCACGCTCGACGCTTCTAAGTTTGCTATCGGTCCCGTTAATACTGGTACTCATGGTTTCCTCCACGAAGAGGGCGGCTCTGGTAAGGGCCGTATCGTAGGTTGGGAAGCTGCTGCCGAAGCATCTGCTTGGACAATCATCCCCGTTGCTGATGCTGTCATCACAGCTCTCGAATCTCAAGTTAAGGCTTATAACGACAGCGTTGCTCAGGCTCAGCTGAACGTTAACTTCAAGAAGCTTTACAACAATGCAGCTGCTGCTTACACTGACAACAACTTCTATAAGCTCTCTTCTGGTCAGAACCTCTCTGCTGATGGTTCTACTATTATGTTCGACGACCCAGGTAGCGCAACAGATGCTTCTCAGTTCTCTTCTAATGCTAAGGAAGCAAGCGAAGGTACTTTTGAAGGTCTCATCGACGGTATTGCTACTGCCGCTTCTAGCCAGGGCAATAACAACTGGTACTTCCACACAGCTTGGAAGGGTACTATTGCTGAACCTCACTACTTGCAGGTTGAGTTGCCTTCTGCAATCCAGAATCCGCTCTTCCAGTTCGCTAAGCGTACCAATGCTAGCTACAACCACTTGAGAAGCTTCCGTCTCGAAGTTTCTAACGATACTACTGCAGGTTGGACTGATGCTGGCGTATTCGGTGTTAACTACAACCGCACAGGTGTAGTAGGTAACGATACTGTAAAGAACGCTGTAGCACTCGTAGGTGCAAACCTCTCTGCTGCTTACAAGTTCTTCCGCATCGTTTGTCTTGAGTCCACTGGTTCTCAGTCTTTGAATGGTTATGACTTCTTCCATATCGGTGAGCTCCGTATCTATGACGGCGCAACTGTAGATGCTGCTAAGTCAATCAATAGTGTTCTCGACGCTACTGCTAAGAACAATCTGAACAATCAGATGACTGCTGCTTTGGCTCTCATCAATGCAGGCACTGCTGTTACTCAGGCTCAGTATGATGCCCTCAAGGCTGCTTACGATGCTTATGTTGCTGCTGTTCCTAACAAGTCTAAGTTGACCAGCGCTATTGCTGAAGCAAAGGCTCAGGCTGCTGCTGCTGCTGAAGGCGAAGGTCTCGGTTTCTTCGAAGTAGGTGCTGGCGCACAACTCACTGCCGCTGCAGAAGCTGTTGCTAACCAGGTATCTGACGATGTGATGACTGCTGCTCAGATTCAGTCTCTCACTGAACAACTCAATACTGCTGTTGCTGCTTTCAACGCTAAGTTGCACATGCCTGAAGATGGCAAGTACTACTACATCAAGTGTGCTACTTCTGGTGAAGCTGCTAACAACTACGTTTACACTACTGATAATAGCAAGGCTCAGATCCGCTGGGGTGGTTTCGATGCTTCTAAGGGTAAGGATGCTCACCTCTCTGATGGTGCTCGTCTGAACTTCATCTGGAAGGCTGTTAAGAATGGTCCTAGCTCATATAGCTTCATGAATGCTGCAACAGGTACTTATATGGCAACTCAGCCAACTAACAACATGGGTATGTTCATGCGCCTCGATGCAGATTCATCTGCTATGAACCTGCGTTCTGCTAAGGTTGGTGGTTTGTTCAACTTCGTTCAGGCTGACAATGTATTTGCTAATGCTAAACCAGGTACTAAGACTGTTGTTACTTGGAACTCTGCTTCTGGTACAGATAACTCTGCTTTCTTCTTCGAAGAGGCTACTGACTGGAACCGCGCATACTTCCTGGATATGACCTCACCTGCTATTGTTACTCTTCCGTTCGACGTTCTCGACGCTCCTGAAGGTGGTAAGATCTACTTGCCTCTCGGTCTGAACAAGACAAAGGGTACAATGGAATTTGCTGAAGTTTCTGCTTCTGTTCCTGCTGGAACTCCGCTCTTAGTTGTTCCTAACGCAGGTGAAGAAGGCGTTGAGATTTCTCTCTCTGCTGCTTCTCTCGAGGCTATCAACTACACGCTGACTCCGGTTACTTATACGAATGCTACGACTGGTGCTGCATTCGCTGGTACTTTGGCTCCTGTTGCTCTTCCTGCAACGGCTGTTGTTCTCAACGCACAGGGTACTACCTTCCTCAAGGCTGAGAAGGACGCAACTAGCCGCGCTAACGATGGTTACTTCACTAACCTCGGTGAGTTCACTGGAAACGGTGACTACTCTGTAAACATTGACCCAGATCTCGTAACTGGTATCAATAGCGCAGTGCTCAACGTTGTGAAGTCTGGTAAGATCTATGATCTCCAGGGTCGTGAAGTTCAGAAGGCTCAGAAGGGTCTCTACATCATCAACGGTAAGAAGGTTCTCGTTAAGTAATTCGAGACATCTCTATAACTTTCAGAAGGTCGCCCCAATGTGGGCGGCCTTTTTTGTTTCCTTTCTGTGAAGCCTCCTCTCTCGGAAAATGTTTAGCACATTTTCTCCCACTCGAGCGTTTGTTAATGCTCGAGCACAGTCGTCTGTTAAAATCAAAGAACAACCTTACAAAGAATCTTTCCTTGGAGTTTCTGAAAAAAAAGATTTAACAGAGGCGCAGTACTACAATATGCACCATCGTAAATATCCTTATTGCGTTTGAGAATACAATAAGGGCGTCGGCTGACAGAATAAGGCTGTCAGCTGATATCCTTATTGTATTTTTAGTTTGCTTCTACATGATTATGGCTTGCAGCCGCTTGGGAAGCCGTTGCGAAGCCCTCACTGCTTTTATGAACATTTTATTTTTTTTAGAAGTTAAGGGGCTAACTCTTTGTATATATTCGAAAAAGCTTATTATTGCTTGTTTTTTCTGCCTATAATCTGTATTTTAGCACCCCGAGAAAGCAATACTACACAAATAATTACCTATGAAACAAATCTCCAAGCACTTATTAGTGCTGGCAGGAGCAAGTCTTTCACTTTCGGCAGTTGCACAAGATGTGGACTATACGAAGTATCCAGACTACACTGCCGTAACGAAAGCTGACCCTACTTTGCGCGCGCGTAGAGGACCTACTCAGCGACCCGATCATGTGAATAACGGGGAATCTCGTTGTTTCCCTCCCGTTGTCAATCAGGACGGCGGTTCATGTGGTTCGGCCTCTCGTATTTATTACATGTTCACCTATGAGATCAACGCTTATAGGAATGCAGACGGCAAAAAGCCCGAGAACCAGTATCCCACCCACTTCACTTGGCTGCTTACCAATTCCAATTCCGGTAAGGAAGGAATGGCACGCGCCAATGGTATCCCCAATTCTGTGACTTATGGTGGTAATACCTATTCTCGCCTTTTTGGTAATCAAGTTTGCGAAAGCAATGATTTCGGTTGGATGCAAGGCTACGACAAATGGTTTGAAGCCATGCACAACCGCATTAGCCGCTCAGCCAATTTCCCTCTCTGTTGAAACAGAAGAAGGTCGTGAGGCTGTGAAAAACTGGCTCTGGAACCACAATGGCGACCCCGACTTTGAGGGACGTGGTGGTATCTGCGGTATCGGTGTGGCCAGCGGTGGCGACTGGAAACCTATTCCGTACACAGAAAAAAACAAAAGTATCGGTGTTGCTGGTAAGCAGTTTGTCAAGAGTTGGGGTAAGCAAGTGGACCACGCTCTTACCATTGTGGGCTACGACGACCGCATTGAGTTCGACCTCGACGGCAACGGTATAGCGGGCGAAAAGGACAAGGACGAAGTTGGCGCATGGATTATCGTCAACAGTTGGAGTCCTTGGTGGGCTAACAACGGTTTCATCTACTGCCCTTATAAGCACGCTGTTCCTGTTGGGACAAGCGGAGGCTACTATAAGCCCGAGATTTATTACGTTCGTAAGAACTATCGCCCGCTCAAGACTCTCAAAATCCGTATGGCTTACTCCAAGCGTAGTGAGTTGAGCTTGAAAGCCGGTATCGCAGCCGACACCTCAGCCACTGTGCCTGAACAGGAAATCCAGATGGAGCATTTCAACTATGCTGGTGATGGCGATGGCGACGGAGTAGATGCAGAAACTCCGATGTTGGGCCGTTGGGCAGATGGTGTCCACAAAGAAGCAATGGAGTTTGGCTATGACATAACAGACCTCTCCGGTGTGCTCGACCCCCCTCTAAACCCGCTAAATACTTCTTTGTTATCGATTCCAAGAGCACGGCTAATGGTGTGGGTAAAGTAGAAGCCGTTTCGCTGATGGATTATACCCATGGCGAACCCGGTATCGAAATCCCATTCCCCCTCGGCAACGGCGTGGATATCAAAACACAGGGCGAACGCACTATCATCTCTTTCTCTGTGCCTGGCGAGTTTATAGCTAAACCGCGCAATGTGGTTTACGCTAACAACCAACTCACTTGGGACGATCCCGAAACATGTACTTATGCGCTCACAGGCTATAAGATTTACAAAGATGGCGTGCTGATGTCAACAGTGGGCAAGGATGTTCACACAGCTTCAGCAGCAGCAAGTGGCAACTATGCTGTAGAAGCTATCTATGACAACGAAGGTGTGGCAATGGCTTCCGCTCGCGTGGATGCTACGCCTACTGACTTCCACGGCACTACGGCTACTGCCGACTTCACGCGTAAGTTCTTCGGAGGTGGCATCCGCATCAAGGATCTCTTCAAGAAGACATACAAACAAGCAACTATTGAATACTGGCTCAGACCTATCGACTGTGTAGAAAATGGTCAGCAAGTGGGTCCAGGATGGGGCGACTTCCTCATCTGTGGCAATGCTCAGGGTCAAGTAGTCTTTGGTTGGGACAATAACAACAAGGCAACAACGCGTCGCAGCACGCTTCTGCCCAATGGTTGGAAGCACATCGCCATTGTTATCGACGGCAAGAAGGCTACAGCTTATATCAATGGCGTTAAGCAAGGCGAGGTGGCAGGACCTAAAGAAGGTCTTGGAGGCTTCGGCGACTTTGTTGTAGGTCGTGATGGTAATGAAGGTATCCGCGGTGAACTCAATGAAGTTCGCGTTTGGAGCACCGCTCGTTCACAAACACAGATTCAGCAATATATGTACACGCAGATTGCGAACCCCGCAACCGAACCTGGACTCTTGGCTGAAGTAACAATGGACGAGCCAGCTGATCAAGCACTCACCGATAAGGCAAACAACCACGTGATTGAGCTGATTGGCAAGACACCATTACGTTTGCTTAATACCAATTGCAAAGATAAGCGTACACTCAAAGCCGATTTCTCCTTCCCTCAAGGTACTGTATATAGCAATGCTGCTGTACAGCTCGTCAATGAATCAGCAGGTAATGCTGTGAAATTCAACTGGACAGTGAAAGACGGTAGTAAGACCACTAACTACAATACTCCTGAGCCTTCAGTAATCTTCCAAACTGCTGGTGAGAAGACGGTTTCTCTCCGCGTTGAGGACGCTACAGGTAAAGCCGACTCTCTCACTAAGAACGTAACCGTTGTTTCTCAGGATCTTCCGAAAGCTAACTTCTTCGGTCCTGAGGAGGTTTACATCAATACGCCTGTGACTTTTGTCAACCAGTCTTCTCCTCTCGAAGGCGTTAAGTATGCGTGGACAACAGAGGGAGCTGACAAGAATGCGTCAACCTCTCAGCACTTCTCCACTACTTATAAGACTCCTGGCGTTTATGACGTGAAACTGACTGTTACGAATGGTGCAGGTTCTACGGAATGTGTTCATAGAATCAATGTTCTGAACCTCCACCCGATTGTAAACTTTGAAGTAGAGAAGGGTGCTGTTCGTCGTAACACTTATGTGCGTCTGACCGACCGTTCACAGCACGACCCAACGCAATGGCACTGGGAAATCTCTTCTGCTGATACAGTGATCGTTCATGAAGGAACGCTCCGCGGCTATCGCTTCACTGAGCCTGGTCGCTACGACATCCGTCTCGACGCTGGTAACGATTGCGGTTGGGGTACTTACACACTCCGCAATGCAGTGGAAGTGAGCAACGAAGATCCTAAGACGGGTCTCAACTTCAAGGGGGGCTGCTTCTGAATATGTTAGCTTCGATAATCCGCTGCCAACGACTGGCAATAACGATATCACTATCGACTACTGGTTTAATGCACAACCTGTTTCAACTTACAACAACCAGGTGGGCGACCAGAATTTCTACACGCGCGCACTCTATAATGGTAGTGTGCTCCTCACCATCGGTGACAAGCACTACACCTCTTGCGCTAACTTCTATCGTGTAGGCGAATGGCACCACTATGCCTTTGTTTTCAGCGGAGAATATTGCAACCTCTATCGCGACTGTCAGCTCATCGAGCAGATCAAGATTGGCAACGTCAATCTCCGTCAGAACCTCCCCGCTAAGTTCCGCCTTGGTAGCGCAGAAGCTCCTATGAAGGGTATTCTCGATGAATTCCGTATTTGGAACTCCGCTCTCACGAAGGAACAGTTGCACGCACTCTCTAATCAGAGTATTAAGAAGGTGGCTGATGCAGAGCGCGACCACAACCTGGTGCTCTACTATCAGTTCAACCAGAGTGGTGGCGATGTGGAAGATGCCGCTAGCGGTGCTCACACAGGTAAGCGTGTAGGCTTCGGTCCTGATGGCGATGCTTGGAGCAACTCTCTCGGTGCTTTCTGCCTCTCTAAGAATGGCGTTCAAGAAATCACTGAAAAGTATCTCACTAACTACAAGCGTCCGTTCTTCTATACGAGCGAAACAATCAATAAGGCTTACGGCTCACGCTTTGCAGGTCTTGAAATTGGTACGCAGCGTTCTGGCTGGCAACAAGAAAATGTTGCCACTGTGGGCGATGTTAAGATGAGCTTCTTTGTTGACCGTGAGCAGAATGATGTCCTCTCTCTCATGACAGGTGCACTTGCTTTCGCCGACTCAGCAAAGAATCTGAAGCTCTATCAAACCATCACGCTGCCGGCTGGCTACTACACGTTCGGTATGATTCCTCACGACTTCACTGGCGTTAATGGTTCTTACCTCGTTGTTAACAAGGGCGCAAGTCTGCCCGATGCTAAGCAGTTGCAGAAGGCTATCGCCTCTACAGGTTTGCACAATATGGAAGTCAATTTCCGTTTGCCAGAAGAAACAGAAGTTTCTCTCGGTTTGCTCTGCAACACGAGTGGTTACACAATGTTCAACGTGAATCGCTTCTATCTGAATCGTAAGGGTTCTAACGATAACTGGACTTACACGAGCATTGATACTCCGGAAATCTCTCCTGCTGAAACTGAAGCTCCCGTAGTTTACGACCTCCAAGGTCGCCGCGTGGAGAAAGTACAGCAAGGTTTGTATATCGTGAACGGTAAGAAAGTCTTTGTAAAGTAAAGACCCAATAACTCTTTAAGGCTATTTGTAGCCACAAACATTACACCTGAGAAAGTGTAGCGTTTGTGGCTACTTTTTTATACCTGCTTTTAGTACAAAAGAAGGCGTGTGTAGTGAGCGGAAAATATCAAAATGTTCACCTAAAGCTATGAAAGTAAGGACATAAACTGTAAACTCTTAAAAAATGTTGTGCTTGTCTGAAATAATTGCTTACTTTTGCATTCAGATAATGCTATAATATTTTCAGATAACTCGTTTAGTTGGAATAAAAGGAAACTATTCAAACCTAATAAATAAAACCAATTATGAAGAAGTTTTACAACTTGAAGATGATGCTCCTCGTAGCTCTTTTGAGCCTCGTTGGAGTGAGTGCTAATGCGCAGGAGGTAGCGTACAAAACGCTTGATTTTGCGCAGGCAGAAATGGAATCTTGTGATCAGTACGATCAAAAGTGGACGGCTACATTTAGTGATGATACTTGGGAAATGTTTGCTTTTAGTAATTATAGTAAAGCATGGAAGTATGTTAGATGTGGTTCACACAAGGCAGAGAGTAAAGCAACCATTACTACTGGTACTGCCTATAAAAAAGCATTAACTAAAGTTGTTGTAACTATTGATAAGATCACTACGAAATTAGTTAAAAATATTCAGTTGCAAATTTCTAATGACAACTCATTTACTAGTCCAACGACCATAAAAGCTCCTGCTTCAGACCTAAAGAAGGGAAATTTGGAATTCGCTATTTCCGCGCCCCAAGCTAATGCTTACTATCGACTTGTTTTTGATTGCAAGAAGGCTAATAAAAATGGTGTTATTCAGGTTTCAAAGATTGTTTACTATGCACCTGCTTCAGCGGAGAGTCGTGATGTTAAGGTGAACATCGGCGCAACAGGTTATGCAACTCTCTATTATAGCGATCGTGCACTCGTTGTTCCTGAAAATGTATATGCATACACTTATAAAGTTACAAACGGCAAGTTGGACGAAAGCTATCTTTACAATGCTGGTGAAACAATTCCTGCTGCTACAGGCGTAGTGCTCAAAGCTGCTCCTGGCGAATATACTTTTGCCGCTTCTCAGAACGCTGGCGATGTAGATACAGACAACCTTCTCAAGGGTTCTGACGAAGCTACACTGACAACTGGTGGTGCTGTTTACTATAAGCTCTCTTTGAATAAGGCTGGCGATGCTAATTCTGTAGGTTTCTATTATGGTGCTGCTGATGGTGCCGCTTTCACCAATGGTGCTCATAAGGCTTATCTCGCCCTCCCCGCAGCAAGTGGCGTGCGCGCGTACCTCTTCAATGGAAATACTACTACAGGCATCCAGAACGCAACAGCTAATAACGCAGCTTCTCAGGTTTACGACCTCCAAGGTCGCCGCGTTCAGAGCGCACAAAGGGCCTCTATATCATCAATGGTAAGAAGGTCCTCGTTAAGTAAGAACTATAAATAGCTAAATCTTATAAAGAATATGAAAGTATATATCAAACCAGCATCTGTTGAATACAGTATTTTCGTAGAAACAAGTCTGATGATCTCTGCGAATAATGAAGTAGGTGGTCCCCAGCTCACTCGTCAGCATGGTTCATGGAATAGCGAAGACTGGAACGAAGAAGAAAACTAAAAATACCTATCTCCCTCTACAGCTTTAGCTTGTAGAGATAGTATTTACAAATACATTCTAAGAAAGGAGACGCATCATTGATGCGCCTTCCTTTTTGCATGATAGTAGCCCCCTGAACAAGCAATCAAGTGGGATGAGCAATACTAGCGAGGAGCGTATCTTCTTATAGTTTTCCTTATAGCGTTTGAATATACAATAAGGATGTCAGCTCACGCCCTTATTGTGTTCTCAAAAGCAATAAGGGTATTTACCGCTTTCTGTATTCTCTCTGTTTTCCTCCAGCGTATGTTTCACCACAGCTCCATTTGGTGAAGTGTTTTATAAAAAAATGTCCGCAAAGCCTATATTCAGACTTTGCGGACAGATAAGTTTATGCTTCCGTGCGATTCATGACAGAAGCACGACGGAAAGAGATGCTGCTTTGTGGGCAGCATTCTCTAATAGATTCATTAAGCCGTCATTTTGTTGAGTTTCTTCAAGAGTGCGAACATCACGAGGGCACTGACAAGGCAGAGTGCAATCAAAATGCCCCAGTTGTACATCAGTGGGATGCGGTTCCAAAGCATTGAGGGGATAGAACTTAGGTAGTTACCAATGGCTGTTGCCACAAACCAGCCGCCCATCATCAAACCCTTGTATTTGGGAGGAGCCACCTTGCTCACAAAGGAGATACCCATGGGCGAAAGTAACAACTCTGCCAGCGTGAGGGTGAAATAGGTAGAAATCAGCCAGCTCGGTGAGAGGATGCTTTGTGTCTTGTCGCCCAAGTCCATCGGAGAAATCAAGTTGGTAGATGCCAATGTGATGACAGCAAAGCCCACTGCTGCCACGAACATACCCAAAGCAATACGTGCGGGAGCGCTCACCTCATGTCCCTTCTTTGCCAAGAAACCGAAGAAGAGCATGCTAAAGGGTGTCAGTGCAACGACGAAGAAGGGGTTGAACTGTTGGAAGTCGGACGGCTGCGACATGGTGGGATCTTCCATGTTCATGAAGAGAGCGATAGCTCCAGCCCATGCCAGAAGTGTAACAACGCCGCATAGCACCTTGTTCTTTCCCGTTTGGATTGGAAAACACCGATACCTGTGTACACAGAAAGCGCAATCAAGGCCAAGCTGAAGATGTTGAACCAGATACGCATCGAACCAGATACGGAGAGGTTGGTGTATTTCTTAGCAAAGAAAGTCAGTGCAGAACCGTTCTGGTGGAATGCCATCCAGAAGAAGATAACCACACCGAAGACAAGCAGGAGGGCAACAATGCGATCTCTGGTTTGTTTCGGAGTGAGTTCTTCCACTTCCTGCTTAGATTCCTTAGCTTGTTTAGCTGTGATGTCAGCATGTTTGAACCAGCCGCGGAAGGCAAAGTACACAACGGCGGAGAAAATCAGCGAAATACAAGCCACACCGAAGCAAAGACCGTAGGCACCATATAACGCCTTGAGATAAGCCGGATCTTGGTTCGCTGCATCATAAACGAAGCCATACTGACCTAAATAGAGATTCGTAATCCATTTGGCCATTGAGGGGGCAAACATAGAGCCGAGATTGATAGCCATATAGAAGAGGCTAAAAGCTGAATCGCGGCTGGATGCGTACTGCGGGCTATCGTAAAGATTACCTACCAGTACTTGCAGATTACCTTTGAAAAGACCCGTACCTAGCGACACGCAAGCGAGACCTGCAAACATGGCAATTTTGCCCATTTCATCGGCGCCTGTTGGGATAGCCAGTCCGAGATAACCAAGGAACATAGTGGCGAAACCGAGGGTGACACACTTGCCGTAGCCAATCTTGTCGGCCAGCATACCTCCGAGGAGTGGAGCAAAATACACTACAGCGAGGAAGATGGCGTAGACTTGTCCTGCTTCTGACTCTGTCCATCCAAACTTGGCCTGCATGAAAAGCGCGAAGATGGCAAGCATCGTGTAATAGCCGAAGCGCTCGCCTGTGTTGGCCAAAGCCAACGCATACAATCCTTTTGGTTGATTTTCAAACATACTTTGTTTTGTTGTGGTTAGAAATTATATTGAATTGATTTTTAGTTGCTGAAATGGTAAGGGAATACGAATTTTACGAATTAGGCGAATGGAGCGAATTTATTTTATTATAAATGTTTTCATTCTTTCTAAAGTTGTAAAAAGTGACGTATTTATTTTTGAATTGATTTTTAGTTGCTGAAATGGTAAGGGAACACGAATTTTTACGAATTAGGCGAATGGAGCGAATTTATTTTTATTATAAATGTTTTTCATTCTTTCTAAAGTTGTAAAAAGTGATGTAATTATTTTTGAATTGATTTTTAATTGCTGAAATGGTAAGGGAACACGAATTTTACGAATTAGGCGAATGGAGCGAATTTATTTTATTATAAATGTTTTCATTCTTTCTAAAGTTGTAAAAAGTGACGTATTTATTTTTGAATTGATTTTAATTGCTGAAATGGTAAGGAACACGAATTTTACGAATTAGGCGAATGGAGCGAATTTATTTTATTATAAATGTTTTCATTCTTTCTAAAGTCATAAAACGAGGTGTATTCTGCGAATATAACGAAGTTGTATAAATTTTACCAAATAGGACCTTCTTATTTTATGATTCCATGGATGATTTTCTTGAAATCAAGGGAGCTTTCGCCAAAATTGATGAGGAGTCCACAATTTTTATTGGTTGCTTTGAGATAATTCATAACTTGTGCATGGTGTTCTGGTGCCAGATTCTTTGTAGCCTTTATTTCTACAATGATTTTATCGAAGCATAGAAAATCTGCTACATAGTGTTTGAAGCGTAATACCATTATAGTTTATTCGGAGTTCTTTCTGCTCCTCAAAAGGAATTCCACATTTTTTCATCTCAATGGAAAGGGCTTCTTGGTATACTCCTTCCAAGAACCCACAGCCTAAGATGCTGTGTACAGTCATTGCAGCTCCCACTATTCGGTAGCATTCTTTCCAATAGATTCTATCGTCCTTCTGAAGAAGCAATGTTTCCATTTTTTTGTGTATATGTATTTCGTTTTATAGTGAAAGCGTTTTCGCCCCAAATTGCAGAAAGTCGTACATTAGCGTAATCCTGCTGATATAAATATCATTCGAAAAATTCGCCAAATTCGTGAAATTCGTGTTCCCTTTAGGACTGGCTCTTATTCGCCTTTTTTCCGCTTTCCAACTCCTCCTTCAGAAACTTCGCGGTGTACCCTTTACCTTGTTTCACGACTTTTTCGGGAGTGCCGGTAGCCACTACACTGCCACCGCCACGGCCACCATCGGGGCCCATGTCTATGAGGTAGTCCGCTGCCTTGATAACGTCCAAGTTGTGCTCAATCACGATGACCGTATTTCCACGCTCCACGAGGCGATTCAATACATCAAGCAGCACGCGGATGTCCTCGAAATGAAGCCCCGTAGTAGGCTCATCGAGGATGTAAATGGTCTGCCCCGTATCGCGCTTGCTCAATTCTGTTGCCAGTTTAACACGCTGACTCTCGCCACCAGAGAGCGTCGTGCTGCTCTGCCCCAGTTTGATATATCCAAGGCCCACATCCTGCAACACTTTATCTTGTGCAGAATCGTCGGTACGTTCTCGAAGAACTCCACCGCGTTGTTGATCGTCATGTCCAGCACGTCGGCAATGCTCTTACCCTTGTAGCGCACTTCGAGCGTTTCGCGGTTGTATCTCTTACCGTGACACTCCTCGCAGGGCACGTAAACATCCGGCAGGAAGTTCATCTCGATGGTTTTGTAGCCATTGCCTTTACATGTTTCACAGCGGCCGCCCTTCACATTAAAGGAAAAACGCCCCGGCTTGTAGCCGCGCATCTTAGCCTCGGGCAGTTCCACGAATAAGTTGCGAATGTCGGAGAATACACCCGTATAGGTTGCCGGATTAGAGCGTGGCGTGCGTCCCAGCGGACTCTGATCCACTGCCACCACCTTATCCACATTCTCGATACCCTCCAGTTTTTCGTACTCCAGCGGGTTGCGCAGAGAGCGGTAGAAGTGTTGTGAGAGGATAGGTAGGAGCGTATCGTTGATGAGCGTAGATTTTCCCGAACCAGAAACGCCCGTTACGCAGATTAGCGTACCCAGCGGAAAATCTACTTTAACGCCTTTCAAAGTTGTTACCCTTCGCCCCGATGAGGCGCAGCGTCTTTCCATTGCCTTTCCTGCGCTTAGCAGGAATTTCTATGGCGCGTTGACCGTTCAGATAGTCCGCTGTCATGGTGTTGCGGTGCAACATTTCTTTCGGTGTACCTTGGTAAACCACTTCTCCTCCCAATCGACCGGCGCGTGGGCCCATGTCCACAATATAGTCCGCCGCCAGCATCATATCCTTATCGTGTTCAACGACAACTACCGTGTTACCGATATCGCGCAGCTCTTTCAGCGAATCAATCAAGCGCACATTGTCGCGCTGATGCAAACCGATGCTCGGTTCGTCAAGGATGTAGAGCACATTGACAAGTTGCGACCCGATTTGCGTAGCCAAACGGATGCGTTGGCTCTCTCCGCCCGACAGCGTCATCGTGGCGCGCGACAGCGAGAGGTAATCAAGTCCCACGTTGAGTAAGAACTTGAGGCGCGTGCGTAGTTCTTTGCAGATTTCGTGCGCAATGGAGGCGTTGCGTGTGTCCAAGCGTTCTTCTACACCATCCAGCCATTCGTAGAGCTGACTGATGTCCATGTGGCTCAGTTCTGAAATGTTCTTGCCGTCGATGCGGTAGGAGAGCGCCTCCTGGTTGAGGCGCTGGCCGTGGCAGGTGGGGCACACAGCTTCACGGGAGAACTGCTCCGCCCACCTCTGTGCCGCTGCCGTCATTTCCGCATCGGCCATTTGGCGGATGTATTTCACCAATCCATCGAAGTCCACATAATGGTCGTCCGTTGTATGCATGATGGAGCCTGGAATATGTAAGCGCTCCGTTGTCCCGTTGAAGATGTCGTCCATGGCCTCGTCGGGAATCTCCTCGATGGGAGTTTTTAGTGTGCAGTCGTATTTCAGTAGTAGCGCTTCTATTTCCCAGAATATAAGTGCATTACGGTATTTTCCCAACGGAGCCAGACCGCCATCGCGAATACTGAGTTTCGGGTTGGGCACTACTTTCTCGCGGTCAATCACACTGATGTAGCCCAGTCCCTTACACTTCGGGCAAGCGCCTTGTGCGGAGTTGAACGAGAAGTTGTTAGGAGCAGGTTCACGATAGGAGATACCCGAAACAGGATCCATCAAGAGTTTGGAATAGTAGCGTGCTTCGTTCGTGGCGTTGTCCAATACCTGGATGAGACCTTGTCCCTGCTGCATCGTGGCGCGAACGCTCTTTTCCAATCGCTCACGATCCTTTTCTTGCACCGCCAGTTTGTCCACCACCACTTCTATGTCGTGATTTTTGTAGCGGTCCACTTTCATGCCGCTCACCACCTCCTTCAGTTCGCCATCTATGCGTACCGTGAGAAAACCCTTTTTTGCGGACACTCTCGAAGAGTTCGCGATAGTGTCCCTTACGGCTGCGCACGAGCGGCGCAAGCAGATACACCTTGTGCCCTTCGTAGCGTTCGAGGATAAGGTCCACTACTTTCTCCTCCGTATATTTCACCATTTTCTCACCACTCACATAAGAGTAGGCTGTACCCGCTCGTGCAAAGAGCAGACGGAGAAAATCGTAGATTTCCGTCACCGTTCCCACCGTAGAGCGGGGATTCTTGTTCGTCGTCTTCTGTTCGATAGAGATAACTGGGCTGAGTCCCGTGATTTGTCCACATCCGGGCGTTCCAGATTGTCGAGGAAATTGCGAGCATAAGCCGAGAACGTCTCAATATAACGACGCTGACCTTCGGCGTACAGCGTATCGAAAGCCAGCGAACTCTTGCCCGAACCGCTCAGGCCTGTGATGACACTGAGAGAGTGGCGCGGGATGCGCGCATCTATATTTTTCAGATTGTGGACGCGAGCGCCCCATACTTCTATCCAATCTTGTTGATCCATGTCTTAGGATTGTTTTCTCTTTGTTTTAGTTTGCTGTTTGGCAGAATCGTCCGCCCGTTGTGTTTCTCAAAGCTATTTGGCTCTTTACTGTTTCTGCCCCTTATGGGGTTACGCCGCTTGTTCCCTCTTGGTAACCACGCAGCAGGTTGATGGTCTTTCGGATGTTGTAGTTGCGGCCGTCCGCTCCCTTAGCTTGAATATGGAGGAAGTAAGCCCCATCGGGCACATCGTTGCCGTTGCTCCTGCCGTCCCATCCCTGCGTGATGTCGGTCCATTCAAACAGCTTTTTGCCCCAGCGATTGAAGATCATTCCTTTGAAAGAAACGATGCTCTGGTAGCTATCCTTCACCTTGAAAATATCGTTAATGTTGTCGCCGTTGGGAGAAAAGGCATTGGGAACTTCTAACTTAGATTCTGAAATGGAAATCTTGAAAGGCGAATCCATCTTATACTCGATGGTGTCAGTGCCCTGCACAAAGGAAACAATCAGTTCCACCGAGTAAGACCCACTCTTATTGAACGTATATTCCGTATTTTCATCGTAACGAATCAAGAAAGGAGCTTGTTCTCCTTCCTTCGTAAAGCGCCATTCATAAAGCGCGGTGTAGCCTCCTAAGTTCTGCGGCTGTGCCAAGAATTTGGCTTGCATCGGAGCATTGCCGTTATAGTCAGTAGCTTCTTCGTTTTCCATTTTGTCACCCGTCACTCGCATGATAGGGTTTGCTGTGGGCTGAGAATTATCTGCAAAAGCAGTTATCGGGAGACAGCAGAAAATGGTCAACAGAGCAAAAAAGATGTTTCGTACCATAACCTAAATGATTTATCTTGCAAAGATACTAAAAAACTTTATCCGTTCCGAGTATTCCTTTTCCCTGCAATAGCAGTCCCTCTTTTTCTTAGATTTTTTAAGAAGTTTGGGGTAAACGTGCCTACACTGTTTGCCCTGCTGAATCTTTCCAATGTTTTCGTGTATCTTTATAGTTCTAAAAACTGTCTGATAATTTTACAATCACTTTTCTCCTTCTATCGCACAGAAATGCACCTTCCGATTTTCTCTTCCCTTATTTCCCATCTTCTTTTCTTGTTTCTCTCTGAAAAACTCTTTGTTTTGTGCTTGATTTTGTACTGAAACGCCATTTTTCTCCTAAAAGTGCTCTATATTTTCCCCTTTTCATCGAAAAATACAATAAGGAAATTCTGCGACTTCCTTATTGCGTCAACCGACACAATAAGCGCGTCAGCTGACAGCCTTATTGTGTTGATGGACATTCTTATAATGTCCCTCTTCAGTTGGGTAAGATTCTCTGAATTTCTATTTTGTTTTTGGATTTCAAACGCTTATCGGAGTCGAAAAGTAAGATATAACTTGACATTTTTGTTTTCTCCAAATGAGTATAAAGCACCGTTGCTTCTTAAACCAAATCGCCCCGTCCGGTTCGCTTTATATCCTCGTAGTTCTGTTAAAGAAAAAAGAGCACAAAGTTCTATGTAGAAGTTTGTGCCCTTGACTAATTGTCTGTTACAATGTTTGTGTTGGTTAATGGAGACAAAGGCTCGTGCCTTTGACGCGCTGCAAAAGTAAACAATTTTAGCTGAAAAACCAAAAGAGCTTTTTTAGTTTAGCAAAAGGAGGAACGAAAAGGAGTGTAACCACTTCTTGCTGATGCGAGGAATAAAGAGAGTTGACTCTCAGCAGGTTCTGATAATCGATGCAAAATGAATGCTTTTTGTTTTTTTTATAAGTGAAAAGTTGCAGAAAAGGTGTAATAATTGTTAGGTTTGCATTATTAAAGCGAAAAAACAATCTACTCACTATAATGAAAAAGATTCTATTACTTATGTTTTGTTCATTCTTCTCTCTCTCCGTCATGGCTCAAACTTATGAAAAGATGTGGGCCAATGTGGAAGCGTATGGGAAGAAAGACCTGCCTAAATCCGCGCTGGCAGAAGTCGATAAAATCCGACAGAAAGCCACGGCGGAAAAGAATGATGGGCAACTGCTCAAAGCCATGCTTACAGCACGAATGTTCCACGAGGAGATTTCTCCCGATTCGGGGAAAGTTGCTGTAGAGCAGATGGAGACTGCGCTCGCCCGCGAAACTCGTCCGCTCCAGCGCGCTATGTGGCAAAATGCTTTGGCGCGTTATTTCGCTGAAATCACGGGCTATGATGAGAGCGACACAGTGGCCGTTCGCAAGCGCGCCGAATATCTTCGAGCATCGTTGGCGGATATAGATCTCTTGGCACGTGCTGATTATCGGCCCTATCTTCCTGTGCTGGAAGAGGGAAAAGATAGCAAGTACTATCACTATGATCTCCTTCATGTGCTTTCCAATATTCAGGGACGCCTTTCGCTGGCTATTCCTGAGAAAGAATCTGCACAACTCTTGCAGCGCATTGCCGACTACTACACTGCGGCTGGCAATCGAGAGGCTGCATTGCTGACGCGTTTGAATCGCTTAGACTTTGTTGCTACCAATTCGTCTGAATCGCTGACAAAGAACCTCCATTTCATCGAGCTTGTGAAGATGAAGGAAGAGTATAAGGATTTGCCGCTGAATGTGGAGACCTACAAAAGACTCGTATCGCTTACGGGCTACAATAGTACTGATGACCGAGACTCCATCTTTATGATTTGGCGCAAGAAGGTATCAAACGCTATGGCAAGATGAAAGAAGCGAACGAGCTGCGCAACGTAATCGGGGAGATGATAACTCCATTTTTCTCTATAGAGAACATAAAAGGCGTAGTATACCCCGATGAAACCGTTAAAATAAAGCTTTCTGTCCGCAATCGTACAACTGCAAAAGTTTGCATGTATCGTTTGAATAAAACGGCCAAAGATGTTTATAATAACGATGTAGAGACAAAGGATCTGAAAGGTTTGCAGGTTCTGAAAACCTATAATCTGACTTTCCCCAAAGCTGCGCCTTACAGGGAAGTGAAGGACTCTCTTTCTTTTAGTTTTTCTGAACCGGGCATCTATGCACTTGCGCTGGTGGAGAAGAATAAGCCCGTCGAGACGAAGTTAATCCATGTTTCGCGCGTGTTCCCTGTGAAGTTGCCCTTGCCTGATGGCCGCCAACGCATCACTTTTGTCGATCGCAAAAGCGGTACGCCGCTCTTGGGTGGAAAGCTCGTAATCTTCACGGAAAATAATGATGTGTTGCAACAGGAAGAGGCTTTTTCTCCCGATGAAAAGGGAGATTTCTATGTATCACGTCGTACTCATTATAATGACTTATATTTTGCACAATATAAAGATGATGCCTATTATCCACTCTCTAATCTCTATGGGTTTGTACGATATGAGAAAGGAAAAGTAGAAAAAATCAACACCCATGTCTTCACCGATCGAGCTATTTATCGGCCAGGACAAGAAGTGAGTGTTGGCGTGTTGGCTTATCAGCGTGATGAAGACTCCACCAAAGTGCTTGCAGATGCAGAAGTGCATATCACATTGAGCGATGCCAACTGGAAAGAGTTGGAAACACTGAAGCTAAAGACGGACGCAATGGGCGTTGTCAATGGCACGTTCCGCCTACCGGAAATACCTTGTCTGGTTGGTTCCATATCAATACAGTTGTCAATGGACATGGTTGCGGTTCGTCGGAATTCCGTGTGGAAGAATACAAACGTCCGACCTTTGAAGTGAAGCTCGAAAGCCCCCAAACGAAATATGCTTTGGGAGATACAGTCCGAATGCAAGGAACGGCACTTACCTATACCGGACTTCCTGTGCGAAATGCCCTCGTCCAATTTACGGTGAAACCATGGTCGTGGATGTATGATAACCTCGAGGAACAAACTGATACCGTAAAAACCGATGAATACGGCCGTTTTGTCTTACCCGTTGTGCTTACCTGTGAACCAGCATCTCAGCAAAAAGGTTACTTCAACTACTATCACTACACCGTTGAAGCCAATGTGACCGCTGAGAATGGCGAGACCGAAACGGGCACAGAAACACTCTATGCGTCCACGCGCGCCAGTTGGCTCGAATCAGATTGGCCTTCTTCCATCTGCAAAGAGCATTTGAAGAATGTGAAGATTGAGTTGCTGAATGCTGCACGTAAGACGTTGGATGGTGAAGGCACTGTAGATATAGTTGGTATTGCGGGAAATGTGGCTCACTTCTCCTTTAAGTCAGGTCAGAAGTTTACGCCCAATGATTTGCTCAATCTTCCTTCGGGCGAATATAAGCTCACGGCAAAAATGGAGGGAGCTGAGGATTTGAAGGTTCAATTCCTTCTCTTCTCCGAAAAGGATACTCGCCCAGTGGGTAAGGATGTTTGTTGGTGGTACGTTCGTCCCAACGAAGACGGCAGTGAAGCTTTCGTTATGCTGGGTTCTCCTCGCAAGGATGTTACGGTCTTCTATGACGTAGTAGCAGGTGCGAAATTGTTAGAAACTCGTCGTATTAAACTCGACGATTCCATCGAACATTTCAACCTTAAATACAAATCAGAATATGACGAGGGTGCGCAGGTAAGTTTCTTCTTTGTACAGGATGGCGAACTCTATTCTCATAGTCTCCGTTTGAGCAAACCTGCGCCTAATAAGCAACTCAATCTCCAATGGTCCACTTTCCGCAGCCAGTTGTTGGCAGGACAGAAAGAAACCTGGAAGCTCAAAATTACACGCCCCAACGGAGCGCCCGCTGATGCTTCGTTGATGGCTTGCCTTTATGACGCCAGTCTCGATAAGTTCCAACCCAACAAGTGGGACTTTGAGTTGGATTTCTTCCGCAATATTCCGACGCCTAAGTGGACATCAGCTTACGAAGGAACGAAAGATCTTTATTTTGCGAAGGATCTTGTCCGTTTGGATGAAAAAGATCTTGATTTCACAGTATGGAATCAAATCTTTTCGATGAGTATGCAACCAATTATATGGAGCATTTTACAGATCGTGTAGCTGGAGTGAAAAAGGTTAGGTTGATGAAAATGGAAGAGCCTGTTATGGAGCTGAAAGAAGTTGCAGTTGTGGGCTATAGTGCATCTAAGAAGAACGCTGATATGGCTGAGGCAGACTCTGTGGCTGTTGATTCTGTTGATGAAGACAAAGCTCTCACCATTCGCTCCAATTTTGCTGAAACGGCCTTCTTCAAGCCTGCACTTCGCACGGATAAGAACGGCGAGGTGGTGCTCACCTTTACGCTACCGCAGAGCTTGACAACGTGGAACTTCATGGGCTTTGCTCACGATGCCGCAGTGAACTACGGCTTGCTCACGGATGAGATTGTGGCACGCAAGGACTTTATGGTGGAGAGTAATACGCCGCGCTTTGTTCGCGAAGGCGACCGCTTCACAATTCCAGTTACTGTACGAAATCTTTCCGAACAGGAAGAACGTGGAAAGGTAATGTGCGATCTACTTGATGCACGCACGGAGAAAGTCGTGGCTACTAAAAAGGCCGAATTCATCGTAGAAAAAGATGGCGAGAAAGCACTTTCTTTCACGTTTGATGCTACGAATGATTATCCCGTTTTGCTCTGCCGCATCATAGGCGAAGGCAAGAAGTTTAGTGACGGAGAAGAAAAATTGATACCTGTCTTGGCTGATCGCGAGCAAGTGATAGAGACCGTGCCATTCTCTATGACGCAAGCAGGCACGAAGACGTTGCAACTCGATACGATTTGGTCCAATTCATCGAAGATTTCAGATCGCCGTCTGACGATAGAACTTAGTTCTAACCCTACATGGTATGCCGTTTCGGCTCTGCCAGTGCTTGCCAATGCAGAGTGCTTCAGTTCTCCATCATGGGCAGAACGTTACTACGCTCTCTCCTTGGCAAATATATTGCAGAAAAGAATCCTGAGATTCGCAAGGCTGCAGAAACGTCCACCTCAACGGCGTGGGCAGAGGTGCTGAAGAAAAATCCAGATCTCAAGCAGATGTTGCTCAACGAAACGCCGTGGGTGAATGCTGCTGATGAGGAAGCCGAGCGCGCCTCTCAACTCGCTACGCTCTTCGATGAGAAAGCCAACGCCGACAAAATAGCTTCGGCGATGGATATTCTTTCCGATATGCAGCGTAGCGACGGCGGTTGGGGCTGGTTTGCAGGAATGCCGTCCAACCCCTTTATCACCTCGGAAGTTGCCACACTCTTGGCGCGTGTTCAAGTACTTAATAATGTTTTTCCAGCACAAAGCAATCTGCAGCGCGCTATGAGCTATCTGAAAAACGAGATGGCGAAGCGTGTGAAAGAAATGAAGGCGGAAGAAAAGAGAACCAAGCAAACTGTGGAGGCTGACGAGCTGACGTATCGCTACCTCTATTTGTGCGCGATATTAGGTATGGACATTGATGCCGATGCAAAGTATCTGCTCGATAAGATAGCTCGCCCCGATTTCAACCTCACGATGTACGGCAAAGCGATGTCGGCTATCACTTTGGCGAAGTTGGGAAAATTTGCAGCCGCTAATGATAATATGGAGAGTTTGCTCGAGCATACCGTTCACAAAGAGGGAATGGGCACTTATTTTGATACAGATCGTGCTCAGATGAGTTGGAATGCTTATCGCATTCCTACACAAGCTGCCGCCATAGAAGCGATGGTTCAGTTCTATTCTTCCACAGACGAACGACTGCAACAAATGTGTTTGTGGTTGATGCAGGCCAAACGCACGCAGATGTGGCCCACCAGTCGCGCCACAACTGACGCGCTCTTCGCTCTTCTTATCAACGCGAAAAAGACTTCAACTGTGCGCAATCTTTCCGAAGATACTCCTCTATATTATACGCTTCGAAAAGGAAACAATATCTTGGCTGTCAACGCTAAGAGTCAAGCTACTGAGCCGAAGGGTGTAGGTTATTTCCGCCAGAGCTTTGACAATCCGAAACAACTCAGTGCCGACAATATCCAGATTCGCAAAACGGGTTCAGGATTAGCATGGGGCGCAGTCTTCGCACAGTACACAGTGCCCGCTTCCGATGTGAAAGCCACCGGCAAAGGCCTGTTCGTGGAACGCCGCTTTGAGGTGCAGCGTGGCAAGCAGTGGCAACCCATTGCTGAAGGGGTGATGCTGAAGAAGGGCGACCGCGTGCGCCAAGTCTTCACGCTCCGTGCCGATCGCGATTACGACTTTGTTTCGCTGAAATCGTCTCGTTCTGCCAATCTCGAACCCGTAGAGCAGCGGAGTGGTTATACCTATCGTGATGGCGAATGGTTCTACCGCGTTTCGCGCGATGCCTCCAACGAATTTTTCTTTGAGAAGTTCACCAAGGGAACACACACGTTCACCGAAGAGTTCTTCGTAGACCGTTCTGGTACTTATCACGCAGGAGCCGCTCGCATACAGAGTCAGTACGCTCCCGAGTTTACGGGAACATCAACAGGAGCAACGCTCGTGTCAGAATAGTGCGTGACTTTCACGCAACTGATTGCAGACTGCACAGATAATAGGGGTAAATCTCTTTTCAGAATCCCCTAAATCTGTGCAGTCTGCTTTTTTGTACTAACGACTACTGAGGTAGCTTTTCACAGAAGGTGTGGAGAGTGTGACTTAGACGAGCAGAGGTGGCTGCTGTGCGACACCGCCGGTGTCGGAGCGTAGCTTCGTCGCATCTCCACGGGTTCACCCGTCGGGCATCACCCGCGGTTAAGCATGGGGTCTCCCCTCCGGGGACAGTGGGTAAGTACGCAGCTTATGTCCCCATCCATCTCTATTCTCGTGCATCGTGTATGGCCTTGTGGATACTCCCCACTCTCATATCGCAGTTCTCCACCTGCGCATTGTATATGGTCTTGTAGGAACTCTTATCTTCTTATATTGTCGATTTCCATTCTCGCGCCTCGTGTATGGCCTTGCGGAACCTCTCTCTCATATCGCCGATTTCCACCCTCGCGCATCGTGTATGGTCTTGCGGATACTCCTCACTCTCTGCTTCGCCCACCTTCACACAGAGCCGCCTCCGGCGGAGGCGCACCATGCTTAACCGCGGGTGATATCCGAGCGGAGCGAGGGGGAACCCGTGGAGATGTGGACCGTGAGAACTCCGACGCCGGCGGCGTCGCACTGAAAGCGTAGAAAGAGTATCATGCATCTCTCCACCAAGAAAAAATCTTTTTTGTTGTCATGTTGTCACGAATACACTTAATAGCCTGACAAACAAAAAGCTTATAGGCGTGACACCAAGGTGACAACAAAATTTTACCATCACATTGTCGTCGCATACTTAATATATACGTATTCAGTAAGTTATACTAAAAGTGTGACAACGTGGCGGCGTGACAATAAAAAATAAAACAGAGGGAGGGAAGGAGGAGATACATAGTATTCAGTTCTGTTGGTGAGGGCGTAGATACAATACGGGCGTGAGCTGATAGAATAAGGATATTGGCGGATAGGCTTATTGTATCTGACTATTCAATAAGGATATTTGCGATTACGCCTATTTCAGAGATGCATGCACTTCAGCAGTTTTTTGAAAGAGTTTCAGAAGTTTCATCGAGATAGTAGGTGAGTACTTACCCATTTACTAAAGTCACTGAAACGCTTCATTGGGTGATGCTTTAGTGGAATGTTTCATTATATGTGCAGTGTTCCATCAAAAAAAGCCGCCGAGGATAGCTCCTCAGCGGCTTTGCTTTTGTGGGTTGAATAATGTTCTGTTACTTTTTAGCCTTAGCAGTCAGTTTGTTGTCAAGCACTCGCCAGCGTGGTTGCTGTTGCTTGGCTTTGGCCAGATAGGCTGCGCGGCGCTTTTCAGCTTCGCGCTGTTGTGCTAATTGCTTAGCAGCTCTTTCTTTTTCGTTCCATTCTGACATACTGTAATAGTTGCCAGTTTTAGGATCGAGAAGTTGGAGTTCGGGTAGGGTGTATTCTTCAATAACTCCACCTCCTACTTTTGTTACTTCTACGCTGGCTGTTCCTTTACCTACCATGTCGAGTTGTTTGGCAGCAGCTAAGGAGAGGTCCACTACACGTGACTTGGAAAAAGGTCCGCGGTCCGTTACTTTTACAATGACTTCTTTGCCGTTGCTCAAGTTGCGCACTTTCAGCATAGTTCCGAAGGGGAGAGTGCGGTGCGCGCAGGTGAGACTGTCTCTGTGGTAGACAGAACCATCGCTGGTGCGATGTCCATGGAGTGAATTGGCGTAGTAGCTCGCTTTACCGCCTTTTAGGTTTTGTGCTTTTACTGTGAAGACTAAAGCCGAAAGAGAGCAGCATGCGATAAGTAGTAAGTTTTTAAACGCATATTTATTTTTTTGTCACGAGGAGAGGGATAGAGGAACAGAGGTAATAAAAAGGAAGCAAAGGCTTCGACTAAAATAAATGATAATTACGCTCGTGATGTTCCTTCTTCGACCTGTGGACTGACTTAGCTCTTTTCAAGCTGCAGAAGAAGAGTCTTACCATGCTCTTGCGCTGCTTTGCACCAGAATCTTCAGTTGAAATTTCAACCTTAGTGAAGAAGGTGTCATCAGTACCTCGTGAGGTTTCACGGCCGCAAAGATACATCTTTTTGTTATAAAACAAACACTTTTGCTTATTTAATCATTCCATACTTCTTTAGTGAGAGGGTAAAAGAGTATTAAAATGAAACTTTTGCTAAATCCGCTATCGCGCGCCCCGTGGGGCTTTCGGCGAAGTGAGCATAGATATTTTTCGGTGAAACAAAAAAAGAGTTAATTTCGCAGATGCAACTAATTATTGTAGTTTGGAATGAAGCAAGAAAAGTTTGATAGACAATTACGTTTGATGGTCCTTTTGGCTCGAAACACAGAGTTAAGTGTGGATGATTTAGGTGAGCAGACAGGTATGAGTCGCCGCACCATTTATCGTTATTTGGAGGCTTTTAAAGATATGGGCTTCGAAGTGGAAAAGAACGGTTCGCACTATCGGCTCGGTCCTTCCTCTCCTTTTTTCCTCGAAATCTCCAGTTTGATACATTTCACTATTGATGAGGCCGTCACGATCAATCAAGTTCTCAATTCGGTCTACAACAATTCGCCCCAAGTGCGCCATTTGCGCGATAAGTTGGCCGCTCTCTACGACTTTGACGTTCTGGCCAATCACGGTATTGACGCTCATATTGCGCGCAATCTTCAAACGCTCTATCAAGCAGCACGCGAAGAACGCCTCTGCTTGTTGCGCGGCTATACTTCACCTCATAGTGGCCGCACGGACGATCGCCTTGTGGAACCCTATATCTTCCTTTCGGGCAATAGTGAGGTGCGCTGCTTTGAAGTGCATACGGGACAGAACAAAACTTTCAAAATCAGTAGGGCTAAAAGCGTTGAACTCCTCGATCTCAAATGGTCACATAAGCGTGAGCATGCGCCATTCTATACCGACCTCTTCCATTTTAGCGGAGAGAATCGCAAGCGTGTGCGCCTACTTCTTGGGGCTTTGTCTGCAAGTTTGTTGCGTGAAGAGTTCCCGTATTCCGAACAGCAAATGGAGCTTCAGCCCGATGGTCGTTATTTGCTCGATACGCAGGTGTGCAGTTATAAAGGTATAGGCCGTTTCGTTTTGGGTCTTTATGACGACATAGAAATTTATCGAACTCCTGAATTCAAAAAATACTTGGAGGCGCGTGTGGCTGAACTGGCTGAAAAGATTGCTTCAAAGAAAGGGTAAGTCGATCACCTTGTCTTTTTGATTCCTATTTTATATATAAAATTAAGTAGAAGAGGGAGTGAAATCTCCCCAATAAGAGGGGCGAAATCCAACTCCGACTCCTTCTTCAAAAACTTCTAACTTTTAACATTCTAAATTCCGGAGTGTCACAGGCTGTCACGATTTAATTGTTCCTTTGCAGCAGAAAACAATAACACAGTATTCGTTATGAGCAAAAAGGAAATGGCTTTGAACGCCTCACAATCAAATTTAGAAAAGTCGCTTGTTGTTAGAAGTGTAGAGTTTTTGATCGCTCTCTACAGTTGGGCACTCGGAGAAGATATCAGTGTGAAACAAATGCTCCACCTTCTCAATCTTCAGTTGGCAGTTTTTGCCCTATTGCTTCCCGTGTGTGCCCATCCTTTCTATTATGTTATCGCGCTCGCTTGGCTTGCTTCGGCTTGGTGCGGTTGTAAACACGCCTTGTCAAATCTGCTTCACGAAGATTAAAAACGTTGTAAGCTGCAACTTTCCATATTATTTAATTGGTAGTCCATTCAGAATGAAGTACTTTTGCCATTCAGAAAACAACAACTTAAAAATATAAGATATCATTATGGCAAAAAAAGCTCTTTTGATGATTCTCGACGGCTGGGGCATTGGTCACCACGACAAAGGCGACGTTATTTTTCAAACCCCGACGCCGTTTCTCGACAGTTTGAACGCCCACTATCCCCACAGCGAATTGCTCGCCAGTGGAGAGAATGTAGGTTTGCCCGATGGCCAGATGGGCAACAGCGAGGTGGGGCACCTCAATATCGGTGCTGGACGTATTGTATTCCAAGATCTCGTTAAGATCAACCGCGCCATTGCCGACAATTCCATCATGCAGAACGCGGAAATCGTTCGCGCCTACTCTTACGCGAAGGAGAAAGGTTGCGGACTCCACATCATGGGCCTAACATCCACCGGTGGCGTTCACTCTTCTCTCGACCATCTTTCAAACTCGTTGAGATTTCAAAAGAATATGGTGTTGCTGATAAGACTTATGTTCACTGCTTCATGGACGGCCGTGATACCGACCCAAAGAGCGGTGTGACATATATCGATGCGCTCACCAAGGAGTGTGAGAAAACAGGTGCACATGTGGCTAGCATCATCGGCCGTTTCTATGCGATGGATCGCGACAAGCGTTGGGATCGTGTGAAGGTGGCTTACGATCAGCTCGTCAATGGAGTGGGTCGCAAGGAAACCGATATGGTGAAAGCCGTTGAGGATTGCTACGCTCGCGACACTGAAGACTTCAAAGATACCGACGAATTTATGGAGCCGCTCGTTAATGCCAATGTTGACGGTCGTATAAAAGAAGGTGACGTTGTCATTTTCTTCAACTACCGCAACGATCGCGCTAAGGAGCTCACGCAGGTTCTCACGCAAGAAGATATTGCTGAAGCAGGAATGAAGACAATTCCTGGTTTGCAATTCTATTGCATGACTCCCTACGATGCAAGTTTCAAAAACGTGCATATTATCTTCCCCAAAGAGAATGTGGCTAACACGCTGGGCGAATATCTCAGTGCGAAAGGACTCAAGCAGCTCCACACGGCAGAAACTGAGAAGTACGCTCACGTGACGTTCTTCTTCAATGGTGGACGTGAAACGCCGTTTGAGGGTGAAGACCGAATCCTCGTTCCCTCTCCCAAAGTGGCCACTTACGACCTCAAACCGGAGATGAGCGCCTATGAAGTGAAAGATAAACTCGTTGCTGCGATTAAAGAAAACAAGTACGACTTCATCGTGGTAAACTTCGCCAATGGCGACATGGTGGGACACACGGGTGTTTATGAAGCTATTGAGAAAGCCGTTAAGGCTGTTGATGCTTGCGTGAAAGAAGTGGTGGAAGCTGCCAACGCCACCGACTACGAGACTATTATCATTGCCGACCACGGTAATGCGGATCACGCCATCAATGATGACGGCACGCCGAACACGGCACACTCTCTCAATCCCGTACCTTTCATTTATGTCACGAAGAATCAGAATGCCAAAGTCACCAATGGCGTTTGGCCGATGTGGCTCCGAGTATTCTCCATATCATGGGTCTTGAGCAGCCCGCAGAGATGACGGGTAAGGATCTCATTGAAGACTAATCTTTGAACTTTTGCTCTTTTGAGCACCTTTATAAAGGGAATTTCCTGTAGGATTCTATCCACGGAAGTTCCCTTTTCTTTTTATCTGTAGGCGTTTCGTGTCACTTTGCTTTGTATGGTTTGTGAAAAGATTTAACTTTGCGGGGAAATAATACCTAAACTATATTTTTCATGAAACGTATTCTATTGTTATTTTTCGCACTGATGCTATTGTGCCCCTTTGGCGCAGGTGCAGAAAATTTTGTCAACCTGACGCCGAAGCCTAAGCAGATGACGGTGGGCACTGGGACACTGTCGCTTCCCACCGACTTCCGCGTTTGCGTGGCAGGTTTGCCCGATAGCATCAAAGCTGAAGCTACCAATTTTGTTGAATTTCTCAACGGCAAGTCGGGATTGAAGGTGAAAACCACTACCAAAACCTCTGGCGCGCAAATAGTGTTGTCGCGCTATGCGGGCACACTCGATCCCGAAGGCTACAAGCTCGACATCACAACCAGTGGGGTGAAACTTCAGAGCAACACCACCGCAGGTTTCTTCTATGGCCTGACCACGTTGAAGAAACTTATGCCCGCTTCGGTTCGTGCAGGTGTAGCCGATGCCAATCTGACCGCTCTGCCTCTCCCCGTTGTCAGCATCACGGATAGTCCTCGCTTTGGCTATCGCGGTTTTATGCTCGACGTTTCTCGTCATTTCTTCGATGTTGATGAGATTAAGAAAATACTCAACGTGATGGCCGACTACAAGCTCAATCGCTTCCACTGGCACATCACCGACGACCAAGGTTGGCGTTTGGAAATCAAGAAATATCCCAAACTCACCACCATTGGTGCTACGCGTGAAAACTCCTATCTCACTGATTTGAAGCACGGCCCTTATTGGACGAATAAGCAGGACGGCCCCTTCTTCTATACCCAGGAACAAGTGCGCGAGGTAGTGGCTTATGCCAAAGCACGCCATATAGAAATTCTCCCAGAGGTTGATATGCCCGGTCATATTGTTTCGGCATTGGCTGCCTATCCCGAATTTAGCTGCTGGCCCGATGGAGAACACAAGATTCCTCTCCAAGGTGGTGTTTATACAGACATTCTCAACGTGGCCAATCCAAAGCTGTTCAGTTCGCCAAGGACGTTATGAAAGAAGTGATGGAGCTCTTCCCCTTCGAGATGGTTTCTATTGGTGGCGATGAATGTCCCACTAACGCTTGGGAGCAGAACGCCGAGTGCAAGGCTTTGTATCAGCGTGAGGGTCTCAAGAGCTATCGTTGGTTGCAGAGTCGTTTCATCAAGGAGATGGCCGATTTCATCAAGCAGCACGGACATAAAACGGCGGTGTGGAATGAAGCCATCACAGCCAAAGATTCTGAGCTCGATAGCATCAAAGCTGCCGAGGTCACTGTTATGTGCTGGCATCCCGCTGCGGCTTCTGCCATTCAAGCTGCCAATATGAGACTTAACAATATCGTGACTTTCTACGGCCCTTATTATATCAACCGTAAGCAGAGCAAAGCTCCAGATGAGCCCAGCGGTGCGGGCGATGGGTCCGACAATCTGGCAGCTACCTACAATGCCGAAGCTGCCCCCAATAGTCTTACCGCTGCTCAGCGCAAGTATTACACTGGTGTGCAAGGTTCGTTCTGGACAGAACACGTTGGTACGAACGACTATCTCGAATACCTCGCCCTGCCGCGTTTGCTGGCGATTGCCGAAGCAGGTTGGACAGAGCCGAGCGCAAAGAACTACAATAATTTTGTACGTCGCATCCAGGCCGACACAACCTATTTGAACTTAGCAGGATTCACCTACTGCCGCCGCGATCTCACTACAAGTTCTGCCACGGATATGGTGCTGCCGCGCGTATCGAACGATACAGTGCGCCACTACTACCAGTTGCAGACGCGCGCCACCGATGCTTCTCGTCAGGGGCGCAGCATAGAGCTACTCAGCAGTGGGTCTTCGCTCATCTCAACCTATGCAGCAAAGGCGCGCAGGCAAATCGTCTTTGGACAGCCCCAACAGCTGCTAAAGGAGATGCTAACTACGACTATCAGCTTTGGGCTTTCGAGCAGAGTCCTACAGCCCCTGGTAAATACGCTTTGGTTTGCAAGGCTTTCCCAAACGGCAGTTTGAAACAGAACCCAACGCAGCAGAGCAACACGGGACGTTGGGACTACGACACCAATGCAAAGCACTATTGCTTCGAATTGGGCAAAGCAGGCTACGGCAAAGATGGCAATAGCTATTACTACACCATCAATTCCGACCAAGTGGGCGGATGGTATCTCAATGCCAGTATGCCAGGGCAAGGTTTAGCCGTTAATCTTTGGACGGATGCCGCTTCGGGCAATGGTGGTTTGTGGAAGTTTGTGGCAGTGGACGCTGTTCAGGGTATGGAAGCCCTGACGGATGCCCTCTCCGATGCTTCCAGCCTGCTCAGTAAAGTGCAGACTTATGCAGCAAAGAAAGAAACCGGAAAGTTCAGTGCAGCCGCTAAGGCTGCACTGGCTACTGGCATTGCAAATGTGGAGAGCGAATTGGCACACGGCAACACCGATGTGACGGCTCTCAGCAAGCGTCTCTCCGATGCTGTCAAAGCTTTGTGGGCTTCTTTCGGTTATCTGGAAGAGGGACAGCAATACAGAATACACAACAATGTTGAGGCTTTTAGCGGATTGGTATTGGCCGACCTCAACACCGATGCTTACCTGCGCTATTCCTTTCTGCCGACCGACACAGTAGGCACTAAATGGCAGATTGTTTCGTCTACTATCAATGCCGATCACAGCCAAACGGTTCGTTTGCAGAATGTCACGACTGGCCGCTGGTTGCTCTCAGCTTCCGCCACGAATCTCGGAAAGATAGGCTATGCCGTGCGTATGGCTCCAGGGCGTTCCGGTGTTACGTTCACTTTCAACCCCGCTACACAGGATTATCAAATCGGCATGGGCGGCCACAATTTCTATCCCGTCCCACAAACCTCCACTGCCCTGCCAGGTATCATTGGTGCGGGTTCGGTTTTGGAGCATAAGCCGCAGCCCATTCGCCCACAAGGCGCAGCGTGGGTCATCGAGCAAGTAGACAATAATACTACAGCCATCAACACTCCTTCTGTAGACAACTCTGAGCGCAATACGATTTACGACCTCGCAGGCCGTCGCGTTCAGCATCCTCAAAAAGGCCTTTATATAGAAGGACGTAAGAAAACGCTACATCTTTAAGTTAAAGCAGACAATATTATGACGCCTTAATCGCCTTCAGCCACTCACGGTTGAAGGTTTTTTCTTTCTTTTTATCATTAAACCATTGCTGGATACTCAAGAGAGAATAGCGTTTTTCCTTCTTGTGTTCTCAATAATCATTATAGTTGTCCGCTAATATCCTTATTGCGTTTTCAGATACAATAAGCCTGTCAGCTGACATCCTTATTCTGTCAGCTCACACCCTTATTGTATTGAAGCGCACTATAAAACAATCCGAAAAAGGCGTATGTCGCCTCTTCCTCCCTGTGTATTTTATTTGTTGTCGTCACGTTGTCACGTTGTCACACTTTGGGTATAACTCGCTGAAAATGTATGTATTAAATACGCGACAACAGTGTGACGGTAAAATTTTATTGTCACCTTGTTGTCACGCCTATAAGCGTCTGTTTGTCACCTTGTTGAGTGCTTCCGTGACAACGTGACAACAAAAATGAGTTTTTTCCTTGGTGGAGAGAAGGATGATACTCCCTCGACGCTTTCAGTGCGACACCGCCGGCGTCGGAAGTTGGTACTGTCCACTTTTCCACGGGTTCCCCCTCGCTCTGCTCGGGTATCACCCGCGGTTACGCATGGTGCGCCTCCGCCGGAGGCGGCTCTGTGTGGATGCGAGAGCAGAGGTGGGAGAGTGAGAGTGTCTTCAAGACCATATACGGTATGTGGTGACGGTGGTAGGCGATGCGATGAGTGAGAGTATCCGCAAGACTACATGCGATACGTGGGGACGGTAGTAGGCGATGCAGTGAGTGGAGAGTATCCGCAAGACTATATGCGATACGTGGGGATGGTAGTAGACAGAGTATTTCTGCGCGCTCATCCACTGTCCCCGGCGGGGACACCCCATGCTTAACCGCGGGTGATACCCGAAGGGTGAACCCGTGGATAGATGAAGAACTCCCTCACCTCCGACACCGGCGGTGTCGCACAGCCGCCGCCTCTGCTCGTACTCGTTTATCCCTCTACGCTTTCAGTGCGACGCCGCCGGCGTCGGAGTCCTCTCAGTCCACTTTTCCACGACTTCCCCCTCGACGCTTTCAGTGCGACGCCGCCTGACTCATTTGAGTATTCTTCGATTTGCCAGATTTTAGGTTTTATTAGTATCGTTCTGGATTTACATGATGGGGAGGAGAAAGGGGACGCCTTATGTGAGGGGAAGAGGTGAGAGCGCCTTCTTTATTACTATTTAGGTGTTCCGTAATCTTTTTCTTTTGTTAGAAGAATCTCCTTGTGGTTTTTGCTAAAAATAGAGTTAAGTATAAGTTTTTTTGACGAAAGCAGAATAAAAGCGAAGTCTAAAATAGAGCATTTGTAAAGCTAAAAGAGGAATGGAACTATTAAAAAGAGATATAAACCTATCAAAAAGGAACTTTGCTGAGAACGGAAAAAGAGAGAAGTAAAACTTTTTTAAGGCTAAAAATGCCAAGCTCGCCTTTCAAATATACTTGTTCAAAAAGTCGGAAATCAATGAAAAAGCGGCTCTGTGTTAAAAAAATGCTCAAAAAACTAATTTTTATTTGGAAGTTAATGAAAAAGATGTACATTTGCAAAAAGTCAGTTTTACTTCGACTTTGCTTCCACTCTGTTTTTATGGGTGATGCAGTGAGGTGGTAGATGAATATTCTAAGTGAGTGTATTTTGAGGAAAATGAAAAGTAGTAGGGGAAAGTGAACTCCTTGCTTCCATGCTTCGTTTCTTTATCTTAAGATACTAATACATTAACAACATTGTATATTATTGTTTAATTTAATGGTTATATTATGAACAAGAAGTTAGTGCTTTTGTCTGCGTGCTTGCTTACAGCAGGTTCAATGACTGCGCAGAAGCGCGTGACTGGTCATGTTGCGGACGCAAACGGAGAACCCGTAGCCGGTGCAACTGTTCGAGTTCAAGGAACTAAGATTTGGACGCAAACCGACACCAACGGTAATTTTACGCTGTCCAGCGTTCCTTCTTCTGCAAAACAGCTTGAGGTCTCTTACGTTGGTATGGAAAAGCAAAGCGTGAGCGTTGCTGGCAATATGAATATTGTTCTCAAGGACAAGCAGATGCTCGAGGAAGCCGTTGTCGTAGGTTATGGTACCGCTAAGAAGTTGGGTACGGTTGTTGGTTCTGTAACGAAAGTTAGTTCCGACAAGATCGAAAACAAACCTGTGACTACTGCTCTCGACGCTTTGCAAGGTAAGGTTGCTGGTGTTCAGATTCTCAGTAGCTCGGGTGATGCTGGTTCCGTTTCCGGTATGAGTACTACCGTGCGTGGTAACGGTTCTCTGAATGGTGGCAATGAGCCTTTGTTCGTGATTGATGGCTCTCCTGTTGCTTCAGATGTGTTCTACATGATGAACCAGAACGATATCGCCAGCTACACGGTGCTTCGTGATGCTTCTGCAACATCTATCTATGGTTCTCGTGCAGCCAATGGTGTTATCTATGTAACTACAAAGAAAGGTCACGCCAACGAGCGTGCCGTTGTGAAGGTAGGTCAGAGCATTGGTTGGAGCCAGTTGGCACGTCGCCAGGGCAATCCAATGAATACAGCCGAATTGCTCGAGTATCAGCTCAAGAATGGTGTTATTTCTGCTGCTGATTATGCAAAATATAAGAAACAAGGCTATAACACCGATTGGCTAAAGTATTTCTATAAGGATTCTGCTCCTATTTATAATACAACATTTAGTGTGCAGGGTGGTGGTGATAAGACTGTTTACTATACTTCTGCCTCTTTGATGAAGAAAGAGGGTCTGACACCGTATTCTCAGTTCAAACGCTACACTGTACGTACCAACATTGAGTCACAAGCTCTCGATTGGTTCCGTTATGGTGTGAACGTAGGTTTGAACTACGACGAACGTAACGTGGACTCTGATGCAAAAAATGGTTCTCTCTATGTCTGGAACAACCCTGTGTTAGGTTCTGTTCTCCTTCCGCCTTATTGGAATCCGTATGATGAGAATGGCAATAAAAAGGACTATTTCCCAGAAATAGGTGAATATAAGTTGGAGACTCTTAACAAGTATCGTCCTCGTCTTATCAATGAAGCTCGTATCACAGGTACTGCTTTCGTTCAACTCACCCCGATGCGCGGCCTGACACTGCGTTCACAGCTCGGTGTGGATGCTGCTGATACGCGACAGAATACTAAGTTGCTCCCCACTGCCCCTTGGTTGAAAACAAAGGATGGTGGTCAGGCTAACGAATACTTCGATCGTTTTGCAAGCTTTACTATCACGAACACTGCGGAGTACAAGTTTGATATCAAAGAAGACCATCATCTGACATTCCTCCTTGGTCAGGAAGGTATCAAGGGCACAAGCAGTGCGTTTAATAGCTACACTCGTGGTCAGAGCGATCCTCGCTTGATGGAAGTAGGTTCTGGTACGAAAGCCGAACTCCCCAATCTTTATGGTCACACGAAGTATGAATATCTCTCTTTCTTCGGTCGTGTAGACTATAACTTGAGAAATAAATACTTTGCTAACGTAACGGTTCGTAACGACCGCAGCTCTCGCTTTGGTAAGAACAATCGTTCAGCAACCTTTGCTTCAGGTGGTTTGATGTGGGACATGAAGGCAGAAGACTTCTTGAAGGGCGTTGCTTGGCTCAACGATCTGAAGTTCAAAGCCAGTGTAGGTTCTACTGGTAACTCTTCTGGTATCGGTAACTATTCAAGTCTTGGTAAGACAGGTTCTACACTCTATAATGGACATTCTGGTTGGGTGCTGAGTTCTCCTGCTAACGAGGAACTTGGGTGGGAAACGCAAATCCAAGCCAACGTTGGTTTCTCTGCTCGTCTCTTCGACCGCGTGAATCTCGAGTTGGACTACTACCACCGCACCACTAAGGACATGTTGATGAGTGTACCTCTCCCTTACACCACAGGTTTCTCTTCACAGACGATGAACGTGGGTACAATGCTGAACCAAGGTATCGAAATGCAGTTCAATGTAGACGCAGTTAAGAACTGGAACGGTCTGGATGTGAACGTTTACGGTAACTTAGCTTACAATGCCAATAAGGTGACGAAACTCTTCTACGGCTTGGATGAATGGGGAACAGATGGTACAGGTGTTCGCTATTTCGTGGGTAAGGCTGTTAGTTATTATATGCCTATCCGTGCTGGTGTTGATAAGAAGGATGGTGAAATCATGTGGTACAAGAAAGGCTACACTGGCGACGGCAATGCTCATGTGTTTGATTCAAACACGATGACGAAGGATTTTGATCAGTCAAATCTCAGCCAAGATACAGGTAAGAAATACTGGGCGCCTGTTACAGGTGGTTTCGGTCTCACCGCAACTTGGAAGGGCTTCACGCTGAATGCTGACTTTGCTTACGTTCTCGGTAAGTATATGCAAGATAATATCGAGTTCTTCACCATGGGTGGTGGCAATATGGCCTCTTCTGGTATGAACCTTGACCGTGCATTGCTCAACCAGTGGACAAAGCCTGACGATATCACCAATGTGCCGAAGTTTGGTTATTCCAATCAGTTTGACACCTCTCTCCTTCACAACGCTTCTTTCTGCCGTCTGAAGAATCTCTCTCTCTCTTACGACCTGCCGAAGCATTGGATGGAAGCAACGAACTTTATCCGCAATGTCCGCCTAACGGCTGCTGCACGCAACCTGCTCACCATCACGAAGTGGAAGGGTGCAGATCCTGAAACCGACACAAACGTTGCTGCGGGTGCATATCCCAATACGCGTGAGTTCTCTCTCGGCGTAGAGGTTACATTCTAACATTAAACGCATTGACAATTATGAAAAAGAGTATATTTAAAGCAGCAATGTTGGCTGTTCTGGCAATGCCAGTATTCACAGCTTGCGAGCTTGACCAATATCCTACGACGTCAATCCCTAACGAACAGTCTTGGGTGAAGTTTAGCGATGCTACCAACTTCAATATCGGTATTCATTCCTATATCCGCGGTATCTGCGGTGTGGGATGGTACACTTCTGACCTTCAAGCTGACTATTATCAGCCAGGTAAGGGCTACCTCAATAATGGTGGTACAACTTACGACTGGTCGTTCACTTCAAGAGATATGGGCGGTATGTGGCAAACAATGTTTACCGCTATCAACCAAGCCAATAACTTCTTGAACAACTGCGAAAGATTCCTGTTGCTACGTCCGATTCTCTGACGATGGCACAGTACAAGGCAGAAGCTTACTTCTTGCGCGCTTTTGCTTATTCACAGTTGGCTGTTCGCTATTGCGCTGACTACGATCCCGCTACAGCCGACAAGCAGTTGGGTCTGCCGCTCATCACAACGGTTGATGTTAACGCTCGTCCGGCTCGCGCAAGTCTCAAAGCTACTTTTGAGTTCATCAAGGCAGATTTGGCTTCAGCTCGTAAATACATTCAGAATACGGATCCTACGTCTCGTGAGTTGGTATCTACTCAGATGCTGAATGCGCTCGAAGCACGCGTTGATCTCTACCACGAGGATTACGCAAATGCTGTTGCGATGGCTAAGTCGCTCATTGACGATTCCCATTTCGGTTTGGAAACAACGAGAGATGGTCTCTTCTCTGAGTTTGAGAACGATGAAGGTAAAGAGTTTATCTTTGTTCCCGCAGCCACTCCGGATGATGGCGCTTCAGATTACAGCGTTTACCATAACTGGAGCTCTTCTGACCAAGCATACTCTCCCTACTTCCTGCCGAGTCAGACAACCATCGATGCTTACGATGTTTCAGACATCCGCCGTTATGCCTTCTTTGAAGTTGTGCGGGTGAAGCAAGTAAATACGTTTGCTGATAACATCTATGTGCTCAATAAGTTCCCTGGTAATGCTTCTTTGAACAAGACAGGTGCTGATGCAGAACACACATATCTCAATATTGATAAGCCTTTCCGTATAGCAGAGCAGTATCTGATTGCAGCAGAAGCTTCTTACCGCTTAGGCAACACGAGCGATGCTCAGAATTATCTCAACACGCTTCGCCAAGCACGTGGTCTTGTTGCCACAACGAAGACAGGCACAGAGCTCTTCCAGTTGATCAAGGACGAATGGTTCCGTGAGTTTATCGGTGAAGGTCAGCGCCTTGATGGTCTGAAACGTTGGGGTGAAGGTTTCTCTCGTAAGGGACAGACTATGCAGAATGGTGAGCTTATCATGCAGGCCAACAAAGAACGTAATATTGAGCTTACTGTAGATAGCAAAGATCAGCGCTTCGTTTGGGAAATCCCATACAACGACTTGCTGGCCAACAAGAACCTCCAGAAGAACTGGAAGTAATCAGCGAAAATCTATAAACGATACAACAATGAAACAGTATATCAAAACATTAGCTTTAATGCTATTGGTCGGATTGGGACTCACGTCCTGTCTGAACGATGACCGCTTCGACGAAGGTGTTCAGAAGTATCAGAAGAGTCTTCCCTACGGAGTATGGAAATCTGTTGCTAGCACAGAGGGTAACTACGACTACACAGGCATTTGACAAAAGATGCAGCAGGTAAGGACCTCTTCTATGTGCTCCGTACAGCTCGCCCTACAGCTCCTGATAGTGGTGAAGTGAAGGTGGTTATGGTTTCCCATGACGTACAGTACTCTGACTCTACGGGTATGCTCCAAGCCACTGCTCCTTCTTGCTACTTTGGCGATGGTCAAAATGGAACTAAGAAGCTGACAGCAACAGCTTATCTCGCTATCCTTCACTCATCAAAGAACTTCATTTTCCAAATGACGACGAGTGATGGTTCTACGCAGTTCCACCTCCAAGCAGAGCGCGCTGAAGCTAAGCCAACAAGTATTGCAGGTATGTGGGAAGGCTATTCTGCCGACTCTACTAAGTACTTCACGGCAAATCTTAACCCTCTTGATGCACAAGGTAAAGGTACAGGTGTAGCAGTGTTCAACGATAACGACGTGGAAGATGCCACTTACACTTTCGCTAACAATGGAGGAGCTGTGACAGGTAAGAATACGCAGAAGAAAGCCGAACTCACCTACAACGACAATTACCAGCTCGTTGCAACGGTTGATGGCAAATCTTTCGTTGTCGACCCGATGGCAAGTACTTCTGAACCTGAAAACTTCAAAGCAGCTTACACAGGTAAGTTCACTTCGTCTCTGTTCGGACAATCAACAGATGTAGTCATCTACAAGGGCGATAAGGGTACTGGAAACTATCTCTTCAAACCGTTTGTCCGGAATAATACTACAGGTTTTGCATTTAATTTAGCAAGTGACAACACTGTATCGTTTGATGCTAAGACAGGTAACGCTACAGGCTATACTCACTCAGAAAAAGGTCAGGTATTAGGTCCTGTATTTGCTCTTGATGCTTATGCTATTGGTAAGTCAAAAGTCCAGAGCACATACTCAAAGGGTGTGTTCACCTTATATTGCTACTATGCTATTCCTAATGTTGGCGGATTTGGTGTCTTCAAAGAAATACTCCAGGTTACAGGTCAAGCAGCCCCTGCTCAAGTAGCAAAACTCGATCTCAAGCTCCGCAGTAGCAAGCCTTTCGGCTTCAACGGAACACTGCAGCGCAACGTTCAGCTGTTTGCAAAGTAAAAACGATTAGAAAGTAAAAATCTATAATCCCTCTTCAAAGGGCGACTACCATGCGGTAGCCGCCCTTTTTATGTCTTCCCCTTAGGTTACTATCTTCTTTGAGGCACTTCTGATATTATGTGAGTTTCTCCCTTCACGCTTTCAGTGCGACGCCTCCGGCGTCGGAGTCCTCTCTGTCCACTTCTCCACGGGTTCCCCCTCGCTCTGCTCGGGTATCACCCGCGGTTAAGCATAGTGCGCCTCCGCCGGAGGCGTGAGTTGCTCTGTGTTGTGGTGGGAGCGGAAAGGATGTAGTGAGTGAGAGATAGTCTATACAGTTTCCACTTTTATTCTTGTCCGAGTCCCTCCCTCGACGCTTTCAGTGCGACGCCTCCAGCGTCGGAAGTGAGAGCCGTCGTCTGTCCACTTCTCCACGGGTTCCCCCTCGCTTTGGCTCGGGTATCACCCGCGGTTAAGCATAGTGCGCCTCCGCCGGAGGCGTGAGTAGCTCTGTGTTGTGGTGGGAGTGGAAAGGATGTAGTGAGTGAGAGTACCTATAAAACTATATACGATATGCGAGGGTGGAGATCGGCGATATAGAGCGTGAGAGTATTCGCAAGCCCATACACGATATGCGAGATTAGAGATGGCTGGAGCAATCTGAGCGCTCACTCATTGTCCCCAGCGGGGACACCCCATGCTTAACCGCGGGTGATGCCCGAAGGGTGAACCCGTGGATAAGAGGCAGTACTACCCTCCGACACCGGCGGTGTCGCACAGCAGTAACTGCTGCTTTCCAAATAGAGGCATACTCTCTACCAAATGTGGAAGAATAACAATCGCAAATAGGCTTATTGCGCTGAGAAATACAATAAGCCTATCAGCTGACTTCCTTATTGTGTCAGCTGACGCGCTTATTGTAGCTACGGCTGCCATGCAAAAAGCGAAAATGTGTATGCTCTCAGCTCTCCCAGCATCTTATTTTTTTGTTGTAGAGGAAAAGTAAATACTCTTTCCACTTCTCCACGGGTTCCCCCTCGCTTTGGCTCGGGTATCACCCGCGGTTAAGCATAGTGCGCCTCCGCCGGAGGCGTGAGTAGCTCTGTGTTGTGGTGGGAGTGGAAAGGATGTAGTGAGTGAGAGTACCTATAAAACTATATACGATATGCGAGGGTGGAGATCGGCGATATAGAGCGTGAGAGTATCCGCAATGCCATATACGATGCGCGAGATTAGAGCTGGTTGGAGCAATCTGAGCGCTCACTCATTGTCCCCAGCGGGGACACCCCATGCTTAACCGCGGGTGATGCCCGAAGGGTGAACCCGTGGATAAGAAGCAGTACTACCCTCCGACACCGGCGGTGTCGCACAGCAGTAACTGCTGCTTTCCAAATAGAGGCATACTCTCTACCAAATGTGGAAGAATAACAATCGCAAATAGGCTTATTGCGCTGAGAAATACAATAAGCCTATCAGCTGACTTCCTTATTGTGTCAGCTGACGCGCTTATTGTAGCTACGGCTACCATGCGAAAAGCGAAAAATGTGTATGCTCTCAGCTCTCCCAGCATTTTATTTTTTTTGTTATAGAGGAAAAGTAAATACTCTGTCCACTTCTCCACGGGTTCCCCCTCGCTTTGGCTCGGGTATCACCCGCGGTTAAGCATAGTGCGCCTCCGCCGGAGGCGTGAGTAACTCTGTGTTACTGTGGGAGCGGAGGTGGGAGAACAGGAGAGAGTATATACAGTTTCCACTTTTATTCTTGTCCGAGTCCCTCTCTCGACGCTTTCAGTGCGATGCCTCCAGCGTCGGAGTCCTCTCTGTCCACTTCTCCACGGGTTCCCCCTCGCTTTGGCTCGGGTATCACCCGCGGTTAAGCATAGTGCGCCTCCGCCGGAGGCGTGAGTAACTCTGTGTTACTGTGGGAGCGGAGGTGGGAGAACAGGAGAGAGTATATACAGTTTCCACTTTTATTCTTGTCCGAGTCTCTCCCTCGACGCTTTCAGTGCGACGCCTCCAGCGTCGGAAGTGAGAACTGTCGACTGTCCACGGGTTCCCCCTCGCTTTGGCTCGGGTATCACCCGCGGTTAAGCATGGTTCGCCTCCGCCGGAGGCGTGGGGTACTCTGTATTGTGGTGGGAGCGGAGGTGGGAGAACAGGGGAGAGTATACAGTTTCCACATCTATTCACATTTGAGTTTCTCTCTCTACGCTTTCAGTGGGAGAACTTATAGGTTTGTTATAGATAAGTTGAGTTTGCTTTTTGTTGCTTTCCTCGCGCCTTTTATGTTATTGAGGTGTTAAATTACAATATTTTTTTAGGGACGGGGCGAAAAAGAGACAAAAAGTCGAGAATATATTATATCTTTGTGTTTTAGTCCTCTATAATAGATAGTATAAATTCAAATTGATATGAAAAGAGTATTGACATTGTTCGTCCTTCTGTTGACGCTCACTGTTGGTGCTTGGGCCGTTCAGCCTTTGTACCAGCTGGAGTATATCACGCAGAGCGACGGTTCGGTTGTTGCCGTTTATCGTCACGGCTCTCGTATGACCGATTTTTTTACCACCCCAGATGGTGCAGTCTTGGTGCGTAATGCCAATAAAGATTTATGTTATGCCGTTGTGGGTGAAAGGGATTGTTGCCTTCCAACGTTTTGGCTCATAACGAGTCGGTGCGTTCGGTAGCAGAAAAGGCTTTTTTGCTTCAGAATCGCCTGACGGAGGAAGATGCAACGCGCATCATGCGTCGCCAAAACCCAGAGGAGCACCATGCTCCGAATCACGTGATCTATAGTTCTACAGATGATGGTTTGGGCGAATACGGCAAGAGCGGTGTAGGCGCAGTCAATAGTATTGGCGATGTGACAATTCCTGTTATCATGGTGGAGTTTTCAGATTTGAAGTTTAAGTCCACCACGACTGTTGAAAAGATGAATCGCTTTTTCAACGAACAAGGTTATAACGAAGAAGAAGGTTGTAAAGGTTCTGCCCGCGACTACTTTATCAGCCAGTCCAAAGGAATGTTCCGCCCCACGTTTAAGGTGGTGGCGAAAGTGACGCTCAATTCTGGTTATGCCACCTATGGTAGCAACACCAATAAGAGCGGAACAACGCAATGCGTGCGCGAGGCCGTTGCTGCTGCCGTGAGCAAGGGCGTTAACTTCAGAGACTATGCGGTGAATGGTGCAGTGCCTCTCGTGAGTATTCTCTATGCTGGTGGCGGCGAAGCTACTGGCGGTGGCGATGATACGCTTTGGCCACAGGAAATGGACATTAACACTACTATGAGTGGTGTACATTTCAATGCCTACTTTGTGGGTAATGAGCTGTATGGTAGCAATAACAGTGATGTGTTGATGGGTATGGGCGTGTTCTGTCATGAATTTGGCCATGCTCTCGGTTTGCCCGACTTCTATGTGACCAACTATGGACATAGAGATGTGACGATGGGCAAATGGTCCATCATGTGTCAGGGGTGCTACCTGCCTTCTGGTTCTGCCCGCGCACCGATAGGCTACACAGCCTATGAGCGTAGTTATCTGGGTTGGGAGAAAATCCCCGAACTTACGGAAGCTGATAATATCACCCTCTACAAAGTGGGTTCCACTGAAGGTTCTAACGCTGCTCTGATTCGCAATGATGCCGACGATAGAGAGTATTTCATTTTAGAGCAACGCGAACCTGGCACATGGTATCCCGAATCTTTTGGTAGTGGAATGTTTGTGCAGCACGTGGCTTATGACAAGCAGTCGTGGTACTACAATCAGCTCAATAATGATGCGGATCGGCTGCGTTGCACCTATCTCTCCGCAGTTGTTACAAGAACAGGTGGAACAGCTGCTGAACTCTTCCCTGGAAGTGCAGGTACTAAGAGAGAGATTACCAAAATGTCCAATCCTTCTTTCATGCTGTTGAATGGCAAAGACTTGGATAAACCCGTCTATAAGATCACGATACAAAATGATGGTTCGGTTAATTTCAATTATCTCGATGCCGACTATGTGGGACATGTTGTGGGAGATGAAGCAACAGATGGAACTTTGAAATATCGCTTTGTGACGAAATCACAAGTAGAGGTTGTTGCTAAAGATAATGGTTCCTATGCAGGTGCTGTTAGTATTCCTGCTGCTTATGTAGAAGGTACACACCAGTATACAGTAGTGGGTATAGCCTCTGGCGCTTTGCAAACTGTGCCAACTTGATTTCTGTTTCGATACCTTCCACCGTGAAGACAATCGCTGCTGATGCTTTCCGCAATAGTTTGAAAGTGCAGCAGATTACAGTGGATGCTGCCAATACAAAGTACCACAGTATGAACGGTGTGCTCTATACGAATAGCGAAATTATCTATTCGCCAGAGACGGCATCACAACCTATCGTGGCTAATAACGATTTCGATTTTGCAAGTAACGCATGGAGACTCGATACCAGCGACAGTCCGCTGAAAGCTGCTAACGGCGAACTGACTCAAGACCTCATTTCAGGTCCAGTGACGATGACGCATACACATGGCAGTACGGTTGTCTATATGTATAAGAAAGGAACGAATCCCGCAGAGTTGCGTCTGCCGAAAGATGCAACGCTCTCCTTTGAAGTGCCCGACAATACGCGCATCACAAAGATTGCAGTGACTGCTAGTTTGTGGAATGCCACTTCAGATGCTGCCACTCTTACAGGTAAGATCTGGGAGGGACAAACAGAAGGTGACGCTGACAGCTACAGGTAGTTGCCGCATTAGCAATATCGTTGTGACAACTTCACAGAAGCACGACTACAACGAGCCTGTTCTGATCTACTATCCAGCAGCGCTCACGGGTAGCTTTACAGTGCCCGCAGGCGTGACACGCATTGGCGACTACGCCTTTGAGAATGCCGCTGTTTCTCAAGTTGTTTTGTCCGATTCTTTGCAGACACTCGGCGTTTCTTCCCTCGGGACGGCCGCTCTGAGAGCTCTGACGTCAAAGACAGTGACACCTGCAGCCACAACGGGTAATCCTTTCACCTCTGTGGATCAAGCCACTTGTGTGCTGGCCGTTCCTGCTGGCGCAGAAGCAGCTTATAAAGCCGCAAACTATTGGCAAGGATTCTATGGTGTGCATAGTGGTATTCAGGGAGTGGAAGTAGGCTCTAAGAATGCCACCATCTACGACCTGCAAGGCCGTCGCCGCAGTACGTTGCAAAAGGGCGTGAACATTGTTAATGGTAAGAAGGTCATCTTCTAACTCTACGCAATATTTAGTGAGATAAAAATAAGGGCTGCTCCTTGCGGGGCAGCCCTTGTTGTTTCTGTTTTGAGAATGTGTTTGCACCTCAGTCGGAAGAATTATTTCAGCACGTTGAGTTCTTTGCCAATCTTGATGAATGCATTGATACACTTGTCGAGCTGTTCGCGAGTGTGACCCGCTGAAATCTGAACGCGGATGCGTGCTTCGCCCTTCGGCACTACGGGGTAGAAGAAACCCGTTACGAAGATGCCTTCTTCCTGCAATGCAGCAGCAAACTTCTGGCTCAGCGGAGCATCGTAGAGCATCACGGCGCAAATGGCACTCTGTGTGGGTTTGATATCGAAACCAGCAGCGAGCATCTTGTCGCGGAAGTAGTTAACGTTCTCCACGAGGTGATCGTGAATCTCATTGCTCTCTTTGAGCATCTTGAAAGTCTCAATACCAGCACCTACCACTGAAGGAGGAATAGAGTTGGAGAAGAGATACGGACGACTGCTCTGGCGGAGCATATCAATGATTTCTTTACGACCTGTAGTGAAACCACCCACAGCGCCACCGAAGCTCTTACCCAGTGTGCCCGTGTAGATGTCTACACGTCCGTAAGTGTCGTAGAACTCGCTCACGCCGTGACCCGTTTGCCCACAACGCCAGCAGAGTGGCTTTCGTCCACCATGACCAGAGCGTCATACTTTTCAGCCAAGTCGCAGATCTTATCCATCGGAGCTACATTGCCATCCATGGAGAATACTCCATCGGTGCAGATGATGCGGAAGCGTTGAGCCTGAGCTTCTTTCAAGCAGTTCTCCAGTTCTTCCATATTGCCGTTAGCGTAGCGATAGCGCACAGCCTTGCAGAGGCGCACACCATCAATGATGGAAGCGTGGTTGAGAGCGTCGGAAATGATGGCGTCCTCTTGCGTGAGGAAACTACCAAAGAGTCCGCCGTTAGCATCGAAGCAAGCAGCATAGAGAATAGTATCTTCTGTTTTGAAGAAGTCGCTAATAGCCGCTTCGAGTTCTTTGTGAACATCCTGCGTACCACAGATGAAGCGCACGCTAGACATACCATAGCCGCGGCGGTCCATCATATCCTTTGCAGCCTGAATGAGACGCGGATGATTGCTCAAGCCCAGATAGTTGTTAGCGCAGAAGTTGAGTACTTCTTTTCCGCCCACCTGAATAGCAGCAGCCTGAGGGCTTTCGATGAGACGTTCAGTCTTGTAGAGGCCAGCGTCCTTAAGGTTCTGCAAAGACTTTTGCAGATGTTCTTGAAGTTTACCGTACATAGTAATTTGGAATTTATATGTTAGATGATTTGTTCCAACAGTGTTTCTAATTTCGACACAAAGTAAATAAGTTTTTCCGAATTTATCAAGTGCTTAGTTGCTAATTTCAGAAAAAAAGATTTCCTTTGCATTGCAAAATGTAAGTAGCAATACTTTCTTCTGTTAGAAAATATATAACTCACAAACCAAATATAAGTATTCGTAATCATGAAGAATATTCTCGTGATTGGAGCAACGGGCCAAATCGGCTCAGAACTCACAATGAAGTTGCGTAGCATCTATGGCAACGACCACGTTGTGGCTGGCTATATCGTAGGTGCAGAACCTAAGGGCGAACTTGCTGAAAGTGGCCCCGCCGAAGTTTGCGACGTTACGGATGGTGAAGCCATTGAGCGCATCGTGACGAGGTATAACATCGACGCGATTTATAACCTTGCAGCTCTGCTCTCTGTTGTGGCTGAGCATAAGCCTCTCTTGGCGTGGCATATAGGTATTGACGGTCTTATCAAGGTGCTCGAAGTGGCACGTCAGCACAATTGCTTCGTCTTCACTCCCAGTTCTATCGGTAGCTTCGGCCCTCGAAACTCCTGCCGACCAAACTCCGCAGGATACTATTCAACGTCCGCGCACTATCTACGGCGTGAGCAAAGTTACTACTGAGTTGCTCAGCGACTACTACCACCGCAAGTATGGCATCGAAACCCGCAGCGTTCGCTTCCCAGGTTTGATTTCCAATGTGACTCCTCCCGGAGGCGGCACTACCGACTATGCTGTTGATATCTACTACAGTGCTGTGCGCGGTGAGAAGTTTGTTTGCCCCATCGCACAAGGCACTTATATGGACATGATGTACATGCCCGACGCCCTCAAGGCTTGTGTTCAGCTGATGGAAGCTGATGCCAGTCGCCTTGTCCACTATAACGGCTTCAACATTGCCTCAATGAGTTTCGCACCCGAAGAGATTTTTTTGCAGCCATCAAGAAGTATCGCCCTGCGTTCGAGATGGAGTACAATGTAGATCCGCTCAAGCAGAGTATTGCTAATAGTTGGCCCAACAGCCTCGACGACTCAGCAGCGCGTACAGAGTGGGATTGGAAACCTTCTTTTGATCTCGATACAATGACGCAAGATATGCTGGAGAAGCTTTCCGCTCGTCTTCTCAAATAAGAGAATCCTTTAGGGTTCTCCTCAAAATAAAAAGCCTCCTTACTTTTTGAGAGTAAGGAGGCTTTTCTATGTTTTCTTCTATTTTATGTTTGCCTAAAACGAGATAGCAATACCGGCTTCAATCGACTCGTAGTCTTTTCGTACAGGCACAATCGGGGCTGTATCGTAGATGAGGCGATATGCTCCGCGTAGTCCAATTGTAGGGGTAATGTTGTATTTTAGATCGACGGCTCCTCCAAAGCGAGCTTTCTTGAAAAAACTGTTGTCGGGCTTTCCCTGATGAATAGCCGTTGTTGTAAGTTCCCAATGCTCGCCCAGTTGATGTCTGAAGCTAATAGAAAAGTGGCTTTTGAGGCTGCGGCTATAAGCAAAAGTCCCAGCCGTGGGGTCTGGATACTCCCATTTTTCGAATTCAAAAAATGCTCCCAAAGCGGCAAACATGAGGCAATGATCGCTATTTATAAGTCTATAACGCGATTGTATACCTGTAGAAACCTTGTAATTCATTCCTCTACTATCTGCCCATTGCGATTCTATGTAGGGATATACCTCGAAAGCTCGTTCCAGCAAATAGCGAAATTCGGAATGTACGTATCCTCCGCTCACAGTCACTTTCTTACCATAAGTGGAAAATTCAAGTTTGTTTATTAAATTGATTACCCGTCTATGCTTTATAAGCAAGTTGAGGTTAGTTGTGTTTTTGAACGTAAGCACATTCTTCTTTTCAGTTTTGAAATCCAAAACAGGCAAGAGAGTTCCCTGTATGGTTTTTGTGCTATCTATCGTCATGGTGAGATTTTCGGAGAAGAGCATTTGTGAATATGTCGGGAGCGAAGCCGACAAAATCAATAGGAGAAGAAGTAGTCTTTTCATTGTTGAGAATGATTGATGATTAAGTGAGGCTGATACACACGTGGAAGGAAAAGTAGGGTGCTACTTTTGCACGTCTCTGTGTAATCAGTCATGTGAAAATTGTGATACGGTGCAAAGATAGTAAAAAAAGGTAATCCACGCCTCCGCCTGAGGTGTATAAGCCTCTTCTTCTCCTCCCTATAAAAAATAAGATGCAGGGAGAGATGAAAGTCTACACCTATTCAGCTTTTCGCATGGCAGCCGTAGCTACAATAAAGGCGTCAGCTGACACAATAAGGAAGTCAGCTGACACAATAAGGAAGTCGGCTGATAGGCTTATTGTATTCCTCAGTGCAATAAGCCTATTTGCGATTGCATCTTATTGCTCTTCCCTTCTCATATTTTCTTAGAAAAAAACTCCCTGTGAAGAGTATGCTGCAATGTGAGAAGCAAAAGTGGGTGCTGTGCGCCTCTGCCGGTGTTGGAGGATTGGAATATCATTGTAGAGAAATGGATGAGGAGAACACCAACGCAGTTCGGGGAAGAACCGATTTTTTAGTGATTTTGTAGCCTCTACTTTGAAAAGTAGGGGTTTAAGAATTAGAAGCTAATATTTTAATTATTAGCTTGATAAAAGATTTTCTAACAGAAAGTGGGGAAATGTGGGGAAAAGTCCTTACTTTTGCGGAAAGATTCGTTCAGTCATGCAATTCTCAGGGAAAATTCAGGCAAAGATGGACGCAAAAGGGCGTCTGTTCTTTCCCGCCGACTTCCGCCGTCAGGCCGATGCCGAAGGGGGAGAGCAGCGTTATGTGCTCAAGCAGGATATTTATCAGCCCTGCTTGGTCATCTATCCCTATAGTTCTTGGGAACAAGAAGTGGCTGAATTGCGCAATCGTTTGAATCGTTGGAATCCGAAAGAGGCCATGCTGTTTCGGCAATTTCTGAGCGATGTTGAGGTGTTTAGTCTTGATGCCAATGGGCGCTTCATTGTGCCCCGTCGTTTTCAGGCGTTGTTAGGCGAAGAGCGTAAGACCGTCTTTTTGGGTCTTGACGACCGCATCGAACTTTGGGATGCTGCTCGCACTGTAGAGCCGTTTCTCAGTGCGGACGATTTTACAGAATCTTTACAGCAATTAATGTCTACACCGCTATGATAGTTACGGCTCCTGGATATCATGTCCCCGTTCTCTTGAAAGAGAGTGTTGACGGACTTCAAATCAACCCAGAAGGCATCTATGTGGATGTCACTTTTGGAGGAGGAGGACACAGTCGAGAAATTTTAAGTCGATTGGGTTCTAAAGGTCATTTGTATAGCTTTGACCAAGACGCGGATGCCGAACAAAATATCCCTGCGGATGAGCAAAAGTTTACCTTTGTTCGTAGTAACTTCCGGTATCTTCGTAATTGGATGCGCTATTATGGCGTGGAAGGTATTGATGGCTTGTTGGCCGATTTGGGCGTTTCATCCCATCATTTCGATGATGAATCCCGCGGTTTCTCGTTTCGTTTCGATGCTCCGCTGGATATGCGTATGAATGAGCGCGACGGACTGACGGCTGCCGATGTTTGTAATCGCTATTCGGAAGAAGAGCTTGCCCGCCTGTTTTGGCTGTATGGTGAACTAAAGAATGGTCGCCGATTGGCCAATACCATAGTGAAAGGGAGAGCGGATCATCCCATTGCTACTGTAAATGATCTCATCACATTGGTGCGCCCACTCATTGGGGCCAATCGTGAGAAGAAAGACATGGCAAAAGTGTTTCAAGCACTGCGCATCGAGGTGAACCACGAAATGGAAGCCCTCCACGAGATGCTTGATGCAGCTATCAATTGTCTGAAACCGGGTGGCCGTCTTGTGGTGTTGACATACCATTCATTGGAAGATCGTATGGTGAAGAACTATATGCGCTCAGGCAATGCCGAAGGGAAAGTGGAAGAGGATTTCTTTGGTAATCGTCTCTCTCTCCTTTGCGTCCCGTCAATAATAAAGTTATTGTTCCCGATGCTGACGAGCAAGAACGCAATCCCCGCAGCCGTAGTGCTAAACTGAGAATAGCTGAAAAAGTGGAAATGAAGTGAAAAAACTGAAGGTTTGATTCCTTTTAGCTCTACTCCATTTTTCTGTATCACACTATTCTCGTAAAAAAGAAAAAATCTATGTCTAACGATAAAGACACGCAGCAGAAAGAAGAACAAAGTCTCGAAGCTAAAAGAATTCGCGAAGAAAGGAAACAGCGCGAAGAGCAGGAAGATCGTGCCGCAGATGCAGAAGCACGCAAGGTTTTGCGGACTCTCACTTCTGATAAAGATGATGAACACACCAATGTGTCGTTGCGCACAGTGCTGGGTGGTGATATTTTAGCCAGTGGTTGGTTTCGCCGTCAGTTTTGGTTTATCGTGCTGGTAAGTAGTGATGTGTATCTTTTATATCAGTAATCGTTATGCCTGCCAAAAAGAGATGATAGAATCTACCAAACTGGAAGATACATTGCTCGACCGCCGCTATAAGGCTCTGACAATCTCCAGTCAGCTCAAAGAATTGACACGTCCAAGCGTTGTTGAAGAGCATCTCTCAGACACTGCTCTAAAAGTGTCAACAGATCCCATCTATTCCTTGCCCGTAACAGAAGAGGATACCGCACAATGAATTTTCCAAAAGATAAAGTGATTCCGCGTTATTCAGCGATAGCCGTTGTGATGACGTTGATAGGCATTCTCATCATAGGGAAGGCCACTTATATCATGACCGTTAAGAAGCCCTACTGGATGGCTGTGGCCGAACGCTTTAGAAAGGAGAATAAAGTGCTGCGCCCAACGCGTGGCGATATCCTTTCCGATGATGGAGAACTCCTGGCGGCTTCAATTCCAGAATATAAGATGTATTTCGACTTTATGTCGTCTGAAAAAGATTCGGCGCGCCGCATCAAAGACCAGTTTCGTAGAGATACATTGCTTCAGAATCATATAGACGAGATTTGTCAAGGCTTACACAAAATATTCCCCGATGTAGAGCCTGCCGAAATGAAAAAACATCTGGCGGAGGGGCGAGAAAAACAGCGCATGAATTGGCCTGTGTTGAAGCGTCGTGTTTCTTACATTGAATATCGCCGTGTGAAGCAGTTGCCCGTGTTCTGTAAACCCGATTATTACGGCGGTTTCCATGTAGAAAAATTTGAGACGCGTAAGAATCCTTATGGGAATCTTGCAATTCGCACAGTGGGCGACCTCTATAAGGGGAAAGATTCGGCCCGCAGTGGTTTGGAACTTTATTTCGACAAGACTTTGCGCGGAGTTCCAGGGCGTTATCATCGACAAAAGGTGCTCGATCACTATTTGAGTATTGTGGATCAGCCGGCTCAAAACGGTTATGACGTGCAAACCACGCTCAATGTGCAGATGCAGGACATTTGCGAAACAGCTCTTCGCGACCAGCTCAAACATATCAAAGCACAGAATAACGGCAAAGTGCATTTTGGCGTTTGTATCTTAATGGAAGTGGCCACGGGCGATGTGAAAGCCATTAGTAGTCTGACACAACTTGGCGATGGTTCATTTATGGAGATACAGAACAAAGCCGTTAGTAACCTCATGGAACCAGGCTCTGTGTTTAAGCCTATGTCGTTCCTCGTGGCATTTAATGATGGCTATCTCCATCTCAATGACCCCGTTTATGTGGGGGGAGGCGTTGTTGATATGTATGGACGTAAGATGAAAGACCACAACTGGCGCTCTGGCGGATATGGCAGTATGGTGGCGCGTCAGTGTATCCAATACTCCTCCAATGTTGGTGTGAGTTATTTTATTGATAAGTTCTATCGCAATCAGCCTGAGAAGTTTGTCGATGGTATTATGAATACGGGAGTGGGCGATGACCTGCATTTGCCTATTCCAGGTTATGCCAAACCGCGCATCATTGGGCCGAGACAGAAAGGAGAATATTGGGCGAAGACCGACCTCCCTTGGATGAGCATTGGTTATGTAACGCAGATTCCACCCATCTCCACGTTGGCATTCTATAATGGTATTGCCAATAACGGTAAGATGATGAGACCGCGTTTTGTCAAAGCCATTCTTAACAACGGCGAACCTGTACAAACCTTTGAGCCTATCGTACAGCGAGAACACATGGCTAAAGAAGAGGCAGTGCGTGACGTACAAACCTGTTTGCGCGAAGTTGTGACACTCGGAGTGGGTAAGAAAGCTGCATCGAAGCTTGTTTCTATAGCAGGAAAAACGGGTACAGCACAGGTGTGGACTTCCAACGGCCGAACAACGGCCTATCTCGTATCCTTTGCGGGTTTCTTCCCCTTTGAGAATCCGAAGTACTCTATGATTGTTTGTGTGAACAAGGATGGAGCTGCTGGTGGAGCTATCGACTGTTGCCCCGTCTTTAAGCGAGTGGCCGAAAGCATAATGGCGCTCGACCGTAAGTCCGATTACCGAACAGCACGTGATACTAACAACATTGCTTCTCCTGTTGTATGTTCTGGAGATATTGTTGCAGCCCAACACGTGTTAGATGAGCTAAATGTGAAGGTGAACAATAGTTTAGCGAAGAAAACGAGAGTGTTGTATGGGGTTCTTCAAATACGCAGCATGATGGTGTTGCGCTTGATCGCACGGTGACAGCTTCTAATACAGTTCCAGATTTGCGCGGCTATGGTTTGCGCGATGCTCTCTTCCGTTTAGAGCAAATGGGATTGAAAGTGCGAGTTGTCGGAGTGGGGCGTGTAACCAGTCAAAGTCTGCTTCCAGGTTATATTTTTAAGAAGGGCGAAACTATCTCCCTGACGTTGGGAGATGGGAAAGCGAATGTGGAACAGACCGATAGTATTCGTAAGATAGAAGAGCAACGTGCTCAAAAAGAACAAAGTGGGCAAGATAGTGTACAACGCTCTACTCAAGCGGAACAAACGCCTTCCACTACGTCTTCTGTGAAGAAAACGGTTACAACGACAGAGAAGCCTGCACCGTCAACTCCCAAGAAAGAACAAAGCAATAAGAAAAATCAGAAAGAGGCGATTGCTAAGCCTAAAGAAAAGAATCAGCCCGACAGATCTTCCAAGGATAAGAACAAGAAAGATAAACCTAAGGAGCCAGCGTTGAAGCCCAAAGGAAATACGGCAAAAACAAAGGAGCAGACTACAAAGCCGAAAGCGAAAACAACTCAATCGAAGGAAACGACCACTAAGTCGAAAAACTCGACACAGTCCTCTTCGAAAGACAAGAAAACAACCGACAAAAAGAAAAAATAAAAAGATATGAAACTTACCGACGTTTTAGTAAAAGTTCAGCCTCTTGAAACGAAGGGGAATATGGACATAGAGATTACTGGCGTACAGATGGACTCTCGCAAAGTGAAGAAAGGAGACCTCTTCATTGCTGTGAAAGGAACGCAGACCGATGGTCACGCCTTTATATCTAAGGCTCTAGAATTGGGAGCTGTTGCCGTATTGCAAAGCAATGAGTTGTCCGCTGAACTGTTGGAGGGCGTGACTTACGTTCGCGTTGCCGACACAGAAGATGCCGTCGGAAAAGTGGCTACAGAGTTCTTCGGCGATCCCAGTCGCAAGTTGCAACTTGTTGGCGTAACGGGAACAAACGGAAAAACTACTATCGCCACGGTTCTCTATAATATGTATCGCGCCTTCGGGCACAAGGTGGGACTTTGTTCTACGGTGTGCAACTATATTGACGACCAAGCGGTACCTGCCGACCATACCACGCCTGACCCCATTACGCTCAACGAACTTTTGGCGCGTATGGTTGAGGCTGGATGTGAATATGCTTTCATGGAGTGCTCTTCGCATGCTATTCAGCAGAAGCGTATCGGTGGACTTCACTTTGTAGGTGCTCTCTTCACCAATCTTACGCGCGATCACTTGGATTATCATAAAACCTTCGAGAACTATCGCAATGCTAAGAAAATGTTCTTCGATGGGCTTGATAAAGATGCTTTCGCCATAACTAATGCTGACGACCGCAATGGTATGGTCATGGTTCAGAATACGAAAGCAACCATTAAAACTTATTCCACTCGCACTGTTGCAGACTTCAAGGGGCGCATTCTCGAAGAATCTCTCGAGGGAATGCTTCTCGACATTGATGGTCGCGAAGTAAGCGTGCGCTTCATCGGTCGTTTCAACGTGAGCAACCTGCTAGCTGTTTATGGTGCTGCCATTATGCTGGGTAAAGAGCCGCAGGAGGTGTTGCGCGTGATGTCTACTCTTCATCCCGTCAATGGCCGCTTCGAAGCCATTCGCTCAAAGGATGGGGTGAGTGCAATTGTCGACTATGCTCATACGCCCGATGCACTCATCAATGTGCTTACTACTATCAACGAAATAGTAAAGGGTAAAGCCAGCGTTATCACAGTGTGTGGAGCCGGCGGTAATCGCGATAAAGGCAAACGCCCCTTGATGGCGCAAGAAGCAGCCAACCGAAGCGACAGAGTTATCATCACCAGCGACAATCCTCGTTTTGAAGATCCGCAGGATATCATCAACGATATGCTCGCTGGCCTCGATGCGGACCAGAAGAAGAAAGTAATCTCTATCGTAGACCGCCGCGAAGCCATTCGTACGGCAGCGATGATGGCTCAGCCAGGTGATGTTATTCTTGTGGCAGGAAAAGGTCACGAACCCTATCAAGAAATCAAGGGCGTGAAGCATCATTTCGATGACCACGAAGAGATTCGTGCCGCTTTTGGTCTAGAATAAATCTATGAAAAAACCACAAAAAGAATAGAATCATTATGTTGTACTATCTCTTTCGCTTTTTAGAGAATTATGGTGTCCCAGGTTCAGCCATGTGGAGCTATATATCCTTCCGGTCCCTATTAGCATTGATGTTGGCTTTAGTTATCTCAGCTTGGTTCGGAGAGTACTTCATCCGTTGGATGAAGCGCCACAATATCAGTGAGACGCAGCGCGACGCCAGTATCGACCCCTTCGGAGTGCAGAAGCTCAATGTGCCCTCTATGGGAGGTATCATCATTATCGTTGCAACGCTTGTGCCCGCCTTGCTCTTAGGACGTTTGCGCAATATCTATATGATAATGATGCTCGTGTCCCTCGTATGGTTTGGCCTCTTGGGCTTTTGGGACGATTATATCAAGATTTTTAAGAAAAACAAGGAAGGTCTGTCTGGTCGCTACAAGATAGTGGGGCAGGTGTTGATAGGTCTCGCCATTGGTCTTACGCTCTATTTTAGTCCGGATGCCGTGATTCGTGAAAATGTAGAGACGCGCACTGTCAACAATGTAACAGTTGTAACCCATAAGAGTCGGCCCGTAAAATCTACGCAAACTACGATTCCGTTTGTCAAAGGTAACAACTTTGACTATGCGCAGGTTACTTCCTTCTTGGGAGAACACAAGCAAGCCGCAGGTTGGATTCTTTTCGTTATCGTTACTATTTTTGTGATAACGGCCGTTTCCAACGGGGCCAACCTCAACGATGGTATGGACGGTATGGCTGCTGGAAACTCTGCCATAATCTGCATAGCATTGGGTGTATTGGCGTATGTGTCCAGTCATATTCAGTTGGCCGGCTACTTAAATATCATGTTCATTCCTGGTTCTGAAGAGTTGGTGGTCTTTATTTGTGCCATGGTTGGAGCCCTCATTGGTTTTCTTTGGTACAATGCCTATCCCGCTCAAGTCTTTATGGGCGACACTGGTTCGCTTGCCATTGGCGGTGTTATTGGTGTGATGGCCATTATCATCCACAAGGAATTGCTGCTCCCCATTCTGTGTTTCATTTTCTTTGTAGAAAGTTTGAGCGTTATTTTGCAAGTGGAGTATTTCAAGTTAGGAAAACGAAAAGGGCTTGTTCAGCGCATCTTTAAGCGTACACCGATTCACGATAATTTCCGTGTGTTGCCCTCACAGCTCGACCCGAAATGTTCCTATGTATTCAAAAACTGGCCGCGCGGAGCTTGGCATGAGAGCAAAATTACGGTGCGCTTCTGGATTACAACGATCCTTTTGGCCACTGCTACTATTATAACCTTGAAAATTCGATAAAAACTGCAACAAGTATAAAGTGTTTACGACGATGCGTTTAGTTGTGTTGGGAGCCGCCGAAAGTGGCGTGGGCGCTGCCGTATTGGCCCAAAGAAAGGATACGACGTTTTTGTTTCCGATATGGGAACGATAAAGGATAGTTACAAAAAACTTCTCGACAGCTATGGCCTGCCTTGGGAAGAAGGGCATCATTCCGAAGCGTTGATACTGAACGCCGATGAAGTGGTGAAGAGCCCTGGTATTCCCGATACTGCACCAATGATTCAGAAAGTAAAGGCTGCCGGTATTCCTGTTATTTCCGAAATAGAATTTGCAGGACGCTATACCAATGCAAAGACCATTTGCATCACGGGCTCAAATGGAAAGACCACGACCACGTCTCTCATCTACCACATCCTGCAGAAGGCTGGCTACAATGTAGGCTTGGCGGGCAACATTGGTAAGAGCTTTGCGCTGCAAGTGGCCGAGGGAGAGCACGAATGGTATGTCATCGAACTTAGTTCTTTCCAGTTGGACAATATGTACGACTTCCGCGCAGATATTGCTGTTCTACTGAATATTACGCCCGATCATCTCGATCGCTACGACTTTAAAATGCAAAACTATGTCAATGCCAAGATGCGAATCTTGCAGAATCAGCGACCGGAAGATACTTTCATCTATTGGGCGCAGGACGAATGGGTTCCCAACGAACTGCATAAATACAACTCACCAGCGCGTATGCTTGAGTTTAGCGATACACCGAAAGAAGGGGCGGTGGCTTATGAGGAAAATAACCTATTAAAAATCTCGCAGCCTGTTTCTTTTGAGATGGATGCAGACGAACTTTCTCTGCCAGGTTTACACAATCTCCGCAATTCAATGGCTGGAGCGCTCGCTGCTCTTTCGGCAGGCGTAGCTCCTGAGGTGGTGCGCGAAGGTCTGAGCGATTTTCCCGGTGTGGAACATCGTTTGGAGAAAGTTTGCGATGTTGCCGGCGTACATTATATAAATGATTCTAAAGCCACCAACGTGGATGCTTGCTATTGGGCACTTGCTGCCATGCGAACCCCTACAGTACTCATTCTCGGGGGGAAGGATAAGGGCAACGACTATCATGAAATTGCCGAATTGGTCAAAACAAAATGTAGAGCCCTTGTCTATCTCGGTGCCGACAATAAGAAGCTCCACGATTTCTTTGATGATTTCGGTTTGCCTGTGGAAGATACCCACTCTATGGCCGATTGTGTGAAAGCTTGCGCCCGTTTGGCTCAAAAGGGCGATACGGTATTGCTCTCACCCTGCTGCGCAAGTTTCGATCTCTTCCATAATATGGAAGACCGCGGTGAGCAGTTCAAGGCGCGCGTAAGAGAGTTGGCCTAACAAAGTTCAACCTTTAGTCATTGCAGAACGTGAATAAAATCAAGAACCTCTTTAAGGGCGATCCTGTCATTTGGATTATATATTTCTTCCTCTGTGTAATCTCTTTGGTGGAAGTATATAGTGCGGGTAGCTCGTTGGCATACAAAAACGGCAGCTTTTGGATTCCGCTCACCAGTCAGGCCATGTTTCTCGCTGTGGGAACTATGGTGGTCATTTTCTTCCATTCCATACCCTGCCGCTTCTTTCGCGCATTCCCCATTTTCTTATATCCGGTGAGCGTCTTTTCTCTCTTACTCGTGGGGGTCATTGGTGCCACCACGAATGGAGCTCAACGTTGGATTGATTTAGGCATCTTCCAGTTTCAACCTTCGGAGTTGGCAAAGGGAGCGGTTATCATGTCGGTAGCTTTGATATTGGCACAGACGCAGCGCGAGAATGGAGCACACAAAAATGCTTTTAAACTCATTGTTGGATTAGCTGTTCCCGTGGTTTTCCTGATAGCTTTTGACAATATCTCAACTGGCGCATTGCTGCTGGGGGTTGTATTGCTTATGATGATCATTGGACGCGTACCTTGGAACCAGATAGGAAAATTTCTGGGCTTTTGGGCCATATTGATAGCCCTTGTCGTGGCAATTGTGGCTGTTGTTCCTTCAGATAGTGCCTTCTATAAATTGCCGGGTACAGGACGTATGAAAACGGCCAAGTCGCGCATTGAAACAAAACTCAATAATAACGATAGAGAGACTCTTCCTGAGGATTACGATATCGATAAGAACGCTCAGGTGGCCCATGCCAATATCGCTATCGCGTCTTCTAATTTTGTGGGCAAGATGCCTGGGAACAGTGTAGAGAGAGATTTCCTCAGTCAGGCTTATTCTGATTTTATCTATGCCATTATCATTGAGGAAACAGGCCTATGGGGCGGACTCTTGGTGGTGTTTCTCTATGTGGTTCTGCTCTATAGAGCGGGGCGCATAGCCAAGAGGTGCGAGAGCAATTTTCCTGCCTTTCTGGCCATGGGGATTGCCCTGCTCTTGGTTTGCCAAGCCGTCCTCAATATGCTGGTGGCTGTTGGATTATTCCCTGTAACGGGTCAGCCGCTGCCGATGATTAGTCGTGGTGGTACTTCCACGCTCATCAATAGCTTCTATATCGGTGTGCTGCTCAGTGTGAGCCGTTATTCTCGTAAGAACGATGTAAAAGCAACGCCTGCTGAACTCAGCGGAGAAACTCCGGAGAAGCGAAAGGTGAACCCTGGGCTCCAACCTGCTGCTGCCAAATAACACAGTTTCCTAACCATTCCGCACGCCTTATGCAACGCATTCTCTTCTTCTTACTCCTTTTGCCGCTTTTCTCCTTTGCGAACGACAAGCGCGTAAAGGTGCGCTTCGAAACTACAGCTGGCCCATTCACGGTAGTGCTCTTCAATGACACACCTCTTCATCGCGATAATTTCTTGAAGCTCGTGAATGATGGCTATTATAATGGTACGAAATTCCATCGTGTCATTGCCAATTTTATGGTGCAAGGTGGCGACCCGCAAACCCGCAACGAGGCGGAGGCTACACAAGAAATAGGGGAGGGCGGACCTGGCTATACGCTGCCCGCTGAAATATTTCCTACTGGCGATGCTGGGCACCCCAAGCGTCCGCTCCACTATCATGTGCGTGGTGCGCTGGCCATGGCGCGCGAAGGTGATGATGTCAATCCCGAACGCAGGAGTGCTGGTAGCCAGTTCTATATTGTTTGGGGTACAACCTTCACACCTGAAAATCTTATGAAGCGTTGGCAACGCGTGCAACAGCCGTTGGCGATAGTGTGGCTTTGCCCGATTCCGTCCGCGACCTCTATTATTTCACGGGAGGCACTCCTCATCTCGACGGTCAGTACACCGTCTTCGGAGAAATCTTTAGTGGCTTGCCCGTGATTGAGGACATCCAGGCCGTTTCTACCAATCCTGAAAACAATCGCCCTTTAGATGATATTATGATTATTCGAGCCTACGTCAAGGACTGATAACTCACCATTCAGACTATTCAGTCCCCACTGTAAAATATTTTGTTCAAACGCGATAGCTCTCTGAGGTCTGTCGCGTTTTGTTTTTCCCTTTCTTAATACACCTCTGCTTCTTGCCATAGCGCTTTTAGTGATGGTTCTTCTTGTTGTTTTGTTCGTCTGCAATGCTTTGTTTTTCAGCGAAGTAGTAGATCGTAAAAATACAATAAGGATATTCGCTGACATCCTTATTGCGTCAGCTGACATCCTTATTGTATCAGCCAGCGCAATAAGGATATTTTTGGCTATAATAATCAGTCTTTTTGTCCTTACTTTCTGTGCTCTATCATCTGTATATTTGTGAATTCTCTCTGTAAAGAAAAATGATAGTATTTTTGGATGGATGAAGAGGATTGTAATGAAACTGAAATTCACTTTTAAAGCTTCGAAGTATGCTTTTTCTTTACTCCTTCCACTCTTTTTATAAAAAATATGTAACTTCGCATATAATAAATATAAGCGTTATGCTGAATAGACATCACCTCTCAGTCCTCATTCCTGAGCAAGCAAAGAAGTATGGCGATCGTACGGCTATGACTATCGCTGTTATGAGCAGAACCGTTGGCTGCCGATCTCTTGGAATCAATTTTCGGCAAAAGTGACGGCCGTTAGTCGTTCGCTGTTGGCTCTCGGAGTAGAGCGCCAAGAGCGCATCGCTATCTTCTCGCAGAATAAGCCCGAGAGCTTATTTGTGGCTTTCGGCGGTTATGGCATCCGTGCTGTTTCCATTCCTTTCTATGCCACCTCCAGTGGGGCGCAAGTCATCTATATGATGAACGATGCAGAAGTGCGCTATCTTTTTGTGGGAGAACAACAGCAGTACGACACTGCTGCTGATGTGATTCATCAGTGTAACCACATTCAGCGTATTATCATTTTCGATCGTCATGTGCGCCGCCGCGAATCTGATGGTTTTTCTATCTATTTTGACGAATTTCTCCAGTTGGGAGAAGTGGGCAACTACGACAAAGAAATTGAGCAGCGCAAGAGCGAGGCATCGTTCGACGACATGGCCGATATCCTCTATACCAGCGGTACAACGGGCAATTCCAAAGGTGTTATCCTGACCTATGCTATGTACGATGAGGCTGCTATTCGCAATGATGAGAATCTGCCTCTTAGTGATAAGGATGTTGTGCTCAACTTCTTGCCTTTTACTCACGTTTTTGAACGTGCATGGTCCTACTTGTGTCTGGGTGAAGGAGCACAGTTGGCTATCAATCTCCGACCGACGGATGTACAGCAGTCGATGCAGGAAGTTCACCCCACTTGTATGGCGGCAGTTCCACGCTTCTGGGAAAAGGTGTATCAAGCTGTTCAAGAAAAAATTGCAAAGGCTTCTTTGGTCGAACGTAAGTTGATGCAGAATGCTTTAGATACAGGTATGAAGTATTGGGCTGACTATGCTTCAAAAGGGAAAACGGCACCATTAGGACTTTCCTTGAAGTATAAACTCTATGACCGTACGATTTATAAACTCGTTCGAAAAACGCTTGGACTCGAAAATTCTAATTTCTTCCCCACAGCGGGAGCTGCAGTTAGTCCTGAGGTGGAGAAGTTTGCACATGCCGTAGGTATCTATATGCTGGTGGGCTACGGCCTGACAGAATCGACAGCTACAGTGAGCAACGACCATAAAGGCGAACGTATGACAATCGGGTCTGTGGGACAACCCATAAAGGGACTTGAAATTAAGTTTGGAGAGAACGACGAAATTCTTCTGCGCGGCCGAACTATCACCCCGGGCTATTATCGTAAAGATAATACAACCCGAGCTGCTATTGACGAAGATGGCTGGTTTCACACCGGCGATGCAGGTTATATGAAAGATGGTGAGCTCTATCTGAAAGAGCGCATAAAGGACCTCTTCAAAACAAGTAATGGAAAATACATCGCACCGCAGATGATAGAATCCAAAATGGCAATAGATCGATATATTGAACAATGTGTCATCGTGGCCGATAAGCGTAAATTTGTGAGTGCTCTGATTGTTCCTAATTACAAACTGTTGGAGGAATTTGCCATCAAGGAAGGACTTATCTACAACTCGCGGGCAGAATTGTGTCAGAATGCGAAAGTGATGAAATTTATTGCTGATCGTATCGACACGTTGCAACAAGATTTAGCGCATTATGAGCAAATCAAACATTTCGTATTGATGCCTGAACCTTTCACTGTGGAGGGCGGCGAACTTACAAATACGCTCAAGGTGAAACGTAATGTGGTTTACCAACGCTATGCGGAAAAGATCGAAGAGATCTATCGTAAGGCCGAATTGCAATACGCCCACTAATGGCATTTATTTATTAACTTTGCAGTTGATAAACGAAAGAAAATAAGAATCTTGTCCGACTTATAACTGAATAATGATTACTTCAGAACAACTCAAAGAAACTCAAGATCGTGTGGAAGCTCTCCACCGTTACCTCGACATTCCCGCTAAAGAAATGCAGCTGGCGGAAGAGAAAATTCGTACCCAAGACCCTGACTTCTGGAGCGATGCTAAACGTGCAGAAGAACAGATGAAAAAGGTTAAAGGTATCGAAAAGTGGGTGACGGGCTACAAAGAAGTGAAAACAATGATCGATGAACTGACCTTGGCGTTCGATTACTACAAGGAGGAGTTGGTCACGGAGGAAGAAGTGGACGCTACCTATGCTAAAACGATAGAATCAATCGAGGCGCTCGAACTCAAGAATATGCTTCGTGAGGAAGAGGACAGTATGGACTGCGTTCTGAAAATCAATTCTGGAGCAGGAGGCACAGAGGCGCAGGATTGGGCCAGTATGCTGATGCGTATGTATTTGCGCTATGCGGAAGCCAATGGCTATAAGGTGCGTATTTCCAACCTTCAAGAAGGTGACGAAGCAGGTATCAAGACTTGCACCATCGAAATGGAGGGCGACTATGCCTATGGATACTTGAAGAGCGAAAATGGTGTGCACCGCCTGGTGCGTGTTTCGCCCTACAATGCACAGGGAAAACGTATGACCAGCTTTGCCAGCGTCTTCGTTACACCGTTAGTCGATGACAATATAGAAGTTGAAGTAGATCCTAGCAAAATCAGTTGGGACCTCTTCCGAAGCGGTGGTGCTGGTGGACAGAACGTCAACAAGGTGGAAACTGGTGTGCGCTTACGCTACCAATACACCGACCCTGATACAGGCGAGACGGAGGAAATCCTCATTGAGAATACGGAGAGCCGAAAGCAGCTGGAGAACAGAGAGAACGCTATGCGACTCCTCCGCTCCCAACTCTACGACCGTGCCCTTCAGAAAAGAAGAGAGGCGCAGGCAGCTATTGAGGCTGGTAAAAAGAAAATCGAATGGGGTAGCCAGATTCGAAGCTATGTGTTCGATGATCGCCGCGTGAAAGACCATCGTACTGGATTCCAAACCAGTGATGTGCAGGGCGTAATGGATGGTAAGCTGGATGGCTTTATCAAGGCTTACCTCATGGAATATGCTGGCACGGAAAATAAAGACTGAAATATATCTAACAAATACTAACTATTATCCTTTATACTATGAGCGAAAAAAAGAAACTAAAGAGGCAGGTTCGCGATGCGAAGCAAGAACGGCAAGCTCGCCGTATTGTTAATGGTATCTTTATTGGCCTGATTGTTATAGTGGTATTGTCTCTTGCTTTATTCTCTTTCTTAGCAAATTGACGTATGCCGCTTGAGATTGAACGTAAATTCCTCGTGGCCGGCGACTACAAATCGTTGGCCACGAGCCATTCTCGAATCATTCAGGGATATATCTGTTCGGGGAAGGGCCGTACCGTGCGTGTGCGTTTGCGCAATGAACAGGGATTTCTGACGATTAAAGGACCAAGTCGGAATAATGGATTGTCGCGCTACGAATTTGAAAAGGAAATTACAAAGGATGAAGCGTTCTCGCTGATGATGCTCTGTGAGCCGGGGATAGTAGATAAAACGCGCTGGCTAGTTCCAGTCGGCAATCATGTCTTTGAAGTCGATGAGTTTCATGGCGATAACGATGGATTGGTGGTGGCAGAGGTGGAACTAAAAAGCGAAACCGAATCCTTTGAACACCCCAGTTTCTTGGGAGAGGAAGTTACTGGTGATCGCAAGTACTATAATTCTTCGCTGCGTATCTATCCATATAAAGATTGGAAAAAATAATTCTTTATAAGAGTTCTTCTAATTAACGTGAGTTCGACGAATTCAGAACAATGCGAGCCGTGTATCAATAGTCCCTTGTACATTGATACACGGCTTCTTTGGAAACAGACAATAGGCAGCAATGGCCCCTAATAAGTTGACGATGAAATTGTCAAAGCATCTATGTCTGGAGTGTTCCACCTGCGCAATGTTCTTAAGTTCATCATTCACCGTTTCTATAATGGCTCTTTTTCGGAGTAAAAGTCTGTCTGAAACGCTCGTCAAAGCTCCTTTCATGTTACTTTTCAATTTGGTAAAGATGCGAAGATGCTTGCATACTTTTTCAAGATAGAAATGTTTAAAGCAACGATAACCAGAAGTGTGGAAAAGAATCATTATCAGCATGACTTCTGCCTTTGACATTGTAGAACTTCGATGATATTTTCTTTTTCCAGTAGGTTTTAGCGCATATTTTGCTGTTATAGCATCAAAAAACTTGTAGAAATCATCTGCCATACAAAAGATTTCTGTAATTTTGTCTTCGGTGATCATGGCGATTTTTTGTTTGTGATTATTTGAATTTCAATACCTTAGAGTTATAATAAATTTCGCTAATCACCAAATCTATAGACACTTATAATTCGTCGAACTCACGTTATGTTAAATACAAAATTCTTTGATATGAAACACTTACGACTATTATCTTGGCTACTTTGTTGTGCTGTTTTATTGTTTTCATTAGCTTCGTGCGAAGAAAAAGAGCCGGATCTAACAAAGAAAGAAATAGATTCTCGTTTGCTGGGTACTTGGAAGCAAATAAATAGTTCAGAAAACAAACAACTCATTTTTATGTCTAATGGAGACATTATTGGTTATGATTTCGTACCGGGAGGGAAAAAGAGAGTTTTCTACACAGAAAACAATTGCCATTTATTTGTATTTGTAAAGGGTTTGGGTATAAAATTATCTAATTGGACATACGAACATTACTATAAAATAGATGGAAATAAGCTAACCTTATGGCATAGTTTGGATGGAATGAATTCAAACAGTTCTGATTGTCTTATTTATCAGAAAGAGAATTAGCGGTTTACTTTCTTTTCGTTTTTATGTTGATACAGTTTCGCGCTTTTTTAAAAGACAGACCCCAATGGGGTTAACTATGAGGCGAAGTTATACAAAAATAAGACCTTATGGCTAACCTACGCTAAGGGACTAAAGCACAACATAAAAGAGGGATTTGGAGTTACTATATTAACGTGAGTTCGACGAATTCAGAACAAAGCAAGCTGTGTGTCAATAGTCCTTTGTACATTGATACACGGCTTCTTTGGAAACAGGCAATAGGCAGCAATGGCTCCTAATAAATTGACGATGAAATTGTCAAAGCATCTATGTCTGGAGTGCTCCACTTGTGCAATGTTCTTAAGTTCATCATTCACCGTTTCTATAAAGCAGCGATAACCAGAACCGTAGAAAGGAATCATTACCAGCATAACTTCTGTCTTTGACATCATAGAATCACGACGATGCTTTCGTTTTCCGGTAGGTTTTAGCGTATATTTTGCCGTCATTACATCAAAAAAAACTTGCAGGAATCGACTACCATACAAAATATTTCAGAAACTCCTCCATAGGTGATTATTACGGTTTTTATTTATAACTGTTTGTATATTAGCTTCTTAATGCTACAACGAATTTCACTAATCACCAAATCCATAGACACTTATAATTCGTCGAGATCACGGTAACATAAAAGCAAAAACAAGAGAGACTGCAATCTATAAGAGGCTTTACGCGGATACCATCAGTAGTGAGAACATTAATCTTAATATAAAGATTTACACGCTCATAACAGCTGTTTTTTAGGGAATCTCTGCGCTTTCTCCTCGCATTAGAGCAGAACGGAGGGAGGGAAGGACTGTTCAGATGTAAAGATTATTCTCATCTGCTTTTTAATCTACGATCTTTTGATGTGTAAAAGGGCATGTTTTGCAATGTAAAAGGGCACCTTTTACAAGCCCGTTTGTAACCTATTGATATCTTGAAGGTTACAAAGGTGATAAGGAAGGGATATGGTAGGGAAAGTGAAAGATAGCGAAGTGAGAAGTGTAAGGATTTTTGTTACTGTTCGTTCCGTTGTGTTTTTCAAAGTAAGGTCAGTGTGCTTTGTCATCGTGGGTAGCGGCTTTACCGATTCAAAAGGTGGGTGAACAGACTGAGAAACGGACGTGAAGAAGACGAAAGAAACGGCGGGATTGGCAATCAAAAATGTGCCTTTCAGTCGGTGATTTTTTAACGTTCCAACGACAGTTTACAAAGAATTAATTGTGTTTCAGCGACAGAACCATGACCAATAATATGGACCATTATGGATATACTGTAAGCTGAGAGACTACTTAATAGATTCAGCTCGCACGCTCTATGTCCTCCTTTAAAAAAAGGACAAAGAGCTTCACGAGCTGTAGAAGGAGAAGTTTTTCAATTCAACTTATATCACTTCTCAAATAGATTACCGATATCCTTATGCTATAGAAGAAGAAGTTTTTTTATCTCAACTTATAGCCCTTGAATGCATAGAAAAGGATATAAGAGAAGCTGACAAAACAGATCCCATACGCATATTGAATGTTGCTAACATCCTTAATAAGTCCGAACAACACAGTGATAACAGCACCACCGATAAGTCCCATTGTCATTAGTGATGAGCCTTCCTTGGTATATTTACCCAAGTCCATAAGAGCCAAAGGCCAGAATGCTGGCCACATCAATGAGCAGCCTAATGCCATAATACCTACAGCATAAATACTATAAACACCCGGGAGTAACAATACAAGTAGCGTTCCAAACAGTGCAACGAAGGAACAGATCTGTAAGGCTTTCGTCTGTGAAAGATACTTAGGAATAAGAATAATACCTGCGATATATCCTATACTGATGCTGATTGGGGTAATCCATGAGTACGTATGAGGATGAGGAAGACCTAATTCACTTGCATAATCTATAAGTGTACCCAAGACGATGGTCTCTGAACCAACATAAAAGAATATGGCAATTGCTCCAAGAACAAGATGTGGGAACTGGAAGACAGAATGCTTACTGTTTGCGTAGTCGGATACTGCTGAATCTGCATCGGCGTCATCTTCTCCAGCAGCTTTCACCTCTGGCAAGGGTGATATGAGTGCTACGACACCTAAGATTACAAATAAGCAGATTATAACCAAGAACGGTTTGTCAAGATCTTCCAAGCCAACACCTCCACTATTACTTGCAAAAAGAGCAATAAACAAAGGTGATACAGGCCATGCTAACTTGTTTATCATGCCCATAATAGAGATTCTTTTTGCTGCACTCTCCGTTGGTCCAAGGATTGTTACATAAGGATTTATGGCAGATTGTAGGAACGTATTAGCTGTTCCACAAAAGAAAGATGCCAATAAAAAGATAATGAAACTCCTTTCAGCTGCAGAGAGAATAAAAACTCCGAAGGCTATAGCAAACATGGCAAAAGCTGCAGCCATCGTACGCTTATATCCAATTTTACTTATCAATAAGCCTGCTGGATAACCAAAGATAAGGAATGGTAAGAACGTAGCACCTATAAGCATATATGCTTCTGTGGACGAAACGCTTAGCGAAACCTTCAATACTGGTACTAATAAGGAATTGATTCCCAATGCAAAGCCACAAGTAAAGAACATGAAAGCAAGGAAAAGCATTGGTTTAATGAAGTTGTTTTTATCTTTCATATATAAACTTTTTTTAGTTAAGAGATAATTGTTGTGTTAAAAAAAATGAGCTAACTCTGATTCACTTATTATCAAGTTATGTTTCCATTGTCCCTTTTATGATGGCATAAAACAGACTGAATAAACCTTGATATATAATTGGTGGCAACAGTATACACCCTATAATAAGTCATGATTGGCCGTAGAACAGGTAATGTATGACCGCCTTTTAATCTATCATCTTAGGCTGCCCTGTAGATATTTCAAAGCCTGCTGTAACAGGAATCGTCTCTCCCAGTTGTTGCACTCGATGCGTCTGTAGCCATAAAGAACACTGCTTTAGCAATCTCATCTGGTTCAACAATACGCTCAAGAGGGCTGTTCTTTGAGAAAACTTTCTTAAGTTCTTGCGGGAACATACTGGTATTTGTTGGACCAGGTACTACACAATTCACACGTATACCATACTTACCATAGCTCAACGCCATAGAACGTGTCATATTAACAATAGCTGCTTTAGAAGCATTATAAGCTGTCATTCCATAGTCACCACACAACCCTGCTATAGCCAAGCCAATGCCTGTGGCTCCATAATTACAACTGTTTTCATCGTTAAATTCGCTTTTTGTGATTATAGTTATTTTGATATTGCAAAGGTACAACTTGTTTTTAATAATAATTATTGCTGTCCGGTAAAAGTTTTACAGGACAAAAAAAATAAGGCTGAAACCCTCTTGTAGGATTCCAGCCTCTTTTGTTACTTTGCTTGTTGCAAAAAAACGCTAGTAACATGAGCAAAAGTACATATTTTACCGGACAGCCGGTCTATAGTCAAGGTCATAAAATTGCTGGATAAAGCCAAAATTCAACAAATTAGTCTTGAAACGCTAGGGAGCGAACGCTATGTGAAGCGTTTGACAGGCTGGAAACACCTCATCATTATGCTCTTTGGTGTTCTCAAACACTTTGATTCTCTGCGTGAATTGGAGATTGGAATGAAAGCCGAGACGACGAAACTCTCTCATTTGGGTCTTGACTACGTTGTCCGTCGCAGTACGCTTGCAGAAGCCAACCAGCGGCGTCCACAAGAGTTCTTTGCCAAGGTTTATGGCTCTCTATTGGAACGCTACACTCCATTTTTAGCGGACAGCCGACCTGTGGGCTGTCAAAAAGCATGGGAGAAGCAGCTTTATATGATAGATTCTACCACTATCACGCTCTTTGACAACATTCTCAAGGGAGTAGGCCGACATCCCAAAAGCGGGAAGAAGAAAGGCGGAATGAAGGTACACACCATTATGAAGTACCAAGTAGGTGTACCTATGGCGGTAGAACTGACTTCCGTGGCCAAACACGATCATTATCTTCTCAAAAAGGTGCACTTGCCCCAAGATGCCACCTTGGCAATGGATAGAGCTTACATAGACTATGCACAGTTTCAAAGGCTTACCGAAGAAGGTGTCTGCTATGTGACTAAGATGAAGAAACCCTTCAACTGGTAATGTCTTACACACTTTTTTAGAACAGTATCTGGATTTCTGATAACGAAGGTAACAACTGGCATGATATAGCTCAATATCCTGCAATTGGAAAAGAAGAAGTGTTAAAGTGGATAAAGAATAAGATTAGTGAAATAGAATCTTGTTTCAAAATCTAAAAATTTAGAAAAGATATAATAACCCATAACAATCTAAAATGACTATACTTCAAATCTCAGATACCCACAATCGACATCAACTGCTGACCAATTTGCCAACAGCTGATGTTTTGGTGCATTGTGGCGACTTTACTGATATGGGTACAGAAGAGGAGGCACTCAACTTCCTGAACTGGTTAATCGAACAACCCTACCGTCATAAGATTTTTGTTACAGGCAATCACGATCTATGTTTATGGGAAGCTGAAAACATAGAAGACTTGTCCAATAATATTTATTTCTTGCAAGACAGAGGCTGTGAAATCGAGGGTGTGAGATTCTTTGGTTTGGCATACAATCATCAAGAGAGCATCATACCACATGGTGTAGACGTACTTATTACACACGAACCACCTGCGATGATACTGGACGAATCCAACGGAATACATTGGGGAAATCTGTCTTTGAGAAATAAGGTATTGGAAGTAAAACCCAAATTTCATCTTTTTGGTCACGCCCATGACGCATACGGCACGGAACAACAAGGAACGACTACCTTTTCAAACGGTGCCGTCCTTAACGACCATTATCAGTTGTGTAACGCTCCTTTGTTGCATAAGGTTTAACTGATAGTTAATGCGTATTCTAACAGTACTAAATAACGTGAGTTCGACGAAATCAGAACAAGCAAGCTGTGTATCAATAGTCCTTTGTACATTGATACACGGCTTCTTTGGAAACAGACAATAGGCAGCAATGGCTCCTAATAGGTTGACGATGAAATTGTCAAAGCATCTATGTCTGGAGTGTTCCACCTGCGCAATGTTCTTAAGTTCATCATTCACCGTCTCTATAATGGCTCTTTTTCAGAGTAAAAGTCTGTCTGAAACGCTCATTAAAGCTCCTTTCATATTACTTTTCAATTTGGTAAAGATGCGAAGATGCTTGCATACTTTTTCAAGATAGAAATGTTTAAAGCAGCGATAACCAGAAGTGTGGAAAAGAATCATTATCAGCATGACTTCTGCCTTTGACATTGTAGAATTTCGATGATATTTTCTTTTTCCAGTAGGTTTTAGCGCATATTTTGCTGTTATAGCATCAAAAAAGCTTGCAGAAGTCGTCTGCCATACAAAAGATTTCTGTAATTTTGTCTTCGGTGATCATAGCGATTTTTGTTTGTAATTCTATGTATATCAATATCTTAAAGTTACAGCGAATTTCGCTAATCACCAAATTTATAGACACTTATAATTCGTCGAACTCACGTTAAATATGCCTTGCTTGGAACACACGTTGGTCGTAGAACGTTTATCTGTAATGCACTTGCATTGGGGATTCCTCCGCAGGTGGTGATGAAGTGGACTGGGCATAGCGATTACAAGGCTATGAAACCTTACATAGATATTGCGGACGACATCAAAGCGAATGCCATGAGTAAATTCAATCAGTTATAACGCTAAAACGATATGAGCCAAGAAATAAATAAAACAGATCACCAAGATTTAGATCCCGTTGTACGAGCCATCGGTACTGATCTTGAGCATACACAAGTACGCTTAATAGCCTCTGCAAACGCAGACATGCTTTTCCACTATTGGAAAGTGGGACATTTTATTCTCTACCTCCAAAGAAAGAAGGTTGGGGAAGCAAAGTGATTGACAACCTATCCAAGGCGATACACTCAAAATATCCAGATAAGAAAGGGTATTCTCGCAGAAATATTTTCTATATGTGCCAGTTTGCCAGTGCTTATCCGTTGGAAGTGCTGAAAGAGATGGACAGGATAGATAGCTTACTCACAACTCCTACTGTAGAGAAGGTTTTAAGTCTGACAAACGAACTCAATCAAATTGTGCAACAACCTGTTGCACTAATTCAAGCCACAGAAAATCAATCGAATACAATTACGCAACAGCCTGTTGCACAATTAGAAGAAGTTACTGAAACATTGTCAGCAATCTATCACTGCGACATCAGTCAGATAGAGGAAATCTTCAAGCATTCTGCCATAGTTCGCACCAACTGGGCGAGCCATGTAATTCTGCTTAATAGTAAGCTTCCATTGGGCGAGTGCTATTGGTACATTTCGCAAGCAGTTGCTAATGGATGGAGTCGCAATGTTCTGCAAATGCAGATAGAGAGCAATCTTTTTGCTCGGCAGATTACGACAACGAAAGTGAGCAACTTCTCTGTGCGATTACCCAAACCGCAAAGCGACCTTGCCAACTATCTGATGAAAGACCCATATATCTTTGATATGATGGGACAGACAGATAAAATGGCAGAACGAGACATTGAACGGCAATTGCTTTCGCATATCACCAAATATCTTTGGAAATGGGTAGTGGCTTTGCATTTGTGGCACAGCAGAAGCATTTTGAAGTAGGCGATTCTGATTTCTATGCCGACCTTATCCTCTATAACATCCAACTACATGCATACGTGGTTATCGAACTAAAAGCTACACCTTTTAAACCAGAAGATATGGGGCAACTGAACTTTTACATCAATGTAGTAGATGATACCCTACGTGGTGAGCACGACAATAAGACTATCGGCTTGCTCCTCTGCAATGGTGGCGATAAGGTGGTAGCGCAATATGCCCTTTCAGGTTACGACCGACCAATTGGTGTAAGTGATTATCAACTGTCAAAAGCAATCCCTTATAATCTGAAATCGGCTTTGCCTACGGTGGAGGAAGTTGAGGAAGAATTAAGTAAGATTGTAGATAAAAACATATATACAACATTTGATGATGAACCCGTATCAGCACAAACAATCGAATAAACAAGCAAAACTATTAGAGTTACATCCTCAATGGTTTAACAACGATAAAGGAGGGGGTGTGTTTCGTGGGAAACTCATACCCATTTATCTTGACTAATCCTGTCAACAACCTTTTTGAGGGGTTTAGAGATGATGCACTCTTTTATATGAAAGAGAACCACATTAAGTGGCATACACAATGGGGCAATATGAAATCATCACAAGTAGCTTGTTTCAATCATTTATTCGGAATTCGAAACTGTCAGAAACTTATTCTTGAGATGTTAAATACAGCTCAAAATATTACTACCTTTCAAAGAGTTCTTCCTATTCCGTACGAAGCAGATGAAACTTATATTGCTTTCGAGGTTGTGAGTAAAGGTGATTGGTTGGGAGAGGGTATTCCTACAAGAGGTTCAAATTGTACTTCCATTGATGCCTTTATTCTCGCTGAAGACTTTGAGGCAAAAAGATGGCTTATACCTATTGAGTGGAAATACACTGAAGCCTATGCTTGTGAAGATAAATCAATAGAAGGGAAAGGACAAGAACGTTTTGAAGGCTCATACAAAGGCAAAACAAGGCTTAATCGATATTCTCACTTGATAGAACAATCAAAGTTCTTGCATAGTGTTCAAGAATATGAAGGAAGCATATACTATCAAGAACCTTTTTATCAACTTATGCGACAGACTCTCTGGGCGGAACAAATTATGAATAAATCTATTTGCGAAGAAGAACTTTCCGCCCAAAGGATGATGCACATCCATATAGTTCCAGAGGAAAACATATTTCTTATACTCCCTTCACAATATCGTAAAGAAAGTATTAGTGCACATTGGAAAAAACAACTGAAACATCCAGAACTATACATTTGTATTTCACCAAAGAGATTTATGTATTCCATTCTTGGTAAATTGAATGGCAATTTGGGTGAATACTTGCAGTGCAGGTACTGGGATTAAATTCTTAGGCTATAAATTTTGTTGTATTTACCCCAATAAACTGTATAAAACAACTTCTTGGAGTGTTTGTTATTTATTCAAATGTACGTTGTCAAATAAAAGAAACATAACTTGATATCTAATTAACGTGAGTTCGAGGAATTCAGAACAATGCAAGCTGTGTATCAATAGTCCTTTGTACATTGATACACGGCTTCTTTGGAAACAGGCAATAGGCAGCAATTGCCCCTAATAAGTTGACGATGAAATTGTCAAAGCATCTATGTCTGGAGTGCTCCACTTGTGCAATGTTCTTAAGTTCATCATTTACCGTTTCTATAATGGCTCTTTTTCGGAGTAAAAGTCTGTCTGAAACGCCATTAAAGCTCCTTTCATATTACTTTTCAATTTGGTAAAGATGCGAAGATGCTTGCATACTTTTTCAAGATAGAAATGTTTAAAGCAACGATAACCAGAAGTGTGGAAAAGAATCATTATCAGCATGACTTCTGCCTTTGACATTGTAGAACTTCGATGATATTTTCTTTTTCTGGTAGGTTTTAGCGTATATGTTGTTGTCATAGTATCAAATAACTTGCAGAAGTCGTCTTCCATACAAAAGATTTCTGTAATTTTGTCTTCGGTGATCATAGCGATTTTTGTTTGTAATTATTTGTATTTCAATACCTTTAAAAATACAACAAATTTCGCTAATCACCAAATTTATAGACACTTATAATTCGTCGAACTCACGTTATTGTATATGCGTGAGAATGATAGAGACAAGATGCTTAAAAGTGATGAGAATTTTATTCGAGAGCAGTTAGAACTGACTTATGAAACTATAAGAAAAAAATCAACCCTTTGGTTATAGTATTCTTTACAGATTATTGCCGATATCTAATTTTCGGTGCAGATCGATGGATAGATCCTGTCACAGAAATAGATAATCATTATATTTTACGTGGAACAAATATTCCTGTATTTTTTTCTGATGATATAACTATTCTTGATACAGTTGAAAGAGGTGAATTGATAAATAAAATAAGAAAGCTATTATAGAATTTCAATTATGGATATAGGAAAAAGATTAGCTGAGATTTGGAATGAGGAATACATTGCTTCACTTCCCAATGGGATTATTAGCAGAGGTTATACTTATGCAGACAATGTTCAAAGTGAGATTTTAGTAACAGGAATTAATCCATCGTTTCGCAATAATGAAGATAGTGGGATTATTCATGGACCAATAAAAGAAATCTGGTATGGGCAACAATATGATAATTATTGGAGTCCAGTAAAGAAGATGCTTTTTGACGAAGATATAGATTTAAGAGATAAGTCTGATTATCTTGATATTTTTCTATTTTTAAGGAGAGAGCAGAATATTTTGAAAACCCAAATATTAAAGACATCTGATGGTATAAAAATTCATTGTTGACCAATTAAATCTTACGATGCACATTATTGAGGAAATTGTAAAACCTAAACTGCTTGTTGTGAAGAATAAGGAGTCACAAGCTTATTTTGGGAAACTCTTTGATGAGAAAGGATGGGTATGGATGGGTTATGAATTTGAGCATATTCTGGATATGGAATGTGGAGAACTTTGTCGTATTATTGGCTTAAGAGAGTGTGAAGGACGCATAGCCCCAGAAATTAAAGATACGCAACTGGAAGGGACCTTTGTTCTATTTACAAAGCATATAAATCAATATACGCCAATTGCAGAACGTCCTACCTCAAGGGTTCTTAAACTCATCTTAGATTGGTATGATTCTGAGAGGAGCGTTAGAGAGTTTGCAATAAAATAGCTTTATATTGGTCTTAGAATGACATTCTTTGGATGGTTCTATATAGAAAAACAGAGAACAAGTAAATTAACGTGAGTTCGACGAATTCAGAACAATGCAAGCTGTGTGTCAATGGTCCTTTGTACATTGATGCACGGCTTCTTTGGAAACAGACAATAGGCAGCAATGGCCCCTAATAAGTTGACGATGAAATTGTCAAAGCATCTATGTCTGGAGTGCTCCACTTGTGCAATGTTCTTTAGTTCATCATTCACCGTCTCTATAATGGCTCTTTTTCAGAGTAAAAGTCTGTCTGAAACGCTCATTAAAGCTCCTTTCATATTACTTTTCAATTTGGTAAAGATGCGAAGATGCTTGCATACTTTTTCAAGATAGAAATGTTTAAAGCAACGATAACCAGAAGTGTGGAAAAGAATCATTATCAGCATGACTTCTGTCTTTGACATTGTAGAACTTCGATGATATTTTCTTTTTCCAGTAGGTTTTAGCGTATATTTTGCTGTTATAGTATCAAATAACTTGCAGAAGTTATCTGCCATACAAAAGATTTCTGTAATTTTGTCCTCAGTGATCATAGCGATTTTTGTTTGTAATTCTATGTATATCAATATCTTAAAGTTATAGCGAATTTCGCTAATCACCAAATTTATAGACATTTATAATTCGTCGAACTCACGTTATTTAAACATTTTTGATTTGTTCCCAATTCCAAAAGCACTATCAGGATTGAATAAAATCAATGGAATTGCATTTCGATTGGCTCCAAATAATAGGACTCAGATGAGATTGAATATTGAGTTACCCAAAAGGAATTTCATTGATTTTATTTTTCCCAAAAAAGAATACAAATTGAAATTCTTTTTAACTCATTCCGGATTGATTCAGAGACAATGCAAACTGGAAAATATTTTGAAATACGATTTTAAAAACATTGACTTGAAAATTGAAATGTGGTATAAAGTACATAAACCCATGAAGACTGATTGGGAAGGTAAACCTATTTTATAATCGTCTGGGACAAGGCGAAAATGGTAGAGGCCTTCTGATTGCTACTAAATTCCAATTTAGCGAATAAGATAGATGTAGAATACGACCACGTTTATCACCTGACAGATCTAGTAAAACCAAAATTTGAGATAGAATAATATGGAACAAGCATTAGCATTTCTGAAAGAAAATAATGAGGTGGCCCTTGCTACTTGTGAGGCGAACAAACCTAAAATCCGAATCTTCCAGATTATGAAGATGGAGAGTTCGACCCTTTATTTCGCCACGTCGCCAGTAAAGGATGTATATAAGCAATTACAGGTGAATCCCTGCATAGAGATTCTGTCCAGCAGTGGTAAGGTCTCTGTGCGGTGTGTCGGTAAGGCATCCTTCGAGGTTGATGAGCAGACGAAGCAATGGATATACGACAACAACCCCGTTCTGCCTCGTCTTTATACCTCATACGACAAACTGGCATACTTCAAGATGGCGATTGAGCAGATGGGCTACTATGACCTTCAGCCCACACCTCCAATATTCAAGCATTTTGATTTGGAAAATCAGACAGAGGGGAATGGTTTCTTTGAAAAACGTTTTAACAAATAGTTATATGGATGAGCTAAGAATAGACCTGCGGAACGCAACAAGTGAAGAGATAGCGCAGGGAGTGAAAGATGCCCAACTCTGTTTCAAACTCAACCACACCATGCCCTACACCGATGAGTATGACGATTTGGTGCAGCAACTCTTCGGTGAGTTTGGTGAGGGTAGTCGACTGATGCCACCGACCACGGTGGTAAGAGGCAAGAACGTGAAGATTGGCAAGCATGTGGTCATTATGAACAATTCGCTGTTTATGAGTGCTGGAGGTATAACCATCGAGGACGATGTGCTGGTGGCGGCCAATGCCCAACTCATCAGCAACAACCACGCCCCAGAGGAACATTCCATCCTCACCTGCAAGCCAGTCATGCTGAAACGCAACTGTTGGATTGGTGCAGGAGCGACAATCCTGCCAGGTGTGACCGTAGGCGAGAATGCCATTGTAGGAGCTGGCGCAGTAGTGACAAAGATGTGGAACCCAATACCGTTGTGGGTGGAATACCAGCCAAACTGATTAAGAGACTATGATAAGGAACATCCTGCTGGTAGCTCTTGGTGGAGCATTAGGTTCTGTCGCTCGTTACCTGTTTTCGGGTTTGAACGTCAGCTCATGGCCTTGGGGAACATTTACTGTAAATATCGTTGGCTCGCTACTTATCGGTCTCTTCATAGGAATGGTAGGCAAAGGAGCGTTCTCGCCTGAAATGAAGCTACTTCTTGTAACAGGCTTTTGCGGAGGATTTACCACATTCAGCACCTTTGCCAACGAGTCCCTGTCCATGATGAAAATAGGAGATGTATTATTGTCAGCCCTATACATTGGCGCAAGCGTTACCATTGGCATATTGGCAGTATGGTTAGGAACAAAAATAACAGGAGTATAATCATGATAGAAATAGGATTAAAGCAAACAAGTGAACTGACGGTTACTGAAACTGTAACTGCAATTAGGGTCGGTTCTGGCGATATGCCAGTGCTGGCTACACCGATGTTGCTGGCACTCATGGAAAACGCAGCCATGCTTGCTGTCAAAGGATGAACTGCCCGAAGGTTGCACAACCGTTGGCGGTCATATTGCATCGTCTCACTTGAAGCCCTCAAAGATTGGCGATGTGGTCCGAGCCGAAGCCGAGGTTACGAAGGTGAACGGCAAGAAGATAGAGTTTAAGGTTTCAGCTTACTCTGGTGGCATTTTGCTTGGGGAAGGAACACACCTTAGATTCGTTGTTGATAAAGAAAAATTCATGTCAAAACTTGGATAATATGGCATACACAGGCAGATTCGGACAATCAGAGGAGTACCGTCGTGAAGAGTTGATAAGGGTTATTGAGCATTCCGTGGAGAACTTGACCCTTCAAGAACTCGAAGCCCTCTACTATGATATGAGCACGAAAAAAACTATATAAACGAACAATACTGATATAAAAAGTAAAAAAACAGACAATGTTGGGCGATATCGTAGTTCGCCTGTACGACGAGATCCCCATCCACCGTGACAATTTCGTGAAACTGGTGAAGGAGGGATACTATGATGGTACGCTGTTCCATCGAGTGATTAAGGAATTTATGATTCAGGGCGGCGACCCTGATTCAAAAAGGCGCACCAGCCGGAAATATGCTTGGTGTAGGTGGCCCAGATTATACGTTGGAAGCCGAAATCAAAGACGGTCTTTTCCATAAGCGCGGTGCTTTGGCCGCTGCACGTCAAGGTGACGAGGTGAATCCAGAGCGAAGAAGCAGCGGTTCTTAGTTCTACATCGTATGGGGACAAGTCTATAATACCCCAATTCGGGATAAGCAGTTCTTCTTTTTCCTCAAAAAAGTTTCAATAAAAGCCGAAAAAGAGGATTGTTTTTTGTATATTTACTGTTGATAATCAATCATATAACAAAATAACAATCCTCATGAAACTTGTCAGCAAAGTTACGGAAATCTATTGTATTGCAGATGATTTCTGCAAAGAATATAATTTAGAATTGAACAAAACCTCTCTTTCTCTCTCAAACGCCTCTGCCAATAGTCCAAAACATCGCAAGAGAAAAGGGCGAATGAGTGATGCTGAAATGATCACAATTCTTATTTTGTTCCACAGCAATACTTTTCGGAATTTCAAACATTTCTATCTCTTTTATGTTTGCCGAGAACTAAAAAAAGAGTTTCCCAATCTGCTCTCTTATACACACTTTGTTGAGCGTATGCCTCGTGTTGCGATACCCTTATTGCTATTTCTCAAACTGGGATTAATGGGAGAGTGTACAGGAATAACCTTTATCGATTCTACACGTATTCCAGTGTGCGAAAATAAGAGACAATCCCGTAATCGCGTATTCAAAGGGTACGCTCAAAAGGGAAAAAGTACTATGGGATGGTACTATGGATTCAAACTTCATCTTTTGTGTAATGAACGAGGAGAACTACTCAATTTTGCTCTAACCCGAGCCAATGTAGACGACCGTAATCCAAAAGTATTCAACGATTTGACGAAGGATTTATTTGGAAAATTATATGCCGATAACGGTTATATCTCTCAATCACTGTTTGCTTCACTCTTTGATAGAGGTGTGCACATCGTAACAGGAATACGGACTAATATGAAGAACAGATTAATGGATGCGCATGATAAAATCATGCTTCGCAAGAGAAGTATCATAGAAACTATCAATGATATGTTGAAGAATGTTGCACAGATAGTTCACACACGCCATAGAAGTATCTCTAATTTTATCGTTAACCTTTAGCTGGCATAGCTGCGTATGCTTTCTACGACACCAAACCTTCCATCAATATGGAGTTTGAGAGGGAAGAAAAGCAGGGTGTAAGACAGCTCACTTTATTCTAATCTATAATTTGCGTGAAACAATTATACTTCGGTTTTAGATCAAGGTCGAAAGGATGCGTGTGCGATTTAAGAAACTCATGAAAGAGCGTTTCTTAAACCGACTTGGGGTTATTATGTAGTCGCCGAACTCACGTTAATATAAGAAATCCACAATTTTCCAATGAGGAGAATTGCGGATTTTTAGGCAAGAATACAGCTCTTTGCTTCTACTTCTGCGTGCTTTTAGTATAGGTGTAATTCTTTACAAAAACGCTAGTTACACCATTATTGATGCGTACGTTCTCAGTACCTTTTCGAGACAGCCATAGGTTGTGCTGTGTCTTATCACGCTTGCAGAGAATTTTATTTGTATCTGTGAAAATTTCAGCATACGCTGAGTCGCCATCAAAAACAAGAAAAATGTTTTTTTGTCCAGCCTCAAAACGTTCACCCACTTCCCAAATGCGAATACATTGGTGAAGAGCATCACTCCATGTATAGCCAGCTGAACCTATGCAATCGTGTTCGTCCCGGTCTGCGCCTACAAGTTTTCCCATGTTCTTGCTAGATCCGCAAGCCGTAAGCGTGGTGATAGCGATCAAAACAAAAACAAGTTTCTTCATCTTTTCTGTAATGAAAGAGGAAAACGGAATTCAACTTTCATTGTGGTATCGGGCTTGGAGGCAAAATGAGTAACTTCCTTGCCGTCCATAGAAATCTTACTGGAGACCAAAGTCATATCCAAACGATTCTTGTTAGGATAATACCAGAAAAATCCTGTCGTACTATTCGATGCGTAAAAGTCTATACCAATAGTATGTGTTTGTCCATTCTTATTTACATTTATGGAAATGGAAGAGGCTTTGTAGGTCATCGGAAAGTATTCGTCATTGGCTGCTTTGGCATTGTATAACTTGTAAGATACTTGAACAGGTTTCTGCAAAATTCCTTGTGCAGCAGCTGTGCCGCATCCAAAAATAGAGTCTACTACGGCGGATACAGCGATACCTTCTATCTGTATCTTATCATTAGTAACAAGAGCTGTACTATATGTATATAATGTATCTGCTATTCCTGTCTTAATATAAGAGACCCCTGAATTACCATAGTAATTACCTCGAATGCTCGCTCTTACACTTTCAGGAACAGTTTCGTCTTCCGTTTTTGTGCAGCCAGTAAAGACAATGATTGCTGCAAGAAGGATGAAAAAAATGCTTTCTTCATAAATAGAACTGATTTTATCGTTTTCTAAATGCAAATATACGCCTTTTTTTATAATATAGGTATTAGTGAGACTATGTGTTTTTTTATTATAAAAATCAGAAAAAAAGAGCATTACAATGATTGTAGAAAGAGGTAAAATAGCAAGTTTTAATGCGCGTTTGTAAAAGTACTATTAGCAAAGAGTGTATATGAATAAAAATTTGCGAAAAAAAGATTCTAAAAATACTTGTAGGATTAAAAACCTGCCGTATCTTTGCACTCGCTTTCGAAAAGAAAAAAATACTTTCGAATAGTTCAAACGTGATCTTTGAAAGAATTGACATAAACTTTTTAAGAAGAGAAGTACAAGAAAAAAAGAGAACAAGATGCAGAAATGTATCATGTTCGGGTAGAAGAAGTAAAAAAATCAACCGTTAATTTTTCTTATAGATACGGACGTTCTGAGTAAAACAGAAAAATAAAAACAAAATCATAATTACAATGAAGAGTTTGATCCTGGCTCGGGATGAACGCTAGCTACAGGCTTAACACATGCAAGTCGAGGGAAACGACATTGAAAGCTTGCTTTTTAATGGGCGTCGACCGGCGCACGGGTGCGTAACGCGTATCGAACCTGCCCTTTACTCAGGGATAGCCTTGCGAAAGTAAGATTAATACCTGATAGTGTTGCGATGAGGCATCTTGTTGCAACTAAAGATTTATTGGTAAAGGATGGCGATGCGTCTGATTAGGTAGTAGGCGGGGTAATGGCCCACCTAGCCTTCGATCAGTAGGGGTTCTGAGAGGAAGGTCCCCCACATTGGAACTGAGACACGGTCCAAACTCCTACGGGAGGCAGCAGTGAGGAATATTGGTCAATGGGCGAGAGCCTGAACCAGCCAAGTAGCGTGCAGGATGACGGCCCTCTGGGTTGTAAACTGCTTTTAGTTGGGAACAAAAAAGGCGACGTGTCGTCTCTGGAGTGTACCATCAGAAAAAGGACCGGCTAATTCCGTGCCAGCAGCCGCGGTAATACGGAAGGTCCAGGCGTTATCCGGATTTATTGGGTTTAAAGGGAGCGTAGGCGGACGATTAAGTCAGCTGTGAAAGTTTGCGGCTCAACCGTAAAATTGCAGTTGAAACTGGTTGTCTTGAGTGCACGCAGGGACGTTGGAATTCATGGTGTAGCGGTGAAATGCTTAGATATCATGAAGAACTCCGATCGCGAAGGCATATGTCTGGAGTGCAACTGACGCTGAGGCTCGAAAGTGCGGGTATCGAACAGGATTAGATACCCTGGTAGTCCGCACAGTAAACGATGAATACTCGCAGTGTGCGATATAATGTATGCTGCCAAGTGAAAACGTTAAGTATTCCACCTGGGGAGTACGCCGGCAACGGTGAAACTCAAAGGAATTGACGGGGGCCCGCACAAGCGGAGGAACATGTGGTTTAATTCGATGATACGCGAGGAACCTTACCCGGGCTTGAACTAAGCAGGAAGATGGGCAGAGACGCCCGTTGTCTTCGGACCTGCTTGGAGGTGCTGCATGGTTGTCGTCAGCTCGTGCCGTGAGGTGTCGGCTTAAGTGCCATAACGAGCGCAACCCTTCTCCACGTTTGCCATCAGGTTGTGCTGGGCACTCCGTGGATACTGCCATCGTAAGATGTGAGGAAGGTGGGGATGACGTCAAATCAGCACGGCCCTTACGTCCGGGGCTACACACGTGTTACAATGGCCGGTACAGAGGGAAGCCACCAGGCGACTGGGCGCTGATCCATAAAAACCGGTCTCAGTTCGGACTGGGAGTCTGCAACCCGACTCCACGAAGCTGGATTCGCTAGTAATCGCGCATCAGCCATGGCGCGGTGAATACGTTCCCGGGCCTTGTACACACCGCCCGTCAAGCCATGAAAGCCGGGGGTGCCTGAAAGCTGTGACCGTAAGGGGCGGCCTAGGGTAAAACCGGTGATTGGGGCTAAGTCGTAACAAGGTAGCCGTACCGGAAGGTGCGGCTGGAACACCTCCTTTCTGGAGAACGAAAGTATGGATAGGAAAAGGTTGACGAGAGACTTTTTTTACTATCTTGTACTTCTCGACTGAAAAGTTATTTCAAATTCTAATAGATAGAAGAGAAAGAAGAGGCTGAGCTTTAGAGTCTTAGCATAGTTGGATTCTTTCTGCCAGTCCTATAGCTCAGTTGGTTAGAGCGCCACACTGATAATGTGGAGGTCGGCAGTTCAACTCTGCCTGGGACTACTTCTTAAGCTTAAGAGGGGGGATTAGCTCAGCTGGCTAGAGCACCTGCTTTGCAAGCAGGGGGTCATCGGTTCGAATCCGATATTCTCCACTAATTCCTCGAAATAAACGAGGAAAGCGATCTATGACATATTGCACAAATCTAACAAGCAAAAAAAAAGTAAGGTAGACAAAACACTGAAAAAGTAAAGTACACTTTCAGTATATCTGACTGCTATGATGCTAAGTATGGTAACATAAATAGCGTTATAGTCCGAGGTCAAGGAAGTACGAAAGGGCGTACGGTGGATGCCCTAGGCTCTTACAGGCGATGAAGGACGTGATAAGCTGCGAAAAAGCCGCGGGGAGATGCAAATGATCTTTGATCCGCGGATATCCGAATGGGACAACCCAGTGGAGCAAACCTCCACTATCCCGCAAGTGCGGGAGGCGAACGCTGGGAACTGAAACATCTTAGTACCAGTAGGAAGAGAAAATAAAAATGATTCCCCTAGTAGTGGCGAGCGAACGGGGAAGAGCCCAAACCATCGGGATTCCGGTCCTGATGGGGTTGTAGGACTGCGTCGTTGCAAGAAGTATGGTGAGAAGAAGCAACTGGAAAGTTGCGCCGTAGCGGGTGATAGCCCCTTATTCGAAGCCATAGGAAGCATAGCAGAATCCTGAGTAGCGCGGGACACGAGAAATCCTGTGTGAATCCGGCGGGCCCATCCGCCAAGGCTAAATACTCGTAAGAGACCGATAGCGAACCAGTACCGTGAGGGAAAGGTGAAAAGCACCTCGTGTAGAGGAGTGAAAAAGTTCCTGAAACCGTACGCCTACAAGCGGTCGGAGCTCCTTTATGGAGTGACGGCGTGCCTTTTGCATAATGAACCTACGAGTTGCCGGTATCAGCAAGGTTAAGGTTTTGAAGTCCCGCAGCCGAAGCGAAAGCGAGTCTTAACAGGGCGCTGAGTTGTTACAGGCAGACGCGAAACCAAGTGATCTACCCTTGTCCAGGATGAAGTCCGGGTAACACCGGATGGAGGTCCGCACCAATAAGCGTTGAAAAGCTTCTGGATGAGGTGAGGGTAGGAGTGAAAGGCCAATCAAACTTGGAGATAGCTCGTACTCCCCGAAATGCATTTAGGTGCAGCCTATGGTGTTTACTGCGTGAGGTAGAGCGACTGATCGGATGCGAGGGCTTCACCGCCTATCAAGTCCGGACAAACTCCGAATGCGCGCAGTTAAGAGCCATGGAGTGAGGGCGCGGGTGCTAAGGTCCGTGCCCGAGAGGAGAAGAATCCAGACCATCAGCTAAGGTCCCGAAGTAATGATTAAGTTAAACTAACGAAGTGTGGTCTCAGCGACAGCTAGGATGTTGGCTTGGAAGCAGCCATTCATTCAAAGAGTGCGTAACAGCTCACTAGTCGAGAGACCGTGCATGGATAATAATCGGGTATTAAATCATTCACCGAAGCTATGGAAACCGTAAGGTTTGGTAGGGGAGCATTCCAAGTGCGTTGAAGGTATGAGACGACTCATGCTGGAGCGCTTGGAAAAGCAAATGTAGGTATAAGTAACGATAAAGGGGGTGCGATGCCCCCTCGCCGCAAGACTAAGGATTCCCGGGCAACGTTAATCGGCCCGGGGTAAGTCGGGACCTAAGGATAAGCCGAAAGGCGAGGCCGATGGAAGAGACGGTAAAAATTCCGTCACTACCTTATGGGGCGATGTGGAGACGGAGAAGTGACACTGCCGCGTTCTGACGGAAATGGACGTTAAAGAGTGTAGGTGATGAGGAAGGCAGGCAAATCCACCTTCCGAGCTGAACTTGAAAGTATGCAAAGCCTTCGGGCGGCGCAATAGCGCAGGTAAGCAGACTCCCGAGAAAATCCGCTAAGCTTAACCCATAAGGTACCCGTACCGTAAACGGACACACGTAGTCGGGTAGAATATACTGAGGCGCTTGGAAGATTCATGGTTAAGGAACTAGGCAAATTGACCCTGTAACTTCGGGAAAAAGGGTCCCTGCAGCAATGTAGGGCGCAGAGAATAGGTCCAGGCAACTGTTTAACAAAAACACAGGGCTGTGCGAAATCGAAAGATGAAGTATACAGTCTGACACCTGCCCGGTGCCGGAAGGTCAAGAGGAGAGCTCATCGCAAGAGAAGGCTTGAATTGAAGCCCCGGTAAACGGCGGCCGTAACTATAACGGTCCTAAGGTAGCGAAATTCCTTGTCGGGTAAGTTCCGACCTGCACGAATGGTGTAATGATCCGGACGCTGTCTCAACCATGATTCCAGTGAAATTGTAGTATCGGTGAAGATGCCGATTACCCGCGATGGGACGAAAAGACCCCGTGAACCTTTACTATAGCTTAACGTTGTAACTGGGCAAGGGATGTGTAGGATAGGCCGGAGGCTATGAAATATGCACGCCAGTGTTTATGGAGCCGCTGTTGAAATACGGCCCTTCCACTGTCTGGTTCCTAACTCGCTGATTGCGAGGACACCGTTTGGTGGGTAGTTTGACTGGGGTGGTCGCCTCCAAAAGCGTAACGGAGGCTTCTAAAGGTGCCCTCAGGCCGATTGGTAACCGGCCGTAGAGTGTAATGGCAAAAGGGCGCTTGACTGGGAGGCCGACAAGCCGATCAGGAAGGAAACTTGAGCATAGTGATCCGGCGGATCCGAATGGAAGGTCCGTCGCTCAAAGGATAAAAGGTACTCCGGGGATAACAGGCTGATCCCTCCCAAGAGCTCATATCGACGGAGTGGTTTGGCACCTCGATGTCGGCTCGTCACATCCTGGGGCTGGAGAAGGTCCCAAGGGTTGGGCTGTTCGCCCATTAAAGTGGCACGCGAGCTGGGTTCAGAACGTCGTGAGACAGTTCGGTCTCTATCTATCGTGGGCGTAGGAAATTTGCGTGGCTCTGACACTAGTACGAGAGGACCGTGTTGGACAGACCTCTGGTTTACCGGTTGTGACGCCAGTTGCACCGCCGGGTATCTAAGTCTGGATGGGATAAGCGCTGAAAGCATCTAAGTGCGAAGCCCGCCACAAGATGAGATTTCCTCACAAGGGTCGTCAAAGACGATGACGTTGATAGGATGCAGGTGTAAAGTCAGCAATGGCAAAGCCGAGCATTACTAATTGCCCGAAACTTCTAGTCCTCCAGAGTCAGCTATACTGAAGAGGTACTTTAGGGTAGTGTATAAAAGTCGTGTAGACAAGCTGAAAGTTATCACGACAGGAAGCTTTATTTTAAGTATCTTGTATTAGATTGTGCAATGATGTCAGACTTATTTAGGTGGTTATAGCACCGGGGTTCCACCTCTTACCATTCCGAACAGAGAAGTTAAGCCCGGTCGCGCCGATGGTACTGTCCACAAGACGGGAGAGTAGGTCGCCGCCTTTTTTTTTTAATAAGAGACTCCTATCAGAGCAATCATCTGATGGGAGTCTTTTTTTGTGTTTGAGGCAGAGGCTCGCAGATTTACTTTTCTGAGAAGGGCAAACTGGTTGGATTTATTTGTGAGTGGCAGGAGGAGAGTGCTTGCTTAAAATGGAAGCCTTATTTTTTATTATAAAAAATGCAAAGTATGTTTGTCAAATTGGATATTATCCTTATATTTGCATTGTTATCGTTTTATGAAATCTAAAAGTAAAGAGTTTTGAAAGTAAGAAACGCGATATTTATAGTAGTTGCCACACTCTCTATGGTGTTTACCACATCGAGTGCTGCAAATTCTCGCTCACCACTTATAAGTACTACTGGAATCACAAGTTATATAAATGATGATCCAAAAGGAGAGACTATTGTTAAGACAGCTCTCCAATATCTTGGGACAAAATATTGTTCTGGAAGAAGCGGCCCTGGAGGGTTTGATTGTTCAGGTTTGACCAGTTATGTATATAAATTAAACAATGTACATATCACACGTTCTAGTCGCTCTCAGTTTACAGAAGGAACTCCTATTATGAGTATTAGTAATTTGCGTAAGGGAGACCTTGTTTCTTTGGAGGTTCACGCGGTTCTAACTCAGTAGGGCACGTAGGCATAGTTACAGACGTGGCAGATAATGGACAAAGCTTTAAGTTTGTTCATGCAGCTAGGACAGGTGTGCAAGTAGATTCTTCTGACCAAGCTTATTATAGTAAACGTTATATGGGCGCTCGTCGAATTATTGATCAAAAATAAAAATACTACAATATTCAGTTTTGCCACTTTCACTATTGTGAGAGTGGCATTATTGTTTCATTAAAAAACAGTATCTTTGCATTGAAATTTAAATATAGGATATGTTTAGCATTCTTAGTATAACAACTCCCGAAGTCAATATTTCTCACATAGATCGTTTTCTTCAGCGACTGATAGAGATGGGAATAGGTGTGGGCAAAAACATACTAGCCGCTATCGTTGTCTATATTATTGGTCGCTGGATTGTAAAACTGCTTAATAAGCTTGTAGCCCGTTTTCTCCTTCGCAGCAAGGTAGAGCCTACGGTTCAAACTTTTTTGAAAAGCCTTACGAATATCCTGCTGACTATTTTGCTCATCGTGACAGTGGTTAGCACCTTAGGCGTGAATACCACGTCTTTTGCAGCTCTTTTAGCCTCTGCTGGTGTTGCTATCGGTATGGCTCTATCTGGCAATCTTCAAAATTTTGCAGGTGGTCTGATTATCCTTCTTTTCAAGCCCTATAAAGTTGGAGATACGATAGAAGCGCAAAACAACATAGGTACTGTTCGCGAGATACAGATATTCCATACTATCATCGAAACCGCAGATGGTCGCAGAGTCTATATTCCCAATGGCACGATGTCTACTACGCTTGTTATCAATAGCGATCAAACCGCTTTGCGCCGTGAGATATGGACGGTGGGAATTGAATATGGAAATGATGTAGAACATGCGCGCGATGTTATTATCAACTGTTTGAAGCAAGACCCAGCCATCTTAACAGAACCAAAGGACATACAGGGTAATGCGCTTGTTCCTTATTTGTTGAAGTGGCCAATCTCAGTGCAAGCAGTGTAGAACTTACGGTGCGCGCCTACGTTAATCCCAGCGACTATTGGGACGTACGTTTCCGTATGCAAGAAGCTTTTTATAAAGCCATCAATGAAGATCCAAAACTCAATATACCGTTTAACACTCAAACGCTTTATGTCGTCAATGACGATAAGGTTGCTACGAAAGGGGGTGACAAAATATAGTAAGAAAGAAAAACTATTCTAACTCAAACTATTAACGACCTTGCAAGGGCAAATAGCTAGAAATGTAAGAACAAACTCAAAAAATAAAAGGATTGTTTTGTTCTTCATTAAAAATGCACTACTTTTGCACCTCGCAAGAAGTATATCTCCCTCGCAATTATTAAATAACAAAATAAAAACAACGAAAAATGATCGTAGTACCCGTTAAAGAAGGCGAAAACATCGAACGCGCCCTCAAAAAATTCAAGAGAAAATTCGAAAGAACAGGTGTTGTTAAAGAGCTCCGCGCTCGTCAGCAGTACAACAAGCCCAGCGTACTGAAGCGTCTCGCAAAGGAGCACGCTGTTTATGTACAGCAGCTTCGTCGCGCAGAGGACTAATAAAGTTCTTTCGTTTGATAATAGCACAATGCGTTGCAGTCTTTTTCTAGGCTGCAACGCATTTTTGTAAGAAATAAAAATATTCCCTACATTTGCAACTGAGCTATATTCCTCATGGATTGTAGTAGAAAAAGGTATTCGCTAGCGATTTTTTTTTAATATATTATTCACTAATAGTTAGCCTATGAAAAGTATTGTTTTACACACTGCATTGGGAAGCCTCTTTCTTTCCTTTTGTATGGTAGGGAATTTGTCGGCACAAATCTCTAAGGGCTTTCATTGGAATAAACCCCAGCCGAACCCCTTTGTTCATGCAGTTCAACCAAAGGCTCATGCGTTGTTGGCGGCTTCAAATAAGGCACCTGCGGAGACGGTACTTCAAGAAGATTTCTCCAAATGGACTGCTGGGACCGAAGCCGTGCCAGATGGGAAGCCCGTTTGTGGTTCTCACACCTCTTTCACCATCCCCGCTAAATATACCAAGATGAAAGGGTGGGTAGGCAATGAAGCCTATCAAGCCGGAGGTATCTGCTGTTTGCGTATGTTTGAGAATGGCGAACGCGCAGGATTTGTTAGCACTCCCGAGATGGAACTCTTTGGAGATGTGGTGCTAACTTTTCGCGCTCGTCGGTTGAACGCGAAAGATACGGAAGGCACGCTTTGGGTGGCCCTTTGTGATAACAACACAGGCCCAGAGGACAACTTCACGCTCCAGCTAACTACTGAATGGCAGAATTTTGAAATCAAAACCAGCAAGGGTACTTTCAATGCTAATAATCTTTTCCAATTTCAAGCAGAGAAATGTGACATGCTTCTCGACGATATAAAAATCGTTCGTACGAAGACTAAAATTCTTGCACCTTCTATTCTGAATCCCGTTAATCTTTCTTCCACATCCTTTGTAGCGAGATGGAAACCTACGAAGGATGCCAAGAGCTATCTGCTCAATGTCTACTATAAGGGGATGCCCGATGAGGTGATTCCTGAGACCACTGTGGTAGAAAACTTTGATGCGATAAGTTTTGACGAAAGCACCCGAAAGATAAATCTAACCACTCCTAATTATCCACAAGGATGGGACATTGATGTTTCCTCCAAAGGCAAAAAGGACGTCTGTACAGATGCAGCCGATTTGCATTCTGGAAAGCTCTCTCTCAATTTTGATGAAGAGGGCGACTACATCATGACACCAGTTTCTCCAGCTCCTATCACGAAGGTCTCATTCTGGGTGAAACCAAGCAGTATGGAGACAGAGCCCAATTTCTCTTACTCCATGGTGGGAGTGTCGGCTCTGATAGGCGGCAGCTGGACACCTATTGCCTACATTCCCAATAGTTGGATGCAGAAAGATGGAGATTTTTATACTTTAGATCAAAACGCCCTGGGCGATAATGCCACTCAGATAAAGATAGAATACATTCAGAAGAATCTTCTCTCTTTTGCCATCGATGATGTGACATACACCTATAAAACTTTGCCCATTCCAAAACCTTTCATAACGGACAAGGAAGTGACAGATACATTCTGTGTGGTTTCAGACATCCAGCCAGAGTACGAATATTTCTATTCTGTCAAGGCGAAGGATGGCGACGTTCTCTCCGATCCCTCTAATGACGTTTGGGTCGACGGAATCGTAGGCGTCACCCCTATGCCGAAAGAACCAACAAACGTTTCCGCAACAAGCTATACGGCCAATTGGGAAGCTTTGTATCATGCAGATAAGTATCAGTTGAACACCTATCAGATAGTTCAGCCCAAGGAAGAGACTTCCGATGTGGTTGTTCTTCATGAAACTTTCAATCGGATAAACGAAGGCTCTGTCGAACAGCCATCTGTCACTTACGACCGTACGGCTTCTTTGGCACAACGCGGCGAGACCGATACCGACTGGATGCAGCAGTTGCCAGCGTGGGCGAAAGGGATGGCAGGTACGCAGGAAACGAACTATTATTTAGGGTTGGCAGGTCTTGTGGTATCGCCACGTTTGTCTTTGGATTGCAATAGCGGAATCTTCGAAGTAGATTTGAAAGCCTACAACACACACCCAGGAGATACGCTCTTTGTGCTTGTGATGAAAGAATATAGCGATCGTATAGCTTTGGATGCACGCGTGCTGCCGATGGGAACAACTCCAGGTTACACTACTGGAACTGTGAGTTTCGACAATCTAGTGACGGATTGGAATCAGCGTCGAAACATAAAACTCGCATTCATGAGTATGTACGGCAAACTCTTCTATCTTGACGAAGTCACTGTGCGGCAAACCGTAAAAGGCAGGAGAGAAATTATATCGCCCCACAAAAAAACATTCTTCACAGACAAATGTTCTTATGAGGTTCGTGATTTAGAGCCCTAACCATGATTATGCTTATAGTGTGATAGCTTTGGCAAAGAAATACTCAGACTCCTATGTCTCTAATGCTTCTGACCTCAAAGATGTGCACAACGCTACCACGGCAGTACAACCCGTGGAGGATTCCATGCTACGCATTATTCCGTCGGAAGGAAGAATTGATGTTTATGCAGCAACTGCTGTCGATGTCCATGTTTATGATATGCGTGGCTGCCTAGTAGGAAAAGCATCGTCTGCATCCTCCTCTCATCACTCTTTCTCTCTCTTGCCTGGCCTTTATGTTGTGAAAGTAAACAATATAGCCGAAAAGGTCGTTGTGCGATAAGCCTATGGAGAGTATCATAATCGTGTGCTAGAATAATTTTTATCCCCTCACTCCTCACCAGCGGAATGCTCTCTTATAGAGTCTTCCGCTGGTTTTTTGGTCTTGTGTTGAAACGATGTGTGGAAGTAGATAGACCTGTTAGAACTTATCATTGTGTTTTTGAAATGTTTTTAGCGAAGAGGCGAATAGAGCTGAGCGTGAATATCCTTATTGCGTTTGAAAAAGCAATAAGCCTGCCAGCTAGCATCCTTATTGCGTCAGCCGACGCGCTTATTGTAGCGGAGCGCCCAATAATAGTGTAGAGAAGCTGAAGAATCTGACTTTTCTCCAACTGGTTTTTTTGTTGTCACATCCTATAAATCATTGTCTATCAAATTATTTTCTCTGAGTGTGACGATGTGACAACAAAATGAGATATTTTATAGGGGAGGAGGAGCTTCTTCCGTGTATGCTCGCTTTTTACTAGTAAGAGCCATTTTTCTAAAATTAAGTGTTACTTTTAACGCTGAAAACATAATTCTCTATGGGCAAAAGCGTGACAACATATCTGATAGATGGTGATCCGAATGGTACTAAATATGCTTTTATTAGTAATAAGATTTGTCAGATGTATGTGATTCCTCGATCAAATCTCTCTATTTTAGCAGAACGTCGTGAACTGCAAACACCAGCTTTTTATATCTTGTTGGGAGAAGACGAGCAAACAAAACCTAAAGCATATATTGGAGAAACAGAGAATTTTCGTGAGCGAGTGAAAGCTCATGATAGTAATAAGACATTTTGGCAAAAGGCTTTGTTGTTTATCTCTAAAGATGCTGCAATGACCAAGGCAGATGTTCAATACTTAGAGTATCGAGCAATCGAAGAAGCAAAAGAAACGAGTTCTTTTGTGCTGGATGAGAACAAGCAAACGCCCAAAGCTCCGAACCTTCCAGAGTATCGAAAAGATGATATGGAAGAATTCTTTGAAGATGTAAAGTTTCTCACATCGTTTATAGGCTGCGGAATTTTTGAAACCATAAAAGTTAAAGAAGAACATCTCTTTTTTGTGAAAGGGCGTGGATGTGATGCAAGAGGTTTCTATCATAGTTCGGGGTTTACTATCTTGAAAGGAAGTAAAATTTCCAAAACTGCTACACCATCCATGCAATGGAAGGAGCGGCGGAGCGAAATGCTAAAAGAATATACCGAAGAGACAGAGGATGGGACTTTGGTTCTGAATTCTAACTTTAAGTTTACAAGCCCAAGTACTGCAGCTGAGTTTTGTCTGGGTAGATCAGAAAATGGTTGGAAGAGCTGGAAGGATAAAGAAAATAATACTCTAGATTCCGTGTATAGAAAGTCACTAGAATAGGAACAAAGTAAAGGCATGTGGAGAAACGACCGATATATCTTTCTATTCTCAGATAGAAAGATATACAATGCGAAATGTCACTTATAGAAATGTTTTTTTGGGGGGACTATATGCCGTTATGACAATAATAAACGTTGATTCTTTGTTGTCACAGAAAAAAAGGATAAATTTGATTCGTGAAAATATGGCTTGTAGATCCAGAATTAAGAATATAAAATAAAGATGGCAAAAGCAAAACCTTTTATCAAGTGGGTTGGTGGTAAAAGCCAATTAATAGAGCAATTGGACGCGTTGCTCCCAGCTAACTTTGATAAATGGAAAGATGTGACATATATTGAGCCCTTTGTGGGTGGAGGGGCAATGCTTTTCTATATGCTTCAGCGTTATCCTAATATACAGCACGCAATTATCAATGATATAAATAAAGATCTTACGACTTGTTATAGAACTGTGCGCGATATGCCACAGCCACTCATTGAATCATTGAAAGCGATTGAAGAACGCTATCTGAATCTTAAAGCAGAAGAACAGAGAAAAGAATTCTTTTTGAATGTTCGTAATCGATATAATGAGAAAAATTTATCTCCTATAGAGAATACCACGCTTTTTTTCTTTCTAAATAGAACCTGCTTTAATGGTTTGTATCGAGTGAACCAACAAGGTAATTTTAATGTTCCTTTTGGGAGGTATGCTCATCCCAAAATTTGTGATGCAGAAACAATTTGTAGAGATAGTGAATTGCTCCAGCGTGTTGAGATTCTGACAGGCGATTTTGAAGAGACTTTTAAGTATTGCGGAAATCATACTTTTTTCTATTTCGATCCGCCTTATCGCCCTTTGAGTGATACTTCTAGTTTTAATAATTACGCTAAAGAATCATTCAACGATGATGCCCAAGTACGCTTGAAAGAGTATTGCGATATGCTGAATGCTGCGGGGCATAAATTCATGTTGAGTAATTCGGACTGCAAGGGGAAGAATGAAGCAGATAACTTTTTCGATTCACTTTATAGTGCCTATCAGATTAAACGTGTCTGGGCTTCACGCAGTGTAAATGCTAATCCAAATAAGCGAGGTAAGCTTACAGAAATTTTGGTACATAATTATCCAGAGATAAAGCAGGCTGTCTTGCGTGATAATGTGTTGCCTGATTTGTTTTCAGTAGAAAAAGCTTGTATGTATCCTATAAAATAAAATACTTATGAGAAACTTTGATACATTTATGTCTCAACTATATGAGACAAATCAAACACTTGATTTTTTCTGTGATTTTGATAAGATTTCAAAAAATGTTGATGATGTGAAGTTGAGCCTTTGTATGTTGAATAGCTTGATAGGTACTTCGGATATGCGCCAAGCTGTGGAAACAATTTGGAATCGTGATAGAACGGCTTTTAATGTTATGGATATACTGATTGCTGTTAGGAGTGGGGGAAAGAAAAAAGTTTTAGATTCTTTGGGCCGTTGTGTAGAACTAAATACTCTGTTCAGCTCTGTAGATGGAGTGATGGAATTCTTGAATAATACGGGGTTGGCTTCTGTTTTTCAATCGAGAAAGATAACGAATCTCGTAGATTATGTGTTTGGCGTAGAAACGGGGTTGGATACAAATGCGCGGAAGAATAGAAGTGGTCATATTATGGAGAATATGGTTTGCCAAATATTTACTGAAAATCAAGTTGGATATAGGCAAGAAGTATATTCAAGAGAGTGGCCTTTGATTACACAAGTTCTTGGTGATGATGAAAAGCGTTTTGATTTTGTTGTAGAGACCCCAATAAAAACTTTTCTTATTGAAGTAAATTTTTATACTAGTGGTGGCTCAAAACTAAATGAAGTGGCTCGTTCTTATTCAGATATTGCTCCTAAAATAAATTCCGTTCCAGGATTTGAGTTTGTTGGATAACAGATGGCATAGGATGGAAGAGTGCAAGGAATAAACTTCAAGAGGCTTTTGTGAATATTCCGAGTATCTATAATCTAACGAGCGTAGACGACTTTATATCTATTGTTAAGCGATGATATCATCCTATTATAAATCTCCTAATAATGATTTCACGCTGATAAAAGGAGACTGTGTAGAGACATTATCAAAGTTTCAATTTTATTTTGATATGATCTTTGCAGACCCACCTTATTTTTTGTCAAGTGGGGGGATAAGTTGCCAAAGTGGGAAAGTCGTCTGCGTTGATAAGGGCGATTGGGATAAAGTTCTGACGCCCGAGGAAATGGATGCTTTTAATTTGCGTTGGCTTACAGCTTGCCGTGATCATATGCGTGATAATGCTACTATTTGGATTTCTGGTACACATCATAATATTTTTAGTGTTCAGCAACAGCTTTTGAAACTAGGGTTCAAGATATTGAATGTAATAACATGGGCCAAGACAAATCCTCCACCAAATATTTCTTGTCGATATTTTACGCATAGTACAGAGTTTATTATTTGGGCTCGCAAAAACTCAAAAACGCCTCATTTTTATAACTATGCTTTGATGAAAGCATTAAATGCTGGTAAGCAAATGACTGATGTGTGGCAAATACCAGCAATAGGGAAATGGGAAAAATCCTGCGGGAAGCATCCTACGCAAAAACCTATAGCCGTGCTGTCTAGGTTGATTCAAGCTAGCACGAAACCCAATGCTTGGATTCTTGATCCTTTTAGTGGTAGTGCTACTACCGGAATAGCAGCAAATCTTCTTGGGCGTCGGTATCTAGGGGTGGAAATGGAAGAAAGCTTTTTAAGTATGAGCAAAGCTCGAAGAGAGGAATTGGAGAATATTACTATTCGTCAGAGTTATATTGAGCGATTACAGAAAGGAAATCATATCCTTTCTTCTAATGCTTTATCATTGGCCGAAGAACCTGAAAGCGACTATAGTGCTCCTTGGTTTTAATGTATTCCTTCTTCTATTCGAATTAATATTTCGCTGCAAAAAATTTGTGGTAATAGAATAATATCTTTATATTCGCAGATAGAAAGATATACAACGCAAAATGTCACTCGTAGAAAAGTTTTTGGACTATTTAGCCGCGGATAAAGGCTACTCTTTGCGGACGATAGAAGCATATCGCAACGCTTTGGAACAGTTCGAGAACTTTTTCCGGAATGTCGATACAAATCTGGAGTGGGAAACGCTGGATTCCGACGTTATTCGAAACTGGGTAGTGGAGCGTTTGGAAAATGGCCTTTCAGAGCGTTCTATGAAACAGCATTTGAGTGCCGTCCGTTCTTTCTATCGCTTTCTGTTGCTGACTAAGGTGGTTGAAAAAGATCCTTCGCATCTCGTTCGTAATCCGAAAGTGGGAAAACAACTTCCTACGTTTCTGAAACAGAGCGAAATGGATCGGCTGCTTGATGAGGTGAATTTTACTCAAGATTTCGAGGGGCGTCGCGACCATCTGATTCTGCTCACGTTTTATTCCACAGGCGTTCGTGTCAGTGAATTAGTAGGGCTAGAGCGGTCGGATGTTGATTTTTCGCAACGTCAGCTGAAGGTGACAGGAAAGAGGAATAAGCAACGCATCATCCCTTTTGGAGAAGAGTTGCTCCATGATATGAAACTCTATGAAGAAGAGTTGCAACCACTGACGGGGCAGAACAATGGTCCACTCTTTGTGGACAATAAAGGACAGCGTCTCAGTACGGCGCAAGTGCGCTGCATAGTGGAAAAATATCTGTCGAAGGTTACATTACAGAAAAAAAAGAGTCCGCACGTGTTGCGTCATACGTTTGCTACTGTTATGCTCAACAATGGAGCCGACTTAGAAGCCGTAAAGGAGCTTCTCGGTCACGAAAGTTTAGCGACAACAGAAATTTATACGCACACAACATTTGCCGAACTCAAAAAAGAATATGAAAATGCCCATCCTCGGGCTTAACTATTTAAAAAAGGAGGTTTTTATGGAAATCAAAGTTAAAGCTATCCATTTCAATGCTACAGACAAACTTCAAGACTTCATCGAGAAGAAAGTTGCAAAACTCGAAAAACTCGAAGAGAATATCACCAGTGTAGAAGTAACCCTAAATATTGTAAAGCCTGAAGCTGCTAGCAACAAGGAAACGGCTATCCATCTCTTTGCTCCAGGTGCAGAACTGCACGCTGAGAAAACTTGCGATACTTTTGAAGAAGGTGTAGATCTTTGTGTTGACATCCTCAAGCGTCAATTGGAAAAACAAAAAGAAAAGAAATCGGGCAAGTGAGGCTTTGTGAGATAAATAAAAAGTTATCCGCATGAAAAATTCTTTGAAAATGTTTTGCGGATAAAATTTAATCACTAACTTTGCAGCCGTTTCGGGAAAGGTCCTGACGACTGCAAAGTCTTCCAATTCTTAGAAACAAGGGCAAATACCAGAGTGGCCAAATGGGGCAGACTGTAAATCTGCTGGCTTACGCCTTCGGTGGTTCGAATCCATCTTTGCCCACCTAAGCTTATTAAGCTACTTGCGGAAATAGCTCAGTTGATAGAGCACTAGCCTTCCAAGCTGGGGGTCGCGGGTTTGAGCCCCGTTTTCCGCTCATCTTTGCGGAAATAGCTCAGTTGATAGAGCACTAGCCTTCCAAGCTGGGGGTCGCGGGTTTGAGCCCCGTTTTCCGCTCGTGTTTGCTGTTATAGCTCAGTGGTAGAGCACTTCCTTGGTAAGGAAGAGGTCACGAGTTCAAGTCTCGTTAACAGCTCTATCTCCTCTGAAAAGAGGGTTCTAAATAAGATATTCATTCATATAAATTAAATAAAGCTATGGCTAAAGAAGTATTTGAGCGTACCAAGCCGCATGTTAACATCGGTACTATTGGTCACGTCGATCACGGTAAGACCACTCTGACTGCTGCTATTTCTAAGGTTCTTCACGACGAAGGTTACGGTAGCGAAGACGTTAAGTCTTTCGATCAGATTGACAACGCTCCTGAAGAGAAGGAGCGTGGTATTACTATCAATACCGCTCATATCGAGTACGAGACTGCAAAGCGTCACTATGCTCACGTTGACTGTCCGGGTCACGCCGACTATGTGAAGAACATGGTAACTGGTGCTGCTCAGATGGACGGTGCAATCATCGTAGTTGCTGCAACTGATGGTCCTATGCCTCAGACTCGTGAGCACATCCTGCTCGCTCGTCAGGTGAACGTTCCTCGTTTGGTTGTGTTCCTGAACAAGTGCGATATGGTTGAGGATGAGGAAATGCTCGAACTCGTAGAAATGGATATGCAAGAGCTTCTTCAGGAATATGGCTACGAAGAGGATACTCCTATTATTCGTGGTTCTGCCCTCGGTGCTTTGAACGGCGTTGAGAAGTGGGTAGACAGCGTTAAGAAGTTGATGGATGCAGTTGACGAATGGATTTGGATCCTGTTCGTGATACTGATAAGCCATTCTTGATGCCTGTTGAGGACGTATTCTCTATCACTGGTCGTGGTACTGTTGCTACTGGTCGTATTGAGACTGGTATCGTTAAGGTTGGTGACGAAGTTCAGTTGCTCGGTCTTGGCGAAGACAAGAAGTCTGTTGTAACAGGTGTTGAGATGTTCCGTAAGACTCTTCCTACAGGTGAAGCTGGTGACAACGTAGGTTTGTTGCTCCGTGGTATCGACAAGGAAGAAATCAAGCGTGGTATGGTAGTTACTCACCCGGGTGTTATCAAACCTCACAAGAAGTTCAAGGCTTCTATCTACGTTCTTACTGAGAAGGAAGGTGGTCGCCATACTTCATTCGGTAACAAGTATCGTCCTCAGTTCTATCTCCGTACCATGGACTGTACAGGTGAGATTCATCTCCCTGAAGGTATCGAGATGGTAATGCCAGGTGATAACGTAGAGATCTCTGTAGAACTTATCTACGCTGTTGCAATCAACGAAGGTCTTCGTTTCGCTATCCGTGAAGGTGGCCGTACGGTTGGTTCTGGTCAGATTACTGAAGTACTTGACGATTAATCCGACAGTATATTTTATAATTACAGGTTTTCTTCCACGGAAGGAACCTGTTTCCTACGGGAATAGCTCAGTTGGTAGAGCACTGGTCTCCAAAACCAGGTGTCGGGAGTTCGAGCCTCTCTTCCCGTGCTAATCAGAAGAACTCATGTTAAATAACATAGTTACATATTGCAAGAATTCTTACGACGAACTAGCTCATAAGACCACGTGGCCAACCCGCCAGGAATTGACGCATAGTGCAATTATTGTACTGGTTGCTTCCCTTGTACTTGCGCTCTTAGTGGCTGGCATGGATTGGGTTTTCCGTACTCTTATGGAGCTCATCTATTCTGTCTAAATTTTAATTCCTTCAAGTAAAATGGCTGAAGCATCAGTTTCAATGGCTTGGTATGTCCTTCGCGCAATCAGTGGCAAAGAGGCTAAGGTGAAAGAGTACATTGACGCCGAGATTAAAAACGGTAGTCTGAATGGAAATGTAGCCCAGGTTCTTATTCCCACTGAGAAAGTCGTACAGATGCGTGGGAATAAACGAGTTGTAAAAGAGAGAAGCTATCTTCCTGGCTATGTTTTGGTGGAAGCTAGGCTGGTAGGTGAGATTGCGCATACTTTGCGTAATACTCCAAATGTATTAGGTTTTCTTCCGGATATGAAAAATCCGGAACCTTTACGTGAGGCAGAGGTAAACCGAATCCTTGGAAAAGTTGACGAAATTGAGGACGATGTCAAAGACATGGAGATTCCTTATGTTGTCGGCGAAGTGGTAAAGGTTACGGAGGGGCCGTTTGCAGGCTTCACTGGCGCTATCGAAAAGGTAGACGAAGAGAAGAAGAAAGTGACGGTTACCGTGAAGGTTTTCGGCCGCAGTACAGGTCTCGACCTTGGTTTTATGCAAGTTGAGAAGGAATTGGGTTAATGTTACGTAATCTTCGATTCCTTATAAATTAAATAATAAAAATAACAATGGCTAAAGAAGTTGCTGGATTAATCAAATTACAGATTAAAGGCGGCGCTGCAAATCCTGCTCCTCCCGTAGGTCCTGCTCTGGGTTCTAAGGGTATAAATATTATGGATTTCTGCAAGCAGTTCAATGCCAGAACGCAGGATAAGGCTGGAAAGGTTCTTCCTGTAGTAATCACGTATTACGCAGATAAGACTTTCTCCTTCATTATTAAGACTCCTCCTGCAGCAGTGCAATTGCTTGAAGCAGCAAAGAAGAAAAGTGGTTCTGCACAGCCCAATCGTCAAAAAGTGGGAAGCGTTACTTGGGAACAAGTGAAGGCAATCGCTGAAGACAAGATGGCAGATTTGAACTGCTTTACTATAGAGGCCGCAATGCGTTTGATCGCCGGTACGGCTCGTAGCATGGGTATCACGGTTTCAGGTGAATTCCCCGAGAATAAATAAACTTCAATTTTAAAACAAGAATGAGTAAACTGACAAAAAATCAGAAAGCCGTCGCTGGTAAAGTTGAAGCAGGGAAAGCTTACACGCTGAAAGAAGCCGCACAACTCGTTAAGGAAATTACTACAACGAAGTTTGATGCTTCATTGGATATCGACGTACGTCTTGGTGTGGATCCTCGCAAGGCAAACCAAATGGTTCGTGGCGTGGTTTCTCTTCCAAATGGTACGGGTAAGACTGTCCGCGTGCTCTGCCTCTGTACTCCGATAAGGAGGAAGCTGCTAAGGCTGCCGGTGCTGACTATGTAGGTCTCGACGAATATATCGAGAAAATTAAAGGTGGTTGGACTGATATTGATGTTATCATCACTATGCCTGCCATCATGGGTAAGATTGGTGCGCTGGGTCGTGTGCTCGGTCCGCGTGGCTTGATGCCTAACCCTAAGAGTGGTACTGTTACCATGGACGTTGAGAAAGCTGTCCGTGAGGTAAAACAAGGTAAGATTGACTTTAAGGTTGATAAGGCAGGTATCGTACACGCCTCTATTGGTAAAGTTTCTTTCTCTCCCGAACAAATCTTCGGTAATGCAAAGGAATTCATCGATACTATTATCAAATTGAAGCCTTCTGCTGCAAAAGGTACGTATATAAAGAGTATTTATCTTTCCTCAACGATGAGTCAGGGTATTAAAGTAGATCCCAAATCTGTTGACGAAGCTTAATAGGAATAAGAATCATGAGAAAGGAAGATAAAGCTATTATCATCGAGAAGCTCGGTGAGAAACTCAAAGAATACGCTCACTTTTATCTGGTAGACGTTACAGGCTTAAATGCCGAAACTACCAGTGCATTGAGAAGAAAGTGCTTCAAGTCTGAAATTAAGATGGTTGTTGTTAAGAATAACCTTCTTCACAAGGCACTTGAACAATCTGAAACTGACTTTACTCCTCTTTATGATAGCTTGAAAGGAACAACAGCAGTGTTCTTCTGTAACACAGCAAATGTCCCTGCAAAGCTCATCAAGGAAGAAGGTAAGGCAACAGGTATTCCCGCTCTGAAGGCTGCTTACGCAGAGGAAGAAATCTACGTAGGTGCTGAAAATCTCGACGCACTCGTTGCAATCAAGAGCAAGAACGAGGTTATCGCAGAAGTTGTGGCTTTGCTGCAGTCTCCAGCGAAGAATGTTATCTCAGCTCTCCAGTCTGGTTCACAGACTATTCACGGTGTGCTTAAAACTTTGGGCGAGCGCTCCGAGTAAGCGATTGAGACCCGCTATATAACATAGATTTAAAAACAAATAAATACATTAAAAGAAAATGGCAGATATCAAAGCTATTGCTGAAGAATTGGTAAATTTGACAGTAAAAGAAGTTAACGAGTTGGCACAGGTCCTCAAGGAAGAGTATGGCATCGAACCCGCAGCTGCAGCTGTTGCAGTTGCTGCTGGTCCCGCAGTAGGTGGTGCTGCAGCAGCAGAAGAAAAAACTGCTTTCGACGTTGTCCTGAAAGATGCAGGTGCTGCTAAACTGAAGGTTGTTAAGGCTGTTAAAGAGCAGTGTGGCCTCGGTCTGAAGGAAGCTAAAGACCTCGTAGACGGTGTTCCTAGCAAGCTGAAAGAAGGTGTTGCTAAGGAAGAAGCAGAAGCACTGAAGAAGGCACTTGAAGCTGAAGGTGCAGTTGTAGAAATCGCCTAAGTCAATTTCTCATAAACATTCGGTTAAGGATCCTCTGGTAGAGGGTTCTTAACCTTTTTGTGTCTATAAACTACTTTGACCTTTTTGTCAAGGTGAAGTCCAATCAACAAATTCAATAGAATGTCTAAAATTATTGATGGTCGCGTAAACTTCGCGTCAGTACAAAATCCGATGCCTTATCCGGATTTCCTCGACGTGCAGCTGAAATCCTATCGGGATTTCCTCCAACTCGACACTCCGGCAGAAAAGCGTAAAAACGATGGTCTGTACAAAGTTTTTGCTGAGAATTTCCCTATTGCAGATACTCGCAACAACTTTGTGCTTGAATTCCTCGACTATTATATCGATGCTCCACGTTACACGATAGAGGAATGTCTCGAAAGAGGCCTTACGTATAGTGTGCCTCTGAAGGCGAAACTTAAGTTGTACTGCACGGATCCAGATCATGAGGATTTTGATACGGTCGTTCAAGATGTCTTCTTGGGCCCTATTCCTTACATGACGGAAAATGGTACCTTTGTTATCAACGGTGCAGAGCGTGTAGTTGTTTCTCAGTTGCACCGCTCACCAGGTGTGTTCTTTGGTTCGAGTGTGCACGCCAACGGAACTCAACTATATAGTGCGCGTATCATTCCTTTCAAAGGTTCTTGGATAGAGTTTGCTACGGATATTAACAGCGTTATGTATGCTTACATCGATCGTAAGAAAAAGTTACCCGTAACGACTCTTCTCCGTGCTATTGGTTTTGAAGGTGATAAAGACATTCTTAAGATTTTCAATCTTTCTGATGAAATCAAGGTTAATAAGACCAATTTGAAGAAGGCTGTTGGTCGCAAGTTGGCTGCACGCGTTATGAAAACGTGGGTGGAGGACTTTGTTGATGAAGATACAGGTGAGGTTGTTTCTATTGAACGTAGTGAAATAATACTCGAGCGTGAAAGTATTATTGAAGCAGATGATATCGAAAAGATCATAGATTCGGGTGCTCAAACTATTGAAGTACACCACGCAGATTCTTCTTCAACGGATTACAGTATTATCTTCAACACTCTTCAGAAAGATCCTTGTAATTCCGAGTCAGAAGCTGTTACTTATATCTATCGCCAGTTGCGTAATGCAGATCCAGCAGATGATGCAAGTGCACGTGAAGTTATCAACAATCTTTTTCCTTTTCTGATAAGCGTTACGACCTTGGAGAGGTTGGTCGCTATCGTATGAATAAGAAACTTGGTTTAACGACCGATAACGATACTCGCGTCTTGACTCGTGAAGACATTATTGAAATTATCAAGTACCTTGTTGAGTTGATAAACTCTAAGGCTACTGTCGATGATATAGACCACTTAAGTAACCGTCGTGTTCGCACGGTTGGTGAACAGTTGGCAAATCAATTTAATATAGGTCTGGCTCGTATGAGCCGCACCATCCGCGAACGTATGAATGTTCGCGATAATGAGGTGTTTACTCCGATGGATTTGATTAACGCTAAGACGATTTCTTCCGTTATCAATTCCTTCTTCGGAACAAATGCTCTTTCTCAATTTATGGACCAAACAAATCCGCTTGCAGAGGTTACTCACAAGCGCCGTCTTTCTGCTCTTGGTCCTGGCGGTCTTTCTCGTGAGCGTGCTGGTTTCGAAGTTCGAGACGTACACTATACTCACTATGGTCGCCTTTGCCCGATTGAGTCTCCTGAAGGTCCAAACATTGGTTTGATTTCTTCTCTTTGTGTTTATGCAAAGATTGATGAACTCGGCTTTATAGAGACTCCCTATCGTCAAGTGAAAGATTCAATTGTCGATTTGAATAACGACAATGTAGTTTATCTCAGTGCAGAGGAAGAGGAAGAAAAGATTATCGGTCAGGGTAATGCACCGTTGAATCCAGATGGTACTTTCATTCGCTCAAAAGTAAAGTGTCGTCAGGATGCAGATTATCCTGTTGTTCCGCCTGCACAAGTTGACTTGATGGACGTTGCACCGCAGCAGATTGCTTCTATAGCAGCTTCATTGATTCCCTTCCTTGAACACGATGATGCTCACCGTGCATTGATGGGTTCAAACATGATGCGCCAAGCCGTTCCTTTGATTCATTCTGAAGCTCCTATTGTAGGTACAGGTATTGAGCGTCAAGTGTGTGTTGATTCTCGCACTATGATATCTGCAGAGGGTGATGGTGTGGTTGAATTTGTGGATGCAACAGTTATCCGTATCAAGTACGATCGCTCAGAAGACGATGATTTTGTTAGCTTTGATTCTGCAGTGAAGGAATATCGTATTCCTAAGTTCCATCGTACGAACCAAAACATGGTCTTTGACCTTCGCCCGATCTGCGTTGTTGGTCAGCGTGTGACAAAAGGCGATATTCTCACAGAAGGTTATGCTACAGAAGATGGTGAGTTGGCTCTTGGCCGTAATCTCCTCGTTGCATACATGCCTTGGAAAGGATACAACTACGAGGATGCTATTGTGCTCAATGAGCGCATGGTTCGTGAAGATATTCTGACTTCTGTTCATGTAGACGAATTCTCCCTCGAAGTTCGCGAGACGAAGCGAGGAATGGAAGAATTGACCAATGATATTCCAAATGTCAGCGAAGATGCAACGAAAGATCTTGATGAGAACGGTATCATCCGTGTAGGTGCTCGCGTTGTGCCTGGTGACATAATGATTGGTAAGATCACGCCGAAGGGTGAGAGCGATCCTACGCCGGAAGAAAAATTGCTCCGTGCTATCTTTGGTGATAAAGCTGGCGATGTTAAGGACGCTTCTTTGAAAGCAAATCCTTCTTTGACAGGTGTTGTTATTGATCGCAAACTCTTTAGTAAGGCTATCAAAACGCGTGCATCTAAGGCAGCAGATAAGATTACGTTGCAGAAACTTGACGATAAGTTCCAAAAGGATACAGAAGAGCTGAAGAATCTTATGATAACCAAGCTTCTTGCTTTGGTAGAAGACCAAAAGATTCTTGGCGTGAAGGATACAATTGGTACAGAAGTAATTGCTAAGGGGGCTAAATTGACTAAGTCTGTTTTAGAAACCCTTGACTTTACTTCACTGCAGCTTAACAACTGGACTACTGATGAGCGTATTAACAATCTTATAAGTCGTCTTGTCTTGAACTATCTCCATAAGTATAACCAGATGGATGCAGAGCTCAAACGAAAGAAGTTCTCTATCACTATAGGTGATGAACTTCCTTCAGGAATCATTCAGATGGCAAAGGTCTATATTGCTAAGAAGCGTAAGATTGGAGTGGGTGATAAGATGGCAGGTCGACACGGTAACAAGGGTATTGTTTCCAAGATTGTACGTCAGGAAGATATGCCATTCTTGCCCGATGGCCGTCCAGTTGATATTGTCTTGAACCCGCTGGGTGTGCCTTCTCGTATGAACCTCGGACAGATTTTCGAAGCTGTGCTAGGTGCAGCAGGTTATCGCCTCGGTGTGAAGTTTGCTACTCCTATCTTTGATGGTGCACATCTCGATGACCTTTGCGAATGGACCGACAAGGCAGGCTTACCACGCTATTGTTCTATGCAGCTCTATGATGGAGCAACAGGTGAGGCCTTTGACCAGAAGGCAACTGTTGGTATGACCTATATGTTGAAACTCGGTCACATGGTTGAAGATAAGATGCACGCACGTTCTATTGGTCCGTACTCTCTCATTACTCAGCAGCCCCTTGGTGGTAAAGCACAATTTGGTGGTCAGCGTTTTGGTGAGATGGAGGTTTGGGCACTTGAGGCTTTTGGTGCTTCTCATGTGCTGCAAGAAGTGCTCACTATTAAGTCTGATGATGTAACAGGCCGTGCCAAAGCTTATGAAGCTATCGTTAAGGGCGAACAGATGCCTACTCCAGGTATTCCTGAATCTCTCAATGTCCTGCTCCACGAGCTTCGCGGTTTGGGTCTCAGCATCAAGCTCGACTAATCCCGGAAACTCTTTACACAATTATATATATAGAATATCATGGCTTTTAAAAGAGACAATAAGATAAAGAGTAACTTCACGAAGATTACCATTGGTTTGGCTTCTCCAGAAGAGATTCTAGCAAACTCATATGGTGAGGTTCTGAAGCCTGAAACCATCAACTATCGCACTTATAAACCAGAGCGAGATGGCCTCTTCTGTGAGCGCATTTTCGGTCCAACAAAGGACTATGAATGCCATTGCGGTAAGTACAAGCGTATTCGCTATAAAGGTATTGTTTGTGACCGTTGCGGTGTTGAGGTAACAGAGAAGAAGGTGCGTCGTGAGCGTGCTGGTCACATTGCACTTGTAGTGCCCGTGGCTCATATTTGGTATTTCCGTTCACTCCCCAACAAGATGGGCTACCTTCTTGGGTTGCCTACTAAGAAACTCGACTCTGTCATCTACTACGAACGCTATATCGTTATTCAGCCAGGAGTTTTGGCAGACGATGTTGAGTATATGCAGTTGCTTGAGGAAACGGAATATCTCGAACTCCTTCGCAAACTCCCGAAAGAAAATCAGTATTTGGAAGATACTGACCCCAATAAGTTTATTGCTAAGATGGGTGCAGAGGCTGTTTATGACCTCTTGAGCCGTCTTGATCTTGACCAGATGAGTTACGAACTTCGCGACCGTGCGAATAGCGACTCTTCACAGCAACGTAAATGAGGCCTTGAAACGACTTCAGGTTGTTGAATCTTTCCGTGCAAGCAAAGAAACGAATCGTCCAGAATGGATGATTATGAAGATTTTGCCTGTCACGCCGCCTGATCTTCGCCCACTTGTGCCTCTTGATGGCGGTCGTTTTGCAACGTCGGACTTGAATGATCTCTATCGTCGTGTCTTGATTCGTAACAATCGTTTGAAGCGGCTCATCGAAATCAAAGCTCCCGAAGTAATCCTTCGTAATGAGAAGCGTATGCTTCAGGAAGCTGTTGATAGTCTTTTCGACAACTCTCGTAAGAGTAGTGCCGTCAAGAGCGATAGTAACCGTCCTCTGAAATCTCTCTCAGATGCTCTCAAAGGAAAACAAGGTCGTTTCCGTCAGAACCTTCTCGGTAAGCGTGTAGACTACTCTGCGCGTTCTGTAATCGTTGTTGGTCCTGAGTTGAAAATGGGCGAATGCGGTCTGCCAAAATTGATGGCAGCAGAACTCTATAAGCCGTTTATCATTCGTAAGCTCATCGAGCGCGGTATTGTTAAAACGGTGAAGAGCGCAAAGAAGATTGTAGACCGTCGCGATCCTGTGATTTGGGACATCCTCGAATACGTGATGAAAGGTCATCCAGTGCTCCTCAACCGTGCACCGACTCTTCACCGTCTGGGTATTCAGGCTTTCCAACCGAAACTTATCGAGGGTAAAGCTATTCAACTCCACCCGTTAGCATGTACGGCTTTTAATGCCGATTTCGACGGCGACCAGATGGCAGTTCACCTCCCCTTGAGCAACGAAGCTATTATGGAGGCAGAAGTATTGATGCTTCAGAGCCATAATATCTTGAATCCTGCCAATGGTGCTCCTATTACAGTACCTTCACAGGATATGATTCTCGGTTTGTATTATATCACAAAACTGCGTAAAGGAGCCAAAGGCGAAGGTCTTACTTTCTATGGTGCAGAAGAGGCTATCATTGCTTACAATGAAGGCAAGGTAGACGTTCACGCTCCAGTGAAGGTTATCGTTGATGATGTTGACGAGAAAGGCTTCCCACTTCGCCATATGGTTGAAACTTCTGTAGGTCGCGTCATTGTCAACGAGATCATACCTCAAGAGGTTGGTTTCTTCAATGGCATCATTTCTAAGAAGTCTCTGCGTGATATCATCGCACGCGTAATTAAGACTGTAAACATGGCTCGTGCTTGCGAATTCCTGGATGGTATCAAGAATCTGGGTTATCGTAAGTCGTACGAAGGTGGTCTTTCATTCAACCTTGATGATATCATCATCCCTGTTGAGAAGAAAGAGATTGTGCAGCGTGGTAACGATGAGATTGATCAGATTACCTCCAACTATAATATGGGTTTCATTACCGACAAGGAGCGTTACAATCAGGTAATTGATACGTGGACCCACGTTAATACCGACTTGAAGAAGACATTGATGAAACAGATGACAGAAGCCGACCAAGGTTTCAATGCCGTGTTCATGATGTTGGATTCTGGTGCCCGTGGTTCTGCTGATCAGATTGCTCAGTTGGCAGGTATGCGTGGTTTGATGGCTAAGCCCCAAAAAGCTGGTGCAGAAGGAGCGCAAATTATTGAGAACCCAATTCTTTCTAACTTCAAGGAAGGTATGAGCGTGTTGGAGTACTTTATCTCTACCCACGGTGCTCGTAAGGGTTTGGCCGATACCGCTTTGAAGACTGCCGATGCTGGTTATCTGACGCGCCGTTTGGTGGATGTTAGCCATGATGTGATTATCAATGAAACAGACTGTGGCACACTCCGTGGCCTCGTATGTACAGCCCTTAAAGATGGTGATGAAATTATCTCTTCTTTGGGTGAGCGTATTCTTGGACGTGTAAGTGTTCACGATATTATTCACCCAACAACTGGTAAGCTTATCGTTGCTGCAGGTGAAGAAATCACCGAAGCCATTGCAGATGAAATCGAAGCAAGTCCAATCGAGAGTGTTGAGATTCGTTCGGTTCTCACTTGTGAGAGCAAGCACGGCGTTTGTCAGAAGTGTTATGGTCGCAACTTGGCTACCCATCGCTTAGTGCAGATGGGAGAACCTGTAGGTGTCATTGCAGCACAGTCTATTGGTGAACCGGGTACACAGCTGACTCTTCGTACGTTCCACGCTGGTGGTATTGCTTCTAACGATGCCGCTAAAGCAACCATTGTTTCTAAGCAAGATTGTCGAGTAGAATTTGATGAACTTCGTACGGTAGAAATTACCAACGAAGACGGAAGTGCCGGAAAGGTTGTTGTGGGACGTTTGGCTGAAGTTCGTTTTGTGGACGAGCATACAGGTATCGTTCTTTCAGCTCAGAATGTACCTTATGGTTCTCAACTCTTTGTTAAGGACAAAGATCACGTTGAAAAGGGCACAGTGATTGCCAAGTGGGACCCCTTCAATGCTGTGATTGTAACAGAATTCTCAGGTAAGATTCGCTTCAATGATATTATTGAAGGTATAACCTATCGTGTAGAAGAAGACGAAGCTACAGGTTTGCGCGAACGCATCGTAATAGAGTCCAAAGAAAAGAATAAGATTCCTACTGTTGATATTCTTAACGAGAAGGGTGAAATTCTCCATAGCTACAACTTCCCCATCAATGGTCACATTGTTGTTGAAGACGGAGAAGATCTCAAGGCAGGTGCAGTTCTTGTGAAGATTCCACGTGTTGTTGGTAAGGCTGGTGATATTACCGGTGGTCTTCCTCGTGTGACAGAGCTTTTCGAAGCCCGCAATCCGAGCAACCCTGCAGTGGTTAGTGAAATTGATGGTGAGGTAACGATGGGATCACTGAAGCGTGGTAATCGCGAAGTCATTGTAACCTCTAAGCTCGGCGAAATCAAGAAGTACCTCGTACCTCTGTCAAAGCAGATTCTGGTGCAGGAAAACGACTATGTTCGTGCAGGTGAAGCCCTCTCCGATGGTTCTATCACTCCGTCAGACATCCTCTCAATTATGGGTCCGACAGCCGTACAGGAATATATCGTGAATCAAGTACAGGACGTTTACCGTCTTCAGGGTGTGAAGATCAATGATAAACACTTTGAGGTTATCGTTCGTCAGATGATGCGTAAGGTACAGATCAATGATCCAGGTGATACTCGCTTCCTCGAACTTCAGATGGTCGACAAGCTCGACTTTGCAGATGAGAATGATCGCATCTGGGGTAAGAAGGTCGTTGTTGATGCTGGCGACAGTGAAACAATGAAGAAGGGTATGATTGTAACAGCTCGTAAGCTCCGCGATGAAAACTCTCAGTTGAAACGCCGCGACCTCAAGCTCGTTAAGACTCGTGATGCTGTTGCAGCAACGTCCACTCAGGTGCTTCAAGGTATCACACGCGCAGCATTGCAAACTAAGAGCTTCATGTCGGCTGCTTCCTTCCAGGAAACAACCAAGGTGCTCAACGAAGCTGCCATCAGTGGTAAGACCGACCAGCTCGAAGGTATGAAAGAAAACGTTATCTGTGGTCACCTCATCCCAGCAGGTACAGGTATGCGTGAGTTCAGTCACCTCATTGTTGGCGATATGGATGATTATCGACGTATGCAAAAAGAAGAAGCAGAAGCGTAAATCCACTTCTTCGTTAAATATCTTATAAGGAGTGCCGCTCTCAAAACGAGGGCGGCACTCCTTATTCTATCGACCTTTTTTAGGTCAAATCCTTTCAGAGGGAATCCTCCCTAAAAATGTGCCATCTCTTGCAGACAGTTCAATATCCTTATTGGGTCAGCTGATACAATAAGCGCGTCAGCTGATAACCTTATTGTTTTCTCAAACACAATAAAGATATTTTTTGCTATACTTATCATTGTTATCTAAGTCCTCTTATAAAAATCTCTTTTACGCCTCAAACCTTTTGCCCATCCTGCATAGAGTTTTCAAGTAAATAAAAAGCGGACAACCTAATTAGGTTGTCCGCTTTATTTTATGGACAGCTATTTTTAAGCGTTACCTTGGGGAACACCGAAAGGATTTGCCGTTTTGCTACCAGCCTGTGCCAACTCAGGAAGTTCTATAGGACCAAACTGAGCTTCATATTTCTGCACATTATCTTGCAAAGCTGCCAGCAAACGCTTAGCATTTTCAGGAGCCAACATTATACGAGCCACTACTGGAGCCTTAGGCATACCAGGGAGAACACGAACAAAGTCGGCAATGAACTCTGCATGAGAGTGTGACAGAATTGCAAGGTTTGCATAGTTGCCCATTGCAACTTCTGGAGTCAGTTCAATCTGGAGCTGACCATCTTGAGGATTGTTTTGATCTTCCATTTTAGTCAAAGTGTTTATTATTAAAGATTTGTCTGTTTTTGCTACTTGTATACGACAAAAGTAGGCTATAAAACTCAAAAAGCCAAGTAAAAATACTGATTTTTGATGAAGACTCAATAAAAATATGTAGTTTTTTGTTGAAAGGTTTGCACATATCAAAAATTATATTGAATTTTGCAGCGTCTAATTAGACACTTAAAGAACTCGATAGAAATATATATAAAACTTAAGATAACTAATAAGTAGAAATACTAAATCATTAATTTTTTTATTTAACTATGCGTAAATTATTTACATTGATTGCAGCAAGTGCAATGGTACTTGGTGCAAACGCACAGGGCTACGAAGGCAACAAGTTCTTCGACAATTGGTCTTTTGGTGTAGAAGGTGGTGTTACTACTGCTACTACTGCTCTTCATCAGATGGAAGGCTCCCACAAGGCTTGGAAGCAAGGTGCATTCTTCGGTGGCATGCGTGGTATTGCAGGTGCTGAATTAACGAAGCAGATCGTTCCTGCTTTCGGTATCGCAGTTCAGGATCACGCAGCTTTCAACTGGACAGACTCTAAGACTGTTGTTGACTACAACGACTTGGTAGTTTTGGGTAAATTGAACTTCATGAACTTCTTCGGTGGTTACACGGGTACTCCGCGTACTTTCGAACTTGAAGGTGTATTCGGTGGTGGCTGGCGCTACTTTTTCAATAAGAACGCTAACTACATCAACAACTCTTCTGTTAATAAGTTCGTGAAAGAAGACGGAACTGGCCGTAATGACTTCATTGCAAAGGCTGGTTTGAACCTGTTGTTCAACCTCGGTGAAAGTAAGGCTTGGACTATCGCTGTTAAGCCAGCTATCGTTTGGGATCTTGACTACTTCTCTTATCGTGGTAACGATCCTTATAATGGCGCTCGCTTCAATTTGCACCACAGCAACATCGAGCTCATGGCTGGTGTTACTTACCACTTCAAGAGTTCTAACGGCGCTCACCACTTCACTGTTGTTACTCCGCGCGACCAAGCTGAAATCGATGGTCTGAACGCACGTATCAACGACCTCCGTGGTCAGCTCGCTGATAAGGATTCTCAGCTCGACGCAGCTAATCGTCAGATTGCTGACCTCCAGAACCAGCTCAACGACTGCCGCAACCAGAAGCCAGTTGTTAAGGTGAAGGAAGAAACTAACCGTCTGATGGAATCTGCTGTTACTTTCCGTCAAGGTAAGAGCGTTATCGACGCTTCTCAGATGCCTAACGTAGAGCGCGTTGCTATCTACCTCAAGAATCATTCTGCAGCTACTGCTACTATCAAGGGTTACGCTTCTCCCGAAGGTCCTCTTGATCTGAACATGCGCCTTGCAGAGGCTCGTGCTAATGCTGTTAAGACAATGCTCGTTAACAAGTACAAGATCGCTGCTAAGCGTCTGACTGCTGAAGGTCAGGGTATCGGTAAGATGTTCTCTGAACCAGAATGGAACCGCGTTGCTATCAGCACTATTGATGAGAAGTAAGAATTAGACTTACATTAGATTTTTATATGAGAGCTGGAAGATTTCTTCCAGCTCTTTTTATATTATGCATTGAAATATTTAGGGAAAAGCATTCACTGCACGGGGGCTATTTGTTTTATCTATACATTAAAGTGGTATAAATAATATTAAAAGCGTTGTGGTAGATTACTGGAATAACTAATTTCGCAGATGAAATTTAATTATCGTATATAACAATGGAAAAAATTAAGGCAGCAATAGTTGGCTATGGTAATATTGGCCACTATACATTGCAGGCTCTTGAGGCTGCACCCGATTTCGAACTTGTAGGTATTGTTCGTCGTCATCCCGAAGAAAAACAACCACAAGAACTTGCCTCTTACAAGGTAGTGAAAGATATACAAGAACTCGGTCAGGTAGATGTGGCTATTCTTGCAACTCCCTCACGCAAGGTTGAAGAAACGGCTAAGCCTATTCTGGCTTTGGGAATCAATACCGTTGATAGTTTCGATATTCACACAGAAGTGTTAGCACTTCGTTCAAAACTTTCTGCTGCTGCGTTGGCACATAAAGCAGTAAGTATCATCTCTGCTGGTTGGGATCCAGGTACCGATTCTATTGTTCGCACAATGTTACAGGCCATTGCGCCAAAGGGTGTGACATATACAAACTTCGGTCCAGGTATGAGTATGGGTCACACAGTGGCTGTGAAAGCAATCAAAGGTGTGAAAGCAGCTCTTTCCATGACGATTCCTCTCGGTACCAGCATTCATCGCCGCATGGTTTATATCGAATTGGAAGAAGGCGCTGACTTCAAAGAAGTGGAAGCAGCTATCAAGAATGATCCTTATTTCGTACATGATGAGACTCACGTTCAGCAGGTCCCTTGTGTGGACGATGTGATTGATATGGGACATGGTGTAGATCTTACGCGAAAAGGCGTTAGCGGAACAACTCAGAATCAGCTGTTCGAATTTAAGATGCATATCAATAATCCCGCACTTACCGCTCAAATCCTTGTTTGTTCAGCTCGTGCAACAATGCGTCAGCAACCTGGCTGCTATACTATGCCTGAAGTTCCAGTTATCGATCTGCTGCCTGGAGATCGTGACCAGCTCATCCCACAATTAGTTTAGTGTGTTAAATAAAAATAGAAAAATCGGGGCGAAGTGATCCACTTCGCCCCGATTTTGCATTTATTTTTTATGGTTCGTCAAGCCATGGCACTTGTTGTTTGTTTCGTTTCCACGTTGGGCGTTGTGCCTTGTAGGCGCGCAGAGAATCGGATAGTTCCTGCGCAAGTTGTTGTGTTAAATCGGGTAGGGCAGCAGAAACATCATTCCGTTCGCCAATATCTTCCTTGATATTAAACAGTCGCTTTTCACGTGTTTCCCAAAAATAAACAAGATGATAGTCACCTTTCATGATAGCCGAGTAAGCTCCGTAACCCTCTTCGCGTGAGACACCCGTTGTCCAGATGTTAGGGAAATGCCAAATGAAAGTGCGTTCGCGCCGTTTGTTCGGTTGTTTTAGAAGGTCAACAAAACTAACTCCATCCACATTTTGCAATGTTCTGTAGTTTCTCACGCCGGCCATCTCCAGAAGAGATGGGAAGAAATCTTCTATCATAACGCGGTTATCGTTAGACGTTCCAGCTTTTGTAACTTTGGGCCAATAAACAATCATTGGCTCTTTTATTCCACCCAGGTAAGCCGAACCCTTGCCAGCTCGCGCGGGCCAATTCTGATCATAGTCTTCTCTTCCTTGTCTGACGGCCACACCCTGTCCACCATTGTCCGACATGAAGATAATGATGGTGTTTTGTGCGGTCTTAGGATGTTGTTCAAGAAAATCCATCAAGTCGCCCAAACTCTTATCCATTCCTTCCACCAGTGCAGCATGATTTATCTCACTTTTGTTGAGCCGCGCCTTTAACTGTTCGTCATAAACGCCCTGTCCGTCACGATCTTGGTAGTTGCTGGTGAATCGGATGTCAGGTTGGTAAGGTATGTGGATGGCATAGTGTGACATATAGAGAAAAAAAGGCTTCTTTTCAGCAATGGGCTTTTTGAGATGGTCTATTGCTTCGAGCGTTAAAGCTTCTGTGAGAAAAGTTCCTTTTTCGTAGTATTTTTCTAAACCGCCCACGTGAAAATCTCCACGGCCGTAATTGTCTGCTGCCAAGTAGCTGCCCGGACCACCATTTGCAGCCCCAGCAATGTTTACATCGAATCCCATCTCTGTAGGGTTTTCTCCAGGTGTCTGCTGCGCACCAAAGTGAGCTTTGCCACAAAGGATGGTATAATATCCATGATCGTGTAGAAGTTGAGGAAGCGGAGTGATAAAAGTAGCTCGTCCGAAATTAGCATAGTTCTGCGCCTTTTCTGGTTGAATGCCATTACAGTTCCATTCGGGCAAATCAATAGAGTCGCTGGGAGAGTCCGTTGTTCGGTTGAAATGAATCGTCCAATTTGTCACGCGATGGCGTGCTGCATTCATTCCCGAGAGGAGCGAACAGCGCGACGGAGAAGATATTGCACACGCATAGGCTTGGGTGAATTTTACGCCCATATTGGCAAGTCGCTCCATGTTTGGTGTATGGTAGCGATTGTTGAGCGGTGTGGGATGTTCCCAGAAAGGAACAGATGTTTCTTGCCATCCCATGTCGTCTACTAGAAAAAGAACGATATTGGGACATTGTCGGGCCTGCATAGGAAGGCTTAGTGCAAAACCTGCTAAAGCCATTCCAAAAAACGGATAAAAGTTCTTCATATATGTGTTTATGAAATGCGTTAGATGTTATGATTGCAAATATACATCTTTGTGAGGTAAAACTTATTCTGTGCCTCCATACAAAACGCAAAAAAATCACGAGTGAAACCTTTCGTGAGAGTTTTTATATTTATGATCTGCGATACATCTTTAGAGGAATGGAGAAGAAAAACCTCGTTCTGATGTTTTCTATGCTGATGTATAAATGAAGAAAAATCATAGTGAGTCTTGACGAAAAAATAGAACACAAAGCTCCGAGGAAGTGTCCTCTGAATGGATGAAAGAGAAAAAGATACTAAATATAAGTTGTTGAAATCTTGTTCGTTCAGATTGTTTTTCATAATTTTGCAGCCGCTAAGGCATGTTGTATGCCTACATCTCAAGTAAGAAAAATAAAACAAATATATAAACAATTAAAAATCAACAAAATGCCTACTATTCAACAATTAGTAAGAAAGGGTAGAACAGCAGAAACGGCTAACTCCAAGTCGCCTGCTCTTGATTCTTGCCCACAGCGTAGAGGCGTGTGCGTTCGTGTTTATACCACAACGCCGAAGAAGCCTAATTCAGCAATGCGTAAGGTGGCTCGTGTTCGTTTGACGAACTCTAAGGAAGTCAACTCTTACATCCCCGGAGAGGGACACAACTTGCAGGAACACAGCATCGTGCTGGTTCGTGGCGGTCGTGTGAAAGACCTCCCTGGTGTTCGTTATCACATCGTTCGTGGTACGTTGGATACTGCTGGTGTTGCTAACCGTACGCAGCGTCGTTCTAAATACGGTGCTAAGCGTCCTAAAGCAGCTAAGAAGTAATTAGAAATAAAAAGTTTGGTTTGCAGAAAGGTTGAGTAAACATCGCAACGGCGAGTTGAAGAACAAAGATGCAGCCCATTAAAACCAATAAGAAAAATGAGAAAAGCTAAACCAAAAAAACGTTTGATCCTTCCGGATCCCGTTTTCGGAGACCAGAAGGTTTCCAAGTTTGTGAATCACCTGATGTACGATGGTAAGAAGAATATCTCTTATGAGATTTTCTACAATGCTTTGAACCTCGTAGGTGAGAAGATGAAGGACAATGAAAAGTCTCCGCTGGAGATTTGGAAAGCTGCCCTCGATAAAATCACTCCGCAGGTAGAGGTGAAGAGCCGCCGTATTGGTGGTGCTACTTTCCAAGTGCCTACAGAGATTCGTCCCGACCGCAAAGAGAGCATCTCTATGAAGAATATGATTGCTTTCGCTCGTAAGCGCGGAGGTAAGACTATGGCTGATAAGCTCGCTGCCGAAATCATGGATGCATTCAATGAGCAGGGTGGCGCATTCAAGCGTAAGGAAGATATGCACCGCATGGCTGAGGCTAACCGTGCATTCGCTCACTTCAGATTCTAAACAGCAAGTAGCATAAAATAAACAATGGCAAAACAAGATCTTCATTTGACGCGTAATATCGGTATCATGGCCCACATTGATGCTGGTAAAACGACTACATCCGAACGTATCCTTTCTACACTGGTAAAACTCACAAGATTGGTGAGGTTCACGACGGTGCAGCAACAATGGACTGGATGGCCCAAGAGCAGGAGCGCGGTATCACTATTACTTCCGCTGCTACAACATGTTCTTGGAACTGGAATAATAATTCTTATAAGATCAACTTGATTGACACTCCGGGACACGTTGACTTCACAGCTGAGGTTGAGCGTTCTCTTCGTGTTCTTGATGGTGCTGTAGCTACTTACTCTGCTGCCGATGGCGTTCAGCCGCAGTCTGAGACTGTTTGGCGTCAGGCTGATAAATACAACGTACCCCGTATTGGTTATGTGAACAAGATGGACCGTTCTGGTGCAGATTTCTTTGAGACTGTACGCCAGATGAAGGACCTCCTCGGCGCAAACCCTGTCCCTGTTCAGATTCCTATCGGTGCAGAAGAAAACTTCAGGGGTGTTGTAGATCTCATCAAGATGAAGGCTATCCTTTGGCACGATGAGACAATGGGCGCAGACTACGATATAGAAGACGTTCCCGCAGAACTTGTTGAAGAAGCTCAAGAGTGGCGCGACAAGATGCTCGAGGAAGCTTCTAACTTCGACGAGGACCTCATGACGAAGTATTTCGACGATCCTTCTACTATCACTGAAGAAGAAATCATCGCAGCTCTTCGCAAGGGTACCGTATCTATGGAGATTACTCCTATGCTTCTCGGTTCTTCTTACAAGAATAAGGGTGTTCAGCCTTTGCTCGACTACGTTTGTGCTTTCCTTCCCAGCCCTATGGATGCAGTCAACATTGTTGGTACGAATCCTGACACAGGCGAAGAAGAAGATCGTAAGCCAAGCGAAGACGAACCTACTTCAGCTCTCGCATTTAAGATTGCTACTGACCCATATATGGGCCGCCTCGTATTCTTCCGCGTTTATTCTGGTAAGATTGCAGCAGGTTCTTATATCTACAACAGCCGTTCTGGCAAGAAAGAGCGTATCAGCCGCCTCTTCCAGATGAACTCCAACAAGGAAATTCCAATGGAGAGCATCGACGCAGGTGATATCGGTGCAGGTGTAGGTTTCAAGGATATCCACACTGGTGATACTCTTTGCGACGAAGCACACCCCATCGTTCTCGAATCTATGGACTTCCCCGATCCCGTTATCGGTATCGCTGTTGAGCCTAAGACTCAAAAGGATATGGACAAACTCTCTCTCGGTTTGCAAAAGCTGGCAGAAGAAGATCCAACCTTTACCGTTCGTACTGACGAGCAGAGTGGTCAGACCATTATCTCTGGTATGGGTGAGCTTCACCTCGATATTATTATCGACCGTCTGAAGCGTGAGTTCAAGGTAGAATGTAACCAAGGTAAACCTCAGGTTAACTATAAGGAAGCTATCACGAAGACTGTTAACCTCCGCGAAGTTTATAAGAAGCAGAGTGGTGGTCGCGGTAAGTTTGCAGATATTATCGTTAACGTTGGTCCAGTGGATGAAGACTTCAAGGAAGGCGGGCTCCAGTTTGTCAACAAGGTTACTGGTGGTAACATTCCTAAGGAGTTCATTCCTAGCGTACAGAAGGGTTTGAAAGTGCAATGAAGGCCGGTGTGCTCGGTGGCTTCCCTCTCGATAGCCTCAAAGTAGAGTTGCTTGATGGTTCATTCCACCCCGTTGACTCTGACCAGTTGTCATTCGAAGTTGCAGCCCTCCAGGCTTACAAGAACTCTTGCGCGCAAGCAGGTCCTGTTCTGATGGAACCAATTATGGCTCTCGAAGTTGTAACGCCAGAAGAGAACATGGGTGATGTTATCGGCGACTTGAACAAGCGTCGTGGTCAGGTTGAAGGTATGGAGAGCAGCCGTAGCGGTGCTCGTATCGTAAAGGCTAAGGTGCCTCTCGCAGAAATGTTCGGTTATGTAACAGCTCTGCGTACTATCACCTCTGGTCGTGCAACGTCTTCTATGACATACCACCACCACGCTCCTCTTTCTTCTTCTATTGCACGTGCAGTACTTGAGGAAATCAATGGTCGCGTAGACCTCATCAAGTAAAAACTTTTTTCACTACTGTCCAGACGGCAGGCTAACGAATGACTCTTAGCCTGTACGTCTCCGACAGATTATTCAAAACAAATAAAGACAATGAGTCAGAAAATTCGTATTAAGCTGAAAAGCTACGATCACACTCTTGTTGAGAAATCAGCAGAGAAGATCGTTAAGAATGTGAAGGCAACCGGCGCTATCGTTAGTGGTCCGATTCCTCTCCCCACGCGCAAGCGCATCATCACTGTAAACCGTAGTACGTTCGTAAACAAGAAATCTCGTGAGCAGTTCCAGGTTTCCACTTACAAGCGTCTCATTGATATTTACAGCGCAACTCCTAAGACGGTAGATGCTTTGATGAAGCTTGAACTTCCGTGCGGTGTTGAAGTTGAAATCAAGGTGTAGTCGTTAGGCTCACTGTTTAAAACAGTATAGCTCCTTTTTCTTATTTTGTAGGAAAAGGAGCTTTTATATACTCTTTTAGAAAGGATAGTAGTAATAATAATAGAGAGTAATAAATTTACCCTTATAGCTTTGCGCTTATTTTGTAAGAGTCACTTAGCTGTGTTACAGCAAATGATATAATTTTTTTCTTTTTGGATTTTTTTACTTTCGTATAGAGATGAACAATGATGGATGTAAGAGATGATAAAAAAACTATCTTTGATATTATTTCTATGGATTTTGCTGGAATCCTTCTTGGAATATTAGCATTAATTTTATCTATAAATAATTGAAATTTTTATGAATACAGAACTTAAGAGATATGTGTACCCACGCTGTGAAGTGTATTTTTTTGAGAGCGGGCAGCCTTTGGCAGGATCTGGGCCTAAAAACGTAGGATTTGATGTAAGCGTGATTCCTCCTGATGAGGATGATGACGATACAGAATTGGTTGGAGAAACTCGCAAACATTCAAGCGAGCGTAATCTTTGGTCTGACTAAGAATATCGTTGACGAAGAATTTATATTTGCAAAAAAATCCCCTTTCTATTTCTGGAATAGGGGATTTTTGTTTTGTATAATTCAAACTGTTGTCCTATGCTAAGCTAATGGTTAAATAGAGTGTAGTGGGGGAGGCTATGCGTGATGTCTTGCTATGGTTTCCTATGTAGGAGGAACCTTGCTATAGCTGTTCTCAATCATTCTTTGGCAGCGAGAGAGGGTGGAGAGTATAAAAAATATCCTTATTGGATTTGCTGATACAATAAGGCTGTGAGCTGAAAGGCTTATTGTGTCGGCTGACGCGCTTATAGTAGCAGCTGACGCAGTAGGAGAATCAGAATGTAGAAGAAATGTCTACTCTTCTTCTGGAGTTATTTTTTTTGTTGTCACCTCATCATATCGACACCGTTGATATTTAAGGCCTTGAAAACGTTTGTGTTAAGAGTGTGACAACAGTGTGACGATAAAATGAAGAGGAAAGACTGTTGCAGCGCATTGTAAATGCTTACTTTCCAAGTTGCTTTGCTCATGTGTGACAACGTGGAAACAAAAAAAAGTTCTTTTTCTTTTGTAGCAGAATAAGGATCCAATCTGTCACCCTTTTGGGTGAAGATTTACCGTTGAGTATGGTTGAAGTAGTCCTCATGTCCTTCTTGTGTATAGTTCGACTCTCTTATTAGAGAAGTTCGTTTTTGCATTGGTTTTTGCAATGCAGAGATTCGGATGTACCTCCTAAATAGCTGAAATAAAAATAATTGGAGAAATTCTTTGTGAAATAAAAATAAGTTTTGTAATTTTGCACCCGCGAAAAGTAGGAAACGTTAGATACCTGCTTTATTATAAGGGCGTTAAGCCTAATAGTTGTGAGAGCAACATGCGCCCCACTTCTCAGTCGCGATGGGATTTGGGCTACGCACAAAATAGATTTTAATATTTTTATTTACATAAATTAATCAAGCTGAAATGCCAGGATTATTAGGAAAGAAAATCGGAATGACATCCGTTTTCAGTGCCGACGGCAAGAACGTGCCGTGCACTGTTATCGAAGTAGGTCCTTGCGTGGTAACTCAGGTGAAGAACGTTGAGAAAGATGGATATGCTGCCGTTCAGGTAGGTTTCCAGGAAGCAAAAGAGAAAAATACTTCTGCTCCCCTTCTCGGTCACTTCAAGAAAGCTGGTACCACTCCCAAGCGCCACTTGGCTGAGTTCACAGGTTTTGACAAGGAACTGAATTTGGGCGACACCCTCAGTGTTTCTGATGTTTTTACGGACGAAGATTTCGTTGATGTAGCAGGAACTTCTAAGGGTCATGGTTTCCAGGGCGTTGTTAAACGCCACGGTTTCGGCGGTGTTGGTCAGATGACTCACGGTCAGGATGACCGTCAGCGTAAACCGGGTTCTATCGGTGCCTGCTCTTACCCTGCAAAAGTTTTCAAGGGTATGCGCATGGGTGGCCAGATGGGCGGAAAGCGCGTCACCACTCAAAACCTGAAAGTTTTAAAAGTTATCCCTGAGCACAACTTACTCTTGATCAAGGGTTCAGTTGCAGGATGTAAAGGTTCAATCGTAATTGTTGAAAAGTAATGGAAGTTAGCGTATTTAATATCAAAGGTGAAGATACCGGCAGAAAAGTTACTCTGAACGATTCTGTTTTCGGCATAGAGCCGAATGACCACGCCATCTACCTCGACGTGAAACACTACATGGCAGCTCAGCGCCAGGGTACGGCAAAGTCTAAAGAAAGAAGCGAACTGAGCGGTTCTACTAAGAAGCTCGGCCGTCAGAAAGGCGGTGGCGGTGCACGTCGTGGTGATATCAATTCACCGGTGCTCGTTGGTGGTGCTCGCGTGTTCGGTCCGAAGCCCCGCAACTATAGCTTCAAGCTCAACAAGAAGGTGAAGGCTCTTGCTCGCCGTAGCGCTCTTAGCTACAAGGCACAGGAGAACGCTATTGTTGTTGTTGAAGACTTCAATCTGGAAGCTCCCAAGACGAAGAGCTGTGTTGAGTTTACAAAGAATCTCAACGTTGCCGATAAGAAGGTGCTCGTAGTTTTGCCAGAATCAAACAAAAATGTATATTTGTCAGCTCGCAACTTGCAGAATGTTCGCGTTGCCAACGCAGCAGAACTCAACACATATCGTGTTTTGGATGCTAGCGTAATGGTTGTAACAGAGAACGCTCTGAAAGGTATTGAAGCTGTCTTAACCAGTAAGCTACGAAGTAAGATATGGCATTCATTATCAAACCTATCGTCACTGAGAAGATGACGGCTCTGACAGAGAAGGAAAATAAGTTCGGCTTCATCGTAAAGCCCGAAGCAAATAAAGTCCAGATTAAGTCGGAGATTGAAGCTCGCTACAATGTTCACGTCACAGCAGTTAACACTATGGTTTATGCTGGTAAGAACAAGTCACGTTATACTCGTGCTGGTCTCGTACGTGGTCGTAGCAATGCCTTTAAGAAGGCAATCGTAACCCTGAAAGAGGGCGAAACTATCGATTTTTATAGCAATATCTAAATAACTGATGGCAGTACGTAAATTTAAGCCCACTACACCGGGCCAGAGACACAAAGTTATTGGTACGTTCGAAGAAATTACTGCATCCGTACCAGAAAAATCTCTCGTTTACGGTAAGCGTGTAAGCGGTGGTCGCAACAACGTCGGTAAGGAAACCATGCGTTACCTCGGCGGTGGCCACAAGAGAAAATATCGCTTCATCGACTTCCGACGTGAGAAAGATGGTGTACCCGCAGTCGTTAAAACAATCGAGTACGATCCGAACCGTTCAGCTCGTATCGCTCTTTTGTTCTACGCAGACGGTGAAAAGCGTTACATTATCGCTCCCTAATGGATTGAAAGTAGGCGACCAGCTCATGTCTGGTGCTGAAGCAGCTCCCGAAGTTGGTAATGCTCTTCCTTTGAAGAACATCCCCGTAGGTACCGTTGTTCACAACATTGAGCTCCGTCCGGGTCAGGGCGCATTGCTCGTTCGTAGTGCAGGTAACTTCGCACAGCTGACATCACGCGAAGGTGACTATTGTGTTATCAAGTTACCTAGCGGTGAAACTCGTAGAATCTTAGGTGCTTGCAAGGCTACGATTGGTAGCGTCGGCAATTCTGATCATGCTCTTGAATCCTCCGGTAAGGCAGTCGTTCACGCTGGTTGGGTCGTCGTCCTCACAACCGTGGTGTTGTTATGAACCCTGTTGATCACCCAATGGGTGGTGGTGAAGGCCGCCAGAGTGGTGGACACCCACGTTCACGTACTGGTTTGTATGCTAAGGGCTTGAAGACAAGAGCTCCGAAGAAGCAGTCGAACAAGTACATTATCGAAAGACGTAAAAAGTAACCTAAAGATTAAAGTATGAGTCGTTCACTTAAAAAAGGTCCGTACATCGCAGTTTCTCTCGAGAAGAAGATTCTCGCCATGAACGAAAGTGGCAAGAAGAGCGTTGTTAAAACATGGGCTCGCGCATCAGTGATTTCTCCCGACTTCGTCGGTCACACTGTAGCAGTTCATAACGGCAATAAATTCATCCCCGTCTATGTTACCGAGAACATGGTAGGCCACAAGTTCGGTGAATTTGCACCGACACGTAAGTTTGGTGGTCACGCTGGTAACAAACGATAGGCTTTCAATCCAGTAATAAAAAGTAAAAAGATAAATGGGAGCAAGAAAAAAATTAGCGGCTAACGCTAGAAAAGAAGCCCTGAAGACCCAATATTTCGCTTCACTGCGAAATGTTCCCTCCTCTCCCCGCAAAATGCGCTACGTCGTTGACATGGTTCGCGGCATGGAAGTAAACCGCGCATTGGCAACTCTCCGCTTCTCTAAGAAAGCAGCAAGCTTGGATGTTGAAAAACTTCTTCGCAGTGCAATCGCTAACTGGGAGCAGAAGAACGACCGCAAGGCAGAGGATGGCGAATTGTTTATCACCAAGGTTTTTGTTGACGAAGGCGTAACGCTGAAGCGTATGCGTCCAGCACCTCAAGGTCGCGGTTACAGAATTCGCAAACGTTCAAACCACGTGACTCTTCACGTAGGAACTAAAACTAATGATTAATCGAAAAGAAGTATGGGACAAAAAGTAAATCCGATAAGTAACCGACTTGGAATTATTCGTGGTTGGGATTCTAACTGGTTCGGCGGTTCTAACTTCGGCGATCGTATTCTCGAAGATAGCAAACTCCGTAAGTATCTCGATGCACGTCTTGCTAAAGCCAGCGTTTCACGCATCGTGATCGAGCGTACCCCAAAACTCATTACGATTACTGTATGCACCGCTCGTCCGGGCATCATCATTGGTAAGGGTGGTCAGGAAGTTGACAAGCTCAAGGAAGAACTTAAGAAAATCACAGATAAGGACGTACAGATTAACATCTTCGAAGTGCGCAAGCCGGATCTCGATGCAAACATCGTTGGCCAAAGCATCGCTCGCCAGATTGAAGGTAAAGTAGCATATCGTCGCGCCATCAAAATGGCTGTTGCTAATGCTATGCGCATGGGTGCCGAAGGTATTAAGGTACAAGTTTCTGGCCGTCTGAATGGCGCAGAAATGGCACGTAAGGAAATGTTTAAGGAAGGTCGCACTCCGCTGCACACCCTCCGCGCAGACATCGACTACTGCCAGACAGCAGCTCTTACGAAGGTAGGTCTGATTGGTATCAAGGTTTGGATTTGCCGTGGCATCGTTTATGGCAAACGTGACCTCCAGCCAAACTTTACTCCTGAGAAGGAGACCGGCCGTCGCGAAGGTGGCGATCGCCGCGATCGTCGTCGTTTCCGTGGCAACAGAAACAACAACCGTTAATTTCTTTAGAGTATTATGTTACAACCGAAAAGAACAAAATACAGAAGACCGCAAAAAGGCCGTTGCAAAGGTAATGCACAGCGTGGTAACCAGCTGGCATTTGGTAGTTTCGGCATCAAGAGCCTCGATACACACTGGCTCACCGGTCGCCAAATCGAAGCTGCTCGTATCGCAATGACGCGTTATATGCAGCGTGAAGGTCAGAGCTGGATTCGCATCTTCCCTGACAAACCTATCACTAAGAAGCCTGCTGACGTACGTATGGGTAAGGGTAAAGGTGATCCCGTTGGATACGTTTTCCCTATCACTCCAGGTCGCATTATCTTCGAAATCGAAGGCGTTCCCTTCGAAGTAGCTAAAGAAGCTCTTCGCCTTGCAGCACAGAAGCTTCCCGTTACTACCAAATTTGTTGTAAGACACGATTACGATAAAAACGCTTGATTATGAAAATAGCAGAAATCCGTAAAATTGCAGCCAATGAGCTCCAGGAGCGCCTTGACGCAGAGGTTGAAAAATACAACCAGATGCTGCTCAATCACAGCGTTTCTCCTCTGGAAAATCCCGCGCAGATTAAAGAGGCTCGTCGTACGATTGCCAAGATCAAAACGGTGTTGCGCGAAAACGAACTCAACAATAAATAATAGTCCAGAATGGAAGCTAGAAATTTAAGAAAGACAAGACAGGGTGTTGTTGTCAGCAACAAGATGGACAAGACAATTGTTGTTGCAGCAAAGTTTAAGGAGAAACACCCGATTTATGGTAAGTTTATCTCTAAAACGAAAAAGTTCTATGCTCATAACGAGGAGAACGATTGCAATGAAGGCGATACTGTCCTGATCATGGAAACCCGCCCTCTTAGCAAATCAAAGCGTTGGAGAGTTGTTAAAATCGTAGAAAGAGCTAAGTAATTATGATCCAAGTTGAAAGTAAATTGAACGTAGCTGACAATAGCGGTGCTCGTGAAGCAGTCTGCATCCGTGTGCTGGGTGGTACTCGCCGTCGCTACGCTTCTGTAGGTGATGTTATTGTTGTGGCTGTTCACAACATCATCCCTTCAAGTGACCTGAAAAAAGGTGCTGTTTCCAAGGCTTTGATTGTACGCACTAAGAAGGAAATTCGTCGTCCCGATGGTTCATACATCCGTTTCGATGACAACGCTTGCGTTCTTCTGAATAATGCTGGCGAAATCCGCGGTAGTCGTATCTTCGGTCCTGTTGCCCGTGAACTCCGTGCAACGAACATGAAAGTCGTTTCTTTGGCACCTGAAGTTCTTTAATTCAAAGTAAACAGAAACAGTAATGACTAAGTTACATATTAAAAAAGGCGATACCGTATACGTAAACGCAGGTAAAGCAAAGGGTAAGACGGGCAAGGTTGTCCGCGTACTCGTTGACAAGCAACGCGCTATCGTAGAAGGTCTCAATATGGTTTCTAAAAGCCAGAAGCCGAGTGCCAAAAATCCGCAGGGTGGCATCGTTACGATGGAGGCCCCAATTCATATTTCGAACCTTAACGTGGTTGATCCTAAAGATGGAAAAACTCCTACACGTATCGGCCGCCGCCTGAATGAGGCTGGTAAGTTGGTTCGCTTCGCTAAAAAATCAGGAGAGGAGATCAAGTAATGAGCAATACAGCAAGTCTTAAAAAAGAATATGCAGAGCGCATTGCACCGGCTCTGATGAATAAGTTTAACTACAAGTCAACGATGCAGATTCCCCGTCTGACTAAAATCGTCATCAACGAGGGACTTGGTTTGGCAACAGCCGACAAAAAAGTCATTGACGTAGCTTTGAACGAATTGTCAACAATCACTGGTCAGAAGGCTGTTGCAACAGTTTCTAAGAAGGACGTTGCAAACTTCAAGCTTCGTAAGAAGATGCCTATCGGTGTTATGGTTACTCTCCGTGGTGAGCGTATGTACGAATTCCTTGAGCGTCTGGTTCGCGTGGCTCTGCCCCGTATCCGTGACTTTAAGGGTATCGCAAGTAAGCTCGATGGCCGTGGTAACTATACACTCGGTATTCAAGAGCAGATTATCTTCCCAGAAATTAACATCGATACAATTGAACGCATGACAGGTATGAACATCACGTTCGTTACCACTGCAGCTACCGATGAAGAAGGTTTCGCTCTGCTCAAAGAATTCGGTCTTCCCTTTAATAACGCTAAAAACAACTAATTAAAATATGGCAAAAGAATCAATGAAAGCACGCGAAGTAAAGCGTGCTAAACTGGTAGCCAAATACGCAAAGAAGCGTGCAGCGTTGAAGGAGATTGTTAACAAATCGCAGGATCCTGTAGAAGCTTACGAGGCAGCTCGTAAGCTGCAGGCTATCCCCCGCAATGCTAATCCTATCCGCTTGCACAACCGTTGCAAGTTGACGGGGCGCCCCAAAGGCTATATCCGTCTCTTCGGCTTGTCTCGTATCCAATTCCGCGAGATGGCTTCTAGCGGTCTTATCCCTGGCGTAAAGAAAGCAAGCTGGTAAATTCCTTTTTATTATTATTTAATATTGTCGGGATAGTCCCGATTAATTAAACAACCAAACAAATGACAGATCCAATAGCAGATTTTCTGACGCGGTTGCGCAACGCCATCCAGGCTAAGCATCGTGTGGTTGAAGTGCCCGCATCAAACCTGAAGAAGGACATCACGAAGATTCTCTTCGAGAAAGGTTACATCCTCAACTACAAGTTTGTAGAAGATGGTCCTCAGGGAACAATCAAAATCGCTCTCAAGTATGAGCCTGAAACAAAGGCAAGTGCTATTCAGAGCTTGCAGCGAGTTTCTCGTCCTGGTATGCGTAAGTATACAGGCTACCGCGAAATGCCGAGAGTTATCAACGGATTGGGTATTGCAATCGTATCCACTTCCAAAGGTGTAATGACAAACAAGGAAGCATCCGCTGAGAAGATTGGTGGCGAAGTTCTTTGCTATGTATATTAATTAGGAGGTTAACATGTCTAGAATAGGTAAATTGCCGATTAACATTCCTGCTGGCGTTACAGTTGACGTCAAGGATAATGTAGTGACCGTTAAGGGTCCGAAGGGTGAGCTGTCTCAGACGGTTAATCCCGCTATCTCAGTTTCCCTTGAAGAAGGTCAGATTACTTTCGCTATCAACGAGAACAGCGATGTAGACCAAAAGCAGAAGCAGGCTTTCCATGGCCTCTATCGTGCATTGGTTAATAACATGGTTGTTGGTGTTAGCGAAGGCTATAAGAAAGAGATGGAGCTCGTAGGTGTTGGTTACCGTGTATCTAATCAAGGCAACTTGATTGAATTCTCTCTCGGTTTTACTCACAGCATCTTCCTCCAAGTTCCTGCTGAAATCAAGGTTGAGACTAAGAGCGAAAGAAACAAGAACCCGTATATTAGCCTAGAGTCCTGCGATAAGCAGTTGCTCGGCATGGTTTGCGCCAAAATTCGTTCTTTCCGTATGCCTGAACCTTATAAAGGAAAGGGTATTCTGTATATCGGTGAGCAGATCCGCCGCAAGAGTGGTAAGGCAGCCGGTGCTAAGTAATTTTAATAGAATAAGATTATGACTACAAGAAAAGAACAACGTCGCATTAAAATCAAATATCGGGTACGCAATAAGATCTCTGGTTCTGCGGCTCGTCCCCGTCTGAGCGTGTTCCGCAGCAACAAGCAGATCTATGCACAGATTATCGATGATGAAGCTCAGAAGACGCTTGTTAGCGCTTCTTCTCTCGGTTTTGAAGCCATGCCCAAACAAGAGCAGGCAGAGAAAGTTGGTGAAGCTGTAGCAGCAAAAGCCATCGCAGCAGGTATCACTACGGTTGTTTGACCGTAATGGTTATCTCTATCACGGTCGTGTAAAACAGGTGGCAGATGGTGCCCGCAAAGGTGGACTTAAATTCTAAAGATTATGGCAAACAGAGTAAATGTTAATAGCGAAGAATTAAAGGATAGACTGGTTGCTATCAATCGTACAACAAAGGTTACTAAAGGTGGTCGTACGTTCACGTTTGCTGCTATCGTAGTAGTTGGTGATGGTAAAGGCGTTATCGGTCTGGGCCTCGGCAAGGCTGGTGAAGTTTCTGCAGCCATCGCTAAGGGCGTTGAAGCTGCAAAGAAGAACCTCGTTCAGGTTCCTGTACTCAAAGGTACAGTTCCTCACGAGATGACAGCTCACTATGGTGGTGCAGAAGTTATCATCCTTCCGGCATCTGAAGGTACTGGTGTTGTGGCAGGTGGCGCTATGCGTGCCGTACTCGACAGCGTAGGTATCAAAGACGTTCTGGCAAAGTCGAAAGGCTCTTCAAACCCTCACAACCTTGTGAAGGCAACAATCGCTGCCTTGAGCAATATGCGTGATGCACGTACAGTTGCTAAGCAGCGCGGTGTTTCATTGGATAAAGTATTCAGAGGATAATTCGACTATGGCAACAATAAAAGTAAAGCAGATTAAGAGCAGAATTCATGCTCCTAAAGACCAGAAAAGTACACTTGATGCACTGGGCCTGAAGAAATTATATCGCACTGTAGAGGTTGAGGATAACCCCGTAATGCGCGGTATGATTCGCAAGGTAAGCCATCTGGTTGAGATTGTTGAACAGTAAAAACAAACAGAAAGTCATGAAATTACATACTTTAAAACCCGCGAATGGCTCTACGCATCATGATAAACGAGTAGGTCGTGGTCCAGGCTCTGGCATGGGAGGCACTTCTACTCGTGGTCACAAGGGTGCTAAGTCGCGTTCTGGTTACCACAAGAAGATTGGCTTCGAAGGTGGTCAGATGCCGTTGCAGCGTCGCTTGCCGAAGTTCGGCTTCAAGAATATCAACCGCGTTGAATACAAGGCCATAAACCTCAGTGTTCTGCAGGCTCTCGCTGAGCAGAAGAATTTAGAGAAGATTGGTCGCGAAGAACTGATTGCTGCAGGTTTCATCTCCTCTAAGCAGTTAGTAAAGATTCTTGGTAATGGCGACCTCAAGGCTAAGTTGGCTGTAGAGGCTAACGCCTTCTCCAAGACTGCAGAAGCTGCTATTCAGGCAGTTGGTGGAACCGCAACTAAGATCTAATTATGAAAAAAATAATCGAGACTCTAAAGAACATCTGGAGAATTGAGGATTTGCGTACGCGACTCCTCATTACTCTCCTGTTCATTGCCATCTATCGTTTTGGCTCTTTGTAGTACTGCCAGGCATTGATCCAACTCGTCTTGCAGCTCTGCAGAGTCAAACGGAAAACGGTTTGATGTCCCTGTTGAATATGTTCTCAGGTGGTGCATTCTCTCATGCGTCAGTATTTGGCCTTGGTATTATGCCTTACATCTCTGCATCCATTATTATTCAGATTTTGGCTGTAGCCGTACCGTATTTCCAGAAGATGCAACGTGACGGTGAGAGCGGACAGAGAAAGATCAATCAATACACTCGTTGGTTGACGATAGCAATTCTTTTGTTCCAAGCTCCTACCTATATGATAAACCTTCGTTCACAAGTGGGCCAGAGTGGTGCTTTCATGGTTGGTGATACGTTCTGGTTTATGTTCTCGTCTACGATTATCCTTGCTGCAGGCAGCATGTTCATCCTATGGTTGGGTGAGCGTATAACCGACAAGGGTGTAGGAAACGGTGTTTCTCTCATCATTATGATCGGTATTATTGCACGCTTCCCTGGTGCTATTTTTGAGCAGCTCACATCTTCTATCTCTGGAGCAGAAGGTGGTGGCTTGATAATGTTCCTTTCGAACTTATCGCTCTGCTCTTCGTTATGGCACTGTCTATCCTGCTTGTAAAGGCTACTCGCAAGGTTCCGGTTCAATATGCAAAGCGTATCGAGGGTAACCGTCAGTTTGGCGGAGCACGTCAGTATATTCCGTTGAAGCTATTTGCAGCCAACGTAATGCCGATTATCTTCGCTCAAGCCATTATGTTTATCCCCGCCACCATGATTATGGCGTTCTCTAAGGATGGTTCAAACCCAGTAGGACATCTTCTCTCTGATCAATTTAGCCTTCCTTACAACATCATCTATGTTATCTTGATTGTTCTCTTCACTTATTTCTACACGGCTATCACGATGAATCCCGTGCAGATGGCTGAAGATATGAAACGTAACAGCGGTTTTATCCCTGGCGTAAAGCCCGGTAAAGCTACGGCAGATTATATCGACACAGTTATGACAAGAATTACCTTCCCTGGTTCTCTTTTCATTGCGTTGATTGCAGTTCTTCCTGCATTTGCTGTACTCTTCGGTGTTAAGCAAGGTTTCGCTCAGTTCTTTGGTGGTACCTCATTGTTGATTCTTGTCGGTGTTGTTATCGATACTCTTCAGCAAATTGAGAGCTACATGCTTGTCCGTCATTACGACGGCTTGCTCAACGCTGGGCACACACGCAATCGTTCAAGCGTAGCAGCATATTAAGAAAATTTCCATTTAAACCGATTCGGATGATATATCTGAAAACGGAAGATGAGATAGAGGCGCTGCGAAAAGCAAATCAGCTTGTAGCAGCAACTCTTGCGGAAATCGCAAAAATTGTTCAGCCGGGTGTAACCACCCGCGAGATGGACACCTTGGCTGAACATTTCATTCGCGACAATGGCGCGGTCCCAAGTTTTAAGGGATGTCCTAATCCTTTTGGCCCCGCCTTTCCTGCATCCATTTGTACCTCAGTTAACGACACAATCGTTCATGGTATTCCAGACGATAAACCATTGAAGAATGGTGATATAGTCTCGGTGGATTGCGGAGTTCTCCTAGAAGGCTTCTGTGGAGATTCATGTTACACATTTTGTGTAGGTGAAGTGAAAGCAGAAATCAAGCAGTTACTGTCAGTAACGAAAGAAAGCCTTTATAAAGGAATCGAACAAGCCATTGTAGGCAACCGCTTAGGAGATATAGGATGCGCAGTGCAGCATCATGTCCAGCAATATGGATACGGCGTCGTCCGACAGTATGCCGGTCATGGTATAGGAAAGAAAATGCACGAAGACCCCATGGTTCCTAATTACGGGACAGCAGGCACAGGCCTCGCAATCTCCAATGGACTTTGCATCGCCATAGAGCCAATGATAACAGAAGGAAAAGCTTCCTCATATCTATTGCCCGACCGTTGGAGCGTAAAGACGCGCGATGGCAAAAGTGCTGCACATTATGAGCACACCATAGCTATTCACCATGGCAAAGCCGATATTCTCTCATCATTCGAAGAAGTAGAACAAATAGAAAGAACAAAACATTAATATGTCTAAGCAGTTAGCGATAGAACAAGATGGAACAATTGTTGAAGCATTGAGCAATGCAATGTTCCGCGTAGAGTTGGAGAATGGGCATGAAATAACAGCCCACATCTCAGGAAAGATGCGTATGCATTACATCAAGATCCTTCCCGGAGACAAGGTAAAAGTGGAAATGAGTCCCTACGACCTTTCAAAAGGTAGAATCGTTTTCCGATATAAATAAAAAAGCAAAATAATAATGAAAACAAGAGCATCCTTGAAGAAACGATCCGCCGATTGCAAGATTGTACGTCGTAAGGGTCGTCTGTATGTGATTAACAAGAAGAACCCTAAGATGAAATTACGTCAGGGTTAATCAGTTTTCGCAAAGTAATAAAACAAGTATATGGCAATAAGAATTGTTGGTGTCGATCTGCCTCAGAACAAGCGAGGCGAAATCGCCCTGACCTATATCTACGGATTAGGTCGTAGTAGCGCGGCTAAAATCTTGGATAAAGCCGGTATTGACAGGGACATTAAAGTAAAGGATTGGACTGATGACCAAGCAGCAAAGATTCGTGAGGTTATTGGTGCTGAATACAAAGTAGAGGGTGACCTCCGCAGCGAAATTCAGATGAACATTAAGCGTCTCATGGACATCGGTTGCTACCGTGGTATCCGTCACCGTGCAGGTCTTCCTGTACGCGGCCAGAGCACGAAAAACAACGCTCGTACTCGTAAGGGTCGCAAAAAGACCGTTGCAAACAAGAAAAAGGCTACTAAATAATAATTGATTATGGCAAAGAAAACAGTTGCAGCTAAGAAGCGTAACGTTAAGGTTGACGCAATGGGTCAGCTTCACGTTCACAGCTCTTTCAATAATATTATCGTTTCCTTGTCGAACAGTGAAGGTCAGATTATCAGCTGGTCAAGTTCTGGTAAGATGGGCTTCCGTGGTTCCAAGAAGAACACTCCGTACGCTGCTCAGATGGCAGCACAGGATTGCGCCAAGGTAGCTTTCGACCTCGGTCTTCGTAAGGTGAAAGCTTACGTTAAGGGTCCCGGCAATGGTCGTGAATCTGCTATCCGTGCCATCCATGGTGCAGGTATTGAAGTTACCGAGATTATCGACGTTACTCCGCTGCCTCACAATGGCTGCCGTCCTCCGAAGAGAAGAAAGGTATAATTCCAGTAGCAAGTTGAATTGTTATATTAAAAGCTAAAATTAAAAAAAATGGCAAAATATACAGGTCCTAAGTCTCGCATCGCACGTCGTTTCGGCGAGGCTATCTTCGGTGCTGATAAAGTTCTCGCAAAGCGTAATTTCCCTCCCGGCCAGCACGGCAATGGTCGCCGTCGTAAGAGCTCTGAGTACGGTGTCATGCTTGCTGAGAAGCAGAAAGCTAAGTACACTTATGGTGTTCTTGAACGTCAGTTCCGTAACATGTTTGATAAGGCAGCAGCAACCAGCGGCATTACCGGTGAGATTCTTCTTCAGTATCTCGAATGCCGTCTTGACAATGTTGTATATCGCCTGGGTATCGCTCCTACTCGTGCAGCAGCTCGTCAGCTTGTGAACCACAAGCACATCACTGTTGATGGTCAAGTAGTGAACATTGCTTCTTACAGTGTAAAACCTGGTCAGATCGTTGCTGTACGTGAGAAGTCTAAGAGTCTCGAAGTAGTTGCTGACTCTTTGGCTGGTTTCAACCACAGCAAGTATCCTTGGATCGAATGGGACGAAAGCGTTAAGGGTGGCAAACTTCTGCACATGCCCGAACGTGCTGACATCCCTGAGAATATCAAGGAGCAGCTGATTGTCGAGTTGTACTCTAAGAACTAAAAAGCCTTTCTCCCTTCCCCTCTTTTTTGGAGGGGAGGAGAGGAGGAAACTTTTGGCAAGTCTTTCCCGACTTGTCTCATAGCCTGAAAAGGCTTTACCCAAAAATCCTAAATAAAAAGAATTAATGGCGATATTAGCATTTCAAAAACCTGACAAAGTGATCATGTTGGAAAGCGACGATAAGTACGGAAAATTCGAACTTCGTCCTTTGGAAACGGGCTTCGGTACCACTGTCGGAAATGCCCTCCGTCGCATCCTGCTCTCCTCTCTCGAAGGCTATGCCATCAATACCATCAAGATTGAAGGTGTTGAGCATGAGTTTGCTACCGTGCCTGGAGTCAGCGAGGATGTAACCAACATCATCCTTAACTTGAAGCAAGTACGTTTCAAGAAACTGGTAGAAGAGTACGACACTGAGAAGACCCAGCTAACCATCTCCAACTCCACGGAGTTCAAGGCTGGTGATATCCATCTCAACGGATTTGAAGTGTTAAATCCTGATTTAGTGATTTGTCATTTAGATTCGAAAGCCTCGATGACCATCGAACTGACTGTTAACAAAGGCCGTGGTTATGTCCCCGCTGATGAAAACCGCGACTATTGCTCTGACATCCATCAGATAGCCATCGACTCCATCTACACTCCCATCCGCAATGTTAAGTACAGCGTTGAACCGTATCGTGTTGAGCAAAAGACCGACTACGACAAGCTCGTGCTTGAAATCACCACGGATGGTTCCATCCAGCCAAAAGATGCGCTGAAGGAAGCAGCAAAAATTCTGATCTATCACTTCGCTCTGTTCTCCGATGAGAGTATCACCGCGAGCAACTCAACAAGTGTAGACAATCCACCGATTGATGAGAATACCCTCAAGATGCGTCAGCTCCTCAAGCAGAAGCTCGCCGATCTGAATCTTTCAGTTCGTGCGCTCAACTGTCTCAAGGCAGCCGATGTTGAAACTTTGGGCGATCTCGTTCAGTTCAATAAGTCTGACCTCCTCAAGTTCCGCAACTTCGGTAAGAAATCACTCACTGAGCTTGATGATTTGCTCGAGAGCAAGAATCTGTCGTTCGGGATGGACACAACCCTTTACAAATTGGACAACGATTAATTGAACGACAAAAGTTGTCCGTAAACTCCACCGTTGTTTGCAATCTGCTGAGAGGCCTTAGCTAAGGCCAAAGCCCTCAACTCGACGCAACAACCAACATTCAAAAAAATGAGACATAATAAAAAATTCAACCATCTGAGTCGTACTGCATCCCACAGAAGCGCAATGCTTGCCAATATGGCAGTTTCTCTGATCCAGCACAAAAGAATCACTACGACTCTCGCCAAGGCTAAGGCTCTGAAGAAGTACGTTGAGCCGCTCATCACCAAGAGCAAGAACGACACAACGAACTCTCGCCGCGTTGTCTTCAGCTATTTGAAGGACAAATTCGCTGTTACTGAATTGTTCAAGAATATCTCTGAGAAAGTGGCTAACCGTCCTGGTGGCTACACTCGTATCATCAAGCTCGGCTTCCGCCAGAGTGATGGTGCCGACATGGCTTTCATCGAACTCGTTGACTACGATGAGAACATGGCTAAGGAAGAGAAGAAGGCAAAGCGCACGCGTCGTAGCCGTAAGGCTGCAGCCGCTGAAGCTCCCGCAGCTGAAGCACCTGCAACTGAAACTCCTGCTGAAGAAGCAGCAGCTGAATAATCGACACAATTCTCTATTGCATATTTTAGCCCTGCACAGTGATGTGCGGGGCTTTTTATTTCTATAAACTTTTTGAGTAATTCTCAAATCCTCCATTTTGCTTTTTGTAAAGGTTTGAGAGTTTTATTTAGAATGTTTCGTTATTTTTGTACTGACAGTATGATACTGTCCTAAAAAAGTGTGTAAGCTCCAAAGTTCTTATATTTGTAGTGAATAAAAAAATCAAAGAAAGAACAATGAAGCTTACAAGAGAACAAAGATCGGAATTAATTTCTGAAATGGCCTCAAGTGAGGCAGGTTTTTAAAGAGTTGGTTCGCGTGCTTTTTGGATAGTTTTTTTCCAAGCAGGAGCGCGCCCTCTTTCTCGCGGAACATGCGGGTGAACAAGCCAATGGTTTCCGTCCCCGTCGTTGGCGGGGCCATGGTTGGAGTTTCCAACTTCGCATCCCTCGTACGCGCTCCAATGCTTTTTCAACCAATGATTCTTGGTATTTTTATCCTCTCGGGAGCGTGAGCGCACGCAGCTTTTTTACGAGTTGTATTCCCGTGGACTCTCCTGTGAAGACATTGCCGAGGTGGGTCGCCGCATCTACGGTCACCTTTACAGCAAACAGCAGGTGAGCTATCTGGCTGGGGCTTGTTATAAGGAGATCCAAGAGTGGCTTTCGCGCCAACTTTCTCCTCACTATTTAGCCGTCTACATCGATGCCACGTTCTGTTCCACGCGTCGCGACAGGGAGCGTCTCAAAGGAGGCTTACTACACGATGTTGGGACTACTGCCCGACGGCAGTCGCGAGGTGCTCACGGTGGTAAATCACCCCACAGAAGGCGCAATTGCTTGGGAAATGGAGTTGCAAGCCCTCAAGGAACGCGGTGTGAAACAAATCGACTTGATTATATCCGATGCTTTGAGCGGCATCGAAAATGCGGTATGTTCGGCTTTTTTTCCCACGGCACTGCACCAACTTTGCGTTGTGCATTTCAAACGGAAAGTGTTGAACACCGTCTCCTCGAAAGACAAAGCCGAGGTCGGCGAGGAACTCAAAGCACTCTTTCCCATGGAGCATACCGACATGACACCTCTTGTGGCCTATGAGAATTTGCGTATCTTTGCGCAGCGTTGGGGTAAAAAGTACCCGAGCCTTGCCCGTTTGGGCAATGAGCGCAACGCGGCCTATTTTACCTATTTGAGGTTCTCCGAGAGTGTGCGTCGAATGATTTACTCTACTAACTGGGTGGAACGACTCAATAGAAGTTATAAGCGCACCTTACTCATGCGTGGGGCGATGCCTTCTCCCGCCTCTGTAGTTTATCTCTTGGGATCTGTAGCCAAGGAGAAAACAGAAGGGACGTATGCAAGACGGCTACCGTATTTTGGGGAGTGGAAAATCAGGTAAAATGGCAAAGATATATCAACATCATAAATTTCCCCCATGCTTGGGAAACCCAAGCATGGGGGAAAGGACGAGGAGAATCTTACACACTTTTTCAGACATTACCAGAAAGCAAGTGGCTGTGTTAATAAAAAAGAGGACTTCCTTTTGAGAAGTCCTCTAAGTGATCCGCTTGGGGTTCGAACCCAAGACCCCAACATTAAAAGTGTTGTGCTCTACCAGCTGAGCTAGCGGATCGACCTAAGTGCCGTTAAGCGAGTGCAAAAGTAAGGCATGTTTTTGATACAACCAAACTTTTCTGCATTTTTTTGTGTTTTGAACTGAAAAAAACTCTTATTTGCTCTCTGCGTCTGTGGAAAGCGAGTTTTCAGCTATTATTTCTTCAGACTCATCGGAGGGCTTTTCTATATCTCCTATAATGTAGCGGTGATAGTAGGAGATGGCCAGTGTTGTGAGGGGCAAAGCGATGATAAGACCTATGATGCCGAGCATGTATCCCCACACGGTGAGCGAGAGAAGAATGATGGCGGGGGAGAGTCCCATTATCTTTCCCATGACATGGGGGGTAACGATAGTGTCTTGCAGCACTTGAACTACGATGTAAACCAAAGCTACTCCACCGATAAGCAACCAGAAATTTTGCCCTGTGTCGGCACTGCGTAGGAGTGCCAAAATCAGGCAGGCACAATCCCCACCACTTGTAGGTAGGGCACAAAGCTAATCAGCCCGATGAAGCAACCCAAGGCGATGGGCATGGGGAAGCCAATAATTACGAAGCCTACCGAAAACATAACGCAATTTGACAACGCCACAAGAGCTTGACCACGGAAGTAACCATTCATGCCGTGTTCGATATCGCCCACGATTTGCGCTGCAATGATACGCTTACCTTTAGGTATGAAATTGATCCACCCATTGGCATATTTCTCGTAGTCGAGCAAGAGGAAGAAGAAATAGAGAATGCCGATAAGTGAGGACAATATGCTAATCACTACACTTGCCGTAGACCAAAGAAAATCCCACGCCTTGGGTAGCGCATTTTTTATGGCCGATTGAATGTCTTTCTGCTTGAGGAGATTTTCTAATTGGATTTCCTCTGCGTGTTGCCGCACAAAATGCTGTATCGTGTTGGGTAACGAATCAGCATGGCGACTCTCGTTGGTGATATATTGTATTGCAATCTCTTTGAAGTTGCTCACCTCGTCCACAAAAGGCGGCACGATGATGAGGCCGATGGCTGTGACAACACCTCCCACAAGAAGAAGAGTGAGGAAGATGCAGAGAATGCGACTCTTGAGGTGACATTTCTTTTCGAAAAAAATGACAATGGGATAGAGCATATAAGCAAAAACCCACGCCACAAAGAAAGGAATGAGCACCGCACTCAGATAACTGAGAATAAAATAGACAGCAACGATGCCTACCACAACAAGCAATCCGCGTACGAAACGATCGAAATTTATCTCTTTATACATAGTCTAAAATGAAATATGTTTGTCAACAATTCTTGTCAACAATTCCAAATATCTCTGTTGTTTGTGCCAAAATTAGAGAATTTATCTCAAAAAGCACAAAGTCCATTTATTTTGTTTGTCAAATTAAGTCATTTTCTATACATTTGCGTGGTAAAATGTTCTGAGGGTTCTAATAAACAGAATACTACAGAAGTTAAGCACAATAAGAATGTTGTATCTCATCCCGACTCCGGTTGGAAATTTAGAAGACATCACGCTGCGCGCCCTGCGGCTCCTCAAGGAGGTGGACCTCGTGTTGGCAGAAGACACTCGCACCAGCGGAATGTTGCTCAAACATTTTGACATACACACCCGACTCTGTGCCCACCATAAGTTCAACGAGCACCAAACCGCTGAGGCTTTTGCTGCCCGCATCGCTGCAGGCGAAAATATGGCATTGGTGACGGATGCAGGTACACCAGGTATTTCCGATCCTGGATTCATGCTCGTCAGAGCCTGTGTGGAGAAAGGGGCGACCGTGCAATGCTTGCCTGGTCCAACGGCCTTTGTTCCAGCTCTCGTAGCTTCCGGACTTCCGTGTGAGCGATTCACCTTTGAGGGATTTTTGCCGCAGAAGAAAGGGCGACAAACGCGCTTGAAGGAATTGGCAGAAGAGCCGCGTACCATGATATTCTATGAATCGCCCTACCGCGTGGTAAAGACTCTGGGACAGTTTGTTGAAACTTTCGGTGCCGAACGCCGTTGTTCCGCTTGCAGAGAGATTTCAAAAATCCACGAAGAAAGCGTGCGAGGCACTCTGGCAGAGGTCCTGGCACATTTCGAGGAAACAGAACCGCGCGGAGAGTTTGTCATCATCGTAGAAGGCTACAACGCTCCAAAGCGTTCAAAGAGAAAAGAGAAGGAAGATGAAGCGTAACAAAAACGCTCGGGCTTCGTCTCATAATTATTAACGCGGGAGTTTTGCTCCCATAAAGAAAACGGAAAATATGAAAAAGATTGCTATATGCCTTTTGGCTGCTCTCACCGTTATGTTGTGGAGCTGTGACACGAAGAAGCAGAAAGAAGACGCTCAAGTGGACACTTCGGCGCAACGTATCGACTCGCTCGAGAATGCTTTAGCGCAAGCTCAGAATGAAACCAATGATTTGATGGGTACTGTTGAGCAAATTCGCGATGGATTCACGGCTATCAATGAAGCCGAGGATATCATTACCACGCAGAGTGCTAAGGGCGAGAGTTCCGACCGTCAAGCCATTCTCAGCAATATGGCTCTGATTCAGAAGAAAATGAATCTCAACCGCGAGCTCATCAAGAACTTGCAAGAACAATTGCGCACCAGCAAATCCAGCAATGCAAAGATGAAGAGCACCTTGGAGCAAATGGTGGCCGACTTCCAGAAACAACTCCAAGAGAAGCAGACACAGCTCGATGAACTTCGTGCAGAACTCAATGCTAAGAATATCAAGATTCAGAGCAGGATAAGCAAATCAGCACGCTTAACCAAAACGTCAGCAGCCTCTCGCAAGACAATGAGGCACAGGCTAATCAGATTGCTGAACAAGACAAGGTGGCGCACACTGTCTACTACGTATTTGGTACGAAAAAGGAGCTCAAAGCTCAGAAGATTTTGCAGGACGGCGATGTGCTGAAATCTAATGATTTCAACCGCGACTACTTTGCTAAAGTTGACTACCGCGTGAAGAAAGTGATTCCGCTCTACTCCAAGAGTGCTAAAATCCTGACCAATCACCCCGCCGGAACTTATCGCCTGGATCGCGATGCTAATAAGCAGTATACGCTGCGTATCACCGACCCCGACCGCTTCTGGAGCGTAACTAAATACTTGGTTATCATTGTAAAGTAACATCAGTATGAAGAAGTTTCTTGTTGTCACCTTAGCATCTGTCTTGATGGTGAGTAGCTGCGCTTCGAGCCAGTTTGGAGGTGCAATGAACGGCGCCAGTCTGGGCGGTATGCTGGGTTCTGCTATCGGAGGTATCCTGGGAGGGCCTCGCGGTGCCGATATAGGCACGGTGGTAGGTATCATTGGTGGTGCTGCTGCTGGAGCAGCAGCCACTGCACCTAAAGATTCTCGCCGTAGCGACGATGGCTCTTATTCCAAGCGCGATGACAACCATTATGATGCAGACGTATATCCTTCCGAAAATCGCTCCAAGATGAATAATGGCGTGGAGGTGAGAAATATTCAGTTCTATGATGCCAACAACAACCAAACCTTGAATGCTGGCGAAACGGGCACTTTGGTGATGGAAATCTATAACCAGACGGATAAGATGCTCTACAACATCACGCCACAAATCGCTTGCAACAATAAGCGAGTGCGCATCTCGGCTCTGCCACTATTATGAACATAGAACCAGGGGGTGGTGTACGGTATCGCGCTATTATCACCGCTCCGCGCAAGTTGAAATCTCAAGAAGCCATCTTTAGCATCGGTTTCAACGGAAGCACTGTGCGCAACTTCAGTGTTGCAACCTCTCGATAACTATCGAATTTTATTTATATAGAAAGCCCAAGGCGAGAGTCTTGGGCTTCTTGCGGCAATACCGGAGATAATGTCTCTGCTACTTGAAACGATTGTAAAAACTTATCTGAAGCACTAATTTAATTTTTATTGCTGTCCGGTAAAAGTTTTACAGGTCAAAAAATAAGGCTGAAACCCTCTTGCAGGATTTCAGCCTCTTTTGTTACTTTGCTTGTTGCAAAAAAAACTCTAGTAACATGAGCAAAAGTACATATTTTACCGGACAGCCGGTCTATAGTCAGGTCATAAAATTGCTGGATAAAGCCAAAATTCAACAAATTAGTCTTGAAACGCTAGGGAGCGAACGCTATGTAAAGCGTTTGACAGGCTGGAAACACCTCATCATTATGCTCTTTGGTGTTCTCAAACACTTTGATTCTCTGCGTGAATTGGAGATTGGCATGAAAGCCGAGACCATGAAACTCTCCCACTTGGGTCTTGATTACGTTGTCCGTCGCAGTACGCTTGCAGAAGCCAACCAGCGGCGTCCACAAGAGTTCTTTGCCAAGGTTTATGGCTCTCTATTGGAACGCTACACTCCATTTTTAGCGGACAGCCGACCTGTGGGCTGTCAAAAAGCGTGGGAGAAGCAGCTTTATATGATAGATTCTACCACAATCACGCTCTTTGACAACATTCTCAAGGGAGTAGGTAGACATCCCAAAAGCGGGAAGAAGAAAGGCGGAATGAAGGTACATACCATTATGAAGTATCAAGTAGGTGTACCTATGGTGGTAGAACTGACTTCCGCGGCCAAACACGATCATTATCTTCTCAAAAAGGTGCACCTGCCCCAAGATTCCACCTTGGCAATGGATAGAGCCTATATAGACTATGCACAGTTTCAAAGGCTTACGGAAGAAGGTGTCTGCTATGTGACTAAGATGAAGAAAAACCTCAACTACCAGGAATTGGCTTCTACAGCCTATGTTTCTCGTGATGGTTTGGTCACTCATATCGACAAACACATTCTTTTTTTGAGAAAGAGAAGGTAAGGCACGAAGCCCGATGCGTAGAGCTATGGAGCAATAACTCTCGGAAGTCGGTGACGTTACTGACTAATAATTTTGAACTATCGGTTGAGGAACTTGCTGAAATCTACAAACGAAGGTGGGCTATAGAAACTCTCTATAAACAACTGAAACAGAATTTTCCTTTGCACTTTTTCTATGGTGAGAGCGTGAATGCCATCCAGATACAAACCTGGGTGGTACTCATCGCCAATCTCTTGTGTACAGTACTGTCCAGAATGATTAAAAGACACGTTTCTTTTTCTCAAATCGTAACCATGCTTAGATTGACGCTCATGTATTACACCAATTTCATTGCTTTCATGGAAGATCCCCAAAAGGATGAGTGTGCAATTTGGGCTGAAAGAGCTAAATCCCCACCACTAGAACCTTCATTATTTGATTAGGGGGCTTGCTTTTTGAAAAAGAAAGCCCGAAGTCCTATTCTAAAGGGCTTCGGGGAGCTTTCTTATGCCGTTTGGAAGTTTACCGGACAGCAATATTTAATTTTATTCTTTTGAAATCTCATTACATTCAAACACTCAAACTCGGCATTCCTATAGCCGTTGGCCAAATTGGCGTTATCATTCTTAGTTTTGCAGACACTATGATGGTGGGACACTACAACACTCCGTCATTGGCTGCAGCTTCGTTCGTCAATAGCTTTTTCAATCTCATCACTTTCCTCATCATGGGCTATTCTTACGGCCTCACACCGCTCATCAGTTCACTCTACGGACAGCAGAAACTGCAAGAAGCGGGTGCTACGCTGAAGAACGCCCTTGTGGCAAACTGCATCTATGGTGGTTTGCTGATGGGCATCATGGGAGTTCTTTATTTCTTCCTCGATCGCATGGGGCAACCAACTGAGTTGCTGCCACTCATTCGCCCTTACTACCTTATCATTCTCTTTTCGATGCTCTTCGTGATTATTTTCAACACGTTGCGCCAATTCACCGACGGTACGACGGACACGAAGCAGGAATGTGGATTCTGGTGAGTGGTAACCTTCTGAATATTCTCGGCAATTGGTTGCTCATCTTTGGCGTGGGCCCATTCCCAGAATGGGGACTTCTTGGTGCGGGTGCATCAACGCTGATTTCTCGTATATACATGGCCGTGGCTCTGGCGGGAGTAATTATGTACACCAAGCGCTATGCCATTTATCGGAAAGGCTACCGCGCGCAGCGCATACTCTTCAAGGAACTCAAGAGTATCAACGCCATTTCGCTCCCTGTATCGTTGCAGATGGGAATGGAGACTTTTGCATTCACAGGTAGTGCTTTCATGGCCGGTTGGCTCGGCGAAATCCCTCTTGCAGCTTATCAGGTTATCATCACCATCAGCACGCTCGGCTTCCTTTCTACTACAGCTTTGCAGCAGGCATGTCCATCCGCATTGCCACGTTCCATGGCACTGGCGACTGGCTCCAGTTGCGCATGGCGACTCGAGCAGGGCGCAACATCTTGTTGGGACTTGTTGTGGTAGCAAACTTTGTGTTTTTCTTCTTCACCGAACCGCTCGTTCATTTCTTTACGCCCGATGCCAAGGTGACCGTGGCTGCTATGAGCCTCCTCGTTCCACTTATGGTTTATCAGTTGGGCGACGCCATGCAGATTTGCTACGCCAACGCCCTTCGTGGCACAGGAAACGTTATGGCCATGATGGGGGTGGCAGGTGTGAGCTATCTGCTCATTGGCCTTCCCGCCGGCTATGTTATGGGCTTCTGGTTTGATTGGGGCATACAAGGCGTATTCCTTGGCCTCCCCGTCGGTCTCTTCACCGCCTCTATCTTCTTCGTCTATCTGTTTGCAAAGATTCTGAAGAAGCAAGCGTAAGGAACTAACCTCATGTGAGAATCTCCGAGAAGTTTGATCCATTCAGTCCGTTTGTGGAAACTGACTCATCAAGCTTTCGGAGATTCTTATATGGATTTAAGGGGGGCCTTATATCCGTAAAAATCGCTCTTTTCATATTTTAAGGGGCTTTCCAATAAACTTTGGGAGATACTACTCTTTTCCATTAGCAATGCCCTTAACTCGGTATTGCGGATTTTGTTAGAAGTGTCTCACAACAAGTAAGAAGTAAAGAGATGTGTGGGCAGGAGTGGATGTTGTGCGACACCGCCAGTGTAGGAGGTTGTTACGATGAGATTTTTACAAATGGCTTAAAATAAGACAGGCAGACTTGATATAATCACGACTGCCTGAATGTAGGGTCCAAACCTCTTGTGAGGAATGATCCAATACAAAGATAATAATAATTATTCAAAATCAAATAATGATGAAGCCCAATTCGGTTTAAGAAAAACCCATTCATGATTTTCTTATCTCGCGCACGCATCCCCTCGTCAAAAGTTTGTATGTAGGCCCGCGCCCAACTCCATTTGTTGAGTCGCAGTTCCTTTACCCGCGGTTACGCATGGTGTGTTCCCGATGGGGACAATGGATAGAACCTGTTGCTTCTATGATCTTTCCTACCAAGAAAAAACTCAAATTTGTCATTACGTTGTCACATCAGGAGTAAATATGCTGATAGACAGGTGTTTGCGGGTGTGACAACAAAATATTTGTTGTCACACTGTTGTTACCTCGTTGTCACGCCCGCAATTCGTGTTTTTTCAGTTAGTTATGCTCAAAGTGTGACAACGTGACGGCGTGACAATAAAAAAACAAACTCTGGAGAGGAGTCTGTTTTCTTTTAGTTGCAGTTTTATTTGTTGCGCTCAAAAATACAATAAGGGCGTGGGCTGACGCAATAAGGATGTGAGCTGACAGCCTTATTGTATTTTCAGACGCAATAAGGATATTGGCGGCGGGAGTAGGTAGTGCTTATTCTTTTTTCCCAAGAGTTTTTTAGTTGTATGATATGGATAGCTTGTTGCTTATATAGCAGCTGAAGCTTTTCCTTGAAAATCTGGATAGGAGGTAAGCGTATTGGCTTTTGAGCTTTAGGTGGAGCGCCGCCAAAGGCTTCAAGGTTTTAGCATTCGCTGCCACTTTTGATAGCCCAAAATAGCTACGATGGTGTAGAAACCATAAAGTATGCCATGAAAGGGAACTCCTTTGTAGATATACAGACCGCAGAGGATAGCATCTACCACAAACCACACGAGCCACTGTTCTATGTATTTGCGTGCCAGCATCCACATGGCAACGATGGAGAGCGCGTTGGCCATACTATCGAGAACGGGGACGGTAGAGTTGGTTTTTGTGAGAACGAAATAAAGCAGTGCCCAAATCGCCGCAAAGGCGAGTATGAGGAGCGGTATTTGCCATGTGGGAGTCTTGACGATGGGGCGGTATACCTTTTTCTGGTTCACGGCTGGTTGCTGCTTTGTTTGTCCAAAGTTCCAAACGATCCATCCGTAGATGGCTATCAGCAAATAATAGATCGCCATTCCGAAATCCGCATACAAGCCTTTTTCGTAGTACAGAAAAATGTCGATGGCGGGCATAATCATGCTCACAATCCATAACGACCGCTTGGCGTTGTATTCGAGCCATAAATAGACCAGACCGATACACGTGCCGACAATGTCGAGAAGTAAGAATATATCCATATATGTAAGGTTACGGCTCTCTCCTGCGCATGGAGAGAGCCGTAAAAGTTTTATTGCTTAAAATCTGATACTCAAATGCACGAGGAAGTTGGCTGGAGCTTGCGCGCTATACGCGCTATAGCTGTTCCATTTTGCATCCTGATAGGCCATAGCTCCGCCTTGGCCGTCGCTCTTCACTTGCGTGCTGGCCGAACCGTTACTCTCATATTTCTCGTTGAAAATGTTGTACACCGTTAGGCCGATGGCGAGCGATTTGGCAAAGCGAATCTTTGAGAAAGTATAAGTTAAATCAAAGTTCGAAACGAAGTATTTATCGATGGTTAGGTCGCCATCTTTGTTGCCCGCATCAAAGGTTCTGAAGCCAGTATTTGTCATGTACTGCTCTCCCACAAACTGGCTCTGCAAGCTGGCGCGGAATCCTGCCCAGTTGGCCGAGAACGTGTTGTTGAAGATGAGATTAGGTGAGAAACTAATGGGTGTGTTCCCTAAATTGAATGTTCGCCCGTGTCGTCAAGCACCACCTTGTAGTCCTTGATGCGGTTGTGGCTCCACGTTAAGTTGGCATCCCAGCGCAGGAAGCTCGTCGGTGTCCAAGCAGCTTGCAGTTCCAATCCGCGGCGGTAGCTGTTGCCCACATTGCGAGCCACTTTCTCGCCGTTCTGGTCTTGTTCGCCCGTCAGGACGAACTGGTCTTTGTAGAGCATATAGTAGAGATTGGCAGCTGCACTGAAGTTACGGCTCTGGAAGCGGTAGCCCAGTTCGAAATCGTTGAGTCGTTCGCTCTTTGGTGTGTATTTGCTCCAAATGGCCTGTTCGTAGTCGTTGCGTGTAGGTTCTTTGTGCGCCATAGCATAGGAAGCGTAGACAGCATGGTGAGGATTGACCTGCCAGAGCATACCAGCTTTTGGATTGAAGAAGCTGAAGTTTGCACGCACATTGTAGGGCACAAAAGCTGAACCATTGTGCTGATCGCTCGGACCGTACATTTTGTAGTCAACATAACGATACTGCAAATCGGCATACGCGGAGAGGCCACGCCAGAAGTTGTAGTTCACACGCCCATAAATGTTCATATCCTGCTTGTGGGCGTAATTTTTATAGTAAGGCTGTTCCGGATTGAGCGCACCGAGATAGTTGCGCACCCAGAGCACATGCCCATAGTGCAAACCATCGTATTTGTTCCAGCCTCCACCTAACGTGGCTTCCAATCCGTTCTTGTTCTCGTAGTTGAGGGAGAAAACCGTTCCGTAGAAGTCGGCCGAGGAGTATTTGCGGCGAATGAGGTCTTGCTTCTTCATGAGCGTAGGTGTTACCACCCCGTTCTTGTCCACCAAGTCCTGCATAAAAGGTTGCAACCCATATTCCACCAGTTTGCGGTTCGTTTTGTATTGTTCATAGTAGCCACTACCGTGTGTGTAGTGTAGGGCAAGGTTGAGATTGAGCATTTCCGTCAGATCCTGGTTCCAGATGAGCTGATAGTGCTGTTGGTGATAGTTGTCCACCTGATTTTTGTAGAAAGCCGTCTTGCCATCCGCATCTTTGTATTTCCCGCAGGGGTTGTATCTCCTCCCCAAACTTTCCATCTGGCTCTTTGTGGCGTAGTCCCAGGCGTGGCCCGTGCGCTCCGTGCCGTTGAAGGTAATGAATTTCACCACGGTTCTATCCGCAAAATAGCCTCCTTGGAAGAAGTAAGAATTAAGGCGAGAGGACGCGCGGCGGATATAACCGTCAGAGCCGATATTGGAAAGTCGACCGTTAAAAGCCCAGTGCTCACGCAGCATTCCTGTGCCGAAGAGCACACTCTCTTTGTGCGTACCGAAAGAACCGGCAGAGCCGTCCACTTGTAAGAAAGGATTATCATTAACGGCTTCTGTTTGCATATTTACCGAAGCACCGAAAGCTCCCGAACCGTTAGTGGATGTACCCACGCCGCGTTGCACCTGGATAGAGCCGAGCGTTGAGGCGAAATCGCCCATATTCACCCAATAGAGATTATTAGATTCAGCATCGTTCAAAGGAATGCCGTTGGCTGTCACATTGATGCGCGTGGGGTCAGTACCACGAATGCGCAAGTAAGTATAGCCAATGCCCGTTCCGGCATCGCTGCTCATTGTTACGCTGGGAGTTAAGCTCAGTAAGAACGGAATGTCCTGTCCGAAATTGATACCACTGAGCGCTTTCTTGGAGAGGTTGGTGAACGCCATAGGTGTTCTGCTCGATGCTCGAGTGCCCACGACTTGTGCAGCTTCGAGATAATAGCGTGTAGAGTCAGAAGCGGTTTGCGCTTCGAGAGAGGGGACGGCCATCAGCATGACACCGCCCAATAAGTAAGTCTTAATCATAGAGTTTTTTTGATTTTTGACTACGCCGGAATTGTCCGGTTCAGTTCGTAAGGGTATATTCTCAGCCGACCAAACGGTCTGGGCACCCCTAAAATGCATTTTGCAGCAGCAAAGTTAATAAGTTTTTCACTAATGAATGATAACCTGTCTGAATTTCTGGAGTAATTCATCCATCCTTTTCATTAGGTCTTCGAAAGATTTTGCTTCTCCGTAAATATAGCCGTCCACCATGTTTGTTTCATAATCCAATCGATAGGCTTTCAGTACTTCGTTTTTGGGAATAAAATCAATACTTGTGGGATAATCTTTGTCATAGTCGACATATCCCAAATGATAGAAACGGCGACGATGTTCTACTATGGCCTTGTAAAGCTCTCCATCGTTCAATGACTTCTGAGCAAATTCTGTATCCATCAACCTATCTAAATCATAGAGATGTCGGGACATACGTAAGGATCTTGGTTTTTCCTTTTGAAGTTCCTCACTGAGAAGTAGTGCTTTTTCCAAGAATGTTCTTGATGGTGCTACGGTTTTGATTGATGAGATTATTTCGTCATCCTCTTCTGGAAATTTATCGAAGATGAGAGATTTTATTTTACATTGTTCATGAGGCTCAGACAAAGAGAGACAACTAAGTTCTATTTTAACTCTTGCATCAATGAGTCTCATGCTGGATGGTAGAATGCTTTTGTAATTAACAAAGATTACTGTAGGGTCACTATCATGATCAATGGGTTTTGGAGGATTTCCTATTGTTGTTTCATTTTCTATAGAAAATCCCTTAATTCCCATTTTGTGAAGCTCAGTATCAAGCTCTGCAGATAGTGTTCCATGAATATAATCCCGTGAAGCTTTTCTTAATTTCTTTACTTGATTGTTGTTCTTGCACGTTGCAAATGGTAGATTAAGAACATCCTCAAAGAAAGTTCTATCAATAGAAATGTCAATGTCTTCACTGAACCGGTTAATAAGATTCCACCCTTTACTCAAAGAGGTTCCACCTTTGAAAAGAAGCCATCTCCCACACGAAGTATTGAACAAGGCTTTGAGAATGACCGTCACCCACCAGTCTTTCTCCACTGCATTATCCTCAATATTCTGTTCCTGGGCGACAGATTGTATCATTGCTATTCGCTCATCAATGCTATGGTTTTGCCAGCGGCTCATGAATGTTCTTGCTTAGAATTTTTATTATGTTTTTTTTTATCCATGTAGGCATGACTTTTAGATCATCAGGCATGGTGGCATTCTCAGGGTATTTATTCAATATCACATTGATTGCTCTTTCCCACTCTTCATTATAGTTTCGTTCGCCAATGGCTTTCATCGCTTGTACTAAGAGACGTGTCATCTTTCCTTTTAGTGCAAAGTTTTTGGGAACTCCTCTTTTGAAAGTTATAGTTCTATTGCCACATTTGATTTTTCTTGCAGAACCACTGGTGAGAAAAACAGGAGTCATTGTAACTTGCTCCGACAATCCCAACATATTTAGAGCTGTGCTCCCAGTAGGGAGAATTTCTGCATTATCTCTTTCTGCAATTGCTATAGCAATATCCTCAGTGGTAGGATAAATAATGCCAAATTTAGTTTCTTTCGCTTTTAGATATATGCCACGAGATAATCTGTGTAGTATTCCCTGGCGGACAAAATCCGACAAGACTTTGCCCACATATTCATCGTTATATTCAGGGAAGCTATTATTAAAGAAAAGCGTGCCAGGTTTGGCCTTTTCAATATCGTTTCCAAGAATATGGACTATCTTCTTTTCTTCGCCTTCTATTAACATATATTAGGTCGGTTATTTTTGCAAAAATACCGAGTGTTTCCTAAAGAAGCAAATTATATGGAGTATATATTTTTATAATCGCTTAGATCTGCCGATAGCTTGAAATATGCGCCGCGCGCTTGTGTGTATTCCAGCAGTTCTTTGAACGTGGGGACGGCGGATAGCAAGTCGGGGTTGCCGAAAAGCAGGAGGTGTTCTCGAGCACGCGTCATGGCTACGTTTAGTTTTCGATCAATCAGTGCGCCATCCTCCTCAAACACGGTGTCGGTGAGAAAGTTCAGCTGATAGTATTGCTGGATGGTGAAACCGTAGAGGATATAGTCGCGCTGACTTCCTTGGTAGCGCTCCACGGTGTCGATAGTGATGTCGTGCAGCGCAGGGATACCGTAACGGTCGAGGGTATTCCGGATGGTGGCAATCTGGTTGCGGTAGGGCACTATGATGCCTACGGTGTGTGCCACATCGAAGCTGCTATCCGTCAGCTCATAGATTTGACCACCGCCTCCGCAATCAAATCGGCTTCTGTTTGATTTACTTTATCGGAAGGCGACTCTGCCGGTTGAGGCGCGGTGATAAATGCGATACGCTGTGTGGTAAGAATGTTTTTGAAGAAGTCGGCGTGTGGCGCAGCTTCAGGTAGCGGTTGTTGCTGATGCTCTAAAGGCACTTCTGTTAATTGTCCACCGTAGAAAGCACGGTTGGGGAAATCGGCAATATCGTGGTGCATTCGGCCTTGACGTTTCAGCATAAAGACCACCTCGGGGCGTTCACGATAGCGCTTGAGGAGTCGTTCGAAAAGCGAGAGGCGGCAGTCGGTCAGTAGGATGTCGTTGAGAGCAGCTTCGTGTACGCGCGATTCTTCCGAATGTTGTTGCACCACAGCCGGCAACTGCTTATGATCGCCTATGAATACAAATTTCTGTATGGCGGGGGCGTTGTCTTTCACAGCAGAGAGAAGCCCCATCAGATGAGGCTCGAGAATCTGTGAAGCCTCGTCGACGATGGCCAAATCAAAACTCTTCAGGCGGAAGAGGGACATACTCGTGTTGAGCGCGGTGGTAGTGCCTACAAAGATACGCCCACTCATGATGCGCTCCTTCACCTGCGCCAGTCGGGAGCATTCGCTCACGGCGGAAGAAAGGAGATAAGGGCGATAAATCTCTGGGCAGGACAGTTCGTTACCGATACGGATGAAGTCGAGCTTTTCCTCCACGAGTTTGCTGCAAATCTCATCCACCGCGCGGTTCGTGTACGACAAGAGCAATATGGAAGCATCAGGCGTGAGCAATGCTTCGTGGAGCGTCGTCATGAGTCCGAAAGAAGTCTTGCCCGTTCCCGGCGGGCCAATAATGAGGAAAAAATCTTGTGCCTGCTTCACGCGCAAAGCCAATTCATTGAATTTTCCATAGTCGCCGCAGAGTTGTAGCGAGGAGTCGACAGTGGGTTCGCGCTGCAAGAGGAGCAGGTCGCGCCGCTCTTGTGGTGCAGAAAGGAAGGCGTGCATTCCGCGATAGAGGGAACTATAGGACGATTCGATGAAGTCGTGCTCGATAGCCCAATGCTTGTCGGCATCGCGGAGAAAGACGTTAGCATCCGTTTGTGGGGCGCGCAAAACGAGCGTAATGCGGTTGGCTGTCACTTGCTCAATGGAGCAGCGGAACACCATTGTGCGGCGCAGGTCTGGTTCCTGTCCTGGTGTGTAAGGATAGAGCACCACAACATCATTTAAGCGGAAGTTCGACATATCATTATCGGCCTGTTCGCTAAAACCCAGTACAAGGCGTGTGACGGGACGCGGAGAATCGTTGACGGAAGGTGAGAGCAGTTGAAGACGATCGTAGATGTTGCCCGCTTGTCGCTTCTCGTTGAGCGAGGCATGCCACGCCGAGGCAAATCCGGAGTTCTCTTTTGTGCGGTTGCCAAACTTAGAGAGTACGTGCTCGTTTGCGATGAAGGTGAGGAAACGGAAATAGTACATCCGCTCCAGCGGCGAGGCGTTGTGGATAGGGCGAAGCAAGGCTTCAATCTGTGGCCGCTGGTAGCGTTCCCAGAGCGTGCCGTGTGCCTTGCGTTCGTTGAGACGTTCGGGCGTTAGCGTGTCGAGCAACTCAAATCCGCCTTCAGCAAAGTGCAGTTCGTTGCACGCTATGCCGTTTCTGATTTTCAGAGCCTCAAAGAGAAGCTGAGGCGCAAAGCTCATTCCCAACAAACTGTTAGGGTAGCGAGAGTAGAGGAGGAATGCACTGAGATGGTGGTTGTTGCGGTCGTATTGCTCACGGTAGTTGTAACGCAGTAGAGCCATGTAGAGCAACATTTGCACATAGTGTTTCTCCTGGTGAACAGGTGTGTTGGGGTCGGGTTGCGGCCAACCGCCTTTGCCCGACTTCTGTTCGATGAGCACCTTTTGATCGAGTTGCAGGAAGTCCATACGTCCTTGTAAACCGAGCATTTCGGAGAAGAAAGACGGCTCAAGCATCACGTTGCGCTGCTGATACTCCTTCAGCTGTTGCGGCATATCGTTTTTGATAGCCTTATGGATGTTGCGCTTCTGCTTGATAGCGTTCTCATGGAATTCAGGCGATACATTGGCAGCAAGGAGGTTGAGAGCGTTGCCTTTGAAGAATTGCTGCACGCTTTCGGCGTATGGTTGTCCGTCTCCCTCGCTGTGGACTTCTTCATCGAGCAACTGCCCCGCCAAGTTACCGAGCAAGATAGCTTCTGTAGGTTCCGTTGCGCGAATCTTATTGAGCAGATAGATGAGTGGCGAGTGGGCATAATTTCAAAGCAAGCTGCGATGGCAGAAATATCCACCAGATAATCAGGTTCTACAATGATGAGTTCGGGATACAAGATACCATCGTACAGGCGAGGGCGAATGATGTTGATTTGCGAGCCGCCGTGGAGTTGCTGCCGCAGATAAGTCCAATCGAAGTTGTAAACGGTGTTGCCGTGGGAATAGCAGATAACGACCTCCAAGGGCTCTGCTTCTATCTGCCCGTAGATGTTGTCGTTGTCCACCTTGCTGACCAGTACGCGCAGGTATTCAGCTTCGGGCACTTTCAGCGTGCGTTGTGGGCGGTTGGTAGGAAAGAGTCTTTCCACTTCGGGCGGTACAGGTGTCCCTTCCACCTGCTCAATAAATAAGCAAATGGCTTTGAAATCGTAAGGTGCGTTTTCGCGAAGTATTTCCACGCTGAGTTCACCGCTGCCTGCTTTCCGGAAACGTACGCGCGCTTCGTTGACAGCTTTGCACAGCGATGGTTGCACCTCGTGTTCGCGCAGAAGAAAATCGGTTTGTGCGAACGCTCCTACCAATTTCACCGTGCTCCGCGCCGTGTGTTGGTGCAGAAAGTGGCCAAAAATCTTGCCAAATTCGAGATACATTTGTTGAGCATCTTCCAATTCATAAGCTGCCACCATTTGCTGCCAAAAATCTGCTGCCGATTCTGGCTCAAATACATTCCTTACAACCATTCGCCTAAATCTTTTGTTTTCTGCAAAGATAATGTCTTTCCCCCTCACAGTACATAAATCTGCCAATAACCAAAGCTTTTAATTTCTAAATATCAGATAGGGATAAATTCGTTTGTGCAATTTTCTTATGCCATGGAAGCAGCTTTTTGTGGGAAGAATAGGTGTGTTGGAAGACTTAATGTTATCTTTGCCTCAAGAGAGAAAAAATAAAAGCGTTAGAAATATTAAGGATTATGAAGAAGATGTTTTGTGTGTTGGCTTGGTTGGCTTTCAGTAGCAATTTGGCTTTCTCTGCTAATCTTAGTGGGGGCGTGCGTTCGGAGGTAGAACTGAGTTGTTGTGATGATGTTCCCGAAGATAGTGTTGCAGAGGAAACAATGACGATTGATAAACAATTTCTTGAGAAGTTAGGGGCTGTCTATAAAGATACGGTAGAGTGTCCGGAAAGCTCGACGGCTGGTATAGCTAATTGGCTTTATGATAGGGCGAAAGAACAAGATCGCAAGTCGACCTACTTATCTCGGAAATTGCTTGCTCCCCAAAAAGGATTGAAAGTTTTGGCAGATAGTTCTGATAAGAACTCCGTACAACTTCAGCAGGCATTGTTGAGAGAAGATCAAATCTGGAAAACACTTCTGGCTTCGCTACGCACGTTTGATAAAATCGCGATGGATATTAATATTATAGAAAATGGTTACGGAACGATTTCTATAGTCCTTAGTGCAGACCTATTTCAGAACCTTAGTTACATTCGTATGGCTTGTTTGACGGAAGACCTTCTTACGTTTACGACCTCAGACAAAGAGGTTGTGAAAGCGGACGAAGGAATGTCTGTGGACTCTCTTTATTATTATATGTCACTAAGTCGTCCGTATGTTACGGCGAAAATGCTAAAGGATTCTGACCTCTCCTCTTATAGCGTGTCTGACCTGAAAAGGCTCAATAATTCCCATACAATATCCACGATGCAAAAACGTGTAGAAACGTGGATGAGTGCGCGCCGTAATGTTTCTGATTTACTCAATCCTTCAGCCAAGAGCCAGTACGACCTTCATACTAACAAAGTTCTGCATTCTTTGATTTATCATTATTGGGGCTTTGGGTATTAGGCTCTTTGCTTCTTGTGTAAGTTTAATTTCTTCAACGGATTCGGGAGAAAAAAGCTTTCTTGTTTAGTTGCTTCCTTTAATTCTTTAAGCATTAAAGTTCCTCTATTCGTTTCTCAAATTCGTTCTTCTCGCACAGAGCTTTGTTACGGTATTTGCTGCGATAGTTATAGATCGTGGCGAGCGAATAGTTGAGAAAATGAGCAATGCGCGTGCTTTCTGTCACACCCAAACGGATGAGAGCAAAGATGCGTAGTTCGGTATTTAATTGTTCATTTTTCTTTGGAACGATGCGTGCTTCAGGTTCGAGGAGGTTATTGAAATTCTCGATGAAATGGGGGAAAAGAGTGAGAAATGCATTATCGAAATCAGCATAGAAGTTTTTCTGTTCTTCAGCAACAATGGTCTCTGATTTCAAGAGTTTGAGCAAATCTTCCTTTTGTCCGTTCTTGGCAACTCTGAGTAAGTCGCGACGATATAAATCAAGTTTGTCGATATAATCATGACAACGACTCAGATAGCGTGCTATATACTCCTCTTTCACTTTATCAGTTAAGAGTAAGTGCTTGTTTGTTTCCTGCACGGCTTCATTGGCCTTTTTGAGTTGTTGGTTTGTTTCGGCCAATTGACGGCGAGTTTCCGCATTTTTTCGCATTTGTTTTCGTAAGGAATAGATAACATAGGCCAGCAAGAGAGTCAGCAAGGACAGACCGATGAAAAGGGCATATTCCGTCAGTCGTCGGCGATGATTCATTTCTTTGTAAGCTTTTTCGATAATGGGGAATATATTTGTTGCTTCAATGGCGCGCAAGCGTGCTTTGCAGTAGTTGGCGTCTTCAATGGAGCAAAGTAGATAGTTGTAAGCCCGTTCGATATTCCCATTTTTGAAGAGCAATTCCGCCAGTTTGGGTAAGGCGATATATTCTGTTACGCCAGACTCTAAATCAATAATGGCCGTTTTTGCCAAATAGTAAGCCTCTTTATCTTTGTTGCCAATCAAGCGATAGTATTCGGCCAAGTTGTAGTAAGAGTAGGCTTTATCTTTGCTTTTTCCATTTAGATTTGGAGTGCAATATTCTAAAGCTAATCGAGCGTTGCCTTCATCAATAGCCTTATCGGCCATGACGATATTGCGACCAAGCCCCTTGGGTTCGAGCTCCAGAATAGAGTCGCGATAGCTAACTTTTATCAAGCGAAGTTTTTGTGCGATAAAAGTATTGGAAGTATAGTCCTCCATCCACCCGTAGATTGTTCGTAGCAAATGATAATATGCCAATAGGTCGCTACGGTTGAAAGCTTGATGATTACAGTGAGAAAGAGTTTCCAGAGCTTCGTGATACATGCCTGTTGTAGCAAAGATGTTGGCGCGTTGCATGCAAACGTAATTTTGCAGCTTGGTATCGGTTTTTGCCTCGATGGAATGGGCAATTTGATCAACGTACTTGTTGGCAGAGTCGGTTTGTGTATGCAGGTAGAAATCTTCCACCAATCGTTTGCATATATTGATACGTTTGTAGCCACTGGCATGTTGGAGTTGTCGTTTCCATGCTGTAGCCTTTTTTTCGAGCGACTGCTGGTAGAGTTCTTTTTGTGCTATGACCTTATCTAATTGTTTGAAAATTTCTTTGGTTTCATTACTATAATCGGTATTGCTCCATCCCGGAGCAATACAAAGTATTATGAGGCAGAAAGAGAGGAATAGAGATTTCATCTTTTAAGAGTATCTTTAAGGGTTTCAAAAGTATGAAATTTTCAGAAAAAGAACCAAATAGAAGTATCTTTCTTTCCTAAATGACTTCCTAAAAAAAGGAATAGATATAAATTGTATTCATCTGATTTATAATTGAATAATATAATTTATGACTTATATTTAATTTTTATTACCTTGTTGAGGCTCATGAAAAGATATATCTTTGCAAAATACGAAAACACACGTTGAAGAAAATGATGAAAACAATACGCTACATATTAAGTGCTATTTGCAGTGCTGTTTTTCCGATAGCAGGAATTTGTGCAACAGTATTGGATAAAGTGCAGCCCAGCTTTTGGTGGGCAGGCATGAAGAATCCCGAACTGCAGATACTGCTGCATGGAAACCAGATAGGAAGTAGTGAAGTTTCGCTGACTTCGAAGGATATAACGATTAATCGCGTTGTTCGTCCGGAGAACGCCAACTACCTTATATTATATGTCAATACGGCAACGGCTGCACCTCAGAAATTTACTATAGAACTCAAGCAGAACGGCAAGACCACGAAAGTGCCTTACGAACTCAAGCAACGTACAGCTCAATCCCGCCAAACGTGGGATGCCCATGATGTTGTTTATTTGTTGATGCCAGATCGTTTCTGCGATGGTAATCCGCGCAACAATGTAGTCAAAGGGCTATTGGAGCAAGATTGTAATCCTCAAAATCCTGATGCTCGCCACGGTGGCGACATTGCGGGTATTCGGCAGCATCTTGATTATTTTTCCGATTTAGGCGTAACGATGCTTTGGATAACCCCACTGCTCATAAATGATATGCCGGATTTCTCTTACCACGGTTATGCCATCACCGACTATTACCAGATAGATCCGCGCTATGGTTCGAATGAGGAATATCGTGATTTAGTGGCAGCTGCCCACAATAAGGGGTTGAAAGTGATGCAGGATATGGTTTTCAACCACTGTGGCTCTAAGAACTTCCTTTTTACAGATCGCCCCGACGATAGCTGGTTTAATAACAATTCTCGCTATGTTCAAACCACTTACCGCACGGCTTCCGTGAGTGATCCCCACGTTTCGCAGTCTGATATGGCTTTGGCGCAAGATGGCTGGTTTGTGGAATCCATGCCCGACTTAAATCAGCGGAATCCCGATGTAATGAACTATCTCATACAGAATAGCATCTTTTGGATAGAATATGCTGGTATTGATGGAATTCGTCAGGACACGTACCCTTATGCTGACCGCCAAGCCATGGCGCGCTGGTGTAAGGAAATCGATGCTCAGTATCCAGGGTTTAACATCGTTGGTGAAACGTGGATCAACAATAATATAGGCGTTTCTTACTGGCAGAAAGATAGCAAACTGGCAGGGAACGATAATTCCGAACTGCCCACTGTGATGGACTTTCCTTTGATGGCTTTGCTCAATCAAGTGTGCGACCAGGAAACCAACGTATGGGATAGCGGCATGGCTCGTATCTATGACTATCTCACACAGGATATTGTGTTTGCAGACCCTATGCACTTGATGATATTTCTCGAAAATCACGACACGGATCGTTTCAATTCCACCCCCGAAAAAGCACAGAACTTCAAGCGTTACCGTCAAGCACTCACGCTTTTGCTCACGCTGCGCGGTATTCCCCAAGTCTACTATGGTACGGAGGTAGCCATGTCGGGCAACAAGTCGAAAGGCGATGGCACACTGCGCCAAGATTTCCCCATAAGAGTTTTCGATGCTGCCAAGCGCACTCCGCTCGAACAGAAATATTATGATTTCACGCGCCGCTTGCTGCAATGGCGGAAAACGAGCGAGGCAATAGGGCAGGGGAAGCTTATTCATTTTCCCCCTCGCGATGGAGTGTACGTTTATAGTCGTATCCACAATGGGCAGGTAGTAACGGTGCTCATCAATGGTATGGACGAACCACGCGAGGTAGACCTTACGCCTTTTAGTCAGGTACTTCCAGCAAAGTCGGCTTATGATTTGGTGCATGAGAAGGAAGTAAGGCTCGATGGAACAGTCCATCTGGGCGGCCGCGACGAAATGATATTAGATTTTTCACCTATACAAAATAGGTGAGATCTCTTTAGATAGCAGTTTTTGTGTATTTGATGTAATCAATAATAGGTAATTTTACGCTCAGTGGGTCGTGTCTCTGTGAAGAGGCGCGACCTCGTTTGTTTTTCTACTTCTTTGTAAGGGCTGTACTTTTCCTTATTGTATTTTTCGCTACAATAAGGCTGCCAGCTGACACAATAAGGCTATCGGCTGACAGTCTTATTGTAATCACAAGCCGTTCGATACTTATTGTAGATTCCCTTTATTTCTCTGAAGCATACTTTCTTTTCTTATGCTATGAAAACGAGAAAGCTTTATATCTTGATAATGCTATTTGAGCATATCAATGCTGCATGAGGGAGTTTGATAATAGAGTTCGTTTTTTTCTTTATGATATTCACGGAAAAGTTGCAAAAAACTTGTGATATTATCTTTGTTTTTATTGTTTTTAAGGCTTAATTGCAAACTCTGCTTGATAAATTGACTTATAAAATAAGCCCCGACAAAGATAGCTAACTGTCAGAAAATGAATAAAATGATGTTTTTATAGACTTCACAAAAGTTTCGAATAAATATTTCTCCATGTTAATGAATGTTTTTTTCATTATATCTTTGCACCAATTAAAGTAGTGGAAAGTTTAGAACGCCTGTTTCTTTAACTGCTTATAGAATTACGCAAAAAAGAATTTTATGAAACGTAGATTCCTGATTCTGGCACTTATCGCTCTGGCTCTTTTGCCATTGCAAGCCCAACAACTCATTTCGCCGAATGGTAAGTTTGTGATGAACTTCTCGCTCGACGCTTCAGGGCGTCCCACTTATGATTTGACCTTTAAGGGAAAAACTGTGGTGAAACCCTCCAAGCTTGGTTTAGAACTAAAGCAGGAAGATCCAAACAACTCTACGGATTTCGGCGTTATGGTGAACAAGCCTTCCGAAGAGGTTATCCGCAAGGCCGACCTTATGACAGGTTTCAGTATCGTTAGTACGCGCACTTCCACCTTTGATGAAACATGGAAGCCCGTATGGGGAGAGGAATCTTCCATACGCAATCATTACAATGAGTTGGAGGTGACGCTCAATCAGCCCAAGAATGATCGTTTCATTGTTTTGCGTTTCCGCTTGTTCGATGATGGTCTTGGCTTCCGTTATGAGTTTCCCGAGCAGAAGAATCTGACCTATTTCGTGGTGAAAGAAGAACATTCGCAGTTTGCCATGACCGGAGACCATACCGCCTTTGGATTCCTGGCGACTACGATACGCAAGAATACGAAACCGTTGTTTCAAAGTTGAGCGAGATTCGCGCGAAGATGCGCGAGGCTATTACGCCCAACTCCTCTCAGACACCTATTGGTCCTACAGCAGTTCAGACAGCTCTCCAGCTCAAAACAGCCGACGGACTTTATATCAACCTTCATGAGGCAGCCTGCATCAACTATTCCACGATGCACCTCAACCTCGACGATAAGACAATGACGTTTGAGAGTTGGCTCACTCCTGATGCCCGCGGAGACAAGGGCTACTTGCAAGCGCCTTGCACATCACCTTGGCGTACAATCATTGTGGGCGAGAAAGCCACTGATATCTTGGCTTCCCGCATGACGCTGAACTTGAATGAGCCTTGCAAGCTGGAAGACACCAGTTGGATACACCCTATTAAATATATGGGCGTTTGGTGGGAGATGATTACTGGCAAAAGCTCATGGGCTTATACCGATGATTTTCCCTCAGTGAAAATTGGTGAGACCGACTATGCAAAAGCACGCCCCAATGGTCGTCATGCAGCCAATACTGCTAATGTGAAGCGTTACATCGATTTTGCAGCAGCCAATGGTTTTCAAGGACTCCTCGTTGAGGGTTGGAATGAAGGTTGGGAGGACTGGTACGGCCACGAAAAAGATCACGTCTTCGACTTCGTTACGCCGTATCCCGATTTCGACGTGAAAGCTATCCACGAATACGCCAAAGCTCGCGGCGTAGAAATGATTATGCACCACGAGACCAGTGCTTCTGCACGCAACTATGAGCGCTATATCGACACTGCTTATCAATTTATGGTGGACAATGGTTATCACTCCGTCAAGAGTGGTTATGTGGGCAATATCCTCCCGCGTGGCGAACACCACTACGGGCAATGGATGAACAACCACTACCTCTACGCCCTCAAGAAAGCAGCAGACTATCGCATTATGGTAAATGCCCACGAGGCTACGCGCCTACAGGACTTTGCCGTACTTATCCCAATCTCATAGGCAACGAGAGTGCCCGTGGTACGGAGTATGAAGCAATGGGGGGGAAATTCTGTAAATCATACAACCATCCTGCCTTTCACTCGCTTGATCGGTGGCCCGATGGACTATACACCAGGTATCTTCGAAATGGATTGTTCCAAATTGAATCCAACCAATCATAGCTATTGCCGCTCCACGCTGGCTCGACAGTTGGCACTGTATGTAACGATGTACAGTCCGCTCCAAATGGCTGCTGATGTACCCGAACACTATCAAGCCCACATGGATGCTTTCCAATTCATCAAGGATGTGGCTGTGGATTGGGATGAAAGCCGCTATCTTGAGGCAGAACCGGGTGACTACATCACGATTGCCCGCAAGGCTAAAGGCTCTGAAAATTGGTTTGTGGGCTGCACTGCTGGTGACAACGGCCACACGTCCAATCTCGACTTCTCTTTCCTCGTGCCTGGTAAGAAATATGAAGCTACTATTTATTGTGATGCTAAAAATGCCAGTTGGGACAAAAATCCTGCGGCTTATACCATCACAAAGAAGGCCATTACTAACAAACGAAACTGACACTTCGCGCAGCCAGTGGTGGCGGCTTTGCCATTAGCATTATTGCAAAATAAAGCAACTCAAAATGTGTTCGGCAGTAGAACTTTCAAAGCAGTCAGTATCTTATGGCGAACTATAAAACAGAATAATTCATCTAATTTATATAACCTAACAATACTAACATGAGTAAGAAGTTGAACTTCAGATTTCTGTTGCTGTTGGTGGCAGGAATCTTTCCTCTCTCTCAACGTAGTGGCACAGACCATTACGGTGAAGGGACATGTACAGGACACTGATGGTCATCCGGTGGTATTTGCCAGTGTGACCTCTGTGAATCCTAAAGCGCTTACAAATACAGACGCCGCGGGTAACTTTACCATTAAGGCTCAGCAGGGCAGCAAGCTTCGCGTGTCTTATATTGGCTATAAGTCGGCCGACGTTGTAGCAGCTCCAACGGTGACTGTCGTACTTGAAGACAACAGTACACTGAACGAAGCCGTTGTCATCGGTTACGGTGTGGCTAAGAAATCAGATGTGACGGGCTCTGTAACGTCCATCAAACCAGACAGCAAGAACAAAGGTTTGGTTGTTAACCCGCAGGACCTCATCCAAGGTAAGGTGGCTGGCGTTTCCGTTACTTCCGCTGGTGGTACTCCTGGTGGTGGTGCAACCATCCGTATTCGTGGCGGTTCGTCACTGAATGCCAGCAACGATCCGCTGATTGTCATCGACGGTGTGGCTATGGATAACCAAGGTGTGAAAGGTCTTGCCAATCCGCTCTCTATGGTGAATCCGCAGGACATCGAAAGCTTCAACATCCTGAAGGATGCTTCTGCAACGGCCATCTATGGTAGCCGTGGTTCTAACGGTGTTATCATTATCACCACTAAGAAAGGTGCTCGCGGTCAGGCTCCGAAAGTCTCCTACGCTGGTAGCGTGACGATGAGTACGAAGAAAAAGACCCTGAAAGTGATGAACGGTGATGAGTTCCGCGCTTTTGTGAAAAAATACTACGGTGAAAACAGTGAGCCGGCACAAGCTTTGGGCACGGCCAATACTGACTGGCAGAAAGAGATTTATCGCACGGCTTGGAGTCACGACCACAATGTGACGCTCTCCGGTTCACTCAAGTGGATGCCTTACCGCGTTTCTCTGGGATATACCGATCAGCAAGGTATTCTCAAGACTTCAGATTTCCGCCGCTATACGGCAGCTTTGAATCTGAGCCCTTCTTTCCTTGACGATCATCTCACGATGAATTTGAGTGCTAAAGGCATGTACGCAGAAAGCCAATATGCCAACGGTAGTGCTGTAGGTGCTGCGCTCTGGATGGATCCTACGCAGTCAATCTATGATACAAAATCGGCCGATGCGGCTAATTTCCACAACTACTTCCAATGGCGCACTACGGGTGCCTCTCTGGGCGATCCGACTTGGCCTAACGCTTGGAACAATCTGGCTACGGCCAATCCTGTTGCTTTGTTGAAGCTCATGGACGATAAGGCGCGCAGCCGTTCTTTTATTGGTAACGCTGAGTTCAACTATAAGGTGCATGGCTTGAAGACCTTCGTCTTCACATGAACTTAGGTGCTGATGTTTCTCAAGGAAAACAAACTACAATCAAGCCTGCTGGTTATCCTTCAGAGGACGGTCGTCAGACTTACTATTATGGCTACAACGGCTGGGATAAGATTTTGAAGCGCAATCTCTCTTTCAATGCTTATGCTCAGTACTATAAGGATCTCAACGATAGTCACCACTTCGACGTGATGGCTGGTTACGAATGGCAACACTTCTGGAGAAGTCAGCATTCATTGACGTGGGGCAAATATCCTACTACCAATCCTAACTACGCTACTCTGCAGGCTAAACAGGTGGCAGAAGGACTCATTGCTGCAGGCGAAGCTCCGATCTACAATCTTTCTCCCTACGACTACAAGACAGAGAACTATCTCGTGAGCTTCTTCGGTCGTGCGAACTATTCTTATAAAGATCGTTATCTCTTCACGGCAACGTTGCGCGATGATGGTTCTTCTCGTTTCAAAGACCATTGGGCACTCTTCCCCTCTTTCGCTTTCGCATGGAAGGCTAAGAACGAACCGTTCTTGACGAATGTTGAAAAGATTTCCGATTTGAAGCTCCGCCTTGGTTATGGTCAGACGGGTCAGCAGGAAGGTATCGGCGACTATAATTACTTCGCTGTTTACGGTATCAATAAAGGTACGTCCAGCTTCTATCCCATCACGCGCCGCGATGGTAAACCTTACGGCGTACTCAACCGTCCAGATGCTTACGATCCTAATCTGAAGTGGGAAACTACCACTACTTATAATGCAGGTGTAGACTTAGGTTTCCTCAACAACCGCTTGACGGCATCTATCGACTACTATTACCGCAAGACAACAGATTTGCTCAATCGCGCATACGTTGCAGCGGGTACTAACTTTAAGAACACTGTGATGACGAACATCGGTTCACTCAAGAACACAGGTTTCGAACTTGCTCTCGACTACAAAGCCATCCAGACCGATGACTGGTTCTGGGACATCAACCTCAACGCCACTTACAACCAAAACAAAATTACAGAACTTATCGGTGGCGACGAGAACTACTATGTTGCAGTAGGTGGTATCTCTGCTGGAACTGGTTTTAACGCCCAAGCACACACTGTTGGCAAGCCTGCCTTCTCCTACTACGTTTATCAGCAGGTTTACGGCAAAAGGACGGCAAGCCCATTTCGGGCGTTGTAGTCGACCGCAATGGTGACGGACAAATCACTGAAGCCGACAAGTATTTCTACAAGAGCCCGATGGCTCCTTGGACATTTGGCCTCTCTTCCCGCCTTTCTTATAAGCAGTGGGATCTGAGCTTCACGCTCCGTGCTAATGTTGGCAACTACGTTTACAACAACTACGATGCTGCTTCCTCTGACCTTTCTGCTGTTTGGTCTTCTTCGAAGTTCTTGAGCAACCGTCCGCTGGAATCTATCAACCGCGGTTGGGCGTCTACCGAAGAACACGCAGTTTTGTCCGACCACTTTGTTCAGAACGGTTCTTTCTTGAAGTGCGACAACATCACATTGGGCTATAACTTCACGAACCTTTTCCGTATGGGCAACTACTCTGGTCTGGGCGGCCGTCTCTACTTGGCAGCTTCCAATGTCTTTACCATTACGAAGTATAAAGGTATCGACCCCGAAGTTTTCAAAACTGGTTTAGGGGCAACACCTGGTATCGACAGCGACATTTATCCACGTCCTTTCAGCCTCACGCTGGGTCTGAACCTCAACTTCTAATTTAATAAGGAATTCGATTATGAAAAGAAATATCAAAACTATGCTGTCTCTGTCAGCCTTTGCGTTGACATTGAGCATGAGCTCTTGTGTCGGAGATTTGGACGTGAAGCCCATCGATCCGAACCTGAATACAAAGGTGGATGTTGAGGCACTCTTTAATAAGTGCTTTGCCAACTTGGGTATCTCTGGTAACGGCAGTTCCGACGACGATTGCGACGTTGACGGTATCGATGGCGGTACGTCAAGGATTTGTTCGCCAGCTCTTCAATTCTAATGAGTTGCCCACTGATGAAGCCATTTGCTGCTGGGGCGACCCTGGTATCGCTGGTTTTACCAATAATGCTTATGATGGTGCTAACCCGATGCTTGAAGGTTTCTATTATCGCCTCTATTTCGGTGTGTCGATGTGCAACCAGTATCTTGCTGAAGCCGGCAACTACAATGCGCAGATGACGGCCGAAGTACGTTGGCTCCGCGCCCTCTACTATTACTATTTGATGGACAACTTCGGTAATATTCCGTTCTCTACCGCAGTTACATCCGTTAAGCCTCCTCGCTATACGCGTGCTCAAGTCTATGAATTTATTGAGAAAGAACTTCTCGAAATAGAGCCGCAGTTGTCCGACGCTCGTGCTAAGAAATCTTCTGATGAAGGTTATGCTCGTCCTGACAAGGCCGCCGATTGGTTGTTGCTCTCTCGTCTTTATCTGAATGCAGAAGTCTACACCGGAACGGCACAATGGGCCAAGGCAAAAGAATATGCCAAGAAAGTCATGGATTCTCCTTATCATCTGAACACGACAGGCCAGAATGGCTGGACTGCCTACCAGATGCTCTTCATGGGCGATAATGGCGAGAGCAGTGCAGCCCAGGAAGCTGTGTTGCCAGTACTCCAAGATGGTGTGCTGACTACCAGCTGGGCATGTTCTCTCTTCTTGATGGCATCTACCTACGACAATACCATGCACCCCTATGCAGCCAATGCCGACGGCGCGGCTACTAATGGTACTACGCTGGTTTGGGCTGGTAATCGTGCACGTCCCAATCTGGTGGCACAGTTCTTCAATGGCAATGCCAGTGCTTGTCCGCTCTCAACAACAAAGGACATCATCGCAGCTGCCAAAGGACGACCGCGCACTCTTCTGGGGCGACGGTCGCACGGTGGACGTGACGTCGAACACTACGAAGGACTTCAAGAAGGGTCTCTCTGTTACGAAGTTCACCAACTTCTATTCATCCTCCACTACAGGTGCTGGCGCGAGCAACGTTCAGTTCCCCGATGCCGACTTCTTCCTGATGCGTGTTGCTGAGGCTTATCTGACTTACGGTGAAGCCGATGCCCGCTTGAATGGAGGTAAGACTTCCACCGAAGGAACGAATGCTATCAACGCTCTCCGCAAGCGTGCCAATGCTAAGACGCAGTCGTTCTACAATCTGAATGACATCATCAGCGAATGGTCTCGTGAATTCTTCTTTGAAGGCCGTCGCCGTATGGATTTGATTCGTTTCGGTCTCTATGGAGGTAACTCCTCTTACGTTTGGTCTTGGAAGGGTGGTACGCAAGCTGGTCGCAATTTCGCTGCCACGCGCAATCTCTTCGACATTCCTACGAAGGATTTGAATGCAAATCCCAACCTCAAACACAACGAAGGTTATAATTGATAGATAAAGTCTGTGTGCTATGAGCCAAAGGCTCGTCCCCGCAGCTTGTAGCACGCCACTTTTCATTTTAATAAAGAAATCATTATGAAAAAATATTTTAAGTCAGCATTGCTGCTTCTTTGCAGCGTTTGCCTCTTCGCTGCTTGTGCGGACGATAATGATTCAAATCCTACGCTGAAAATTCCGGAGACATTTGTGCTTAACACGCCAAACTATGCCGGCTATACCGTGGATTTGAAATCAACGACCGACTCGCTTTCTTTCTCTTGGTCACAGCCCGACTTTGGTGGCTTCCCCGTTGCGGCACATTATATGGTGCAAGTCTCCAAGGGCGATAGTTTCAAAGTATCACAAGAACAGGCCGATGCCGACCAAACCGGTGCTAAAAAGGCCGACTATGCCAACCTCTCAAGTGTGCTCACCGATTGCAAGTATAAATACTCCGCTGAAGAACTCGACAAGCTCATCGAACAACTCAACGGCTGGGATGAAGCTAATATTCCCAGCAAAGCGAATGTCTTTGTGCGCGTGATGTCCTATATCCCCACATCCACTGGTACAACCGATACGGTCTACTCCAATGTGGTGAAGCTCAATGTAGCTCCTTACTATGTAATGCTCAAGGCTGCCGAGCCCGAACTCTGGTATCTCATTGGCGCTTGTATTGGTGATGGTACATGGACCAATAGTGCCGACGCTGTCGGAAAGAGTATGATTCCGATGTATGTAGCTCCCGATCAAACTTACAACGCGAAAACCGGTAAGGGCATTATCGAATACGTAGGCTATCTCACCACGGCAGGCTTCAAAGTAGTGAAAACTCCAGGTAGTTGGGATGACCAATTGGGTTCTTCTGATGGCGCTCTGACCATTGTTCATAACGATGGCGGTTCTTCCAACATCTGTGTTCCTTCAGATGGATACTACAAGATTACGCTCAATACAGAAAACTATAGCATGACTGTAGTTCCTTATACTCAGGCTGTTTCCACCTATCCGCAGATGCTCATTGCTGGCGACTTCAACGGTTGGGGCACTTCAACGGCGATGACTGCGTGCGCATCCAGCAATAACCACGACTGGTTCTATGATCTTGATACCTCTGCCGATAAGACTACGGCGAAGTTCCTCACTGATAGCAGTTGGTCAACCAACTGGGGTGGCAACGACTTCCCGCGCGGCGCAGGGGCTCAAGGTGGAGCAAACATCCCTGTAGATGCTGGTAAGTATCGCGTCTTCTTCAACGACATCACAGGTGTCTATATGTTCATGGCTAAGTAATAATTGTTTTGTATGCTGCAAGGGCTGGTAAGCGGAATGCTCCGCTGCCAGCACCGCGCAGTTCAAAAAAAACTAAAAACGCATAAGTATGAAAAAAGTACTGTTTACAATGGGGCTGGCTTTGCTCTTTGCTGGTTGCTCCGATGATTATACGGACTGGGCACAACCGAAGCAGAACGCCCAAGAGGCAGCTCTTTCTGCCGCGCTCAATATAGAGCCTGCTGCAGCTATCGACTATGCCAACGTAACGACCGATTCTGTCTCTATCTATAAGGCAACTTTCACGGCCGAGAAAGCCACTGAACCTACTTATAAGGTTTGTTTGAAGAACGCTGCGGCTACCGATTCTGTCTATCTCAATTCTGATAAGAATGGTAAACTGGCTGCTGCCGACCTCAAAGCTGCCATCGAAAAACTCTATGGCAAGCGTCCCAACAAACGCGAGATTCCTACAACGGTCTATGCCTACACCACAATGGGTGGAGCGTCTTTCCGTCTCGATAAGGCTATCACCGTAACGGCTACCCTCGTGGCTCCTGTCATTGAAGACGTTTACTACTTGGTGGGCACAAATTCCCACTGGACTACACCCGTTAAGTTCAACCACAGCACCGAGGACGTCTACGATGATCCTATCTTCACAATGACCGTCCCTGCACCTGTCAAGGCTGATGGTACTCGTGCTGATGCACAGTTTAAGATTGTCCCGGCATCCTGCATGAAGGCCGACGGCTCTGCTGTTGAAAACTGGAGCGGTGCTTTAGGCTCCGACACAGAAAACGGTGATACTCGTCTCGAGGCTGGTATGGTGGCTCAAGGCGGTAGCTTCCTTCAGAGAGCTTCTGATGGTGCAAAATACTACACCATTAAGCTGAACATGATGGACTATACCATGACCATCGCTCCGCTCAACTATTCTGAGTATATCTATGCTCCAGGCACCGGCAATAGCTGGACTCCGGCTTCTGCACCTGCTTTGCATTCTGCCAACTTCAATGGCGTCTATGAAGGTTTCGCTTATCTCAAATCAGAGTTTAAGTTCACCAAGCAGCGCAATTGGGACAATGGCGAATACAACTGGAGCAGCTTCACAAGCTATCCTGCGGGTTTCACAGGCGAAGGCACTGGAAACATCAAGGTGGCTACTGCTGGCTACTACAAGATTACAGCCGATGTTCCTTCAGCTAAGTTTGAAGCTATTCCTACCACTTGGGGCATCATTGGTGATGCCACAGCAAAAGGTTGGGACGGCGACGAAGCCATGACATTTAATGAAGCCGATGAGAGCTGGACGATAACGACGACGCTCAAAGCCGGAACGTTCAAGTTCCGCGCTAACGGTAGTTGGGACATCAACTTTGGTGGTAGTGCCAATAATCTCATCCAGAATGGCGATAATCTTTCTGTCGCTGCCGGTACTTACACCATTAAGTTGTACCTCTCTCGCAAGACTGCTAACCACTACTATTGCACGATTACTAAACAGTAAACTCCGGCATGTATTGTTATAACTGATTCTTTCCCCCCATCCGGGATTCTCGGGTGGGGGAAGTTTCAATTACAGCAAGTTTTCCGTATTTGCTATTCGTTAGCGATGAAATCAAATATCAATAAAAATACTACGATAAAATGAAGAAACGTACACTTCTCCTTTCCTGCTTCGCTCTGCTTCTTGCTTCGGCGCGCGCACAAGCTCCGGCCGATTGTCAGGATGTGCTGTTGCAAGGATTCTTTTGGAACTCGCAGCAGCAAACAGGATGGGCACAACTGCTGCCTGCTGTTGATGAAATCGGGCAAAACTTCACGGGCATTTGGTTGCCGCCTTCAGCCAATCCCGAGGGAGGCTATACCGTTGGTGGGTCAAATGTAGGCTATCATCCGCGCGTGTGGAACGACCAAAACTCTTGTTGGGGAACGGCCGACAATCTGAAAACGCTGATCACGGCCTTCCATAACAAAGGCGTGAAAGTCATTGCCGACATCGTCATCAACCACCGCGCCGGCTATACCGATTGGGCCAACTTCTCGCCCGACAACTTTGGTGCGTATGGCTCTTACCAACTCACGCTGGCCGACATCTGTCGCAACGATGAAGTCAATACCGAAGCTGGAGCAGCCACCTTCCGCGCCACCTATGGAATGGCTACTGGTGCTAACGATACGGGAGAAAACTGGGGTGGCGCGCGAGATCTCGACCACACTTCGGCTAATGTGCAGAACGATGTAAAGGCTTATCTCAACTGGATGAAGGGGGAGATGGGCTACGACGGTTGGCGCTACGACTTTGTGAAAGGTTTCGAAGGGAAATATGTGGGAATCTACAACGACGCATCGCAGCCTTGGCTCAGCGTGGGCGAGTATTGGGATGGCAACTATGATGCCGTCAAAGCCTGGCTGGCTGCTACGGGCTATAAGTCCATGGCGTTCGATTTTCCCCAGAAATATGCAGCACTCAACAACGGTTTGGCCAAGAACAACTACGCCAATATGGCGTGGAAAGAGAATGGCACAACGCCGCGCCCTGCAGGTCTCATCCATAACAGCTCAACCAATCGTTATGCAGTTACCTTTGTTGACAATCACGATACTTACCGCGACGACAACAAATACACGGGAAATGTAGCGCAGGCTTATGCCTTTTTGCTGAGTGCTCCTGGCGTGCCCTGTGTCTTTTGGCCGCATTGGGTGGGTAATAAAACGGTCATCAAGAATCAGATTGCTGCCCGCCGTGTGGCTGGCGTGACCTCGCAGAGCAATTGTGAGGTTGTGCGCAGTAGCACCTACTACGAGAGCCGCACCGAAGGCAAAAACGGCACATTGATTTGTCGTATCGGCAACGTAGCCACGATGCCGAAGACTGTTCCCGACGGCTACTTCCGCGCCTGTGGTGGCAACAACTGGGCTTTCCTATCTGCCCACCGCTTTGCAGTCCGTTTACACAGGTGTGCAAGTGCCTACCGTCACACCTCGCAGCGAAACTTCCGTCTACGACCTCCAAGGTCGCCGCGTCAGCACAACACATTCTGGTCTTTATATCATCAATGGCCAAAAGGTCTTGGTGAAGTGATAGGAGAGGCTCGTCCTAATCTGAGTCCTCTGACCAGTCTGACCCGTCGGACTCGTCAGACCCGTCCGACAAGTCTGAAAAATCTCTGCCCCGTTCTATCTCTTCGACCAGTCGGACTCGTCCGACCCGTCCGACTCGTCTGAGCTCCACTGCTTCTCCAACAATTCTCAAATGCCACAAGCTGTGTTCTCTCACAGCCTTGTGGCATTTTTTCGTCTGTCCCTTTCTTTGTAAATAAAGTTCTTATTCTACGGCCGCGAGAATGGCGCGAAATTCAATTTGCTTGATTGCGGGCAGGAATAACGCAGTTTTGGCGCACTATGAAATGGGGATATTTCCCACTTTTCACGAGATGTTCCAGAATACAATAAGGAAGTTTTCAAACGCAATAAGGCTGCCAGCTGACAGCCTTATTGTGTCAGCTGACAGAATAAGGATAACGGCGTGCTTCTTTGTGAAAACTGCCGGCTTTTCTGCTTTTTTGGAGGGAATAATAAAGAAAAAAGCGGTCGGAAAAGCTTTCCAGAAGTGTACCCTAAAGTTTCGTGGAAAAACGAAAGACTTTTTCACATCTATATCTGAAAAGCTGAATGTCAAGAATAGGGGCGGCAATGTTTTGCTGCGATGTGGGAACAACTGATGCTGAATCCTTTTCTTCGCAAAAGCAGTCATTTCTGTTGCAAAAGTTTGTATTTCTTTTTTTATTTTTTAATTTGCGCCCCGTTACCTATAAAGCAAATTTTTTACATTTCATGAAACTTTTAATCCCTTCCTTATTCTTAGGGTTCAGTGTCTTACTGCCCGTTGGAATGAAGGCGCAGGTAAGTGTGACGCGGACGGCTACGGACGTTAGTATCAGTAATGCTTACCTTGAGCGTCATTTCAATATTTCAGGACAACACCTTCGGCCTGGAAAAATGGTCAATAAGCGCACCGCGCCTACTGCTACTTTCACTCCCTCTGCGGGGAGTGAAGAGTTTTCGCTCAATCCTGTCACACAGAAAAAGCAGGTGGGCGGTTTGCTCAACCGCGCTTCCTGGACGATAACCGCCGATGGCTTTACGCCCGAAAATGGCTGCGGAACACCCGCATCTATTATTGACGGCAATGATGCCACCTATTGGCATTCCAACTATACGGACGCTTCGCTCGCAGAGATGCCCCACTGGTTTCTCGTGGATCTCGGCAGTAGCCAAACGTTCCGCAGTTTCGGCTATACCACGCGCCAAGCGGCCAAATCGGTCAACGGGCACGCAAAAGAAATAGAGATACAAGCAGGCGATACTCCCACGAGCCTTACCACGGTCTATTTGGGAACAATGCCTTACAGTCTCAAGGAAATTTGGACAAATTTCGGCCACAACATAACGGCACGCTACGTTAAAGTAATCGTCAAGAGCAGTTGGAACGGTGCGAAGTTTGCCGCTTGCGGAGAATTCCGCCTGTCTTCAGAAGCACAGGCAGCCGCCACTGAGATGACGAAGCTTCCCCGTATGGGTTGGACGGCTACGGCCGATTCCTGGTGTCGCGAAAGTGCTACGGTGGGCGACCCCTCTTTGGCCATTGATGGCGATGCCGCAACGCTGTGGCATACCTTCTATTCCGGTCAGCAAGGCCAAGGCTCTGCTGCTCTGCCTCATTCCCTAACTATCGACCTCGGGGCTGCTGCCACTTTCCGCAGTTTTGGCTATCTGCCACGTTCCGGCTCTGAGGGAGTGCGCTCCAATGGAAATATTGCAGGCTATGAATTCGCCGTATCCGACAATGGTTCCGACTGGCAGACCGTCAAGACAGGCACACTCGCCTATACGGAGGTGGCCACGGTTTGGACAGACCTCGGCCGCGACATCACAGCGCGCTATGTGCGTCTGACAGAGACCAGCGCCGTCAATGGTCGCGAATTTGGCTGTTGTGCAGAGTTTAATCTTTCTGCGGACACTGTAGCCGTTCCGCTCCCTACGGCATTCTCCGCTTCTCAAATGACACTCAACAATGTTAGAGAAGAAAGCATCGACGGAGGTAAGCGTCTCGTCTTTGAGATGAAGCCTTATCAGCACGTGAATCCTGCAGATGGTGTCAGTGCTACGTGGAAGGTCAGCATGGTGGTAGAAATGAAAGAGAAGGACCATTTCCTGCATAAATATCTCCTCATCAGTGCTGCAGACGAGGCTGCTCGCACCACGCCCATCGACTATATCGAAATGGAGAATATGGGCGTTGAGAGCGTGGCAGCTAATCAGCGATGGTCTCACCCAGAAGGTTCCGGCGGTGTGGGAGGTATGAGTGCCTACACGATGAGTCTCGGTCAGCCCTTCTATATCGATGGTCTTTCTTTGGGTCGGAATTTCCGCAAGCCGAGAACGAAATCTCCAACGGCTTTGGCCATTCGCGCTACTACAGCGGGAAATCGCTCAGTAGCATTGCCCAAGACGGCGTTTTCCGTACTTGGCCTAACGTGGAAGGGGCTGCGCGCTCCGTTTCCGAAGTGGGAGTGATCCGTCAGGACTTCTTCTCCTACATTGAGACCATTGCACGACCCACTAAAGTACGTATGCAGTACAATAGTTGGTACGACTGGATGATGACCATTACGGAAGAGCGCATCAATACCAGTTTCAAACGAATGGAACGCGGCTTACGCAGCACGGTCTCCGACCGATGGACTCCTATGTTGTGGATGATGGTTGGAACAACTATAACGTGAGCGATACGGAACGTTCCGGCACTACTTCCAACGTGTCTGGTTTCTGGGAATTCAATTCTAAATTCCCCACGGGGCTTCAGGGTGCAGCACAGATAGCTCACCGCTATGGTTCCGACTTTGGTATTTGGCTCGGCCCGCGTGGTGGCTACAATTTCAATGCAAGTTGGGGACATTTCCTTGAATCCCACGGTAACGGCACGTATAATACGCGTTCGGGGGATGCTGTGACGGGCGACTCTGTCTATGTCTCCAAGCTGCGCGACTTTTTCCTCACCTGCCAGAAGGATTACGGGGTTAATTATTGGAAACTTGATGGTTTCTCCACGGTAGAACCGCAACCCAGCAATAATGGCCGTTATATCACGGGCGGGAAAAATGGCAACTACTATTTTACGGAGCATTGGGAGCGTTGGTACGATGTGTTCCGCGACCTTTACGCCGAGGCCTCCGGTCGTGGTAGCGACCTTTGGCTCAATCTCACTTGCTACGTCAATCCGAGTCCGTGGATTTTGCAGTTCTGCAACAGTGTGTGGATGCAGAATTCCAACGATATGGGACGGGCTGTAGTGGGCGGTCGCAATAGTGAACTCGACAAGCAATTAAGCTACCGCGATGATCGCTACTATGATTTCTACAATGCCAACGGTCTGCAATTTCCCCAGAGCCACATATTCAACCACGATCCTATCTACGGCAAGACGGACTGTATGAGTCCCAACGCTATGTCTGACAATGAGTTCCGCGCCTACCTTTACATGATGGCTACACGTGGTACGGCGTTCTGGGAAATGCTTTATTCTTACAACATGATGGACGAAGGCAACAAATGGCTTATCAATGCCGAAGCCCTCACGTTCATAGACAAGAATTACGAGACACTGCGCAATGCCGTCTACTTTGGTCGCTCGCCGAAGTCGGGCGAAATCTACGGCTACTCTTGCTGGCGTCCCGTGACAGCAGGACAACAAGCTGAGGGTATTGTTTCGTTCCGCAATCCGTCAAACACTTCTAAGACTTTCACGTTTACGTTCGACAAAGCGGTAGGAGTTCCCGAAACAGCAAATAATCTGCATGCCGGTCTGATTATGCAATATAGTGGCACACCGGGTGCAGCGACAGCACTGACTTGGACACCTGCTGCCACGACTTACGCATACGGTCAGAATATGCAACTGACGCTCCGTCCAGGTGAGATCCTTGTGCTCCGCTTTGGTGCGGCCGATACCACTCCTGCAACATTTGCCACGGTGCGCTCTACGGAGGCGCGCAAAGTGGTGGCGCAGTTCTCAGAACCCGTCCGCCCCACAACTTCTGCCTTTGCTCTCTATGATGGAGCAACACTCGTTGGCCAGCCCGCAGCGGTTTCCTTAGCAGCCGATTATCGCACCGTGACACTTACCTTTGCCAATGCTCTACAAGATAATAAGGCTTACACGCTGAAGGCGCAGAATCTTTCGGATTGGAACAATGTTCTCTCTCAGGATGTATCTCCTGTCTTCTACTATAATGCAGGAGGTCTCGTTCTCCGCATAGATTCTACAGCACAATTGCAGCAGGCAGAGACCGTAGCCACGCGTTCGGACCTCCGCGCCGGCGTTCAGTTCCTTGCTTTGGATAAATCCTATACCGCGGTGAGTGAGAAGACCATAGGTGGGCGCGATGCTTTCACTTTCTCTACACTCGTCCGTACTACTGCTGCCAATACAGTCATAGCACAGCAGGCAGGAGCGTGGAAGTTGGAACTCGTGAATGGAAAACCCGTCTTCAAGGTGGGACATACCACCTTTGCTGCTGACTCTGTGGTGAACGATGGTCGCAACCATCAGATTACTGCTGTGCGCGAGGCAAACGGCATGGTGAAAGTCTATATCGATGGCAATTTGCAGGGCACTGCCTATAATGCTGCTTATGCTGAGGAAGTTCTCACGCCGGCTCCTCTTCAGTTGGGCGGTACTGCCGGTTTGGAACTGGCCGCTACCAGCCTCTATGTCGGAGCTGCCGATTATGAGAAAGCAGCAGCCGATGCTTCTGCAGCACTCACTGAGAAATACCTCATCAGCGTTACTGTCCCCACAGGACTTGACGTGACATTCACTCCTAAGGCAGGAGTGACAGCTGCCGGCGAGCAGTTAGTAGCTGCCGTCGCACCAGGAAAAACTGTTTCGGTCAAGGCCGTGGCTCAAGACGGCTTCCGCCTTGCTGGCTACACGAAGGACGGCGTTCAGACAACGCTCAATGCAGGTAAGGATTCCGTTGCGACGGTGCACTTTGCCGCAGTGCGTGCCGACCATAATTTGGTGTTTGTGGTAAAGAAAACCACTGGTATTGCTGAGGCTTCTGCCAATGGCTTGAAGGTGACGACAACGCCAGCAAGCATAGAAGTGACTGGAGCAAGCCCTCTCAGCATTCGTGCCTACACCTCCGATGGCCGACTGTTGGGAACGGCGAAAGGAACAGACCGAGTTGTGCTCTCCACTACTGCTTGGCCTGCTGGAACCTATATCCTCGACATCATGACAGCCGGAAATTCTAAAACGGTAAAAATCCTGAAATAATCGCTTCAGCGCATCCGGCTTTTTCCTTTTGCCCCATGCGCTTCCACCTTATTCGTCCTGCCGAAGCCCCTTCTTTGTGTGCTTCGGCAGGATTTTTCTTTTTCAAAGCCCTAAAGTTTTTCGCTTTTCCGAAAGACTTTAGGGTATCTATATCTGAGATGCTGAAAGTTAGGGACAAGGGTAATAACGCTTTGCTGAGATGTGAGCATACTGGGCATAAAGATCCAAGAATTTTTAATTCAAAAAATTTTTTTACATGTTTGAAATGATCAAAAAAAGAATCTTTTATGTTATGGTTGAGAAATAGTAAATAATTATGATTCAGCTTGTTTTTACTTTTCTTTTTTTCTTACTTTTTGCATCCGATTTCTTATAGTACAGACAAAAATTTTTCCTATTCTTATTAGCTATTTTATGTGTAGAAAAAAATATGTGGCACCAGCGAGTGAGGCCGTTGGTGTAATACTTGCAACGGTAGTTGCCGGTTCGGTAGTTCCTACGGGTACTACCGGTTCTGGTAATAAGGATGCCTCTGAAACTCCTTGGAAAGAAAATAATCCCACTACTGGCGGTGTTGGTGTCGGTGGAGGAGAATTCTCAGGCGATGATTGGTAAATACTGTATTTTCCATTTGTAGAATTAAAGAACAAAAGACATATCAGAAAAGATGAGAGGAAATAAAAATAATCAATTCCCTATTTGGAGCTTGTTGCTCAGTTGCGTGTTGTTGCTGGCTTCGTGTACAGATGTGAATGACAATGGCGATAAAGCGCAAGAAGGAAAAGGAGTGGCTTTCACGCTGGCAGCATCCGACTGGAACGTGAAGACATTGGGCGAGGATTCTCTCCGTGCAACAAAAGCTCCTGCTTCGCCTGACGTGGCTGAGGCGGTGGTGGATCTCAGTCCTGAAGTGTCGGCCAATGTTAGCATTGTGCGCGACGATAGAGAGGTGGGGGAACACCGTGCTCCTGCTCAAACTTCTTTAGGAGCAGGCGATTTCACCATCGTTGCTTATCAAGGCAGTGCGAACAATCCAGAAAGAAAGCAGAACTGAAAGTGCATTGGGACGGTTCCAAGTTTACCGATGATGGCAATATAGCTAAGATGCACCTTCCGGCAGGAACATATACCTTTGTTTGTTTCAACGACAAACTGAAGGAAAAAGATGGCAAACTTGTCATGGCAAACTATGATAAGACGGCAAATCTCACAACGGATCAGGACTATCAGACCTATTATGACAATCTTGCAGACGACTACGATAAAGCATTGGTGGGAAAAGTAACTACAGCGGTTCCTAACAATAGAATTGAAGTTCCCTTTGTGCTGAGTCATCCATGGTCACGTGTGAAGTTTCAAATAGTGGGTGTAGGATTGGCGTTCAATAATAAGGATATAGATTATAGCACTACAGGAACACCGACCCCTATCTCCTATGATGCTGACGTCAGCGCAGCTACAGTGATGACTCCATCGGCCGAAAGTGTCACTACGGGTATGGCTCAGACGAAGAGCGTGTATGAATTGAATGCTATGACGCTCACGCCCGTGGACTACTCCCAGAGCGATGTGGATGTCAATACTGGAGCGGAGAAAATCAATAACAAGCGCGTGTTTCATTTGGAGCGTTCGAAAATGTTCCTCACGCATCACAATTTATTAGCTGGCTTTCCTATTATGGTAATTACCAGCGTGCACAAACGTCTTTGCAGTATTTCCCAGCAGGAGCAAACTTGAAGGCCTACAAATGGAATGCTGCGGCAGTGAGCTTTTATCGGAAACCACTTTCTTTTGAGAAACTCTATCAAACCATTGAGGATATTCTCCCTACATCGCTCGAAGCCAATGGTAGCTATACAGTGCGCATTTATATGTCGTACAATTTTAAGTATCTCTTTAGTGACGGCACAGTGGGAACGCTTGCAGAGAACAATAACTGGAAAACAAAGACGCCGATAGCCCTTGTGACGAGTATGAAGACAAAGACGGCTGTAGGACTGAGAACAGATGGGCGTGTGAATAACATAAACGATCGGACGGGGATAGAACATATCAATAGAGACTATTACGCTACGAACTCTCCGAAGTTGCCTACACTGCTGAATGGGTATAGAACAACGTACGATCCTGCTTATGCGTATGATCATACTAAGGCTCATGCTGAGGATCAAAATCTCCCAGCTTTCTATACTGCCGCTCACTATAATCCAGGTGTAGCTATAACTGCCGACTGGTTGAAGAATCCTTCGACAAATCTAAATGATAGCATCGGAAAATGGTATCTCCCTGCTTATGGAGAATTGGTGAATATGTACCGCACCGTAGGCTATGGAACGTATTATAATATCTCGAACAAACGTAAGGATACTTTCCAGTTTAACACGGAATACGAATGGAGATCAGTCTTTATAGATATTGCTTTCAGACAAGCTGGTCGTTCATTCCCTCCTACTTGGAATCAATATTGGACCAGTACGGAGTTGGAACGTCCTGCTGCTAATTACGATTTCTGTGCAGAAATGACCTATCGTACCGAAGGTAAATTCTGGATGAGATTGGATTATTATAATACTGGTGTCGTGCTGCCTTTTATCCACTTTAAGTAAAAATAGCTTTTGCCGCATCTACGGAACGATGCGCAGCACAACAGAAAAATCCCCCTGCAAGCAAGCAGCTTGCAGGGGATTTTTATAATAGAGAATCTCCGTTTTAGAGATCGGCTAATTCAAGCACTTTTTCAACAGCAGCTTCGAGACCGGTAACATCTTTTCCGCCTGCTGTGGCAAAGTGAGGAGCACCGCCGCCGCCACCTTGGATAAGTTTGGCTGCTTCGCGCACCATCTGTCCCGCATTAAGAGCGTTGTCCTTCACGAGGTCTTTGCTGATCATCACTGTTAAGAGCGGTTTGCCTTCATAGCTTGAACCCAATACGCAGAGCATCTTCTCGGGCAACTGTCCTGACACCTGGAAAGCCAAGTCTTTGACAGCATCGGGAGAAATACTCATGGGGAGTACGCTCTTAAGTACCTTGATGCCGTTGATGTCTTCAGCACGTTCGAGGAGGCTCGCCTTGATTTGTTGCACCTTCTGCTTCACGAAGTCCTCTACCTGAGCTTTCAGTCCGCTGTTTTCTTCGATGGTTTTCTGAATAGCTGCCGTGAGATCCTTGGCGTTGTTGAAGAGTTCTTTCAAACTCGTCAGCAAGTCTTGTTGCATATAAACACTCTCCTCTGCTGCCTTACCGGTGAGAGCTTCGATGCGGCGAACGCCAGCAGCTACACTGCTCTCACTCACGATGCGGAACAAACCGAGACGACCGGTACTCTTGGCATGGCAACCGCCGCAGAACTCTACGCTGTTGCCGAATTGTACGACACGAACTTCATCTCCGTATTTCTCGCCAAAGAGAGCGATGGCGCCCATGCGCTTGGCTTCTTCCATAGGTACGTTGCGATGATCCTGCAAGGGGATGTCCTCGCGGATACGACGGTTGACGATCTGTTCAACCTTACGTAATTCTTCGGGCGTCACTTTCTGGAAGTGAGAGAAGTCGAAGCGCAGATAGTCGGGAGTAACAAGCGAACCCTTTGTTCTACATGGCTACCAAGAACCTCGCGGAGGGCTTGGTCGATGAGGTGAGTGGCCGTGTGGTTGGCTTCGCTACCACGGCGCGCTTCGAGGTCGATTATTGCGCGGAAATCAGCTGCCGGATTTTCGGGCAGTTGTTTTGTTAGATGAATGGGGAGGTTGTTCTCGCGCTTCGTATCAAAAATCTGAACTGTTTCGTTCGCACTGCGAAGAATACCTTTGTCGCCCACCTGGCCGCCCATCTCCGCATAGAAAGGAGTAGTGTCGAGCACGAGCTCGTAGTAGGTTTGTTTCTTCTGCTGCACTTTGCGGTAGCGCAGGATATGGCAGTCGGCTTCTGTTTCGTCCCACCCCACAAACTTGTCTTCACCTTCGCGAAGCACTACCCAGTCGCCAGTTTCTACTGCCGCAGCATTGCGAGCGCGTTCCTTTTGCTTTGCATCTCAACGTTGAAGCCTTCTTCGTCCGTCTTGAGTCCCTGCTCAGCGCAGATGAGTTCCGTGAGATCGAAGGGGAAACCGTAAGTGTCGAAAAGCGTGAAAGCCTTAGCACCATCAAGTGTGTCGCTACCAGCTGCCTTGGTTTCACGAATAAGTCCATCGAGCAGGTTGATACCTGTTGCCAAAGTGCGGAGGAAGCTATCTTCCTCTTCCTTGATAACGCGGGTGATGAGCTCCTGCTGCGCAACAAGTTCGGGATAGGCTCCACCCATTTCTTTCACGAAGGTAGGGATGAGCTGATAGATGAAAGCTCGTTTCTGATTCAGGAAAGTGTAGGCGTAGCGCACTGCACGGCGCAGGATACGGCGAATCACATAACCCGCTTTCGCATTACTGGGCAACTGACCGTCAGCAATGGAGAAAGCGATGGCACGGAGGTGGTCAGCAACCACACGCATGGCCACATCAACATTTTCTTCCTTACCATAAGTAAAGCCGGAGAGTTGTTCCTCTTTCTTGATGATGGGTTGGAAAATATCGGTGTCGTAGTTGGAGTTCTTACCCTGCAGCATACGCACTAAGCGTTCGAAGCCCATACCCGTATCGATGACGTGCATAGGAAGTGGTTCGAGAGTGCCATCCGCTTTGCGGTTGTACTGCATGAATACGATGTTCCAGATTTCGATAACTTGGGGATCATCCTTATTAACGAGTTCACGCCCTGGCACTTTTGCTTTCTCTTCTGCTGGGCGAGAATCGACATGGATTTCGGAGCAAGGACCGCAGGGACCTGTGTCGCCCATCTCCCAGAAGTTGTCGTGCTTGTTGCCGTTGATGATATGGTCGGCTGGAACGTGTTTAGCCCAGAAGCTGGCTGCTTCGTCGTCGCGCTCAAGGCCTTCTTCCTTAGATCCCTCAAACACGGTAACGTAGAGATCTTTCGGATCGAGGTGCAGAACATCGACGAGATACTCCAAGCATAGTCGATCGCTTTCTCTTTGAAGTAATCGCCAAAACTCCAGTTACCGAGCATCTCAAACATAGTATGGTGATAAGTGTCGTGACCCACTTCTTCAAGGTCATTGTGCTTGCCGCTCACGCGCAGACACTTCTGTGAGTCTGTACGACGGCGCGGTTCTGGATCACGCGTGCCGAGGATGATATCTTTCCATTGATTCATGCCGGCATTTGTAAACATCAGCGTGGGGTCGTCCTTGACAACCATCGGAGCAGAAGGTACAATCGTGTGTCCCTTGCTTTCGAAGAATTTCTTGTACGACTCGCGAATTTCGTTTGCTGTCATTATTCTGTATTTTATTAGTTTTCTTTTTCTAAAGGTGCAAAAATACTGCAAAGTGGCTGAAACGCAAAGTTCCACACCTTGTTTTCCTTATTCTGTGCCCTTACTGGCGCCCGAAGAAAACAAAGGCAAGCCCACTCACGCGAAGGATGTGTTCGCGGAGTGGGCTTGTGGAATCTTGACGTCGTTAAAAATGTCGCGTTAGAGTTTACCGATAGTCTTTGTGAGTTGCTGCCCCATGCCGATGGTATAGCCCTGACTGAAGAATACAACGCGGTTGAACGTGTCGCCGATAATCACAACGGGGCGTTCGGGGCTTTGCGTCAAGCCGCTACCAAAGAGGTCGTTGGCCACTTGCTGTTTGCTGTCGATACCAAAGCGAAGATTTTTCGGCAGGTTAGGAAATTCGCTGCGACGTTTCATGAACGAATCGTACTCTGCTGCCGTGGGGAAGAGCATAAGAATGGTACGCCCCCAGCTTTCAAGCTCGGAACGACTGGCTTCAATATCGTGGAGAATATGGGTGCTCGGCTCGTTGTTGGCTTTGAGTAATCCAACGATGAAATAGCCGCGCCCAGTGGTGGAGAGAACGCTCTTCTCTTTGGCTTCCTCAAGGTCGTGGTAGATGTTCTCAGCGTTGAACGAACCGATAACGCTCACCTGGCTGGAATCCTCCCGCATAACGAGCTGTACCGTGGTGTCGGCTGCTACGGGGAATATACTGATATGGCAGAGCACACTGCCGTCGGCTAAACGTGTGCCGGAAGTGAGCAGATAATCGCCGTGCCCCACTTCTACGCCCTTTTTGAATGTTTCCGCCCAAGTAGCGTTCTCGTCATAGCCTTGCAGCTTTGGTAGTCCGTCTTCGAGGCGTGAGAGGGAGAAGTGGGAATAGTAGGAAGGATTTTCCATGAAGCGACGCGGAGAATAGGAGAGAGCAAGGTGGGACAACTGAGAGTTCGCGGCAGCTTGCGTTGGACCGAAATCTACTGTTTTCCATTCGCCATCCCAATATTGGAAATTGCTCGTCACTTCATCGCGGCGAGCGGGAATGCCCAATGTGCGGCACATTGCCACGAAGCAGATACCTTTGGAAGTGGCTGAGGCTTGCTGCGAGGATAGCACCGTGGCGGGAGCTTGAGGGATGAAGCGTGAAGCGGGTGTGGTGTCGGTCTTCACGCCATTTAGTTTCTGCATGATTGCCGCCACTTGTTCGTCGGTATGAGTGAATGTTCGGATTGTTTCCACGGTTTGAGCCAGCTCTTCGCGCCACGGTGTGAGATCTTCCGTTGAGATGCGAGGGCAGAGCACGTAGTATAAGTTGCGTTGGAAGTCCTCTTCGCCCACTTTCGTTGCGCTCGGTGTGGACAGCTGCTTCTCGATTTGCTCGATGTGGTTGATGATAACCCGCTCATCAAAGTCGCGCAAATCTTTGTCTGTTAAACTTTCGAGTACGTGGAGAACAAGGTCTTTTTGCGTCAAATTCTTCGATAATATGCATACATTATTTCTTGGTTGAAATATTCAAGCACATCGTAGAGCGCCATGAAGTTCCCCTCCGATTTTTTGAAGAGCGGCTGCAAGCGGGCAGCATCGTAGTTTAATACTTCACCTATTTCCTCCACCTTCTTCTCGTTTGGCCAGACTGAAGGCCATTTCATGCGCTGAGCATCTTCTTGCGCCAATCGCTTATTGTTGAGAGCTTCGGCTTCGGGCGACACTTTCGGATAGTTGTTGCTCACGGGAGGGGGAGTGAGCGTTAAGTCAGTTTCAAAGCGATCGCCCGCTTTATGAGTAAGGCGTATCTCTGTGGGATGTTTGCCCTGATTCGGCGAAACTTTTGCAAAACCGTAACGTCCATCCTTTGCTGCCCAAACAAGGAGATCGCCCTTACCGCAGATGAGCGAGGCTTCACCGCGAGCATCCGACTGAGTGGAATAGAGCGTATAAAATTCAGCATAATTATAAAGACCGAAGCGCACCTTTGCGTCGCGCACTTTACGCCCTTCAGCATCGACAATGCGCACGCTGCGTCGTTCAACAGGAGCGTAGTTGTTTGTCACGTTGATAGTGGTTTGCAACGGATATTGCTGGAGGATTTGTTCTTCGCCTTGGTATCGTCCCATGACGGTAGTATTCATCAACATACCACGCGCTGCGGGCTGGTGAACCACGCAATGTTCAATTCCGCAGCTGGTTCGCAAGCACCGAGAAACTGCCATTTTCCATCGACGTAAGCCTCCACCCATGCGTGGTTATCATCGGTGTGCGCCCAACGTGGGGTGTACACTTGGCGTGCCGGTATGCCCACGGCTCTAAGAGCACTCACCGCCAGCGTACTCTCCTCGCCGCAACGCCCCGTAGTAGTGCGCATGGAAGCCAGAGGGCTGGAGGTGCGCGCATCTGAAGGGCGATAGGTCATCACCGAGTGGCACCAATGGTTTACTTCGAGAGCTGCATCGTGCCAATTCATGTAGCGCACACGTTTTCGGAGCACTTCGTAGGTTTTTATACGGAATGAATCGAGATGTTCATTGTTGACGCGAACGGGCAAAACAAAATGCTGCCATTCACGGTCGGGGATTTGTTTCCCCCAAGGAAAATCAGTGCGAGTTTGGAGCGCTAAGCGCGCATTATCCAGCATGAACTGTGGGTCATAATCCGTCACATCGGGCCAGTCCATGTAGGCATACAGAAATTGGAGCGCATCGCGTTCCTGCGGTGTCTTCGCCAGTTTCAGCGCTTCTTGCGGATGTGTGCAAACTGAATTTTTGAAGCGCTGTTGGAAATCGGCCTGCACTTCTTTCGCCGTTTGTGCTGTAGCTTGCAGGCAGAGAGCAGCCCAAAGCATCATCAGAATTTTTTTCATAGGGAATCAGTCTTTCTTTGCAGCAAAGATATGAAAATTACAGGAATTTCTAAAAAAGAAAGCGGAAAGTGCGTAAGTTGGATAAGTAAAGGTGTTACGAGCGTAGGCAAATTCTGTTTTTTTATGTGGAAAACTAAAAATGATGGGGCGAAATTCGCTGATTAAAAGCATTTTCCGCGCCAAAAGATTTTGTTTTTATATAAATAAGTACTACTTTTGCACCCGCATTGAGTCCGAAGGGGCCGAAAAAGTGAAGAAAATCGAAGAGAAACAAAGCGACGCGCTACCACACTGCGCCGAACAGCGTGGACATTCAATAGATTCTTCCGCCTCCCGGAAAAATCCGTTTAAACAATAATTTATAATGTACGCAATCGTAGAGATTAACGGTCAGCAGTTCAAGGCAGAAGAGGGCAAGAAGCTCTTCGTCAATCACTTGCAGAATGCAGAAGACGGCCAAACTGTTGAATTTGACAAGGTGCTGCTGGTAGACGCAGACGGCACGGTAACTGTAGGCGCTCCCACTGTTGACGGCGCAAAGGTAGTTGCAGAAGTAGCTTCCAAGCTCGTTAAGGGTGACAAAGTTCTTATTTTCCATAAGAAGCGTCGTAAGGGCTATCGCAAGCTCAACGGCTATCGTCATCAGTTCACTGAGTTGGTAATCAAACAAGTTATTGCTTAACCCCTAAAATTATTTTAAGAAATGGCACATAAAAAAGGTGTTGGTAGTTCTAAGAACGGCCGCGAATCAGCTTCAAAGCGTTTAGGTGTTAAGATTTGGGGTGGCCAAACTTGCGTAGCAGGCAACATTCTTGTTCGCCAGCGCGGTACGGTTCACTATCCTGGTAAGAACGTAGCTAAGGGTAAGGACGACACTCTGTATGCTTTGGCAGACGGTGTTGTTGTTTTCCGTCGTGGTAATCGCGACCGCAGCGTTGTTTCCGTAGAGCCCCAAGCTGAAGCTTAAAGCTAAGGTAACTAACAATTTAAGAAAGAGGACATCGAACAATCTCGATGCCCTCTTTTTTGTACTTACTTCGGAATGATATAAGTCCTTATTGTATTTGGAAATGCAATAAGGATGTCGGCTGATAGCCTTATTGCGTCAGCTGATACGCTTATTGTGGTGAAGGCTGCAATAAGGATTGCGGGCATTTATAGGTAGGAAGGCTCTTCTCTGTCTGTTGTTTTTTGTTGTCACACCCTATAAGAAACCCCAATTCGGGATAAGCAATACTTCTTTTTCCTCAAAAAAAGTTTCAATAAAAGCCGAAAAAGAGGATTGTTTTTTGTATATTTACTGTTGAAAATCAATCATATAACAAAATAACAATCCTCATGAAACTTGTCAGCAAAGTTACGGAAATCTATTGTATTGCAGATGATTTCTGCAAAGAATATCATTTAGAATTGAACAAAACCTCTCTTTCGCTCTCAAATCCCTCTGCCAATAGTCCAAAACATCGCAAGAGAAAAGGACGAATGAGTGATGCTGAAATGATCACAATTCTCATATTGTTTCACAGCAATACATTTCGGAATTTCAAACATTTCTATCTCTTTTATGTTTGTCGAGAACTAAAAAAAGAGTTTCCCAATCTACTCTCATATACACGCTTTGTTGAGCGTATGCCTCGTGTTGCAATACCCCTATTGCTCTTTCTCAAACTGGGATTAATGGGCGAATGTACCGGAATAGCCTTTATCGATTCTACACGTATTCCAGTGTGCGAAAATAAGAGACAATCCCGTAATCGCGTATTCAAAGGGTACGCCCAGAAGGGGAAAAGTACGATGGGATGGTACTATGGATTCAAACTTCATCTTTTGTGTAATGAACGAGGAGAACTACTCAATTTTGCTCTAACCAGAGCCAATGTAGACGACCGTAACCAAAAAAAGTATTCAACGATTTAACGAAGGATTTATTTGGAAAAATTATATGCCGATAAAGGTTATATTTCTCAATCACTGTTTGCTTCACTCTTTGATAGAGGTGTGCACATCGTAACAGGAATACGAACTAATATGAAGAACAGATTAATGGATGTGCATGATAAAATCATGCTTCGCAAGAGAAGTATCATAGAGACTATCAATGATATGTTGAAGAACGTTGCACAGATAGTTCACACGCGCCATAGAAGTATCTCTAATTTCATCGTTAACCTTTTAGCTGGCATTGCTGCGTATGCTTTCTACGACACCAAACCTTCCATCAATATGGAGTTTGAGAGGGATGCAAAGCAGGGTGTAAAACAGCTCACTTTATTCTAACCTATAATTTGCGTGAAACAATTATACTTCGGTTTAGGGCAAGGCCGAAAGGATGCGTGTGCGGTTTAAGAAACTCATGAAAGAGCGTTTCTTAAACCGAATTTGGGTTATAAGAAGCTGTTTTTCAGCTTATTTTCTCGTTCTGTGACAACGTGACAAGAAATTCCAAGTTTTTTCTGGTAGGAGAATGTTGATACTGTCCTAAAAAAGTGTGTAAGCTCCAAAGTTCTTATATTTGTAGTGAATAAAAAAAATCAAAGAAAGAACAATGAAGCTTACAAGTGAACAAAGATCGGAATTAATTTCTGAAATGGCCTCAAGTGAGGCAGGTTTTAATGAGTTGTTTCGCGTGCTTTTGGATAGTTTTTCCAAGCAGGAGCGCGCCCTCTTTCTCGCGGAACATGCGGGTGAACAAGCCAATGGTTTCCGTCCCCGTCGTTGGCGGGGTCATGGTTGGAGTTTTCAACTTCGCATCCCTCGTACGCGTTCCAATGCTTTTCAACCTATCATTCTTGGTATTTTATCCTCTCAGGAGAGTGAGCGCACGCAGCTTTTTTACGAGTTGTATTCCCGTGGACTCTCCTGTGAAGACATTGCCGAGGTGGGTCGTCGCATCTACGGTCACCTTTACAGCAAACAGCAGGTGAGCTATCTGGCTGGGGCTTGTTATAAGGAGATCCAAGAGTGGCTTTCGCGCCAACTTTCTCCTCACTATTTAGCCGTCTACATTGATGCCACGTTCTGTTCCACGCGTCGCGACGGGAGCGTCTCGAAGGAGGCTTACTACACGATGTTGGGACTGCTGCCCGACGGCAGTCGTGAGGTGCTCACGGTAGTAAATCACCCCACAGAAGGCGCAATTGCTTGGGAAATGGAACTGCAAGCCCTCAAGGAACGTGGCGTGAAACAAATCGACTTGATTGTATCCGATGCTTTGAGCGGCATCGAAAATGCGGTATGTTCTGCTTTTCCCACGGCACTGCACCAACTTTGCGTTGTGCATTTCAAACGGAAGGTGCTGAACACTGTTTCCTCGAAAGACAAAGCCGAGATTGGCGAGGAACTCAAAGAACTCTTTCCCATAGAGCATACCGACATGACGCCTCTTGCGGCCTATGAGAAATTGCGTACCTTTGCGCAGCGTTGGGGCAAAAAGTACCCGAGCCTTGCCCGTTTGGGCAATGAGCGCAATGCGGCCTATTTTACCTATTTGAGGTTCTCCGAAAGTGTGCGTCGAATGATTTACTCTACTAACTGGGTAGAACGATTGAATCGAAGTTACAAGCGCACCTTGCTCATGCGCGGGGCGATGCCTTCTCCCGCCTCTGTGGTTTATCTATTGGGATCTGTTGCCAAGGAGAAAACAGAAGGGACATATGCAAGACGGCTGCCGTATTTTCGGGAGTGGAAAATATGGTAAAATGGCAAAGAAATATCAACATCACAAATTGCCCTCATGCTTGGGGTACCCCAAGCATGAGGGCAAGGACGAGGAGAATCTTACACACTTTTTCAGACATTACCAGAATGTTAGCACTAATAAACGAAAAAGAGCATATCCACGCAATGGGGGATATGCTCTCTAATTCTATTATGTATGACGTCCTTTTTAGAACATCTTTTCGGGATAAATGCCTTCTTCGTGCAATTTAGCGAGTTTAGCAACCACTTCGGGGCGGTCTTCTTTGTAAGTCACGCCGAACCATTGGCTGGTGGTGTCGAGAACTTCGCAAGTGGCTCCGTCCTTGTGGATGAGTTTGTCAACCATTAAGGGAATGAAGAATTCGCTCTTCAAGTTTTCCTGATTCTTCGGGTCGGAAAGGAATTCCTTAAACATCTCGTCGGAGTACTGGAAGTATTCGGGAGTGAAGCCCCAGAAGTTCATTGATACAGGGGTGTTGTCCTCAATAGCTACCCACTCGCCGTTGTCGTCGAGATACTTCACCACGCCGTCGAGGCGTTGAATCTTTGTGCGCTCTACAACGCTGGTGAGGTGTTTATGGTCGTCGTTCTCACAAACGCCGCGAGAAACTGTACCTAAATCGGAAAGCGTATTGCCAACGCGGAAGCCCACCATGGCGTACTTCTTCTCAGAATTTTCAGGTAGTTCGGAGAGGAATTTACCCATCACGCGGAAAGCATCAGCACCATAGAAGTCGTCGCAATTGATAACAGCAAACGGTTCTTTAATCACTGACTTACCCATCATGACAGCGTGATTTGTACCCCAGGGTTTTGTGCGGCCTTCGGGAATAGTGAAGCCCTCGGGCAACTTATCGAGGCTTTGGAATACAACTTCGCAGGGAATGTGGCCTTCGTACTTAGAAAGCACCACCTTGCGGAAATCCTCTTCGAAGTCCTTGCGGATAACGAACACAAGCTTGCCGAAGCCAGCTTTGATAGCGTCGTAGATGCTATAGTCCATGATTGTCTCGCCGTGAGGGCCAAGACCATCTAATTGTTTCAGACCACCATAACGACTGCCCATACCAGCAGCCAAAAGGAATAATGTTGGTTTCATGTGGTTTTATAGTAGATAAAATTAGTAATTATTCTATTTTCGTGACGCAAAGGTAGTACTTTCCGTTATAAATAGTTTGTCTTTAATGTGATTTATTACAACTTTCAGCGGATTTTAGAGGCTCACTCTTTACTTCCTTCTGTTGCAATCTGGCTTATTTCCCCAAATAGGCTGCTGCAGCCTCAGCACAGCGTTCGCCATCGACACCGGCTGATACGATACCTCCGGCATAGCCTGCTCCCTCGCCACAGGGGAAGAGACCCTCAATGCGGATGTGTTGCAGGTTTTCGGGGTTGCGAAGGATGCGGACGGGGCTCGACGTGCGGGTTTCGGCAGCAATGACGAGAGCTTCGTTGGTGAGGAAGCCGCGACTGCGCTGACCAAAATAGCGGAAGCCCTCCTGCAAGCGGGAGCTGATAAACTTCGGCATCCAGAAATGGAGCGGTGAAGAAACCACGCCGGGAGCGTAGCTCGATTTGGGGAGATCGTAGCTAAGGCGATTGTTCACAAAATCGGCCATGCGCTGAGCTGGAGCCGTTTGACGCCGTTGCCCTTGCAGCCAACACGCCTTTTCCAGTGCTTCCTGGAAGTACATAAGGCGTAGCGGATTTTCTGGATTAGAGAAGTCGGCGTGTGCCGCAGCGAAATGTTCGTCTTGCATAGCTTCAGCCATGAAGGGAGCTAGTTCGCCGTCGATATCTTCAGGGCGAGTTTCTACTACCATTCCCGAGTTGGACCACGCTCCATTGCGGTTGCTCGGACTCATACCATTCACCACGATTTGTTCTGGCCCACTCGCTGCTGGCACTACAAAGCCGCCAGGGCACATGCAGAAACTGTAAACGCCGCGCCCATTGGCTTGAGTGACAAAACTATATTCGGCTGCGGGAAGAAAACGCCCGCGCCCGTTGCGATTATGATACTGAATGCTATCAATGAGCTGAGAGGGGTGTTCCAAACGGACGCCCACGGCAAGTCCCTTGGCTTCCACTTCCACTCCCGCTTGGTAGAGATAGCGATACACGTCGCGCGCACTATGCCCCGTGGCTAAGATAACCGGACCGCGGAAGTGTTCGCCCTTTGCCGTCTGAACACCTATCACTTTGTCTCCTTCGAAGAGGAAAGCATCAACACGCGTTTGGAAGTGGACTTCGCCGCCACTTTCGATAATCTGATTGCGCATGTTCTCTATCACGCGCGGCAACTTGTCTGTACCGATGTGTGGATGCGCATCGACAAGAATATCGGTAGATGCTCCAAACTGGCAGAAAACGCGGAGAATCTTATCGGAGTTGCCTCTTTTCTTGCTGCGCGTATAGAGTTTTCCATCGGAATAAGCCCCCGCACCGCCTTCTCCAAAGGAGTAGTTGCTCTCGGCATCCACTTTGTGCTCGCGTGAGATGAGTGCAATATCTTTGCGCCGTTCGCGAACATCTTTTCCGCGTTCGAGCACCACGGGGCGTAATCCGAGTTCGATGAGGCGCAAGGCGGCAAAGAGTCCACCAGGACCTGCGCCCACCACAATGACGCGGTCGGCGTGAGAAACATCCTTATACGCCACTTGCTCATAATCGAGAGCTGGCGGCTCTTCATTGATGTATATATTGAGGGAAAGATTCACGAAAACGGAACGTTGGCGCGCATCGATGCTCCGCTTGCGAATGTGGACGGCCTTGATAGTGCGCCCATCGCAAGCGAGTTCGCGAGCCACATATTCGCGCAACACGCTGGGCTGAAAAGCTACATCGGGCGTTACGCGTAATTGTATTTGTTTTTTTGCATACTTAGTTTCTATTTTACAAGAGAAAAAGCACCGTGAACAATGATTTTTCTCAGTTGCTTCAACTCACGAGAGGTCTGTGCTCAAATCCTTATCCAAACAGTGCGCGGAGGGCTTCCGTGACAGTGCGAACAGGCACAAGTTCGATGCCAGGTGCTTTTATGTCGAGGCCTTTCATGCTCTGTTCGGGCAATAAGAACTGCTGGAATCCGAGTTTAGAAGCTTCGGCAATGCGCTGCTGAATACGTGTGACGGGGCGGATCTCACCGCTCAGTCCCACTTCTCCTGCCATAGCAACGCTACGTTCAATGGCGGTGTCCACATTGCTACTGAGCACACTGGCAATGACGCTCAAATCAATGGCGGGATCAGTTACGCGGATACCTCCTGCAATGTTGAGAAACACATCCTTTTGTCCGAGTTTGAACCCTACGCGTTTTTCCAAAACTGCCAACAACATATTGAGTCGGCGGAGGTCGAAACCCGTCGCGCTTCGCTGTGGAGTGCCGTATGCAGCCGTGCTGACGAGTGCTTGCACCTCGATGAGGAAGGGGCGAACGCCTTCGATAGCGGCACAAATGGCCACCCCGCTCAATCCCTCATTGGCTTGAGTGAGCAGCAGTTCGGAGGGATTCCCCACGGGGCGTAACCCCTCGGTGCGCATCTCGTAGATACCGAGTTCGGAAGTACTCCCAAAGCGGTTTTTGATACTGCGAAGAATTCGGTAGAGGTAGTGGCGGTCGCCTTCAAACTGAAGAACGGTGTCCACAATATGTTCGAGCACCTTTGGTCCGGCAATGGCGCCATCTTTCGTGATGTGACCCACCAGCACCACGGGGACGCTGCTTTCTTTAGCATATTTGAGGAGAGCTGCGGCGCATTCGCGAATTTGCGTCACGCTCCCCGCTGCTGATTCCTGCAACTCGGTGGTCATCGTCTGTATCGAGTCAACCACGATGAGCTGCGGCTCCACGTTTTTGATATGCGTAAAAATCTGCTCCATATTCGTTTCGCAGAGCAGCAAAATGTTGGCGGGAGATATGCCCAAGCGGTCGGCGCGCAACTTGATTTGCTGCTCGCTTTCCTCTCCGCTGATATAGAGCACACGCTCTTGGAGGTGTAAGATAGTTTGTAAGAGAAGAGTGGATTTGCCGATGCCTGGTTCGCCACCCAAAAGCACCAAAGAACCCGGCACAAGGCCGCCACCCAACACGCGATTCAATTCAGCATCGTGCATATCCAAGCGTGGAAGTTCCTTTCCCGAAACCTCCACCAGAGGGATGGGCTTGTTGCGCTTCAAGCCTCGCCCCAGCGCGGTATCAGCAATTGATTCGGCCGAAGAAGCACTCATCGGTCGGATGGTCATTTCTTTATAGGTGTTCCATTCTCCACAAGCGGGACATCTACCTATCCATTTAGGAGAATCTGCCCCACAATGGGAGCAGACATAGACTGTTTTCGATTTCAAAACTCTCTTACAGTTGATTCAGTTTGTCTTTGATGGTGAGCAACTCCTCGCGGATATCCTGCAAGAGTGTAACCACTTCTGTTTTTTTCTCCTCTCCTCCGCGGTTTTTCTTGATCAGCTTGGCAGCAGCATCGAGTTTTAATCCGCGCACCTTTACCAGGTTATACACCACCCGAATCTTATTGATTTCATCTTGCGTGTATTGGCGGACATTGCGATTCAGCCGTTTCGGAACAATTTGCGGAAAATGTTTCTCCCAATAGCGCAACAGTGTGGGCTGCACATCAAACATCTCCGCAACTTCGGAGATGGAATAAAACATTTTCAAGTCCTTTCCTGTATTATCGGGCATAAATAGAGCATTTTACGTTTATTAGGCGAAATTACTAAATTCCTACTAACTTCCCCAATTTCCGTATGCTTTTTGAGGAGAAAGAGAGGTCTAATCCTCGTAGCAATACAAAAATAGTATCTGAACAAATAGAGGTACTTTCTCATATCTTGCTGTCTTATTGCAACCCTTGATGGAATATGGACAAGTGCACTTTTATAAGGAAATGTTTGAAAAAATCAAAACGACTACTTATTTTTGTAAACGCTATACTTTTAGTCTTGTAAACTGTCGTCAATATGGTGAGGCTGTAAATGATTTTTTAAAGAAGCAATACCAAGAGTTTGCGAGCAAAGCAGACAAAATAGAATATTAACTTAATTATTACAAATGAAAAAGTTTACTCTTTTCTTTCTGTTCTCTTTGATAGCCTCGACCTTTGGCATCAAAGCGCAGAACATCCAAGATGGCGTGCTGATAAGTTGGCCAATGGCATCGGGAGACATTAAGATTCCTGATGGTGTAGTTGAAATTGCTCCGAATTGCTTCCATGAGACCAGTGGTGAGTGGGGTGGCGGAGAAGATGAATGGGGAGGAGCTCCCGCTTTTGGCATATCGCGTCGCTCTTCCAACGAAGAAATCACCTCTGTCGACTTCAACCAAGTGAAGAAAATCGGCAAAGAAGCCTTTAAAGAATGCAAAGGCATTAAGTCGGTAAAGATGCCGAATGTTGAAGAAATAGGTGAAGACGCCTTTGCCTCTTGCGACAACAACGGCTTCACAACGCTCGAAATGCCAGCCATTAAGCGCATTGGCAAGAACGCATTCTTCAGTTGCTCCTCACTCCAGAAGATTGTTTTAGGCGGCGTTTTGGAAAAGATTGAAAAGAATCCTTTCAACAACGACCCGAACATAACTGAATTTAAGATCACAAATGCGCAAGCAGCTTATGTGGTGGCGGATGGTACAGTGCTTTCAAAAGACAAGGCGGAAGCTGTAATCATTCTCCCACAATTTGCGAAGATCACGCTACCCGATGAAACAACGACCATTGCTGACGGTGCTGCTCAGAATGTGAAGACGCTGCAAACAATCATTGGTAAATCTGTGACAACGATTGGCGAATCTAGCTTCCTCTCTGCTGATGCTTTGGAAAGCATCTATCTGCCCAAATTAGAAACGTAGGCTTCTTGTCATTTAGCCAAATCGGCGGTATAAAGCTCGTTGATATTCACGAAAGTACACAGTTTACAGCTTTTAGCAACTACAACAATGGCGGACCAGCTGATAAAACTTCGCTGACGATCTATGTAGCCAACGAAACGGTGAAAACGGCATTGGAACAATATTATAAGAAAGCGAAGATTATCGTTGGTGCGCCAGCAAGCGAACTGAAGAAATATCGCGTAAACTTCAAGGTGGAACCGGAAGGTTCAGGCTTTATCGAGGCTTGGACAACGGGACCTGTCACTGTTGAAAACGGAGGGGGAAGTGGCTGAAGGTAGCACACTTAAAATGGAGTGCCGCTATAAATTCACGACTTATGAATTCTCTCACTGGACGGTGAATGGAAATAGGGTTGACGGTGACCCTCAAAACGCGAAAGTTCTTGAGATTAAGTCGGTAGATCAAGACCTTAATATTGTGGCATATTGCAACAAACTCCCAGAAGGTAATCGCATATTCTTTAAGTCGGCAACGCCTGCTGGCGGTACGGTTACAGCCGTAATGGATGGTAAAGAAATTAAGAGTAGCGAGATTGTTCCGACCGGCAAGAGCGTTACGTTTACTGCAACGCCAGTTAAAGGCTACAACGTGACCGATTGGCTCTTTGAAGATCGCGACGGTAAGTACGTTGAGAAGAACGAACTGAAAGGTAAGACTACGTGGACGATTACGCCGACTGAGACTCTCGATTTCCTCGTTCGCTTTGAGCGCAACGAAGGTTCTGTTGTTATTAACTATGAAGAGCTTAGCGGCAATGGTTCCATCTCAGCTCGTACAGCAGAGGGAGCGCCTGTTGCCAGTGGCGAAGCTATAGCCAGTGGCAAAGATATTATCTTCATGGCTCTTCCGAAAACCGGATACAAAGTAGGTACTTGGATTGTTAATGATGAAGAGAGAACGGAAAAAGATCAAGAGTTGCGCATCAATAATGTGACGAGCGATCTCTCTGTTCGCTTGGTTTGCGAGGTATCAGGACACCAAGAAGATGACCACGCTCCCGTCATTGCTGGCGATACACTGGTGAAATGGAATGCTGTAGGTGATGTTGTTGTGCCTAACAACGTGAAGCATATTGCCGACTTTGCCTTCAAAGGCTCAAGTCTGACCGGTTTGACGATTTCTGCGCAGGTAGAAAGTATCGGCGAACTTCCCTTTATGTTCTGCGGTCAGTTGAAGAAGTTGGTTGTTGTACCTGAAAACCAACACTTCACTTCTGTAGACAACGCAGTCTATACAAAAGACGGCAAAGAGTTGATACAAGTAGCCACGGCTTATCAAAAAGAGACCTTCTCGCTCCCCGCTTCGGTAGAAAAGGTGCGTACAGGCGCATTCACTTTCGCTATTCCAATCAAGAAGATTCTGGGCGGCAACGATTACTTCGAGACTGTCGACGGAATGCTCATCCGCAAGGCAGATCGTGCTCTGATGCACTATCCCTCATTCGTACAACCAGGGCAAGAACCAAAGCCTATCGAACTTCCGAATGATATTAAGAAAATAGAGAAATATGCTTTTGCTTTCAACTTCCTGCCACAAAAGCTCGTGCTTCCTGCTGATGTTGAAGTGTTGGAAGACTATGCTTTCATCGGTGCAGCCAATTTGGTAGATCTGAAGATTGAGCATTGTCAGGTACTGAAGCGAATCGGTGACTTCTGCTTCAAAGCTTGCTTCCGATTGGCAAGTTTCAACCTGCCGCAAGAGGGCGTTACTTATATTGGCGAGCAAGCATTGCAAGGCTCGGCTATTGTTACGCTCAATGTGCCCAAAGATGCAACTATCGGCGCTAATGCGTTCCGCGGCTGTCAGTCTATCGCAAAGGTATACTCTTATAGTACAACGCCTCCCGCACTCGATGATTTAGCTTTCTCTGATATCGCCGACATCGAAGCAGCTACGTTGTATGTCCCGCAAGGTGCAAAAGAAGCTTACAGTCAAGCACCAGGTTGGAAGACCTTCACGAACATCGAAGAGTTCGAAGTACTTTCTGTAACGAATGCTGCACTCGATAACGTACATTGTTCTACGCAAGGTGAAATGCTGAATATCTCCGGTCTTAATAACGCGCGCATCTTGGTTTATAGCACAGAAGGCAAGAAATTAGCCGAAAAGAAGGCACACAATTCTATCTCTTTCTCTCTTGCTCATGGCTCCTATATCGTAGTTGTAAGTCAAGGGCGTAAGCAAATTGTGAAGAAAATAGTGCTTTAATCAATGCTACATTCTTCGCGTCACGTCGAAGAAGAGCAAAATCCCTTTTAATCAGTCGGTGTATTTCTCCAAATAGAGGAGAAATACACCGACTTTTCCTTATTGCGTTTGCGAATACAATAAAGAAGCCAGTTGACAGAATAAGGGTGTCAGCTGGCGCAATAAGGATATTTTTATGCGTTCAAAACTTCGAGGATGTAACCGGTAAGATAAAGGAGTTTTTTTATTGCTTCACAATCTTATCCAGTACTTTCTGCAAGCGGCGAGCCAAGTGTGGATAGCGAGAGGAGAGTTCTTGCCCTTCGTAGGGACTGTGGCGAAGGTCGTAGAGTTGCGGCCTGAGTTGGTAGCCCGTTTCAATGTGAGTTTGCCAAGCTTCGGCGTAGCCACGGCTGGCAGGGATATATTTCCACCGTCCCACGCGGAGGTCAACGCTGCGATTGTTGGGCATCGTAACAACAAAGTTGCGATTGCGGTGAGATTTGCCGAGTAGCTGCCTCAGGTGTTGTCGACTGTCGGGAAAAGCCCCTTGAGGAACTTTTGCACCAATCAGCTGCGCAAGCGAAGCTCCCAAGTCGATATGTGATGAGAGTGCGTTGCTCGTTGAGCCCGCTTTGACATGTTTGGGCCAGTAAACAATGAACGGAACAGCAGTGCCACCTTCGTAGCTGCTGTATTTTCCGCCGCGGAAAGGACCTGACGGATTGTGACTGCCCGCCAGCTTCCAAGCCTCATCGCGATAACCATCATCGAGTACAGGGCCGTTGTCGCTCGTGATGATGATGAGCGTGTTTTTGTCTAATCCCTTCTCGCGCAAAGCCGTCACCACCTGTCGGACGGTTTCATCGAACTGCAAGATAGCTTCGCCGCGCAGTCCCATCGGACTCTTGCCGCGGAAACGCTCATGAGGGTAGCGTGGAACGTGTACGTCATTGGTACAGAGGTACATGAAGAAGGGTTTGTCCGTTTCTTGAGAGATGAAATTGATGGCGTGGGCAGCGATAGAGTCGGCAATATCTTCGTCGCGCCAAAGGGCTTTGCCGCCACCTTTCATATAGCCTATGCGACTGATGCCATTGACGATGGACATATCGTGACCATGGCTGGGCAGGAGTTTGAGCATCTCGGGATGAGTGCGTCCCGTTGGTTCACCAGGGAAGTTCTTCCGATAGCTCACTTGTATGGGTGCTGAAGCATCATAGTTGGCCACGCGCCCTTGTTCTATAAACACACACGGCACGCGGTCGGCCGTGGCCGCCATCAGATAGTGATAGTCGAAACCTATATCGGCAGGAGTCACATCGAGCTTACCGTTCCAATCCTGTTTCCCTGTTTCAGCCCCCAATCCCAAGTGCCATTTTCCGATGGCAGCCGTGCGATACCCCGCTTCCTTGAAGAGATCTGCTAAGGTGTATTCCAGCGGATCAATGATAAGTCCCGCATCGCCAGGCGCCACATCAGTGCCTTCTCGGCGGAAAGGGTACTTACCCGTCAAGAGGGAATAGCGCGAAGGAGTGGACGTACTGGCGCAAGCGTGCATATCCGTGAAGCGTGTGCCGCGACTTGCCAAACTATCAACAACAGGTGTAGAAACGCGCTTTGCACCATAGCACGACAAATCGCCATAGCCCAAATCGTCTGCCACTAAGAGCAACACATTGGGGCGATCGGCACGCTGTGCCGCAGCAGCCATCGCCAGCAAACTGAGAGAAGGGAGAAGAAATTTAGATTTCATAAGTGTGAAGATTTGTGGCGAAGATACAAAAAATGGTTTTTCAAAACCACATAGCTAAACGTTTAATTCTTTTGTCCCTCTTTCTTTCCAAAGGATATGTGCCGGATGAGAGACAAAAACTCAGGAAGGGGAGAGAACGTAATTAGAAAAGCACATCTTTTCCTTATTCCCTCCGATGAGTCGCACACCTTAGCATCCACTCGGTCTACTTTTTGGTTTCTACAATTACGGTTGGTCTCGCCTCTGGCCTAATGGTATAATTCTTGGGCACCAATATTTGTATAGAAATAATCTTTTGGGGTTTTACACCTTTGGGCAGGGCTGCTTCTAAGCACGTAGGCGATAGTTTGTAATCAATTATTGTTAGTAGTTTCTTAGGTTTTGCGATTTTCCCGTTTACAACCCATTGTAGTTGAGCTAAAGTATTGGTTCGTATCATGATAATATCTGATGGCGGCTTGCAGAAGACCTGTTGCTTTTCTTTAGGCAGTATTTGTATGGTATCAATGGCAAAGGGAGAAAGGCAACCTAAGCGCTTGGAAACAATCTGCTTGGCCGAGTCGGAGCGCATCTCATCAACGCTTACACGTAAGAGAGAGTCGGGAACGAGTTGCCCATCTATGACACATATCTGAGCAGAGGCACTCAACGAAGTCAGTGCAAGGATGCTTATGAGCAGCAGCTTTTTCAAGCTAACGGTTGGTTTCTTAACTATACTTTTATGCAAGGATATGCTGCGAAGCGAGATCCGGTTATCGGCTATTCGTAATAGGCATAAAGTAAAAGTGGCTTGTCGCACTTCGCACGAATTTCAGCAATCTTTTTCAACATCGCCTCACTCGTGGTAAAGCAACCTTGCGAAGCATCAGTGAGCGACAGATAAGAGGTGAACATTGCGGCTATACCAACATATTTTGAAGCGTGAATGTATATATGACGCTGATGAGCATTGCTATTACCGGCGTCCAAGCCATCAAGTTTGAAATGCATGCCTACTGCGCGCGAATAGCCCTTGCAGCCCACCTTAAAATGTCCTGTAACGGAGCAGTGGCTGCCTTCTTCATTTGAAAATTTAGGCCGCCAAGCCGTGTTGCCCTTACCATTGCCGTGGGCGCAGGGAGCGGCATAAACCATCGACTGCGTCTTAAAGTCGTAGAGGGCTATGCGGTCTTCGCCTGATGGACGCGAGAAGTCGACGAAGAGGCAATAGTCTTCGTTCAAGCCCTTTTCGTGACAATACATCCACGCATCCTTCAAGTAAGAGCCGTATGAATATGACTTCAATTTCCAATAGGCCTTTACGCCGAAGTTGATGAACAATAGGACGACAAAGGCATAAATGCTATATTTAACAACGCGTTTCATTTGGTTTTGGTGGCGTATTAGGGCATTTCGTTCGCCCTACTTCTTCATTTCTATTACTATGGTTGGCCTTGCCTCCGGCCTGATGGTGTAAGCCTTAGGTATCAACACTTGTACGGAAACTATCTTCTTCGGCTTTACCCCTCTTGGCAGAGCTGCTTCTAAGCACGTGGGCGACAGTTTGTAGTCGATGATCGTCAGCCGCTTCTTGGGGTTCTTGAGCTTCCCGTTTACGACCCATTGTAGTTGAGCCAAGGTGTTGGTTTGTATCAAATTATATCAGCAGGTTCCCGGCAAAAGGTCTGCATTTTACCTTTAGGAAATATTCGTATGGTATCAATGGCAAAGGGAGAAAGGAAACCTAAGCGCTTGGCTACAATCTGCTTGGCCGAATCGGAGCGCATCTCGTCAACGCTTACGCGCAATAGGGAATCGGGTATGATGACCCCATCTATGACACACGACTGAGCATAGGATCTAAAAGAACCCAGCACAAGAAAGCACATAAGCAGTAGTCTTTTCATATTCTTTATAGGCTTAAAATCAATTCGTAAGGTGTTCCAACTTGTCCGCTTGTGATGGGACTAAAATTGCAAGCGTTGCGGACAAAAATTCCAAGTAGCCGGATAGAAATTCCGAGGGGTGAAATTTCTGTCCCAAGCTAAAGAACAACTCCCACGTACGCTGAAAGGCGAGAATGTTAGGAGGCAAGTCGGCAACATATAGAGGCGAATGCGCAGTTTGGGGCGACCGGAAGGGACGTTAAAGAAGCAACTCTTCGCTCCTACCCGCCTTATTGATAAAAGAAGGGAGGGCGAAGAGCTTAAGAGATTGTCGGTTTATAAACCACGCGCTTTCAGCAAACTCTTAGCATCAGGTGCTGAAAGGCCGGTAAAGTCGGAGAAGATAAACATCAGGTCGCGCGTATTGCCACGACTAAGCACCTTGGCACGAAAGGCATCGCCAACAGCCCGTGTCAGTGCACCGTGCTTCTCAAAATAGTCGGCTACATTCACCGCCAACACTTCGCTCCACAAATAGCTATAATAGCCGGCAGCATAACCACCGCCCCAGATATGATTGAAATAAGACGTGGAATAGCGAGGCGGGATTTGTGCATTGAGTAAGCCGATCTCTTTCAGCACTTTTGCTTCAAAGTCTTTTGCTTCTTCAGCCGTAGGGATCTCGGATGGGGAGAGGCAATGCCAAGCCATATCTACGCAGGTAGCAGCCAAGTTTTCTCCAAGGGCATAGGCCGAATGGAAATTGAGGGAGCCGAGCATCTTCTCTCGCAAGGCATCGGGCATCGCTTCGCCCGTCTTATAATGGCGTGCGTAGTGATTGAACACTTCGGGAATGCTGGCAAACGACTCGTTGAACTGTGAAGGCATCTCAACGAAGTCGCGCGAGACGGATGTGCCGCTAAGCGTATTGTATTTGCAATTGGAAAGTATACCATGCAGAGCGTGTCCAAACTCATGGAACATGGTCTGCGTCTCGTCCCACGTGAGGAGTGTAGGCTGAGCTTCGGGGGCTTTGGCATAATTGCAAACATTATAGATGAGAGGTAACTGCTTGCGGTCGCCGCTCTGCTTTAAGAAAGCACTCATCCAAGCGCCGCCGCGCTTCGTTGGTCGGCGGAAGTAGTCGCAATAGAACAGTGCCAACTGCTTGCCGTTCTCATCAAGCACATCGAAGACTTTCATATCTTTATGATACGTTGGTAGATCCGTGCGCTCGCGGAAGTTTAAGCCGTATACACGATGGGCAGCATAAAAGACACCATTGACGAGAACGGAGTCCAAATTGAAATAAGGTTTCACGTCATCATCACTAAAACTATATTGCGCTTTCTTCATCTTAGCAGAATAGAAAGCGATCGTAGGGTTGCAATTGGAAGTTGGCACCTTCCGCCTGCCTTGCATAATCTTCGATGGCTTTTGTTTCAGCCTCGGCCTTTGGCTGGTAAGCCGCGATGAGCTGGCGCAGGAAGGTATACGCATTGGTCGTATTCTTAGCCATCGTATTTTCAAGCGAATAAGAGGCATAATCTTTGAAGCCCATCAGTTCAGCTTTTTCTGCACGCAGGCGTGCTATTTCAACGATAATGGGAAAAGCGTTGTAAGCTCCTGTACCATCTGTGCGGTGGATTGATGCATTGTAAACACGCTCGCGCAAGGCCCTATTTTCAAGACTGGCAAGAATGGGTTGCTGCGTGGTGTTGGTAATGACGATGCAGTAAGGCGCTTTACCGCCGCGCCCTTCGGCATCTTTCTTACATTGTGCTATGTCCGTTTCGCTCAACCCGCTGAGTTCTTTCACATCGTTCACCCAAACAGTGGCCTCGTTAGCGGCCTTCGGGAGCATATTCCCAAAGTCTTGTTGGAGTTTTGCCAAGCGGTTGTTAATCTCCTGCATACGCGCCATCTTCTTTTTGGGGAGCAGTGCGCCGGCATGGGTAAAACTCTTATACACTTCTTCCAAAAGTTTTTTATCTTCACCCTTGAGTTGGTTCAACTCGTGGTCGTAGACGTATTTAATGCGTTGGAAAAACTTTTGGTTAAACTTGATTTCGTTTTCAATGTTGGTCATCATCGGAATGACAGCCGCTTCGGCCTTCTCTAAGTCGGGCGTCTTGTCGGCCTCTGTCACGCAGAAAAAGATACCGGTCACACGATTCAGCATCTGCCCGCTCCTTTCGTAAGCGAGTACGGTATTGGCAAAAGTGGGTTTTTGCTTATTGTCGGTAATCTTTTTAATCTCCTGCCTTTGCGCTTCTATGGCTGCCTGGATGGCCGGTAGGTAGTAGTCGCCTTTGATCTTGCTAAAATCGGGCGCATTGTAGGGTAGTGTACTTGGTTTCATAAGTGGATTTACCATCTGGATGCTCTTCTTTGCTTGCGACTTTCTCGGCTGTGCCTGCGCTGTAAGCGTAAAGCAAGCAAACCCCGCCGCAAAGAGTAGGTGTTTTAACTGTGTGTGCATACTATTTTGGATTATATTAGGTGTGTATCTTCCGTTCTTCAACTTTTAGCAAATTGATGTTGCGAACTTACATAAATTTCCTTAGAATAGAAAATCTTGCAAATGGATATAGTGCCAGTAATGTACAAAAGCACTGCAATCGCAAATATCCTTATTGCGTTTAGAAATACAATAAGGCTGTCAGCTGATATCCTTATTGCGTCAGCTGACACCCTTATTGTAGTGAAGAAAAAGAAAAGGAAAGCGGAGAATACATGGAGTCGCTCTCCTCCTAAGAGTTGTTTTTTACTGTGACAACGTGACAACAAAAAACTCTTTCTCTGGTGAGAGAAAGAGTAGATTCAAATGCAACTTTCTTTTAGTTTCAGTTAAAAGTTGGCGCAGCGCATGATGTCGGCAAAGACACCTGCGGCAGTTACTTCCGCCCCAGCTCCATAGCCCTTGATGAGCATAGGATAGTCGTGGTAGCGACTTGTGGTGAGCGAGATGATATTGTTAGAGCCCTCCAAATGGTAGAAAGGATGAGTTTGATCTATTTCGCGCAAGCCCACCTCTCCTTTTCCGTCGGCCCAAGTGGCAACGAAGCGCAGACATTTGCCTTCGGCTTCCAGACGCTGACGACGCGCTTCAAATTCGGCATCGAGCCCTGGGAGCTTTTCCCAAAACTCCTCGAGCGAACCTTCGAAGAGCGAATTGGGGATGAAGAGGTGCGCTTCGATGTCTTCCATGTTGACGCGGTAGCCACTTTCGCGCGCAAGGATTGTCAGTTTGCGAATAACATCTTTTCCCGAGAGGTCGACGCGTGGATCGGGTTCGCTGTAGCCCTGCTCCCGAGCCATGCGCACCGCTTTAGAAAGAGGAATATCGGCACTTAGCGCGTTGAACACAAAATTGAGTGTGCCACTCACCACAGCCTCGATGCGCAACACTTTGTCGCCCGAACCTGTGAGGTCGTTGATGGTGTTGATGATAGGAAGCCCCGCCCCAACGTTGGTTTCAAAGAGGTATTTCACTCCGCGTTCCCGAGCAGTGTCCTTCAGGAGTTTGTAGCGATCGAAATCGGATGAGGCTGCAGCTTTGTTGGCTGCCACGATGCTCACGTTGTGGCTGAGCAAGGTTTCATACTGTCGAGCCACGTTTTCAGAAGCCGTACAATCCACAAAAACAGAGTTGAAACTGTTCATCTCAACGATGCGTTCCACCATGTGGTTGATACCACCCGGTTCACCTTTCTGCATGGCTTCTTTGTAGTGGGCAGCATCGATTCCCTCAGGATGATACACCGAATGACTCCGACCGCTGACCCCAACGAGGTTGATGCGCAGGCGGCGTTCTTTCATGAGACGCTCGCGCTGGGCTGCAATCTGCTGGAGGAGGCTTCCGCCCACATTTCCCGTGCCACAAACAAAGACGTTGACGTCCTGATATTCGGAAAGGAAGAAACTGTTGTGAAGCACATTGAGAGCTTTGCTCAGCATCTCCTGCTGAATGACAAACGAGATGTTCATCTCAAACGAGCCTTGCCCGATGGCACTGACAGAGATACCATTGCGTCCCAACACACTGAAGAGTTTCCAGCGATGCCCGGTGTGCGCTTCATGTTCTCACCCACAACGGCCACAGTGGCCAGTCCCTCTTCGAGTTGCGCCTTGTTCATCGCTCCGTCCTCAATCTCAACGGCAAATTCGGCATCGAGCACCTTGCACGCCTTCTGTCCGTCTTCCGGCGTGATACAGAGCGATGTGCTCGTTTCAGAAGAAGTTTGAACAACCATGAAGACGCTGATACCATTCTGCGCCAGACAGGCGAAGATGCGACGGTTTACACCGATGACACCCACCATGGTTGGGCCGCTCACTGTGACAACGCTCATGCGATTGACAGAGCTGATACCACGAATGGGCGCGTTGAAGGTGGACTCATCATTGGCGGTGAGCGACATATCGCTGCTGATGACACTTCCAGCGTGGGAGGGGTGGAAGGTGTTTTTTACATAGATGGGGATGTTCTTTGTGCAAACGGGGTAGATAGTGGGAGGGTAGACCACCTTTGCACCGAAATTGCACAACTCCATTGCTTCGTTATAGGACAACTGCGGAATGGTGTAGGCAGTGGGGATGACGCGCGGATCGGCTGTCATAAATCCGTCAACATCCGTCCAAATCTCCAAGGCTTCAGCATTGAGAGCAGCCGCGATGATGGCCGCCGTGTAGTCGGAGCCACCGCGTCCGAGATTGGTGATGCGTCCCGTTTCGGCATCTTTCGCAATGAAACCGCCACAAACAAAGAGTCCGGGATGCTTCCCGAAGTGCTCCACTATCCGGCGATTGGTCAGATCGAAATCTACGAGCGTTTTGCCGTTTTGCACACGGGTGTAAACCACATCCAGACTGTCAACATGACAAGCATTATCCAACAAAGCTGCCGTGATGAGCGATGATAGGCGTTCTCCATACGCCACGATGGCATCGGCCGTTTTCGGCGTGAGATCCTGAATGAGGAAGACACCATGCAGGATGCTGCGGAGATCCGTCAGCAGATGGTCGAGATTCTCTAACAACTGCGGACGGTGGCGCGGTTCAATAACGGCATTCACCATCTTGTGGTGGCGCTCCATCTGCGAGTCGACACTTTCGGAATAAGCCGAATCGCCAGCTGCTGCCATGCGCGACGCTGCAATGAGTTGGTCCGTAACGCCACCCAGGGCACTGACAACAACCACCGCAGGGCGCGCCGTTGCTTCTACTATATTTTTTACGTTGAGGATGCTCTCGGGAGTACCCACAGAGGATCCACCAAATTTTAGAACTTTCATAATGAAAAACGCCTCTTCTTCATTTCTCAGAGAGAACATGATGAAGAAGTTTTTAGTTTTTGTGGTTTAGTATTTATCTCACTCATAAGGCTGTTGTTCCCTCCCTCCAATGAGAAGGAAGGAGGGAAAATATCGTAGCCTTTTGTGTCTGAGTCTTAATATTTCTTCTTTTTCCCCTTACTCTCGTTCTGCAAGCGGTTGAGAGCCGTTACTACATACGTGTAGCGGTTTTTTCCATCAGCAACAGGGAGCTTCAGAATGTTTTGCGGCGTGATGGTCAAGATGTGTGAAGCATCTTCTGTGTTCACTTTCTCGCCGCGCGCAAAGCGATATACCACATAGTTGCGCACCTTGTTCATCTCGTGTTTCTCCTTGGGCGCTTCCCAGAAGAGATAATTTCCATCGGGAGCTTTGCGAATACTCAGATGGCGCACTTTCCTTGGCGTTTTTTTGTCGATCCACGGCATCAACGGTTGCAAAGCGGGGTAGCGGTGATAATATTGCTCCAAAGCTCCAGCATAGTTGCCCTCGTTGCGCACTACTGCCGCACTATACCACAAGCAAGAACCGCTCACTCCCGATAAGGTGCGCTGCAACTGAAACTTGGCAGGCATCTGATTTGCGCAGGATTCTGAAGATCGGCAGCGCGCACGGTGCGCTCCACATCCTGTCCGATGACGAGCGGACGCCCCGAAGCGTATTTGCTCCACCAACGGATGAGCGTGTCATAATCAGCCGCCTTGTGTCCAATCTCCCAATAGATTTGTGGAACGTTATAATCCACCCAGCCGCGGTTAATCCAATAGAGCACATCAGCATAGAGGTCGTCGTAGTTTTGTAAACCATTGGTGTCCGAACCTGGCACACCGCCGTTCTTCGCATTGTGGTAGATACCAAAAGGCGAAACGCCAAACTTCACCCACGGCTTAGTGTCGTGAATCGTCTTATAAAGCTGTTCGATAAGCAGGTTCACGTTGAAGCGACGCCAATCGCCTAAATCCGTAAAACCATTGCCGTATTGGCGGAAAGTAGCCTCATCGTCAAAGCGCGTACCGTTTGGGTAGGGGTAAAAGTAGTCGTCGATATGAAGTCCGTCAATGTCGTAGCGACTCACGATGTCTTTCACCACCGTGCAGATATAGTCGCGATTTTCTTTCAGCCCTGGATTGAAAATCAACTGATTGTCGTAGCTGATAAACCGCTCTGGATGAATGCGCGCAGGATGATTCGCTGCAAGTTCCTTCGTCGTTTTTGTCTTAGCCCGATAAGGATTGATCCACGCATGGAGTTCCATACCACGACGGTGACATTCGTTCACCATCCACGCCAAAGGATCCCACAGCGGTTGCGGTGCTACGCCTTGTTGCCCCGAGAGAAAACGCGTCCAAGGTTCGAGACTGCTCTGATACATCGCATCGGCTTCACCTCGCACTTGGAAAATAATGGTATTGACATGGCAGCGTTGAAGCACGTCCAACTGATGCGTAAGATTAGCTTGCATCTGGTCGCGACTCATACCCTGAAACTGCCCATTTATCATCTGTATCCACGCTCCGCGAAACTCGCGTTTCGGCATCGGCACGCCCGCCAGCATCACAGCTGAGATGCACAGCGTCAGCAGCAAAATAAAGATTCTCTTCATATCGTTTCAAATTTTGTCGGCTAAATTAGTGAAAATATAGCAGATAGAAAAGTTTAGAGCTCTCTCCCCGCGCTCTGCAACTCTTGTCTGTCTCTGCTCTTTTGTGAGACCAAGAGGTAAGACGTAAATGATTGGTTTTCGTAAACAATAATAGATATGAAGTTGAAACTTGTAGTTATCGGCGTGAATCGTTATTTTTGCATCACATGAAACAGCAACGAGCTCTTAGGTTTTTATTGAGAAGAGCGTTGTTGTATAAAACGATAATCATATATGGGATTGAGAGATTTATTCAAGCGACAACTGCGAACAGTTGTGGAATGGAAGGAGCAAAACGGGCAGCTGCTCTTCCATCTGATGGAGACGACAACGGACGAAATTAAGAATGCAAGTAAGTTGATTGTGGCTCCAGGTCAGGGCTGTGTGGTAGTGTACGACGGTAAAGTATCGGGCGTACTGACAGAGCCTGATGTCTACTCGATGGAAACCGCCAATCATCCTTTCATCACGTCTTTGCTCAATTTGGCGCAACGCTCTGAGAGCGAACACAAAATGCGTTTCTATTTCTTCCGTACGGCAGAGGTGGTAAATGTGTTGTGGGGTACGGCTTCTCCCGTCAAATATATTGAGCCAGATTATAAACTACCCGTTACGTTGGGGGCATGTGGTAATTTCTCTATAAAGATTGCCGATGCCGGGCGTATGTTTACAACGTTGTTGGGTACGATGAGCAATTATAGTGTTGCTGACGTGCAAGAGTTAGTGTCGTCGCGCATTGTTGCCCCTCTCTCTCTTCTTTCTTAGCAGAAAAGGCTTATCCCTATCGTGAAGTAGACAGTCATTTGATGGACTTATCGAACGAATTGAAAGCACGAACGGCTGCAGAGTTAGAACAATTAGGGTTGGAACTAACCGATTTTCGCGTCAATTCTGTCACCTTCGATGAGGATACGATGGAGCGCATCGGTCGTATTGCCAATATGACGGCTGAACAGAGAGCAGCTGCGGAAGTCGACCTCGACTATGTAAGTATGCAGAAGTTGGAAGCTCTTCGCGATGCTGCGCGCAACGAAGGCGGCTTGGCAGGTGCTGGTTTGCAACTCGGTGCTGGCGTTCAATTGGCGAAAGATGTTTTTAAGACACAAGTAGCGGACGATTCAACAGAGCGATTGCGCAAACTCAAAAAGTTGCTCGATGAACAGCTCATCACGGAAGAAGAATACGAGAAAAAGAAAAACGAAATCCTCTCTCAATTATGAAGAAAGTAATTGTTGCAGCGGTAGCTCCGCTGATTGTTAATATAGTTGCAGGGCTCCTCTTGTCCGCCTACCCATTTGCCAATATGCTCATGACGAGCTTAGCTATCCTTGTGAACGCTCTGCTAGTAGGCATCTTGTTCCAAATGGGAGCTGAGAGCACTCACCGTTTGAGTCTCGGCATGATTTTTTTAGTAGTGGGTATAATGGAGTTTTTAGTGGCTTCTTTGCTCCCGCTCGTCTGACGGACAACTGGTGGATCATTCTCTTTGTAGCCCTAACGGCTGCACAGTGTGTGCTGACTTATCTCACTATACATTACTCAAAGAAAGCATAATCATAACGATATAATGGCTACAAAGATACGAGCAGTGAAATGTCCCAACTGTGGAAGTGAAAAGCACGATCAGTTGGACAGTAAGCGCTTTAGATGTAAAAATTGTGGAACGGAATTTTTCATTGACGATGATGATATTAATATCAATGTAAATCATCGCTACGATTATAGTCCGCCTCCTATTCCAAATCTTAACGGCCCCTCAAAACTGATCAACCTATTTGCCATTGCAGCAGTGAGTATCGTGACCATCATTGTTGTCTTTGGCTCAATGCTTTTTAGACATTCCTCATCTTCACCGTCCTCTCTTTTGAATGAAGATACTACGGTGGAAGTAGATGAGGATTATAAGTATATCTTTCCCATGTCGCGAGGAGAAAATGTCTGTTTTTTCTATCTCACACGCCGTTGCTACGACAGTGATGTAGCAAATAAAGGGAAATATATTGATGGTTATTATTATGGTTTTCGTGATGCCCAGTCTGGAAAGATTCTCTCCGATCACTTGCTGATTTCTAGTGAAGATGCAAATAAGCTTAACGGTTTTTCATTTAATTCTGATAACATACGCTATTTCCATCAAGTAGGCCGTTGGTATATCATCGTCTCGCCGCGCTATATTTATGAAATAGACCCTGTTTCACTAACGCTCAAGGATGTGACGAAATCGCTCTTTGCTAAAAAGACTGCGATGAATACAGGACTATCGCAAGTGGAATTTATCAGAGAGAATGCAGGAGAGGGATTCTTGGTCACTAACAATATGGCTGACACATATTACTATTTCCCCGGCACTGACCGACTCTACACCAAAGAAGCTTTCGAGTATGCTAGAACGCTGCCTCCTTCAGCGCTGCAAAGCGAAGTGCGCGATAGTGTCTACTATTGGTTGCAGCGTACAGAGAATAAAAAGAAGAACCGACTGTGGAAATTACATGTTAAGTTCCACCTTGGTGATCCGCAGGACTCTTACTATTTCCCCGAAGATATGAGTTGTGTATGGGATAGTGACCATCGCCTTATCAACTATGCGCCTATATCCGATACCTTTGTGGCTTTCCACACGGCTATTATCTATCAAGATGCCAACTACATTCTCCTGACCTACACGCCCACGATAGCTGAGGATGCCAACACCGTATTTCAGTTGCGCCGCACTGATGGTCAGATTCTTTGGACGAAGCCTCTCGAGGAACGTCTTAGAGTAGGCCCTGCTGCCCGTAATAATAAGAAAATATGGGTGAGAGTAGAGACCACTTATCGGGACAAGTCGAACGACGCCTATTGCTATAGCTTTGATTTAGCGGACGGCAAATGTCAGAATCTGTACGTTTTCCCAACCGAATATAAACTCTCTACAAAATGAAACAAGTATTTCTGTTCCTATTGCTTTTTCTCTCACTTTCAGCTGAAGCCCAAATCAAGAAATTTGAAGATCGATATCCTGATGGGAAAATCTGTGCCACGGGATTCAAAGACAAAAAAACGGGAAAATTTGAAGGACATTGGAAAGTTTATTCCAAGCAGGGAGATTTGATTGAAGAGTGCGACTATAAGGACGGACTGGAGGATGGAAAACTCATTCGTTATAATTTCTACAACATTGTGAGCAGTATCACCGAATATCGCAATGGTAAGAAAGAAGGTAAATACGTGAAATACTACGAACCGGAAGATTCCCATGATAAACCACCTGTTTATATCATCGCCACTTATCAGAATGATGAGTTCCAAGGGATGCATTATACCTTTGAGAGAGATGGAAAAATATCCAAGCGTACTCGTTACGAAGACGGATGGGTTGTGGCTGATACAACAATAACTGATGATGGTATCTATTATGAGCGAATTGTTACGGATCCAAAGTATCCTCAATACTCCCGAATGGAAAAAACTTTCGTTCCCTTCAACAAGGCGAAAGCAGAAAATAGCGAAGAAACACCCAAAACTCAGTCACGCCCACAAGCTTCTCACGTCGTAAGGCGTTCTGCTTCTGCTTCTGCTCGTCGCAAAGCCTCCAAATCGCAAAAACCGCAAAAGCAACATCCCGTGGTTCAGAAGAGCAAGCCTCGTTTGCAAACCACGGAAAACGGCGTTATAGTGGTTAAGTAATACTACTCTAATCTCAATAACCTAACTAGTTCCCTTGAAAAAGCAAGCATTATGATAAAACAAAAAACAATAAACATTTGTGCTGTGCTCCTCGCTGGAGTTATGGCTTTATTCGCGTTTCCTCTGTCAGTTCAAGCTCAGAGCAAAGAAGCTTATGTGGTGAAAAGTAGTGATGAAACAACTCTCACGTTCTACTACGATACTCAGAGAGCTTCTCGCGCAGGCACTGTGTGGGGGATAGAGCAGGAGAAAGAGGATGAAAATTACAACACGTATCACGCTTGGACTGGAACGTGGGATGAACCCTGAAGCAAAGGTGCTCAAGGCGGTCTTCGATGCTTCGTTCAAGGACTTTCGCCCAACAGCAACGGATCGCTGGTTCCTATACTTCCCTAATCTGAAAGAAATCAAAGGACTGGAGAACCTCAACACCTCTGAGGTGACGGAAATGAATGCCATGTTCTCCTATTGTGGAAGCCTCTCCAGTCTCGACCTTTCAAGCTTCAATACATCGGCCGTGACCACAATGTCTTCTATGTTCGCCAGTTGCGGAAAGCTCACCACGCTCAATATATCCAACTTCGATACAAAGAATGTGAAAGAGATGTCCGATATGTTTAATTCTTGTTCGGCTCTTACTGACCTCAATCTTTCGAGTTTCAATACATCTGCGGTAACGGATATGAGTGCTATGTTCTATGGTTGTGAGAAACTTTCTAAGCTCGACCTTTCCCACTTCGATACAAAGAAGGTAAAGGCAATGATGTATATGTTTACGAATTGTGCAGCGCTACAAACTCTTTATTGCAATGATGATTGGACGTGTGAAATTTCTGATGAAATGTTCTTGGGATGTACAAATCTCAAAGGTGCAGTAGCCTATGATGAAGACAAGGTCGATGTCTCAATGGCGAATCCCACGACAGGATATTTCTCTAAAAAGAAATTTCGGGCATCCTCACCACCCACTCCAATGCTGAAAATATCAAGGCAATCTATTCTCCTGAAGGGAAGAGGCTCAACGAGTTGCAGCGTGGACTGAATATTGTCCGCATGACCAACGGCACCACTCAGAAGATTCTCCGCAAATAGCCATTACCTATTTCCGCAATTCTCCGCAAATAGCGGCTTATATAATAACCCTCTATCTGCAATACCCCTTTGGGTGTTGCAGATTTTTTGTCATATATTCCACCGCGACCACAGTAATACAGACTATCTTACGCCTCCAGCCACGGACTGTAGGGCACTCACAAAAGTCATCCTCTCCCACCACAGCCGCAGCAAAACAAAGTATCTCACGCCTCCGGCGGAGGCGCACCATACGTAACCGCGGGTGATGCCCGAACTATGGTGAGGGAGAACCCGTGGACAGGTGGCAGCACTAACTTCCGACGCAGGAAGCGTCGCACTGAAAGCGTAGAGGGAGTATTATCTATCTCTCCTCCTATAGAAAAAACTCGATTTTTGTTGTCACGTTGTCACGGAAGAGGCGAAGATGCTGATAGAGAGGAGCTTATGTGTGTGACAACAATTTTTCTTTGTTGTCACACCGTTGTCACGCGTCGTCACTCTCATAAAGTGTACATCATCAGGCAGTTATGCTCAAAGCGTGACAACGTGACGACGTGACAACGAAAAATAAAATCCTGGGAGGAGGAGAGTGGGTGCTGTGCGACGCTTCCTGCGTCGGAGGTTTGTGCATCCCTTTCCCACGGGTTCGCCCTTTGGGCATCACCCGCGGTTAAGCATGGTGTGTCCCCGCCGGGGACAGTGGGTGAACACGTTACATCGCAGTGGGTGTGAACACAATAAGGGCTTGTGCGGATAGGTTTATTCTATGTCCTGACGCAATAAGCGTGTCGGCTGACGCAAAAAGGCTATCAATTGACATCCTTATTGTATTCTTAAACGCAATAAGGATATCTGTGAGGGGGAGTGCTCTGTACTGAAAAAGGTTGACAGTTCTGTTTATTAAAATATGTTTTGGTTGACAGCTCCTGAAGTTAAGTTTAGAGGAGGTTGTCATTGTTGTTTCCTAAATCTGTTTTAGGTTGACACTTGCCTTATGGTGGCAAAGATAAGGATTTTTAATTTATTTGGCATTCCATTTTTTTTGCGGTGGCTGCTTGAGGAATGAAAAACACCGAGGGGGTGCTGTCGGCAGGGGGCGAGTAGCCCCCGAGAGACATTGTACTATGCTGCTTGTTCTAATAACCGTTTCATTTCTTCGAGAGGTGTCCTCATTTCTAAACTTTGATGGGGACGTACTCGATTGTATATATCAACGGCTTTTTGAACGAGTTCCTTTACTTCCCCGAAGCTCTTTTCTTGTGTTTCAAAGAGCCATCCATTCTTTACGGTATTGTTGATCCTCTCTGCTAGGGCATTGTGTAGAGGGTCGCCTGTTTGAGTCATACTGGCTCTTATTCCGAGGTCTTGCAATAGCGCAATGTATTCATTACAGCAATATTGAGTGCCTCGGTCGGAGTGATGAATGAGCCCTGCAGGGTTGACATGATTGGCTCTATAAAAGTCGATAGCTTTCTTCAGGGCTTCTATGGGGCCGTCCTTGGATAAGGTGGGATGGAGTTGCCAACCTACTATGACTCTTGAGGCGGCATCTGTTACCAGTGAGAGGTATGCCCAACCTATTTGAGTGGCAACATAGGTGATGTCGGCAACACAGAGTTGACCGAAATGGGTGGGCTTGAGTTTTAGGGGTGTATTAAGTAAGTCATCGAAAATAAATAATTATGATTTGAAAAGGTTGTTCGAGGCCGCTTGCGGTAGCGCTGACACAGGCCGTTGGATCGGAAGAGATTGTAGCACTGGTCGCGGCCAATGGAGAACTTATCTTGGAACTTGCAACGACACAGTTCGTAGAGTTCGCGCATGCCTGCTTTGGGGAGGTCCTTACGCAGCTCTGTGGCATAAAGGACGATACTCGTTCCTAGGATTTCCTCTTCTTTTTCTTGAACTATATACTTGTAATAACCTTGTCTGCTTATGCCAAGATAATCGCAGAGGAAGGAGACGTTACGCCGCGTGAACGTATCCGCTTCCTGGCTCTGAGACAAAGTATTGATTACTTGGCATCGCGTTTTTTTCGGATGGGGATATTGAACATTTTCTCCGCTAAATCTATCATGGTGGAGTTGGCTAAACATCGCAATTCGGATTCAGAAAGAGCCTTCTTGAGGCGCTTAATCTCTGCCTCATAGGCTTTGCGCTCGTTGGAGAGTTGAGATTGGAGTTCATCGACAGTATTCGGGATTTTTGTTTCTTTCATAAGTCGTTCGATTGTTGAGAGATCTGGAGTGCCATATTGCTTGCAAATATAGCGGAAGGTGGTATAAGGAACTCCACGACTACGTGAAAAGTTTTTAGCGTCCATACCGCTCTCTAGGTAAGAACGCAACAACAGAACTTTCTCTGTTTCGCTGTACTTTAATCTTGACATAATCTTTTTTTGAGTTTATGAACTGTCAACTTATTTAGTACAGGACAGAGACGGCGGAGCAGAAGTAGGTGCTGTGGGTGGCTTCTGGCGTAAAAGGTTAGAGGATGATTTGTGGCTGAAATCTTCGTTGGAGAGCGTGCTATTGTGCTTCCGCATTGAGTCGGAAGCGCCCGTTATGGTAAGTGATGCGTTCTTCCTCAACAAGTTGTTCGAGAGTCGCCGCGAGGTCTTCAGCACGGAAGCGTGCATCTTGTAGGTCAGCAAGGCGATGCGGTCGGCGATCGGCAAGGATGTTGAGGATGTGCGTATCCAGATGAGGCGCACCTTTGAGGAGTGCTGCACGCTCAAGGCATACGTCACACTGTGCACAGTCGGCCGTTTGTTCTTCTCCAAAATAGTGGAGCAGATAGCGGCTGCGGCAGGTGTCAGAATGTGCTGCATAGTTGAGCATACTATTGATGCGCGCTTCATAGACGGCTTTGCGTTTGTCGTAGACTTCAGGTGAGAGGACAATATCCTTTCCCTCCACACGGCGTTGGAGGAAAGTGATATAGGGCGTTTTCTTACGTGGGATATAATGGAGGATACGGCGGCGCGTAAGCCCTTTCAGAATCTCATACACCTCATGTTCCGACCATCCTGAATCCATCGCCAAGCGTTTTTCCTCGATGTTGATATAATCGGAAAAAAGACCGCTATAATCGCGCAGGAGAGCGTTGAGCACATCGTTGCCCTCGGGATAATCGCGAACGTGGTACAGCTCCTCCCGACTCACGAGCATCTGAACACGTGATGTGCTTTCGCTCTCTTCTTCATAGTGGAGATAGCCAGCTCGCATGAGGAGATTGAGGGCACTGACAACGGGAACTGGGAAACAATGGAAGCGCAAGCAAAACTTGTCGAGATTGAATTCATACCTCACATTGAAGCCATCGCCCACAGCCAGTTGAAAAAAATAAGCCAGTTTGTTGTAAACCTCACGCACATAGTCTTTCTCAGGGAATGTCTCGGGCACGCGCCGCGAGAGTTTTCCATGGTCGGTATTGTTGTATAGGAGTACGGCATACGCCTTTTTCCCATCGCGTCCTGCTCGCCCCGCCTCCTGAAAATAGGCTTCGATGGAATCTGGTAAATCCATGTGAACCACTATGCGCACGTCGGGCTTATCGATACCCATACCGAAGGCGTTGGTAGCCACCATGACGCGCGTGTCATCGTCCTGCCATGCCTTCTGCCGCACGTCCTTATCCACATTGGTCAGTCCAGCGTGGTAGTAGAGCGCGCGGATGCCCACTTCATTGAGAGCCTTGGCCGTTTCGGCTGTGCCCTTTCGGCTGCGCTCGTAAACGATGGCGCTGCCAGGGACACTATTGAGAATGTGGAGGAGTTCTTGGAATTTATCAGAGGTGCGGCGCACGACGTATGCCAAATTGTCCCGTGCAAAGCTCATGCGATGCACTTCGCTGTCGGGGCGGAATGCCAACTGAGCGCAGATGTCGTCGACAACCTCGGGAGTGGCCGTTGCCGTAAGCGCCAGTATGGGAGCATCGGGCAACAATTTGCGCACCTCGGCAATCTGGAGATAAGAGGGGCGGAAATCGTATCCCCACTGGGAGATGCAGTGGGCTTCGTCAACGGTGATAAAGGAAATGTGCATGTGGGAAAGTTTCTGCTGAAAGAGTTTCGTGCCAAGACGTTCGGGCGAAACATACAGAAACTTATAGGCGTTGAAAATAGCGTTGTCCAACACCTGGAGTACTTCATCATGGGAAAGACCCGTATAGATGGCGGCGGCCGTTATGCCTCGCCGGCGCAAGTTTTGCACCTGGTCTTTCATCAGTGCAATAAGGGGAGAAACCACTAAGCAAGTGCCCTCCATTGCCAGCCCTGGTACTTGGAAGGTGATGCTCTTTCCACCGCCCGTGGGCATAAGTCCCAGTGTGTCGTGACCAGATAGAATGCTCTCTATGATAGGCAACTGGATGCCGCGGAAAGCGGGGTAGTGCCAATAGTGGGAGAGGATGGCGGAGGGAGACGACAAAATCCGCTCTCTCTCCTCCTGAGCGGAGGGGGAGGGGATGCTATGGGTAGGCGTTTCGCCGATGTGTTCGGGTAGAGGAATGTTGGACGAGGGGAGTATGCCTCCCTCCTCATCTTCCTTTGAGGGAAGAGGTGCTGCTGCGGCATTCGCCCATTCGGGGAGTTGTGAGTTATCGTTCTCAGAATGGGAGGTAGAAGGAGGCATTTGTTTTTTCATTCGCAAGGTTTGATGTCGACAATCTGCAACTGCACCTCGCCTCGCTTGTGCGTATTCTCTTCGATGGAGTAGCAGATGTCGAACGCGCGCTTCGTCTTGATGTAGCGCGCCTGACTACTCTGTCCGAAAGCAATACCATTCATCACCGTATTGCTCTTATTGTCGACAAGTTCCAGCTTGATGTGTTCTTGCCCACGTCCCACCACCTTGCTCGTGCCATAATCGTAGACACGATGGGTGCAAAAGGTGGGACGAGCATTATCAGGTCCGAACGGAGCAAACTTGCGCAACTGTCGGTAGAAGTCGAACGTGATGTCGCTGAAGTCGAGCACAGCATCCACCTCGAGCGTTGCTTCCATTTGTTCGTCGAGGATGTGATTTTCAGCATATTCCTCAAAGCGGCGAGCAAATTCGGGCACGTTCTCCACGCGCATAGAAAGTCCGGCAGCGTAAGTATGACCACCGAAATTATCCAGTAAGTCGGCACAGCTACGCACGGCTCCATACACATCGAAACCCGATACCGAGCGCGCCGAACCAGTGGCTACGCCCTCGCTCTCTGTGAGCACCACAACGGGACGATAGTACTGTTCGGTGAGGCGTGAAGCCACAATACCGATAACGCCTTTGTGCCATTCTTTATTAAAGACCACGATGCTCTTGCGTTCTTCGAGATCGGGCATTTCTTTGACGTGGTTGACGGCTTGCTCTGTCATTTGTTTGTCGATGTCCTTGCGCATCTCATTGAAGAGGTTGATGCGCTCTGCCATCTCTACTGCTGCCGAATAGTCCTGTTCCACCAAGAGTTTGACAGCTTCTTTGCCGTTCTGGATACGTCCGCTCGCATTGATGCGCGGCCCTATCTTGAAGATAATATCATTCAGCGTTAGTTCGCGCTCGCTCAGGCCGCACACCTCGATGATGGCTTGCAAACCAACGGAGGGATTGGAGTTGAGACGGCGCAGACCATGCCATGCCAAGATTCGGTTCTCTCCCATGATGGGCACAATATCGGAAGCGATGGATACGGCGCAGAGGTCGAGCAACTCCATGAGTTTGTTGAACTCGATACCGTTGCTAACGGCGAACGCCTGCATAAGCTTGAAGCCTACGCCGCAGCCGCTCAAGTGGTCGTAAGGGTAGTGGTTGTCGGTGCGCTTTGGATTGAGAATGGCAACGGCGGGAGGCAACACTGCATCGGGCACATGATGGTCGCAGATAATGAAGTCGATACCCAAATCCTTGGCGTAAGCAATTTCCTCAACAGCCTTGATACCACAGTCCAACACGATGATGAGTTTCACGCCCGTTTCGTAGGCGAAGTCCACACCTTTCTTCGAAATGCCATATCCCTCTTCGTAGCGATCGGGGATATAGTAGTCGAGATTGGCATAATACTGGAGGAGGAATTTATAAACGAGAGCCACAGCCGTACAGCCATCAACGTCATAATCGCCGTAGATCATGACACGTTCCTTGCGAGCTATAGCATCGTTGAGTCGGCCAACCGCCCGCTGCATATCGTTCATCAAAAACGGGTCGTAAAGATCTGTTAGTTGGGGCTTGAAGAAACGCTTTACTTCTTGCGGCTCCCGAATGCCACGATCGAGGAGAAGTTTCCCAAAGACGGGGTGAATTCCCGCACGTTGGGCTACTTCTTCAGCTTCGGCCGTTGCTTCCGGCGATGGCTTCACGTAGTTCCACTTATATTGCATGAGAGTTTTTTTAAGAACAAAACGTCCGTGACGAGGGACGAAAAAAATCGAGAAATGGACGAATCAGTGTCCCAAAAGTTTATCGACGTTTCTTTGTGGTCTGCTTCTTCTTCGCTGCACCAGGTGTAGTTTGGTTACGTTGAGGAGTGGACACAGAAAAGGCAGAAGCTGAAGTATGTTGTTGTGGCTTGTAGTATTTTAACGCCTCTGGCAAATCCTTCTGAATGGCCAAAATACGATGTTCATCAGAGGGGTGATCAGAGAAGAACTCAGCGGGTTTACTGCCACCGCTTGCAGCCATGCGTTGCCAAAAGGCCACCGCCACCGTGGGGTCGTAGCCAGCCATGGCAGCAAAGATAAGTCCCATGTAGTCGGCTTCGCTCTCGTGGTTGCGGGAGAATTTGCGCAGCACGCTATTGGCGCCGAATCCGAAAACCTCGTTGCCCACTGCTTGCCAAGAACTGTTAGTGGTGGCGCCCAAGATGGCACTCAACGCTGTTGCACCATATTGTGCTTTCATGCGCTTCGACATTTGCTCGGCACTATGCCGCGCCACAGCGTGGGCTATCTCGTGTCCCAAAACAATGGCCAGTGATGCTTCATCTTTGGTGTATGGCAGTAGACCTTCATACACTACAATTTTTCCGCCAGGCATACAGAACGCATTGACGTTCTTGTCCTGGACGAGGTTGAACTCCCAAGCGTAGTTTTTTATCTCCTCCGCACGGCCATTCTGTATGAGGTAATTCTGAACAGCAGTGGCCAGTCTGTTTCCTACGCGTTTCACCATTTCTGTGTTCTGCTTATTGGTGGAAGGTATGGCTTTGCTCATATATTCTTTGTACTGCTGATTACTCAACGCCAGCACTTGTGCATCAGTAACGAGTAAGTTCTGTTTGCGCCCAGTGAGAGGTACCGTTGATGTTGTTCCGCAGCCTACTAACAAGGAGGTTACCAATATCAACAAAAGAGAATGCATCTTCTTCATATTTCTTTTCTTTATTGTATTCTATTCCTATTATCTGCAAAAATATAAACATTTCACAAGAAATACAAGCTAAACAATCATACTTATAGCTTTTCTCTGCCTTAGGTATGGATCGTTGCCTCCTTTTCTTATAACAGTTCGCCCAAACGATGAATGATAAATTCAGGGTAAGCTGTTTGAAGCATTGCTATGTCGTGGTTGCCGTAGCTCACGGCGCAAGTGTGGCAGCCGGCGCGGTTTCCCATCTCGATATCAAAGGTGGTGTCGCCCACTACGAGGGTGGAATCCGCCGCGAGGTGCATCCTGTCGAGGAGGGCTAAAACCATATCGGGCGCGGGCTTGGGTGTGATACCGTCGTCGAAAGTCACGTTGGTTTCAAAATACTTTTGGATGTCGTGCCGCTCAAGGATAAGTTCGAGACTGTGCCGATTGCGCGAAGTTACAATCGCCATTCTGATGCCTTGCTCATGGAGCTGCTCCAGCGTGGTCTTTACCTCGGGAAACAACTCTATGGTGGGAATCTCGTGAGTCATGAAAAGCTCGGCGTAGATACTCACCGCCGTAGCTGCCTCTTCTTTGCTAAATTCTCCCAATCGGCAAAACGCCTGGTTGAGTGGCAAACCGATACTTTCACCATGGCGTCCTCCGCGGGGACAGGGCGACCCATCGCCTCGAAAGAGGCGCGCAACGTAGCAACGATACCAGGTGTTGTGTTGGCCAATGTTCCGTCGAAATCGAAGAGGATGCCGCCCTTGTGCATACGGCACTGTGCGAGGAGCGATGCGGGAGTAGTAGCTGCGGAAGAGGAAATCGTGGAGTTTTGCATAAATATGTCTTAGTTTTTGTGTGTGCTGTAGATAAATAAGCGGCCTCTGTTCTTTACTATAACAGAGGCCGTCAATGTTTTATTTCTTAAACGGTTTTCTAAATGTACACCCTTCTTTCCAGCGCGAGCAGCCGTAAGCCGTTTTGCCTTTGATAACCTTTCCTTGTCCGCATTCTGGACACTGGCTGCCCACTCTGATGCGCGGCGTCTTTGGTTTGGCGGTTGCTGCGTCAGTAGTTGCTGATGAGCTTTTCTTTCTGGTTGTTCCGGCTGGTAGTTCCATCGTCACATGGCGATTACTATTGTCGCAAAGCACATCGTGCACAATTCGTTCTATCTGTTCTTTCAGTCCGTTGATGAATTCTGCCGGTTCATACTCGTGGCGTTCTATTTCGCGCAAGAGTTTCTCCCATCGTCCGGTGAGTTCTGCACTTTTGAGCAAGTCCTCTTTGATAAGTCCGATGAGTTCTGTTCCCGTAGGTGTAGGGAAGAGCGATTTGCGCGTCTTGCGGATGTAGTTGCGGCGGAAGAGTGTTTCGATAATGGCGGCTCGTGTAGATGGCCGACCGATACCATTTTCTTTGAGCGCATCGCGCAGTTCGTCATCATCCACCTTTTGTCCAGCCGTTTCCATAGCGCGCAGCAGCGTAGCTTCGGTGTAGGGCTTCGGCGGTTGCGTCATCTTTTGCGTCAGTCCTGGCTGGTGTGGTCCTTGTTCGCCCTTTTTGAAATCGGGCAGCGTGCGTTCGTCGTCGCCCTGCTTGGCGTCATCATCGTCCTCTTTCTTGTCGCGTGCAAACACATCGCGCCAACCAGCCACCAGTATCTGCTTGCCGCTCACCTTAAACGGCACATCGGCCGCCTGGCCTTCAACGGTGGTTGTAGCAAACTTGCAATCGGGATAGAATGCAGCGATGAAACGGCGAGCGATGAGATCGAAAACAGAACGCTCAATGTCCGTCAGATTGTTAGGCTTCTGTCCGGTGGGGATAATGGCGTGGTGGTCCGTCACCTTTGAAGAGTCGAACACCTTCTTACTCTTTGAGTTGCGCCCCACGGAGCGGTTGCAGGAGTTCGCCGTAGGCTTCAGAAATGCCATTGAGAATGTTCTTACACTGCCCATAGATGTCGTCGGGCAGATAGGTAGTGTCCACACGCGGATAGGTAGACACTTTCTTTTCATAAAGGCTCTGTACGAGTTTCAGCGTTTCGTCGGCCGAATAGCCAAACTTCTTGTTGCATTCCACCTGCAACGAGGTCAAATCGAAGAGGCGTGGCGGAGCTTCAGTGCCGTTCTTTCGTTCCACTTTCGTCACCTCGAACGGCGCATCCTTGATTTTCTCCAGCGCGTTGCGTGCCTCTTCTTCGCTCGTAAAGCCACGCCGCGCCGCTCCCGGCTTCTTGCCGCCCTTGCCGTCCTCCGGCTGTTCGTCCTCATTGGGGTCGGCCGTGATGGCAGTAAAGGTGGTTTGGCGATAGTCCGTAGTCAGTACCCAATAAGGTTCGGGCGTGAAATTGTCGATCTCGTGTTGTCGATTGACGATAAGTGCCAACGTGGGCGTTTGTACGCGACCGATGGAGAGCGGAGTAGCCCCGCGCTCGCGTCGTCCGTATTTCAGCGTGTAGAGGCGGCTGGCGTTCATTCCCAGAATCCAGTCGCCGATGGCGCGGCATAGTCCCGCTTCGTAAAGGCTTTGGTAGTTGGTTTGTGGCTTGAGCGTATTGAAGCCTTCGCGTATTGCCTCGTCCGTCATACTTGATATCCAGAGCCGTTGTACGTCTTTTTTTACGCCCGTGAGCTGGAGCACCCATCGCTGGATGAGCTCACCCTCTTGGCCGGCATCACCACAATTGACGATGGTGTCGGCTTTCTCGAACAATTCTTTAATGACAGCAAACTGGTGCTCTATGCTTTTCTCGTGTTTTAGGCGGATGCCGAAACGCTGCGGTATCATGGGCAGTTGCCCGAGGCTCCAAGGCTTCCACGTGGGAGTGTAATCCTCTGGGTACTTCAATTCGCAGAGGTGTCCGAAAGTCCACGTCACTTGGTAACCGTTTCCTTCCATGTAGCCATCCTTACGAATGGTTGCTCCCAATATGCGCGCAATGTCTTGCGCTACGCTCGGCTTTTCGGCAATACAAACTATCATCGCTATAACCTTGCCACGTTCCGCTCCGAAGGGGAGGAGGGGAGGCAAGAACCTTTATATCTTGTTGTTGAATGTTCTTATTAAATGACTGCTGCACCTTATTGGTCAGCACTCGCTGCGGCCACAACGCGCGGAGCATACTTCAGCTCTTTTTCCAATACTCCGCTCTCTAGCATCTCGCGTGTGGCTCCCTGCTGAATACCCTCGCGCCCGAGCAACCAAAGGCGGTCGGCCGTTTGGAAGGTGAGTTCGAGGTCGTGGGTAGAGATGAGAATCGTTTTGTGCTCTTCGTGCGCCAATCGTGTGAGAAGTTCCAACATTTCAATCTTACCCGGATAGTCGAGAAAAGCTGTAGGTTCATCGAGGAGTATGACCGGAGTTTGTTGTGCGAGGGCTTTCGCAATCATCACGCGCTGCCTCTCCCCATCGGAAAGGCTCGTGAGTCGGCGCCGCGCAAAGTGGGCCGTGTCCGTCAGGCAGAGCGCCTTGTCGGCCACCTCTCTATCTTCCGCTGTGAGGCGTCCCGTCAAGTTGGTGTAAGGCATACGCCCCGTTTCCACAATCTCGCGCACCGTGAGAAAGCCCGTGTCGGGGCGGTCAGTAAAGGACGATGCTCAGCAGGCGCGATAGCTCGCGCGGCCGTATTTCTGTTAGCTCTCGACCGAGCCAGCGTACCGAGCCGCTGATGGGAGGGAGGAAACCCGCCAAAGTGCGGAGCAGCGTGCTTTTCCCGCATCCGTTGCGCCCCACAAGTGCCGTCATTTCGCCCACGGAAATTTCTCCCGTGAGTCTTTGACCTACGGGGTGAAGGGTCTTTCCCGACCGATAGCCGGTGGTAAGTTTTTCGAGGGCGAGTGCAGGGGTGTTCATCATTGCAAAAGTATAGAAAAATGACGGAACGGCAAACATGGACAACGCCAAAGCAGAGGTGCAAGAGTTGTGAGGAGTTGGAAACGGATGGGGCCATACCCGCTCTTTACCTTTGTCGCTTTATCTTTCAACACCCTTGATACGCGTCTTTTCCTTTTTGATATTATCAAAAATATTCGCAGTCTACGGCTCTGAGAATCGTTTGAAATCCAACTTGCAGTAAGTTGATCGTTGGGCGAGTCCTATTGCTATAACCAGTCCAATAAGGCTGTTCATAAATACAATAAGGAAGTTTTCAAACGCAATAAGGATGCCAGCTGACAGCCCTATTGTATCGGCCAGAACAATAAGGAAAAACACGGCTCTGCGGCACTTCTCGCTCACTGGCTTTATGCAAAAAAAGCGCTTTCTCCTCCCTTTTTGTCCTAAAAAGGAGGGGGCGTTTGCTCCAAACTCTCTTTTCTCCCCCTTCTCCAGTCTGTTTTTGTTCACATTCTGTAAGATTTCTTTCCCGAAGGAGGAAATGCGTTGTTAAATAAAACGAACGAAAAAATAGGAGTGTGTCTCTCAAAAGGAGGGTCCATAAATGCCCGTCAATAGGCTACAGCAGAAGAGGCATTCAACGAATGTGGGCAGCTTTCACATTGGCAGCCTTGATCGCTAAAATCTATGTGGACATCACTCTTCTTGGTTTTCCCTTTTCGGCGTGGTTTGTAAATCCCAAGTTTTATATTTATTTTTGTGCAAAATTCTACAATCCCTATGAATCGAAAAAATGTAACGTTGAAAGCTCTACTCGTGCTGGCGTTTTTGCTGTTTGCCCATGTGCTCACAGCCCAAGTGCGCTACGAGAAAGGGGCACTCTATGGAATCTTTGTGGGTGCGAACGGCACCGATGTGGTTTCTGTCGACAATCAAGGCAATGTGGTTGTTCAAAAAGCCGATGCTGCCAATCCTTCGCAGTATTGGCAAGTGGAAGAATTGAGTGGTAGTGTCCGATTGGTCAATCCTTTTCGGCATTTGGCCATTCGTTCCGATGAAGACGGCCTGCTGAAAGCTGCCGAAATCAATGGTTCTGATGAGGCTCAACTTTGGAAACTCGTCGATACAAAACAAGGCGTTGCTCTTTTGCCCACCAACAAGCAGGGCAAAAAGGCGATGGCGGGACGCAAGGGACAACTCTGCCTGACGGATGCAGAAAGCAAAGCATCGGAAGGAATTACGGTGTTCTCGCTCCGCAAATCTAAAGTGGCAGGTTTTGACGATTCGCAAACTTTCCGTATTCGCAGCGTAGCAGGTGCAAACGTGGTGCTTGGCAATGGTAACAGCGGCGAGAACAATGCCCGCATCGTTGGCGAACAGCTTGATCCTAACAATCGCGGTCAGTATTGGAACATCGCGATGGCGGGACTTGGCGAATATGCCGTGCAGAATGCTTACTACGACGAGAACTTCGACGATGGCGGCGATAATGCTGCTATCGACTATTTGCTACAGTGGCCCGCCGAGCGCGGCACATGGCGCAACGCCCGCTTCTTCTTTGAACCCGTCAGTGGGCAAACAGATGTTTACCGCCTTATTTCTGCTGGCGCAAAAGGTAAGGGCACAATGTACGCCCTTATTAATGGTCGTCTCAAATTGGTGAAATACGACGCCAAAGACCAACGGGCGTGGTTTAGCTTTGAGCTGACTGATAAGCCGAAGTTCAAGCAAAACGAATGGGAGGACGAAACCGTCTTTGCCATCAATAAAGAAAGGGGTGTAGCTACTTATTTCCCCTACGCAACAGAGGTGGAGATGCTGGCAGACAAGGCTTTCTACAACAGTCCTTGGCTCTATCCGCAAAGAAACAGCCATTTCCGCTTGCTGAATGGTGTGTGGAAGTTTAACCTTGTTTCCGAGCCCAGCAAACGCCCCATGGATTTCTGGAAAAATGGTTTCGACGAAGCTGCATGGGACACCATCTCTGTTCCCTCTAATTGGGAGATGAAGGGGTATGATACACCTCTTTATTGCAATGTAGAATACCCTCATTCCAATACGCCGCCGTTCATCAATGCCCGTCCGGGTTACAACGATGGCGGTAAGAACTACGGGATAGACCCCGTGGGTTCTTACGTAACCTACTTCGACTCTCCAGCTGACTATAAGAATCGCAGAACATTCCTCCACTTCGATGGTATCTACTCGGCTGCTTTCGTTTGGGTGAACGGCCAATATGTTGGCTACACGCAGGGAAGCAACAACGTGACTGAGTTCGACGTCAGCAAGTACCTCACCGACGGCCGCAACCGCCTCGCCGTGCAAGTTTTCCGCTGGAGCGATGGTAGCTACCTCGAATGTCAGGATATGTTCCGTATGAGTGGTATTTTCCGCGACGTATATGTTTACGACGTTCCCAAAGCTGCCATTCGCGACCACGTTCTGACGGCGAAATTCTTTGAGAACTTCTCCGACGCCGCGCTGAATGTCAATCTGACGCTCGATAATCGCGACAATGTTTCAGGCTCACGTCGCTTGGTGGTTAAACTCTACGATCCAGCAGGTAAGCAGGTGGGTGAGAAAAGTGTTGAAGTGGCTCTCACGCCGGGCAATGTGACGGATGCTAACCTCAATATCCACGTGCCCCACTTTATGGCGTGGACGGCTGAAACCCCCAACCTCTACACTGTGCGTATTCAGCAGTTCGATGGCGACCGCGAAGAGATGGCTTTCAGTACAAAATACGGTTTCCGCGATATTCGCGTTGCCAACTCTCTAGTTTATATCAACGGAAAGAAAGTGTTCTTCAAAGGCGTAAACCGCCACGACACATCGCCAGCTCATGGACGAGCTGTCACTTTGTCGGAGATGGAGCGCGACATCTTATTGATGAAGCAAAACAATGTCAATACGCTCCGCACAAGCCATTATCCCAACTCTCCGCGCCTCTCTTTCTTGTGCGACTACTACGGTATGTATGTTATGGAAGAAGCTGATTTGGAAGACCACGCAAACCAGAGCATTTCCGACCGTCCCAGTTGGATTCCCGCCTTTGTAGACCGTAACGAACGAATGGTTCGTCGCGATCGCAACCATCCTTCTGTGATTTTCTGGAGTCTCGGTAATGAGGCCGGAAACGGGGCAAACTTCAAAGAATGCTACGAGAAAGTTCGCGAGCTTGACAGTCGTCCCATCCATTACGAGGGAACGCGCGCGGGCAAGCCTTATGGTGGCTCTCGTTTCTCTGATTTCTATTCTAAGATGTACCCAGGTATGGCTTGGATGAATGAGAATACGAGCAACCTTGATAAGCCGATGTTTATCTGCGAGTATGCCCACGCCATGGGGAATGCTATCGGCAACCTGACGGAGTATTGGAATGTTATCGAGAAAGTAACTCCACCATCGGCGGCTGCGTTTGGGATTGGGTAGATCAAGCTATCTACAATCCGCAACTAATGAAGAAAGGCATTTACCGCCTCACAACGGGCTACGACTATCCAGGTCCTCATCAAGGCAACTTCTGCAGCAACGGTATTCTGCCTGCTACGCGTCAGAGGAGAGTGCGAAACTCAAAGAAGTGAAAGCTGCCTTCCAGTATGTAAAGTTTGCAGAGCAGCGCACGGATATGGATAAGAACACGGTGGCAGTACGCCTCTATAATAACTACGACTTCACAAGTCTCAACAACTTTGTTCTGCGCTACGACGTGATGAAGAACGGTCACGTTGTGAGTACGAAAACGATGAAGCTGCCCAATGTGCTTCCTGGTGATAGCCTCACTTTGGTGCTTCCTATTAAGAAGGTGAAACTTCGTGCTGCAACTGCTGCTGGTGATGAGGTTCTTCTTCAGCTTCATCTCCTTGAAGCTGCTGCCACGCGTTATGCCGCTAAAGAACACGAGGTGGCTCATCAGCAGTTTGCCTTGACTGCGCGCGGCTCTTTGCCTGTGCTCCGCCAATCGGCAGCACCTACGGCTACAGAACTCCCAGGTAATGTTGTGCGCTATCAGAACGGCCAATCGGCCATCGAAATCAATCGCACGACAGGTGCTGTTCGTTCGCTCACGCTCGGCAGCACGCAAGTGGTAGGTGCTGATGGAAGTTTCCTTTTCAATAATCACCGATGGATTGAGAACGACCGCTTCGGCAACACGTCCGACGGATTGGCCGATAAGGCTGAGGTGCGTCTCGAAACCTCAACTCAAGGCACGCCTCAAATTATCGTGTCGCGCGACGGTTCTCTCTGCGGTCAGACGCTGAAGTACACGCTCTATCCCGAAGGCATTGTGGATGTCGATGTAACCCTTCAGCCGAAGACGCCAAACCTTCGCCGCGCGGGTATCGTAGTGTATCTCGATAGCACCTTCCAGCACATGAACTATTACGCCCTTGGACCTTGGGAGAACTATAACGACCGCCGCGATGGAAGCCTTATGGGTCGCTATACAACCATGGTGGAGAACAGTGGAGAGCGCTATATGAAGCCACAGTCTATGGGTGGGCGAGAATTGCTTCGCGAACTCACGCTGACCGATAAGAATGGTCGTGGCGTTCGAGTAGAAACAGAAGGCGATGTGAGTTTCTCCGCGCTCAACTATACTGATGCGCAGCTAATGGAGGCACTTCACAAAGAAGACCTCCAGCGTTATCCAGCCGTAGTGCTGCACCTCGATGCTTGCACACGTGGTGTGGGCAATGCTTCCTGTGGTGCAGATGTGGATACTTTACCGAAATATCGTGTAGCACAAAAGATGCAGCACTATAAGTTGCGCTTGAGTGCCGCCAAATAAGGCACGTTGCTTGATATTATAGAAAAAGAAGACTTATTGCAGTATCACATCTGTGGCTGCAATAAGTCTTCTTTCGTTTTCCTCCTACTGTCCGATAAGGGAAAGCCATGTGTCGGTGACTGCCTTCTGCCGATAATTTTGTAATTTTGCACCTCGAAAAATCAATAACTTATAAATGGAAGCAAACACTCATAGTAATTCAGTACATGACTTACGTAGGAAACTCGATCTTCTGCTTCGTACAGGACAACTACTCGTTGAAAGTTCAGCAAATACAGACCGCATCAAGCGCAACATGAAGCGAACTGCGGCTTTCTTTGGATTGCCCGAAGAGAATCTTCACATCTACATCGACTACAAAATGCTGATGGTGAATTTCAGCGATGCCGAACATTCTTTCTCAAAGTTTCAGCGTTGCGAGAAGCACGGTATCAACTTTACAGCTATTTCCGCTATCAGCAAACTCACGTTCCGCGCAGTTCGCGAGGATTATTCCATCGACCAGTTTGAAGAGGAGTTGAACACAATTAAAGAACGCCCTCGCAACTATAGTCCACGCGTCACCGCTATTGGTGCGGCTTTCGCCTGCGGTGGCTTCTGCATACAGTTTGGTTGCGACTGGATTGCATTTCTTTTAGCATCTATTTGTGCTTATCTCGGTTTTCGCGCACGATTCTATCTGCTCAAAGCTGGAGTGAATCTATATATGTCCATTGCCATTGCCGCATTCGTTTCCACGTTCGCGGCTTGGCTCACTACCTTCTTGCCTGGTTGGACAACTACGCCCCTACATCCGCTCTTGGCGTGTGCACTCTTCATTGTGCCGGGAGTACCGCTGATCAACTTTGTAGACGATATGATGGAAGGCAATCACCAGGTGGGGCTCATCAGAGCAACTAATACGGCCATGATGATGGTTGGAATGGCTTTCGGAATAGCTTTCGCCCTCATGTTCTGCGGGATAACCTTTGGTTTCAAGCCCGACATTATGGGTATCCCTATGGTACCACACCACCAATATTGGGAATATGCTCTTGCAGCGGCCATATCGGGCATGGGCTTTAGTATGATTTTCAATATCCCCAAGCGACTGCTCTGGGTGGCGGCTTTAGGAGCTATCATAGCAGTTTGTACACGTAACTTCGTAAGTCTGCGTCCCGATGAATGCTGTTCTTTCTCGTTGGGCTTAGGTGGCGTCATCGGTAGCTTAGCCGGCTCTGCACTGGTGAGCCTGATTGCGCTGAAAGCAGTACACTGGCTTCACACCCCCAACCATGTTATCACGATTTCGAGTGTCATCCCAATGGTTCCAGGTGTGCTGATGTACCGCGCCCTTTATTCGTTTATCCAAGTGCCTGTTGACCACGAAACTCTCAACCAGACAATGAGCGCAGCAGTAGTCAACGGTGTGTCGGCCTCAATGATGATTTTCTGTATAGCCCTCGGTGTGGCGATTCCAAACGTATTTGCCCGTCGCTTTATCAATCGTAATAAACGGATGAAGTTTAACAAACTCATCGAGGCACGTAAGGATCGTGGCGATTTCATTTATCTCGAAGATTTATAATATTTCCTGCACCAGCCGCTCCCATTGGGGAGTGGCTGGAAACTTTTAATTTATAAGAAAGATTATGCAACAAATTGATATTACTGAGTTAGGCAAAGAGAACGTTTTTGAACTCATCGGCAAAGAGTGGGGACTCGTCACTGCGGGTACTCTGGATAACTTTAACATGATGACAGTGAGCTGGGGAGCTCTGGGCGAACTCTGGGGAAAGCACGTGGCGATTATTTTTATCCGTCCCGAGCGTTATACGCATGATTTTGTGGAGCAACAGAATCGCCTGACGCTTACTTTCTTGGGAGAGGCTGGGCGTGCCGCGCATAAAGTTTGTGGGAGTAAGTCGGGGCGTGATCTCGACAAAGTGGCAGCCACAGGGCTGAAGCCACTTGCGCTGGCCGATGATGCGGTGACTTTCGAGCAAGCCCGACTGACTCTTGTTTGTCGTAAGATGTACAAGGACATTTTGAGCCAGAGAAATTCCTCGATAAAGAACAACTCGAGCGTTGGTATAACGATCGACCCGGTGGCGGTCTCCACGATGTTTATTTCTTAGAAATCGAAGCTGCCTATAAGGGAGATACTGCTTTATAGGCCTATGCTATTCTGAGAGATAAGCAAGGCAATCTTTATCTTCTTTTTACCCATCAATATCCTTATTGCGTCAGCTGACAGAATAAGGGCGTCAACTGACAGCCTTATTCTGTCAACTGACGCCCTTATTGTATCATTGCTTTCTTACACCATAGTGTTTGAGCAGCTCGTTTTGTCGCTCCTCAGGTGTTTGGCATCGGTATTTCATGTGCCAATCGTCCAGCTTGCTCTTGTATAAATCGCTTAGTTTCAAGACAACATCGAGCGTGGTGTCTGTAAGTTCTTTCACTTTCAGTAAGGTTTCTGATTCTTCTATTCCATAGGTTCCTCTACCTGTGGGATAAAAGTAATGGAATTTCACGAAAATGGTACCAAAAAAATTATCTATCCGATAATTATCCAGGGATACCGATGCACTTCCACATAATCCTCCACCAGGAGAAAATACTAATGTGTTCCCATCTGTAAGCGAAATCCAACGCTGCTGTAGCTGCGTGAGGTTTACATAAGAATAAACCACACCAGGCAGATCATTTGCCTGGACAATGAGGGCATAACGATCGCCAGGACGCAATGTGCCTATCCGGTTCATCATCTTCCACGGCTTTTTCAGGATGGTGAGCGAAATCGTGTCCCGCTGGTCGGTGACAAAAACAAGGGAGGTGTCCTGTTGGCTGATTAGCGTGGCATAACTGGAGTAGTCAGGGGCTATCCCGATAACAGCCTCTCTTTGCGAGAAGGCGGATGTTGCCAAACAGAAAAGAGCTGCTAAAAGAGCCGTGCGTAAAGAGTGTAACATAAATCTATCGGTTTTGAAATTTCGGCAAAAGTAATAAAAAAAGCAGTCCAACAAGCATTGCTTACATCGGACTGCAACATTTATGGAATAAGGATAATATTACTTCTTCGTACCTTCGTATTTACCGTTCAAAAGAGCTTTCATCATTTCGTACATACGGCCGAAAGAGAAATCAAGATTGAGTTTCAGCTTCTTATTGGCGAATGTACCAGAGATTTTGCTATGATTGATGGCAGCACTCTTGCCGTTCATCATGCCAGCACCTTCAACAGGATCTGCCGCGAAAGAAGCAGTAGAACCATTGAGCGTCAACTGACAGCCTTATTCTGTCAACTGACGCCCTTATTGTATCACTGCTTTCTTACACCATAGCGTTTGAGCAGCTCGTTTTGTCGCTCCTCAGGTGTTTGGCATCGGTATTTCATGTGCCAATCGTCCAGCTTTATATAGGATAAATCGCTCAGTTTCAAAACAACATCGAGCGTGGTGTCTGTAAGTTCTTTCACTTCCAGTAAGGCCTCTCCATCTGTGCGCCTATACGTTCCATCACCCGCGGGATAAAAGTGATCGAAGTTCACGAAAATTGTACCCCAATAGTCATCTATACGATAATTTTTTAGAGCTACCGAAGAACTTCCGCGTAACCTTCCTCCAGGTAAAAAATCTAATCTATTCCCATCTGTAAGCGAAATCCAACGCTGCTGTAGCTGTGTGATATTCAAATAAGAAAAAACTACACCTGGCAGCACATCGGGATGAACAACAATAGCATAACGATCGCCAGGGCGCAATGTGCCTATCCGGCTCATCATCTTCCACGGCTTTTTCAGAATGGTGAGCGAAATCGTGTCCCGCTGGTCGGTGACAAAAACAAGGGAGGTGTCCTGTTGGCTGATTAGCGTGGCATAACTGGAGTAGTCAGGAGATATCCCGATAACAGCCTCTCTTTGCGAGAAGGCGGATGTTGCCAAACAGAAAAGAGCTGCTAAAAGAGCCGTGCGTAAAGAGTGTAACATAAATCTATCGGTTTTGAAATTTCGGCAAAAGTAATAAAAAAAGCAGTCCGACAAGCATTGCTTACATCGGACTGCAACATTTATGGAATAAGGATAATATTACTTCTTCGTACCTTCGTATTTACCGTTCAAAAGAGCTTTCATCATTTCGTACATACGGCCGAAAGAGAAATCAAGATTGAGATTCAGCTTCTTATTGGCGAACGTACCAGAGATTTTGCTATGATTGATGGCAGCACTCTTACCATTCATCATGCCAGCACCTTCAACAGGATCTGCCTCGAAAGAAGCAGTAGTACCATTGAGCGTCAACTTCACATTAGTAAGCTTCAGATTTGTCATCTTAGAAGCCGGACGACCAGGACTTGCAGGGCTACCCGTAATTTCAGTAAAGGTGATGTTCACCAAGTTGTTTCCAGCCTTTTCCACTTTCACTTCTGTATTATCAGTAGCATAAGGAGCGTCACCTAAAGAAACAGTGAATGCACCTGAATAGGTACCACAAACATCTTCAGCCGTGAGAGCTTTGTCTTCATCCTTTGAGCAGCTCGTAGCCATCAAGCAGAGACCGAGTCCCAGAATGGCGAAAAATTTAGTTAGTTTCATAAAAATTTTAAGTTAAATTAAATTCGGATGCAAAAATAAAGCATTTCCTTATCCCTTACAATACCCTTTTTTAGGTATAAAAGAAAGGAGCAACCGCAGCCAGTTATCAACCGAGCGATTACTCCCTTTCTTATACAAGAAGAAACTTTTTACAAATTGGGCAACTCTTCGAGTTTACTCTGTACGGTTGCATCGAGCACTGCAACAGCTGTGACATTGACGATGTCGCGTACGCTGCTTTCGAAGTCTGTAAAGTGGATAGGTTTGTTCAGTCCCATCTGAATAGGGCCTATCACTTCTCCATCGTCAGCCATATTGATAGCTTTCACCATCTTATAGGCCGAATTGGCCGCTGAGAGAGTGGGGAAAACAAGTGTGTTCACATCTGCCCTTTGAGGCGCGTAAAGGGATACTTCTCATCGCGAAGCTGGCGGTCGAGGGCGAAGTTCACCTGCATCTCTCCATCTATTGCTAAGTCGGGGAATTCTTGTTGCATCCGACTAACTACATCGTGCACTACAGCAGGCTTGCCTTCATTGTCCGAACCAAAGTTGGAATAACTCAACATGGCTATAGTCGGAGTGCGGTTGAAGAAGCGTACCGTTGAAGCCGAGAGCTTGGCGAGGTCGTAGAGTGTTTCCTCGTCTGGGTCGCGGTTGATGAGCGTGTCGGCAATAAAGAAGATTCCTTTCTTGGAAGAAATTAAAGTGCATAGTACCAAAGTGCGAGTAGCCCTCCCGTATGCCAATCACTTCCTTTGCTACCTTGATCGTATTACTATATTTGGTGTATAATCCAGTAATGAAAGCGTCAGCATCGCCAGTTTCCACCATCATCATGCCAAAGTAGTTTCGCTCATACATTTTGTCCATTGCTTCCTGCAAGGTGTACCCCTCGCGCTGCTTCTTTTCGGCCAACAGACGAGCGTAGTGGTGGCGGCGGTCAATCTGCGAATCGTCGCGAAGATTCAGCAGCTGGCAACCCGTCAAGTCGAGATGCAATTCAGCCGCTAAGGCTTTAATCTTGATTTCGTTACCCAAAAGGATAGGTTCGCAGAATCCCTCCTCCTTTGCCTGCACTGCAGCCTGGAGCATAGTAGGGTGAGTACCCTCGGCATAAACCACGCGCTTCGGGTGGAGCTTTGCCGCGGCATATAGATTCTGCGTGAATTTAGTTTCCTGCCCCATGAGTTCGCGCAAGTGCTGACGATAAGCGCGCCAGTCAGAGATGTCCTTTCGTGCCACGCCACTATCGATAGCGGCCTTTGCCACCGCCATGCTCACCTCCGTGATGAGGCGCGGATCAACGGGCTTCGGAATGAAATAGTCAGGGCCAAAAGTGAAGTTGCGCACATGATAGGCACGATTCACAATATCGGGCACAGGGCGGCGAGCCAGTTCGGCAATGGCGCGCGCCGCAGCCATTTTCATTTCTTCGTTGATGGCCGTAGCAGCCACATCCAACGCACCGCGGAAAATATAGGGGAAACCAATGACATTATTGATCTGATTGGGATAGTCCGTGCGCCCCGTCGACATCAGCACGTCTGGACGAGCCGCTTTAGCTTCTTCGTAAGAAATCTCGGGTACAGGATTAGCCAATGCAAAGATGATGGGATTTTTTTAGCCATTGTGCGAACCATCTCTTGCGATACGATATTTCCTTTTGAAAGGCCTACAAAAATATCAGCCCCAACCATTGCTTCGGCCAAGGAATGTACGTCTGTGCGAGTGGTGGCAAATTCGCGCTTTTGTTCGGTGAGATTGGGGCGATCTGCCGTTATCACACCTTTAGAATCAAGCATCACAATGTTTTCCTTACGCACACCGAAAGCACAATAAAGACGGGAACAACTGATAGCGGCTGCACCGGCACCGTTTACCACTACTTTCACTTCTTCCATACGCTTTCCTGCCACATCCACGGCATTTAGCATTCCGGCGGCTGAAATAATGGCCGTGCCGTGCTGGTCATCGTGCATCACGGGAATATCAAGTTCTTCCTTCAGTCGGCGTTCAATTTCGAAACACTCAGGTGCTTTGATGTCCTCCAAGTTGATACCGCCAAAAGTGGGGGCGATAGCTTTGACCGCTTGTATAAACTTTTCGGGGTCTTTCTCGTCCACTTCTATATCGAAAGCATCCACGCCAGCGTAGATTTTGAAGAGGAGTGATTTTCCTTCCATTACGGGTTTGCCACTCATAGCGCCGATGTCGCCCAAGCCGAGAACGGCCGTGCCGTTACTGATCACAGCAACGAGGTTACCTTTGTTGGTATAGCGATAAACGTCGTGCGGATTTTTCTGAATCTCAAGGCATGGCTCAGCCACACCGGGTGAATAGGCCAGAGAGAGATCTGTCTGTGTGCGATAAGGCTTTGTGGGAACAATCTCAATCTTGCCGGGCTTGCCCATTGCATGATAATGCAAGGCAGCTTCTTTAGTAATTTTCACCATACTTATCTGGTTTGTTCTTTATAATGTATCTCTATTTTGCAAAGATACATTTTTTCATTAGAAAGCACCCACTGACTAACAGATGTACTGCAAGAATCATTCTTTTTAGAAGAAATCCTTGCTGCTAAAAGTAAAGAAAGACTAAAACTTATAGCTAATACAGAAGTTTTTATCTTAACTTTGCGGATAAGACATTTGGAATTATACAATTTAAGGGAACAAATGAAAGCGATAAATGATAAAGCGTTACTACGGGAGCGAGTGATTGCTGCGGGGCAGGAACTGTTTCACAAACGCGGTATCCGAGCCGTTACGATGGACGATGTATCGCATCAGCTCCATATATCTAAGCGCACACTCTATCAACTCTTCGATACAAAAGAGAGCTTGCTCCTTGCGTGCCAGCAAAAAGCGATGGCAGAGCACCAACAGCAAATTGAAATATCATGGCGGAGACTGACAACGTCATAGAAATCATTCTCAGCGATCTCCAACTCAACATGATGGAAATCCAGAAATTTTCAAAAGAGTTTCTCAACGACATCCCCCTCTACGACAAACTGCGGGAGAATATGTTGTGCCATCGAAAGGAGAACAAGGCCAACGCCCTTGAGTTTATCGAGCGCGGCATCAGTCAGGGACTTTTCCGTTCCGAGATCAATCCAGAAATGGTTTATGAAGTGGGTGTGGCTATCATAGATGCCTTGATAGAAAAAGGGTTTTACAACACCGTTCCTCTCTTTGAACTTCTCTCTTCTTCCACTATCGCTTATCTCCGCGGTATTTCCACCGAGAAAGGCATTGAGTTGCTCAACGAGTTTGTTGGCAAATACAAATCAGAAGAATAAGTATTTTTTTGAAGATATATAACGGCGTCGGTCAACATCTCATGAGTGTTGACCGACGCCATTGTTATTTCTCAAAATTTATAAGAGCACAGCCTTGAGTGCGGGAATCACGCTGGAGAGTGCGTCAATGAGCTGCTGGCGTTCGATACCTTCAGCTTGCGCCACAAACAAGGTGTCGTAGCCCGCCACCGTACCTGCCACTTCAGGCAAATGATGGCTATCAATATCGGCAGCAAGCCCCGCCGCATAGCCCGGACGTGTGTGGAGAACGGCCAAAGTGCCCGAAAAGGTGATGCCTACAACGCCCGTGTTCTGTAAATATTCTGGTAAAGCCTCAATAGGTATCGGTCGGCGGTAACCTTCTGTCTTGGGAAGAATCAGTTGGTAGCCATCTGGCGTCTTTTGTCGCAAGGCGTGAAGCTTCTGCAAATCGCTCGACACCGTAGGTTGCGAAACCTTAAAGCCTGCGCGCGCCAATTCGCGTTGTATGTCAGCTTGCGACCTCACCACTTTATTGGAAAGAATGACCCTCAGAGCCTCCAACCGCGTTATTTTCTTTGCCATTTCTCTTATTACAGTTTCGGATAGCAAAGATAAAGTAAAGATTAGAATTGGGCAATATCCGATTTTCTCAATTCGCCCATTCATCCGCCTTATCTTACTCGACCGACAAGCCCAATAGCTGCGCCTCACACCCCGCAAGCAAAACCGCCCTATTCCTTGACAAAACAGTTTTCCAATCTAACGCACAAAAAGTAAGGAGAAAGCCAAAAATCGCACTAAAATATCAACTCCCACCTTTAAGTTTTGGAAAAACAACTCCATTTTGATGCTCAACAACACAAAAACGGCCACTTCCATCATAAAAAGGCTCGTATTTTTCCTTATTCTGTCGGCCGATACAATAAGGCTGTCAGCTGACAGCCTTATTGCGTTTAAAAATATCCTTATTGTATTCCTCGATAGCCTTATCGGACGGGCGATTCAGCAGAACGAATCTGCCGTCCGCCTCATTTCAAATTGGATTTCAAAGGATTCTCAGAGCCACAGAATAAGAAATTACTTGACAACAAGCCGCAAAAGAATCGAAAGAACCGCACGCTTGGTCAGCGAGAAGAATGCAGACAACAATAGCTTCATTCCATCGTTTTCCCCTCTTATTACTTTCATCACACAAGGGAGGAAGCGGCTCGCCCCTTGTATTGAATGGATATTCTTTGTAAATTTGTGCCTAATTTGGAAAATCGAAATAACAATTATACACCCGATGAAACATTACACATCAAAAGGACGAGGACGTTGCGCAGCTTTGGCGTTCGCTCTGCCGCTCGTGGCCGGCGTTCCGGCTATGGCCTTCGTTCCGTCCTCCATGGTCACTATCAGCCAGACTGCTAGCGCAATCAGCGGAGTGAACCAACTGAACGCTACCACCTTTGAGGTGCGCTATCAGAACGGACAGGTGCTCACCATCGACTTCTACGGTGAGAACATCTTCCGTCTGTTCCAGGACAATAAGGGCGGAAAGGTGCGCAATCCGCAAGCTCAGCCGCCCGCACAAATCCTCGTGAACAATCCGCGAAAGAGCGTGGAGCATATCAACTTGACAAAAGACAACGGCTACTATATCATCGCGACGCCGAAAGTACAACTCCGCCTGAATGCTACTTCAGGGCTTCTCTCCGTGCTCAACGGTGAGGGAACAGAAGTGGTGCGTGAGCTGGCAGCTGCCAATATCACGGATGCAAAAACCACTCTCACATTTGCTGCTCAACCCAACGAATATTTCTATGGTGGCGGCGTGCAAAATGGTCGTTTCTCCCATAGAGGAAAGTCTATTGCCATCGAAAACACGAACAACTGGGTGGATGGCGGTGTGGCTTCTCCCACTCCTTTCTATTGGTCAACAAAGGGGTACGGCCTTTTGTGGCATACTTTCAAGCCTGGTCGCTACGATTTCGGAGCAGAAGATGCTAAGAAAGTGACGCTTTCCCACTCGGAGAATTATCTCGACGTATTCCTCATGGTAGATAAAGAACCGTCATCTTTGCTTTCCGATTTCTACCAGCTGACGGGAAATCCCGTGCTACTGCCAAAATTTGGTTTCTACGAAGGTCATCTCAATGCCTATAATCGTGACTACTGGACGGAGAATGAAAACGGCTTCATGGCTTATGAGGACGGCAAACGTTACAACGAGAGCCAAAAGGACAACGGAGGTATCAAAGAAAGTCTCAATGGTGAGAAAAATAATTATCAGTTTTCAGCTCGCGCCGCTATAGATCGCTATCTGAAAAACGATATGCCGCTCGGATGGTTCTTACCTAACGACGGCTACGGAGCAGGCTATGGCCAAACAGCCACGCTTGATGGCAACATTGCCAACTTGAAAAGCTTTGGCGATTATGCGCGCTCGAAGGGGGTACAGATTGGTTTGTGGACACAAAGCGATCTCCACCCGAAAGACGGCATTGAAGCTCTGCTACAACGCGACATCAAAAAGGAAGTAGGCGTGGCAGGCGTCCGTGTCTTAAAGACCGACGTGGCTTGGGTAGGTGCCGGCTACAGCTTCGGCCTCAACGGTGTGGCCGATGTAGGCGAAATCATGCCGAAGTACGGCCACGATGCGCGCCCCTTTATCATCAGCCTCGATGGTTGGGCAGGTACGCAGCGCTACGCGGGAATCTGGTCGGGCGACCAAACAGGAGGCGACTGGGAATATATTCGCTTCCACATCCCCACCTTCATCGGTTCGGGACTTTCTGGGCAGCCCAATATCACAAGCGATGTGGACGGCATCTTTGGCGGTAAAAACGTGCCGGTGAATGTACGCGAATTCCAATGGAAGACATTCACACCGATGGAACTCAATATGGACGGTTGGGGAGCAAACCCGAAATATCCGATGGTGCTTGGTGAACCCGCTACGAGTATCAACCGCTCTTATCTGAAGCTCAAATCAATGCTGATGCCCTATACTTACAGCATCGCAGAGGAGGCAGTTTACGGCAAGCCCATGATTCGTGCGCTCTTCCTCGACTATCCTAACGACTACACGCTCGGCACGAAGACGGAGTACGAATATCTCTACGGTCCGAGTTTCTTAGTAGCTCCTGTCTATAAGGACACCAAAGCCGACAAGGAGGGCAACGATATACGCAACGGTATATACCTGCCCGAAGGCAAATGGGTGGACTATTACGACGGACAGATTTTCTTTGGTGGCCGCATTATCAACAACTACGATGCGCCGCTTTGGAAACTCCCCCGTCTTTGTGAAAGCGGGCGCTATCATCCCGATGACGAACCCCAACAATAATCCTTCTGAAATTCGCAAGGACTATCGCGCTTACGAGCTTTATCCTGATGGCGCAAACTGTTTTACGGAATACGACGACGATGGTGAGACACAGGCGTATCTCAAGGGCGACGCTACGCACACCGATATCATGAGCCACTTGCAGAAAGATGAGCTCAACGTGAAGGTGGAGAAAACTGTGGGCAACTATACAGGCTTTGAAGCTAACAAGGAAACGGAATTCTTCATCAATGCTACGCGTGCTCCCAAAAAGGTGGTGGCCAAAGTGGGCGGTAAGAATGTGAAACTCACCAAAGTTACCAGCTTGCTGGCTTATGTGAACGGTCAGAATGTCTTTTTCTTCAATCCGAAACCCAATCTGAATCGTTTCGCCACAGCAGGTAGTGAATTTGAGAAAAAAGAGATCACGAAGAACCCGCAGTTGCTCGTCAAAATTGGTAAGACTGACGTAACGAAGAATGCAGTGGAGCTACAAGTGAAAGGTTACGAATTTGCTCCCGTCAGTGCACTGCTGAAAACGTCTGGCCCGCTTTCTGTCCCCAATGTAACATTTACGGACGACAACGTAAAGACGTACACGCTCACGCCTTCATGGGAAAAGGTGCAGAATGCAGACTACTACGAAATAGAGTATGACGGCCAACTCTATTCTACAATTACCGATCAGGAACTTACCTTCGACGGCTTGAAACCCGAAACTGACTACAGTTTCAAGGTACGCGCTGTCAACAAGGAGGGTTTCTCTCCGTGGTGCGCTGTGAAAGCTCGCACAAAGGCTGATCCTTATCAGTTCGCCGTGAAGAATATCATGGGACAAACCACTTGTGAGAATCAACCCGGTATGGGTGTTAACAAACTCTTCGACTACGACCAGCGCTCAACATGGCACTCGAAATGGGGCAAAGGCGATGCAGTGCCTTTTACTCTTACACTGGATCTCCGCTCTGTGAATGAGCTCGACAAACTGGAGTATCTCCCACGCGAAGACGGCGGCAACGGTACGCTGACAAAGGGAACAATCTCTTACTCCACAGACCGCCAAACGTGGTCGAAGCCTATTGACTTTGCGTGGAACCGCGATGGAGCAACGAAGACCTTTACTTTCGAAGGCAATCCCTCAGCTCGCTACATCCGCTTGAACGTGACGGAAGCCGCTGGGAACTTCGCAAGCGGACGCCAAATGTATGTGTTCAAAGTTCCAGGTAGCGAAAGCATCTTGCAAGGCGACATCAACCACGACAAGCGTATTGACGAGAACGACTTGACAAGCTACATGAACTACACAGGCCTGCGCCGCGGTGATGCTGACTTCGATTATGTGAGCAGTGGCGACATCAATAAGAATGGCCTTATTGATGCCTACGATATCTCTATTGTGACAACTCAGCTTGACGGAGGTGCGGCACAACGCGCGAGCGACAAGGTGAGCGGAAAACTGCTCCTGACAGCAGACAAGAACAGCTTCGCTGCTGGCGATGAGGTTCGTATCACGGTGAGCGGTAAGGATCTGAAATGCGTTAATGGTTTGAGTTTCGCTCTGCCTTATAGCACCAGTGAATTTGAATACCAAGGCATCGAACTTCTCAATATGAAAGACATGGTGAACCTCACTTACGACCGCTTACATACTAACGGTCAGAAGGAGCTCTTCCCCTGTTTGTGAACCGCGGTAACAATTTCTTGCTGGAAGACGGTAAGCTTTTCGTCATCAAGCTCAAAGCTAAGAAAGCAGGCAAATTCAACCTTAAAGCTAAGGACGGTCTTCTTGTAGATCGTAGCTTGGGCACTTGCAACGCTTTCTGAATTACAAAAGACTGAATACTTCCCAACAGCCACCAGTTCTTTATCGACTGGTGGCTGTTTCTTTTTGGGCGGTACATCCATAAGAAATAATCTATATATAGAATATGAAACGCTTCATAATGGCACGTTTCATTACGGTTGTTTCAAATAAGAAATATCAAATGAGTTGTGCGCCCCAATAATTTTAGGAAATTTATCAGTAGCTTAGAGTCTCTCTCATAGAGAAACAAACAGAATAATTTATTATCTTCGCTCTCCGAAAATCAACTCAGAGGAATGAATCACTATTTTCAACACGAATACATGCGCCACGGACATATCGAAGTGATCTGCGGTTCTATGTTCTCGGGCAAAACGGAAGAACTCATCCGTCGCCTGAAACGCGCCCAGTTTGCCCATCAGAACGTGGAAATCTATAAGCCCACTATTGATACACGTTATAGCGAAGAAAACGTGGTCTCTCATGATTCCAACTACATCAAATCAACGCCAGTGGATGCCCCAAATAGTATTCTGCTGCTGGCTTCCGATGCTGAAGTGGTGGGAATCGATGAAGCGCAGTTCTTCGACGAAACGCTCGTAGATGTGTGTAAGAAAATGGCTGATGCAGGCAAGCGCGTTATTGTGGCAGGGCTGGATATGGACTTCTTAGGTAATCCTTTCGGTCCGATGCCCGCACTGATGGCTATTGCTGAGGACGTTACGAAAGTTCACGCTATCTGCGTGCGCTGCGGCAATCTGGCGCAATTTAGTCACCGCATCGTGAAAGGCGAAAAGCAGGTGATGCTTGGCGAAAAGGATGAATACGAACCGCTCTGCCGCGATTGCTTTAGCAAAGCCATCAACAATCATCCTCATGAAGTGGAATAAACTGAGACAACTCTATCGGCAGAACAAACGTCAGTTTTGGAAATATATCTTCTATCAGTTCGGCATCTTCCTACTTACCTTTGGGAGCGCGTTCGGATTGTTTTTCTTGATCGATTTCCTTTCTGAAAAAATGGGGTATGGGCATCCCTCCTCGAGCACAAGAATGCTGATCGTCATTGCTCTTATGCTCCTTGCCTTTCTCATCTTTGCCATTATTTATCATCTTTTGGGAAAAGACAAAGACGAGGAAGAATGCGAAAAACCGAAGCAATGGTATCAGAGTTTTTGGATACAGATAGCATGGTTCATCATTATCATATCTATGGGTTTTGCTGCTTTCTTCTTGCTCGATACTTATTTAGAAAAACTCCCTCAAGAATGGGCTTGGATTTACATTGCGTGGAAATTTGGAAAGAAAGTTGTTCTTCTCGTCCTCGCCCTTATTATTTGGCTGCGCACCAAATGGAAGAAGAAACAGCTTAAAAACACTCCGTCGGCTGACAAATAAGTTTTATTCTCGCCTTCAGAAACTTCTGTAAGATAACTTTAGACGCTTCACTTTCATTATCAAAAAGGGATTTGCAATCTACTGAGTCATAAAACGGAATAGGAGAGAAGTAAGCAATAAGAATAAAAGAACGAGACACAACTGGCAAAGAGAAAAGCCTTTGCAGTTGTGTCTCGTTCTTTATAGGGGGTCTGCTGACTCTCTTAGTCGCGGTTATTCGAATATATGAGAGCATAATAGATGAGTGTGGCAAGTGAACCGAGTGCTGCAACAACGTAGGTGTAAGCAGCAGAGCGGAGTGCGCTAACTGCCATCGGATAGTTTTCTCTACTGGTGATACCTGCCCCTGCAAGCCACTGCGTAGCACGTCGGCTGGCGTCAATCTCAACGGGAAGAGTGATGAAGCTAAACAGAGTGGTCAGTGCGAAGAGTACAATACCTGCCAAGAGGATTCCAGGCATTGCGTTGACAAGTATCATACCTGCCAAAAGTACCCATTGCACCCACTGCGAAGCAAAGTTTACTACAGGAACGAGGGCCGAACGGAGTTGTAGCGGTGCGTAAGCCCTTTCGTGCTGAACAGCATGGCCACATTCATGAGCTGCAACGGCTGCGGCAGCAACAGAGCAGCTCCCATAAACGCCTTCGCTAAGGTTGACGGTCTTGTCGGTAGGGTTATAGTGGTCTGTGAGTTGTCCCGGAACCGATGTAACACGTACGTCATAGATTCCGTTATCGCGGAGCATTTTCTCCGCTACTTGTGCGCCCGTCATTCCGCTGGCAATGGGGACACGAGAGTATTGCTTGAATTTCGATTTTAGGTTCGACTGAACCAAATAGCTGATCACGGCGAAGACGCCAAATATAATCCAAATCATGAGTGTCGGATTTTTTTTAGTTAGTACTTATTGTTTGTTGAGGCTTACTATACAAAAGTATGCCAAAGATACGGAAAACAATCAGTAGTGCAGATATATTGACATATTTTAGGGACTTCACGATACTTCTTAAGGATTTCTTCCTACATTTGTGTGTATTTCGATTGAAAATCATCTGATATGATCTACACTCACTCCTACAATTCTCCATTGGGGCGTATCGTGTTGGCAAGCCATGAGGAAGCATTGATCGGACTCTGGTTTGAGAGTCAGAAATTCTTTGGCACAACGCTCTGCGAGGCGAGTGTGGAGAAAAAGAATGCTGTACTTAGCGAGGCGCATCGTTGGCTTGATTTGTATTTTTCGGGTTGTCGTCCAGATTTTCTACCACCCCTGCGACTCTTGGGCACTCCCTTTCAGCAAAAAGTGTGGCAACAACTGTTGGCAATACCGTATGGCGCCACCACTACTTATGCCCAATTGGCCCTTGCTTGCCACACTTCGGCGCGCGCCATTGGCGGAGCAGTAGGGCGAAACCCCATATCCTTGATTGTTCCCTGTCACCGCGTCATTGCTTCCGATGGTTCGCTCACAGGCTACGCTGGAGGAAAAGACAGAAAAAAGGCACTGTTGGATATGGAACAGAGCCTGATAGGATAGAAAAGAAAAAGAGCAGTCCGCAGAGGACTGCTCTTTTATTATAGTGCATCAAACGAGCGGGATGAGTATCAAGAGAATGAGCTGAGCCGTAAGAATTCGCAGGAACATAGAGAGCGGATAAACCGTAGAGTAGCCCACTGCTGGCGCATCATTATTGGCCGTTTGATTGGCAAAGGCAAGTGCAGGGGGATCCGTATTCGTACCAGCGATAAGACCCATCAGTGTGAAGTAGTTCAACTTCATCTTGAGGCGTCCATAAAGACCGCAAATCATAATGGGGATGACCGTGATGAGGAAACCCATCCAAACGTAGTGGTAACCGCCATTAGTGACCGTGTTCCAGAATGTAGCACCTGCTTGAACACCCACGCCAGCCAAGAAGAGTACGAGCCCCACCTCGCGGAGCATCAAGTTGGCACTGTTGGTAGTATAAGCCGTGATCTTAAATTTGTAGCCGAAAGCTCCGATGAGGATACCGAGCACCAACGGGCCACCAGCCAAACCGAGCTTTACGGGTTCGCTGATTCCGGGGATAGGAATAGGAATTTGTCCCAAGAAAATACCGAGCAGAATACCAAGGAACATCATTCCAACGTTGGGAGCTTCCAAGCGCTTTTGAGTGTCGCCCACGATAGCACGAACGCGATTGATATTTTCCTCCGTACCCGTCACGCGGATATGGTCGCCCATTTGCAAGCGGAAGTTTCTGCGCGCAAAGAGCGTCATACCAGCACGCGAAACACGTGTGACATTAACGTTGTAGAGGGAAGAGAAATGTAAGTCGTTGAACGTCATACCATTCACCTCAGGCTTAGAAATAATGAGTCTTTGTGAGATATAACGCTTCTCTTCTTCAGTTTCTTTCTGCCAGTCCTCGTCAATCAGTTCACCCATCAAGGCGATGATAGCTTCCTTGTCTGAAGTGGCCGTAACGATATAGAGTTTCATTCCTTCTTCCATTACGGTGTTTTCTTTCGGAATGAACATTTCGCCATCTTTCTTTGCACGAGAGCAAACGAAGTCGCCCTTCACAAAGTTGTGAAGTTCTTGAAGCGTATGGCCCACTACGGCTTTGTTAGTAACGCGCAGAATGAAATGTTCGGGAACAGACGAGGGATCTGCCTCGTTGGCGTGTTCATATTCTTTGGCCTCTTTGTCGAGACTAACTTTGCAAATATAGCGAATAGCGATGGTGGCACCGATGATACCCACAACCGCCAGCGGATAGGCACAAGCGTAGCTACTACCTATGTTGAAACCTGGATCGTAGTCGGCACTTCCGCCCAGCAAGCGCGGAAGGATATTATTGGCTGCACCCAAACCAGGCGTGTTAGTAACAGCGCCATAGAGAGTACCCGTCATCATGGCGAGATTCTTTTTGTTCAGTGGATCTCCAGGAGAGTAGAACCAAATGAAATAGAGCGCCAGCATGACAGCAATGTTGAGAACAATCAGTGCAGTGGAGAGAAGATTCATCTCAACCCCACCTTTTTTGAAAGTGGCAAAGAAGCCCGGGCCCACTTGCAGACCAATGCAGTAGACAAAAAGCACCAAGCCAAATTCCTTGATGAAATTGATGATGAGCGTTTGGTTGGCCATGGCGGTTGCCATTTCTCCGTTGGAAGGAGCCACTACAAACGTGTGGTAAAGGTGTCCGGCAAGGATTCCAACGAACAAAACGAAGGTTACGCCGAGGGAAATACCACCCAGTTTAAGTTTGCCCAACTTTACACCCAACCAAATAACCAGCGCAAAGAGGAGTGCCAAATGCGCAGGCAGCACAGGGTTGTTGATGATTTTAATTAACCATTCCATAAGTTAGAAAGAAAAACGTAAAAAGTTATATAGTTTTAAGTGCGGCGAAGTTAAGCATTTTTAGCGAAAACCCTCCCGCTTTCTTACCCTTTTTGCTGAAATGAGGCAATTTTTATATATTTGCAGCAGTTAGTTTTGGTGAAGTTCAGAAAGATAAGGATTGCTACTTCATAGTTTGCAAATACGCCTCTCTCCCTTTGCCTTCTACTCAATTCTTGTTTCACATAATCCTTTTAGTTATGCGCCACACGTTTCTCTCCCTCTGCCTTTTTTTTGTCGCTGTTGTAACCTTTGCCCAGCAGCAGACAGAGTTGCGCCGCTCAAAGACAGTTTTTCTCAATGAAGCTTTCCAAAAAGGTAGAATACTCCAAACGTTCAATCGTCATGTAGATGATAGCGTCAATATCTTTCTGAAAGATGCCTCCCTCTGTTTTGTTCGCAAGGATACTATTTATAAGGCCTATCTCAATAATGTGTTAGGGCTTCGGATCGATTCTGTGGAATATAAGAAAGTGAATAATCAGATGGGGCGTGTAGTGGCTCGTCAGGGGTATAACTATTTACTTTGTGTCACCACGGTGAATATGAATCTTCTCAAAGAAGAAACGTATAGTTCCAATAGTGCAGGTTTCTTTGATTTAGATATTCCCAGTGCTTCGGGCGTGAATGTCAACACTTTCTTTGAGCTCGACCGCGACAAGCGGGATTCCGATGTGGGCTACCCTTTGCAAAACAAATACTACTTTTGGATATCGGGTAAGGAGGTACCTGCCAACGAAACGCAAGTGAAGAAATATGTGCGACCCGAAATGAAAGAGGCCTTCCGAACTTTGATGGCCGACCGTTTCTGGAGTTGGAGCGATGAGAAAAGCCTCAAACAACTGCTGATGTATCTGCAATAGAAGTGGAGATAAAAAGAAAAGAGAAGTCGAACTTATTGAGATTTATCAGCAAGTCCGGCTTCTTTGTTTTCGCATCGGTTCTTGTCTCTCCCAGAATTATTCAGTATTTTTGCCCTTATGGAACAAGTTAGAAAGAACAGTGCTCGCGCTTGGCTATTGGCCGCGCGCCCAAAGACGCTCTCGGCGGCGCTCATTCCCGTTGTTACCTCCTCCGCTTTGGCTTTTGCCTCTGGGCTGTTCCGTCTTCTGCCCGTATTGGGCTGTATGCTCTTTGCCGCATTGATGCAAATAGCAGCTAATTTTATCAATGACCTTTTTGATTTTTTGAAGGGGACAGATGGCGAAGAACGCCTCGGTCCTGAGCGCGCTTGTGCGCAGGGCTGGATCAGTCCGTCTTCGATGAAGCGCGGCATTGCTCTGATGTTGGTGCTCGCGGCTATCGTGGGTTTGGCCACTTTCTACGGCTCGATTATCACAAGCCCCTTTGTGGCTGACAACCTCCTGTTGATCACGGCTTATTTTCTGCTCGTGGGTTTGGCTTGTTTGGTGTTTGCTTTCCTTTATACCACGTTGCTGAGCTACTGCGGATTGGGCGATGTCCTCGTCTACCTGTTTTTTGGCTTTGTTCCCGTGGCGGGTACTTATTTCTTGCTGACCGGTTGGCTCATACCCGAGGTGTGGTGGCTCAGTGCCGCGGTAGGACTGATTACCGACACGCTTCTCGTGCTTAATAATTATCGCGATCGCGATACTGACCGCGCCTGTGGCAAGCGCACTTTGATAGCCGTGCTTGGTGGGCGTTTTGGCAGTTTGTTCTATCTGTTGCAAGGCGTTTTCGGTGCATTCTGTTTTTCCGCCCTCGCTTTCTATGGCCTTTTGTCTGCTCCGCTCGTTCTGCTTTATCTGATTCCGCATTTTCTTACTTGGCGCGAAATGGTGCGTATCAATCGTGGGCGTGAATTGAACAAAATCCTTGGCAAGACTTCTCGCAATATGCTTTTCTTTGCTTGCCTTGCAGTCCTTTCTCTTGTTTTCTGTATTGTGTGAGTTGTATCTCTCTCTGCACAATACCATCTTTGTTTTTTCTTCCCTTTGTCGTCTGAAAAAACTCAGGCGTGCGGACTCGTTTCTATCCTCTTTTTGCTAACAAATCTTTGCCACCTTTGCCATAATAAAGTAGACCAGCTGATCCCCTTATTCTATCAGCTGACCTCCTTATTGTGTTTGCGGCGTTGTTATCACAAACTATTTTCTTCTACTTTTGTTTAGTATAAACAATTTCTCCAATTGACAATTTGTCTTTGTTTATTGATCCCGTCATCGTCTCTTCCTTGTTGGTCTTCGGATCTTTTCCTGTAAGAGTGATAAGCGGCGGGTTGTATGTGTAAGTTCCCTTGATAGAAACGGTTTCTTGGTCGCTATTTAGCGTGTATAAGAATTCTGTTTTATTAAAAATTAAGGTTCTAACACCTTCGCCTTCATCGGGACATACCCATGTGGTTCCTTTCAGAGATGTCGATTCGTCGTCATCAGAAGAGCAAGCTACAAACAGAATAGGCAGCATTGCCAAGAGTAAGAATAAGTACTTTTTCATAAAGATATCTTAAGTTATTGAATGTTGCAAAAGTATATAATATTTTCTACATACTGTGCTAGTGATCTTTTATTTCTCGCGCAGTATTTGTTGTGTCAGGTTCTTTTTATGTAGGGGAGTTCCCCAATTGGAGAGAGAGTTTTCAATAAATAAATGTTTTATTGATTTTGTTTATCTTTTTTCTTTTCGCCCAACTCAATCACCTCTAAGTCCTTAAATTCTTTTCCGTCAACAGTGAAGCGGACGAGTGTGCGCACCTTTTGCCATCCTTGCAAGCCTGCCGCGCCAGGATTGATATGTAGACAGCGGAGTGTTTTGTCGTAGAGGATTTTGAGAATGTGGCTATGCCCAGAGATGAAGAGGTCTGGCGGACTGGTGTACATTCTCCCAACGATGGAGCGATCGTAGTTGCCGGGGTAGCCGCCAATGTGTTTTATCATGATGTCGGCGTCTTCGCATTTGAACCGTAATAGCTCGGGGAACATACGCCTAAGGTCGCCACCGTCGCAGTTGCCGCAAACGGCGCGGAAGGGCTTGAAGGCTTGAAAGCGTTCGGCAAGTTCCGTAGAACCAATATCACCTGCGTGCCAGATTTCATCAACATCGGCAAAGTATTTCTCGTAGCGTTCGTCCCAATAAGAATGAGTGTCAGAAAGCAGGCCTATGCGTTTCATAGCCCAAACTTTGTTTTCACGAACTCCTTGATGATTTCGCCACTTTTCTCAATGCCTAAAATGCTGGTGTTGAGGCACAGATGATAGGTGTCGGCTTCGCCCCATGTACGCGAACTATAGAAATTGTAGAATTCGGCACGTTGGCTTTCTCCCTTTTCGAGCAAACGACGAGCCACCTTGCGATCCACGTTGTGGCGTTCTATCACGCGCGAGATACGATCTTCATAGTTGGCTGTGAGAAAGATATTGATGCAACGCGGATTGTTGCGCAGAACATAGTCGGCAACGCGGCCGATGAAAACACTACTATGCGCGTTGGCAGCCTTGAGAATGGCATCGCTCTGAAGGCGGAAGAGAGCCTCTTCAGAGATAGAATTGTTGTAGTATTCGCCCGTTCCAATCATAGGAATGACAGAACGGAAGGCATGTCCGAAGAAACCTTTCTTTTCATCGTTTTTCTCGAAAATGTCTTCGCTGTAGCCACTTTCTTTCGCCGCTATAGCAAGGATTTCTTTATCATAGTAGTCCATGTCGAACTCCTTAGCCAGAAAATGTCCGATGGCGCGGCCGCCAGCTCCGAGTTGTCGCCCGATAGTGATGACAAATGGTTCCATAAGTTGTTAGTTATAAGTTGAGCGAGCTGAGTTGTGAAGTTTCAGAAAAATTGCTTTCATCTCTTGCTCTTTTATTTTATCATTTTTTTGAGTTTTCTCACTTGTTGCGCCTGCAGCGTGATGGCGATTAAGAACGCCAAAGTGTCAGCAGCAGGGAGAGAGAAGAGAACACCATTAACGGGATTGCTGAAGATATGGGGCAGAATCAGAATCAGCGGGATGAGGAAAATGAGCTGACGCGTGAGCGCGAGAAATATGCTCTTTCCTGAGAAGCCGATGCTCTGGAAGAATGCCACCGACATAATCTGAATGCCGACGAGCGGGAATGTGGCCACCATGATGCGCAGCGTGTGGGCTGCTTGCTGAATCAGTGCGGGCGAATCCTTTGCGAAGAGAGTGGCTAATGGTGTAGCAAAGATGAAGCACGCCAAACATCCCGTTGTGGTGATACATGTTGCAAATATAATAGCCTTTTTGAGGACTTCCAATAAACGATCATATTTTTGTGCGCCATAATTGTAGCCGGCAATGGGTTGCATCCCTTGGTTCAGACCGATGACAATCATAACGATGAAAAGTACCAGACGATAGGAGATGCCATACCCGCCTACTGCTACATCGCCTCCAAGGTTGGTTTCATTACCGTATTGCGTCAGACTGCGGGTGATGAGGATTGCCACGAGGCAGGCGCAGAGATTTATCAGAAATTGCGGTAGCCCCGTGATAAGTGATTTCTTGATAATGTCCCAGCGAATGTTGGGGAGTTTAGGTTCAAGATGCACGAGGTTCGATTTATCGACGAAGAGATGAAACTGCCACATCAGCATGATGAGCTGAGAGCACACTGTGGCGAGTGCTGCTCCTCGAATGCCCCAATGCAGCACAAAAATGAAGAGTGGCGCCAAGAGGCAGTTGCACACCACCGTTCCGATTGTTGCCATCATAGCTTTCTGCGGACGATTGGTGGATCGAAGCAGAGCGTTCAGACCCAAATACATGTGGGTGACGACGTTACCTGCCAGTATCACGGTCATAAAATCGTGAGCGGGCTCGATCGTTACATTGCTCGCCCCGAAAAAGCGCAAGATGGGAGTGAGAAACACTTGCAAGATAAATCCTAACGAAAGCCCCATGGTGAGATTCATGAAGAGCACATTCCCCAGAATGTCCTGTGCCGTTTTGTAGTCTTTCTGTCCGAGCCGAATGGACATCAGCGTCGAACCGCCCACGCCTACCATGGCTCCAAAAGCAGCCGTAAGCAGCATGACCGGTCCGGTAAGTGCCAACCCCATAATGGCCTCAGGGCCGACGCCTTGTCCTATGAAAACACCATCGATGATGTTGTACACGGAAGATGCAGCCATGGCAACGATGGCTGGAATGGCATATTGCATCAAGAGTCTCCCTACGGGCTGTTCGCCCAAGGCGTTGAATTCTACTTGCTTCTCTCTGGTCATATACTTGGTCTTTTCGACTGCAAAGTTACGACTTTTTAAGCAAAAGATGTTGAGTTTTATTTTACTGCCTTATTATTTGACAAATGCATTTCTCAATATAGCGCGAGAATTTATCGTTTTAGCTAAAAAATGTCTTTGAGCGAACGTGAGCTTTTATAGATTTAGTGAAAAATTGCCTTTGGGAGTAGGTTGATAAGTCTAAAAAGTGTGTTTTTTACTGAAGGAGGACTGCTTGCTTCCTTATTCTGTTTAGAAATGCAATAAGGATGTCAGCCAACAGCCTTATTGCATTTGAAAATATCCTTATTGTATTTTTCGGCATCCTTATTGGGACGGCCAGATGAGAAGTAAGAGTTTTAGGCCCACTTTACTTTGAGATGAGTTTTAAGCCATTCTCAACTTGTTAGAATACGAATTATATTTACAAAGATAGGCGTTTTCTGAGTTTTTTAGATAACTTTTCCCCTTTTCTCTTTTATGGTTTTCTCCCTTAACCTTCATTGTTGGTAAATGATAAAAAGACTGGGTGACGGAGGTCTGAAAAACATGGGTAGTTCAAGGTTCAGAATCGCCAAAGTCTAAAAACTTGTACGTTTCTTTGTGCTTCGCATGCTTTATCGTATTTTTGCACAGATATATCATAAAGGTGTAAGCTAAAACATAAAATAAAGCTCTATGAGTGAACAAATGAAAAAAATCAAGCAGCTCGTCGAACTTCGTCAGAAAGCCCGCATGGGCGGTGGCGAGATTGCTATCGACAAGCAGCACGCCAAAGGTAAGGCTACGGCTCGTGAACGTATCGACATGCTCCTCGATAAGGGTTCTTTTGAGGAATTGGATATGTTCAAACTCCATCGCTGTTCCGATTTCGGAATGGAGAAGAAGAAATTCTTGGGTGATGGTGTAGTGGCTGGTTCAGGTACTATCAATGGTCGCCTTGTTTATGTCTTTGCTCAAGATTTCACCGTGAATGGCGGTTCACTGTCAATCACAATGGCGGAGAAGATTTGCAAAGTGATGGATTTGGCCATGAAGCAAGGTTGTCCCTGCATCGGTTTGAACGATTCAGGCGGTGCGCGCATCCAGGAAGGTATCAATGCACTGGCAGGCTTTGGTGAGATTTTCCAACGCAATATTGAAGCGAGCGGTGTGATTCCTCAAATCTCTGGTATCTGCGGTCCTTGTGCCGGTGGTGCTGTATATAGCCCCGCTTTGACCGACTTTGTTGTGATGTTGGAAGGCGTTAGTTATATGTTCCTTACTGGTCCGAAAGTGGTAAAGACAGTGACGGGTGAGGACGTAAGTCAGGAAGATTTGGGTGGCGCTCGTGTGCACAGTAGTGTTAGCGGTGTGGCTCATTTCACAGCTAAGACAGAAGAAGAATTTGCGGCTCTGATTCGCGAACTGCTCGAGTATGTTCCTCAGAACAATATGGAGAAAGCTCCAGTGAAGGAATGTACCGACCCGATTGACCGCAAAGAAGATTCCCTCAACGAACTTATCCCCGACAATCCCAACATGGCCTACGACATGTATAAGGTTATCTCTGCGATTGTTGACAATGGTGAGTTCTTGGAGGTTCATAGCCAATTTGCTCGTAATATCATTGTAGGTTTTGCTCGTTTCAACGGTCAGAGTGTGGGTGTTGTGGCTAATCAGCCCAGTGTTTATGCCGGTGTCCTCGATAGCAATGCCAGCCGCAAGGCAGCTCGTTTCGTGCGCTTCTGCGACTGTTTCAATATTCTATTGTTAGTCTCGTTGACGTGCCAGGTTTCTTGCCCGGAACAGGCCAGGAGTACAATGCCGTTATTGACCATGGTGCAAAATTGCTCTATGCTTACGGCGAAGCCACTGTACCCAAGGTGACAGTTACACTGCGTAAGAGCTATGGCGGTTCCCACATCGTGATGGGTTGTAAGCAGCTCAAGGCCGATCTCAACTATGCTTGGCCCAGCGCAGAGATTGCCGTGATGGGTGCCTCTGGTGCGGTTGCCATCCTCAATGGCAAAGAAGCCAAAACACAGGAAGATCCCAAGGCTTTCTTGGCAGAAAAGGAGAAAGAATACAATACGCTTTTCACCAATCCTTATAAGGCTGCCGAATATGGTTATGTTGACGATATCATCGAGCCACGTAACACTCGCTTCCGCGTGATTCGCGCTTTGGCACAACTGCAGAATAAGCGGGAAACGCGTCCTGTGAAGAAGCACGGTAATATTCCTTTATAAAATGTGTAAATGTGTGAGTGGGCGAAGTTGTACCTCTGTGCGATTCTTCCATTCCCATATTTTCGTATATACCTATTAGCACATTTTCAAAATGAAGACGTTCAAATATAACATCAATGGTCGTGAACTTTGCATCCGTGTAAGTGGCGAAGACAGTACGATTTCGGATATCCTTGTTGATGGAGAATATCCGCAGGTGGCAGAAAGCGAAATGCCCGCTTATGCTGCTGTCATCTCGCTGGCTTTGCTGGAGAACGACATCGAAGTTGTCCACGACGACGAATCAGATGTCATCACGTTGCAGCATCATCGCTCCTTATGGGGTAATCCCGTTAGTTTGTTGCGCCCAGTTGTGGGTGGCTCATCCTGTTCTGACGATGTCGCAGTGCCTACGAGCGAAGTTTTCTAACCATACATTCATAACGAATCATAAAATATGAAGCAATATAAGTATAAAGTCAATGGTGCGCAGTATGACGTGACCATTAACGAGATTCAAGGTCAGTTGGCCAAGGTGGTTGTTAACGGCATCCCCTTTGATGTAGAGATGCAGAACTCGCAGCTCTCTGAGGATAACCTGCCCGATGTAACAACAACTGCTGCTCCGTCCGCAGTCCCAGCAGCTCCTGTTGCTGCCGCTCCGGCTGCTACTGAAGCCGCTCCTTCTGGTGCAGGTGAAGGTACGCCTGTGAAAGCTCCGCTACCAGGTGTTGTTACGAAAATCAACGTTTCAGTTGGTCAGCAGGTGAAGAAGGGCGAGAATGTTCTCGTTCTTGAAGCCATGAAGATGGAGAATAATATTACGGCCGAGGCAGATGGTACTGTCAGCGGTATTGCTGTTAAGGCGGGCGATAGTGTGCTCGAAGGTGCAGTTCTCTTGACCATTGCCTAAGTCCTTTCTACCCGTTAGTCGGGTTGAGTGATAAAACAACGGAAGACTTTATCCCTAGCGGGTAAAGTCTTCCGTTGTTGTTCTATAAAGTCAGTGACTTATTCCTCTAATAAAGTGTTGAGCACTTTGCGGCTGAGGCGGTGCGCCTTCGCTTCGTTTTGCAACAGTTCGCGGATGTCGGGAGCTGCAAGGCGGGTACGATTGCGCAGCAGTATGGGAATGAGCACTTCTGTTTGCTTCAGATGCGCATATTTGCCCAAAAGAACGGGAGTAGGGTAGCCGTAGTGACGGATAAATTGGATGGCGCGGTCGAAGCAAATGGAGTCGGCCACAGCCATATTATTGACCAACATTGGGAGAGGGACTTTGCAGAAGTACATCATGCGCCCCTTGAGCGTAGCCCCAAAGTTGAACGAGTTCTAAAGCCGCACTGTCGCGCCGCGTCAGTTTGTCGCGGTGGAGAAGTCCGTTGGAAGCCGTAGCTGAATAAGAAAGGCTACCGAATATAACCAGCAGTAAAAGCGCGTGTTTCATCTTTTCGTTATTTTCTAAAGTCCATGATTTTGTGATTGGCTTTCTTTCGTCCGAGAGCCCGGAGTTGGTAGAAGCCGTGAGGGAGATCGGCTGTGTTAAATGTTGAGTCGGGACGGAAGCGACGTATTTCTCGTCCCGTATTGTCCACCACGACAAACGTTTCTGCATCCACGTTGAGCTGAGGCACTTTCTGCGAATCCGCAGAAGGAGACACTGCTGTCGTTTTCTTTTGTTGGCGAAGTGTTTCGAAGATGCCACCCATGGCTTGCAGTGGGTCGTTGTCGTAGCTGTGGGAGAGCCAATCGAACACGCCTTTACGTTGTCCGTCAGAAACTTGCTGCGGAAGAGGCAGAAACCGTTGAGACGCTGCGTGCGCAAGAAATTGATTTGGCGTTGCAGCGCAACGAGCGGCCAGTTCTTCTCGCTCGCCGATAAGCAGTATAGCCCCAATCCCGGAACAATCGCGCCGCGCTGAGCACGCTCTTTCCAGTCGAGCACAAAGGGGTAGAAATTATCCCCATCAAAGTACATCATCGGGAAGAGTACATCCATCGTTCCCTCGTTGAGCCACGCCACAGCGTCCTGATGCACCGCGTCGCGCGCATTCCAGCCCCGCGAACTCTGCCGAGCCATGTCTGCGTACTTTCCTACGGGCGAGCAACTCAGTACAATACCCGGTCGGACGCTATCTACAGCGCGGCGAATCTTACGCACCACGCGTGTCACGTTTTCCGTACGCCAGCGGTTGATGGGTTGCCCCTGTCCATAGCGCTTATAAGTTTGCGCGTCACTAAAGCGGATGCCGTTTTCGGGATAACGGATGTAGTCGAGATGAATCCCATCGACGTCATAGTTTTGTGCAATCTCTTGGCAGATAGACGCAATATAGTCGCCCGTTGCAGGTACGCCAGGATCCATGAGATACTGGTCGTTACTGAGCTGACAAAGCTCCGGATGGCGGCGCGGTAGCGAGCGGTTGCCCAGTCTTTTCATATCCGCCACTTTATTAACAGGGAACGCCACCACCCAAGCATGGAGTTCCATTCCGCGTTTGTGTGCCTCGTCAAGAGCAAAGCGCAGCGGATCGTAGTTGGGACTCTTTCCTGGCGTACCAGTGAAAGCCCCATCCCACGGCTCTATGTCCGAGGGATAAGCCGTTGTGCCGCGCAATCGAGTTTGGAAAGTACCGTGTTAATACCCGCCTGCTGCAACCGATCGAGGATGTCGATGAGTTCCTGCTTTTGGCGAGTGATGCCCTCAGCGCTGTTGGCGCGCGTCTTGGGCCAGTCAAGCCCCATGAGCGTTGTGAGCCACACGGCGCGGTAGTCCTTCTTCTCCACCTTTGCGGGCTGAGCCGAAAGGAGAGAGAAAACGGTAGGGAGGAGTAGGAGTGTGAGAAAAAGTTTCTTCATTCAATCAGAAAAAGATGAAACAAACCGATGGATGTTATTGCAGTTGCTTGTAGAGCTCACGGAGCGCAGCACGCGGCATACCGAGACTCACCGCCTTATCAAGGTCGCGTCGTGCCGCACCAAAGTCCTTTTGCTGAATCAGTACGCCAGCTCGTCCCACATAGAGTTCGCGGTTGTCGGGCGCAAGGCGCAGTGCTTGGTCGTAGTCGTTGCGGAGCGAGGGGAAGTTTTGTTGTTCCTCTTCTAAGTGGATACGATAGAGCAGCGCATTGAGATCCTCGGGGTGTGCATTGATATAGATGCTGATGCGTTGCAGCGCCTCTTTTGGCCGTCCTTCCTTTTCGAGCGTCATAGCCAGCAGGATGGGCGCATTCGTATTGGAAGGATTGAACGAAAGCACCTTTTCCAAATCGTTGCGCGCATTGCTGTACTGTCGGTTTTGCAGATGAGCCGCTCCGCGCAAGAAGTAGAGCCGCTCCCGCAGCGAGTCGGTTTGTGCTACTGGCATCAGCAAATCGCAGTCGGTGATGCACGCTTGCGGGTTGTTATCTTGCAGATAAACTGTAGCCCTGTCCATGCGTGCCCCATGATCCGACGGATTAAGGCGAAGCACCTCGGTGAAAGTCTCTATGGCTTCGCGATAGCGTCCTTGCGCAAGTGCAATCTGTCCCAAACTGCGCCGCAAAATATTGTTGCCTGGCGCTTTCGGACGAAGCTGCAAACATTCGCGGAAGAGACGTTCGGCGGCAGCGAGCGAATCGGAATGCAGATAATTATATGCCCACTTCAGATTGTCGGCATACTTGAGCGAATCTTCACGTTCTTGTCGTGCGTCCTTTGTCTGCACGTCGTAGTCGTGGAGGTTTTTGGAACGCACGGTTGTAGCTCCTTTTCGGAGTTCCACAATGGTTTGGCCCGTCATCGGGATGATGCTGCCGAGCAGAAAGAGCAGCACTAATAATCGTTTCATACGGACAAAGATAGAGATAAAATAGGACAATGCGAAAAGCGAACTGCCCACGCTATTGATAGTGTGTAGTCTTTAGATTTTTTTATTACTTTTGCTCTGAAAAAATTATATAACGCTTAACAAATAGGCCCTTATGATGCTATCGGAGAAAGGAAAAGCTTTCTTGCAATTGCATATCTCTGTCCTGCTGGCAGGTTTCACTGGATTGTTCGGTAGGTTGGTGTCGCTCGATGCCGCCCAGTTGTCTTGGTGGCGAATGCTGCTAACCACACTCATCTTGGTCGTGTTCATCGGTTTTCCGCGCATCCCTCTCAAGCGCGCTTTGCAGTTGGCTGCTTGCGGTGGTTTGTTGGGCATCCACTGGGTGTTGTTCTACGCCAGTATTCAGTATGCCAATGTTTCCATTGGTGTGGTGTGCTACGCCCTTGTGGGCTTCTTCACCGCCATTGTCGAGCCGCTCGTTTTCCATAAGAAATTCTCTCCTCGCGAGCTTGTCTATTCTCTCATCACCGTTGCCGGTCTCCTTTGCATCTTCTCGCTTGACAGCCGCTACCGCTTGGGCATCGCCATAGGTAGTGTGGCCGCTTTCACGGCAGCAGTGGCCGCCATTTCTCAAGAAATACTCTCAAGAAGTGCGTTCGCGTGATGCTTTGGCTTATCAGATGATGGGCGGCTTCGTAGTGCTTACGTTGCTTGTTCCGCTCTATCTCGCGGCATTTACGGATGTTCCCACGCTCTTCGTTCTTCCACAAACGGTGGATCTTATGTGGATTTTCGGCCTGTCTTTGTTTTGCACCGTTGCCCTTTATCTCTTGCAGATTGCCGCCCTCAAAACGCTTCCTGCTTTTACGGTGGAACTGAGCTACAACCTCGAACCCATCTACACCATTTGCATGGCGTTCATCTTCTTTGGTGAAGGGCGCGAACTGAACTTCTCGTTCTATTTGGGCATAGGTCTTGTGGTGCTTAGCGTGCTTCTCCAAACGCGGCGAGCTATGAAGAGGAAAGAGGCGTAAAAGAATAGAGATTAATCTTCCTTCAACTTTCCGGTTTGAGATGCAACTAATTGATAATAGAATCCTTCCTTTTTAATGAGACTTTCATGATTGCTTATCTCTACTATTATATTCCCTGTAAGAATTATGTTGATAAAACTCACATCACGGGTCTTTATTCCAACATCTGTTACCTCTTCAAATCCCATTAACAAGAAAAGGGTTTGAAGAGGTATTAAAAAGAATTCTTACTCGCTGATCATCTGTAAAAAGGCATCAATGCGTTCTCCTTCATCTTTTGTGAGATGGGGGATTTGTTTTTTTAATAGATTTACACGTGAGCGTAGTTGTTCTTTATCAGCCGTCAACTGATAGTTGATGAAGAGAAGTCGGATGTGAGTGTTCCAATCTCTTGGCTGGGCGCTAAGATGTTCTGTACACAAGCGCTCTGCCTTTCGGAAAAAAAGCTCTGCATTTTCCTTGTCACCGGTTTCTTTTGCTGCCAAAGCCCTAAAAGTTAAAAGGCGTATATCGGTAGGGTAGATAGATAGTCCCTTATTCAAATAAGTTATCATTTCAACCGTGTCCATTGCTATAGCTTGCAGCTCATAATATCCCGGGAGAAAATTAGGATGAGAACGGAGTAGTGAGCACAAAAGACGAGCGTATTTTGTGCTTTTCGCTTTAATTAAAGACATCTCATCAACAGGAGAATCATTATAATATCCTCGTAAAATATTGAAAAAACGCTTCCAGACCTTTATGGGATACTTGTTCAAGATTGTTTTTGTTGTTGGCACAAGGACTTGCTCAGATGTATCGACAGAGGAAGTGAGAATGCCATAACCATCATTTAACAAACGGACGTTGTAAGTCACAGGCTCTAATTCTCCTTTGCTTATCCAATTGTTCCAATCACTTGCATGACTTTGTTTGCTTGAAACATTGGCAGGCACATCAAGTATTTTCCGCGAATCAGGTTGTAGGGTCAATTGAAAAACACTGTCCGTAGAAGAAATCTTGTCCGTTTCTCCATGATAGAAATAAACGATATATCCTTCTCTGGCTGTAACAAACTCGTCTGTAGTCATATTCAGCACACATTGTTTTTTGCCATTTTTTGTTTGGAAGGACATCTCAAAATCTTCTGGAATGAGTCGCATCCAGGGGGTGGTGTCCAAGTTGCGCAACGAGAAAGACGCAGCATAGTCTACCTGCTGCCCTTTTCCTCCCACTGATAGTAAAAAAAAGAGGAATAATAAGATCTTACTATATTTCATACATTTGGTATTATAAAGTTATTTCAACATGAATACATCCTTTTTCATACAGGACTTTGCAGCCTTCTTGTTTCAATGCATCTTTCAATTTGCTAATTTGAGATGCTGATAAATTCCGCTTGTTTATATCAAAAAAATGTACCTTTTATTGTTTTATCTATTTATCACTTCATATTTCGAAAGAATCTAATATGTTCTTTATAATTCTATCCGAACTCTCTTACGCACGGCTGCCTCGAGATAGTCCATAATTCGCCATGTTGTTCCTTTTTTTTGAATGTGATAGTAACGTCCGGAAAGAATCCTGCCGTCAGAGACATAGAGGGGGGTTAGTGTCCATTTTGGTAAGTGGGTGAAGTAGTCAGTAAGCAGAGCCACATCTTTCTTATTACTGTCTGAAAGAGTTTCAGGTGTTAGAATATCTAGGCTGATATTTCCTGTAGATGAAACATAGGCAATCAGATTGTAATCAGCGGTGTCTGAAGATAATTTGTAATGCTGACCTTTAGCATTTAACTCTTCACTCATCACGCACGATTGAGCAAACAATCGCTTAATGTCCCAATATATCCCACCATCGAAAACAAAGGAGACATTATTTTTGAAAAGTGCATATTCGTTGGCCTTAGTAAAGTACGCACTTTTATATGTTTCAAAAGCTTGATGCTGTCGTTGTCCTTTTAATACCTCAAAACAACCGAATTCGTTAGAGACTACAAAGCCAAAGTATGGAAGAGGATTTGTTATGAAGCAGAATTTACCATTGAGCCAAACAGCTGGAATTTGGTTGTATCTGACTTTGTTTGTTCAGAGACAAGTCTCTTTGTATCTTCCTTCATTAACGAAGCATCTGATTTGGACACACAAAAATCATAAGGCTCTTCTTCCGTTCGTAGATGAAAGAACCAATCTGCATTGATATGCTTGTTTCCCGAAGGAAGACTCGTTGATGGAGTACTGACAAACATGACTGTCCCCAGAGGCCACCCAATAAGTTTCTCGCACGATTTATTTTTAGAATTCAACTCTCTATCAAGAGGTCGTATGGATTCCCAATGCGGAGCTGCATGGAAAAAGGACGCACGCATTTCATCCAGTGACACATATTGCAGCGAGGGAAGAGACAATAAAAAGTCTTTATCTCCTCTTATACATTGTTGAGCATATGATGGGACACTCAATAAAACAGCTAAAATGAATAAGATTTTATGCATTTGTTAATATCTTTTTTTTCTTTCGCTATTTGAATGGAAACTTCGATCCATATTTTTTTCTGTAACCTCACCGTCCTCTGGTACACCTTCATAGGAAACGAATTCCCCTGTTGTAGATTCATATACTACAGCATGAGAAAAACCATAAATCCGTAGTTTGTCAAAGCAACTCGTATCAAGATTAGACGGACCATAAGCATATCCGTCTTGATAAGGATGGGTATGATACGTTGTATCGTAAAGGTTCTTTTGTATTCAAAAGCAAAATCCTGGAGTTTTTACAGTTGGAACTTCTACTAAGACATGTTTTACTAATTGTCCGATGAAGTGTCTTATCTACTGTAGGTATAGATGACATAGCATGATAACAATTATTAGTATGCTTTTATTATAATTAGCGGTACAAAGATTCATAGAAAATTGTTCAACGCCAAATGTTTCTTGTAAATTTTCAACAACTAAAACATCTCTTTTTTATTGGATAGATTAGTTAGAGTTTGCTTTATTGTTTTTATTAAAAATGGGAATCGCAATTAAACCTTTTCCTTCACCATTCGTCCTAAGAAAGCGACATCGCCCTAGGGAGGGCTATGTCTGTATGATTGAAACAGGATTATTCATAAGAAAGTAATTGCATGAAACGACTTCTTTTTTCATTGCTCGCTCTCATAGCATCCCAAACACTTTTGGCCCAAAAATATGTGGTTACGGGCAGCGTGGAGGACGAGCGCAATATGAACAAACTTGAGTTTGCTTCCGCCACGCTGATGAAGCTCGATAGCACGAAAATCATTGGGACAATGACCGATAGCGTTGGCGCGTTCAAACTTCGTGTGGCACAGCCTGGCGCGTATATTTGCGCGTCAGTTTTGTGGGCTATTCGAAAGCCGACCGCATGGTGACGCTTACGGAGAACAACGATTCCATTGATTTGGGCATCATAGGTTTGGCGGGCGATAAGTACACCTTGCAATCGGCCGTAGTCACTGGTACTGCCGCGCGTGTGCAGCAGGTGGGCGATACAACCATGTTCAACGCCTCGGCCTATCGCACGCCAACGGGTTCCACCCTCGAATCGCTTGTTAAGCAGTTGCCTGGTGTGGAAGTGAGCGACGACGGAACGATTAAGTGGAACGGAAAAACCGTCAAGAGCTTTCTCGTCAATGGTAAAGACTTCTTCAAGGGTGACACAAAGGTGGCAATGAAGAATCTGCCTACTGAGATGGTCAGTAAGCTGAAGGCGTATGACAAGAAAAGCGACTACACAGAGCAAACAGGTATCGACGATGGTGAAGAAACTACCGTGCTAGACATCATGACGAAGCGCGAGCTGAATGAGTCGTGGATTGTTAATGCCGATTTGGGGTGGGGTAACAAGGACCGTTATGCTGAGAAATTCTTTGCCACTCGCTTCTCAGACAATAGCCGCGTCTCCCTCTTCGGTTCGCTCAACAATACGGGCGATGAAGGTTTTGGCGGACCGCGTGGCTTTGGCAGAAGTAACGGACTTACCTCGAGCAAAATGTTTGGTTTGGACTTCGAATGGGAAAATGGTAAGAAAAAGCGCGAAGCAGGCCGTTTGGAGTTGGGCGGAAACGTTCGCTACAGCCATACAGGCGTTGATCTTCTCGCAAAGACCAATTCGGAGATATTCCTCACCAGTGGCTCTTCCAGTAGCTTTGCGAATAGCCTCTCCAGAAGCTTCTCGTCCTCAACTTACGCTGGTGGAGAATTGAAGTTAGAGTGGAGTCCCGACTCAATGACTTATATAGACATCCGCCCCACGTTCTCGCATAGCGACAGCCATAACAGCAGCAAGAGCCGGAGTGCTACTTTCAAGAGCGACCCTTATGGTTTGAGTGGTTCGCCACTGGATAGCATCTTTGCGGCTAATCCTGCCGCCGCTCTCACCAGTATTGCTGTCAATCGTAGCGAACGGCTCTCGAAAGGCAGTAGCGTTAATAATTCTGTGGGTGGAAGCATGGACATCATTCGTCGCTTGGGAAGCAAGGGCCGCAATGTGAGTTTCCGTGCAAACTATAACTATAGCCAGGGACACAGTAGCACCTATTCCATCTCGGATATACAATACTATAACGGCAAGGCCGCAAGCTTCCTCAATCAGTATAGTTGGACGCCGAAAAAGACTTATAACTACAGTCTGCGCTTTGGTTATTCTGAACCGTTTGCTAAATTGGAACGCGCAGGTGCGTTATGAATACTCCTTCCGTTATCAGGACAGCGACCGCAGCCGTTATAATCTGAATGAGATCGACTCGCTCACCTGGGGCAATCCGCTGGCTTATCCGCCACTGGGAACGCTTCCCACCGAAGCTCAAGTTCTGCAAGCAGTGCGTGATGACTACAATTCACAGTATGCCACTATCGTTATTTCAATAATAGTGTGAATCTGGGCGTGCGCTACAACAATAAAATAGTCCGTTTCGATGCTGGCGTAAGTTTCAATCCACAACGCACAAAATTGGCGTACGAACGCCCCGGACAGAACATAGATACCACCGTGGTACGCAAAGTGTTCAACGTCTCCCCGCAAATGCGCTTCCGCTACCAGTTCTCCAAGACCAATCAGTTTGAGTTCAACTACCGAGGCTCTGCATCGCAACCTTCGATGACGAACCTGCTCGACGTGGTGGATGATAGCAACCCGCTGCTCATTACTATGGGTAATCCCGGTTTGAAACCCTCGTGGGTAAATACGTTGCAGGTTCAGTATCGTGGCTACAATCCAGAGCAGCAAGCAGGAATGTTCTTCGGCTTCGACTTCACGCAAACGTCTAACGCCATCTCCACGCGCATTGTCTACGATGACGCTACAGGTGTGCGCTATTCTCGCCCAGAAAATATCGATGGTATCTGGAGCATGGGAGCACATGGTATGTACAATTTCGGCTTTGGTAAAAACAAGGTTTGGACACTCTCCTCGTTCACTAATTTCAGCTTCAATCACGATGTAGGTTATGTGAGCCGTGTGAGTGGTGTCGGTCATACGCGCAGTCTTGTGGCAGCCTATCTGCAATCTACTGCTATACGCAGTCAGCACAACACCGCGTATTATAATAATGTGTTCAGTTCTGCCAATGCGGAGAAAAATGTCAATAAGACCTTGAGCATGGGTGAACACTTGCGACTCAACTATCGCGCCTCCTTTTTTGATGCAGGTTTTATCGGTATGCTCAATTATCAGCACTCGCGCAACAGCATCCAAACATCAAGCAATCTCAACACTTGGCAATTTAGCTATGGAGCTGAAGCCAACTTCAATGCACCTTGGGGAATGAGTCTCTCCACGGACATCCGTATGAGCAGTCGCCGTGGATATTCGGTAAGCTCCATGAATACGAACGAACTGCTTTGGAATGCTCAGCTCAGTCAGAGTTTTCTCAAGAAAAAGAACCTGACACTCAGCGTGCAGTTCTATGACATTCTCCAGCAGCAAAGCAATATCAGCCGCGTGCTCAATGCTCAGCTACGCAGCGACTCTTGGAATAATGCCATCAACTCTTATTTCATGGTACACCTTATATATAAGTTGAACATCTTCCCAGGTAGCAGTTCTTCAAAAGATGCTGATGCTAAGCGCGATGGTGAGTGGAAAAGAGGGACCTGGAGGTCGTCCTGGTCCCGGTGGTCGTCCCAGTGGTGGACGTCCTGGTGGCGGTCCTGGCCCGGCTGTCCTGTCCCCCAGCAGTCGCTTCTAAGCCACACTAAAACAATCAGACATTTCAATAAGATAAGGACGCGCTTTGCGAGCTCTGCTTTCTTCCTCCCTACATGGAGAAGACTGTTTGCCGCAAAGCGCGTCCTTATTGTGTTTTACCGAATTTTATACTCTACTCTTTGCAGGGAATTGATTCTGTTACTAACTTTGCTAAAAAAAATAAAGACGTAATGAAAACGAGGATAGGCCGATTTTTTTCGGTGTCTACTTTCTATGGGTCGTTTGTTTTGTTCTGCAAAAACCTTTCTTTCTCCTTGTGTATGGACAAAACGTGCAGCACCTCCGCGCAACAGATTGGTTGAGCATTATGTACCACGGACTCCCGCTTGATTTCAGTATGGCAGGGTATCTCTCCGTCATTCCAGCTTTGCTGCTACTCCCCACGCTTTGGCGAAAAGAGCAGTGGCCGCGGCGAACGTTGATGGCTTATTTTGGCTGTATATCTACTATCGTAGGGATGGCTTTCATCCTGAATCTTGTGCTCTATGGCTATTGGGGATTCCCACTTGATTCAACGCCGTTGTTCTATTTCTTCTCGTCGCCGCAGGAGGCGGTGGCAAGCGTGAGTGTTGGATTCTTGCTTCTTGGCTTGTTGCTAACGGCTCTTTGTAGTGTTGCCATTTATGCCGTATTCTATTTCTTCTTGCTTCGCCCGAAGCGTTGGCCGCAGTTTGAGAGGATTCACAATAGAGCCTGGAAGAGCTTGGCACTGTTTCTTCTCACAGCTGCTCTGTTTCTCCCTATCCGCGGTGGGATAACAACGTCGACGATGAACGTAGGAAAGGTTTTCTACAGTAGCGACCCTCTTCTCAATCATGCCGCCGTGAATCCGCTTTTCAGTTTGATGGAATCATTGGTAGGACAAGAGGATTTTGCAAAACAATACCGCTTCATGGACGACCACGAGGCAACGCGCTTCTTCCGCTCTATGCAAGAACAGCCCGAAGCGAACGTGGTGCTTTCCGACTCCCTGCTGACCACGCAACGTCCTAATGTGATGATTGTTGTGATGGAGAGTTTCTCCAACTTCCTCATGAAGGAAACGGGCGGATTGCCCAATGTGGCAGTCAACCTTGATTCGATAGCCCGAACGGGAGTTCTCTTTACGAATTTCTACGCCAATAGTTTCCGCACCGACCGCGGACTGGTTAGCATCTTGAGTGGTTATCCAGCTCAGCCCACGATGAGCATCATGAAGTATCCCAGTAAGACGGCACATCTCCCGTCCATCTGTGGCGCTCTTTTGAAAGTGGGCTATCGTCCTAAATACTACTATGGCGGCGATGCAGATTTCACCAAAATGCGCTCTTATCTCGTGGCGCAAGGTTTTACGGATATTGTCTCCGACCAAAATTTTCCCGTTGGCGACCGCCTTTCGAAATGGGGCGTTCATGACCATTTGCTTTTCCGCAAGGTGTGGGAAGAACTCCGTAGCGAAAAAACACAGCAACAACCTTTCTTCCGCGTGGTGCAAACGAGCAGTAGTCACGAACCTTTCGATGTGCCGTACCACCGCCTAAGCGACGAGCGCCTCAATGCCTTTGCCTACACTGATAGTGTTATTGGAGATTTTCTTCGCAACTTCCGAACGTTGCCCGCATGGAAGAATACGCTCGTTATCCTTGTTCCCGACCATCTCGGGTGCTATCCCCCTCATATTAGCAATTTTGACATCAACCGCTATCGTATTCCGCTCATTCTGACAGGAGGAGCTGTTCGAGAACCGAAGCGCATAGATATTATTGGAGGTCAGCAGGACATCGCCGCCACGCTTTTGGCACAGTTGGGCTTGTCGCACAAAGAATTCGCCTTCAGTAAGAATCTCTTCAATCCGCATGCTCCGCATTTCGCTTTCTTTGCTGTGCCCGATGCTTTTGGGCTCGTCACCACCGATAACCAACTTATCTACGACAACCAAGCTCACCGCGTGATGCTCGACACTGGGCGGAGCAAAGGGCAGAACTTGCGGCCGGCAAAAGCTTATCTGCAAAAACTCTACGATGATATTGCTAAACGCTAACAAAGATGCTTGATTTCTTTACAGATCTGGACACACAGTTGATGCTCTTTCTCAACGGATGGCACACTCCGTATTGGGACAATTTTATGTGGCTCTATTCATCTAAATGGGTATGGCTACCTTTCTACGCTGCTTTTGTTTTTGTGATTTTACGCAACTTCAAGTGGCGCGTTTCGGCTCTGATTTTTGTAGCTATATTTCTGACGATATTTTTCGCCGACCAAATTACGGCTACGCTGCTGCGTCCCATCTTTCATCGCTTGCGCCCATGCAATCTGGATAATCCCTTGTCGCAGTTCATTCATGTAGTGGCAAATGATCGGGGTGGGGCTTACGGTTTCCCCTCTGCCCATGCCGCCAATGCTTTCGGATTTGCGTTTTTCATCCACTATTTGTTTCGTCGGAGTTGGCTCTCGCTGCTCCTCTTTGCGTGGGCACTGATGATGTGCTACACGCGCATCTATCTGGGCCGACACTATCCTGGCGACCTCTTGGTAGGTGCGATAGTGGGCTTTGTTAGTGCGAGTTTGTCTTATTATATGTTTCGTTACGTTGCAGGAAGTCAAAAAGAAAAGCCGCTACATGGACTCTCTGTCCCTCTTTACGTCCTACTCCTCACGCTTCTCACTTTTTCATCCTTTCCTTTTTCTATCCCTATTAGGGAGTGTGGAGATATAGGCAATACAAGAGGAAAATCCTCAATGAATTCTTTATTCAGAAACCATTGCGGTCAGGCGGGAAGAAAAGGCATACAAGCTTATTCCCGTTATCACTGACTTTACCGACAGCGACGGAAAGGATTGCATGCAGGAAACCGTTCTGGAGAATTACAATCTCCTCGAGTCGTCCCGGTACATCTCGCGCATCTCGCTCGTCGAGTCGGTTACCGTGAACGGATTCCCGTTGGCATCGTAAATGTAATGATTATGCCCGATTTGCGAGGGTGCCGTCGGGTGGTTGTTGTCCTCGTACAGATAAGCGAACGCATACGTCTGTGCCACCTTACTCGAATCCACCTTTTGTTTCTTGGTGAGCGGCTCGTCCATAATGCCATAGGTCATATCCAATCGATACGACGCCGTTTTGGCCTTTTCGTTTTCCGAAATCAGATGATTGATGTCGTCGTAGGCATAGCTGTGGCTGTATGCTCCGCCGAGCTTCTCCTTGTTCTTCTCTCCCAAGCCCTGCGGGACTGCATTGTTGGTGATACCGAGGATATAGTCCACCAACTACAAGTACGACTTGGACTTGTTCTGCATGATGGTATCACCCAGCGAAATGAGCTTTACCTCTTGCAAACATTCGTGCTGCTTGTCGTAAGTGTAATTGCTTTCCGTCCCATTGCCGAACTTGGTAGAAACGGTATGTTCATAGCCTAACTTCTCGATAATAGTCCATTCTTTTACCCGAATTTATTGCTCATGAGATAGTCTTTCTTATTATCTTAAACTCGAATATGTTATTCTAATCTCATTTTTTTCTTTCCCTAAAATCGTTATATATATATTCTACCATAATTATCATATTTGTACTGACATCTGTAACTAATGGTCTCATTAGAAAAAAATCTGGCATATATTTATATCGGAATTCTTTAAGTAAGCCTTTTTCTATAACTATTGTGAGCGTTAAGACATAATCAACTCTTGCATTGATATATGTGTAATATTTGTTGATTTTTAATATATTAATTGTTTTTACAATCGCCTTTTTGTTTGAATAAAAGATTGAATTTCCGACTTATCATAATTGGATAATATATCAGAAATAATACAAAGGTCTTCGAAGATAACCTCCGGATATTTTATAATCACCCCCCACGATTCCAAGTATTTTAATTGTTCGAAAAAGACATTTTGCATATCTTTCTCGACCTTTGTGAGCCTTATAGGCTTCTTTTTCCTGCTTTTATAGACAGCTTCTTTCTTTCCATTTATATATAGACTCTTGGAAGTATACCCAGATTCATACGATAGGGTAACGTCCACCGATGACTTTCCGCTACCTTACTGTTAAGAGGAAAATATAATAATAAAAGAAGTAAAAACACTTTCATAATTAATATCTTGTATAATGACAAGTTTTTATTAATTTGTTTTCCAAAATATTGTTCTACCATATACAGCAGTGGATTGTAATCGCATTTTTCCCGCATTAGGGTTAGGAATTGACTTCTTTGTTACTGAGTTATAAAAAGAATCCCGTGCAGCACGAATCATAGGTGCTTTGAATGCTTTACCAATATTATTTTTCCACTGAGCATAATGTTTTGGAGAAATATTCCAACCCATAGTATTCATATGTATTTCAAAACGACCATTACTTCTACACCATTGCGGATTTTTCTTTCATAGATGGGTTTTTGTTTACGTGCAGAATAAAGATTACGATTTTGGTAAGAAATAATGAAACCAATCAGCTAATGATGGGGGACAACTAAGCAACCCCTTGTTGTTTTGCAAATTGAGAAAAGAAAAACGGATACGCTCTTTGGGTTGATATTTCGCTGCATACACAGATAAGCTTCGCCCACTAATGCAGTTTTCAGCCTTTACCTCTATTGGGATAATATTCTCTCCCCATTGAATGATAAACTCAATCTCTGCTCGATTATCAGAAGACCAATAATGAGGGACTTCATCTTTCATCAATGGCATTAAGGATTGTAAAACAGCATTTTCTGCCATACTCCTCTTGAACTCGGTGTAATTAGCATTAGCATTTAGAACCACAGTTGCTGGAAGTCGGGCAAGGCGGCGAAGTAGTCCACAATCACAAGCGTAGACCTTGAAAGCAGTAGGATCTTCGTAGGCAGAAATAGGTAGTCCTGGTTTGCTGATGTTGAAAACTCTGTAAATCATACCTGCATCCTCCAGCCAGAGTAATGCGTCTTCATAATCTTTAGACCGTGCCCCAGGTTTAACAATCTTATAGATGAATTTTCGATTTTTTTTGGCCAATTGTGATGGTAGTGAATGCCAAATAGCATGAATACGTGGAATGTCTCTTGCTGTGGCATATTTGGCAAAGTCAAGCTCATAAAGATCAAGAATCTCTTGCTGTACCTGCTCCACAACTTCCATTCCCCTATTTTCGAGTAAGCTGATAACTGCTTCGGGCATACCACCACATACGAGATACCGCCGATATTCCATTTTCAACTTATTGAAAATTATTTCGGGAAGATGGTTCGCTTCGTCTAAATCCTCCACATAGCGATATGTTCTTTCGTCTGCAGCACGCAAAAATTCGCGGAATGTGATAGGGTACATACGCATGATGCTTACCTTACCTACTGGCACTGTCATGTTGCGCTTTTTGACTGCTACACCGAGCAAACTACCAGCGGCTATAACATGATACTCTGGAGCATCTTCATAAAAATACTTCAAGCTATTCAGTGCTTCTTCGCATTCTTGAATCTCATCAAAAATGATAAGCGTTTTTCCTGCAACAATAGGAATGTCAGTATAGAGCGAAAGCTCTTTGAGGATTCTTTCGGGGCTTTTAGATGTTTGGAATACTGACTTCAATTCCGGTTGGCGGTCAAAGTCAAACTTAGCATAATACTCAAAAGCCTCTCTACCGAAGGCTTCCATCGCCCATGTTTTGCCAATCTGTCTTGCTCCTTTCAGCAAAATAGGCTTCCTTTTTGGATCTTCTTTCCACTGCTTGAAAGAGTCTATTATATCTCTTCTAATCTCCATAATACATTTTTAAGTGCGGAAAAATGTGGTGATGATACACTTTTCTGCAGTTATTTTTTTGCAAATATGGTAATTATTCTTAAAATCAGCAAGCTTTCTAAATAGAAAAAAATATCTCTACTGAGTGATTAAAGAACTAAAAGCTATAGAGGTTCTATTGAAAGGCTAAAAGGACAAAGTTCTCTCTGAGAAATTATAGATGTAATGATAGTTTTAAGCAGCGGGTGGTGGTTTCCGATATGGCAGCGCGGCAGTCGATGCGTTCGCCTACAAGCCAGAGCGGGCCAGCAGCATCGCAAACGATGAGGGCGGCGCGTTTGTGTATGCGCGAGCGGTGACAATTGGTGAGATAATCGCTCACAAGTTTACTTCCCTTCATGCCGTATGGGTGGAAACGGTCGCCAGGTTGGAGACTGCGGACGAACAACTCTCCTTGAATCTTGTCGGCATCAAGGGTGGCAACTTCTGGAACTCTGCTAATCTCTACCTTCTCGCATTTCTATGAGCAATGTGCGCCCAGCGGACAATGTTGTATTGCTTTCGCAGAGAGGAGTAGGGGGAACTTCTTCAATGATGGACGAAAGTATGAGCCGTCCTTGATGGAGAGTGGCCCACCCTGTGGTACTCGTGAAGAAAATGCCCGATTCGCCTTGCAGCTTAGGGATGATGTCAGAAATATGGGAAGAACTGAACCCGTACTCCTTCATGAGGAGAAAAAGATATGTTTGCGGCGCGGAGGAGTTTAGCAAAGTGTCCACTTCAACGGAAATGCCGAACGTCTCTTCCCGCACGCTTTCTTTTCGGAACTTCTCAAATTGTTCTCCGACGATGTTGTCGGCTTCGGCCATACGCTGCATGGTTTCTGCAAGGGTGCGGTCGAGCGATGGGTTCATCTGGCGCAACAAGGGGAGTATTTCTTGTCGCAGTTTGTTGCGCCTATAATAGGTGTCCGCATTTGTACTATCCACAACAAATGCTTCGCCTTTTTCTTTCAAGTAAATTTCAATCTCTTGTCGAGTCACGCCGAGGAGCGGTCGGATAACATCCGTAGTGCGAACGGACATACCCGTCAGTCCTTGCAAACCAGCACCGCGCAGGAGGTTGAGGAAGAACGTTTCGGTGTTGTCTTCCTGATGATGCGCTACAGCCACAAAGCGGATGTTGCGCTCACGGAGCAATTTCGGAACCATGTGTACCGCAAATCTCGCGCCGCCATTTCGAGACTCACCTTTTGCGCTTTCGCCACCGCCTTTGTGTTGAAGTCGGCACGATGGAGCGGCACATCCAATCGCTTGCAGAGTTGCTCCACAAAAGAGGCATCGCGGTTGGCTTCTTCATCGCGCAAATGGAAATGACAATGTGCTGCCTCCAGAGGATAACCCAAGTCGCGCAACACCAGCAGAAGAGCAACAGAATCAGCTCCACCACTGAGAGCTACCAAAACACGCTCGCCATCATGGAGCAGATGATGGCGAACGATGAGTTGGCGGATATTGTCTGTAAACTTCAATGTCTTGTTGTGTCAGTTGTGGGCGAAAGATTCTCAATAGGAAGCTGTGGCAGGAATTCCTTCTTTCTCAATCATTGCCACGATGCGATCCAGTTCCTCGTGAGTAGCTTTCTGTAAGTCGTGGTTAGGCGTTTCGCGGTCGATGGTGTAGATCATCACCTGCTGTGGCTTGATTTCTTTGACTGCTTCAAGCCATGGCAGCACATATTCATCGCCCGTATTGTCCACATTCTTCCCATCCACGGTTCCTTTCATGAACATTGTCTGCACAATGACATGCCCATTGAAAGCCTTGAGCGCTTCGACCACCTTTTCAACATCATAAGGATACAAAGGGCGATCGACGAGCTGTATATATTCCAAATTGATAGTGTCGAGCTTGAGGATATTGTTATCTACAAGCATGAGAGCTTTGCGGATATTGGGACGCGCCGCCAAAGAGGCATTACTCAGCACACTCACCTTTGCTTTCGGACAAAAACGATTGCGCAGCGCGATGGTATCCTCTATGATACCCAAAAAGTCGGGATGGGTGGTAGGTTCTCCGTTACCAGCAAAGGTAAGTACATCGGGCACTTGTCCTTCCATGTGCATCTGCTCCAAACGAAGTTCGAGCGCACGTTGCACCTCTTGCCGTGTGGGGCGTTTGGAGTGAGCAACGCGATCTTTATTGAAACCACATTCGCAGTAGACACAATCGAACGTGCAAACCTTTCCATCGCGTGGCATCAAATTGATGCCTAAAGAAATTCCCATCCTTCGGCTGTGGACAGGACCATATATTGGTGCAGGATAAATAATTGTTGACATAATCTATAAGTTATCCCCGCGAAGTTACTGTAAACGTCCGAATTTTCCAAACCCTCCTCTTGTTTCTTATTTATATGTATCTTGCCTTTTATTTTTAATCGTATCTTTTCTGCTTTAGGAGCTAAAGAAGTAGTTGAGAAAGTCTTTGTGGGTGCTGTGCGACACCTCTGGTGTCGGAGAGAAGAGTGGAGTTCTCTCCACGGGTTCACCCTCGCTCCGCTCGGGCATCACCCGCGGTTACGCATGGTGTGTCCCCACCGGGGACAGTGGGTGCGGGCTGAGAGGTTTCTCTCCCTCTTCACTTCTCCACGGGTTCACCCTCGCTCCGCTCGGGCATCACCCGCGGTTAAGCATGGTGTGTCCCCTCCGGGGACAGTGGGTGCGGGCTGGGAGGTTTCTCTCTCCCTCTCCACTTCTCCACGGGTTCGCCCTTCGGGCATCACCCGCGGTTACGTATAGTGTGCCCCCACCGGGGACAGTGGGTGAACTCATGCGAAGTTCGCTGTACATCTCCTCACACAGCGTGGAAAGTCTGCACACTATTTGTGGACATACACCTTCTATGTCACCATTTCAGCGGCGAAGCAGGACAAGGCAACTCATCGCCTCCGGAGGAGGCGCACCATGCTTAACCGCGGGTGATACCCGAGCCTGAGCGAGGGGGAACCCGTGGAGAGACACCGGCACCAAACTCCGACGCAGGAAGCGTCGCACTGAAAGCGTGAAAGGAGTATCCTCCGCCCTATCAGAAGTGGCAATTGTGCAACACCGCTGGTGTCAGAGGATAGAGCGATCACTCCATTCACGAGTTCGCCCTTCGGGCATCATTCGCGGTTGAGCATGGTGTATCCCCGCCGAGGACAGTTGGAGGATGTAATGGGTGTGTCTCGCTGAAAATTTCCTTATTGTGCTGGCTGACGCAATAAGGGAGTGAGCTGAGAGCCTTATTGCGTTGGAGAATACAATAAGGAGAAAAAGATGAAAGTACTGAAGAGAGTGATACTCTCCAGTAACCCCAATTCGGTTTATAAATTTTCGTCTTCATGGGTTTAGTGCTACGAAGAAAGTTTTTTCTGTTAGGAATATGAAATCTTAGGAGGCTTTGCTTCAATCGAAAGGAGAAAGGTTGGTTCTTCTTCTCTAAACAAAAATTAGTGATTTCGCTGTTTGTGTTGTTGCGTAAAGAGAGGATAAAAAACTTTAAATGCATCGCGGAAGTATGTATGGAAGACTATTTTTGCCGCTAAAAATGTTATAAAAATTTAAAAACAGTGTCCTAACTAATGAGGAGGAACAAAAAAAGTTCTTTTTTTCTTTTGCAGAATTAAAAATGTAAACTGAACTTTGCAAAAGGAATAACTATTAAGACTCTTATATGAAATTTATTGCTGTCCGGTAAACTTCCAAACGGCATAGAAAAGCTCCCCGAAGCCCTTTAGAATAGGACTTCGGGCTTTCTTTTCAAAAAAAGCAAGCCCCCTAATCAAATAATGAAGGTTCTAGTGGTGGGGATTTAGCTCTTTCAGCCCAAATTGCACACTCATCCTTTTGGGGATCTTCCATGAAAGCAATGAAATTGGTGTAATACATGAGCGTCAATCTAAGCATGGTTACGATTTGAGAAAAAGAAACGTGTCTTTTAATCATTCTGGACAGTACTGTACACAAGAGATTGGCGATGAGTACCACCCAGGTTTGTATCTGGATGGCATTCACGCTCTCACCATAGAAAAAGTGCAAAGGAAAATTCTGTTTCAGTTGTTTATAGAGAGTTTCTATAGCCCACCTTCGTTTGTAGATTTCAGCAAGTTCCTCAACCGATAGTTCAAAATTATTAGTCAGCAACATCACCGACTTCCGAGAGTTATTGCTCCATAGCTCTACGCATCGGGCTTCGTGCCTTACCTTCTCTTTCTCAAAAAGAATGTGTTTGTCGATATGAGTGACCAAACCATCACGAGAAACATAGGCTGTAGAAGCCAATTCCTGGTAGTTGAGGTTTTTCTTCATCTTAGTCACATAGCAGACACCTTCTTCCGTAAGCCTTTGAAACTGTGCATAGTCTATAGGCTCTATCCATTGCCAAGGTGGAATCTTGGGGCAGGTGCACCTTTTTGAGAAGATAATGATCGTGTTTGGCCGCGGAAGTCAGTTCTACCACCATAGGTACACCTACTTGATACTTCATAATGGTATGTACCTTCATTCCGCCTTTCTTCTTCCCGCTTTTGGGATGTCTACCTACTCCCTTGAGAATGTTGTCAAAGAGCGTGATTGTGGTAGAATCTATCATATAAAGCTGCTTCTCCCACGCTTTTTGACAGCCCACAGGTCGGCTGTCCGCTAAAAATGGAGTGTAGCGTTCCAATAGAGAGCCATAAACCTTGGCAAAGAACTCTTGTGGACGCCGCTGGTTGGCTTCTGCAAGCGTACTGCGACGGACAACGTAATCAAGACCCAAGTGGGAGAGTTTCATGGTCTCGGCTTTCATGCCAATCTCCAATTCACGCAGAGAATCAAAGTGTTTGAGAACACCAAAGAGCATAATGATGAGGTGTTTCCAGCCTGTCAAACGCTTTACATAGCGTTCGCTCCCTAGCGTTTCAAGACTAATTTGTTGAATTTTGGCTTTATCCAGCAATTTTATGACCTGACTATAGACCGGCTGTCCGGTAAAATATGTACTTTTGCTCATGTTACTAGAGTTTTTTTTGCAACAAGCAAAGTAACAAAAGAGGCTGAAATCCTGCAAGAGGGTTTCAGCCTTATTTTTTGACCTGTAAAACTTTTACCGGACAGCAATATATGAAATTATTTTGTAAGCTGAAAACCCTGTGGAACGATTTCAAGAGTCGTCTTTCACGTGCAGAGAAAGTGGGTTTGATTCTGCTTGTCGGCTGCATAGCAGGACTTGGAAGCCTGTTTTTATATACTCTCCGCTTTACTACTTATTTGGGGGATGACCCAGCAGCGTGCATGAACTGTCATGTGATGGCACCTTATTATGCTACATGGGCACATAGTTCGCATGCTCATACTGCAACGTGTAACGATTGTCATGTTCCGCACAGCAGTGTGTTTGCAAAGTACTATTTCAAAGCGAAAGATGGTATTGGACACGTGGCGGCCTTTGTGACCAAAAGCGAGAAAGATGTTATCATGCTTAAAGAGGCGAGTGCGGAAGTGATAATGGATAACTGTATACGTTGTCATACCCAATTGAACACCGAACTGGTGAATACGGGGCGTATCGACTACATGATGGCACAGCGCAACGAGGGGAAAGCTTGCTGGGATTGTCACCGCGAAACACCGCACGGACGAGTGGGGCTCTCGAGTACTCCCAATGCCATTGTTCCTTATCCGCCTGCAACAGCGCCACAATGGCTTCATAAAACCGTTGGTGGACGATAACAATTCCTTTCAATTGTAAAAACTAAAAAAATCATATCATTATGTCAGAACAACAGCGAAAACTCAAAACATGGCAAGGCTGGGCCCTCTTTGGTGGTGCCATGCTCATTGTCTTCTGTCTGGGGCTCCTGGCAGCGTCGCTGATGGAGCGCCGCGCCGAAGTGGCAAGTATCTTCAACAACCGCCGATTCCCGATGAAGGACAGCATTGTTTCCCTTAACGACTCCTTTGCTGCTGATTTTCCGCGTGAGTATGAAACATGGAAGATGACAGCAGATACTACGTTTGAAAGTGAGTTTAATGGGAGTCAGCGAAAGGACGTCTTGGCTCAACGCCCCAATATGGTGGTTCTTTGGGCGGGATACACTTTCTCTTGGGAATACAATACTCCACGTGGTCATTCACACGCCGTTGAGGATATGCGCGAAATTTTGCGCACTGGTGCTCCGATGACACCTGGTGATAAGGGTGAGAAACAACCCGGAACGTGTTGGACCTGTAAAGGGCCAGATGTTCCTCGCTTGATGAGTGAAATGGGAGTGGCAAACTTTTACAAAGCACCTTGGTCGGCACATGGTAGTCAGATTATGAATTCTATCGGTTGCTCCGATTGTCACGACCCTGTCACGATGAATCTTCGTGTGAGTCGTCCCGCTTTGAAGGAGGCATGGGCACGCACCCACAACGGCGAAGATGTCAACACACGTCCACATCAAGAAATGCGTTCACTTGTTTGTGCACAATGTCATGAAGAATACTACTTCCAGAAAGGTACAAACTATCTCGCTTTCCCGATGGACGAAGGAAACACCGTGGAGGATATAGAGCGCTACTATGATAAGATAAAGTTTACAGATTATACGCACGCTCTGAGTCGTGCTCCAATTTTGAAGGCACAGCATCCAGGCTATACGCTCTTTATGCATGGAACTCATGGCATGCGCGGTCTGTCCTGTGCCGACTGTCATATGCCGTACAAGGCAGAAGGCGGCGTTAAATTCTCCGATCATCAGATTACGAGTCCGTTAGCACATATCGAACGCACTTGTCAGGTGTGTCATCGTGAGAGCGCTGATAAGCTGAGAGGTTATGTTTACGAACGTCAGCGTAAAGTCAACGAGATTCGCACTCGTGTTGAAGCAGAGTTGGCTAAAGCACACATCGAAGCGAAGTTTGCTTGGGATAAGGGTGCAACGGATAATGAAATGAAAGAAACGCTGCAAGATCTCCGTTCCGGTCAGTGGCGTTGGGACTACGCAGTAGCTTCCCATGGAGCTTCATTCCACGCAACGGACGAAGTGATGCGCATTCTTGCTTCGGCTCTCGACTTTGCTCACAAAGCTCGCTTCTCTATCTCAAAAGTTTTAGCGAAGCACGGTTTCATAGGTGAAGTTCCAATGCCAGACATCAGTACGAAAGCCAAAGCGCAGAAATACATCGGCTTGGATATGGCCAAGATGAATGCCGACAAACATAAGTTCCTTACTACCGTTGTTCCTAAATGGATTCAGGAAGCAAAGGCGAAAGGAAGGATTCACTAAAAGAATGTGATAATTAGGAAATGTGCTAATGTGAGAAAATGTGCTAATGTGCTAATGAGAAAATGTGCTAATGTGGGTTACACCAAGTGTCCCGTTAGATCATTAGCATATTAGCACATTCAAGCCACATTAGCACATTGTCACATTAGCACATTGTCACATTAGCACATTGTCACATTAGCACATTAGCACATTAGCACATTAGCACATTGTCACATTGTCACATTAGCACATTGTCACATTAGCACATTCAAGCGACCTTGTCGCCCCGCATTAGCACATTTACTAAATTAGCACATTAAAATATCGTGTGGATAAAACCTTGGAAAATTAAAGAAGCCCTATTTATTGGAGGCGGGCTTGTTTAACGGGGCTATTGCTACAGTTTACAATAGGTCCGATAAAGTGGGATTTGTTTGCATTTCCCGTTAATCTTATCTTTTTAATATTTTGGGTGTTACTCATTCTTGGTAGCTGGCTTTTAAGAGAACGCTTCTACCTGCTACGTTGGATGAGTAGTAGTCAAGCTGCAGTGGGAGCAATCGCTTGGGTTGCGTTGCTCACGCTCATTATGGGACTGACGAAGCAAGTCGGGGCTGATGCCTCCCCGTCTGACCCTATTGGGATTACTAAGATGTTGAGCCACTGGGCGTTTGTCCTCGTCTATATGTGGATGACTTACATACTTGGACTTGTCATTCTTCGACAAATCAGCCATTTCACTTGGCGCGGCGTTCCCTTTCTTGTGTCACATCTCGGACTCTTCCTTGTGCTCACTTGCGGAACACTTGGCAGTGCAGATATGCAACGCCTGCGATTAGGCGCGGAGCTGGAAGCAGAAGTTCCCGAATGGCGCGGACTCGATGATAAGAATAAAGTTCACGAGCTCGACTTTGCGGTGCAACTCAATAGTTTTATCATGGACACATATCCGCCGAAACTCATCGTTATTGATAGTAAAAGCGGAGATGCACTTCCGCGTGGAAAGTCCGATGTGCTGAGTCTTGAAGATAGTCTTGCTCACGGTCGTTTGAATGGTTGGGAGATACATGTTAAGCAGTATTTGCCTTTGCAGCTCTTGTACCCGAGGGCAGAACACTGAAAGCTGTTGCTTGGGGCTCAGCCGGTGCAATTCCTGCAGCTATGGTGGAAGTCATCAATCCCACTACCCATCGTCGCATCAGTGGTTGGGTGAGTTGTGGCAGTTTCTATTTTCCCATGCAAGTGCTCCAGCTCGATGCTAAAACCGCTGTTGCTATGCCGCAACTAGAACCGCGCCGCTTTGCTTCGGATGTAACGGTTTACACGAAAGATGGGCATAAGCTCCGCGATACGATAGATGTTAATAAGCCCCTAAGTATCAATGGATGGAAGATGTACCAACTCGATTATGACCACGATCGCGGTCGTTGGAGTCAGTATTCCGTCTTCGAACTTGTTCGCGATCCTTGGCTTCCTTATGTTTATGTGGGTATAGCCCTCCTCCTACTAGGTGCAATTCTCATGTTTGTTATGGGAAGCAGGCGCAAATAAAAGTTTATGTATCCATTAGCACATTAGCACATTTCTTAATTAACACATTCCTCACCGTGTCCTGGTCATCATTTATATATTTCGCTATTCCCGCCATACTTTTCTGGGCGGTAGGTGCGTTTCTCGCATGGAAAGAAAGACGCCCATTGTTAGTCTACGGCTTTACAGCTGTTGGGCTTACTATCTTCTTTAGTTTTATCACCCTCATGTGGATTTCGTTGGAGCGTCCACCGCTTCGCACCATGGGCGAAACGCGCCTTTGGTATAGTTTCTTCCTCCCGTTGGCAGGTATCATAGTGTATAGCCGTTGGAAATATAAGTGGATTTTAGCTTTCAGTACATTGCTCTCCACTGTCTTTATCTGTATCAATCTCTTCAAGCCAGAGATTCACAATAAGACGCTGATGCCCGCTCTGCAAAGTCCGTGGTTCGCTCCTCACGTAATTATCTATATGTTTGCTTATGCCCTTCTCGGAGCAGCAGCATTGATGAGTATCTATTTGCTTTTCTTCAAGCGTTTGGCTGTGGAGGAAAAAGAAATAGAACTCACTGATAATCTTTCTTATATCGGTTTAGCCTTTATGACTATCGGTATGCTTTTTGGCGCTTTGTGGGCAAAAGAAGCATGGGGGCATTATTGGAGTTGGGACCCCAAAGAAACTTGGGCGGCTATCACATGGTTTAGCTATCTCGTCTATATTCATTTTCGCCGTTCCAATCCTCGCCGTCTGCGAACATCTTTAGCTATGTTGCTTGTCTGCTTTATTTTTCTTCAAGTATGCTGGTGGGGTATCAACTATTTACCCAGTGCTCAAGGCAGTAGCATTCACACTTATAGCATGAGTTGAGAAAGGTGTAGAGAAATAGGCGAAAAAGCTTATTGTTATGTATTATCACAAAAAAAGAGACCATTCCCGAAAGAATGGTCTCTTTTTACTTGCTTTGCAAAAAAGCGGAAGCGGCTTATTTCTTGTCCGTAGCGACTGCAGTACGCTTTTCACGGATGCGAGCACGCTTACCAGTGAGGTTGCGCAGGTAGTAGAGTTTAGCACGGCGAACCTTACCCACTTTATTAACCTCAACGCTGTCAATAGCGGGGCTATCCATAGGGAAGATACGTTCAACACCTACAGTACCGCTCATCTTGCGAACTGTAAAGCGCTTCTTGTTTCCGTGACCTGCGATCTTGATAACAACGCCGCGGTACAGCTGCACACGCTCCTTGTTACCCTCGACAATTTTGTATGCCACAGTTACCGTGTCACCAGCTTTGAAAGTTGGCATCTGGATGCCTGTAGCAAAAGCTTCTTCAGCAATTTTAATTAAATCTGCCATTTTTGATTTGGGAATTAAATATTGTTTGTCGGTCCCAGCATAGCATATACAGTTCTTTCGCTCTCTGCCAGCGGCTATGCGGAAAAGCGGTGCAAAAGTACGGCTAATTTCCTGAATAACAAAGCAGGAATATCTTTTTCTGTTCTCTTTGTGATCAACAATCGTATAACTAAGTAATCAGAAGAAGTTTGCAAGGTTTGCTTATTTGCCCATCTGCCCGAAACTCAGTATCTTTGCTGCAACTGATAAATACGTTGAGTTATGAAATATGCTAACTATATTCGTCGCATAGATATTCCGAGTCTCTGGTCTGGGCATAAACACATTCTTTGGGAACTAAACCCCGATGTTAATATCTTAAGTGGACGCAACGGAGAAGGGAAGAGCACTATTCTGAATCGCTTGATTCAGCATCTGCGCGAACTTCCTGTTTCTGGTGAACTCTCTCCGGCTGATACCTCAACGGGATTGACAATGGAGTTTGCACCTTCTGACGCAACGGGTATTCGTTATGATATTATTAGGAGTTTCGACCGTCAGTTGGTTAAAAGCGACCATTTGGAGCAACTCACGGACGTTCATGTGGCAACAGAGCTCGACTGGCAGCTCTATTTGCTTCAGCGGCGCTATCTCGACTATCAAGTGAATGTGGGAAACCGCATGATTGAACTTCTCACTAGTGGCGACCCCGAAGCGCGGCAGAAAGCTACGGATGCAGCAAGCATCAAAACGCGCTTTCTCGACATCGTTGATGATCTCTTCTCTGAAACGGGGAAGAAGATAGACCGAAAGAGCAACGAACTTCAGTTTTCTCAGTATGGAGAGGTACTGCAACCTTATGTTCTTTCAAGCGGTGAGAAACAAGTTCTTGTGATTCTTCTGACGGCTTTGACAGAGGATCAGCAGCCTTACGTTCTTTTCATGGATGAGCCAGAAGCCAGTTTACACTTCGAATGGCAGAAACGACTCGTTGGGCTTATTCGCGAACTCAACCCCAATGCGCAAATCGTTCTCACTACTCATTCTCCCGCTGTCATTATGGACGGTTGGCAAGATGCTGTGACAGAGGTCAGTGATATTACGCTTGATTAACTCTCTCTTACTATGGCTCGGAGATTATCTCATAACTTAAATTCGGCTTATATAGAGGCGATGAATCGCTTGCAGTCGAAACGAGCAAGACAGAAGATAGTCGTTTATGTGGAAAGCTATGATGATGTCTTCTTCTGGAGTACGCTGCTGCACCCTTTGGAAACTGATCGCTATTATTTTGAAGTGATGCTCCCTTCGCGCACTAAACTGAGCAAAGGTAAGAAGGAAGCACTCGCCAATGAGTTGGGACCACAATTAGGGGCCTATATGATTGCTTGCGTGGATGCAGACTACGATTATCTCATGCAAGGAACCACGCTCGTGTCGAAGGAGGTTTGTGAGAATCCTTATGTATTTCACACTTATGTGTATGCCATTGAGAATTTTCAGTGCTATGCTCCCGCGCTCCATAATGTCTGCGTCATGGCAACGCTCAACGATCGGCGACTCTTCGATTTCGAAACATTCCTCCAACTCTATTCCGAAATCATTTGGCCACTTTTCGCTTGGAACATCTGGTGCTATCGCTATGGCGGTTATAAGGAGTTTTCGATGCTCGACTTTTATCATATCATAGAAATCTATCAACTCGACTACTACCACCCCGAGCGTACGTTGGAAGCTCTGCGCCACCATGTCAATCAGAAGATTGCGCGTTTGCAAAAACGTTTTCCAGAAGGGCGACAGACTTACAAACCGCTCTGTGCCGAACTTTTGCGCTTGGGAGTGACCCCACAAACCACCTATCTTTATATGCGCGGCCACGATCTCTTTAAGGGGCTGGTAGTTCCCATGCTCAACGGTGTGTGCGATGTGCTTCGGCGCGAGAAAGAAAATGAGATACGTAGCCTTGCAGTGCATAGCGTTCAAGCACAGAACGAACTTGCTTCCTATCAGCACAGCATTGGGCTTGTGGAAGAAATGCTCCGCAAACACACAACCTATACAGATTGTCCAGAGTATCAGTGCGTGCAGGCAGATATCAAAGCACTTCTCGACGGTTCTAATCGTTCTGTTTCACAAGCAGATAACTAAAGTTTTTTTCTACTCATATTTTTATTAAAACTTTCCTAAAATGATTTTTACATGCCTCTCTCGAATAACTCGCCACGTGGATAGTGTTTTCCGTAAGAGTTCTTCTACTGTTATTTTCCTCCTTCTCCTTTTCTTACAAACCCTGAGCATTCAAGCGCGGGAGGTGTCTCCTGAAGAAGCGCTTTCTGTTGCTCGCCGATATGTCCGTATCAGTGAACAAACGCAGCGTGAGGTGCGGATGCGGGTAAAGGCTTCATTGCAGCCCACTCCTTATTATATATATAATGATGCAGGCGGAAACGGTTTCGTTATCGTTGCCGGAAACGACGCGATGGGAGAGGTGTTGGCGTATAGTACTTCGGGCGCGATAGATACGGCACGTCTGAATCCAGAAGTCCGTTTCTTACTTCGGCGTTATAGGGATGTCTATAGACTGTTAAAAAATAATCCTCAACTCACTACTCAGGCTTCTCACGCCCCGAAACCTGCCGATGCCGTTCCCCCGCTTATCAAATCTCGCTGGGGACAGGGCGAGCCTTACAATAAGCTCACCCACTATTATACGGGATGTGTAGCCACGGCGATGGCTCAAATCATGTACTACCATCAATGGCCTTTGCGCGGGCAAGGCAGTAACAGCTATACCGTTAATTATGAAGGTCAAACGCGCTCAGCTGATTTTTCACAGTCGCAGTATGCTTGGGAGCAGATGAGGCCCACTTACACTTATGGTTCCTATACAAAACAGCAGGAGGATGCCGTGGCAAAATTGATGAGCGATATCGGAATCTCTGTCTATATGCAGTACACGCCAAATAGTAGCAGCGCACAAAATTTTGCTGCTGCACAGGCCTTTCGCTCTTATTTCGATTACGATGCTGCCATTGTTACCAAGGAGAATGAGGGCAACGCTCATTTTTTAGAGGTCATCCAAGACGAACTCCGCAAAGGCTTTCCGCTCTACATCTCGGGCAATCAGCGAAGTGGGGCAAGCGGTCATGCCTGGGTGGCTGATGGCTTCGATAGTGAAGGCTTGATTCACATGAATTTCGGTTGGGACGGACAAGCGGATGGCTACTATTCGTTGGCAGCTCTCAATCTCTCTTCCTCTGGAACAGAGTTTGGCGGGCGACCGCTGAGCTTTAATAAGCAACTCCTCGTGATTTTGGCTCGTCCCAATAAGCCCGGCGTGCCAAAGATTGAAGAAACTTTGCGTGAGGATGCTCCCAATTTGGCTTTCAATATAGGTGGCGAGATGCACTTCCTCGGTGCTGAACCCCAGAAAGCCACTTCGAATGTGAAGATAGCTTATAGTTCTTTTGTCAATCAAAGTTCCCTCCCGTTTGTGGGAGATATAGGTATCGGCATCTATGGTGAGGATGGCACATTGGTGCGTGCTTGTCCCTCTCCTTATTATTCCACGGGTGGCTACACAGCATTTCGCTTCCAACAAGATGAGGGAAAGATGCCCTCCTCGGGTCTTATTGCTGAAGATGTGGTATTCTCCACTGATTTGTCGGGGCTTCCCAATGGCGTTTATACACTCTTGCCCATTGCTGCAGCCCGCAAAGGCTCAAACGAATGGGGGACGTGGATGAAATTCAAGAAAGCTCCGCGTTTCATCTTGGAGATACAGAACGATAGTATCTCTGTCCGCGAAAGGCCTTCCCAAGAAGCTGCTTTCCAACTCATGGCTGAACCAGAATTCAAAACTACTTTGCGACCGGGCGAACCCAACTCCGTGCGTCTTGCTATCAGAAAACTCAATGCCTTGCCTTTCGACGGACAGGTGAAGCTCGAACTGCTCGACGATGCAGGTACATCCGTTGCCGAAACATTAACGGAAGCTGTTGTCGACTTTGAGATGTTCGCCACTACCTTTGTGAAAATCCCGCTGCGCTTACCTGCCGATATTGCTCCAGGCCGCTACCGCTTGCGCCTAACTATCATCAAGGAGTACACAAAGGAGGAATGCCTCGTTCAAAATATCAACCGTCAGCAACCTTCCTTTGTGGAGATTGTTGATAAGGAGGCTTCTTCTGATCTCTTTGCTATGGCTAATGGCTATGCCCAGGACGATTACGGTTCAAGTATGCCGAGTGAAAACATTGACGTGACCTTCACACGACTCTTTAAGTTGGGGTGCATCGTTCAGCTGAACAAAGATAAAGAGTATGCAGGGAAACTCACGCTCCACCTCGTGGATACTGAAACGGACCGACACTTCCCCTTGCTTTCCAGTACGCAGACTGTCCACCTTTCAGGACAAGATGCTACCGCGGCTATCCAAAGCGGATGGCTCAAAGTGAAAGATTTGAAACTCATAAACAACCGCAACTATCGCTTGGCACTGATGGGCGAAATCAATGGAGAGGAGAAAGATCTCTGGCCTCTATCCGTTGAACCGCATTATGTGTCCATCATCAATGGCCCTTACGAAACCTATCCCGATGAGGTAACAACGGGGCTTACCGATGTCGTCACAGATTCTGCTGTGCGTGCGCTCAACGGACTTTTGGAGGTGGAGCAAGAAGGGCTTCAAGGTATTGAAGTCTATGCACTCAATGGTGCGTTGCTCCTGCGCGCTTCTTCCTCCAATCAATCTCGCTTGACGCTCGCTATCCCTCAAACTCCCTGTGTGGTGAGAGTCGTAACGCTCTATGGCAGTTTCACTCGAATAGTGCTGTAAGCTATTTTATCAATAATCTTTATCTGCAAGAGGATTTGTTTCATCAGCGAATCCTCTTGCAGCTTCTTTTTTCCGCTTCTTCATCCCTCAATAGAAGAACTATACTGCAATTATTGATAAAACTGACACATCGCTCCCTTTGCAAACGTAATGGTCGTGTTGCTATACTCTCTGCAAGAAAATGATATTTTTTCTTTACGTTGTCACAGGGTTTCGTAGTATTCAGATAAACAAACACTTATGCACGTAACAATAAATTTTTCAGCTCAATAATTGTTGTCACACTTTCCTCTGTTGTCACAGCTGCTAAAATATTTCTCGTATCTTCTCCCTTCAACAAATGTTTCAAAAAAACTTCAGAAGCCCTAGTTTGCTGGTAAATGGTTGAACCTTAGTTTCATGCAGTATAAAAAAGAGTAGCAGTCAATTGCTGCTACTCTTAGTAGTTTAGTTCGTTTGCTTTGATAGTCTTTTAGAAAGGACTATCGTCGTCCGTCCCATCTTCAACACGAGGGGGGAGGATTGGTACTTTCCGTAAAACCCTCATGCTGTGTTCCTCTCGGACTTGAAAGTAACAGCGCATATTGTAAATCTGTTGTGATTACATATGTCTGGGGTGTTTGATACTGCTTCATTTTTGTTGAATTATCTCTCCTAATTTATATATATAACGCCTAAATCTGTTTAGGCACATCTTTTATATAGGCATTCCTATATGCAGAAATGTAAATCGGGTTGCAAAGTTAGGTATTTTTCTATTATATGTAATCGGTAAATACGAAAAAAAGAAAGATAATTCTTCTTAATGGAAATCTAACATCTTTCTTATATGATATTTTATTCATCAAACAAATTGTAAAAATATTTCTTACTCTATAGCCTCGAGAATCGTTTAAAAATTCAGTGCGAAGGTCTGTGAACGAAAATATTTCATTCTCAGTCATCACCACAATAGGGGTATTTTTCAATTTCTATAGGAGGAAAATTATTTTTCTATACTACAAATTTTATTTTCTCCTTGAGAAATTAAAAATACAATAAGGAAATTTTCAAACGCAATAAGGATGTCAGCTGGCAACTTTATTGTGTCGAGGGATAGAATAAAGAAAAAAGTGGCTCTGAGCCACTTGTCTGCAACTGAATTTGAGAGAAAAGAGGGCGGAAACCGTTCTTTTTCTCTCTACCTACGTGAAATTTTTTCCATATCCTTCTTCTTTTCGCTTTTCTTCATTGTTTTATCTAGAAAAACTCTTGTATCGCTTTTCTAGATTGAGAAATGCATTTGTCAATAAAAAAGGCTGTTTTATTAGTGTGCTTAAAAACTTGAGGGATCTTTTTCCTTTTCACAAGTTTCTTAGGGGAGCTCTTCTCTTAGCAGGTCTCTCCTAGAAAAATCGTAATTTTGCAACAGATTATGACCGATGTAGTAACAACAAAGACCGACCGACTGTTGGAAGGAATCCGCACAGGGCGAGAGATGACACGCTGGCAACAACTGGAGTTGCTTGTGCGCCTCAGTCTGCCTGCTATGGTGGCGCAAATAGCCACCATCGTGATGAACTATATTGATGCCTCGATGGTGGGACATCTTGGCGCGAACGCCAGTGCAAGCATCGGACTCGTTAGCACCAGTGTTTGGCTCTTTGCGGGACTTTGTAACGCTGTCAGTATGGGTTTCTCCGTTCAGGTGGCCCATCTCATTGGTGCTAACGATGAAGAAGGTGCGCGCAATGTGCTGCGCCAAGCCTTGGTGGCTACGTTTGTCTTTAGCGTTATCGAGGGCTTGCTGGGAATTCTTGTTAGTCCTCATTTGCCCATGTGGCTCGGCGGTGGAGATGCCATACGCGGTGATAGTGCCACCTATTTGCTATCTTCAGTCTCGTTATTCCGATACTTCAGCTCGATATCTTAGCTTCGGCCATGTTGCGGTGTAGCGGCAATGTGAAGTTTCCCCAAGTATCCTCAACGCCGTGATGTGCGTGTTCGATATAATTTTCAATTTCTTTTTCATCTATCCCACGCGCACCGTCTCCTTTTTGGGCTTCGACTTTTCTATGCCAGGTATGGGCTTGGGCGTTCCTGGAGCAGCTCTCGGTACGGCAGCGGCCGAGATCTTAACGGCCATCATCATGGTCTACTATATGTTGGCCCGCTCGCGGCAGTTGAGTATCTGGAACAAAGGCTTCGGCGAGTTGCGGCGTTTCATCCCCACGAGTCGCGTGCTCTCCCGCGCTTGGAAGATAGGGCTACCCATGGCAGTGCAGCATGTGGCCATGTGTTCCGCCCAAATCCTAACCACCGTGATCGTAGCTCCTTTGGGCATCTTCGCCATTTCGGCCAATAGCTTTGGCGTGACGGCCGAAAGTCTATGCTACATGCCCGGCTATGGTGTCTCAGATGCAGCCACAACCCTTGTGGGGCAGAGCATCGGGGCTGCGCGGAAGACTTTAGCCCGCCGCTTTGCGTTTATTGCCGTAGCTTTGGGCATTAGTATCATGACGCTGATGGGCATCCTTATGTATGTATTTGCTCCGCTGATGATGGCAGTCTTCACGCCTGTTCAGGAAATCATCGACCTCGGTGTAGCAGCACTGCGCATCGAAGCTTTTGCCGAACCCATGTTTGCGGCTTCCATCGTGGCCTATGGCTGCTGCGTGGGAGCTGGCGACACACTCATTCCGGCCTTTATGAACCTCGCTTCGATGTGGGGTGTGCGTCTCACGCTCGCTTTCACACTGACATCCGTCTTTAGCATGGGCCTCACGGGCGTATGGATAGCCATGGCCATCGAACTGACATTCCGCGGCATCATCTTCCTCCTCCGACTTTCGAAGAGCAAAACGTTCAGAGAGTAGGGGAAGAGTGAGAATCTCTCCCTTGTGTCCCCCAACTTATTTTGTTGTTCCGTTCCGACCACAGTGGTTGAGAGTAGGCCGCTTAACCCTATTGCTTGTGGTTTCTATATGGAATGGTTATATTTGCCGTAATAAATTAGAAGTTGTATGTACAATCCTACAGAATTCCTGCGTGCTGCAATTCCTGCAGCTGTTGAGGCAGGAAAAGCTATTATGGAGATTTACGCCCGTCCTACAGAGGATTGGGAAGTGGAAAGAAAAAACGACAATTCACCTTTGACGCTGGCCGACCGCAAGGCTAATGCTGTTATCGTGGAACACTTGCAGCCAACAGGACTTCCTATCCTGAGCGAAGAAGGTGCTCACGCCCCCTATGATAGTCGCAAGGATTGGACCGAACTCTTTGTTGTCGATCCACTTGATGGTACGAAAGAATTCATCAAACGCAATGGGGAGTTCACTGTCAATATTGCCTACGTCGTGGAAGGAAAACCAGTGGGCGGCGTGATTTATGTACCCACCACTCACACTCTCTACTTCGGTATGAAAGGCTTTGGAGCCTTCAAAGTGGGGGATGTCACCGTGGCTAAGAATGATGAAGTGCAACTTATCCGCTCTGCCGTGCATCTTCCCATGGAAACGCAGCGCCACAACTTTGTGGTGGTGGCTTCGCGCTCCCATCTCTCAGCTGAAACGCAGGCTTTCATCGATGCTTTGCGAAAGGAACATGACGAGGTGAAAATCTTGTCGGCAGGTTCGTCTCTCAAACTCTGCCGCGTGGCGGAGGGGAGTGCCGACATCTACCCCCGATTGGCGCCCACTATGGAGTGGGATACCGCTGCAGGCGATGCCATTGTGCGGGCAGCAGGAATGCGCGTTTATGATGCCGCAAGTGGTGAACCGTTGGTTTATAACAAAGAGGATTTACACAATCCTCATTTCATAGTAAGTAAATAAAAGTCGTTGCCTCTCAAAGCTTTTGTTCTCCACGTGTGGACAGAAATAGGGGAGCATGAATTAAAAAGATGTTAGTATTTGTCGTTGTCGTCCTCTTGCTGGTTGTGCTGGCACTGATGAAGGACCAAATGCGCCCGGGAATGATACTGTTCTCGGCCGCAGTGGTGTTTCTCTGTGCGGGCATACTGACTCCAAAGGAAATGTTGGAGGGATTTTCCAACAAGGGCATGATAACGGTGGCGTTGCTCTTTCTTGTCAGTGAGGGCATTCGGCGTACTGGCGTTTTGGAGCAACTTCTCCTTCTCTTACTGCCCAAGGGACGACTTTCTGTCTATCGTGTTCAGTTGCGCCTCTTGCCTATCGTTGCCGCCATCTCGGCTTTTCTTAACAACACGCCGGTTGTTGTTATTTTTGCCCCGATTATCAAGCGCTGGGCCGAATCTGTGCGTCTCCCTGCTACTAAGTTTCTCATCCCCTTGAGCTATGCCACAATTCTTGGCGGTATGTGTACGCTGATAGGTACGTCCACCAATCTTGTTGTCGATGGAATGGTGATGGACGCAGGCTATCAAGGGTTCACTATGTTTGAGCTGGGCAAAGTGGGAGGCTTTATAGCCATCGCTGGCATTGTTTATATGCTCCTCTTCTCTCGCTGGCTCTTGCCCGATAGCCGCACGGTGGAGCAGGCAGCAGAGCTGTCGAGCAAAGACTCCCGCTATTTCCGCGTCGATGTAGTGTTGGGCCCGCGCTTCCCTGCCATAGGTAAGCATATCTTTGATTTCGACTTCAAAACAAAGTATGGCGCCACCATTCTGGAGATTCGCCGCAATGGTGAGAGCTTCTTGATGCACGATATGCGCAAGGTGCGCTATCACGAAGGAGACACGCTGGTGCTTTTGGCCGATGAAGAATTTCTTGAAAACTGGGGCGACTCGAGTTTCTTCCTCATGGTGAGCAGTAGCCGAGGCTTGACGCACACGCTCTCCTGTGCAAAACGCTGGATAGCTGTTGTGTTGGTGATTATGATGGTTCTGGGATCTACCGTAGGGGAGTTGCCCACTGTTCGCTCGGCTTTCCCGAAAGTTCACCTTGATATGTTCTTCTTTGCCTCTGTTGTGACCATCGTGATGGCTTGGTTACAGATTTTTCCAGCCCGGAAATACACGAAGTTCATTAGTTGGGACATACTTATCACTATTGCGTCGGCCTTTGCCATTAGTAAGGCGATGATGAACTCAGGTGTGGCGGAAGCTATCGCTGCGATAGCCATCCGTCTGACGGACAATTTCGGCCCTTACGTACTCCTGGCGTTCATCTTCATAGTGACGGACTGCTTCACGGAACTCATGACTAATAACGCAGCCGCTGCACTGACGTTCCCCATTAGTTTGTCCATCGCTCAGCAGCTCGGAGTTAGCCCCATGCCTTTCTTCGTGACCATTTGCATGGCTGCCTCGTCAAGTTTCTCCACACCCATTGGCTATCAAACCAATCTTATTGTTCGAGGGTGTGGGCGGCTATCGGTTTGCCGACTTCGTGCGCGCCGGACTTCCTCTGAACATCATATCATTTCTCATAAGTATATTCTTAATTCCCATCTTTTGGCCATTCTAAAGGTATGAACGAAATATATCCCATCTTTGATCGAATGCTCAGTCGCTCTGATAAAGAGAAGCTTCTGGGGCAGAAAGGCATCATGCTCTGGTTCACGGGGCTGAGCGGCTCGAGGCAAAAGCACCGTGGCAATAGCTCTGGAGCGCGAACTGCAAAAGCGAGGCTTGCTTTGCCGTATCCTCGATGGCGACAACATACGCAGCGGCATCAACAAAGGCCTTGGATTTACGGCTGAAGACCGCCGAGAGAACATTCGTCGTATTGCCGAAGTGGCCAAACTCTTTGTGGACACGGGCATCATTACTATCGCCGCATTTATCTCCCCTTCCAATGACCTGCGCCGTATGGCCAGCGACATCATCGGGGCAGAAGATTTCAAGGAGGTATATATCTCCACTCCACTCGAAGTGTGCGAAGCGCGCGATGTGAAAGGGCTGTACGCCAAGGCGCGCCGTGGAGAAATCAAGAACTTTACGGGAATCAGCGCGCCCTTTGAGGTTCCCGAGCATCCAGCTTTGTCCATCGACACCAGCAAGGTGAGCCTCGAGGACAGCGTAAAGCAAATCCTGACATTCTTAGGTATCGAATAAAATAAGTGCCTCCCACTGATCGACACCATTCATCTATATAACAACATAAAGTAAAAACCTACACCTATATGGAACAGTATAATCTGAGCCACCTCAAGGAGCTCGAAGCGGAAAGTATCTACATCATCCGCGAAGTAGCTGCCGAATTTGAAAATCCTGTTATGCTCTACAGCATCGGTAAGGACTCGAGCGTTATGGCTCGTCTGGCCGAGAAAGCCTTTGCTCCAGGCCGCCCGCCCTTTCCTCTGATGCACATTGACTCAAAGTGGAAGTTCAAAGAGATGCTTCAATTCCGCGATTGGTACGCGCGAGAGCACGGTTGGAAGTTGATAGTGGAGAGCAACATGGAGGCGTTTAAGGCTGGAGTAGGCCCTTTCACGCACGGCTCAAAGGTACACACCGATCTCATGAAGACGCAGGCCCTTCTCCATGGTCTGAAAAAGTACGGCTTTGATGCAGCTTTCGGCGGAGCCCGTCGCGACGAGGAAAAGAGCCGCGCCAAGGAGCGCATCTTTAGTTTCCGCGATCAGTTTCAGCAGTGGGATCCCAAAAACCAACGTCCGGAACTCTGGGACATTTATAACACTCGTATCCACAAGGGCGAAAGCATACGCGTGTTCCCTTTGAGCAACTGGACAGAGCTGGACATTTGGCAATATATCCGCCTTGAAAACATTCCCATCGTACCGCTGTACTTCGCTAAAGAGCGTCCAGTCGTGGAAATGGACGGCCAACTCATCATGCCAGACGATGAACGCTTGCCTGAAAAGTACAAAGACAAGATTGAGATGCGGAAAATCCGCTTCCGCACCCTCGGATGCTGGCCGCTCACTGGTGCCATCGAGAGCGAAGCCGATACGATTGAGAAAATCGTGGAGGAAATGATGACTACCACAAAGAGCGAGCGCACCACGCGTGTAATTGATTTCGACCAAGATGCTTCTATGGAACAAAAGAAGCGTGAAGGATATTTCTAAAACCATATTCAGCCTTACCCCTCTGGCTCGTGCCAAAGGAGGGGTAAGGCTCTTTTTTTTATGCTCTTCAATTCGTTTGAATTTCTGCTTTTCCTGCCGTGCGTCTTCCTTATCTATTGGTACGCTTGTCGTGGTCGTAGGTCGCGCAATCTTTGGATTGTCCTTTGCAGTTACTTCTTCTACGGCTGGTGGGATTGGCGTTTCACAGGGCTGCTGGCTCTGACTTCGCTTTGCAGTTATGCCAGTGGCATTTGGGAGGAACGCTGTCCGCGATTGGCTCGGCACATATTGTGGAGCAACATACTGCTGAACCTCGGTATCTTAGGCGCATTTAAGTATTTCAACTTCTTTGCCGACAGTTTGCAGGACCTTTCCACGGCCTTGGGTTTCGGAGCGCTCCACGCCCCCGTTGTCCACGTGATTCTTCCCGTAGGCATTAGTTTCTACACCTTTCAGGCACTCAGCTATTCCATTGATGTTTATCGTAAGAAACTTCCTGCCACGCACGACCTCATAGAATTTTTTGCTTATCTCAGTTTCTTCCCTCAGTTGGTGGCTGGCCCTATCGAGCGCGCTACTAACTTGTTGCCGCAGTTCCAGCAGGACCGCACGTTTTTCCCTATGCCGATGCGGTCGACGGTATGCGGCAAATCTTGTGGGGCTTCTTCAAAAAGATCGTCATAGCCGACCAATGCGCCGTTGGCGTTAATGCCATCTTCTCCGACTATACACAGGCCAGTGGGGTAGACCTGCTGATGGGCGGACTTCTCTTTACCTTTCAGATCTACGGCGACTTCTCTGGTTATAGCGATATAGCAATCGGTACGGGTCGCCTTTTTGGCATCCGATTGATGCAGAATTTCCGTTACCCTTACTTTTTCTCGCAACATCCGCGACTTTTTGGCAGCGTTGGCACATCTCGCTGATGACGTGGTTTCGCGATTATATTTATTTCCCACTCGGCGGCAGTCGTTGCTCGCGTGCAAAGCAGTTGCGCAACACGTTCATCGTGTTCCTCGTCAGTGGCCTGTGGCACGGCGCTAATTGGACATTTGTTTGTTGGGGGCTTTATCACGCTTGCCTTTTTTTGTGCCCAGCATTCTGCGCGGCCATAAAGCGGAAGAAAAAAATCCCTAAGGGCATCTTAGGACTGGTACGTACTGGCGGGCAGATGTTCCTTACTTTCTTCCTCGTCATGCTGGGCTGGATTCTTTTTTTAGGAGTGCCACGCTCACAGATGCCGCCCACTACCGATGCGTATGTTCACAACGCTTCGTCCAGCCATGCCTACTCATGGTAAGCAAGTGCTTCTTTATGTGGCCTTGATGCTGGCTGTTGAATGGTGGCAACGTCATAGCCAACACGCGCTTCAGCTTCCGCCGCGTTTCCTCAATGCGCCTCTCCGCTTTGTGCTCTACTATGCCATCATCGTAGCCATCTTTTTTGCGCTGGGTGCAGGCACGAATTTCATCTACTTTCAGTTCTGATTTCTTATGCAGCAGCCGTTCCTTAGAAAGTTTATTCTGCGCACGCTCTTCTTGCTCACACCGTTCTTTCTCTACGTTGTACTCTATGTTGTGTGCGACCCTTTCAAGGTGCTGCGCTCTTACGCATCTTTCTACGATAATGCTGCTCCGGCCTGGGTCAATCTCAATGCCGACTATGTCAGTACGATAATTTACTACCTCTGTTTTTCTGCCGTTGCGCTTCGCTTGATGCACCGCGTTTACGGCACTCATCCCCTCTCACAACCGAGATGAATAAATTTATCCTGCGCACCTTTTTGCTCATCTTACCGCTGCTGTTGTTGCTGACGGCTGCCGAGATGTATCTCCGCTCACTTCCCAATCCGTCGAGGGCGAAGAATGCTTGGTTGATAGCTCATGCTGATTCCGTGGAGGTGCTGATTCTCGGGAGTTCGCATTCCTATTACGGTTTAACTCCAGAAGTTTTTGGTCCGAAGGCTTATAATGCTGCACAGGTTTCGCAGACACTCCGCTATGATAATTTCATTCTCGACCACTATGCCTTCCGCTCGTTGCGGACGGTGATTCTTCCCATTTCCGACTTTTCTTTCCATGAAGATTTTGAACATGATGCCGACTGGTATTATGCCTCTCGCTATCGCCTTTATATGGGGTGCGACTACCATAGTTGGTTGAGTCGCTATGGCTTCGAATTTTGCTCGATGCCTACTTTCCGCGAACGCCTCAAAACGTTGTGGCAGCCTGCGCGGCTCACATGGAGCGCGCTCGGACAAGGCACCGATTACACGCTTGCCCAAAAGCCCAAAGATTGGAATAATGCTGAGGCGCGCGCTCGCAACAACACTTATCGCGATGCCAAGAATGTGGCGCTCAACGAGGCTTTCTTCCACCAACTCATCCAGACTGTCACGCAACGCTATCATGCGCACCTCGTTTTGATCTCAACTCCGCTCACGGCGCGCTATCGTGCCTGTCAGTATGCCCCACAGGTGCGCGCCATGGAAGCTCGCATCCACCGCGCGGTACAGTCCAATCCGCGTGTGAGCTATTTTGATTTTCGCGCTGATACGGATTTCACGGCCAACGACTTCTATGATGCCGATCACCTCACGCTGGAGGGAGCAGAAAAACTTTCCAAGAAATTGCGGGCGCGATTGGCGCAAGAATCCGTTGTTGAAGGTGGCACGCCGCTACCTACCCGACAGAAAGAACAACAATAAGGCCTGCGGCATAAGAGTGCGGCCCGCCGTTCCCGAAAAATATATTAACTTTGCAATACATATATAGAAATACAGGACAATGAATGATCTGAAAGATAATAAAGTCAGTATTACAGAATTTCTTGATAATGATGAGAAGAAGGACCTCCTGCGCCTGCTCACAGCCGGTAGTGTTGATGATGGAAAATCAACGCTGATTGGTCGCTTGCTCTTCGACTCTAAGAAATTGTACGAAGATCAGCTCACCGCGCTGGAGCGCGATTCCAAGCGCGTGGGAAATGCTGGCGAAACATCGACTATGCCCTTTTGCTCGATGGCTTGAAGGCTGAGCGCGAGGAAGGTATCACTATCGATGTGGCTTATCGCTATTTCTCTACCAATAAGCGCAAATTTATCATTGCTGATACGCCGGGACACGAGCAGTACACGCGCAACATGATTACGGGCGGATCTACGGCCAACCTTGCTATCATCCTCGTGGATGCTCGCAACGGCATCATCACACAAACGCGCCGCCACACTTTCCTTGTTTCGCTGCTCGGCATCAAGCATGTGGTGCTGGCCGTCAATAAGATGGACCTTTGCGGCTTCGATAAGGCGGTGTTCGATAAGATTGTGTCGGAATATATGGACTTTATCCGTCCGCTCGGCCTTGAGGATGTCACTTGCTTCCCGCTGAGTGCGCTCGATGGCGATAATGTTGTGGACAAGTCGGAGCGTACACCGTGGTACGAAGGGCCTGCGCTGCTCGATTTCATCGAGACCATTCCGCTCCATGCCGATCATAATATGAAGGACTTCCGCTTCCCCGTTCAGTATGTCAGTCGTCCAAATTTGAACTTCCGTGGTTTCTGCGGAAAGTGGCCAGTGGCATCATTCGCAAAGGCGATGAGGTGGTGGCCCTGCCTTCTATGAAGCACTCTCGCGTGAAGCCATCGTGCCACCTTATGCACCCAATCAGAAGCAACTGGGGGCTGATGGTTCTACGCTGAATACCGCCGAACTTCCTATGCAGACGGTGGATTATGCCTTCCCGCCCGAATCCGTCATCTTGCAGTTGGAGGATGAAATAGATATTTCGCGCGGCGAAATGCTGGTGAAGGCTGACAACCTTCCTTTTGTGGGGCGCAACTTCGAGGCGATGCTCGTTTGGATGGACGAGGAACCAATGGACCGCTCTAAGGCCTTCTACATCAAACAGACCACGAACACGAGTCGTTGCCATGTGGACCAAATCCTCTACCGCATAGACGTGAATACCCTTGAGCAGAGCGAGTGTGAGGCTTTCCGCCTCAACGAAATTGGCCGTGTGGTGATTCAGGCATCTAAGGAACTCTTCTTCGATTCCTACAAACTCAACAAACAAACAGGCTCGTTCATCCTTATCGACCCGATAACGAACAATACCTCTGCCGTGGGTATGATTATCTCGGCTGTGGATGAGAAGGAGTTGCACAACGCTGAGGCCATTCCTACACTCGATCTCCCGAAACTGGGCATTGCCCCCGAACACTATGAGGCTATCGAGCGCGCCGTTGGTGAACTCGACCGACAGGGCATTGCTGTCCGCATCGTGAAGTAGCCTTTCCCGCTCCAGAGTCCCGCTCTCGGAGCTTATCTCAAATACGGGGATTCCCATGACTGTCTTGCAAACTTAGGTTTGCTGGCCGCTCATGGGAATCTCTTGTTTTGTAAACAGAATTCTTATTCTGCAGGTCTGAGAATGGCTTGAAATCCAAGTGAAAGTAAAGAGAGTGTCTGGCCAGTCCGACTCTTCAGGTCGCTCCAATAAGGCTGTCAGCTGACATCCTTATTGTGTCGGCTGACGCAATAAGGAAAACTACGGATAAGAAGGGGCTGCTGATTACTCAAAAAGAGCAGAAAAAATGGGAAAACCTTGATTTTTTAGGTTTCTGAGAGCTGTTGAGCGATTTTTGCCTGCTGCCGAACAATAGAAAAAGCAGATTTTCTGCTGAAAGCGGTCGTGTTTATCAGTTGTTGTAATCTATTTTGCAAAAGGTCATTGTAAAGAAACTTCGGACTTATTGAGCTGTGAGAAAAAGCCTGATAAGTCCGAAGTTTTTATGATTGTCTTGGGAATTTTCTATGTGGTGGAGAGTCGCGCAGCTTTGTGGGTTTGGCAAAGGAGTAGACCCGCGAATGTCAATAAACCATTAAGCATTAGGAGTTCGTAGCCAAACTTGTAGTCCCATAAGAGGGGCGCGTAATGGTCGAGCAAACCGCAAATGATAGGACTGGCAATGCACACCCAGGGGACAAGGCGGTCGCGCACGCCACGCCGCGTGAACAGGCCGAAAGCGTAGAGTCCCAATAATGGGCCATAGGTGTAGGACGCCATGACGTAGATGGCATTGATGACATTGGTGGAATTGATGGCGCGGAAAAGGAGGATGGCGGCGAAGAAGGTGAACGACATGAGGATGTGTACAATTTTGCGCGTGCGTTCTTGTCGGGCTTTTTCCCAATTGTGGCGCTCCACTCCGATAAGGTCGATGCAGCAACTCGTGGTTAAGGCTGTAATGGCTGAGTCGGCACTGGAAAAGGCGGCGGCCACTATGCCGATGGTGAAGGGGAATATGACGATGCTTCCCAAACTACCGTTGCTCACCAACATGGGCAGGAGGCTATCGGTTTGTTCAGGGATGGCGATGCCTTGCTGGGCGCAGAACGTGAAGAGCAATACGCCAAGAACAAGGAAAATGAGGTTGACGGGTAGAAAACTAAGGCCGTAGGAGCACATATTCTTTTGTGCTTCACGCAGGTTCTTACACGTGAGATTTTTCTGCATCATATCCTGATCCAGTCCCGTCATCACGATGACGATGACTATACCGCTGAAAAATTGTCGCCAGAACGATTGTGTGCCTTCCCAAGCAAAAATGCGGCTCAATGGGCTTTGGCTGACCGTGGCGAGTACTCCGTGGAAGTCCAGTCCGAGTCTGCTAATCACTGCCCACAAGATGCCACCGAGGGCGAGGAGCATACAGAGCGTTTGCAGGGCATCGGTGCGCACAATGGTCTTGATGCCGCTGCTGCGCGTGTAGAGCCAGATGAGCAGCAGTGTGATGAGAGCGGTAAGCGGATAGGGGATGCCAAGCGGTTCGGCAATGAACTGCTGGAGCACGAGTACCACGAGGTAGAGCCGCGCGGCTGCACCGGTGAGTTTGCTAAGGAGAAAGAAGAGTGCCCCCGTGCGGTGGGTGTTTTCCCCAAAGCGTTCACCCAGATAAGTGTAGATGGAGGTGAGTTGGAGGCGATAGTAGAGCGGCAGGAGCAGGAAAGCTACGGCTACATAGCCAAAGAAAAAGCCGGCGCACATCTGAAGGTACGTCATCTGAGTTGCGCCTACCCAGCCCGGTACGGAAATGAACGATACGCCCGAGATGCTGGCGCCTATCATACCAAAAGCCACCATCCACCAAGGTGAACGTCGGTTGGCCCTAAAGAAAGCGTTGTTATCATGGCTACTGCTGCTTTTCCGAGAGATGAAAAGCAGCAGTAGGAAGTAGAACGCCAATGTCAACAGCATAAGTAGTCCTGTGGACATAGTTCGTGTGTTAAAGTGGTTACTTAAAAACCTAAGTTCATAATGATGAGAAGAATCAAAACATAAAGCATCATAATTGCTGCTATCGTAGCTGCTGCAGCAATGGCCCATTTGAATGCTTTATTAGATTTATCAACTGCTTCTTCATATCGGCCCTGCAAGTAGAGACTCTCCACTTGTGTAGCGTAAACAATAGAAACTACGCCGAAAGGAAGACAGCAGAAAATAGTGGAAATGATGGCCAAAGCCAGATAATTATCGGGCATGGGAGGGGGCGCAGGCTGTTCGTCAGCAGCCTGCAGATAGTCTGGATTCATATATAGCTACAGTTGATTACATGCGCATAAAGCCTTGCATCAGTCCAATGAAGAAGTAGATGATACCAATGACAACGCCACATATAGCAGAGGCAATGGCCCATGTCTTTGCACTGTTAGAGGCTGCTAAGGCTTCCTGGTATTGTCCCATTTGATAAAGTCCGTTTACCTTTGTAGCGTAAACAATAGAAACTATACCAAATGGCAGACAGCAGCAGATTGTAGCGAGAATGGCCCATACTAAATAATTATCAGGAGGGGGGTGGCATTTGCGGCGCTTGGTTGTATGCCTGCTGGTTATAGAAGTTGGGTTGAGCAACTTGAGGGCCAAATTGTGGGCCTTGCTGCGGTTGCTGAACTTCTTCAAGAACGTTGAAGATAGCTGCGAGTTCGGGCACTTGTCCAGCAGGTGTCCACTGCGCCATGCCTTGTTTCCAAACGAGCGTTGTAGGAGTTACTCCAAACTTAACCAGCTGAGATCCGTCAACAGGACCTTGCTGCACTTTGTTTACATCAAGATAGAAATATTGTTCCATAAGGGGATAAGTTTATCTAAAAAGCAAAAATATGTTATTTCATAGACCTATCCAAGGTTTTCTTTAGAAAAGTGGCTGACATCCTTATAGTCCGAGCAAATTTCGCAGTATCCACCACGTGAAAAATAGGACGAGATATGTCCAAAGCCAATAACGATGATGGGTGAAACGCTTCAGTTGAGCTTGCGCCTTACCGCGCAGCAGCCAATCACTGAGAACGAGCAGAAAAAGATAGGGAAGGGCAAAGAGCAGAAAGAGGTTATAGTGGGCGGCTTCCATAAATCGTCCATGGAGCACGGCATGAGCTGCTCGCTGGAAACCACAGCCGGGACAGTCGTAGCCAGTGGCAACTTTGACAACGCACTTTGGCGACCACTGTGTCTGCACTGGGTCGAAAATAAACAGCAAAAGGCCGATAGCCACTATAACAGCAGCTATCAGCCAACGCTTGTTTCTAATTATTGTCTCTAAGAGGACGTTAGTTTTCAATATAGAAGTTGAGAGATGTGACTACGCGAACTTTCTTTATATACGGAGTATATTGGTCGCGGTCGTCTATTTCAAAAAGTCCCTGGGTTGCGCTCTTGATTTTACCAATTTTACTGTCGGAATCCTTTGCGAACTTCTCGGCTGCCTCGCGCGCTTTCTTTGTTGCTTCAGCAATCATCTGCGGTTTGATGGCGTTGAGTTTGGTGAAATCATACTGCACTTGATTGCTATATTCATCTCCGGAAATGGCTACACCCTTAGCGAGCAATTCGCCGACGCGAGGAATCAGTGAACGCACCCTATCAACTTGTGAAGTGCTTACTGTTGTCACGCAAGACAAAGAGAAGCGGTCACGATCAGAAAGGTCGGAGTATTGATTAGCTTAAGGTCCGAAATCTGAGGAGCACCTACGCTGATTTCATTTGCAGGAATGCCGTTTGCTTGTAGCCAGGTTTTGATGATTGCATTGGCTGAATTAAGCTGGCGGTAAAGGTCTTGCATATCGTTGCTGGATGTCTTGAACATGATGGGCCAGATAACGTGGTCGGCCTTTACTTCTCTCTCAGCCAAACCTCGTACGTTGACGATGCGGTCCTGTCGAGAAAAACTTCTCAAGCCACAATAGAGGAATACACCTAAGATGGCGAGTCCTACAGCCAAGACGATGGATTCTACCTTTAAGTTCTTCATTTTTTGAAAGTTTTGAGTGATAAATAAAAAGTAACGAGCGACAAGGCTGAGGCTACAAAGCGTAGTTATAATAAGTGGACTGTTCAACTGCTACTTCAGACCTGTCACTCGTTACTATAAAATTATTTCTTCGGCGTTTCTTTCAGCGTCTCAAGTACGAACTGCCAATAGCGTTCTACCGACGGAATGTTGCAACGTTCGTTGGGCGTGTGCGGAGAACGGAGCGTCGGACCGAAACTTACCATGTCCATTTTGGGATATTTGGCACCGATGACGCCACATTCAAGGCCAGCGTGAACAACACCCACGCGATTGTCAGTACCAAAGAGCTTTTTGTAGACATTCTGCATCAGTGCCACGATTTCGCTTTGCGGATTAGGCTGCCAAGCTGGATACTGATGAGCATAAGTAACCTTCATGCCCGCCATTGAGAACGCGCTCTCGATTGTCTCAGCGCAACATTCGCGCATGCTATCGCGACTGGAGCGTACCAGTACTATAAACTTCGCTATCCCGTTTCCAATCTCCACGATACCAAGGTTAGAGCTGGTTTCCACTACGTCGGGGATTTCTGGAATCATACGCATCGGTCCGTTGTGGCAGGCGCAAATAGCGTTAACTAAGTTGTCGCCAATTTCAGCCGGCACTTGCTTAGCGGGGCGTTCCACGTCTTCGCAGATGAGTTCGAGCTGCTTCTCAACAAAGGCAAACTCGTCAGTGAAAACCTTTTTCCAGTCGGCGATACAATCCTCCTTCAGCGCAGCAACATTCTCTTTCGGAAGCGCAAGTACCACTTCGGCGTGACTCGGAATAGCATTGCGCATATTTCCTCCCACCCAGCTGCATAGACGTGCTTCGAAATTGGCCATAGCATCTTGAACGAGACGGCCCATCAGCTTGTTTGCGTTAGCGCGACCTTGGTTGATTTCCAAACCACTATGGCCGCCGAGCAAACCTTTGATAACCACTTTGACAGCTGCATCGCCGCCATCGGTTTCTTCTTCCTGGTATTCCAATACTGCATTCTGATCAACGCCACCTGCTGATCCGATGACCATTTCGCCCTCTGTCTCGTTGTCGAGATTGAGGAGAATCTCACCTTGCAAGGTGTCGCTGGCCAGGTTCTCAGCTCCGTACATCGTTGTCTCCTCGTCGGCTGTGATTAAGCACTCCAGCGGGCCGTGTTCAATAGTGTCGTCCTCGAGGATACCCATCATAGTGGCCACTGCCATACCGTCGTCCGAGCCGAGAGTAGTGCCTTTGGCCTTCACCCAGTCTCCGTCCACGTAGGTCTCAATGGGGTCGGTCTCGAAATTATGGGTAGATTCCTTTGTCTTTTGCGGAACCATGTCTATGTGGCCCTGCATCACCACCATCTTGCGGTCTTCGTAGCCTTTAGAGGCTGCTTTGCGCATGATGATATTTCCAGCCTCGTCTTTGAAGGCTTCGATATTGCGTTCCTTGGCCCAATCCAACAGGAATTGCTGAGCCTTTTCCAAATGGCCGCTAGGGCGTGGTACCTGAGTCAGTAAGTAGAAGTTTTTCCAAACAGCCTGTGGCTGCAAATTCTTGATTTCACTCATAATTATTATGGTTAAGAGTTATTATTAGTTGTTTTCTCTTTTGTCTTTCATAGAGAGTCGGGCAAATCCGAAAGCTCCGAGGAGCACCACAAGGCCCGTTTGCAGCGTGTGGACTACGAGGGCGAAGAGTATGGCCTCTTTCTCTGCCACTCCATAAAGGACAAGCATCGTTTTAACGGCGAAATGCCACGGCCCAGCCCCGTTAGGTGTCGGCACGAGTACGGCGAACATCCCTACACAATATATAAGGAATGCTTCGATAGGGCTGATACCGCTTGTGAAGTTGAAGCAGAAAAAAGCAACGTAGAAATGGAGGTAATAGCAAAGGTTGATGCCGAAACTCATCAAGATGTAGAGCGGCAAATTGCGAACATCTTTGAGGGAGAGCACTCCCGCCCAAAGATCCTTCAACAAGTCGCGCCCACGAGAATAATAGCGACGTAGGAGAAATATGCACGCTCCAACGGCCATGATAAGACAAAGCACCGTGACGAGGTAGCCTGTGCTGGTGAATTGCCCGAAAAATCCGCGGAAGTCCATACCTGTGGTGCGAACGAACTTGAGGAATACGGGGATTTGACAGAGAAAAGCAACCGCTGTGAGGAGAAGCATGACAAGAGAATCGACCATGCGCTCCGTGACAACTGTTCCGAGCGATTTGGTGAATGATACGCCGTCGTATTTCTTTAGTGTGCCGCAGCGCGTCACTTCGCCTACACGAGGAATCACTAAAGAAGCGGCATAGCTAATAAAGATAGCATTCTCACAACTGCTGCAACGCGGATGTTCGCCTAAGGGTTCGAGCGCCAATTTCCAGCGCCAAGCCCGGATTTGCTGGGCCAGAATGCCGAAAACAAAGGAGAAAAGCATCCACCCCCATTTCATCTCGCCGAACACACTACGGAAAAAGTCGCGCCAATCTGTTCCGCGGTACATCCACCACAGAATGCCCAGCCCAAAAGCAAAGGGCAGCGCCAGTTGCAGTATCTTCTTGAGAATCTTCAATGTGTTTCGTAGGGAAATGCGTACTTTTGTGACGTCTCCAATGCGAAGTTAGGACAATCTGCCCAATGTTCCAAAGAATTGTCTTCAATTTTTGCACAATCAGAGTAACCTACGTTTGCGTGGTTCCTTTCCGGTAACAATTCCGATATGTTGAAATCAGTAAGACCTAAGAAAAATCTCGGTCAGCACTTTCTGACCGACCTCCATGTGGCTGAGCGCATCGCCGACACCGTAGATGCCTGCCCGCAGTTGCCCGTTCTCGAAGTAGGCCCTGGTATGGGCGTGCTGACACAATACCTCTTGCCCAAGGACAGAGAGGTGAAGGTGGTGGAGATCGACCGCGAAAGTGTGGCTTACCTACTTGAACGTTGGCCCGAATTGCGGGATAACATTCTGGGCGAGGATTTTCTACGTATGGACCTCAATACAGTATTTGACGGCAAGCCTTTTGTGCTTACAGGCAATTATCCTTACGACATCTCCAGTCAGATATTTTTCAAAATGCTCGACTACAAAGAACTTATTCCCTGCTGCACGGGAATGATTCAAAAAGAGATGGCCGAACGCATTGCGGCACGTCATGGCACAAAGTCCTATGGAATTTTGAGCGTGTTGCTACAGCGTTGGTACGATGTTGAGTACCTCTTCACCGTCGAACCTGGTGTGTTCAATCCTCCTCCAAAGGTGCGCAGCGCGGTGGTACGCATGACGCGCAACGATATACACGAATGCGGCTGCAACGAGGTGCTGCTCAAGAAAGTAGTAAAGGCCGTGTTCCAGCAACGCCGCAAAATGTTGCGCGTGTCGCTCAAACCGTTTTTTGCACAGACTTCACCCAACCGCGATCATACGGAATTCTTGGCTCACCCAGAGCTGACAAAGCGTCCGGAGCAGCTCAGCGTGGACGAGTTTGTGGAACTGACCAATCGGATTGAGAAAGAAATCAGTTAAATCCTTCGAGGATTTAACGCCCTTATATTATGTAAAAATAGTTCGCAGTCTGTACTCCCGAGAGTGGCTTAAAAATTAAATTGAAGTAGACTTGTTTTCAGACTCCTCCAATCTGACCGACCTATTCTATAAGGTTGTCGGAGAATGCAATAAGGCTGTCAGCTGACAGCCTTATTGCGTTTGAAATTTCCTTATTGCGCTGGCTGACACAATCAGGAAAAACACGGATTATCGGCACATGTTGATGGCCGAAATTATCTAGAAAATGCACTTTCCCCACCTTTTTTCGCAAAAAACAAAGAGAAAAATGGTTTGTTCCTTTCTTTTTTCGAACAACTCAAAGATTTTCAGTAAGAATCTTAAGATATGTTTTTCTAGAACGAAAAAGTGAGTTGTCAAATTAAAGGGCAGTTTTCTTAGCTTTGCTGCGTCATCTCCTACAAGTTTTCTGGTGCTAGTTTAGCAAAAGCAAGAGTTCCACCCTACGGAGATATTGTAGGGCGGAACTCTCATGATGATCTTTATTTCTAACTGCGTTGTAGCTTCTGTGAGGGAAGCTGGAGCTTAGAGTCGCTCGTACCCCCAGTCGTCAATGGCCCGTCCCCAGTTTTCATTGACCAAGCGGACGGTTTCGGGTTTGTAAGCATATTTGTTCTTCTTGTAGCCCTTCTTTGCATTAACGTATTGTTCGATGGCCGTATGTGCCTCGTTCCAACCTGGGATTTGCAAAGAGGAGTAAATATTCTCCGTCATGGCAAGTGCATCTTGCTCGAAGTCTTCAAACTTCACTTCGATGAGATTTCCCTCCGGAATATAAACTTTGTCGGCCTGGTATTTGTCGTAGAGCTTCGTGTAAGTCGTCAGGATATTCTGCACGATTTCTTCCTCCGAGATGTCTTGCAGCTTGAGGGGCTGAATGGTGTTGGTGAAGAAGGAGCGCGTGGATTCAAATACGGTGTATGGATTTCGCATCAAGTAGATGAACTTGGCATTTGGGAACATCTTGACCAGCTCCTTTACACGGCCCGTGTGGGGCGGGTTCTTGGAGAGAAACTGCGTGCCGTTGGTGTTCCAAAGGGCTATCTTGATGACTTTGATAAACTCCTCTTCGAAGCGCTTGAGTTCTTCCGGCGTGATGTCCTTGAAGAGCAAATACTTATCGGCATATTCTTGCCAGTACTTCGGCAAGTACCACATGTTGTAATAAGTGTAGGGCATGGAATTTGTCATCGCAAATTCCTCCTCCTGCGGTAGATCGACGGCCAATTCCATGTTGTCCGTGGGGCGATGGCTTGGCATGAGCCACGACATACTTTTCTTGAAGAACGCTTGCCCAAACATCATGAGATGCGGGAATACTGTCTGATAGGTCGTATTATAACCGAAGTGCTTATCGCAGGACAAAACATTGTGGACAAAGGTCGTTCCTGACCGCCAGTGCCCCAGAATGAACACGGGATCGTGCTTCAGCGGTTGGTTAGCCAAACGTTTTTGGTAACGCCTTTCTTGTATGGGTGCGAGCGTGGATAGCAGTCGGCAAACGGCAGTAGTGAGGCGATATTTTCCACGATAGTTCTTGTCGATTTCACGGTCTTGAAGAATCTCCTTATAAGTGTTCCAGTCTGCCCCTACTAGGTTGTTGACTGGTAGCTTGTCGAATTGAATAAGTCCCATAATAGTCTTGATTTTTTGCAAAGTTACATTATTGTGTGCAATATTTCCTTATGCGATTCAAAATAAGCAATAAAGGAAAGTTCCTCTTGCGTTGTGGAGCAGAAGTGTTGCATCTGAAAATACCAACAGCGGAAAGCTCCTTCGGGGGCTTTCCGCTGTTGATAGAAATAGGTTGAAAATATCTATGAAGCCGTTAGTCCAGTCCTTCCCACGATGTGTAGGGCTGAAAGTTGGAGCTTTCAGTTTCTCCTTCAAGGATCTCGCCATGCGTATCCTGCTGGCGTGACCATTGCTCGTAGCTTTCTTGGCTGGATATAATGAAATCGGCGAACGTGCTTCTTGTGCTTATGTTTATCACTCTGTTCTGGGGCTTTTTGTAGGCTTTCATTTATGTATTAATTCTTGTTGCGAAACGTTTTGTTTATGAGGAGGAGAACTATTCCTATTATTCTTGCCACTTCTCGTTTTGTATTAAAATCTGTTTGTATGTGTAGCACACGCAAATTAATATCAGCGATGCGCGGAGTTGAGATACGATTTATTGCTATAAATCTCTTTGTAAAAGTAAAGAGCAAGAAGGGTTCAGATCACTATAGAATCCTGAAGCAGGCGCAAAGGTAGGCTTTTGCCGTGAAAGGAAAAAGAAATAAAGACTTTTTGTGAGATTCTCCACGAGGCAGAGCAGTATATTTTCGAAAGATAAAAGTCTGACTTTCGCCTGCAAAATGAGCGTTCAACGGGTATAAGTTGGTGAGAAAAGTTTGTTTTCAACGAATATAGTTGTAGTTGTCATATTACAATGTTACTTTTGTCTATAAATAGAAAAGACTTTATGAAAACTTATTTAGTGACAGGAGCTGCCGGATTTATCGGCGCAAACTATTTGAAGTATATTCTCAAGAAGTACGAGGATGTTCGCGTGGTTGTTCTTGACCTGCTGACTATGCGGGCTATCTCGGCACAATTGCTGAGGACATCGACCACGACAGGTGCGAATTTGTGCGTGGCGACATCGGCAACCGTCAGTTGGTGGATGAGCTCTTTACGAAATATCGCTTTGATGTGGTGGTAAACTTTGCTGCAGAGAGTCATGTGGATCGCTCTATTGAGAATCCGCAGCTCTTTCTTCAGACCAATATTCTCGGCACGCAGAATTTGCTCGATTGTGCTCGCCGCGCGTGGGTGACGGGAAAAGATGAGCAGGGCTATCCCACTTGGCAGTCTGGTGTTCGCTTCCATCAGGTTTCTACTGATGAGGTCTACGGCTCGCTGGGCGATGAGGGATTTTTCACAGAAGAAACTCCGCTGCAACCGCACAGCCCTTACAGTGCCTCAAAGACAAGTGCCGACCTCGTAGTGTGTGCTTACCACGACACTTACAAAATGCCCGTTAGCATTACGCGTTGCTCCAATAATTATGGACCTTATCAATTCCCCGAAAAGCTGATTCCGCTGATTATCAATAATATCCTTGAGGGTAAGCAACTTCCTGTTTATGGGCAAGGAACAAATGTTCGCGACTGGCTGTATGTGGAAGACCACTGTAAGGCTATTGACCTCGTGGTTACGAAGGGCAAAGACGGAAGTATATACAACGTGGGCGGTCACAATGAGCGGCAGAATATCCAGATTGTGAAAATCATCATCCGCACTATTCGCCGCTTGATGGAAGAGAACCCGCAGTTCCGCGTTCTGCTGAAGCGTCAAGATGGTCTTGAATGGATCAACGACGACCTTATTAGTTTTGTGAAAGATCGCTTGGGCCACGACCAGCGCTATGGCATAGATCCCAGCAAAATAAAGGCCGACTTAGGTTGGTTCCCCGAAACGACCTTTGAAGTAGGCATAGAGAAAACCATTCGCTGGAATCTCGAACACCATGATTGGATTGAAGACGTGAGTGGGGAAGATTATCAAGAATACTACGAGAGAATGTATAAGTAGGAGCACACTCTCTCTCTTCCCTATGACTTATTTTTTGTTGTCACGTCGTCACATCGTCACGATTAGGACTTAACTGTTTGAAAGAGTAAGTATTATATCCGTGACAACAGTGTGACAACAAAAAAAAGTGGGCGAAGGCAATTGAACACCAGAAAGGCAGGACAGCCACAGAGTTCTTGTGAACTTGTGGCTGTCCTTATTGTAGTGGTGCTTACTTCCCGTTTGCGTTGAAACGCAATGGGGGAGTGAGCCGTTTTTTACTTTCTGATGATCGTTGCCTCTCGATCTGGGCCTACGCTGACAATAGAAATGCGCGTTTTGAGTTCGCGTTCCAAATAGTCGATATAGGACTGGAAAGCTGCAGGGAAGTCGCGTTCGTCGCGAATTTCGGTAAGCGATGTTTTCCAACCAGGAAGATCTTCATAAACTGCCTCCCAGCCTTCTGTATCGTAAGGCATCGTGGTAGTTTGTTCGTTGCCCTTCTTGTAAGCTGTACACACGCGGATGGTTTCAAAGCTGTCGAGCACGTCGCCCTTCATCATAACAAGATCTGTCACGCCGTTGATCATGATGGCATACTTCAGAGCCACGAGATCAACCCATCCGCAGCGGCGGTTGCGGCCTGTGACTGCGCCGTACTCGTTGCCAATGTGGCGGATGGTATCTCCAGTTTCGTCGAAGAGCTCAACGGGGAACGGACCTGAGCCAACGCGCGTAGAATAGGCCTTGAAAATGCCGAAAACGCGATGGATGTGGCGAGGAGCAACGCCCAGACCTGAGCAAACACCACCTGCTGTGGTTGAAGATGAACTAACGAAGGGGTATGTTCCGTGGTCTATGTCGAGGAGCGAACCTTGTGCACCTTCTGCCAAGACGTTTTTGCCCTCTTCCAAGAGGCGGTTGATTTCGATTTCAGTATCTGAGAGTTGGAATTTCTTTAAGTATTCTACGCCTTCCATCCAGCGCTTCTCCTCTTCCGTAATGTCGTAGTCGGTGAAGTGTAAGTCGTTGAGGATTTGGATATGGCGTGCTTTCAGCTTTTCGTATTTCTCTTGGAAATTGTCGAGGATGTCGCCAACGCGAAGTCCCACACGGGCAGCCTTATCTGAATAAGTCGGGCCGATACCCTTACCCGTTGTTCCCACTTTTGCCTCGCCTTTTGCCGCTTCATAAGCGCGGTCGAGCACGCGATGGGTTGGCAGGATGAGATGTGCGCGCTTGCTGATGTGCAGACGGTTTGTGAGCGAGTATCCAGCTGTTTCGAGTTCGTTTGCCTCGGCCATGAAGAGATCGGGAGCAATTACGCAGCCGTTGCCGATAATGTTCACCTTGTTTTCATCAAAGATGCCTGAGGGTATAGAACGGAGAACAAATTTTTTCCCTTCGAAGATGATGGTGTGGCCAGCGTTAGGGCCGCCTGCAAAGCGTGCAACGACGTCGTACTTCGGTGTGAAGTAGTCTACAACTTTTCCTTTGCCTTCGTCACCAAAGACAATGCCCAGCAGGGCGTCAACTTTTCCTTGTGCCATAGTTGTACAATAATTTTTCGCAAAGATATTGATTTCTCCCCATAATGGGGAATGTTTCTTCCTAATAAATATGACCACTGTGCGACAGGAGATAGTGGATCTGTGTTGAGAGAGCAGAAAAAGAAAACTGCCACCTGTGAGACATCAGGTGGCAGTCGTCGGAATTCAAATGGAATTTATTTATCGAAGTAACGCTTGTAGAGACCAGCGAAGCCGCGTCCGTGGCGAGCTTCGTCGCGTGCCATTTCGTGAACTGTGTCGTGGATAGCATCCAAGCCGAGTTCTTTAGCGCGCTTAGCAATGCGGTTTTTATCTTCACATGCGCCAGACTCTGCAATCATACGCTTGTAAAGGTTGGTCTTAGTATCCCAAACATTGTCGCCGAGCAGCTCGCAGAATCTTGAAGCGTGGTCAGCCTCCTCAAAAGCGTAGCGCTTGAAAGCTTCAGCAATTTCGGGATAGCCTTCACGGTCGGCCTGGCGGCTCATAGCAAGGTACATACCTACCTCACTGCATTCACCCATCCAATGAGCATTTAAGTCTTTCTTCATCTCCTCGTCGCAGTCAGCTGCAACACCAATCTTGTGCTCAACAACAAAGTTCAGTTCGTCTTCCTTTACTTCCTTGAACTTGTCAGCTTTAACGTGACATACGGGGCATTCTGCCGGTGCTTCATTACCTTCGTGAACATAGCCACAAACGGTACAAACGAATTTTTCTTCATAATGTAGTAAATCTTTAAATTGTTATGTTATGCTTTTGTTTCTTCGCAGTGGGGACATACACCTCGGAAGGTCAGCTCCGTTTCTGCTACCGAAAAACCTTGTGGGAGGTCGGCGCTGTTGCGCATCCGTCGCGTGGTGGCTGGGATGTCGTAGATGCGCCCACACTGTGTGCAGTAGAAATGTGCATGAGGCTCCATGTTACTATCAAAGTAGGATTTTGTTTCATCAATGTGGAGCATCATGGCAGCCCCGTTGTCCACGAGCAGACGCAGTGTGTTGTAAACTGTAGTCTTAGAAAGGGTGGGGACTTCTGCTTTCAGTGCGTTGTAAATCTCATCAACAGCAGGATGCGTACGATGTTCAAGCAAGTAGCCCATCACTGCCAAGCGCTGGATGCTGGGCTTGATGCCGTGCTTGAGGAGGTAGTCGTATGTTTCTTGCTTATTTGACATGATTTATTATTTGTAATCGTTACAATCTTAAAACTGGTGCAAAATTACATACTTATTTGAACCGTGCAAGTATTCTGCCGAAAAAAATCGTATGCGACCTAATTTTTTTCTTTCTTCTGTGGTTTTCCTGCTTTAGTTCTCACGCGCGCGTATATATAGATGGCTATGCTTACTGCCTATTCTGTTTACATACGGCCTTGCTCTTCTAAATGTTAAAAGAGGGATTGTTTCTAAAAGGAGTGGTATGTGCCTAAAATTTTCAGCTTTTCAATTCTTATTTTTCCGTTGGAATTTTCAGTTTTCCTTATTGCGTTGGTCTGTATTGTTGCTTTTGTTGAGCAAAAGGTAGAATCTTCATCGTCGGTTTCCTTATCCTGTCAGCCAGCACAATAAGGGTATCGGCTGACGCAATAAGGGTGTTGGCCAACAGCCTTATTGTATTTGTCGGCAACCTTATTGAGCGAAGGAATCTGCCATGCTTCTTTGCGCGCATCTCTATTCCAAGTTGGATTTCAAGCGATTCTCGGCCGTGTAGATTCAGAATTTTTTAGACAAAATCAAGGAAAACGATCTTTTCCTTTCTGTGGCAGGAGCGCATCTCAATTGTATCACAAAAAAAATTTTTCAAAAAAATGCTCTAAATAGTTGCAAAGTTCAAAACAAGTATTTAGTTTTGCAGTGTAATATTAAAGTAGTACACTATTATACTCCAATGACAATGGTAAATATAGAGAATCTTCAGTTTAGTTATGGGAGGAAGTATCGCTCAGTGTTTACGGATTTCTCCATCTCGCTGAAGCCAGGCTGCATTTATGGTCTGCTCGGAAAGAACGGTACGGGAAAGAGCACACTATTATATATAATGTGTGGTTTGTTGCAGCCGCAAGGCGGCACGGTTGAGGTGATGGGCGGCAACCCTCGTGCGCATCAGCCCCAGATTATTGGCGAGATATTTCTCGTGCCTGAAGAAGTGGAGTTGCCCGCAGTGCGCCTTCGCGACTATGTCAAACTGAACGCTCCCTTCTATCCGCGCTTCTCTCAAGAGGTGTTGCAGCAATGTTTGTCCGATTTTGAACTCACCGATGATTTGCGCCTCGACCAGCTCTCCATGGGGCAGCGCAAAAAAGCCTTTATGAGTTTTGCGCTCGCCACGCAAGCGCGTCTCATTTTGATGGATGAGCCCACTAACGGCTTAGATATTCCTTCGAAAAGCAGTTTTCGCAAGGTGGTTTCCTCCAACATGAGTGAGGAGCAAACGATTGTGATTTCCACTCACCAAGTGCGCGACATCGATTCGCTACTCGACCATATCATCATCATGGACAATTCGCAAGTTTTCCTCAATGCTTCCGTAGCTGAGATTACGCAACAGTTGGCTTTCGAATTCCGCCCGATGGGTGCCTCCGTAGATGATGCTCTCTATGCTCAGCCCTCGTTGCAAGGCGTGGCTGTGGTAGTTCCGAACGATGGAACAAAGGATACGCCCATCAATCTGGAACTACTCTTCAATGCCTTCATGCTTAAAAAAGACTTGTTGAAGCATTTGCGCGCCTGAAAGAATCGGCAGCAGCTCCTAATATAGTCAAAAACAATCTTTTCAACTTAAACAATACGAATATGCAATCATTCAGTTTTCAGCGCCTCGTCCTGCTTATCAAGCGCGATCTTGGTCAGAACAAAAAAGGATATATGATCACCCTTGGTGTGCTCTTCTCTATATATATGTTTGTAGTGTGGTTTGGTCGTGGTGTAGTATCCTCATCTGATAATCCTGCGGCACTGGCAGCCTCCTTGAATATCTTTATTTATTATATCACACTTTTCGGTCTCTCCTATGTGTGTGCTGGACTATGTGCCGACCAGACAACACGGGGTGGGCGTATCGCCGCAGGTATGCTGCCAGCCACCAATGCCGAGCGTTTTGTCTCTCGCTTTATTATCCTGACGTTTGGGTATATCTTTTTGCTATTATTCTGTATCTTATCACCGACGGTCTGTGGCTACTCTTGGGTTGGATGTTAGGAAAAGATTATCCCAGTTTGCTCTTGAACTGGACCTCTTTGACACTGACATTTATTCAAATGAATTTCGATGAAGGAGGCTATACTTTTCCGAGCATAGTTCCAACGTTGTGTATTTTTCTCTCTATTCTCAACGGGATAGCCTTAAATATGTTTGCCAGTGCGCTCTTCAATAAGCATCCCTTTATGAAGATTATTTTGTTGGGCTTCATCATTCAATTTATTGTAGGAGTAGTGGTTGTAGCTTTCTCTTTGGTGAGTCCTTATTTTTGGCTATATATACCGAGACACATCTCGTATCAATATGTAGCTCTTGTTGTTCTGGGTTTGCAATCCCTCAGTGCAGCGGTGTTCTTCTCCCTTAGCTACTGGCTTTTCTGCCGCAAGCAGGTCATTCAGTATCGCTACTTCTAAATTTTTGCCAGTAGTGCTGCTCCTTGAGAGCCACGCCCTGAGCTAAAAATGTAGGAAAAAATGATTGTTTTATGAATTTCAAAGACGCAAATCCTATATATTTGCAAATAGCTGAGCGAATATCCGAAGAGATCCTTGCTGGAAAGTTTTCTTCCAACGAGCGTATTCCCAGCGTTCGCGAATATAGCGCGCTCTTGGAGGTGAATATCAACACCGCCGTTAAGGCTTACGATTATTTGTCTAACCAAGGCGTAATCTATAATAAGCGCGGTATGGGTTATTTCGTGTCGCCCGACGCGATAGAGCATGTCCGCGAATCCAACCGCAAGCAATTCATGGAGGAAACCTTACCCGAAGTGTTCCGACAAATGAAGTTGCTCGGAATTGACTTTAACCAAATCCAAACAGAATGGAACAAACTACGATGATACACCTTGACGGAATCCATAAGACCTATCAAGGCGCACAGCCCCTTCACGTGTTGAAAGGTATCTCTCTTGACATAAAGAAAGGAGAGTTCGTGTCCATCATGGGAGCCAGTGGTAGCGGCAAATCTACCTTGCTCAATATCTTGGGAATCCTCGACAACTACGACGAAGGAGAATACCTGCTCAACGGCGTGTTGATGAAACCTCAGCGAGACGAAGGCTGCCGATTATCGCAACCGCATGATTGGTTTTATCTTCCAATCGTTTAATCTCATTCCCTTTAAGAATGCTATGGAGAATGTGGCTCTTCCGCTCTACTATCAAGGTGTGAGTCGTCGCAAACGCAATGCGTTGGCGCTGGAATATCTCGAGCGTTTGGGCTTGAAGGAGTGGGCGCACCATTTGCCCAGCGAACTCTCCGGCGGTCAGAAGCAGCGTGTGGCCATTGCCCGCGCCATCATCACTCATCCCCAGATAATTTTGGCCGATGAGCCTACCGGCGCGCTCGACTCAAAGACGAGTGAGGAAGTGATGCAGCTGCTGCGCGACCTCAATGAGAAAGAGGGCATGACCATCGTGGTGGTGACTCACGAAAGCGGTGTAGCCTATCGCACGCATAAAGTGATTCATATCAAGGACGGCATCATCGGAAAGATTGAAGAGAACAAGACGATGGAAGGTCAGCCCTATCTGAAATAAGGAAGTATTCATCCAAAAACAAAACGATTGTGTTTGACGATTTAGGAGAAATATGGACGCATCTGAAGCTTAATAAGCTGCGTACAGCCCTGACGGGACTCTCCGTCAGTGTAGGAATCTTCCTGCTCATCACGCTGCTTGGTTCGGGCAACGGACTTATCAATGCTTTCAAAGCCAATCAAGGCGGAATGGCTATGGATGTTGTGAAGGTGTATCCTGGAATAACAGACGAAGCGTATGGTGGTTGGGAAAAGGGTAGAGAAATTCAACTCGATAACCGCGACATCCGTATGGCCAGCGGACAATTCAGCGACCGTGTGAGGGAAGCCGCTGGACAGATTTCGCTCAGCGGTGGAACGATGAGTTATGGCGACCGCTCTTTCTCAGCTTCGCTCGGAGGCTATTATCCTGCCAATGAGCATATCAATAAACTCAAAATGATTTATGGGCGTTATATCAATAACAAAGATATGGAAGAGCGCCGCAAGGTTATTGTGCTGAGCGAGAAAACGGCAAAGCAGTTTTTCCCGATTGTTTCCGACGCCATCGGAAAGTCGTTGCGCGTGGACGGTAACGTATATGCTGTAGTAGGCATCTTTAGCGATGAAGGCCGCTTCGGAGGAATGGAAGGACACATTCCTTTCACAACGTTGCAACTCATCTATAAGACTGGGCAAAAGGTGGATCAGTTGACGCTTCAAACGCGCAATATCTCCGATGCAGCCAGCGACAGTATTTTCCAACGTGATTTCAAAAAGGCAGAAGCAGGGATTCACTCATTTTCTCCTACAGACGAAGGAGCTATATGGATGTTTAATACGGCTGTTGGAGCAGAAGAAACCGACAAAGCTATGGGGTATCTCAACACCGCCCTTTGGGTCATCGGTCTCTTGACCTTGCTCAGCGGAGTAGTGGGCATTTCTAATATTATGCTTATCACAGTGAAAGAGCGCACCCATGAGTTCGGCATTCGCAAAGCGCTGGGGGCACGTTCGTGGAGCATTCTGCGCAGCGTCTTGCTCGAAAGTGTTATCATCACAGCTATCTCGGGCTATATAGGCCTTGTGTGCGGAATTCTGATGACGGAATATCTCAACGCTACGGCCGGACAGGAAACGATGACTGTTGCCGACCAAACTATGTACACTTTTCTCAATCCAACGGTCAATATGACTGTGGCAATAGAGGCTTTGTTCGTGTTGATTATTGCTGGATTGGTGGCAGGTTTCTTTCCTGCGTGGAAAGCTGTGAGAGTGAAACCGATTGAAGCACTTAATGCACATTAAAATTATGAGAATATTCGATTTAGACAAATGGTCGGAGACGTTCGAAACGTTGATGCGCAATAAGTCGCGAAGTTTCCTGACGGCTTTTGGTATATTCTGGGGACTGTTTATGTTTTCGCTGCTGATGGGTGGAGGCCAGGGACTGGAAAGTTTGATGGCGAAAAACTTTGAAGGAATTGCACAAAATTCTTGCTTTCTCATTCCTAGGCAGACAACGAAGACTTATAAAGGTTTGCAGAGCGGACGTCAGTGGAATTTGCGTGCTGCTGATGCTCAATTGCTCAAACATAGAGTGAAGGGCATAGACCTTTGCGAACCAGTGATATTGGGAGAGAATCCAACACCTCGTTACAAGGATAAAACTACATATGGAACAGTGAAGGGCGTGAACCCCGAATATGCTGCTATGGAGAATCCTCATATAATATATGGGCGCTTTATCAATCAGACGGATTGTGATCAGGGGCGAAAGGTTTGTGTTATTGGTATGCGCGTACGCGAGGAACTGTTCCCCGATACGCCCAATCCCTGCGGGAAGTTTATTGAGATGGATTCTATCTATTATGAAGTGGTGGGCGTGAGTAATATGAAGTCGAACGTCGGTACGGGCGGTGGTAATTCGCAGCAAACCATAATGCTTCCCTTTACTACGGCTCAGAAAATCTACCAGAAAGGCGATCGCGCCGATATGTTAGTCTACACCGCAGCTCCTGGACACACCGTTACAGAGATTGAAGAAGCGGTGAATACAGTGATAAAAGAAGAACACCTTATTGCACCCGACGACGATCAAGCGCTTTCTCCATCAACTTAGAGAAGTTGTTCCAAGTCATTGACAATCTCTTCGCTGGCATTCGTTTCCTCGTTTGGCTCATTGGTATCGGTACGCTTATCTCAGGTACAATTGGAGTTTCCAATATCATGATGGTCACTGTGAAGGAGCGCACCACAGAAATAGGTATTCGCCGCGCCATTGGTGCCCGCCCCTCCAATATTCTCTGGCAGATAATGGCCGAGAGCATGGTGCTCACCCTGCTGGCAGGCCTTTCGGGAATCGTTATCTCCGTTCTGATTTTGCAAGGAGTGGAGATGGGCATTGCTGCCAGTACGGGAGTTGAAGCTAAGTTTCAGTTGTCGTTTGGTATGGCCTTGTCTGCCTTTGGTGTCTTAATGTTGCTCGGCACTCTGGCCGGTGTAGCTCCCAGTTTGCGTGCTTTAGCCATCAAGCCCATTGAGGCTTTGACGGACGAATGATACAAATCCATCATTTTAATACAGTAAATAACAAACAAAAGATATTATGAAGAAGTTCTTTAAAATCCTGCTCTTGGTTGTAGCAGTGGTATTGTTCATCGGAACGTTCGTATTCCTCTATCAGAAGTCGAAGCCTGAAGTCATAGAGTATGAAACTTACGATGTGCAGGAGCGGACACTCGAGAAAACCAGTGTGCTCACCGGTGATATAGAGCCGCGCGACGAAGTCCTTGTTAAACCGCAGATTTCGGGCGTTATCTATGAGCTTTGCAAGCAGGCAGGCGAAGAAGTGAAAGCAGGCGAAATTATCGCTAAAGTAAAGGTAATTCCCGATATGCAGTCGCTCGCTTCTGCCGAAAGCCGAGTGCGTTTAGCTACAGTTAATCTGGAACAAGCAAAGGTGGACTATCAGCGTGAAAAGAAACTTTATGATGAGCAGTTGGTATCGGCCGATGAATACGACAAAGTACGCCAGACCTACCGACAAGCCAAGGAGGAATTGTTAGCAGCCAACGACAACTACGAGATAGCAAAGAACGGCGTGTCCCGCTCTCAAGCACAGATGAGCACCACGCTCATCCGCTCCACTGTGAACGGCCTGATTCTCGACATCCCTGTGAAAGTCGGAACCAGCGTAATTATGTCGAACTCCTTCAATGATGGTACGACGATTGCCACTGTTGCCAATATGGGCGACCTTATTTTCAAAGGTCAGATAGACGAGACCGAGGTGGGGCGCGTTCACACGGGAATGCCTATGAAGATTACGGTGGGCGCTCTGCAAGACCAATCATTTACGGCCACTTTGGAATACATCTCTCCGAAGGTGGAAGCAGCCACTACATCCAGCGCCAACAAGTTTGAAATCAAGGCAGCGGTGAAGATGCCCCACGGAGTCAACATTCGTTCAGGCTACAGCGCTAATGCCGAGATTGTGCTGGATCGTCTGACCAATGTGCTCTCTGTTCCTGAAGGTGCAGTGACTTATGAGAACGGACGCGCCTATGTGCAGGTGCTTACGGCAGCCACACCGCAAACGTTTGCTAAACGAGAGGTAAAGACTGGTGTGAGTGATGGTATGTATATCCAGATTCTTTCCGGTTTGAAGAAAGGAGAGAAAGTGCGTGGCAATCAGAAAGCGCAAGAATCCATCCAAGCCAGTAAAGGAACTGACGAAATAAAGTATAGTTCATAAGTTGAAGCTCATGCTTAAAATCCAAGACTAATGAAACGAATCATCCTATCCATACTGAGTTTGCTGTCCCTAACGGCAGTGGCTCAGAAACCTATGACGCTGCGTGAGTGCATAGATTATGCGCTCAATCGCAACGTGCAGGTGAAACAGAGTGCGCTACAACGTCAGCAGGAAGAAGTGAACCTCTCAACGGCCAAGAATGCTCGATTGCCCGAAGTGAGCGGCGGCGCAAATCAGAGCTTTAGTTTCGGGCGCGGTCTGACGGCACAAAACACCTATGTGAGCCGCAACACGGCCAGCACAGGCGTAAGCGTCAGTGCCTCTCTGCCACTCTTTACAGGTTTTCGTCTTCCCAACCAGAAGAAGCAGGCAGAACTCAATCTCCAAGCTGCTACGGCCGACTTGGAGAAAGTGCGTGAGGATTTGAGTGTGCAGATTGCTCAAGCCTATCTGCAAGCGCTTTATCAGAAAGAAATGATCAATGTGGCTAAAGAACAACTTTCGCTCAGTCGCATTCAGTATGAACGCATTCAGAGAGTGTATGAAGCGCAGAAAGCAAGCGGACTGGCGGTGAACGAAGCCAAGAACACTGTGGCGCAGGACGAACTTGCTCTGGTGCAGAATGAGAATAACTACAAACTGGCACTGCTCGATTTGAGCCAACTCATAGAGATGAGCACGCCCGACTCCCTCGACGTCATCGCGCCCGCAATGATGCAACCACAGCCCGTAGGTGGGAATCCGGAGGCGATATTTGAAGAAGCCGTCATGAGTAAACCCGCTATCCGTGCACAGAAGTTGCGTATCGAAAGCGCGCAGAAAAGCATCGATATAGCCCGTGCAGGCTATTGGCCAACTCTTTCTCTCAACGGCGGTATAGGTACTTCTTATTACCATGTTAATGGAGGCACAAATCCCGCTTTTGGGCGTCAGTTTAAGGATAACTTCAACAAGAGTATAGGTATATCTTTAAGTATTCCTATCTTCGACCATTTCCAAACTCGCAATAGCATCCGTTTGGCTAAATCAACTACGAGGGACAGCGTGTGCAGCTCGATCTGGCGCAGAAGGATTTGTACAAAGAGATACAAACAGCTTGGTATAACGCCGTTGCAGCACAGAAGAAATACGAAGCTTCGCGCAGCGCAGAAGAAGTGGCTCACGAGAGTTTCGTGATGATGACAAAAAAGTTTGAATACGGGAAGGCCAATGCCACTGAGTATAACGAACAAAAGACGAAGTATGCCACCGCTCAGACCAACCGCATCAATGCTCAGTACGAATACGTGTTTCGCAACATCATCCTTGATTTCTACAAGGGTACGCCTATACAATAACAATATATAAGCATTCATTTATTTATGGAAAACTTTTTGGAAGCCCGTCACATCGTGAAGCGTTTTGCCAAACATACGGCACTCAACGATGTGAGTGTGGAAGTACCTCGCGGTCAAATCTTCGGACTCTTGGGCCCGAATGGTGCGGGAAAGACCACCCTTATCCGCATCCTCAACCGCATAACAGCTCCCGATCAGGGAGAAGTCTTTTTTGATGGCCGACTGCAAGAACCCACCGACGTGCAGCGCATAGGTTATCTGCCAGAGGAGCGCGGACTCTACAAGAAAATGAAAGTGGGCGAACAAGCTATTTATTTGGCACAGCTCAAAGGCCTCTCGCGCAGCGAGCCGAGATGCGTCTCCGCACCTGGTTTGAGAAGTTCGACATCATGCCTTGGTGGGGGAAGAAGTTAGAGGAACTCTCCAAGGGTATGGCTCAGAAAGTGCAGTTCATTATCACGGTGCTCCACGAACCCGATTTGCTCATTTTCGATGAACCTTTTTCTGGTTTCGACCCTGTCAATGCCGAGCAGCTTAAGCAGGAAATCCTCGAACTCAAGGAGAAGGGCCACACCATCATCTTCTCCACTCACAATATGAGTAGTGTGGAAGAAATCTGCGACACCATCGCGCTCATCAACCACTCCCAGGTGGTGCTCAAAGGCAATGTGCAAGAAGTGAAGAGCCAGTTCCGCACTGGGCTTTACGACCTCGTGACCACCAGCGCATCTCTCCAACCTGTCGACGGCGTGTTTAGCATCATCGGCAACAGAAGCATTTCCGGCGTTCATCGCTATTCGCTGCGCAAAGTAGAAGCTGTGGACAACAACCAACTGGTGGAAGCTTTGGCGCGCCAAGTTGAAATCCGCAGTTTTGCCGAGCAAATGCCCACGATGAACGATGTGTTCCTCAACGTAGTAGGCCAAGATGCCACTTGGGCTGATCAACAAATTGAAAACAAATAAGCAAGCATCATCATGAATAAAATTCTGATTATCATCCAGCGCGAATTTCTGAAGCGCGTAAAGAAGAAGAGTTTCATCGTACTCACGATTTTGATGCCGTTTATTCTTGCCGCACTCGTTATGGTGCCGCTGTGGCTTTCCACTATCGAGAACGATGAGCAGTCCAACATTGCCGTTGTCGACAATACGGGCCACTATTTCCCCGTGCTGAAGGACACGCAAACGTTCCATTTTGTGCTGATGCCCAAAGTCCTTCCCGATATGAAGTCCGACAGCTCTTCTTTGAAGCCGTTGTGAACATAACGGCTGATTTGAGTAAGAACCCGAATGCTATCACCATTTTCAGTCGGAAAGAAGTTTCGGGAGGTCTGCTCTCCTATGTAGAGTCGCAAATCAATGAGCAAGTGCGCAAGGACAAACTTGCCGCCTCTGGTGTGCCAGAATTGGACAAAATCATCGACGACATAGATCGAGATATTAATATTTCTACAGTGAAGTGGGACAAAGAGGGACAAGCGACTTCCTCCAATACTGAAATAGCTATCGGAGCAGGTTTCATCTTCACTTTCCTCATCTATATGTTTGTCATGGCTTATGGCGGTATGGTGATGCAAAGCGTGATAGAAGAAAAAACCAATCGCATTGTCGAGCTCATGGTGAGCAGCGTCAAACCATTCCAGCTCATGATGGGAAAAATCATAGGTATAGCCCTTGTTGGCTTTGTTCAACTCATCATTTGGGGAATCTTGTTCACGATTATCCTCACTGTAGCCACAGCCATCTTTGGTCCTGAAGTCACGCAGTCGGCAGCTGCGAGTCAGCCGATGATGGGAGCAGCATCGCAGATGCCTATGAGCGAAGTGTCGGGCGATACTGTTGAGATTCTCTCCGCCTTGAAGAATCTGCCTTATCTGGAACTGATGTTGATGTTCGTGCTCTACTTCATCGGAGGTTACCTGCTCTATGCAAGTTTCTTTGCTGCTGTAGGTGCTAGCGTTAATGAGCAAGAAGATAGTAGCCAGTTCGTGCTGCCCGTCACGCTTATCATGGTTTTCGGACTTTATGCCGCCATGTATAGCGTTAACAACACGGACGGTCCCTTAGCTTTCTGGGCAAGTATCTTTCCGCTGACATCTCCCATCGTTATGATGGTGCGCATCCCCTTCGGTGTTCCTCTTTGGCAGGAAGCTCTCAGCATCGTGCTCCTCTATGCTTCTGCCATCGGCATGGTATGGTTGGGCGCCAAGATTTATCGTGTTGGCATCTTGATGTATGGTAAGAAGCCCTCTCTTAAAGAGATGATAAAATGGTTGAGATACAAATAAGTAAGAAGTATTCACACTTCTAAAAACATTTCTCTACTCCTTTGTCCGCAGCGCATAAGAAAATGTGTTGCGGACTATTTTTCTGCCCCAAAGGAGTGTTCCCCACTAATAGCTTTTTTTATCTGTTCCGAGAGTCGTGATAATATATTCGTTTTTTTTGAAAGTTTTCGTCAAGAATCTTCGTGTTTTATGATTCCGAGAATCGCTCGAAATGCAACTTGAAGTAAGGGAATCGTTTGGAGTGTCCGATAGATCTGACCTGTCCGATAAGGCTTTCAATAGATACAATAAGGGAATTTGGAAACGCAATAAGGCTATCAGCTGACACCCTTATTGTGCCGGCTGACAGAATAAGGAAAAAAGAGACCTTTGGGCACGTGTTGAGCACTAAATTTGTAGGTAATAGGTGCATTTCCCGCTTTTCCCTCTGAAAATTTGAGGTAAAGTTTTCGACAAATACTCTTTTTTGTGGCTACCCAGCTGTTTTTGAAAGATTCTTTAATTTTTTCGATTCTATTTGAGAAATGTAGATTGTAAAGATAAAGGGTGGTAAGTGGAGATAAAAGAAAAGTTGATGCAGCTCAGAGAAATAGCGGTTTTCCAGCCTTTCGTTTGCTATTTCAAACCGTAAGTGTTACTTTTGTGGCACTAAAATCAAATTATAGACGAAGTCAATGCTCTGCGGCACTTGTGTCCCGCTCCGATATTTCTCCACCAGCTTCTGGAAAGCTCAAAGAAATATCAATTTTGGGAGCTTGCATCGCTTCTCTACCGACCACAAATGGACGATTATCACGCGGAAAATAACGATTGACAAGACAGGGATTCGCTCTAAGGTGTTTCCCCGTCGTAACAAACTTGGAGGAAAGCCTAATGCGAACATTCTGGAATATCAATCAAGGCCTGCGCACGATTGAGAAATGGGAACCTAACTGCTGGACACAAGTGACGTGTCCCTCTCCCGATGATGAAGATTTTCTCTTCAACGAACTTGAAATCCCTACTTACTTTCTTGACGACATCCGAGATAAGGATGAGCGCTCTCGCTACGAATATGACGAGGGCTGGACACTGATTATCCTTCGTATTCCTTATGTGAAGGAAGTGCGAAGCCGTACGCCGCACACCACAATCCCACTTGGTATCATTATCAACAAAGGTATTTGCGTGACGGTGTGCAACTACGAAACCAATATGATGATTGATTTCGTCAGCTATCAGCAGAAACGCAATAGTGGCTTTACCGACTCCGTCGATCTCGTATTCCGACTGTTCCTTTCCAGTGCGGTGTGGTATCTGAAACGCTTGAAACAAATCAACGTGCTGATTGAAGACGCCAAGCGCAACCTTGATCATAGCATCGACAATGAGGACCTCATTGGTTTGAGCCGTCTACAAGATAGTTTGACCTACTTCATCACCTCCATTCGTGGTAACGAAACACTGCTGAGTAAACTGAAGTTCAAGCTCCCTGTGGATGAGTTGGACGCCGACCTCATCGAGGATGTCAACATTGAGATGAATCAGGCACGGGAAACCACCAATATCTACTCAAACATTCTTGATTCGACAATGGATACCTACGCCAACATTATTAACAATAATATGTCGGGCGTGATGAAGCAGATGACCAGCGTCAGCATTATCTTGATGTTTCCCACGCTTATCGCCAGTTTGTTTGGTATGAACCTCATCAACGGCATGGAGCTTTGGGCATGGGGCTTCCCCATAGTGGTGTTGGCTTCGCTCGTTATCACTGGAATTTTCTACTGGTTGTTCCGCAAGCGCACATGGATTTGATGCCATAAGGTGGGGCCAACTCCACACCTATATTATATATAAAAGCAAGGTGCAAAGACAGTTTCTACTCTTGTTGAGAAAACAAGCAGGAAGTGTAACTGTCTCTGCACCTTTTCCTATGAAAAGTATCCGTTTTTTCCTCGTATCGGCTCGTAAAAGGCAAAAAGATTTGAAAAAACTTTGCCAATACATAAAAAATAACTTTTTTTGCAATGATAAAAAAGAAGTGTCCGATGCTATGTCCCCTTGTTAAAGTATATACATCGGAAGAAAATTTACATCTCTCTCTCACATTAAATTGTTTATACGTTGTTACAATGGACGAAAACAAGACTACTGAAGAAGTAAAGAACGAGTCAGTAGAGGCTCAATCTAAGGAAACTGCCCCCGTAGCGGCAGAAGCTGTTGAGGCGCAAGCCCAAGTTGCTGAATCCGAACGCCCCGCCCCCGCCACTAAGGCAGAAGTCTTGGAGCGTCTGAAAGAAATAGCCCGAGAAGGTGGTAACATCCGTCGCCCCGACCTCGAAGCCCTCAAGCAGGCTTACTATCGCTATCACAGCGCAGAAGTTGTGGCTGCTCGCGAGGAGTTTGTTAAACGGCGGTGCTGCTGAAGATTTCAAGCCGGCTCCCGATGCCGATGAAGAAACCTTTAAGGCAGAATACAATCTGATTCGCGAACTTCGCGCCAAATCGGCTGCTGAAGAGGAGGCTGAAAAACAGGAAAACCTCAAGCGCAAACAAGCCATCATTGAGGAAATCAAAACGGCTGCCGCTTCTCCTGAAGAGGCCGACAAAAACTATGAAAAAGTAAAACAGCTTCAAGCTGAATGGAAAGAGATTAAGCAGGTTCCGGCTGAGAATGCTACTGAGCTGTGGAAGACTTATCAGCTCTACTGTGAGCAGTTCTATGATCAGCTCCATCTCAACTATGAAGCACGCCAATACGACTTTAAAAAGAATCTCGAAGCAAAATTGCGCCTCTGTGAGGCTGCGGAAATTAGCAGAAGAATCTGATGTGATTTCTGCCTTCCATCAGCTCCAGCAATACCACCAAGAGTTTCGCGAGATAGGTCCTGTTGATAAAGAGCACCGCGAGGAAGTTTGGAATAGATTCAAGGAGGCTTCAACAGTGGTGAACAAGCGTCATCAAGACCATTTCACAGCACTCAAAGAAAAGGAAGAAGAAAACCTTAAACTCAAGACCGCGCTCTGCGAAAAAGTGGAAGCTATCGACGTTGATAATGTGAAGGGTAACACCGACTGGGACAAACTCACCAAGAGCGTACTGGAGGTGCAAGCTGAATGGCGCACTATTGGTTTTACTCCGAAAAAAGACAATACGCAAATCTTCGAACGTTTCCGCGCCGCCTGCGATCGTTTCTTCCAGCGTAAGGCCGAACACTTCAAAACACAGCGCGAGAAGTTTAGTGCCAACATCGAAGTGAAAAACAAATTGGCAGAGGCTGCTGAAGCCCTCAAAGAGAGTACAGATTGGGCTGCTACGACCAACAAACTCATTGCACTGCAAAAGCAATGGAAGGAATCTGGTCCTGTGCCCCACAAGGTGAGCGAGGCCATTTGGAAACGCTTCAACGAAGCTTGCAATTATTTCTTCGACAAAAAGAACGAAGCCACTGGCGACCAGCGCCGCGAAGAGGAAGCTAATCTCGAGACGAAGAACTCTATCATAGCTGAACTTACCAACTTGCTCACTGAAACTGGCGATGATCTGTTGCAAAAAGTGCGCGACTTGCAAGCACGTTGGAATGAGGTAGGCCATGTTCCTTTCCGCAAGAAAGAGGAAATCTACCAGCAGTACCGTGCTATCTGCGACAAGCTCTATGATCAGCTTCATGTCTCAGCACGTCGCCGCCATGTAGACAATTTCCGTCGTAAGGTAAGCGAGAAGGTTGGTAACGAACTTGATCGTGAGCGCGCACGTCTCCAAGCAGCTTTCGAAGCTAAGAAGGCTGAGATTCAGAACTATGAAACGAACCTTTCGTTCTTCAGTGCAAAATCTTCCTCTGGCAATTCGCTTGTTGCTGACATCGAGAAGAAAGTGGCTCGCCTAAAAGAAGACTTGACCGAGATTACCGAAAAAATTAAGGCAATCCGTCAACAAGCTAAGGCAGAAACAAAAAAGGACGAAGAAGCTAAAGAAGACTAAACCATTCTGACGCTACAATATCATAAAAGGATACTCCCGTTTTGGAGTATCCTTTTTCTGTTAGAAGGAGAAGATGCAAATTTTGCTTGTTGTGCACTTACTCTTTCCTCTACCATTGGTTATCGTGGACGGTAATGTCTGAAAAGCATTGAAGCACGTGCGAGGGATGCTAAGTTGGAAACACCAATCATGGCTCATCAACGCCATAGTTCAGGGCGACATGGGACGATACAAAAGAAAAAGCCAGTGAGGACATTCCATACCGCGAAAAAAATACTGCGATATATAGAAAGGCAAAAAAGGGGACAGGACTGGAATAAGAGTTATTTATCCTTAATGACGGATGTACAGAACAAGAGTCCAGCAGCAATAACGACAAGACAGACTGCCACTGTGAATACTGAAGCAACGGGGTGTTGCACAATTAGATCGTGAATAGGTTGTAAGTTTACGCTTGCTGTCATAACTCTTCTTCTTAGAATATGTTGTGAATATAACAAACAAAAGCAAAATTATGTGGAAATAAATACGGTTTTTAATAAAAATCCACAATGACGGCGGTGCAAATGATGTTGATATTTCTTTGCCATTTTACCTAAATTTCCATTCCCCAAAATACGGTAGCCGTCTTGCATACGTTTCTTCTATTTTTTAGGACAGTATCATTCGTTTAAAATCTTATATGATTTGTGGTATTTCTTCAATCGCTCTATATCCTTTTCTGTTAATTCATTCAGCCTTGTTATATCCATATTGTCTCTTAAGTCGCAAATCTTCACTCTACACCCGATAGGATTAGTTTTGCATCGCTGAATGAAATCCAAATAATCCTCGCCTCTCTTTCTCGACACTGATAGGACTGCATCTACTACCTCTTGTGGAAACCAGCCATGAGTAAATATTCCGAAGTTATGCCGCCATCTTCTACTGTGTCGTGAAGTAATGCAACCAGTCTGTCTTCTTGTCTGGAGCACATTCGTTCAACTCTAATAGGGTGTCCGATGTACGGTTTTCCTGCTTTATCAACCTGATCTCTATGTACTTTTTCAGCAATCTGCATAGCTCTTTCTCGAAGTTTAGTGAAATTTTTCATATTCTTTTTTGCTTATTTCATTGCCATTCATCTTAGACTCAAAAAGATCTTTTTCTCTTGAATCTACCTCTGTTTCCTTACGCCCTCTACGCTTGATAAAACAATTTATGGAGTCATCAATAACTTCCATTCTTAACACTATATCCTCGTAGTCATCTTTGAGATAAACTGTTCCTTTTTTGAGCTTATCATATAAATTTACTAAATCCATTGTGATTTAATTTTATATTGTAAATATAGTTATCTATTACGAGAAAACTAAAAGTTTTATCTACTGTGTGCATAGTATGATTTGGAAAGTTTTGTTAGCTCTGCTATCTTTGCTCTGTCTTTTACTCATCCCCTTATCTCTTCGTAAGATTAATGATTCATCCTCGAATTGTGTTGGCACTTTTCTTTACTTATAAATACCTGTACAATTCGGGGATGAACCTTTATGTCTTGTGCTATTAACTCTCCTCCTTAAGAGAAGAGAGAGAGTATGGGGTATCCGCTTAAAACCAGAAACCAGCATCGCTGTGCTTACTGTCACCGTGGAAATTCCACCAGAAATCGAGGACAGCAGTCTTGATTTCAGTCACTCTGAAAGCTTCCATGAGCGAGCGAATTGATGTCAGATCTTTCTGTGTATAGTCCTTTGCATCGTTGCTCAACTTGTCAAAGTCCTTATCAAAAACGCTGCTATCGAGTTCTCGTTCATCGCTGTCCATATAGATATTCATCGGAATAGAGAGGGTCGGCATCCATGCTTCATCCTGCAACTGGCTGGCAGAAGGTGCGCAGAATTCACTTGCCTTACCAGCATTAAATTTGGAATTGCGGGCACGCATCAAGCGTATTTCGAGATTGAACTGCTTGTGGGTATGCAGAAAGCAGAAGTAACCTTTTTGGCCGATAGGATTTCCTCACCGGTGAATTTGGCCTCGTCGTGCTTGTTGGTCTTGTCCCATGGTGTTGTATCGCAATAGATATACTTGAAAAACTTGCTGGAGTTTTCATCGTCTGCCTCTTTTTCTCCACCGTAAGAAGGACGGATGTTCTTGGCTAAGAAAAAGTGTTGATAGTGTTTGTTCTCATCGTTTTCTTCGATTTGCGAAGTGATGTCCTTTCCTGATTTGTCATAATAATGAATGACAAAAGCCGACACATAATAGCCTTGGCTGCTTCCCATGAGGTTCACACTTGAGGGATTTTCGGTATCAGCTATCCACTTTCCATCATTTAAGGTATAGGTGAGTTTGTAATTCTTCCCGATATATTTGAGTTCTTTCGGTGTAGGGTTCTGATGGAAGGCGTGCGGTCCGTGCAGGTGTCCGTTGTAGATTTCAATCACAGCTTTAGCTGGCTTAAAGAGCGAAGGATCGAGTTCCGTATTTTCATCTGACTGCCCATCAATCACGATAGGCAGTTTTACGTTGATGTCCCACAGTCCTGTGCTGAGCAGTTTTCTGGAAGGATTATAGAAAGGAGAAGGCTTTCCATCATCTCCGAATTTGCTTTCTGCAGCGTGAAGCAGGTCGACGGAGAGTTCAAAACGTTGCCCAGGTTTCACAAATTTAATGAGTCCCTGGAAGCCCATCGGGTTGGTATCACCGATGAAAGTGCCGTCCAGCTCATCAACATAACGGTAGTCGTAGGGCAATTCTGCCTTGTTCGTGACGCGGACAGAACTCAGTCCTCCGTTGTAATTCACTGATTTGAACATCGAGAAGAAGTGCTGATGTATCTTGTCCTGACCGAGAGTAAAGAACTGATTGTTCATCATTTCGCCCTTGTCGTTGTAGTATTCCATCTTTAGGAGATAGACAGCAGAAGGAGAGTCAATGCTGTTCTTCACTTGGAAGGCCTTGGTACTACTTGTTACGTGCCAGCCCTTACCCTTCGTTGTCTGCCATTCAATCACCTGTGGAGAAGTAGACGCGGGAATGAAATTAGCCATTTTGGGTGTTTTGTCGAAGGCTGCATTATCATTGAGCGTACCTTCTTGCAAGATGAATACTGCGCGGACGGGGTCTTCGTGCAGCTTGTTCTTTTTCTCATTTTCAGGATTTTCAGGGTTGCAGGCCATGAGGAAGCTAGTTGCAACAATGCTTATGAAAAGCACAAGAGCGTTTATAAATTTCTTTGTCTTCATTGTGTTATGTTTTTATTGTGTTATGTTTTTATTAGAAATTCCATGTAATCATGCAGCGCACATCACGCCCCATGTCATGGGCGTAATAGCGGCTGCGATTGGTGTACTCCTTATATTCACGATTAAGAATGTTGTCGCCCATCAGGCTTATTCGTAGTGACATTCCCTCTTTCATTGGCACGGAAAGCTTGCTTCAAAGCCTACGAGATGATAGGCATCGGGCGTGAAAGCAATGAGGTCGGTGGCGGGATTGAAGCGCGTTTGCTTGGCCACAAAGCGGTGGCTAATACCAATTTTGGGCGACCAAGCTTTATAGAAAGGTAACGCCCATGTCAGAGAATGCGTTAGTCGGAAACTCGGAATGTAGGGCAGAAAGGCATGAGAAGGCTTTTCGTATGCCCATATCATGGCCGAAACAAGGTGATAGTCGAGCGAACTGATGGGGCTGATGTGTGCATCTAAGTCGACACCTTTAAAGAAAGCACGTGTTTGTCTATACTGAAACACAGGATAAGCACCTGATACAACAGTGATGTTTCGGCCTGTCGGCTGGTCGTAGATGTAGTTGTTAATCCATTGAAGATAGCCGTCAAGCTGAATGTTGAAATACTTATTGGCATACTTCAGAGAAGTAATCCACTTGTAACTCTGTTCGGAACGAAGTGTAGAATCACCTTTGACAAAGATGCCAGAGCTTAGTTCATTACCGTTGCTATAAAGTTCATAGACGTGTGGTGCCCGCCAGGCTACACCGAAATGTGATGTCACTTTTAATTGCCTGTTGATGTGATAATGAGCGCCAAGGCTATAGATAAAGTTTGTAAAATTACGCTTTCCACCATATCGTTGACCTGTCCAGTCGTAGCCGTCTGCTTTAGTCTGTTGCCCGTCGAAACGTGCTCCAACCTCAAATCCCCAGCGATTGGTTGTGAGTTTCTGCAATGCATAGAGCCCGAAAGCCACCTCGGTATAATTGGGAATGATGGGAACGACGCCAGTCCCACGCTCATTATGGTTGTCCGTGACAAGCATTTGGGTTCCTGCTTCGCTCTGCCATCGTCCATAACTTTTGTTCCAGACAAGAGCATTCTGCAATGATTTTAGATGCAAGCTGACAGTAGGAATGTTGGAATGGTTCATACGTCGGATGCGATTCTCGCGTCGGTTATCTTGCTGAAAGGTAGACTGAAAGGAGAAATTGCCGAGAGCTTGATGATTGAAAAAGCCTTGAAAAAAGCCGTGTGATGGGTGATTTCCTGAAAGGGATAACCAATATGCCGACTGAAGGGAGTGAAATCAACTGGTCGTCCCAATCTTATTCGCTCCTGGAGCAACTGCTCATTGCCCATTTGTGCACTCTGCATAACGCCAAGTTTCTGTGCAAATAGACTGTAGCCTGCTTCTAATCGCCAAGGCTTGTGGCTGTAGCCAAGAGTCATTGAGAGGCTATTTTCACGCATTCCCGTGTTGTTCAATAGATAATGGGCTGTGCTTCTATCTCCACCATTCTCGCTGTGCAGATGTAGACGCCACGCCCAGTTTCCGCGCCATTTGAAACTGTTCTCTATATAACCAGACGCACCAAAACGCCTGCCATTTGTGCCGTAAAATGTTGAAACCATGCCACGAAAGCCACTATTTTCATAGGGTAGGGGCGCTGGTTGCAAGAGAATGATACCACCAAGTGCCTCGGAACCATATTTAACAGCATCTGCTCCTTTCACCACACCAATGTTACTGTAGTTGTTCTTATCTACTTCGGGCGCATGATCTGCGCCCCATTGTTGACCGGTTAGTCGGGCACCATTGCTCACCATGAGAATACGGTTGCCATACATTCCATGTATGACGGGTTTCGAAACGATTGTTCCAGTCTGGATAGAACTCATACCACTGACGCCTTCGAGCAATGCTCCCAAAGATCGTCCCATGGCTTCTGAGATTGTAATCTGGTTAATTTGACTGCCCACTTGGTTTGCTCCCGTCACTTGACGACGGCCTGAAACCACGGCTTCATGTAGGCTTATGGAGTCGTGAACAAGTTTATAGGAAGGCCTCTTCTGTGCTTCTGAGGATGTACACCAGCACAGACATACGCACAAAACGCCTGTCAACTGATGCCTACCTAATTTAAAATTGAGCATCATAATCTGAAAATAAATTCAATAGTTGGTTTTTTGTGATTCACTCGCACGAAAAAAACCAGTAAAAATCCTGAAAACGAGGTCTTGTGTGCACGGGTCAGTGCACAATTAAGACTTTCTGTTTTTTTATTGTTATGTCGGTTGGTATAAGGCTCTGTGTGTACGCGTAAATACACACTTCTCCCTATATGTGGTGAGGAGTTAATCAGCCAACTATTGGAGGAGAATGACTATTGATTGATGCTACAGTTCGATAAACTGTCTGTTCTGTGAAAACAATTTTTACGACCCAACTTACCGCTATAATGGCCATAAACACAGTTGGTTCGACAACTGTGGACACGTGCATAATGTAATCACACAGGTAGCAAATCGGCTTTACAGTGGCTTCATGATTAGTTGAAACCTTTGCCTTGACATTATAATAAGTTGTGTCGTGATAGTGGAAACTTTTAAGAACAACGGCAACCATGTACATTATAACTAATGTCCATGCATAAATGAGCTTTATGGTTGTTCTTGACTTCATTAGGGTAAAATGGAGGAATGACAGCTATAAAATGTTCATGCCTTGAATAATATTCGGTGTAAAAATACAAAAAAATGGCATGTTATACTCTTTCATTCGTTTATTTATATGATTTTGAAATGCATTAACACCTTTCTTCATAGTTTCTGACGAAGAAATAAGATGAATAGAGTTGTGCGCAGCGGTGAAATTACGAAGTTCTCTTATCTCTGTATTCTGTTTGTAGCTACCAAGATTGATGCTGTGTTTTTGTATAACCTATTTTAATTCTAAAAAAAACTTAAAAATAAATATTTCAAGTACTTTGTATTGCAAGGTATTTATAAAAGTCCATATCTTTGCAGTACAAACAAGTTGGTAATATAAACTTATGAGCTTATGAATACAGACAACGCGAAATCGCAGATGCGGAAAGGGATGCTGGAATACTGCGTTCTGTTGCTCTTGAGCCGACAAGCTTCTTACGCGACGGACATCATCGCGCAGCTGAAGGAGGCAGAGCTGATTGTTGTAGAGGGGAACGCTCTACCCATTGCTTTCTCGCTTGAAAAAGGACGGGCTTCTCTCTTATCAGTGGCAGGAGTCGACACAAGGGCCTCCCAGGAAGTACTATGAACTTACCGAGGACGGTCGCACAGCCTTGCAGGAACTCAATAGTGCGTGGGCGCAACTGACACGCACAGTAGACCTGCTCAAACAAAATCAAGTTTAACAATCAAACATCTTTACTTATGAAAAAGAATATAACGATCAATCTTTTCGGACAGCTCTACAATATTGATGAGGATGCTTACGAATTGTTGGAGAAGTATCAGAAATATCCGTAGCTACTTTTCTCGTCGTGAAGGAGGTGAGGAAGTGGCCGATGATGTAGAACACCGTGTGGCTGAGCTTTTTGCCGAACTCAAAGAACAAGGCGTGGAGGCCATCACGATAGAGCAGGTGGAGAGCATCATCAATCGCATTGGAGATCCGCAGGAGATGGAGGACGCAGAAGAAGGCGAAGAGACAGCTCCTGGCGCTATGCCGCCTCCCGTTTGTGGAGAAGGCACTACGCGTCGCTTCTTCCGCGACCCTGAAGACCGTATGCTTGGTGGTGTTATTTCAGGTGCTACAAAATATTTTGGAGGAACCGACCCGCTGCCTTGGCGTATTCTTTTTGTGCTGGCTGTTATTTTTACATGCTCCACACTTGGTTTCATCTATTTAGTGGTGTGGGCATTAGTTCCTGAGGCGCGCACAGCAGAGGAACGTTTGCAGATGCGCGGCGAACCCGTGAATCCCTCCACCATTCGGGACGAAGTGATGCGCGGCGTAAAGGCCACCCAAGATTTTGTAACGAATCCTAATGTGCAATCTCAAGCCACAGGTTGTCTGGGCATTATGGTGAAAATCGTCCTATTCCTGGTGATGGGATTCGCTATTCTGGTTCTTGGTAGCATACTTCTCACGATTCTTATCTCTATGATAGCCTTTGGTGCAGCCGCAATGGCTGGTGTAGGATCTGCCAGTTGGGGAGGACCATTTACAGAGTTGAGCGAATTTCAGAGCCAGATGCCCGATGTGAAGTGGTGGATATGGATTGGTCTCTTTTCAGGTTTGATACTCGTCGTTATTCCTCTCGTTACTCTCGTACGCACAATGTTTCGCAAGCCCGATAGCGCGCCAATGTCGATAGCTACAAAAGCCACTTTAACGATCATTTGGGTCATTGCCTTTGGTTTGGCTCTATTCTCAACCATTACAGGTGTGATGCGCACAAAAGAATTTGCCGACAAATACAATGAGAAGCAGCGCATCGTTTATCATCAGGAGAATACGCGCAATGGCGTTTTCCTCGATGATAGTAGCTGGCGCTATCTCGATAGTGAAGGATGGAAAGTAGTTAGATTGAGCGGTACGGATGAGGCTTCTGATTCTTTCGACGATCCACTTTACGATTCTGACAATGCCGAAGATTGTCCGGAGGTTGAAGGTCTTCATTTGGAAGCTGATGAAGGTAAAAGTTTAGACTTCGAGATTCAGAAATCGCTTACAGTTTCTCCAGGCGTTTACAAGATTCAAGGTATGCGTCAAGTGGACGGGCAAGGCATCACGCTTTATGCCGTCTTGGATAGCAGTTTAGTGAAGACACAGGAGTTTGAGCCAGGAGTTTTTATGAGTAGCAAAGAGAATAGTAGAATTCTCGAAGACTTAGTTCCGAACGCAAACATTAAAGGTATAGAGAGGAATCTGATGCAGACACAATGGGTGCCGTTCTCGATGATTGTTGAAGTGAAGAAAGGCGGCTTGCTCTCCTATGGTTTCTCCACCGCGTCCAGTTTCCGCCGCAATCCGCTGACGGCTCGAGAGTTCTCTGCGGCTCATATCACTATCACGCGCATTTCTGGGACGGATAGTTTGCCTGCTGCAGAGTAGGGCGTGAGGGCTGGAAAGTCCACACCGAAGAAAACCATTAGATTAAACAATAAACAAGTTAGAAGTCCGCTTCGCTCTCCCTTTTGAGAGCGTTGACGGACTTCTAACATTACCAACAATACTTAATACTATGAGGATTTTTCAGTGTAAATATCCCACTGAATTTATGCCCATTGTGCCTCTAACTCAGTAGCCTGTGGGAAAACGAAGTCGTTCTCCAAACGGATATGCTCTCGGAGAGCCGTTACAAAGGTTTTCAAATCAGCCAACAGGTTGCGATACTCCTCGGTAGCTTCCGCCGGTGCGGTGAAATTATCTGTCAGAGTCTCCAAATACCCATAACGATCCTGCTCCATAGCATGTTCGTTCATCATCACATGAATCGGGTTGAGAATCGTACCGCAGTGGAACGCCTCAATGCGCTGTTTGTTCTCTTCTGCCGTGCAGAGTTCGATCAGATAGGGAAAGAGAACAGCTTCTTCGCGGTCGAAATGGCTATCGAGGTCGGGAATAGAAATTTCCAATTGCTCTACGATTTTTTCCACAATGTGGCGTTGTGCGCCAGCAGTTTCGAGCGTTGTGCGCGCTTGATTGCGAAGAACATGACCGCGGCGGCGACCAATGGGGTGGTGGTATTCGAGCACGTAATTGATTAACTCACGTGTGGACCATGTCTCAAAATTTTTATTGTCTGGGAACATAATTTTTATTGTATAAATGATTTTGTGGCAAAGTTACAAGATGCTCACCAAGCCTTTGGCCACATTTGTTACTCTACCACTAAAATCATGCAAAATTATTTCCTCAGTGCATTATCCACAGTAGAAATATTGCTTCACCAAACTTTCCATCAACCCCTTATCGGCGTCTGCCTGCTCATGTAAGTGGGCATCGTTAAAGCTGCGGAGTTGTTGCAAGATACCATCAATCATGCGCGGACGGAAAACGTCAGCTTGTTCAAACACCTTACGTTGCTCTTCCAAGCAGTTGGCCGATTCGGAGCAGCAAGTGGGTAAGGCATCGAGAGCTGCCAAACGCTCTGTGTTTCACTCTTGTGGATGTCCATATCCACGTATTTCTCCGCCGTGATTTTGAGAGCCTCCTCTTCTGGCATTTCCAATCCGATGCGGCAAGCCACGCAGAGTCCAGCCATGAGCTGATAAATATCGGCCGAAGCATCGGGCGACCGCATTTCAAAGGTTTGTTTCAGTTCCGGATGGAAGTCCTTGCGAGGTGCTTCGTTGTTGAGAACGGCACACATATCCTTGCCGCTTGTCCAGCCCAGCGGAACGCGTACGAGTGCAGAGCGGTTGCAATCGCCCCAGCACACGTTGGTGGGAGCTTCCTGATGTGGCACAAGGCGGAAGTAGGACGTTGGATTTTTGTTGCCAAACGCCGTGATGGCTGGTGCCAATTTCATCAAGCCTGCCATAGCGCGGCGTGCTTCGCGGCTCAGTTGTCGGTCGGCACCAAGTGTTGCGTTGATACCATCCTTCATCAAGCGCATGTGGATGTGAAGTCCGCTACCCGCTTCGCCCACGATGATTTTGGGCGCGAAGGTAACATCGAGTTCGTAATCAAAGGCCAGTTTGCGGATGATCCACTTTGGCCAGTAGTAACTGGTCGGCAGCGGTGTCGACAGAGCAGGGCAGAAATTCCACCTCGTTTTGTTCGTACACCTTCCCATTGAGCGTGAAGTTCCCCACTTCGCTATGTCCATATTTGATTTGACCGCCAGTTTGCGCAATACCCATCATACACTCTTTCCTAAACTCGTTGAGCTTTGCAAAAGGTTCACTTTCGTGGTAGTTATGTTGATCCACTGCAGGGTAGAGGGGATTTTCTGGTGCCACAACGTAGTATTCCAATTCGCCCATGGCTTCAAAATCCAATCCTGTCGAAGCGTGGAGTGCGCGGTTGGCGCGCGCCAGCAACTGGCTTGGATCTGCATCGAAAGGTTCGCCGTCCTTGTCGAAGAAGGAGCAAAGGAGGCAGAGTGTAAGGATTTCGGAGAACGGATCAACGAAAGCTGTGCGGAAACGTGGCATCACATAAAGGTCGCTGCTGCCTGCTTCAACAAAGGCAGGGAAGAGGCTCGAACCATCAACGCGTTCGCCCTCCGTTAGGATTGTTTCGAGATATGCGCGCGAGTTGATAACGAAATTGAGAGTCTTCACACGCCCATCTTGAGCAGGATACATGAAGTTGATCATCTTTATTTCGTTTTCTTCTACAAAGGTGATCATGTCGTCGAGCGTAAACTCCTTTGGATCTTTGCCCAAGAAACTTACTACGCGATTCGGATTAAGCGCTAAATTCTTGTCCATAGCTTTATGATTTATTTGGGTCTGTTTTCGCAAAAGTATAGAAAAGTGTTCGGAGTTACAAAATAATTTGGGGTAAAAACTTACATAATGATAGCGGAAACTTGTTTTTCGGAGGAAAAGAAAGGAGCGTTAAAAAGTATGTTTGGGGTGTTTTTCGATCTGTATAACCTCAAAATATTTTCTCTTTAATGCGTAAATAGTTTACAATAGCAAGATAGAAAATAGGTGTTAAAGAAATAAAAATAGGATGATCTTAGCTCTATCTCCTAAATATTTGTGCGTTCACGCCTCTTTTGTGTGCCAAAATATAGAGAAAAAGCTCTGTTTTAGCTTTTTTGAAGGAGAAAATAGCTTATTTCTGATGGTGAATATCTTTATTCTGTCAGCCAACATCCTTATTGTGTCGGCCAACGCAATAAGGAAGTCAGCTGATAGCCTTATTGTATTTCCGAACAGTCCTATTCTGTCTCTTTTCCTATTGCCTTTCTTCGTATCCACAGTACTTGCCATACGCTTTTTGTGCGATTCTCGATGGCGAAAAGTAAGAATATGTTTTACAAAGTATATTTTCTCTGCTGCCCCCCCCCTTGATATGTTGTAAAACACACTCTTTATACCTGCAATTTTTTAGGAAAAACTTTGTGTTTAGACAAAAAAACTACCACCCACACAACGTGTGCAGGTGGCAGTGATGCAAGTATGAAATTTTTTATCGTCCCGACTTGGCGTTATACTTCTTGAGCCAGCAGAAGAACCATATTGTGGTGACAACTAGAACAAAGGCGCCAGCGCAGTAGGAAGCTGTCAGTCCGAGGTTGAGCATTGTGTTGGAATAGCAAGCAAAGGAAGTGCACACCACTGTCATGAAAAGTGCGGGGATAAGCGTTATGATGTAGGGTTTGTGCTCGCGTGCCAGATACACAGTAGCCGTCCAGAGTGTGAAGACCGCAAGTGTTTGGTTCGACCACCCGAAGTAGCGCCAGATGATATTGAAACCGTTTGCATCGGCTATATTGAACCAGAGCAAGAAGCCCGCAGCCACAAAGAGAGGAGCGGCCACAATGAGACGGTTGATAATGGAGCGTTGGCTAAACTTGAGGAAGTCGGCAATGATGAGGCGTGCGCTGCGGAATGCAGTATCGCCGCTCGTGATGGGAGCTGCAACAACGCCGAGGATCGCTAAGATGCCGCCGATGAGGCCCAACCAGCCTTTGCTCACAGCTGTTACCACCTCAGGGGCTTGTGCCTGCATTGTGCTACCCACTGCAGCTGCTCCGCCATCGTAGAAGAAATAGCTCGAAACAGATGCCCATACCAGAGCCACAATTCCTTCCGTTATCATGGCACCATAGAAAATGGCGCGACCGCTCTTTCTGATTTCAAGCAACGAGCCATGAGCGGACTTTGCGTAGCATGGAAGCCGCTGACTGCTCCGCAGGCTATCGTGATACAAAGGCAGGGGAAAAGGGCCTCACCGTCGAGATTGGGCGTTGAAGCCATGTCCCACACTTCAGGCAATGAGGGCCATTTCACAAGTAGGTAACCGCCTAAAGCCACAGCCATGAAGAGGAGCGAGAAAGCAAAGATGGGGTAAATCTTACCAATGATTTTGTCGATGGGGAGCATCGTGGCCAGTATGTAATAAATGAAAATAATACCCACCCATAGCATGATGTGAAAGGTCTTGGTATCAGCGGTTGGTGCAGTCATTCCGCCCAAGATGAGAGCTGGGGAATAGACAAAGACAGTACCCACCATCAGCAGCACGATGATGCTGAATACGAGCAGAATCTTTTTGGCGGGAATACCAAGGTAGATGCCGACGAGCTCGGGCAGTGATGACCCGCCATGGCGCATGGAAAGCATACCGCAAAAATAGTCGTGGACAGCACCTGCAAAGATGCAGCCGAAAACAATCCAGAGGTAGGCAGCGGGGCCAAACTTCGCGCCCATAATGGCACCAAAGATGGGACCCGTTCCGGCAATGTTGAGAAATTGAATCATAAAGACCTTCCACGAAGGCATTACGATGTAGTCCACTCCGTCGGCTTGAGCCACGGCGGGCGTTGGGCGGTTGTCGGGGGCAAAGATGCGTTCTACAACGCGTCCATAGAGCAGATATCCGAGGATAAGAGCTACCAAACTGATGACGAAACTTATCATATATTTTGTTTATTTGTTATCCATTCGCAAAAATACTAAAAGAATATATAAGTGTGTTGTGGCGAAAAGAAAATATATCTTAGTTTTGCAAACTAAAGTTTTGAAACAAGATGATACGGATTCGTAAAAGTTTGCCCGTTCTGCTGTGGCTGGGAGTCTGCGGAATGGTGTTCGGATGTACTCCGAAAGGTGAAAACAAAGTCAGTGCAGAACTTGCAGCGGCTGATACAACTGAAATGGTGGTTGATTCTGCTCGAATGGATTCAGGTATCTGTTGGACCTCCGTTCGTCTCAGCACGCCCAAAGGGGCTGGTGAGGCATTGACGAATAGTGTGCGTGAATGGATCAGTGAAGAGCTGGGTGGTTCTTATAGTGGCGACTATTCCGATGTGAAAGGAATGGCAACTTTCTATGTGAAAGAACAAATGAAGCCACTTGTGAAAGAGTCTGCCGAATGGAATCTCGATGGGATAAAACTCTATTCAGAAATTACTGTGGAAAAGTTGGCGGAAGGAAAGTCGTATTTGACTATGACTGATATGTCTGATGAGTTTGCTGGCGGACCTCACGGATTATCTGTACTGCGCGGCGCAACATTTCGTAAGTCGGACGGTCGTCGGATAGGGTGGGATGTTTTCAATACCAATTCTGATGAATTTCAGAAACTGATGAGCGACTCGCTGAAAGTTTACTTCAATGTGAAAACCGATAAGGAGCTTGCCGAATGTCTGGCGTTCTTAGACAATTCAGAAGGGCCTATTCCTCTGCCGCATTGTGGACCGCTTTTCACGAAAGAGGGCGTTCTGTTTCAGTATCAGTCCTACGAAATATGTAGTTATGCTGATGGAATGCCCAACTTTGTGGTTCCGTACAAGGCCCTCATGCCTTTCATGATGGAAACTGCAAAGCGACTCTTGAAATAGTTCAGCTCATCGTTTCGACTCATTTCTCAAATAATAACAACGCCACGCCTCTGATTCTTTGAATCGGAAGCGTGGCGTTGTTTATGGGATGAGCCAAGATCCTTTGCTTTCAATGAGCAAGAAAGCTCTGAATGATCAATAGCAGAAGGCTTCGAGCGAATAGAGATAGATGGTGGCGGCGGGGATGGCCAGTAGGGCACTGTCGAAGCGATCGAGCATACCGCCATGTCCTGGTAGAATATTGCCACTGTCCTTGATGCCGAGTTGTCGCTTAAAGAGGCTCTCCACGAGATCACCCCAAGTGCCGAACACGCATACAGTGAGTGCAAGTCCCATCCACTGGAGCACCGTCATGTTACCACCAAAGGCTGTTTTCAATAGTATGGCTGCAATGAGACAGAACACTCCGCCACCGATGCTTCCCACCCAACTCTTATTGGGAGAGACACGCTCGAAGAGTTTTGCAGGGAAACGCTTGTGGAGCAGGCTTCCGCAGCCGTATGCTCCAGTGTCGCTCGTCCAGATGAAGATGAAAACGCTCAGCGGGAGTACCCAATATTTCGTGCTATCCCCACTAAAAATGGCTTGGCTAAATTGAGACAAGACGATGAGCATAGAGAACGGCAGGGCAATATAGAGCTGAGAAGCAAAGGCATAAGCCCAATTTCGCAGCGGGTTCTCGTCTTTGAGATAAAGTTCGCTAATGGGGAGATAGAGGATAGTGAGCAGATAGGGGATAAAAGCTTTGATATCGACTATCCCCGACATGACGAAGGCGAAACTAAAGAAAAGATAAACGCCAGCCGTCGTGCTGATGAGGCGGTTTACGTTAGCTCCCGTATGGTTATTGACGTTGGTGCCGAACTCCCATACGGTGACTCCCGTGATAAGGGCGAAGAGCAGCGTGAAGGACAGAGCCGAGCCAATGATACACCCGATGACGATTAAAAGAAAGAGTGTGCCAGTGATGGCGCGAGTAACTAAATTGTTCATTATGGGCAGATGGGTATAAAATAGAGAAGTCCCGCAGAAGCACCTTACGGCGTTTCTGCGGAACTCTTTTGTTATTGTTTTTCTTCGTCCTGATGGTCAGTGGAAGGACTTTCTTCGGAGACAGGAGGCACTACTGGGATGGGCGGAAGCTCACTGTCAGTAGTGGTTGGAGGAGTGGGCGGTGTTTCCTGCAGTGGGGCGTTGGCCGCTTCAGTAGCTTTCTGTTTCTCCATGGCGTGTTGTTGAGCCATTTCTTCAGCCTTCTTGCGATTGGCTGCCTCTTGCTCTTCCAGCAACTGGTCGCCGCGGCTCTTCCATGGGCGCGGACCGAAGATTTCCTCTACGTCCTCGCGATAGATGACCTCACGCTCCACGAGCAACTGGGCCAGACGAGCGTGCTTCTCCTTGTTCTCGGTGAGCAACTGCTTGGCGCGCTCGTATTGCTCTTTGATGATGCGATGCACTTCAGCATCAATTCTCTCGGCCGTCTTTCTGAATACGGCTTGGAGAAATTGTATTCATCATTATTATAATAGCAGAGGTTGGAAAGTTCATCGCTCATACCGAGGTAAGCCACCATGCCGTAGCTACTCTTGGTGGCGCGCTCCAAATCGTTGAGTGCACCGCTCGAGATGTGGCCCGTGAAAAGTTCTTCAGCAGCACGTCCGCCCAACAAGGAGCATAGTTCGTCGAGCATTTGTTCCTTCGTTGTGATGGTACGTTCTTCGGGCAGATACCAAGCTGCCCCGAGTGCTTGACCGCGTGGGACAATGGTGACCTTTACGAGCGGGTTAGCGTATTGTAGTAGCCAGGAAACACTGGCGTGGCCAGCTTCGTGGAGCGCGATGACCTTCTTCTCGTCCTCCGTCATCACTTTTGTTTTTTTCTCGAGACCTCCGATGATGCGGTCGATGGCATCAAGGAAATCCTGCTTGCCCACCAACTCGTGCTTGTAGCGGGCAGCGATGAGTGCAGCTTCGTTGCAGACATTGGCAATATCGGCTCCAGAGAATCCAGGAGTTTGACGAGCTAAGAGTTCAATATCGAGAGAGGTGTCGTACTTCAGCGGACTGAGATGTACCTTAAAGATGGCCACGCGTTCGGGCAGGTCGGGGAGATCTACATGTATCTGGCGGTCGAAGCGGCCAGCGCGAAGCAAGGCTTGGTCAAGGATGTCAGCGCGGTTAGTAGCTGCCAAGATGATTACACCTGAGTTAGTGCCGAAGCCGTCCATCTCGGTGAGCAACTGGTTGAGCGTATTCTCGCGCTCATCATTTCCGCCGAATGCTGCATTGCGACCACGGGCACGTCCCACGGCGTCAATCTCGTCGATGAAGATGATACATGGCGCTTTCTCCTTAGCTTGTCGGAAAAGGTCGCGCACACGGCTGGCACCAACACCGACAAACATTTCAACGAAGTCGGACCCAGACATGGAGAAGAAGGGAACGTTGGCTTCTCCGGCTACTGCTTTTGCCAACAAAGTCTTACCAGTGCCCGGAGGTCCTACGAGAAGTGCGCCCTTGGGTATCTTACCACCCAATTCGGTATAGTGCCCTGGATTTTTGAGGAACTCTACAATTTCCTGCACCTCTTGTTTTGCACCCTCTTGTCCTGCAACGTCTTTGAACGTTACGTGTACGCCGTCGCCTTTCTCAAAGAGTTTGGCTTTGCTCTTACCAACGTTGAAGATGCCGCCACCTCCTCCGCCGTCGCCACTGCTGCGGCGGAACACCCAGAACCAGAAAAGGATGATGAGCAGCAGGGGGAGGAAGCTCGTTAATAGATTTGAAAAGAAACTATTGGATATCTCGTATCGAATAGGGCCTCTATATTTGACAGCCTCCAAGAAGCCCTGTACGTCATCCGTAGAGGGGATTCCGGCTGTGGCCGTTGGGTTTTGTCCAACCTTACCGCTCTCTTTGCCAAACACATCGCGGATGTGACCACTATCAATCAAGATTTTTGCATTCTGCTCGCTCTTATTGACAGTGATACTCTTTGCATAGCCTTTTTGAACGTAGGCTTTAAAGGTAGTATAGTCGATGTCCTTATCTGCTGAGCCGCCAAAACCTGTACCCGTGAAGAGTACATAGCTAAGCCCCAAGACGATAAGGAGATAAACCCAAGTGAGGTTGAACTTAGGCATCTTATTTTTTGAACCGTTCTGTTTCATGTTTTGCGTGTTAGTCTAAATTGGGAATCTCCGTCAGTTCGCTGTCTTCCCAGAGATGCTCTAAGTCGTAATACTGGCGCGCAGAAGGCACAAAGACGTGCACCATGACAGTGCCATAATCCAGTGCAATCCATTCTGCTTGCTGCTCTCCTTGTACAGCGGCCGGCTTTTCGCCTATTTCCTTTCGAGAGGTATCCGCCACCGATTCAGCGATGGCCTCCACCTGCTGCGGATTGTTGCCTGTACAAATCACGAAATATTGGGCAGGTGCTGTGCCAATTGAAGTTAAATTGGCTGTTATAATATCAAATCCTTTCTTCTCTTGGATTCCTCGAACGATGGAATCCACTAGTTGGGTCGTTTCTGTCATCTTTTTTTAGGTACAATTATTTGGGGAACAAATTTAGTGCTTATTTTCCGAACGACCTTGTGCCGATAATGGAATAAAATAAGGACGTTGCGATTTTCGCTTATTGGGCTGATCAACAAAGAGCGTGCCGAAAGGAGGAAAATAAAATTTTAGGCTGATACAATAAGGCTGTCAGCAATTTTTTTAGAAAAAGTTGTGGGAACATTTGGTGGTTATGAAAACAAGTACTACTTTTGCACTCGCAATCGGGAAGGAAAGCCCGAAAGCTCAAAGGAATTGGGGTATGGTGTAATGGTAACACTACAGATTCTGGTCCTGTCATTCTTGGTTCGAATCCGAGTACCCCAACACAATTTAGCCGCTACAAGTCAAAAGATTTGTAGCGGTTTTCTTTTTGTGTTTGTCAATATGTATCTGCTGGTTCTTTTCGGATAGGTTTATTTGGTTGTTGCTTTTTTCAAAACAGTTTTCTACAATAGTCTCAAAAGCCTTGAAATACAATAAGGATGTCCATTTTAGGGCTGTGGAAAAACCTGTGGAAAACTATGTGAATTTCTGGTGGAATAAGCTTGTTTTTGTCCCTCTTTATTGTGTTTGTCGATAGCCTTATTGCGTTTGAAAATACAATAAGGCTGTCAGCTGACAGAATAAGGTTGTCAGCCAGCGCGCTTATTGTATTTGCGAACATAATAAGGGTGATAATAGTTGGGAGAACTTCCTCCTCCGATGTCTCTGATTCGTCTAACAGGGCTGAGGTGGTATTCTCCGTTCCGTCCGAATCGTTCGTTCTCATCCGAGAACAAACCTTTTTTATATGCACAAAAAAGGCTGCCTTTTGTTGAGGCAGCCTTTGAAGATATTATGGGAAATGGGAATTACTTGATGTAAACTTTCTTTCCATTCACGATATAGAGGCCTTTGCTGGGATTGTTCACGCGGCGGCCACTCAAATCGTAAACTACGTTTGAGTTATTTGTATTTGGTGTCACTTCTATGATACCCGTTGTAGGCACTTTCTGATAAACGCGAATGTAGTCGAAGCGAGTTTCATAAACGTGGTTGACATCAGGATTAGCGGCCCAACTACCGTTGCCCACACTCTGGTTGAGAATGAGGTAGAACGGTTTGTGAATGGCCACTGTCCATTGTCGAGTGCGTTCTGATCGGTACTCTTTGCGTAGCTACCCACCTCTTGTCCGTCTACAGTCCACGTGATGCGCTCTGCATCCCATTCTACACCATATACGTGCCAGTCGGCCACGTTAACGGCTTCATTGAAACCAGACTGTGGATTGCTTTTGTTTCCGAGCGTGTAGGTCCAATTAGAATGTATGGTGTGGTAAGCGCGATTCTGTGTATCGATAGTTTCGAAAATGTCGATTTCACCAGCCTTTGGCCAACCTTCAGCAGGTGGTTGTGGCATCATCCAAGCAGCGGGGAAATTGCCGCGATGAGGATTGGTGCGAAGGCGAACTTCTACTTTGCCGTAAGTAAAGCTGTAAAGACCGCGCGTTTCAACAGCGCCTGTAAGCATATCAACATTGTCGGTGCTTTTGTCGGGGTTGGGGATGGCGCGAGCAACGAGGCAGCTATCTTGGCAGAAGATGACGTCGTTGGAGTTGCTTATCCAGCGGTTCCAAGCAGCGCCGTAGCGAATAGAACGTGTCCAGCGTGCAGGGTCGGGCTGAGTACCGTTGGGCTGGTTGAATTCATCATCGAAAACGAGGATGTATTCTCCTGCAGCCTCTTCAGCAGCTGTTGCAGGTTCAAAGGTAGGGTAGAATTCGAGGTCGCCGTCAACGTAGCCACCATTGAGTTGCAGCATTCCGCCTTTGAGGTCGTTAGCGCTGAAGTATGTGTCGACATATTGCGCCACTTTGTTTGCAATGCTGTCTCCTCCAAGGATGCCGTGACGCAGGCGTAAACCTGTCAGTTTGTAGCCTTTTTCAGATTTAGCCAAAACCGTGAGGCCTTTTCCTAATGGAAGTTCTGCATTGTTGAGATCTTTTCCATTGAAAGCAGTGAGGAGACCGTGATTGCTAAAAACTTTAGCGGTCACTTTCTCTCTCTTGGTGACGAGCACGCGAATATCTGCAATGGCACCGCCATTGTTTACGATGTTGTTTTGCTCATCAATGCGGCCAGCAGGGTCTGCACTGTCCCAGTCTACCTTATAGCGCATCAGATAGAAACCGTCAGCGAGGTTCTCAGGAATCTTAAATGCAGGAGTGTTGAGGGTGTTCAGGTTGTCAAGTTGAGTACCCGCACTGTTATAGCGTGTTTGATCGCTCAGTGTCAAGCCTGAAAAGGAAACGAGATCTGTGCTTTCTGTGAGTGCTCCTTTTGCACCTACTTCTTCCACGTTGAAATCTCCATCTTGTTCCTTATCGAGGTACACATAGGCGTTCATCCAGCCTGCACTGTAATTAACAAAAGGCTTTACCGTACTACCTTGGCGAGCAATGAAAGACTTGCTTGTCAAGTTGTGGTACATGAGTTCAGTGTTGGCCACGTTGTGAGCGATTTCGCCCAAGCCAACTCCGTTGAGAACGCGATCGGTGCGAGTACGCTTTGTGGCCTTATCAAAATTTACGGGGTAGTCGTTTACAACAGTACTTGTACTACTGATAAAGAGCCCTTCAATCTCGAGATCACCGTCAACATAGATTGCGGGAATAGTGAAGGTGTCGTCTTTCTTGAATTGTGACTTCCTGAAGATAACATCTTCGTACTGTGGCGTGCTGTGGACAAGAGAATCGCCAGCCAAGTTGTAACCATGGCGCAGACGGATACCGCTATAGGTGAAACCGCGCTCGGGGTTCATCTTGATGGTGAAACTCTTACCGAATGGAATGCGATAGCTGTTGAGCTTAGAGCCGTCGGCAGCCAATACCTCACCATTACGGTTAGCATCGTTCACGTTGACGCTATCGCCATGTACATTGAGGCGTACATCCACAATTGCACCACCGTTGTTCACAATGTTGTTGTCGTGTGAAGCATTACCACGTGGGTCTATATTATCCCAGTCCACTTTGTAACGCATGCGATAGAAACCTATCGGCAGGTTTGCAGGAATCGTAAATGATGGTTGAACGAGAGTGTTACCATTATTTACAGAAGTTCCCTTACTGTTCTTGTTCTTATAGAACGAATAAGTAACGAGGTCAGAGTTGTCGGGTTTACCATTAGCTTGGATGTCGTAGGAGAACTTTCCATCGCGTCCATAGTCAAGGTAAACGTAACCGCTCATCCATGTACCAGAGTAGTCGAAGGCAGGAGTTACTGTTTGACCTGGTTTCACCTGGAACTGCTTAGAGGTAAGATCTGAGTAAACAGGAGTCTTGCCCTTTGTGATAGAAGCCGCTACGTTGATCGTAGAAGCTTGCAGTTTTACAGCCTTCAGACCACGGTCTCCGCGGGTGTAAGTTTGGTCTTTCTTAAAGCTCGTGGGATAATCCTCGCGCTCGATATCGGAGGTCGATTTGTCGTTTACGACAATCTTGTCGATGTAGCACGCAAAGTCGGCCGAACGCGTGTGAGAAGACTCTGCATCGGGCACTACCACAAGGCTATAAATATCTATGCCGCCAGCACCCTTGATTGGGAATACTGCATCGCACCACTGATCCGGTGTTACCGTATTGTTGGAGAAAACCCAGAATTGTTCCGTCTCAGCATTTTGACCAGCACGGTCTTTGCGTTTACCCAAACCAATGAGCATAACGCGACCACTTACAGGCTTATTGATGAGCACGTGTACGTACTTAGTCTCTGGCGTAAGTTCGAAGGTCTCTTTTAAGTCGATGCGCGCACCGAACGTGTTGCTACCATAGCGCGAACGCTGGAAGCCAAGAATCTTTGCAGAACTGTTGGGAACAATAGAAAGGACGGAATCCATTGCAGTAAGATGGTTGTCAACCACTGCTACGTTTCCTTGCAGTTGGCCTTTACGGAAAGGAGAGTTCTCCCATGTGTCGTAAACACCGATTGATTTATAGTCCTGAGTCTCAAAGTTGATGGACTGTGCTACCGCTGTGGCAGGAAGTGCTGCCATACAGAGTAAGCACCAGATATGATGGGGTGTTTCATTGTTGTGGAATCTTAGAAAACTGAAAGGGTGGAGAGTGTAGGGCAAGCCTTTGAATCTGTCAGCGTGATACGAACTGCTTTAACAGAAGTGCCGTTGCCGTAACTATTTGCAGTAGAACCATTGAGCGGAATGATACGCTTGTAACCTACTGTGGTAGTGGTCACACCGGGGGCAGCTGCTTTCCACGTTGTGCCATCAGTGGAGGTTTCAATCTTGAAGCTCTTGATACGCTGTCCGAGGCGGATGTATTCCTGCAACATAACGTAGCGCACGGTTTGGGGAGTGTCCCACGTCAGCGTGATAGTGGCATTGTTCACGCCATCATTTGTTGCCCAGTATGTCTTAGCATCGCCGTCTGTTAGGTTCGCTGTTTCGTAGTTGCGATGAGCACCTGCCGTACGTGTGTTGCTCACCTCGATGTGTGCATTCTTAGCTAAGTCGTTGCCAAGTCTGTTCTTGAGCATCGTTCCGAGTTGTTTGAGTACTCTTACGTCGGCTTCGGGCAAAACACCGGCCTTGTTGGGTGGGCAGTTCAAAATGAGTGTAGCGTTGCGTCCCACTGTTTCCAAATACATCTGGAAGAGGCGTTCTGCGCTCAGTGGCGATTCGTTGCTGTGCCAGAACCATCCCTGGTCGGTCATCTTAGCGTCACTCTCGCCTGGGAACCAAATCCAGCCATCTTCAGTACCGTACATACCGTTTCGCTCAGGTGCATAACCGAGGTTCTCTGTTGCCCAGTTGGTTTCACCAGCCCAACCAGCTTCGTTACCAATCCAGCGCGCTTCTCCGCCAACCCCCCAGAGGATGATGTTAGGACAAACTTTGTGGATGGAGTCGCGCAAGTTCGGAATATCATAGTATGTCTCACGGTCAACGCTAATTGTTGTTTTGCGTCCGCCATAGTAGCCGTCGCCACCATTCGCGCCGTCAAACCACATTTCGAACTGATCCGTACCATAAGTAGCTAATTCGGCACACTGACGGAGGAAAACATCTTTCACATATTTGTCAGTACCATAAAGCGCTGAGTTTCGATCCCAAGGAGAAACGTAGAAACCATATTTCAAACCTAATTTCTGAGCTGCTGCTGCGAAATCGCGAGGAATATTGGTCTCTCGGCCAAAGGCGTTACCAGCTTTGACAACAGAATGGGTTGTCGAAGAAGTAGGCCAAAGACAGAAACCGTCGTGGTGCTTGACAACAGCAATACCACCCTTCATGCCGGCAGCTTGTACTGCTTTGAGCCATTGTTCAGGGTTGGGGGCTGCTGTTGGTGCAAAAATAGATTCGGCTTCGTCGCCATTACCCCATTCCAAGTTGGTGTAGGTGTTCATTCCGTAGTGGAAGAAAGCGTAGAACTCTGTTTCGTTCCATTTCAGTTGCCGTTCGGTAGGGAGCGGAAATACCGGTCCTGGTTCGTTGTCGGAATTTGTCAGCGTCTGTGATTGCAGAGAGAATTGGCTCTGTGCACTACTGATCACCGGTGCTGCCGACAAGGCCAGAGCGGATAACAAGTAAGTAATTTTTTTCATTTTAAATGATTAGGTGGGAAATTTTGGACAAAAATAGTCAAAACAACGAAGAATGCAAACCATAGTTTCAAAAATCGTACTATAAGGATTCTTCTTTTCTACTTTTCTAAGTCTGTCTTGCTATTTATGGGAGGATATGGCATCTTTCCTTTTGCAAAACAGCAAAAGGAAAGATGCCAATAGATATAGCTAAACCTCCTTCTCTCTTATCGCCCTCTTAGGCGCGCGCTTCTGCTGAGTCTTCGTTTTGGCGGAGGGACTGGATGGTCAGTTTGCTGCAATTATCGTATAGTTTCTTATAGAATTTATGTCGGCAAAGCGTCGTGCTCGCTCCTAAAATGATGAGTTTCATTCGCGCTCGTGTGATGGCAACATTCATGCGGCGCAGATCGTTCAGAAAACCAATCTCGCCCGCCTCATTAGCTCTCACGAGCGACACGAGGATAACATCGCGCTCTTGCCCTTGAAAGGCGTCAACAGTGTTGATAGTGATCGACTTGCGCAAAGGGCGCAAATAGGAATTTTTCTTTAGCAGAGCGCGGAGATACTGCACTTGAGCTTTGTAGGGAGAAATGATGCCGATGTCGATGCGCTCTTCGAGGAGGCGTTGTCGCCTATGCGCTCGGCGTAGTCAATGAGTGTGGCGAGTGTGAGCCGTGCCTCCGCCTTGTTGATACGGCCGTAGCTCGCTCCAATAAATTGTTCGTGAAAATCCTCTTGCCCTTCGTTGTCTTCTCCCGCCGTATCAACCCACACAAGTGGCTCATCCATGTCGGCCATAATGCCGCGGTGGCTTACTTCTGGTGCGGCTTGTAACTTTCCCTCATAGAACCATTCGGAACTGAATCGCATCAGTGCTTCGTTCATTCGGTATTGCACCGTCAGTAGGCGTACAGCTTCGGGATGTGTCTCCGCGAGCGTTTCCATGAGCGTTTTATCCAAGCCTCCATAGCGCGCTGCGTTGCTTTTGATAGTCGGGGGCAACTGGCAGTGGTCACCTGCCAGCACGAAGCGGTCGCATTTTCGCAGCGCTATCCAACACGCCGGTTCGAGAGCCTGTGCAGCTTCGTCGATGAAAAGGGTATGGAAATGGATGCCTTGCAGGAGTTGGTTGGCACTGCCCACTAAGGTGCAAGCCACCACTCGTGATTGATCGAAGAGAGCATTGCGGATGCGAAGTTCCAGTTCGTCAGCCCGCTCCCGAAGACGCGCAATCTTTTGGTGGAAACTCTCGCTGCGACCTTTGCGCGGTGTGGAGTAGAGTTGGCGAATGGTGCGACGTATGCTCCAAAGGGTGGAGTAGTCGGGATGGCTTTCGAAGCGTCGCTCGTAGGTGAAACTTAACATCTTGTCTGTCACGCGCGACGGATTACCAATGCGAAGCACGCTTACTCCGCGATCGGCAAGTTGTTCCGAAATCCAATCGACAGCCATGTTGCTCTGAGCACACACCATCACTTGTGGTTCGCGCCGCATCACCTCCATGATAGCTTCCACAAGCGTTGTGGTCTTTCCCGTGCCTGGTGGGCCGTGTACTATCATCACATCGCGTGCCGCTAACACATCGTTAACGGCCTGTTCCTGCGAGGCGTTGAGCCATGGTAGATTCAGACGGAGCAAGTTCTCCGTTCTGCTCACGGGTTTCCTACTACGAATGATGTCGCGCAGTTCTGCCAAGCGGTTTCCGCGGGCACTGATGACCGCATCGAGGGCTTCGTTCATTAGCTTGTACGAAGTCTCGTCAAAATTCAGTTGAACACCGCCATTCTCCAATGCTTGCAGTTGGGACAGTGCCTGCTCGTTGGGCAGGACCACCACCATCCTGTCGGCCTCGGCATAACTGATTGTGCCGCTAAAGTTGAGGTATTTCAAGTTGTCGCCGTTCTGTTGTGAGAAAAAGCAGACTGAGCGACCGTATTCAAAGTTGTGTTCAATGTCAGAGTCGGTCGAGCGATGAATTTCCACCACTAAGCGATCGAGCGAGTTGTAATAGCTGCGCCCCACGGTAACGGGAAACCAGCAGTCTCCACGTTTCACCTTTCGCCCTATGCCGAACGCCTCCGTTTCGCGGCGGAACTCATTGCGTTCGAACTCATATTCTTTCTGAAGCAGTTGTTTTTGTTGTTGTAGGGAAAGCATGTGTTGTAAGGAATCAGAGAGAGGGAAAAAGAGGTGAGAGTGGGGCGGTTGCGCTCGATGGAGCAAAGGGCTTTTCTCTTATGGCAGTATAGGTTTATCTGTAATCGGTTCTGCTGTAAAGCCTTTGCCTTGCAGGATAGGGTGCTCATAGCGGTTCAGCTCATTGCTGGGATAGGCAGGCAATGAAGGTTCTGCTGTTGGCACATAAAAGAGAGAACCCACACGGAGAAGCGACCCCTCAATGCGTGGTGTGAGATCGAAATCGAAAAAGACCTCGTCGCCTGCATTCCATTTGCGGCGAATGACGGCATAGCCCTTTTCGATGGTGCAAAACTCCTCGCGCCCATTCACATAAATGAGTGGCATCGTTTTCTGCCACGATGGAATGAAAAGCCGGAGTTCCAGCGGTGTCTGACTCTTCAAGCCACCAATGCGCAGTTGCACTCGACTGCCAAACGGCATCCTACTGGTCTGATCCAGCGTGAGCGCAAATTTTGGTGTGACAATCCGAGCAAAAGCATTGAGATAGAGATTGATAGAAACACCCTGCTCGTCTGTGAGATACATCCACTGTGTAGCATCTACCACGGCTTGTTGCGCCAGATGCTGCTCGAACGTTTTTGTCAGCAAGGCCGGCATGAGCTGATTGAAGAGAGCTTCGTTGAGTGAATCGCAGTAGCGCGCTTCACCCGTCCATTGTAGGAGCGGTAAGCAATGCTGAATGGTGCTGATAGCTTCATAAACGGATTGCGGAGCTGTGAGCGTAGGTCGCTGCGGCGTAGAGGCTGTTTTCAACAGAGCTTTCACGTCTTTCTTTCGCCATTCCGCGAGCGGTCGAGGCATGGCGGGAGTAGTCCCAATCATGCCCGCCATTCGGAGGTTTGTTTGATCCTTGCTCAAGAACACTACGCTGTCGGCACTAATACTGCGCAACGGGCGTTGGCGCAAAGTTTGTGCTTGCCCAATTGCTGCCGTGTAAAGGCAAAATAAGAGTAGTGGCAAGAACCGTATCGTTGAGATTTTCATTACATTATTTTCGTTCAAAGTTACGCGGAAATCCCAACGGATAAAGTTTTACATGTTTTTTTAGCTTTTGTTAGTAGCGCAAAAAAGGTAAAGTCTCTATCTTTGCCACAAAAGCAAAAGCAAATCCGATGAAGCATCTGATAAGTTTATTCCTGATATTATTTTTCTTGTGCCAAACTCTCAGTGCACAGGATGTTGTTGAATCCCTCTCTGTTGATACAACAACCGTTGCCGTCGCAGCCCACAAACCGCTGGCCCAAAACGAAGCTTTGCAGCCGATTCTCGAGGTGCGCAATCCCGCATATAGTGCGTTCTCTCCGTTCTATGGCAATTTCTGGGGCGGTAGTTGGTCGCTACATCCTGGCCTGAACGTACAGTTCGGCATGAGTGCTTCCGTAGCTTTCGGGAAACATGCGCCCAGTGGGGTTGGCTTTGGCCAAAACGTGGCGTTGGCGTATGTAAAACCTGTTAGTACGCGACTGCTCTTTGCTGCTGGTGTTTTCGCCAACCACATGAAATGGGGCGGATATGGCGGAACAGAACTGGGAGTGGGTGTTCTTGCAGCTTATCGAGCTACAGAAAAACTCGATGTGTACGCCTATGCCACGGCAAGTTTAGTGCCCAAAAGCGCACTATTATGGAGTCCTTACTATTGGGACGCCCCTGCGAAATATCGCGTAGGGATGGGAGCCAACTGGAAGGTGAGCGACAGCTTCTCGCTCGGTTTGAGTGTTGAAGCCTCTAAGCGTGAGGGCTTCAATCCTTATCAAGTTGAAAATCATAACCTAATGAAACCTTATCGCGGTCTCGACTGGTAACAACTCTTTTAGGTGTAGAATCATCGCTGCCTTTGTTGCTTAATCAAAGTATTCCGAATCATTATATTTAGCGTCAAGAGCAAGCTCTCCCGATTCTCTAAAATATAAACTTCCATCTATTGATACAAAGGTTTTGTTATCAGGATGTACCGTGATGTAAGGAACATCTTGAGGATCGTCTATACATTCTTCATAATAGAAGTCGGGTGCTATTTCTTTCAAGGTAGAAGGAAGAGACACTCGGCACATTGTTTCAAAAGCATCGAAGTCTATTCGTTCAACGCCTTCAGGAATGTCTATTTCATCAATCCATAACAATCCTGCTAACGCTTTGGTTCCTATCGTTTTGATACTTGAAGGAAGGTTGATTTTATCTATGCAACAGAGATTGAAGCAGCCGTATGGTATGGACACCAAAGAGTTGGAAAGTCATACCTTTCGAGGTCTGACATCAGAAAGGCATTATCTCCTAACTCCACAACGGAATCCGGCATACATAGCTGAGTTATGCCAGCTAAGATAAACGCACCTTTCCCTATACTCTTCAATCCTTGGTTTAGTTTGATTTCAGACATCATTTCATAGCCACAACAAGTGCCAACACCAATGTGTTCCACATGCGGGGGGATGACCACACTCCTTGCTTCAGGAATGTGAACAAGTGTTTTCCGATTATCTGAGAATACACAATTGTCTGCCACTACGAAATCCTTTGTGTGATGTGAGTTGAGAAAGAGTTTTGATAAAACATGAAGTTTTTCGCCGTCTTCCGTCATGTAGCTATACAGTTCCTCTTCGAACGACCGAGTAGCGCCGTTATCATACTTATAATCAGATATAACCAGATTTTCAAATGAGATACGCTGATATTTAGTGTAGTCAAACTCTTTTGCTAACTGGGTAAAAGTGTCAGCAGAGACATTGCCGGTCAAAATAATATATACAGGAGATCCATTCTTACTTTCCCATTCTTGTAAAGACTCCTCACCAATGGTATATGTAGCTTTTTTCATGTGTTTGTTTAGGTTGTTATTATAAAGAGAATACTTATTCTTGTTCTATTATTTGCATCAAAATGTCTGATTTCTTTTTTCTTCAATCTGAAGTTTTGTTGCCATTTATCTGTGGCTAAATCTAATGGAAGCGTCATATTTCTATCACCTATTTGGCAGGTAAAAATACTCCTTTTTGCATAAATATGCACCCTTTTGGGGGAGAAATAGATAAAAAGCCGTTTCTTAAAAGAGTGGTTCATTTCCGCAATATTCTTAAGTTGGTATTGCAGATTTTTGTTGAGTCCTCGTACAGCAGGCGTAGATGAGTGAAGATGGGTATGAGTAGGAGTGGGTGTTATGCGACACCGCCGGTGTCGCATAACACCCACCTTCCTCACCCAAAGCTTTTATTTTTTATCGTTACGTTGTCAAGTTTTGAGTGTAACACCTAAGAACGTATATACCTAAGTTTGAAAAGCATGCATCATGATCCAATCGAACCATCGTGTGGGGGAGAATAGTATGTAAGAAGACAAGAGGCTTTGCTCCGAATCCGATGAGATAGCGTGCTTTAGGCCGATGCGCATTGATTGCTTTGCTGATAGTATTTGCTATGACTTTGGGGTTACTCATCATGTTGCCACTATATTGTTTGCGCATTCCTTCTGCTGTTTTGTGAGCTTGCTTTTCGTATGCTCCTCCTTTAGAACTTTCTTCCAAATGATCGGCTGCGATGTATCCCCACGGTGTTTTGATGCCACCAGGTTCGATAATAACTACATTTATTCCAAATTGCTTTGTTTCCATGCGTAGTGCATCACTAAAGGCCTCTAAGGCGTATTTAGTGGCATGATACCAAGCTCCGAAAAAGATTGTTAAGCGTCCGCCCATAGAACCTACATTTATTATCGTTCCGCTACCTTGCTGACGCATATACGGAAGAACCTTTTTGGTGAGCATAGCAACGCCGAATAAGTTGACATCAAACTGCTTGCGTGCTTCCTCTATATCAACATCTTCAACGGCACCGTATGAACCATATCCAGCATTGTTTACTAATACATCAATTTTGCCTTCTGTGGTAATGATTGTTTCTATGGCTTTGTTTATGCTTTCTTCTGATGTTACATCCACCCACAGAGGTTTACACCAAAAGCCTTTAGTGCCTCCATCTTTTCAATCCGGCGTGCTGCGCCATAAACGATGTGTCCTTCTTTTGCTAATTTTTTCGCTGTTTGATACCCTATACCACTACTGGCACCTGTCAGGATAATTACCTTTTGTTTCATCTTTGTTCTCTTTTAGTATCCTTTCTGCTTCTGGGTGCAAATATAATGGAGCCTTTCCTAAATATGTGTGATGATTTAGCCAAGAACTTTGATTGTGAATGTTGCAGGAGGAGTGCTTCCTATCTGTTGATTTCTTCTAAGAAAGCCTCCCCATATTTTGCTTTTTTGAAGTCGCCAACGCCCGGGACGCGGTCGAAATCGTCCAGCGTGTGTGGACGGAGCGTTGCCATGGCGTGGAGTGTGCGGTCGTTGAATACGACATAGGGTGGGAATCCTTGTTCGCGAGCCAAGCGCAAGCGGAGCTCTTTGAGGCGTTCGAACATCTCTCCGTTTGTGACTCCACGCTGTATTTCTTCCGCATCGAAGAGAGAGAGGGTATCTTTTTCCTTTTGGCGCGCTGCCTTTTTTTCTTTCTCCTTTTTCTGGAAATCTTCGTGCTGAATTTGGGCAAATTCGATGGGGCGACGGCCAAAGAGGACATCGCGCCCTAAGGTGGTAATCTTTAGGTGGTCGCCCTCGTTGTATGCGACTTCCACAAGCCCGAGTTGGAGCATCTGTAGCAGATAGTCGCGCCAGTCGTGAGCCGTTACATCCCGCCCTGCACCAAATGTCTTTAGTTGTTCATAGTGGGAGGAGCGAACAGTGGGTGAATAGGTGGCGCGCAAGATGTCGATTACCGTGCTGAAACCGATGCTTTCCTCGGTGCGGGCGATGGCCGAGAGGGCTTTCTGCGCGAGCGTAGTACCATCGAAACGTGTTGGAGGGTTTTTGCAAACATCGCAATTGTGGCAGTCGGTGCTTGTTTCCTCACCAAAATAGTTGAGCAATATGCGGCGGCGACAGACACTGGCTTCGGCATATTCTCGCATGCGGTTGAGGCGTTCCATATTGATGTTCTGTTGACCGCTGTCTTGTGCGAAACGCTCAAGCTGAATGATGTCGGCGTAATTGTAGAATAGGAGTGTGTCGGCAGGGTCGCCATCGCGCCCAGCACGTCCTATCTCCTGATAGTAGCTTTCAATACTTTTGGGAAGGTTGTAGTGGATGACCCAGCGCACGTTGCTCTTGTCGATACCCATACCAAATGCTACGGTGGCAACAATGATTTGAACATCATCGTTGATAAATGCCGTTTGTGTTTTGTCACGAACATCGGCTGATAGTCCAGCATGGTAGGAGAGTGCGCGAACACCTTTTGCTGTGAGTTTTTCAGCTACGCTCTCCGTTGTCTTGCGCGACATGCAATATATAATGCCTGCTTGTCCGGGGCGTTCGCGCAAGAATCGGAGAATGGCTTTGAGTTTTTCGCTTCCGTTAAAGCCGCGAATGACCGTCAGAGAAAGATTGGGACGATCAAAGGAGGAAACGGAAATATAAGGCTTGTGCAACCCGAGCTGTTTGAGAATATCCTCACGCGTCACCTTGTCCGCCGTGGCAGTTAAAGCCATCATCGGGACATCAGGTAGTCCGCGACGGATTTGTCCTAATTGCGTATACTCGGGGCGGAAGTCGTGCCCCCACTGACTAATGCAGTGAGCCTCATCGATAGCAATGAGTGAAATTTTTGCACGAGAAATCCAGCCGTGCAAGGAAGCTAATAATGCTTCGGGGGAGAGATAGACGAGTTTGTATTTCTCGTTTACACACGCCTCTTGGAGTTGCACGCTCTGCTCAAGCGGGAGTGAACTGTTGATGGCGCAGGCAGGGATACCTGCCTCCAAGAGACTTTCCACTTGGTCCTTCATGAGCGAGATGAGTGGGGAAACAACGATGGTTAGACCCGGAAGAAGTGCTGCCGGTATTTGATAGCACACCGATTTCCCGCCTCCAGTAGGCATCAGCACAAAGCAGTCGCGCCCACCAAGTACTGTGTCGATGATTTCGGCTTGCTTGGGGCGAAAGCTATTATAACCAAAGTATTTTTGAGAGCTTGTAGGGGAGACATGAATAGAAGCCCTTTCCTTAATAAAGACAGATTTTAGTTCTTAAAACCTGCTTCGATTTCTTCCACCTGGTGGCGGAAGTTCTTTTCAGTTGACAAGCGGCGCTTCACCATACTGCAAGAGTGGAGCACAGTGGAGTGGTCCTTCTTGCCCATTTGTCGTCCTATTTCGGCGTAAGACAAATCCGTGTATTTATGGCTGAGGTACATAGAGATTTGGCGTGCCTGTACGATGCCCTGCTTGCGAGTTTTCGACATGACTTCTTTTTCTTTCACGCCGAAATATGTGCAAACATGGCGCGTAATGGTGTTGAGCGAAAGTTCCTTTTTTGCCAAATTGATGGCTTGAGAAACGATGCGTTCTGCCAGAGGTAGTGTGATTTCTCCACAGAAATCTACGATGGAATAGGCCATGATAGAACTAATGATACCTTCCAAATCGCGAACGCTACTATCTACGTGGGTCACAATGAAGTCGACTACTTCTTTGGGGAATTTGAGTCCGTCGCGACGAATCTTCGTCTGAAGAATCGCCCGACGCAGAGCTAAATCAGGTCGTTCTATCGGAGCCATCATTCCCGCGCGGAAACGCGTTAACATGCGTTCTTCAATCCCTTCAAACTTTGCCGGTTCACGGTCGCTGGAGATGATGATCTGCCGGCCGTTCAGCTGCAGGTGGTTGAAGATATGGAAGAAGGCTTGTTGAGTCTTAGTGGTGGTGAACTCTTGAATGTCGTCGATGATAAGCACATCTATCGTTTGATAGAAGTGTATGAAGTCATTCTGAGTGTTATTGCGCACAGAATCAATAAACTGCGTTTTGAAAAGATGTGCAGGAACATAGAGCACACGCTTATCGGGATAGAGCTTCAAGAGCTTGTGCCCAACGGCAGAAATAAGGTGAGTTTTGCCCACTCCGCTGGGGCCGTAGAGGAAGAAAGGGTTGAATGTCTTTCCAGGATGCTCTGCGATGGAAAGAGCCACAGTGCGTGCCAACTTATTGCTTTGTCCCTCCACAAAATTGTCGAATGTAAAATTCTGATTGAGGTTCGAATCCAGAGGCGGTAGTTTCGGCTCGGGATGTGCGGCAGGGCGTTGTGGTTGGTTTTCATCATCGGGAGAAGTTATAATCGTATATTGCAACGAAGTGCCAACGCCGAACGCTTGCTCAATCGCACTGGTCATCTCTTTAAGGAAATGCCCCTCGATATATTCTGTAAGGAAACGATTGGGAACACCAATTCTCAGCACGTGGCTTTCATAGCTTACGAACTGTACGGCAGAGAACCACGTCCTAAATTCCTGTTCGGAAATGCTTCTTTTAAGGATGGAGAGGAAAACCTCCCACTGGTCTTGCTGATGGGTGTTACTCATTATGTATATCTTCCTTCTGTTTAGAGAAGTGGTTGCAAAATTCGCAAAAAAAACCTAAAGGGCAAAATTTTAAGCTTGTGTATTCGTATCTTTTCCTTCTGCTATTCTCCGCTTTGTAGTGGGTGATGGAAGAGGCAGATAAATGCCGGCTACCATGGTGTGTGGTGGCCGGCACTATGCATTATGTAGCTTCTTAGTCTATCTTCGTAGCACCCGAGGGAGCTATTCTCATTTGTCTTTTCTGCCAAACACGCTGAAGTGGACATAGCGTTTCGGATGCGCCTTGAGGTCGGTGACAAGAGAGTCAGCATGTTGAATGGTGCGGTTGAGATTATCGTAAAGTCCACGATCGTTCATGAGCATTCCTAAACTGTTGTCTTTTGAGTTGAGTTTGGTATTGAGCTGTCCAGACAGGTTGTTGATATTACGGGAGAAACCTTCCACTTCATTCAGTGCGGAATTCACCTGTTTCATAGTGGATTGTACATCCACGCCTGCCAAGTTTTTGCTGAGTTTATTCAGGTTTGTACTTGCTTGGTTGAGTTTTGCCATCATCTGTGGCACATCGCGCCCCATCATCGTGTTGAGTTGTGCACTCGTGGTGCGGAGGTTTGCCGAGATAGCTGCTGCATTGTGTAGCATCTGTTGTAGAGCAGGGTCGCTGGTGAGGCGTGTGAAATTAGTTAGGATAGAGTCAATCTTCGGAATGAGAGCTACCATTTGCGGAACGCTCTGCTCCACTTTTGACATAGCTCCCTCGTGTGGACCTCCTTTGAGCGTGTCGCCTCGTTCTATATATTGTGTGGGGTTAGGACCGAGGACGAGATTCATCGTCACACCGCCCATGAGCGATGTTTCAAGTTCTGCCTTTGTCCCTTTGGGGACGCGCATTTCTTTATCGAGTTCTACAGCAACTACCACCTTATTAGTGCGATCGTAATCGTATTCAATACTGCGTACAATGCCTACAGGGATACCCATTGGCATAGACGGCGTTACTGACCGTTAGTCCTTGAATGTTTTCAAACTCTACATAGTAGGTATTAGACGACTTAAAGATGTTAACACCTTTCATGAAATTGATTAGGCCGTAGAGCACAGCGATGGCTACAATGGCTGTCAAAGCAATCTTTACTTCTTTTGTGAAAAAACGCATATTGTTCTGTATGTGTTGATTGTCGGGTGAATGTATGTATAATTATTTTTTCTCGTTACCTTGAAACTTGACGATAAAAGCATCGGGATATTTCTTTTGCAGCTCTTTGAGTGCGCTGCGTGCTTCTGCTTGAGAGGCATAGTTGCCCGACGTGTATTTGTAGAGTTTCCCCTCGTGATAGCATCGCACATCGGGAAGCCCCTTGAAGCGTGCATCAGTGGTGGGGAGTTTTGTTGGCGTGGTGGCAAACTGCAAGCGGAAGGTGAGCTTGTTTTGCTCTTTAGCAGGTTCGCTTCTCTCAGCCTTTTTCGCTGCGGAATGCTTTTCGGCGTTAGCGGACGACTGTGCGGAAACTGCCAGATCTTTTTCTTTTACGATGAGATAACTCTTATATCGCGCTGGTAGTTTCTTAGCTGCTCGTTCGGCTTCGGTTTTACTATTGTAGTGCCCCGTTGTGTAGATATAGAGGTTCCCCCCCTTCGTACATTTCACATCTTCCATTCCGCGGAAAGTGGGATCTTTGAGCGAAACCTCCGTTGAGGTAGCAGCAAACTGGATTGTATACGTTGGGCCTGTTGGAGTTTTTGCTGCGGGAGTGGGTTTGGTCGTTGTAACTTGTTTTTCCTCTTTGCGAGGTTTCGGTTTTGTGGGTTCTTTGCGTGGTGTTGCCGTTTCTCTGTTGGTTGGCTTTGCTGGAGCATTCTCTGCAGCTTTGGTATTTCTTTTCTCGGCAATGATTGTTGTTTCTGTATCTTCTTTCTCTTGAGGAGCAACAATGGGAGTGTTGCTTGTTTCTACTGGCACAACCTGTACCACTGTGGCATCCTCCTTCGGCGTAGTCTCCGTTGCGGAATAGTTGCTGAAGATGGGAGGTGGTAGGGTCTTCCCTACGTATCCGTGCTGCTTGCGATAGTCTATAAAACCATTATATATAGCTGTGCTGAGCGTGTTGATTCCTTCTTTGGAGTTGAGAAACGTTTCTTCTTCAGGGCGTTGAGATAAAGCCTAATTCTGTTAGCACAGCGGGCATACTGGTTTTGCGAAGTACGAGGAATCCCGCTTGATGCACGCCTTTGTCCTTGCGATTGGCGCGTACATAGTGTTTCTGGATGCAGCGTGCCAAGTCTATGCTCTGTCGCATAAATTTGTCCTGCATGAACTCGAAGATAACATAACTCTCCGCTTTGTTGGGATCAAAACCTTGGTAGCGTGTCTGATAATCCTTTTCGTAGGTGATAACGCTATTTTCGCGTTTTGCCACTTCGAGGTTAGCTCCAGCACGCGCCATACCGAGAGTGTAAGTTTCCGAGCCGTAAGCTATGCGTCCAGCTGGTAAGGAGTTGGTATGTACAGAGATGAAAAGGTCCGCCTTGGCGTTATTCGCAATATCGGCGCGCGTGTCGAGCGGAATAAAAATGTCCGTCTTGCGCGTATAAATCACCTTTACATCGGGGCAGTTTTGCTCCACCAAATTACCGAAGGCGAGTGCCACTTGAAGGTTTATATCCTTTTCTTTAGAGAAACCACCCACTGCTCCTGCATCATGTCCGCCATGACCTGGATCGATTACCAGAATAAAGTTTTTATCGGCCCAAGTAGTGGTGCTACTAATGAGCAGAAAAGCGATTGTGAGCAGTATGTGTCGTAATCTTCCGAACATATCAAGACAAATATGCGGCAAAGGTAAAAATAAATTTCCATACACACATATTACTTTTTTCTTCCTCCTTTGGAAATGGTCACATTTTCATTTCTTTATGCAATTAGAGTCAATCTTAGTGTGGGAGCATATTGGGTTTGATCGTAAATATCCTTATTGCGTTTTCAAATACAATAAGGCTGTCAGCTGAAAGCCTTATTGCGTCAGCTGACGCGCTTATTGTGGCTGAGGTGTGAAGAGAGAGGTTAGAAAATATGAGCAATTCTCCTCACTCCCTATATCTTTATTTCTGTTTTTATGTCGTAATGTCGTCACACTTTGAATTTAATTAACTGTAAACGTATATGTTATGAGCGTGACGATGTGTGACAACAACGTGACAACAAAAAAGTTGTTGTCACGCATCTAATCATCTATTTATCAGTATGTTCTCTCCGCTGTGACAACGTGACAACAAAAATGGAGTTTTTTTCTTGATGGGAGACGTTCTTCTGCGTGTTCACCTACTTGTTTCTCGTGAGGGGCTTGTTTGCAGCGGATAGTGGCTAAAAAAACAGAACGGCAGGGGAGGCTGCCGTTCTGTGAGATGTGAGTTAATGTATCTCCATTTCGTTGAAGAGATATTTGCTTTCGCCGAATTTGTCGAGAATCCAGAGAACGTAACGAATGTCGACATTGATGCAACGCTGGAGTTCGGGATCAAATTTGAGGTCGCTACTCAGTGCTTCGATATTCCCATCGAATGCTAAACCGATGAGCTCACCCTTCGCATTCATTACTGGTGAACCAGAATTGCCACCGGTGATGTCGTTGTTGGAGATGAAGCAGGTGGGCAGCTGACCATCCTCGCGCGCATAACGTCCAAAGTCGCGCGCCTCATAGAGCTGGCGCATACGCGGATGTACGATGTAGTCGATATTGGTGCTGTCCTCTTTCTCAAACATACCCTTCAGCGTAGTCCGCCAATCGTAGAGAACACCATCACGAGGCTTCATCGCCTTTACGTGGCCGTAAGTCATGCGCAGTGTGAAGTTGGCATCGGGAGCTTTGGAGTTGTTGTACATCTCTTCGAGTCCACGAACGTAGGTCTTCTCCAGAGGTTGGACGGCCGTTTTGAAATGTTTTGTTCCCTCCAATTTTTCTGAAAGTTCGTCAATGTCTTTAATCATCTTATAGATTGGGTCGGCAGTGAGCGTCTCTGCTGATGGATTGGCAAGGAAAGTTTCCAGCTTTTTGCGGCTGGCGAAGATGGATTGTGAGATGAGTTCGTAGGGATTGCTCACTTGCAAACTGCGCGATATAGGCAAGCGGCAATTTTTCTCCCAGATGGGGAGCAGCAAGCGGGTGCGTTCAATGACATAATCTGTTGTGAAATTTTCTATCTGGTCATTATAGCTTTTAAGCAGACTTTCACTGAAGTTGTGGATGTCTTGGCGGTTATTCGCTTTTAACGCAGCGAGCAGCTGTTGCATGATTCTGTAGGATGCGGGGTATTTGATGTTGCCCAGTGTTGCATACAGCAGATTATCGTCGAAATAGAATCCTGATAAGTCTTGCAGAGGTTGTTGATGTCGGCCACCACTGTTTGGTATTCAGGCTTCCCACTTTGGTGCGCAAAGTCTTGGAAGCGCTTTTCTTCACGGCGTTTCTCATCGATAAGTTTCAAATTGCGCACTGCTTTAATCATGCCGTCATAGTTCTTCACCACATTGCCCAGTCGCATATTGATGCTTTCAAGAACGAGGCGAATGCTATCGTTCTTTTCCATATATTTTTTGTAGAGATCGAGAACGGGCCAGCCCGCGGCAACTATGGGCTGATTGATGCTATTAACGCGCAGTGCCACTTGTTCGGAGGTGAGAAAACGCGATGTTGAGCCAGGAAAGCCCATCACCATGGTGTAGTCGCCTTCTTGAATACCTTTTGAAGAAATGCGCAGATAGTTTTTGCGTTTCAGCGGAACATTCTGGGGACTGTAGGGAGCAGGCTGTCCGTTCTTATCGGCGTAGATGCGGAAAGCGCACCAGTCCACATTTTGACGCGGCCATACCCAGTTGTCGGAGTTGCCTCCAAACTGTGCTACATTAAGCGGTGGATCAGCCACGAGGCGCACGTCAGTATATTCCTGCATATAGATGATGTAGAACTGGTTTCCGCCGAAGAATGGGAGCAGAGTTGATTCGATACCTTTCAGCTTTGCATATTTCGATTTCTTGCGCAATTCGTTGTTCATCTTCGATGTGAAGCTGTAGCTCTGCCGTGTGTATTTGTCGATGCACAAACGGCGTGCCTCAGCTTCGACCTGCGCGGTTACATCTTCAATCGCTAAGACAAACGTGAAGGTGAGGTTAGGAGTGGGGAGTTCCTCTGCACGGCTCTTTGCAAAGAAGCCATCCTTGAGATAGTTTTTCTCGACACTGCTCATAGCGTGGATGTAAGAGAAACCGCAATGGTTGTTGGTGAAGATAAGGCCGTCGGGCGATACCACTTCACCCGTACATCCGTTGCCGAAGATGCCGACAACGTCTTTCAAGCTCGGGCCTGTCTCACTATAGAGTTGGGAGGGCGGTAGTTGCAGACCTGCTTTTCGGAGCGAGTCGGCAAGGTGTTGCTGTTCCATGAGTTTTAGTAGCCACATACCTTCATCGGCACGGGCAACAAGGCTGCACAGAACAGCCACTGCAAACAATAATATTTTCTTCATATCACTGTGGGTTTAAGGATTATCTGATGTGAGAGTTGTGAGTTCGCTCCGAACTCGGCGTGGCTCAGAATGGATAGCCAATGGCGAAATGGAAAACAAGCCCGTCTTTGAATTTCTCCAAATTATAGAAACCGCTACGGCTGGTTTTGTAAGGCGCGTGGAGTCCGATACCTAAATCGAAGCGTAGGATGAGAAATTCCAAATCGTAGCGTAGACCCACGCCTGTGCCTACTGCAATATTTTTTAGCGTGGAGGCAGAGAGGCGTCCGCCCGGCCTATTAGCATCTTCGCGCAGCAACCAAACATTACCCGCATCTATGAATGTTGCACCATAGAGCGAGCCAAAAAGATGAGCGCGCAGTTCGGCGTTAGCTTCCAGTTTGATGTCGCCGGTCTGATCTATATAGGAGTATTTAGAATCATTGCTACGATAACTACCAGGACCGATGGTTCGGATGGTGAAACCGCGAACGGAATTGGCACCTCCCACATAGAACTGTTCGGAATAAGGTGCTGTAGTGCTGTTGCCATAGGAGAAGATGGCTCCACCAAAAAGCGTGTGGCCAGTGTGAAACGGTTGTTGATGGGAAGGGTATAGTGCACCTCCGCCGTTGTCTTTACAAATTGTGCGAACGGACTTCCGAAGATGCGTTTGTTTTGCTCGCTAAACTTCTTACCTGCTGCGGCATAAAAGCCTGAAAAGAGGTTTCCGGCTTCTTTTGCGTGGAGCTGAATCATTAGCGTGTTGCGGTGGTCAGCAGTAGAAGTGTATGTGAAGGTGTAGGACATGGCTGGAATGAACTGGTCGCGCATGGACACAGCCAGTGTGGGGTTGGCAGCCATGATAGAGTCGTAGGTGTGGGAAGTGTTGATGGTGTTGTTGAAGTCGATGCTGAGTGGCGTTAGCTCATGGAGCATGTTCGACTTCTTATACCAGTTGTATGTTGCACTTAGTCCAGCACTCACCAAGGTGAAGAAACCAGCTCGACGCTTCCAGTCGCCGTTGAGAGCAAATGTTGTTTCGGCGGGGAAGTTGAGACGACGGTGCGAAATGATAGGCGCAAAGAAGCGTGGGAAAGTGAAAGAGAGCTGTGAGCCTAATTCGTAACTGTTTAGTAAAGAGTTGTTGCTACGGATGCTTGAACCAAACTGCCATTCATACGAACCAAATATTTTGAACGAAACAGTTTCTCCACCACGAAAAGCGTTGCGCTTATTCATCTCATACGATAGTCCAGGACCTACTTGCTGATTGCTCTTGAGAGTAGTATTCATTTCAAAATCAGAATCGTAGCGTTTGCCCATTTGTGCCGAAATATAGACATCAAGCGAGTCGCAATTAGCGGTTGTGTCACGCGGCACGTAACTTACATCGAGCAAGTTGAATACACCTATTTTGTTTAATTTCTCCAATGTGTTGCGCTGATCAGTATAGTGATACAGCTCGCCTTTACTGTGCATGACGGCGTGGCGCCACATACTGGAGCGTAGCGGCATCTTATTGCCTCCATACGTATAAGTGAAATTCTGATCTGTGCGTGAGGCGTTCAATTGTTCCTCTTCATTGCGCCGTACGTTTATATATGTCTGTCCAATGTACCACGGGTGATTAGCAACAGCAGGGATATTGGATTTGGGCATCACACGGAGTTGTACAAAATTTTTGCGGAGCAAGGTATCGGCTTGATAAGTGGTGTAGTCGTCTTGCCAGTAGAAGTAGCCGTTCTCTCTGAGGAGCGAACCGATACGCGTTTGTTCATTTGCCAGTTTCACGACGCTAAAAGGTGCACCTTTTGTTAAGAGGCGGCTCGATTTCGTGGAATGAAGCAGACTGTCTTGCCGTGCACCATACGAATAGTATTGGATCGAGTCGAAACGCGATAACGGTCCAACATTCACCGTGTAATGAATTTTAGCTTTCTTGGGATTTTTCTGTTCTATAATTTTGTATTTTACTTTGCTACGGAAGTACCCATAATTCTGAAGAGTGTTTTGTGCCACCTTGATGCGCATATCAGGATTAACCGTTGAGACATAGACCGGTTGCTGAGCAAAGCTTTTATAGATCCATTTTCCCAAACCAGACTTAGCATCAACGAAACCATTATAGAACCACAACCCCAACTGGAGAGGAGAGCGCAGGTATGAAGAACCGAAAAGCGCATTGTTAGGAGGATAGGAGAGTACGGCTTCCACTTCCTCTTGCGCTGTTTCAAAAGCTTCTTTATTGATAGCACGTTCTGCCGCTTCAGCTTGTTTTTCTGCTTTCTGCTCAGCTTTAGTTTTTTTTCCGTTTAGAGCTGCATCTTTGAACTTGTCAATCGTGTTGCCATCTGTTCGTCCTGACAAAACATCGCTCACCGTATTTGCTACATCTGCAATGGTTGTGATAACGCCCACCGAGTCGAGTCGAATCTTGCTTTCTTAGTGGGAGTGTTAGTGTAAGAAATTTTGTCGATGCCGATATACAATTGCTCATCACTGGGCAATTTAGATGTAGTGGAGCACGAAGTGAGGAACAGCAAAAGGAGTAGTACAAGTCCCGTTGTATTTCTCGAAATTCTCGAAAACGAACGAATACTTATAGCACGTGCTACCCGCTGGGGAAATATTTTGTCTTGTTTCATTGTTACTTTCTCTTATAGAATGGTTGCTCTTTTGGCTTTTCCGCTTCAGCGAACGAGAGCAATATATCGACTTATTTTTTCTCTCTCTTGCGCCAGAAGATGAAGAGATCGCCAAACTTATCCGTCTTTTTGCGCACAGAGTATCCCAAACCAGCTTTTGTGAGCTGCCCTTCGAGCGGATCTTGCTGGTCGCGATCGTAGAAGACACGCAGATAGCGAGTTGCCCCTTGGTTCATTCGGTATTCAACGCTCACGTTGTTGATAATGCTCTCTGCACGATTGTCTGCATTCTTACCTGCACTGACACGCCCTCCGATGATAACGCGGATACGATCGTCCCAGAAGCGTTTAGCAAATTGGAAAGAATAGTCAGTGGTTTGTGTACCGGCGAGCGATGTTCCGGTTTCTACGCCCACGCTCAAATCGACGCTCTTTAGTGCATTACCAGCAATGTTCTGAATCTCATTTTGGAGAAAAGCGTTTAGTGCATTGTTTGCCTTAAAGCCACTCTTCATTGAGCTTGAGTCGGTGAGGTACATACCTGTTGCCATCATTGCCACAGCCGCTTTGTTGCGTTGTTCCTTCGACATGGCGGCCAATTGGTTTTGAACGCTCAAATCTTCGGGAGCAGCAATGGTGAATTCGAGCCCCATTTTGTCGAGCGTGTTGGTGATAGAAACGCCAACATCAAAAGCAACATTGCGCTGTTGCTCGTTTTCAGTAACGAGCACTTTCATGCGCTCCAGTGCCGTTACGTTGAGTCGAGGATTGGTAGGGTCGCCAGTGAAGTCGATAGTGCTACCCTCCACCAACTTAAATGTGCGGAGTGGAATGACAGGTAGTTCATATTTCATCTCGCCCGAACTTGCCGTTAGTCGACCAGTGAGACGCATATCTCCTTGATGTGTGATGCGGAATGTTAGGTTGCCGCCGCCTTCAATATTGGCATAGTTCTGTCCATCTTCGGAGAGGAGACAATTGAAGTGGGCTCCTTCGCTGACATTGATACCCAGCGCGAGATCATAGCTGGATGAGGCTTGTTCTTCACTTTCTGTTTCTTCTTCGGGATCAGTGAAATTTGTGAACTTCACAAGGTCTTCAAGACGATTGTCTACGGAGATGGGCGAATCCTTCAGAATATATGTCATATTTGTATTATCGAGAATATCGAGTTGTCCTCGAATGGACAGATTATCTACCGTACCTTTCAGCGTACCTTGGCAGTCGGCATAGATTTTTCCAAACACTAGCGAATTGCGCTTACGTTGAGCATTGATAAGTTCGAAATCTTTTGCTTTACATTGAAGTCTAAATATACTTTGCTAGTGTTGCTCATGTCTATGTCGCCATTGAGAACAAGCGGATTCTTCCCTGTAGAATATAGGTTGTAATTTTCAAAATGCACCTTAGAGTTGTTGATAGCAACAGGCTTTTCTTCCATGCGGAAGTCAAAGCCGTAGACGTCAGAGTAAACGTGGCCAGAATCCACATCTAACGAACCATTGAGTATCGGGTTCTTTGCTGTTCCTTGTAGCGTAAAATCACCTCCCGCTTTACCGCGTAATGCTACATCAGTTCCTTCAAGGAAGGCATTGAGCATAGGCATTGGGAAATCGTGTAGATTGCCTTTCACGTTAAATTCTCCGCTCTTGTCAGTGTATGTACCTTCTGCTTCGAGCACTTCGATACCGCCCGAACTAATAAAGGCTGAAGCGTAGTGTTCTCCGTTCGATTTGGGCAAGTAAGTGACATCCGCTCCAATCTGTCCCAGGCGTGTACCATCGAAAGCAAAACTATTGGCTTGAAGTGAACCCATCGCACTGATGCTCTTATGGTCGTCGAAGAAGTGAATATCTCCCGAGAGCATACCTTGCATCTTCGGTAAGAAAGGAAGCACATTGGAAAGCTCACCTAAATTGACATTGTTCACAGAAAGCGTGATATCGTTGACACTATCAGTAGGTGTGGAGTAAATCTTAAGACCTGTACCGTCATCCGCCGTTAAGTTTACATCCGCCCGAATCTGTTTGTTGTTTCCCAAGAAAATGTAGTTGTCTTTATTGATGCTAAAATTGCGATAAGCCAGAACGGGTTGTTCGGGATAAAGAACAATGTTGATACCATCTTGCAATACGTCGGCGCGCAAGCCCACATCGAAACCTTTATCTCCGTCAGCATCAAAGAACTTAGCTTGTATACCAGCTCCTTGAGAAAGGATATAACCATGTAGCTGTGCGTTGAATTTATTTGGGTTGCGTCGCGTGTAGTTTCGGACACTACCATCAATAACTACGCCCGAAGTATCTTGAGATATAGCTAAGTTGACACTATCTAAAAGCAGTTTACCCGTTGTGATGGAGTCGGCACGGATGAGGCCCGACAGTCCTGAGAGAGGATGAGCATGGAGATCAATATAAGCCGTGCGGAACTGATACCCTTTAATGCGTAAGTAGTCGCTCACAAATTGGTTCGTGCCGCTTCGAAATGGAAATCCATTACTGGTAGCTCACTCTTGAGAACCTCTTGATTAAGCTGACGGTGAGCCAGTTGCTTTTCAAATAGTTTGAAGAAACGCGTGAGGCGCGGCACAAGGCGATCAACATTCCCCCGCGTTCCGAGTCGAAGTACCATGTCGCCACTGGTGGCAAATACATGGGTAGAATCATTACCCGTTCCAAGCGAGAAATCTATATCGCCCGGCGTGAAACCTCTATGAGGCGTCATCGCCAAGAGGTCGGAAAGTCGGCCAGATGCAGAGTAAGCCGTGAATGTGCGGTTGGTGCGGAAGGTTAGGTCTATCTGACCGCCACCTTGCAGGGTGTCCGCCGTTAAGCCCAGCCTGCGGAAATCTATTTTCTCAAAATTGCTCGACAATCGGCCGAAGATGTCTCTACCTAATGTAGCTTGGAGCATTCCTTTTCCAGTAAGTAGCGCGTTGTTAATACTGAACTGAGCATTCGATGTACTACCTTGTTGGCGAACCGTAATAGATAGTCCGCTTAGATCATAATTGGCGTAGTTAAAACTACGAACACGAGCATCCATCGTGAGGCCGGCGCGGGGGGAGAGTACGTCGAAACTTCTGCTGCGTGCAGAGAGTGTCCCACTAAATGCCGATAGCCCCATATTAGGTAGGAACTGCTGCAATGCGAGTTGGCGAGCATCAACGCGAACATCAAAGGCCTCTGTTTGCAGATTAATTCGTGCTTTCACTTTAGCATTTCCGCGCCCTGTTGCAAGGTTCGCATTGAGTTGGTAGTCGGAACCGTGGAAGGATAGGTTACCTTTCATCCCCACCGCAGCAGGTATACTAACTGTTTTGGCCACATCGGGCAAAACAGTTTTGAAGAGTGAGGGGAGAGTTGCTCCCGTGCGGAGCGAAAAATTCATTCTAGCCGAAGGCGTACTTCCCGTGATGTCGTCCAGTCGTCCATTACCCTTGAAAGTTAGTATTCCTGGTAGGTTGATAGATGTGTTTTGGAAGACAAGATGAGCCAAATTCCCCGAGAAACGCCCATTGAGCGAAAGCGTTCGGTTGGGATAGAGGCGGAGATAACGAGTAGGAAGATAACCGCGCGCCAAGTTTTCACATCAGGTGCCCCTAACGTTGCAACGAGGTTCAAACTAACTGAAGTACGACTGCCTCTGTCAAAAGCTGAGAAGGGTAGATTTATCGTGGCACGCAGCGAAGAATAGGGCGTTTTTAGGTTGAGGGCAGGAAGCACTATGTGTGTGCTGTCAAGATACACTGATCCGCTGAGTTCTTTCACCGCAAAACCACATTGTTCCTGCAAGGCAACGTGACGCACACCCAGGCGCAAAACGCCAGCGTGGTTGTAGCTGAGCGTATCGATTTGTGCGTTTAGTCCCGTCACTACAATGTTTGTTGCGTCAAACGGCTTGGTAGGTTTTTGCAATGTGGTCAAAGTGCTGGATGCTGCGCGCATTTTCCATTGTTTTCCGCGCCCTGTTGTCTCTACGGGGAATGGATTCCAGCGTTCCAGTTCTGCCACGTTATCGGTGTATGTATATGCAATGCGCAAACTGTCTTTGTGGTTTCGTTGACGGTCGGCAGGAATTGCAGGGATGGGATTCTTTGGTGTCCAAGTGCCGTCAGCCCCATTGGGCGTATAAGCCACATTCCCCTTCTTGATATTCAAGCTGCGGAAGGCATAATACGCCTTACCCGTGTCGAAGTCGCCATCGGTGAGCACCGCCTTTTTCAATTGAGCCGCCACCCAAATAGTGTGATGCGCCTTTTGGAGAGGCGTGGTGGGCAAAGCTCCAGCCAATGCTACACGAGCTTTGACATTTTCGAGACAGGCTTCGTCCACACGTATGTGCCAATGGCTCTTGGTGGTCGTAGTATCGTCGAGCGCACTATCGGCGAGAGCCACTGTTATGTCTGAATTGCGCAGTTGTGCCAACTGAACATGAACGTCCTGTTTTTGCCAATTCACGCCTTTCGTTTCTGCTGTGAGATGCCCCACAACTCCCTTGATGCGTGTATTTGAGATATAATTTTTGTATCTATTCGCGACGCGTCTAATTCAATCCCACTCACATTGGCTTGCCCTTGAAGTAGAGGGAGCATTTCCAAATTGAGTCGAACGGTGCGTGCGTTGAGCAGCGTGTCGCCTTTCTGCACAGCTTTCACACCATTCACGTTGAGATCCAACGGAAAAGCCAGTCGAACATTATCGACGGAAAACTGAACGCCTGTTGTTTCGCTGAAATGCGTACAAACGCGCTGGACTATAAAGTTCTGAACTGGTGGAAGATAAACCAGTAGGGCCAGTATGAGGAAGAGGACTATTGGTGTGCAAACCACCCATAGTGCCACCTTTCCTATTTTTCTTAACTTGTTTGACTTCGGCATATTGGGCAAAATTACGGATTTCTTGTCGTAGCCACATACCTTTCCCTTACAAACTCTTCCTTTTTCTCACTTTTTTCTCTCTCCCTCGTTTTTATGTATTGCTGATAAATGATTTTATGCGAAAGAAATCCCCCACAAACTTACTCGCAGCGAGCAGTTAGTGGGGAAATTTCTATTTTGAGGGAGAACACTATTTGCGCAGAATCTTCTGAGTAGTACCGTTGCTCATGCGGACGATGTTCAGTCCGCGCTGTAGCTCGTTAAGTCTTTTTCCGTCAGTAGAGTAAATCGCCTGGATGTTTGCATCACCATCGGTTGTAACAGTAGCAACTCCCGTACTTTCTTTCTTTGTGAAATATCCTGTTTTAGGATTCGCCATTAAAGCATCTGTCTTACTTTCATCGTAAGGCACTGCTCCTTTGGAGACTCGTACAACCATAGAACATTTCCCAAGAATCTGAACAAGTCCAAGTATTATTGCAATAGATGGTTTGTAGAGAATTGCATTTATAAAACATTCCACTCATGTCTTGCACGTTCTCCGTCTTGAAGTTGGAGAGATCGAGGGAAGTTAAACTCTTGCAGCCATAAAACATTCTCCTCATGCCTTGCACGTTCTCCGTCTTGAAGTTGGAGAGATTGAGGGAAGTTAAATTATTGCAGCCAGAAAACATTGAACCCATGTTTCGCACGTCCTCTGTATTGAAGTTGGAGAGATTGAGGGAAGTTAAATTATTGCAGCCATAAAACATTGAACCCATGTTTCGCACGTTCTCCGTCTTGAAGTTGGAGAGATCGAGGGAAGTTAACCTTGAGCAGCCATAAAACATTTCCCACATGTCTTGCACGTTCTCCGTCTTGAAGTTGGAGAGATTGAGGGAAGTTAAATTCTGACAGCCATAAAACATTGAACCCATGTCTTGCACGTTCTCCGTCTTGAAGTTGGAGAGATTGAGTGAAGTTAAACTTGAGCAGCCCTTAAACATATAGCTCATGTCTTTCACGTTCTCTGTATTGAAGTTGGAGAGATCGAGGGAAGTTAAATTCTGACAGCCATAAAACATTTCCCTCATGTCTTTCACGTTCTCCGCATTGAAGTTGGAGAGATCGAGGGAAGTTAAATTCTTGCATTCATAAAACATTCCCCTCATGTCTTTCACGTTCTCCGCATTGAAGTTGGAGAGATCGAGGGAAGTTAAATTCTGGCAGCCAGCAAACATTCCACTCATGTCTTTCACGTTCTCCGTCTTGAAGTTGGAGAGATTGAGGGAAGTTAAATTCTGGCAGCCAGAAAACATAAAGCTCATGTCTTGCACGTTCTCCGTCTTGAAGTTGGAGAGATCGAGGGAAGTTAACCTTGAGCAGCCAGAAAACATAAAGCTCATGTATTGCAGGTTCTTCGTCTTGAAGTTGGAGAGATCGAGGGAAGTTAAATTCTGGCAGCCAGAAAACATAAAGCTCATGTCTTGCACGTTCTCCGTCTTGAAGTTGGAGAGATCGAGGGAAGTTAACCTTGAGCAGCCAGAAAACATATAGCTCATGTCTTGCACGTTCTCCGCATTGAAGTTGGAGAGATTGAGGGAAGTTAAATTCTTGCATTCATAAAACATATATCTCATGTATTGCAGGTTCTTCGTCTTGAAGTTGGAGAGATCGAGGGAAGTTAAATTCTGGCAGCCAGAAAACATATATCTCATGTCTTGCACGTTCTCCGTCTTGAAGTTAGAGAGATCGAGGGAAGTTAACCTTGAGCAGCCAGAAAACATATATCTCATGTCTTGCACGTTCTCCGCATTGAAGTTGGAGAGATTGAGGGAAGTTAAATTCTGGCAGTCATCAAACATACATCTCATGTATTGCAGGTTCTTCGTCTTGAAGTTGGAGAGATCGAGGGAAGTTAAATTCTTGCATTCATAAAACATATAGCTCATGTCTTTCACGTTCTCCGCATTGAAGTTGGAGAGATCGAGGGAAGTTAAATTCTTGCATTCATAAAACATATAGCTCATGTCTTTCACGTTCTCCGCATTGAAGTTGGAGAGATCGAGGGAAGTTAAATTCTTGCATTCATAAAACATTCCCCTCATCGTAGTGACTTCAGATGTATTGAGATTTTCCAATCCCTTTATTTTTTTCAGATTCGTGAAGTCGAAGAACCAGTTCTCAGTAGTTTTCGGGAGAAAGTTCTTGAAAGAAAGATCAAAAACAGCAGTAGTAACGTTTGGTTCAGATGTGTTCTGTGTTACAGACCAAGCAGGGTATGTCTCTCCGTAGTTGCCCATCCTCGTCTCCTCAATTCCCCACACAGTGCCCGTGCGGGATGATTTCTGATCGTCGTAGTAGAACGTTAGCGTTTTCTTGTCGCTGCTTTTCACAACATAGGCTTCCTTCTCCTGTGCTTGAGCGGACTGCGGAAGGAGCAACAAGGCCATGAACCATGCGAGGAACACAGCACAGAAATTCTTGAGTAATTTTTTGTTCATAAATTTTTCGCTTCCCCCTTTTGTCTCCTTGTCGTTCTGCTTTTTAGGAGTGCCGTATCGGGAAGTTGGGCAGGTTGAAATGAATAATGTTTATATTGTTCAGATTACACTGTGTCCGCCTTCCAACTCTTTAGAAAGCAAAGCGGCAAGCATTTTTGTGTTAAAAGTTATACATCTGCAAATATAAAGAAACTTTTAAATAATACAAAAAAATACATATTTTCCTTCATTAAGGCAGTGTACAGGCGAGCGTCGCACTGAAAGCGTTGAGGGAGAAACTCCACACGAGCCGCAGTGGGTGCTGTGCGACGCTTCCTGAGTCGGAGGTTTGTGTCGTTGCCCATCCACGGGTTCGCCCTTCGGGCATCACCCGCGGTTAAGCATGGGGTGTCCCCGCTGGGGACAGTGGGTGAGCACGCTATATCGCAGAGGAGAGTAAACGCTATAAGCGGGCGGGCGGATAGAATAAGGGCGTGAGCTGACACAATAAGGGCGTGAGCTGACATCCTTATTGTATCTGAAAATGCAATAAGGATATTTATGATAGCGCAGATTTTGAAATAACCCCCAAAAGTGAGACAGAAAACTTTTGGGGGTTATTTCGGGGTTAGCAGAAATGCAAACTGAAACTTCAGTTGCTTATGATTAATCAAGTATTAGGGATAAACTTCAAAATCTGAAGCGTCAGAATCTTTTTTGAAAAACTCTTGATGGGGTGGAGTGGAGAAGGTGAAATATGTAAGCTGCGTAACAACAATAAAGAAGCGACTTAATGTGCGAATAATCTTTCTTGTGTTATTTTTTTATCTTGAGGCCGACAAATACTTCCTCATCGTGCTCTACTTGCTTTGTCAAGAGAAAATGCAAAATGTTGTCTTTCTCCTTAGAATCGGGTGTAAAATAATTCTGGCTTACAGACCATCCAAGTTTTCCGAAGAAATTAAGTATGTCAACTGGTGAGTTGAAGATTTTTTTACTTCCGTCCTCGTTGATGATGTAGCCGCGCTTTTCTGTGCCTGCATCTACAAAGGCCGATACTTTCTGCGAGAATAGTGCGGCATTATGAACAACAACTTCGCAATATGCTGCGTGAGTGGTTTGTGCTGTTACGTTGAGACTTGCAAGAGTAATAATAAGTAGTAATAAAAGTTTTCGCATAATAAAAGTTATTTTGTTAATGATATGTGTTAGTTGTAGAGTTCGTTAGTTGATGAATTAGGTGTATTTGGATTTAATGTTACAAAAAAATAAGTGATTTGATAATAATGAAAAGAAGAAAGTGTTGGAAAATATGATGGGTGGATAAATAATAGGAAGTGTATGGGTGATTTTATTTTCTTTTTGTTTGCCTATGATTTGCACTTTTTGCCTGTTTTTTACATCAAAATAATACAAAAAAGCGACTCAATGCGTAAAAACATTAAGTCGCTTGAAGTGTTGATAATGTGCGGAAAGGATAGGATTCGAACCTACGAAACCCTTTAGGGGTTTACACGCTTTCCAGGCGTGCCTCTTCAACCACTCGAGCACCTTTCCTTGTGCGGTTGAGCAAGGACTTCTGTTGAAATCCGGGTGCAAAGTAGGCGAATACGATTGAAGTACCAAATTTTTGCTGAAGTTTTTTAAGGAAAGGGCTTGTTCTGGACTACTGGAAGAGCGTGATGCTATCGCGTTGCGCAGCAGGGATTGTCCAGTTTTCTGGAACGAATTTCCACTGGTTGAGAGCCTTGGGAGCGATGTCTTTTTGTTGACGAATTTCTTGCATGAGATAGTAGCGCAAATCTTTGTCTGTACTCCAAACAATGCGTTTAACAAGCTGTTCGCGTGGGATGCCTGCTCCCTCAGTCATAAGGCCGCCACCACCGTTGCCGCGATAGCTGTTAACGGCTACGCGATAGGTTTGCTTCAGATCGAAGGGTTCGCCAGTTGCTAAACTCTTGATGGTGATTTTCTGTCCGCGAGGCTTGGTAACATCCACTTCGTAGAGGATTCCCGCAGCACTGTCGAAGTTGTAGCTCGGAGTGCGCAGGCGTTGCCAGCTTTCTGGAGAATTGATGGTGCGGTCGTTGAAGAGCAGTAAATGGTCTGAAGGAGAGCTCATCTGCTGTGTCCAACCAGCATAACTATATTCAAGGAAGTCTTTAATCTCTTGCCCCGTGAGCTGCATAACGTAGAGCATATTCTCAAACTTGTAGAGATTGAACATGTCGCTGACGCGGATTGTACCAACAGGAATGCGGGCATCGAAACTAAGCGGTGCAACAAACGAGATCTGAGCTCCCGTGATTTTCAGCTGTAGCTGATGGATGAAATCCACAAATGCTGACGGGCCGAAGAAGGCGGGGCGAGTAGTGAGTTCGGTGGCGTTGTGGCCAATGATCTCTTGCGTGAATTTCTTTACGGCATCTATCTGCGGTTGGAAATGGGCGAGCATTTCGGGATTCACTTCCCATTGGTCGATGTCTTCCAAATGACCAGTGGCGCTCTTAATGCTCACTTTCTTCCCATTCTTTTCCACAACGAGGTCAGCTACTGCTACGAAATGGGCATTAGCACCCGTGTTAAGAACAAGGACACTATCGCCATTGACATTGGCAATTTTGCGATTGGCCTTGCGGTGGTCGTGACCACAAAGGATGAGATCGAAACCCGGAACTTGTTGTGCCACTTGCAGAGAGGCGTTCTCGTTCTTTGTGCCTGTGGCGTTTTCGCGACCCACACCACTGTGGAAGAGTCCGATAACCACGTCGGCTTGGCGGCGCATTTCGGGCATATATTTGCGAGCTACTTCCACCATGTCGTCAAAAAGCGCATCCCCGACCAAAGGTTTTCGGGGAGCCAGTTGGGGATGCCCGTGGTGAGCAAACCTAAAACGGCAAAGCGCACACCGTCTTTCTTGATGATGGTGTAGGGACGCCAGTAGGGTTGGCCAGTGCTGGTGCGAATGATGTTTGCTCCCAGCATCGGCATGCGGCATTCTTTCGTCCAGCGATCGTAAACGGCGTGTCCGGCCTCAATGTCGTGATTGCCCACAGTGGCTGCATCATACTGCATATAGTTGAGCACTGAAGCGCAAGCGTGTTGGCTCACAGTGTCCATGAAGTTGTAATAATAGGCGGAAGGTTGTCCTTGCAGGATGTCTCCCGCATCGAGGAGCAACACGTGCTGCGGCTTCATGAGTTGTCGCTGTGCTTTTACGAAGGAGTAGGCACGTATGAGCGAGCCTTTGCCCGGCTCTTGGTTGAGATAATCGTAGGGGAAATAATTACCATGAACATCGGTGGTTTCAAGAATTTTGAAACGAATTTCGCGCGGTTTGGCCGAAAGCGTGGTAGCAGTCAGCGCGAAAAGGAGAAGAAGAAAATGTTTCATATTGTTAGTCTTGTTATGAATGTTCTTAGTGAAAAGGCGGTGGAGAACTATTTTGTGAATGTTTATTTGCCTTTTCTGACATAGTCGACAAAATCGAACGGTACGGCGTTGCGCTCATCGGCATCGTGATGTTCTCTACTGGTTTCTTGCCATTGCGTAGCATCGAATTCGGGAAAGAATACATCAGCTTCGGCAGGAATGGCCTGCACTTCTGTCAGGCAAAGACGCTGAGCAAGGGGAAAGGCTTCGGCATAAACAGATGCGCCACCAATGATATAAACATCTTCATCGGGTTGGCAAGCGTTCAGAGCTGCTTGGAGCGAGAGGAACACTTCCGCTCCAGGAAGTTGGAGTGAAGCATTGCGACTCAAAACAATGTTGCGGCGATTGGGTAAAGCTCCTTTCGGCAGTGAGTCGAAAGTGCGCCGCCCCATAATGATGGTGTGTCCCGTGGTAAGTGACTTAAAGCGTTTCAAGTCGGCACTGAGATGAAACAGCAGGTTGTTATTATAGCCGATACCCCGATTTTGGGCAATGGCACAGATGATGGTGAGCATATATATAAGGAATCAGTAAGGAGCTAAAAAGCGAGGGAGAAAGGAGGAGAAAAATTGATTTCAGACTGATACATCCGCCTTGATATGTGGCCAAGGATCGTAGTTTTCCAGTTCGAAATCTTCAAAGTGGAAATCAAAAATATCCTTAACGTCAGGATTCAGCTTCATCGTAGGGAGAGGGCGCGGAGTTCGCGTGAGTTGCAAACGCGCTTGTTCCAGATGGTTGAGATAGAGATGCGTGTCGCCCGTAGTGTGAACGAAGTCGCCTGCGCGGAGTCCGCACACTTGCGACATCATCTGCAAGAGGAGCGCATAGGAAGCAATGTTGAACGGTACTCCCAAGAACGTATCGGCTGAACGCTGATAGAGCTGGAGCGACAGGCGACCATCAGCCACATAGAACTGAAAGAGCATGTGGCAGGAGGTAAGGCCATATCCGCTACTTCGGCCACGTTCCAAGCTGAAACAACGATGCGGCGCGAATCAGGGTTGTTGCGAATCAGTTCAACCGCTTGCTGGATTTGGTCAATAGTGCCGCCGTGGTAGTCAGGCCAAGAACGCCACTGATGGCCGTAGACGGGGCCCAGCTCACCGTTCTCATCAGCCCATTCGTTCCAAATGCGCACGCCGTGGTCCTGCAAATACTTCACGTTCGTACTGCCCTGCAAGAACCAAAGCAGTTCGTAGATGATGGATTTCAGATGCAGTTTCTTTGTGGTGAGGAGCGGAAAACCTTCCTCTAAATTGAAACGCATCTGATGGCCGAAGATGCTCTTTGTCCCCGTACCAGTGCGGTCTGTTTTCTCAACGCCGTTGTCGAGAATCTCCTGGAGCAAGTTGAGATATTGTCTCATTGTTTGATTTTTTTCGGCTGCAAAAGTACCAAAAAAAGACTAACTTTGCTGGCGAAGAAAGAATTAAGTAGCAGCAAAACCTTTGATATGACAACCACAGAAAAGATAGCATTGCCTGCGGATTTTGTCTCAGAAATGACAAACCTGCTGGGAACTGACGAAGCCCTTCAACTCTTTGAGGGGCTTGAAACGCCTTGCCCTACGAGTGTTCGCTGCAATGAAGCAAAGGGGTACGATACTGAAGGAGAACCTGTGGCATGGTGCCGAACAGGCCGATACCTCAGTGAGCGCCCACAATTCACGCTCGATCCCTTGCTCCACGCTGGTTGCTACTATGTGCAAGAAGCTGCATCCATGTTTGTGGAGCAGGCTTTCAAGGCAATGGGCGAATGTCCGCAACGTTTGCTCGACCTCTGTGCTTCACCCGGAGGGAAGAGTACGCTCTGGCGTTCGCTTCTGCCCGATGGCGCATTACTCGTTGCCAACGAACCGCTGCGGCAGCGAGCAATGGTGTTGGCGGAGAACTTAGCAAAATGGGGACAACCGGACGTGGTGGTTAGTAATGCTTATCCTGCCGATTTCGCTCCGCTGATGGGATTCTTCGATGTCATTGCTGCGGACGTGCCCTGCTCTGGCGAAGGTATGTTCCGTAAGGATATGGGAGCGCGCAACGAATGGTCGGTGGAGAATGTTAGGAAATGTGCCGAATTGCAACGCAGTATCATTGCCGATGTTTGGCCTGCGCTCCGACAAGGCGGTTATCTCGTTTATAGCACCTGCACTTTCAATCGCTCTGAGGATGAAGACAACGTGTCTTATATATGTGATGAATTGGGCGCAGAACTGATTCGTCTGGATGTGCCTGAAGAATGGAACGTGATGGGAGATACCACCGGACGAGGGCTTCCTGTTTATCATTTTTCTCCCCGGGAAGAGTCGCGGCGAGGGCTTCTTCTTAGCTTTGCTCCGCAAGACGAGTGAGTCGGAGGCTGGTGGCAACCGAAAGCATAAGAAAGGTGTGCGCGAACTGCCATTGAGAAATGCGAGCAAGCTGAGCGGTTGGTTGCAGAACGAAGCTGACTATAAATTCTATGCGCCCGATGATTCACACGTGGCAGCTGTTCGTAAGTTGCTCTATGAGGATGTGCAGCGTCTCCGCAATCAACTGAAAACAGTTTGGGCAGGCGTTTTGCTGGCTGAAGCAAAGGGGCAAAAATGGGTACCGCAGCAGGAATTGGCTCTCTCGCAAGCCCTCGCTCCCGAAGCCTTTCCGCGCGTAGAGCTCTCGCTCGATGAAGCGCTTGCCTACTTGCGCCGCGATGCCATCACAGTGGACGCTCCGCGCGGGTATGTCATTGTGACCTATCAAGGACATCCTCTCGGTTTTGTGAACAATCTCGGTGCGCGTGCCAATAATCTCTATCCGCCCGAATGGCGTATCCGTAAACAGTTGCCTTAGTCGCAACCTTTTCTTTGTCTTATGAATCAACGCACAAGACCTTTCGTTTCACCTCTTTATTACGCATAAAAACACCTTCTTTTTTCATATCAGAAAAAGAAGGAAAAGAATCTCCATTATGAAGTATTTGGAATACACCTTTAACATCTCTCCCAATTCCGGCGATATGCAGGACGTTTTGGGGGCTGTATTGGCCGATGCAGGCTTCGACTCTTTTGTGAAGGACGAAGAAGGCAAAGAACCACTAAAAGCTTACGTCAAGAAAGACGAATTTAGCGAGGAACGCCTCAAAGAAGTTTTGGCCAACTTCCCGCTGCCGGCAGAAATTTCTTATGAAGGGCACGAGGCCGAGGATAAGGATTGGAACGCCGAATGGGAAGCTAATTTCTTCGAGCCACTCAATATCGATAATCGTTGTGTGATTTCTGCTCCTTTCCATAAGGATGTGCCAACGGTTGAGTACAACGTTAAAATCAACCCTCGAATGTCGTTCGGTTCGGGCCATCACGAGACTACTTCGCAAATGATACGCGAGATTCTCAACAATCCTATGGAGGGGCGCACCGTACTCGATATGGGATGCGGTACGAGCTTGCTCGCCATCTTGGCAAGTATGCGCGGTGCCACGGCTCTCTCTCACGGCCATCGACAACGATGAGTGGTGCGTGCTCAACTCAAAGGAGAATTTCGAACTCAACCACATTTCAAATATCAACGTGCTTCTGGGCGATGCTTCTCTTCTGCCACAAGTGGGCCCCTTTGATGTAATTTTGGCCAACATTCATCTGAATATCATTTTGGCCGATATGGAGAAGTACGTTTCTCGTCTGAATGTTGGCGGTTTGCTCTTTGTGAGTGGGTTCTATTATGACGATCTTCCACGCATAAAGGCTGAGGCCGAACGCTTAGGGCTGATCTTCGATCATGCAGGACAACAGCGCAATTGGTGTTGTGCTGCTTTCCGAAAAGCGTAATAAAAACTAAAAGCCAGTGCAAAGAATAGCACTGGCTTTTAGTTTTTTCTTTTCTTACCTCTTTTTTATTCAGCACTAAATGCCGCTGATGTGTTCACATCTCAAAGCCATCGACACGTTTACATGACGTGCCAAATGGGCAGAGCAGGGTAGGGCGCGCTAACACTGATGAGCTTATGACTAACAGGGTGTTCAAACTCAATGTGTGCTGCGTGCAGACAGATAGAGCCGTCGGGATTGGAGCGCGGTGCTCCATATTTGAGATCGCCTTTGATGGGGCAACCGATAGCTGCCAGTTGGCAGCGAATCTGATGATGGCGCCCCGTGTGGAGATTCACTTCCACGAGCGTATAACGCTCGCTTTGTCCAATCACCTTATAGTCCAGTACTGCGCGTTTGCTCCCAGCCACTTCCTTCTCATGGGCGTAGGCTTTGTTCTGCTTTTCGTTGCGCGTGAGGTAGTGCACAAGTTCTGCTTCGGGCAGTTTGGGGCAGTTGCCCACTATGGCATGGTAAGTCTTTTTGACTTCACTCTTTCGAAACATATCGTTGAGACGTGTCAGAGCCTTACTTGTGCGGGCAAACACACAAATACCGCTCACGGGGCGGTCCAAACGGTGAGGAATACCCAAGAAGACAGCGCCAGGCTTGGCATATTTCTCTTGATGTAGGCTTTTACCTCATCGCAGAGAGTGCGGTCGCCCGTTTTGTCGCCCTGCACAATTTCGCCTGCAGCTTTGTTGACTATGATGATATGGTTGTCCTCGTAAAGTATATTCATGCTTTCAGAAACTAAAAAGACGAATCCAGCGGAAAAACCTCAAAAGGTCCGTTGGATTCGTCTTATCCTATTGGTGTAAAATTACATATTCATGCCGCCATCGACCTGAATAACCTGGCCGCTGACATAGCTTGACATTTCGCTTGCCAAGAATGTTGCCACATTGGCAATATCTTCGGTCTGACCGCCGCGGCGAAGTGGAATTTTTGTCATCCAATCCTTGCGAACATCTTCGGGAAGAGCTGCTGTCATAGCTGTTTCAATGAAGCCTGGAGCAATAGCGTTGGCGCGAATACCCTTGGGGCCGTACTCTTGGCCGATGGATTTTGCCAAAGCAATAAGGCCTGCCTTGGAAGCTGCATAGTTAGCCTGACCTGCATTACCATGAACGCCCACTACAGAAGCCATATTGATGATTGAACCCTGGCGCTGACGCAGCATGATGGGCACAACGGCGTGGCAGAAGTTGAAAGCACTCTTCAGGTTTACTGCCAATACAGCGTCCCATTGAGCTTCTGTCATGCGGATGAGCAAACCGTCCTTGGTGATACCTGCATTGTTCACCAGCACGTCAATGCTGCCGAAATCTGCCTTAACAGTTTCCACTACGGTCTGGGTTTCTTCAAAATTGGCCGCGTTGCTAGCGTAAGCCTTACACTTCACACCCTTAGCTTCCACCTCGCGGATGGTTTCTTGAGCGTCTTCGTTGATAACGAGGTCTGTGAATGCGATGTTTGCGCCTTCTGCAGCGAAGTGCAGAGCAATGGCTTTGCCAATACCGCGGGCTGCACCCGTGACTAAGGCTGTCTTACCAGTTAAAAGTCCCATAATTTTTATTTATGTTTTAGTTGTAAATACTTTCTTATTTAGTTTCATCAGCACAATATCCCAGTGCACCACGGATAACGCGCATCACCATCGGGATGGATTCTTCTTCCGTAAGTCCATGTCCGAGGCGGTCGTAGATATAGGGCACTTCGAGACCTTTCATCACATAGTGGATGATATCGGTCATAAGGCCGATGTTGTCGATGTTAAACTTATGGCGTTCTACGCCTTCTCTCAGCACGCGGCTGATAATGTCCTGTTCTTCTCGGTCGAAGGCTTTGCGCACTTGCTCCACTTTCCATATATTTCGGAAGAACTCCGCGCGCAGATTGCCATTGCGAGCTACTGTTTCCTTTATCACTTGCAAGTGTGTGTAGATGAGCGTCAATACTTTCTCCTCTGGCTCTATGTCCATTGCAGCCACTTTGTCCATTTTCTCAGACAAGCGTTCCAATTCGTTCTCAATGACGGCATAGTAGATCTCTTCCTTGTTGCGGAAGTATGTGTACAATGTTCGTCGTCCACGTTGCGAAGCTTGAGCAATATCGTTCATAGTGGTTGCTTCAAGGCCTTTACGAGCAAATAGTTCTCGAGCAACTTCCAAAAGAGTCTGGCGCGTTTTGGCTATCGACATATTGATTTTTGTTTAACACACTTTGTTTTCTATGTGCAAAGGATATGCAAAAGTACGGGATTATGACGAACGAGCCAAATAAACTGCACAGAAATTGAAAGAATGTGCCGAGCTTTTCTCTCTTCTCTTAGCTTCTTCACCATGTGCAATGTGTGGAACTGCATCTCAGTTTTATCTGTCAGTAGCCGTAAGCAATCTTTCTCTTTTCCGGAGCTGGTAACGAGTCTATGAGGATAAAAGTGCTGTCTTCTTACATCTTGTTTACCGTCTTCTTTCTTGACAATATGTATTTTCGTTCTGGAGTTAAATGTCCCTAAAAAGTTCGTATCTTTCTTTTGCACATTCATATTTGGACGTATTCTTTTGGCTGTTTTTCTTAATTTTTTTCTGAAAAAGAAGGAAAAGCTCTGATTTCTCTTCTTTTTCGTCTTCAACGTGTGTCGTTAAGAAGAAAACTTCCTTATTCTGTTTAGAAATACAATAAGGCTACCCGTTGGCATCCTTATTGTGTCAGCTGACTTCCTTATCGCATTTACCGCTAACCTTATTGGACTGGTCGGATAAGAAGGGTCAGCTTGCGAACTACTTTGTAGAAATGGAGAATTCAAGCCATTCTCAGCTCTCTAAAATAAGAAATTGCTTTACAATCTTGGCTTTTTGGAGGTGAGCAGAAAGGTTTATCCCAATCTTTTCTTGTGTGTTGTTTTCCAACCTAGAGTTTTCCATAAAAAATACTGACTTTTCCCTCATGCAATGGGAAAAGTCAGTAAGATATGTTTGATGTAAGGATTATTAGTTGCCTATGTTGAACTGCTTTCCTTTGGCACCATCTTCAAAGCCTTTTTGATAGCCTTCGCCATAGCCACGCACATAGGCGGCTTTGTCCTTCGGTTTGGTAAAAGCATTTGAGGTATCGTAGCTGGCGCGGGGATGCTGCGTGGCCCCATCGTCCATGCCTGCCAAATAGCCGTCTTCGCTGCCTGCTTCATAAGCTCCACGCGTGTCGCGCGTGATGCTGTCGGAGAGTGCAACATTCACGGTGTCGCGCAGAATGGGCAAATAGGTTGCATCGATAGTGGTGTCGGGACGGGCAACGGGCATACGTTCCTTCACTGCCACTGTGTCCTCAGGGTGTAGTTGAGTATAGACAGGTGAGCGGCGATCGCTGGCGCGCTTCAACAGGAAGATGCTGACCACCGTTAGTAGACATGCGCCTACAATCACTCCTGTCCAGATATGTGAGGGATGTTCTTTTTTAGCCATAGTTCGTGTGTATCTATTGTTCCGTAACGTTTTATCTCATTCTTACTTTGTCCCTCGCGTCGATACGCAGGAAGATGAATAGAAGTAGTGTGAACCCCCAAAGACTTGAACCACCATAGGAGAAGAAAGGTAGGGGGATGCCTATGACTGGTGTGAGTCCCATCACCATACCCACGTTGATAAACACATGGAAGAGGAGAATGGAAAGGACGCAGTAGCCATAAAACTCGTCCCGCGACAGTGGTCTGTCGCTCGGAGAGATAAATCAGTCGGAGTATCAAGAGCAGGAAGAGAAGCAATACGCCCGCACTGCCGAGAAAACCTTGCTCTTCGCCCACGGTACAGAAAATGAAGTCGGTGTCTTGTTCCGGCACGTATTTCAGCTTTGTTTGTGTACCGTTCATGAAGCCTTTGCCTTCAAGTCCGCCCGAGCCAATTGCAATCTTACTTTGGTTGACATTATAACCAGCTCCGTGTGGATCGTCCTCCGTACCTAACAATACCTTGATACGGGTTTGCTGATGCGGTTCAAGCACATCGTTGAGCGCAAAGTTGGCCGAATAGAGGAAGGCAGTACTTCCTAAAGCGAAGATAGCAATGAGAGAGTAGGATCTAATTCGTTCGCCTAAGCCTTGCCAAATGAGATAACCAGCCATGGCTATGATACCAACGATTTGCACCCACGCCACGTCGAACGGCTTGATGAAGGCTGAAACGAGATAGGCGATGAGTTGTATTAGCAAGCCTATGGAGAGAAACCAGAACCAACTGTTGTTGCGCTTCAAGGTAGATGGCGCACATCCCCACGACGTTGAGCCAAATGATGATAAGCACGGCGAACTGCCCAATTGTGGTCAGCGTACCTGGCATAATATCTGCTTCGTAGCGGATGCCTACAACAAAATAAGAAACGGCTGCTACTGCCGTAAACAGTATAGAGCCAGGCATTCCTTCACGATAGAACATGAGGAAGAATGCCAGATAAACAAGGGCGGAACCCGTCTCTTTTTGCAACACAATAAGCACCATAGGGAGCAGAACAAGACCGGCGGCCTTGAAGAAGTTGCGCATATTCGAGAGGTTGAAACCATACTGTCCGATAACTTTAGCCACCGCTAAAGCCGTGGCGCACTTGGCAAATTCTGCAGGTTGCAAACTGACGGGGCCGAGGGAGATCCACGATTTAGACCCTTTGATGTCGTGCGCTATAAAGGGAGTGACAAGCAGCAGAAGCATCATGCAGATGTATAGAAAAGGAGCGAGCGTATCGAAGTATTTGTCGTCGACCATCAGGAGGAAACCTCCCAAGCCGATGGAGCATCCTATCCACGCTAATTGCTTACCGCTTCGCGTGCCCCACGAAAAGAAATCTGTGTCGCCTAAGTTGTGGCTCGCACCACAAATGGAGAGCCAACCAGCAATTAGTAGCAACAGGAAAATAAGAATAACGACCCAATCGGCGCGTGCTGCCGGATTGCCGTATTTTCTACCGTTCAAAGTCTCCATACTTGATGTGCCGATTTTGCATTACCGCGGCCTTTCGCATAGATGCGGGCGAGAGTTGGCCGCGAAGATATTGTTCGATGATAAGTGCCCCGATGGGAACACCATAAACGTTGCCGAAACCGCCATTCTCTACGTAGACGGAGACAGCTATTTTAGGGTTATTCATAGGAGCAAAGCCCATGAAAACACTGTGGTCGTGTCCGCGGTTCTGCGCCGTACCCGTTTTGCCACAAACCTCGAACCAAGGGAGATTTGCAGAACGACATGTACCGTCAATAACGGCCTTGCGCATTCCGGCTACTGCATAGTCGTACCAGCGGCGGTTGATGCCGGTGTAATGCTTGCGAGTGTAGAGTGTGTCCAATTGGCCCCCTTGTACAGAACGCACAACGTGGGGCGTGTAAAAGAAACCGCGGTTGGCAACCTGTGCGGCTAAGTTAGCAATTTGTAGAGGTGTTGCTGTAACCTCGCCCTGGCCGATTGAAATAGAGATAACCGTCAGTCCGTTCCACGAGCCTTTGTACGCCTTATCGTAATATTGAGCGTTGGGTATCATGCCGCGTTTCGCCTGGGAGGTCGATGCCTAACTTATAACCAAAACCCATTTTCACAAGGTGATTCTTCCACACTGTCATGGCGTTCTGCACTGAACCGTACTTGCGCTTATTGGAGAGTAGGCGAAAGAGATTCCAGCAAAAGTAGCTATTGCAGCTAGTACCGATGGCGGGTACTAGATTGATGGGGCTGGCGTGTCCGTGGCACCCGACGTGAAGTCCCTTATAGCTAAAGCCGTGGTGGCAGGGGAAACTGATTTGCGGATTAATGCTACCTTCTTGCAAACCTAAGAGCGCTTGTGATATCTTAAAGGTGGACCCCGGCGGATATGTACCCATGATAGCACGGTTAAGCAATGGTTTGCGCGGATTCTTCGAAAGCGCCTCGTGTGCCTTAGAGCGGTCGCGTCCCACCATAATACCGGGATCATAACTGGGGGAGGAAGCCATGCACAGAATCTGTCCTGTTGATGGCTCTATGGCTACAATTGCTCCGATTTTCCCTTGTAGCAATCGTTCCGCCAATTCTTGTGTTTTGAGATCAACTCCTAGTGTTATGTTTTGCCCAGGTACTGGCAGTTTGTCGTATGCCCCGTTCATATAATGACCTTTCGTTCGTCCGTGAACGTCGCGGAGCATGATGCGCAAGCCCTTTTCTCCGCGGAGCACCTTTTCGTAGGAACGTTCCACCCCGAGCTTTCCAATGTAGTCTCCGGGCTGGTAATAGCTATCACTATCAATGTTGGTCTGATTCACCTCGCCCACGTCACCAAGTATGTGTGCGCCAACCGCCGCAGCATAGTGGCGGATAGATCTCTTCTCAATGGAGAATCCTTTGAAGCGGAAAAGCTTTTCTTGGAATAGGGAGTATTCTTCGGGAGGTATTTGCGTCATGAAAACCTGCGGCGTGTATCGACTGTAGCCTGGGTTCTTTCGCGTATCTTTTATCTCTTCGCAACGCTGTATGTAGTACTCTTTAGTGATGCCAATAGTTTTGCAAAAGTCTAGAGTATCTATGCCCTGCTGCTCATTCATGGTAACCATGATGTTGTAGGAGGGCTCGTTGTAGACCATAAGTTGGCCATTGCGGTCGAATATGAGACCGCGCGAGGGATAGATGATATCCTTCCGGAAAGCATTGGAGTCGGCGTTTTTCTTATAGTCGTCGCTCAACAATTGCAAGGTGAAAAGGCGTATGAGGTAGATAAGGATGATGCCAATAGCTACACCGCCAATCACAAACTTTCTGTTGCTGAAATTGTAGGCTTCCAATGGTGTCTTATATTATTGTATGTGTTCATTAGGGCCTTTTTCTTATCAGCTCCAAGGCGATGCAGAACAGCGTAGTCAGCACTGTTGAGCCGGCGATATTGATAAGCAGAAAAGTCCAGTTGAAGAAACTGAATGATTCGATAGAGAAGAAGATGAGGCACTGTAGGAAAACGGCAGTCAGAAGGTAGCGGACGAAGGGCCAGCGCTCCATAGTTCTCATTGAAGGTAAGATGTTGTCGTCTTTGTCCCGATCTCTCGGTCCGAAAGGTTGAAAAGTAGCGGTGTGATAAGGCCGATGGCCGTCATAGTGGCTGCGGCCATGCCTGGTGTATTTCCAAAAATGTCGATCAGTACTCCCAGCAGGAATCCGAGTAGGATGTAGAGCCACCGCGGGGTGTCGCTGGGCAAGATGAGTAGGAAATACACATAGGGCATTGGTGTGGCGTAGCCCATGATATGGATATGGTTGAATACGAGCACTTGTAGCAACAAGAGCAATAAGAACCAACCTATGCGGGATAATATTGTCTGAAACACGGATAAAGAAGCATTTAGCAGTTTGTAGAACAATTTTTCTGCAGGAGGGAGCTATCATTCGTTATAGCCCGCGCATCTGAGAGCCAAAGAAGTGCATTTTCAGCAATGTTTATTGTATCGTTTCCAAGCCATTGAGAGCGTCGTGAGCATCTTGTTCAGCTGCGTGGGCTTTTAAGGTGTCTATCTCGGCTTGATAAGGAGTCATGACCACACATACGTTGCGCAAGGTGGCAAAGTCTGTGCCCAGCGTGATATCTAAACGATAGCTCTGACCATCTGGTGAATTTCCAACGCTATTCACGCGACCGATGAAAATTCCAGGCGGGAAGACTGCGCTATAACCACTGGTTTCAACAATAGCTCCTTTCTTTATTTTAGCGTAGCGAGGAATATCGTTGACGTAAGCATGGAGCAATTTTTCGCCGCTCCATTGTAAGTAACCAAAATAGCCCAGACCGCGAACGCGACAACTGATGCTTGACTTGTGATTAGTAACAGGTATGACAAGCGAATAATGAGGACCAGTGAGATAAACGATGCCGACAACGCCACCTCCTCCTACAACGCCCATTTCTGGGCGAACGCCATCACTACTTCCTTTGTCGATGACGATATAATTATTGGCCTTCTTTGTGGAATTGGACACAACGATGGCGTCCAATAGCTTATAGTTTGCCAGCGTCTGACGTACATTTAGCTCTGTGGGCGTTGGCTGATGGGAGAGTTCTCCCAATCGAGTCCGCAGATAAGCGTTTTCTTGAGTCAGCAAGGTGTTTTGGTGAGTCAAACGGCCATTTACATCTCCTAGATTGAGATAGGTCATAACTTCATAATATAAATTATTAACCGTTGCTGCTGTGTGATTGGCTGCTGTATACCAAACGCTGCCTTGATAGCTGTTGAACCGGAACAGGAGTATGAAACTCACTGCTTCCAGTAGGAGAAACAGGAAGAAGAAGTTGTATTTGCGAAGGAAGTCAAGAAAGGTCTTCAATGGATCAAGCCTATTTATTATTCAAACTAAGCCGGGAGGAACAAGTTCTATGTTCTCCGTTGGAAAAAAAGGGACAGACTCTAATAAATAACAATGAACAATTGCACGACACGACAATTGCTCATTGTTATTTATGGAGATGTCTGTGCGCATTAACGCATCAAGAACGTGTAATCATCAACATGTTGGAGGGCAATACCTGTGCCTTTTGCAACACAAAGGAGAGGATCGTCAGCAACATGGAACGGGATGTTAATTTTCTCCGTCAGTCGCTTGTCAAGTCCGCGGAGCAAAGCACCGCCACCTGTCAACCAGATACCGTTCTTAACGATATCGGCGTACAACTCTGGTGGAGTGTTCTCCAAAGCGTTGATAACGGCTTGTTCGATACGTGCGATGCTCTTTTCGAGGCAGTGAGCAATCTCTTGATAGCACACAGGCACCTCCATAGGCATTGCGGTGATGCGGTTCGGGCCATGAACCACGTAGTCCTCTGGGGCGTCCTCCGTTAGATCTGTCAGAGCTGCACCCACATTGATCTTGATGCGCTCGGCCATGCGTTCACTGACGCGTACGTTGTGCTGGCGGCTCATATACTCTTGAATGTCGGCTGTGAAGTCGTCACCAGCCATCTTTATAGAGTTGTTGGAAACGATTCCGCCCAAGGAAATCACGGCGATTTCCGTTGTACCACCACCTATATCCACAATCATGTTTCCTTCGGGGGCATTTACATCAATACCCACACCGATGGCGGCAGCCATAGGTTCGTAAATTAGATAGACATCTCGGCCGCCTGCGTGCTCAGCTGAGTCGCGCACGGCACGAAGTTCCACTTCGGTAGAACCGGAAGGGACACCAATGACCATTCTGAGAGAAGGAGAGAAGAGGCGGCGGCCCGAATGGACCATTTTGATAAGGCCACGAATCATTTGCTCGCAAGCGTTGAAGTCGGCAATAACACCATCGCGCAACGGACGAATAACGTGGATCTTATTGTTAGTCTTCTCGTACATCAATTTAGCCTTCTGACCCACTGCCAGTAGTTTGTCGGAATGTTGGTCCAGAGCTACCACGGACGGCTCGTTGACTGCTATCTGATCATCTGCAATGATGATGGTGTTTGCAGTACCCAAGTCCATAGCCAGCTCTTGTGTGAAGGAGAAAAATTTACTGAAGAAACTCATTGTCTATTTTCTGCTGTTATTTATTTCGTGAACCATTCGTGAATCGCCGTATCGTAGTGGCTGGAAGTAGCGAAGGCTCGCTCTGCAAAATGTTTGCGCTGTTCGATATCAGTTTTAGCCCCTTGCTTCTGGAGGATGTCGAGGAGTTCGGCATACTCGTGTTTACTCGGGATGATAACAACATCGTTGAAATTTTTAGCGGCAGCGCGAATCAGGCTAATACCGCCGATATCAATCTTTTCGATAATTTCCTCTGCGCTACCTCCGTTCTTCACTGTCTCCTCGAAGGGGTAGAGGTCAACAATGACGAGGTCGATTTGCGGTATGGCATACTTTATCATCTCGGCTTGGTCTTCTGCCAAGCCACGACGGCCCAGGATTCCACCAAACACTTTGGGGTGTAGCGTCTTGACGCGGCCGCCTAGAATGGAGGGATATGTGGTTAGTTCCTCTACTTTCTGGCAGGGGTAACCTAAATCTTCGATAAACTGCTGTGTGCCGCCAGTTGAGAGTAGTTTGACGCCATTCTCATGAAGTGTTTTGAGGATTTCCTCAAGTCCGTCCTTGTGGAAAACTGAAATCAGGGCGGTTCTGATTGTTTTAGTGCTAGACATAAAATATGTTTGAAACGTTTCGACTGCAAAGTTACGAGATTTTATCGAACCAAGGCTACAGTCCTATTATATTATTTATTAAAAACTTAAGTATTGTAAAATAATCTCTTATTCTACGGTTCTGAGAATGGCTTGAAATCCAACTCAGAACAAAGTTGTTCTGAGATTAGTCCGACTCGTCAGGCCTGTTCAATAAAGCTATTGGTGGATACAATAAGGCTATCTGCCAACATCCTTATTGTGTCAGCTGACAGAATAAGGCTATCCGCTCACACAATAAGGAAACTGAAAGGGAAAGCAGGCTGTTTTTCTTCAGAAATAGGAAAAATAGGCGTTTTTTTATTAAAATCCGCACTATCTGCCTCAGTTTGCGTAGGCCGGAGGCGAGCATTTTCTGACAGATACTGCGGATTTCTATTTTGTTAACATCTATTTCACCCTGGGCCAATGTCAAGAAAAGGGCGGGCTTATGCTAAGGCTGAATTCTTACTGTTTGCAAAAATCTCTCACCTTCTTATGGAGGTATAGCTATGGGAGGTGTATTGACTCACTTGCTTGTGCTGAAATCTTCAATAATTCAGCCAAAGGAGGTACTTATTCGGCTGTTTCGGGCTTGCGGAAGAAGGAGAAGTTCACACTGCCGTAGGCGCGGTGCTCTAAGAACTCTGGCAGGTGGCTGAAGTTGTAGTTTTTGCCATGTTCAAGAATGAAGAGTCCACCAGCCTTGAGGCAATCGCTCTTCAAAACACGTTCTGGCAGCTCGGGCAACTCCGGAAGTATGTAAGGCGGATCTGCAAAAACAAGTTCGAAGGGTTGCCTACAACGCTCAATAAATTTTAGCGCATCGCCCTGCAAGAGATTGGCAGCATCGTCGTTGAGTTCATGCAGTACGGCACGGATAAACATATAGTGCTGGCGATCCTTCTCCACAGTGGTCACCTGCGGACATCCGCGGGAAAGCAGTTCGAGCGTGATACTTCCCGTCCCTCCGAAGAGGTCGAGCGCGGTGGTTTCCTCAAAGTCGATGTACGATCGCAGTACGTTGAATAGATTTTCCTTTGCAAAATCGGTCGTTGGGCGGGCTTTGAAAGTGCGCGGCACATCGAAGCGGCGGCCTTTATATTTTCCAGTGATTACTCGCATAGTTTATTCCATCAAGAAAGTTATCATATCATAGGGCACACCAGGAGTGGTGGCCACAATGGAACGGTTGTATTCGGCCGTAGGATTAACGCCATAGACATTTGCCGCAAATTGTCGGAAACCTTCTACCGTCTTTTCGCGTTCAGTCTTATTGCCTGTGATGAAAAATGAATCCTGCCGTGTGTCAGCTCCCAGTTTTTGAGCCGCATTAAAGGCATAGTAAGCTGCATCCGCTGTGTTGTGAATCTCGTAAGTGTTGATGAGTTCTAGGCGGGTATAGTTAAAGGCCGCAAAGTCCATTGCATTGTCGTGGATATGGCAGAAAAAGCGGTGGCCAGTACCATTGCTCAGTCCCTTCTGGGAGAGATGAGCCAGTAGAGAGGTGAGCGCGGAGGTGTAGTGAACTTGTCCGAACACTTCCTCTATGGCGCGACACACTTCCTCCTTCATGCCGTAGAGTAGAACGGCATTGGCGCACGGCAAGGTATCGTAGAAAACACGGTGAGGACGCTCCTGATGGAATACATATTTATAGATGTTCGTGCAGTCTTCCTCTTGAAAGTCGGCCAGCGGTACGGGAGTGACGGGTTGGCAGCAGAGAATTTCGATGTGACTGGTCGAAGCCTGCAATAGTTCCTCGCGATCCATGGCTTCACGCAGATTTGCAACAACGAAAACTCTTGGCGCAGTTGCCAGGAGGAGAAAGCAAAGAGCGGTTCGCGGCGTAGTTCGTAGCGCGCAAAGCAGAGGCGAGTGTCAGATACTCGGATGGTAAGCTTTGTGGGAAAATGGCTCGTTTCCATAGGATGTCAGAATGAATATGTTGCGCAAAAAGAAAGGAAATATAGATTTGTTCGTAGGCAAGTAGAGTGGAGGCTCAATATTGCTTATACCTCATCTTCTCCATCACCTGTTTGTTCGTCGGAGCGATTTTCAAAGATAGGTTTTAAAAGGAAGTGTCCGAGCGGAATTGCTGCAAACACTCCGATACTATTAGCCAATAAATCAGCCCAATCCCCACTCCGGTAAGTAGTCTGCGATTGTAAAATCTCTATTACCCCGCTCATCAAGATAGGTGCTATGATGGCAAAGCAGACAAGCCAGCGAAAATCTTCTCGCCCTGTGGCTTTGAGGCGTTCCCACCAGATGGTGGAGCAAGTGCCAAAGTACATCGCGAAATGAACCAACTTGTCGATGTTGGGAATACTGACATTCGGCATTCCCTCTGTGGTGTCGAAGCATAGCATCCAGATAAGCGCCACGCAGATAAGCGAAAACGGATATTTCCTTAGTATGCTCATCTATATCACCAGAATTTGTTGTGTTCCGGAGAGTATTCGAAACCAGCTGTAGCCAGTTGTTTTTCGATACTTGCGCGTTCAACATCCTCTTTCTTGCAGAGTTCGTCGAGCGACTTATAGTTGTCGCGGAGTTTCATATTGATGACGCTGTATAGCATCATGGGATCTTTGGGTAGTTCCATTGTGTTGAGATATAAATTAAAGAAGTCAGAACGTAAGCTAAAGAGAGTCATCGACAAACCAAGGTTGTTGATAGATATATACCTGCTACGTTGCTGGGCAGCAAAATTACAAATAATTTCTACTTTTGTATCACAATGATATACGAAGAACTGGTTGAACAGATAGCGCAGGAATTCCATTTTCCTTTTACTTCCAAACAGCGCGAAGCCGCGGAGAAACTGGCACGTTTCCTCGTGCTGCCGCGCCCGCAAGCTGCATTTATCCTTCGGGGCTATGCGGGAACGGGTAAGACCTCACTTGTGGGCGCACTGGTTAGAGTGATGCAGAAATTGGAGAGATCTGTTCAGCTACTTGCGCCGACGGGACGGGCCGCCAAGGTTTTTAGTGCTCACGCCGGTACGCCTGCCTACACAATCCATAAGGCCATCTATCGGCAGCAAAGCTTTAATGGTGAAGGTACGCGCTTTTCGCTTGGTTTCAATAAGTTTCCCTACACGCTTTTTATAGTTGACGAGGCTTCCATGCTGAGCAATCAAGGCGGCATGGGGAGTATCTTCGGAACGGGTCTACTGCTCGACGACCTTCTCCAATATGTCTATGGCGCTGAGGGGTGTAAGTTGCTCTTTGTAGGAGATACGGCACAGTTGCCACCAGTGGGAGAGGACGAAAGTCCTGCGCTTCGTGGCGATGTGCTTCGTGGTTATGGTTTAGATGTAGATGAGGCTGATTTGACCGAAGTTGTGCGCCAGTCGAAAGGTTCTGATGTGCTGAGCGGCGCCACTCGTTTGCGCGAACATTTATCCGCGGGATTACTGGACATGCCCGTGATTCAAGGGAGTAGGCGTGGAGAGGTGCGCTTCTTGCCTGGCGATGAGCTTATAGAGGCACTTGTTGATGCTTACAGCGATTATGGCACAGGCGATACTATAGTTGTGACGCGTTCCAATAAGCGAGCCAATGTCTACAATGGGGGTATCCGTGCGCGCATCTTTGATCGCGAGGACCAACTGGCTCGTGGTGATTTGGTGATGGCTGTGAAAAATAATTATTTCTGGACCGAGCAATTACTAAAGACGCTCGGACAGAACGACCGCTTACCTTTCGATTTCATAGCAAATGGAGATACGGCCAAAGTTGTTAGTATTCGCAACGTACACGAGCAATATAGTTTTCATTTTGCTGATGCTACGCTCCGCTTTCCTGATTATAACGACTACGAGATGGACTGCCGCGTTTTGCTTGATACGCTGACCAGCGAGTCGCCTTCGCTGACGAACGAAGAGCAGGAACGTCTGTATCAAAACGTACTGGCCGACTATGCTTTTCTCCCAACGAAGAAAGAGCGCATGAAGCAGCTTCGCCAAGATCCTTATTATAATGCCTTGCAGCTCAAATATGCTTACGCCGTCACTTGTCATAAGGCGCAGGGCGGGCAGTGGAGTCGCGTTTTTGTGGACCAAGGCTATCTGCCGCCCGAGATGGATTTGACAGCGTATCTGCGTTGGCTCTACACTGCCTTTACGAGAACCACCGGCAGACTCTATCTTGTGAATTGGCCGGAGAATCAGCGCGAAGAACTTGAGGAAGATAGTTGAATCTATTTCGGTTCTCCGCACTACTCTGATAAAACATGCCGAACAACTCCTCAAAGATGTGTTATTAACCGACTGATTTAGCAGCAGTTTGTCAGTAAGTGCGGTAGAAAAAATGGGAGATGTGGCGTAAAATCCTAAATTTTCCTGTATTTTTGCGAAAGAAGGGAACCAGGATCTTTATTACAACAAGGGATAGAAAAGATGTGGACGGAAGTTCTTCTATATATAATAGTGATTGCATACGCTGTATTCATCATGAGTACGGCTATAGTCATCGTTTTGGAGAACCGCCAGCCAGCTAAGACTATTGCGTGGCTCATTGTGATATGGCTGTTGCCCATCATTGGCCTTATATTCTTCTATTTCTTCGGACAAAATGTTCGGCGTGAGCATCATTTTCGTCGACGTGCTTATGATTGTATCACGCAACGTATGCTGGAAGTTTGCTACGAGCCTTCTGTCCGTGAATTTCCTAAGCGTTTCGCTCCTCTTATTGAAGGTCTTGAGAGAAACCATTTGAGTGTTATCACCGGCAATAATGCTACTGAATTATTGCCTTCGGGACGTCAATTCCTACAAGCTTTGTTGCGCGCCATTTATGCCGCAAAAAATCATATACATATAGAAACGTACATCATTGAAGACGATGCAATCGGCCAGCTTGTTGCAGATGCTCTGGCAGACAAGGCACGGGAAGGTGTGGAGGTTCGACTTCTCTACGATGATGTGGGATGTTGGCGTGTTCCTGAGACTTTTTTCCATCGGCTAGAAAAGGCTGGTGTTCGCTGTGCGGCTTTTGAACCCGTACGTTTCCCTTCTTTGACGCGAAAGGTTAATTATCGCAATCATCGCAAGGTGTGTATTATCGATGGTCATACGGGTTTCATTGGAGGGATGAATCTCGCGCTTCGCTACGCCCCACTTCGCGCGGCGGACTGGTTAGATATGCAGCTACAGCTTAAGGGTGAGAGTGTCTGCGCCCTGCAGCGTATTTTTCTTTCTGACTGGTATTTTGTGACGGAAGAGTTGAAAACGGAGCAATCCTATTTCCCCTCATCGACAGAAACCTTTGGTCGGCAACTTACCCAAATTGTTTTCAGTACACCTTTTGCGCAGTATTCAGAGATAGCCTACTCGCTGTCGTGGCTGATACAGAACGCACGCAACTACATTTATATACAATCGCCTTACTTTGTTCCGACGGAGTCTTTCTGCAAGCGTTGCAGACGGCGGCCCTTGTAGGCGTCGATGTACGTATCATGTTGCCCGCTCGCCCTGATGCGTTGTTTCTTCGCTGGGTCAACGAGAGTTTTTTCCAAGATGTGCTGGCTTCTGGCATAAGGATATTCCTCTACAAGGGCGGTTTTCTACACGCCAAAGTACTCGTGGCCGATGATGAGTTTAGTTCTGTTGGTTCTGCCAATATGGATTTCCGTAGTTTTGAGAACAATTTTGAAGCCAATGCTTATGTTTACAATCAGCAGACGGCAACTGATTTGCGACAACTCTTTCTGACAGCCCAAGAGGATTGTGAAGAAGTTTCCTACGATCATTGGATGCAGCGGCCTTTATGGAAACGTTTGCTTGAATCTCATGCACGTATTTTATCACCTTTGATGTAGGCAGCAACAGACTAAGCCTGCTGTTCATTTTTAATATTCAGATGAAATCTTTCTACTCCAAAATATTGCGAAGAACCTTTGCTTCCTTCGGCTTATCCCATCTATGCACACCCGTCTCTCTTCGGTGCGCGTGCTTCTTTATCCTACTTCTTAGTTTCTCTCATATTGCCTCCGCTCAGTCCGTAAGCGAAGACGAGGCTCGGGCGCGTGTGGCTTCTTATTTTAAGCAGAGCGGACAACGTAAAGCAGCTGTCCATCCGCTCACCCTACGCACTTCTCCAGCCTCTTATCTGTTCGTGGCGAGCAATAAGTTTGTTCTCGCGGCCGCTGATGATCGCCTTCCCGAAGTACTGGCTTACGGCACTTACAAGGCTCGCGTCATTCCGCCTGCGCTTTCCACTCTTTTGCAGCAGTATGACCATCTCTTGTCCCTACTGTCCACTGAAGCGCACCATTGTTCTGTTCCTGCTTTCTCGGGACGTGTTGTCCTGCCTCTGCTTTCTTCCATTCGCTCGCAGGGACATCCCTATAATTCCGCTTGTCCTTTCTTTCTCAACGCCGATTCTGTTCTCAGTTCGGAACGTTGCGTGGTGGGTTGTGTGGCTACGGCCTTAGAGCAGATACTGACTTATTATCAGCGAGTGTACACCTTGCAAGATACGCTCAAAGGTTGGACAACAAAAAACTACCAGATTCCCGACATTAGCCCTGGAGCGAGTGTAGATTCAAAGTTGATATTGCCGCACTACACGGGTGCGGAATCCGCTGCATCCATAGATGCCGTTGCTCGCTTGAGTTATTATCTCGGCCAGGCCGTTCATATGAATTGGGGACTGCGGGAAAGTGCTGCCAGCTCTTATCGTGCCATTGAGCCGCTGCAGCGCGTTTTTGGTTTGAAGTATGTACACTATCTCGACAGTTATAAGTACGATCCCTCAGCTTGGGTAGCAGCTATCCGTAACGAAGTAGAATCTGGACGCCCTGTATATTGCGCTGGCAATGTTCAGCATCTTGGCGGCCATGCCTTTGTGCTCGATGGGCAGGATAAAGATGGAAATTTCCATATCAATTGGGGCTATGGAGGCGATTATGATGGCTATTTCAATCTCGATATTCTTTATTTTCCAGAGCCGCTCGGTCAGGAAACGGAAATAGGAAAGGGCGAAGGCTTCTTTGCAAATAAGGAAGTATTATTCCTACACCCCGACAGCCTTTCCGTGGAACTCCCCGACACGCTTCAGCGAACGGGGAAGGAAATAGTCATCGACTCCGTGCAAATCCTTGATGTTCCCACGCGCGACATATATACGCGCATCCGTCTCTTTGTCAGAAACACCGCTGCATACCCACTCACTACTCCTTTTGCCCTATTCACCAATCTCCCCTCCGACACCGACACGTTGCGACAAGCTGACTACGTTGGCATCACTTCTGCAACTTTGCAGCCGGGCGAGGCTAAGACTCTTCTGCTTCATGTGCGCTTCCGTCAGTTGGGCCAGCGTGTCCTCCGATTGACGCCTGACGACCGCCACATCTTCAGTCTTGACACGCTGACAGTAGTAGCGGGGAGCGGAGCACAACTGACTTTTTCTGAGCCGCAGCTAACTTTCCCTTCCGACAGCATTGTTCGCATCACGCTTTCTGTGGAGAATGCGGCCGGTCTTTCCCGTACGGGGCAGTCTTTGGTCTATGAAATTATTCCTGGCCTTGATGTCTCGGTGCAGGGCACGCGCCATCCGAAATATATCTATCTAAATAGTGGCGAATCGATGCGAGATACCGTTCAGTTCACCGCGCTCGTTCCTGGCCAAACCTATACGTTGCTCGTGCGCAGCCCGTGGAAGGTAGTGCGCCAAGTTTCGTTCACGCTACCTGCTACTACGGCCGTTCGTTCCGCCGAAGTTGTGGGGCGAGAGGTTTGGCATCGCCTCGACGGCCTCCGTGTTGCGCGTCCTTCAGAACCAGGAATTTATCTTCGTAACAGTAAGAAAATCATAGTACGATAAAGATGCAAACCGTTACCATTCATACCCGCCTGATTACAAATGTTGGCGGACAAACTGAAAAGATTCAAAACACATTCAAAGGCACTTGGGGCATTCGCGACAACCGTCATCTGCTCAGCTACAACGAGGCTGACAATGGCGGCCCTACTCATGTCCTTTTCGATATGGCGCAGGCTGAATTGCGGCGTATGGGGCAGGTGCGCTCACGTATGACTTTTGTAGAACGCGAACGTGTAAGTTCTCGCTACATCACTCCCCATGGTGCGCTGCCTATGCAGATCCACACGCATCGCTATCAGGCAGCCATGTCCGAGGTGGGTGGACGTGTAGAAGTGAATTACGCGCTCTTCTTAGCAGGAAGTCATGTGAGCGACAACAAGCTTCTCATCGAGTGGGAAGTGCTCAACTAACTTCCCCTCCCTTGTCTCGCTTCCTATCTCCCTCAAGCACTTCCCCACGCGGGAGGTGCTTTTTGTTTGTACCATTTGAATTGATTACTTTTGCCGACTGAAAAAAACTTACAACTTATGCAAGATCCACGACATATACACATCAAAGACTTTCCTACGACTTGCCCGACGAGCGCATAGCAAAACATCCGCTCGAGAAAAGAGATGAGGCCAAGTTGCTCCTCTATAATCAAGAAGGCATAGGGGAAGATGTTTTCCGCAATCTGACAAACTATCTACAGCCAGGACAACTCATCGTGTTCAATAATACGAAGGTGATCTATGCTCGTCTTCATTTCCGCAAGGCTACAGGTGCTCTCATCGAGGTCTTTTGTCTCGAACCGCACACGCCGTCCGACTATCAGGTGAACTTTCCACTACGCGCCGTGTCACTTGGACCTGTCTCATCGGTAATATGAAGAAATGGAAAGAAGGACGTTTGGAGCAGGAAATCAAGGTGGGTGATAAATTGCTCACACTGACGGCCGAGCGCGGAGGAGTTTCTGGTACGGGCTTCGAAGTAACTTTCGATTGGAACGATGATACCGTTGCTTTCTCCGAGATTCTCGATGCGATAGGTGAATTGCCCATACCGCCATATTTGAACCGCGATACGGAACAACGGGATTTGGAAGAATACCAAACGGTCTATTCTAAGATAAAAGGTTCAGTGGCAGCTCCCACTGCTGGCCTTCATTTCACCGACGAATTGTTGTCACAATTAGATGCCCACGGCATAGAGCGTGATGAGATTACGCTCCACGTAGGTGCAGGCACGTTTAAGCCTGTCAAGAGCGAAGAAATAGAAGGGCATACGATGCACAGCGAGTGGATTGCTGTGGCGCGCACTTCGATTGAGAAACTGATAGCTCACGGCGGGCAATGTATCGCTGTAGGTACTACATCGGTGCGCACCCTTGAGAGCCTTTATTATATAGGCGTAATCTTGCAGGAGAATCCCAATGCTACCGAGGAAGAATTGCGTGTGCCGCAATGGATGCCCTATGAATATGCAGCGCAAACTGCTGAACCGCTCACCACTTTGCAGGCCTTGCAAAACATTCTCGACTATCTGGAGCGTAACAACCTGCCTACGCTTCACACCAGCACGCAGATAATGATTGCTCCGAGCTATGAGTACCACGTTGTGCGGACGATGATAACGAATTTCCACCAGCCGCAGTCCACTCTCCTCTTACTCGTTTCGGCCTTTGTCAAAGGAGATTGGCGGCGCATCTATAACTATGCGCTGGAGCACGACTTCCGTTTCCTTTCCTACGGCGACGGCTGTTTACTCAACTTCTGATGTGTTCTGCCTTCTTTGTCTTGCTGACGAAAGAAGGCGTACCCAACTGCTGAAAAAATGGAAGAAAATAAAAACGAGATATTTCCCATCGTTGATGAAGCGGGGCGTGTTGTTGGACAAGCCTCGCGCGGCCATTGCCACGATGGTTCTAAATTGCTCCACCCCGTGGTTCATCTCCATGTGTTCAATGCAAAAGGAGAACTGTTCCTGCAAAGGCGTCCCGACTGGAAGGACATACAGCCAGGGAGATGGGATACGGCGTGTGGCGGACACGTAGATTTTGGCGAGAGTATAGAGGATGCTTTGGTGCGGGAGGTTTGGGAGGAATTGGGCCTTCGTCCTACGGATTACCAGCCTGAGTTTGTAACGCGCTATGTCTTTGAATCCAACCGAGAGCGCGAACTTGTGAATGTCTTTCGCACTACAACTGCTGCACAGCCTCATCCTTCCGCTGAATTAGACGGAGGGCGTTTCTTCTCTCCTGAAGAAATTCAGCAGCGTTTAGATTCTGATTTTTTTACGCCTAATTTTGAATCTGAATACACTACGAAACTGAATTCATAGGTCTATACTTATTTTTGAGCAGCTACTTCATAAGAAGTAGCTGCTTTTATTTTGTAAACGAAATTCTTATTTTGTGGCTGTGAGAATGGCTTGAAATCCAAGTCGGAGTAAAGTTGTCCTCCAACGAGTTCGATTCGTCCGATCTGTCCAATAAGGAGATCTGAGAATACAATAAGGATGTTTGAAAATTTCCTTATTACGTCAGCCCACGCGATAAGGAAGTCGGTTGGCAGCCTTATTGTGTTTTTTGGATGAGATAAGGTCAGAAAAATCCTTAGATGAGGATTTTAGTCTCTCTTTTTATCTTGTTGAAATATATTTTTGAGATGTTTTTCCGAGAAAACAATCCTTTTTTGTTCGATTTTTGAGAAGCTGATGGATAGAAAGCTTTGATTTGGATTCTATTTCACTCTGTGTCGTTGTAAAAATATCGGGCAGTTTTATATCTTTTGTTTGCTCCTGTTTTCAAGAAGAACGCCCGCTGAAACATAGGAGGTTTCAGTGGGCGTAAAGACGCAATATGTAATTGAAATTATCTGCTCTGTGAATGCTCGGTCTTTATCGGAGAATCAGAAAGAGAATGTCGCCGATGGTAAAGAGTGAACCAGCGATGAGAAGGGCAAGGCTGCGTTTCTCATAGCCTCGGCGAAACTCGTTAAGGCCAAAAAAGAAAGTGCTGATAGGGATGACCCACAGTAGGTTACTCAGAAGGTAGAACAGGAAGGAGAGAATGGCGTTTGGGCTATAGCCAATGGTGGCTCCGCCAAAGAGAAAGAATATGCTCAGCAGGGCTGGGATGAGATTGAAGAAGGCCAGCGCAAGCAAGTGTTTTGGAAATTCGTTCATGATAGGAGGTGTTTAGAACTGGAATGGATTTGTGCACGATAGCGTTGTTCCATCTTGTTTTCGATGTTGGAGTATTCACCATCAAGTTCTTTTGCGCTCTCCGGTTGAAGTTCCAAAGATTTCTTTAGGTCGTCTTCAGCGCCAAGTTTGTCGTTGAGCTGGAGCTTTACAGCCCCGCGAAGTTTATAGGCAACGGCGTTCTCGGGCTGCAACTCAATGGCTTCATCGTAGAGAGCCAAGGCCTTGTCCAACTGATGGTGGAGAACATAGAAAGCCCCTAATTTCTCCATCGCTTCCATGCTGAAAGGATTCATCTCGCGCACTTTCAGATACGCTTCCTCGGCTTCTGTGTCGCGGCCAGTGCCTTGCAACGCATCGGCATGCAGCAGAAGGAATTCTTCATTCTCGTTATCGAGTTCCAAAAGAGCCTCGGCATCGGCGAGCACTTCGTTGTACTGTCCCATAGAAGCTAGAATCTGCGCGCGAAGTAGGAGAGCGGCAGGATAGTGTTCTTCCTGTTGAAGAGCCTGCGTGAGGAAAGCGATGGCCTGAAAGTCTTGTCCCAACCCATGTGCAGCTTCGCCCGCAAAATAGAGGGCGCGAGGCTCATCGGGGTGCTGCTCTTTGATTTGTCGGTAAGAGCTTGTTCTTCCTCGTAGTTCTTTGTTCGTCCGTAGGTGCTGGCCAAGAGGAGGGCTACTTCGAGATTGTCGGGGGCAGCATCCAGCAAATGTTGGAGTTGAGGCACTGCCTCGTCGTACTGTTGAAGAAGGATGAGCACTTCAACCAGATAGCTGCGCGTAGGTGCATCATCGCGAATCTCCAAAGCTTTTGTGAAGCACTGTTCCGCAAATTTGAGTTCACCCATGTTCTTGGCGCGCACGCCGTCGTCATGGAAAATATTGAACATCTTTTCTGTGTCGTTCTTTTGATCGGCTTCCGTTTTAGGTTCGGAAGTTCCAAAGAGGTTTTTGAAGAATCCCATTTAGTTTTATGTCTTTTCGTTCTATTGTCAAATAAGAGTTGTCAGTAGGTAAATCCAATGCGCCACGAGAGCAGCTGCAATGCCGCCGAAAGTATGTGAGATGATAGCTTTCGATGTGAGTTCTCTGTAGCCCAGTGAGTCAAGCATGGCCGTATGAGTACTCAAGAATCCACTCCAGCACATGCCGATGGCCGTGAAAACGGCAATAGCATTTCCATCGAGCCAACCGTGTTGTGCAAAATTAGGTACAAGTCCTAAGGCCGCTCCAACAGCTCCAAGCGCCGTGATAGGGAAAGCAATCTGATGGGGATCGGAGAAGCCGAAGAACCAGTCAAAGAGCCAGTCCACTTTCTCGGCCAGCATGGGCAGCAGTTGAGTTCCCTCGTAAGCTCCACCAGAGTATTGGCCCGATGCAGCAGGGCCAAAAGTCAGCATCATAACGAGCGTGGAGATGATGAGTACGCCGGGGATAATGGCAATACCGATGTCGACGCCCGAACGGCCTCCGTCGAGCAGCGCGTTCAAGGTGCGTAAGAATATACCGTTTTCTTCTTGGTGTTCCACTTGTGCAGCCAAAGCGCGCTGGCCTTCGCGTGCTTCGGGGTTTACTACGGCGCTCTCTTCAGCAAAGTTGGGGTACTTCTTGATAATGAAACGTTGCATTAGGCGTGTGGAAACGATGCAGCCGCAGAAGGCACCGAAGAGTCCGATAAGAGGTTCGATGAAAAAGCCTTGTCCAATCATGAAGATGATAACGATGAGGCCCATTCCGAAGGCTGTACCGAAGTTGGTAAGGGAGATAAACTGGTATTTCTTAAAGTAGCTGGCAAACCGCTTGTCTTTGGACAGCGTGATGATAGCTGGATTATCGGACAGGAAAGTCAGCACCGCGCCCAAAGAGGCTACGCCCGGCAAGTTGAATAGCGGACGCATGAGTGGACGCAAGAGTTTTTCGAGCATATCCACTACGCCGAATTCTACGAAGAGTTTGCCGATAGCTCCCGTAATGACGCAGATGGCCATCAGGTAGAAGCACGTGTTGAGCAATAAGTCGTGTGCCGTCTTCATAATGGTGTTGAGCATATTTGCTGCACCCATTTTGCTGCCCATATAACAGAACAGAGCAGTTATAAGAACTAAGCAAATGACACCTGCTGGGATTTTGTTGAAGATACTTACTTTGGAGGTCTTTTTCATCTTGGTATTTTATTTTTAGTCTTTCAGATTGATTGCCACGAGTAAGCTGTCAATGCGCAAAGCCTACCAGCGTTGAAACATTGCTGCTTATGGCTGCCGCTATCCTTGGGGTATCTTTGACTGTAAAGTTCCGATGAAGTGAGCGTTGCGGTTGTCTTCATTTCTTGCGTAATGGAAGTTGACAAGATGATTAACATAGGCGCGAATTTACGAGATTATTTACTCGCATAATAATTCGGTCTAAAAATGAAAAAGAGATGCAACAAAATGTAACATCTCTTTTTGTAAGTAGGCCTATTCAGTTTAGAAACCTCCGCCTTCCGTGCTTTCCTCTTCCTCTCCTGCTTGCGCACCGGGGAAGTCTCCCACATTGTAGCGTATGTTGTCTTTCGCGTATTTATCCTTCGGCTGAGCATCACCTTTAGGATGGCCGAGTGCAACAATGCAGAGTGGCTTCAGATTTGAAGGAAGTTTCAAAGTGCTACTGACTGAAGCAACGAGCGTCTCGGCTGGATAAACGCCCAACCATACTGCACCCAGTCCTAAACTATGTGCAGCGAGCAGCATGTTCTCTGTGGCTGCGGAGCAGTCCTCCACCCACCATTCCGTAGGTTTATGCTCTTTGTCCATGAGAGTAGGATCGCCACAAACAGCTATGGCTGCGGGGGCCGTTTTCAAAGCCTGAGCGTAGGGTAGAGCTTTGGTCAGTTCTTGCAGCACGGCTTTGTCGTCGATGACAACAAATTTCCAGGGGCGTTTGTCCATGGCAGTTGGAGCTGCCATGGCTGCGCGGCAGAGCGAGTCAAGCATGGTGCGCGACACGGGCGCTGCGGTGTACTCTCGGATAGAGCTACGCGTCAATATGTTCTGAAATACAGCCTCGGAAGTGCTCACCTCTTGCGCATTATTATCCATGAAAAGGCGCGCTTCTGCTGCCAGCAGAGCGATGGCAAGGAAGAACGAAATGATTTTATACTTGTTCATATAGATTTGACGATTGTGTTTGAAGTTGTGATACTCTCAGTCGTTGTTGTGCGGCTTTATTTCTTCACTTTCTTTGTTGGAATGGTGCGATCCTCAGCTGTGTTGAGCAACATTCCTACAGGGCAGAGAGCTTGACACCAGAGGCGTGGGGCGAAGAGGCTCAGAATGACGAACGCGGCCGAGAAAATCACCACGCCGATAGGAGCGCTCGTGAACATAAAGGCTGTAAACGGTTCGTAGTTTAAGATTTCCGCGCCTATGCCCATCCAAAGCATCAGCAGAATAATTCCCAACACCACGAGGCGCAGTTGTTTCATCCGGCGGAATACTTTTGCGTTTACTTTGATCTTGGGAAGCGGAAGCATCCAAGCCAGCTCCTGAAAACTACCATAAGGACAAACCCACGTGCAATAGAAATTCTTGCGACCCAAATAGGGGAGCAGAATGGCAAAAGCCACCATTATGACAGCAGGAAGGGCACCTATCCAATCAACTCCGTTCTCCATCCAGCTTCGCAGGAGCGAGAGAGAAATAAACTGCCCCGTCCAAAAGCCAAGTACAAGAACGTTGAGCACCAACATCGTGATGCGCACGCGTTTGTTACCCCGAAATTTCCAGGCAGCAAGGATGCCGAACAACATCACGGCGATAACCACCACCGTCTTTATCCAGCCCAACAACGGAGCCTTACCTATTGCAGAACTTCCCGTTTCCAATGCCGAAAAAGTGGCTTGTACGTTACCGATAATTGCCCGCGACGAATAAGTGGCACCACTTATGGCGTCCACTTTCTGGCTCAGAGCTTCAGCTGGAGTCTTTCCGTTCCAGGCGTGGAGCAACTGTGACGCTTGCCCGAAGTAACCTTCCGTTTCCTGGTTGGCTTGTGCTGTGATATGGAGTACTCGTCCGTTCGTGTCGGTTAGTATAAAGAGCGGCGTAGGACCTGCAAAACCGATGATATCCTTACCCCATCGCGCCGAGTTGTAGAGTGTGCCGACAGCTTTTCCATCACTTGTCGTTACGTCCCATATAGCAGAGTCGCGCTCGGATAAAGTGGCGTTCGGATACCCCAAATCTGCCAATTCCTGCTGCGTGGGCAAGGCATAAGTCGGTGCGGTTTCCGCCTGCGATGCAGCCTTTGCCGTGATGTCTTTCCCAAAGAGGCGACCCGACGCAAGGGCTACGGCAGCCAGCATCAAGAACACAATCATTAGCGAAACCGCTTGCGACAGAAGATCCGTCCAACGCGTTTTAGCAGCAGTGCCCTTTTGTTTATTTTTTGGAATATTCATCCGGAGGGCTTTACTTACAATACTTGTTGTAGGCTGCGAGAGCGGCCTGAACATTCTTATTCAAGGCATTGCTACTATAAGTAGCCCCACTGACAGCATCTACCTGCATGTTGGCATCCTTCTTGGCGCTAGCATCTTTCCATTTGATCAGATTAGCAGAAGCCATCTTGAAATTTTGGTGTTTCCTGATTGGGCAATGTATAGATGTGTTCTACCTTACCTGCTTTGTTGACGTAAACAAGTACGGGAGTGTATCCGTTGTAGCCTGTTACTTTCTTCGCGTAAGAGGAACTATTGATGACGTACCCCGCTCTCTGGCCGTTTAGACTAACGCTCCAAATGCCTTTGCGTACTGAAGTGAGCTGCGCATTGGCCAAACCGAGGCGTTTTAACTGTTCGGCGTTGGGTTGGTCGGATGTATTGTTTTGTGAAAGAGTTGTAGTAGCTTGTGCCACCTCCGTAGAGGGCAGCATGATACCTGTCAGCAAAGCTACGATAAGTACGATTTTTTTCATTGTTATATCTATTTTTAGTTTTCTGAATCAAAATGATGTCGGCTCTATTCCGACAGATGTCTCTCAGCCTTCTCGCAGAAAATCGAAGGCTTCAAACACTTCTTCTTTCGTGGCGTGTTGGTCGATGAGAATATCGCCCGTGTCGCGCAGTAGGGTGAAGTTGATAACATCTCCCACATTCTTTTTGTCGTGAAGCATCAGCTGATAGAGATGTTCGTAGTCGTTGCAACTAAATGGGAAGTCGCCGTAGTTTTCGCGAATGTAGTGAACCGTTTGCCGCATCTTGTCGATAGGGAAACCTTGGGAGCAACTCAGATAGAGTTCGCAGATAAGTCCCCAAGCCACAAAGTAACCGTGAAGTCCCGTGCGCTGTTGCAACATCGCCAGCGATTCGAGTGCATGACCGAAGGTATGCCCCAAGTTGAGGGCTTTTCGGATGCCTTTCTCTGTTGGGTCTTTAGCCACAACGGCACGTTTCACCTCGATGCTTTGACGCACCATTTCTTGGAGCTGCACAAAATTAGGTTTGCAAAGGTCGAATGTTACATGACTTGCCCACATAGCGGTATCCTTCAGCAAGGAATGTTTCAGCATCTCAGCATAACCCGAACGCAGGTTCTGGCTGTCGAGCGAGCGCAGGAAGGAAGTGTCGATAATAACCTCTCGAGCATCGCGGAAAACGCCTATTTCGTTTTTGAAGTCATTGAAATTGATGCCCGTCTTACCTCCAACGGCCGCGTCGACCATGGCAAGCAGCGTTGTGGGTATGTTGACGAAGTCTATCCCTCGTTTGAAGGTGGAGGCCGCAAAGCCACCGAGGTCCGTAACCATACCTCCGCCCAGATTGATGAGCAGCGAGTGGCGACAGGCTTTGCGTTGTTGCAGTTCCGTCCATACTTTGCTGACGGTTTCCAATGTCTTGTTGTCGTCGCCAGCTGGAATGACGATACTTTTGCCCACTCCGTCTATGTGGCCGAGTAAGGGGCGACAGAGTTGCTCCGTCGTGTCGTCCGTCAGGATAAACATCTGGTCGTAGTTCTCAGAGCAAAGTCGGTCGATGTCTTTGCGGATGTCCAGCGTATAGGTTATGACTTGTGACATGAGTGAAAGTTTAATTTTATAGGTAATGCCCTACTGGAGCAGGGCATTAGGAGAGGTTTTCTTATTTCTCGAGCGGGAATTTTGTATGCTCAAACTCCTCGATGGCACGGCGGAAAGAGTCGGGGACTTCTACCGAGATTTGGTCTTTTAATGAGAAACACACCATAACTGAACGGCAATGGCAAACCACGTTGTTGTTCTTTCGGTTGATGGCCCTTTGCTCAAGCGTGAAACTCTTACGCCCCACATGGCTTACACAAGTTTCCATGACAATATCATCTCCATAGAGAACCGGAGCTATGAAGTCCGCATTGATGTTAGCAATCACAGGAACAACATCTGGCTTCCCGTTGTAGATTTTCAAAACTAAATTGAAATAATCCACTTTGCCCAAATCATAGAAAGAGAAGTAGGCATTGTTATTCACATGGCCGTAGCGATCAACATCGTTGAAGCGAAGTTGAATAGGGAGTTTGTGGTGATATTTAATATTTTCTTCCATACTGTTTTTGATCTGTTAGTCATTAAAATAGTTTCGAGCTACGGCTCTGAGCCTTGCCCGGTTCACTTGTGTCTCAAGTGTGTCAACATCGATGTGCAGGAGATCGCGTAGCGCATAGATGTTGGCTTCCTCATCTGTGGCGCGCTCACCAGCAGAGCGGAACAAATGATTGCGGGCATCCACAATTTCCAACGCTTCATGCGTGTATTCGGCCGGTTCTAAGCTTTCGCGTAGAGCGGTATTGATGTAGCTTTCCAGCGCATCAATGAAATCCTGTATTTCTTCGTGCATAGTGCTGCGAAGTTAAGCAAAAGTTTGTTTCCTTCCTTTCTATTAACGTCTTTTACATGCAGAAATACCCCTAAAAGGCTACTATCTGTCAGTACATGAGAGAGGTTGAATGCTCTCTTTGGTGCGTATTATCTTTACATTGGTGAAACACAAAATAGATGTTAAGAAAATTAAAACGCACGGTATCTGTTCAAAAAGCCCAAAAGCGGAGCAGTGAGGAGGTGCGCAAAAAACTCTGTTTCGGAGGGAAAAAGACGCGTTTTTCTCCTTTTTGTTGAAAAATGCTCTATCCTCTTCCATCATTTTCCTTATCGTGTTCGCCAATATCCTTATTGTGTCAGCCGAAGCAATAAGGATGTTCGCGGATTGCCTTATTGTATCCTCAAACATCCTTATCGGATGGGGTGGACGAGTCGGACAGGTCTGAGAATAACTTTGTTTCAAGTTGGATTTCGAGCCATTCTCAGGTCAATAGAATAAGAGATTTCTTGACGAAAATAGACAGAAGGCTTCTTTGTCATAAAGTGTTCTTGGGGCGAAAAGAGGAAAAGATAAGTTTCTTTAGGCTTTCTTAGAAAAAAACTTGTTTTTGTTTGGTGCGTCCGTATGAAGTACTACCTTTGCAGCATTAACAAGTACATTCGATAGATATATGACACCCAATAAAGGTTTTAACTTTTACTTTTATTATTACTTTGCTGAACAAGTGAAGCGGGATGTCGTATGCATAAAATAAGAAAATGAAACCTATAAAATGTCCCGCCCGATAGAGCGGGATTTTTTATTATCTTTCAGTTCCTATCCACCACCGAAAGAAGACGAAGAAAATGAAACGAGTAGCGATACAAGGCATCAAAGGTTCTTTCCACGACATTGCAGCCCATCAGTTTTTTGCTGGTGAGGAGATAGAGCTCGTTTGCTGCGATACGTTTGAAAGTTTGTTTGCACAAACTCGGCAGGACAACGATTTGCTCGCACTGGTAGCCATAGAGAATACCATAGCAGGAAGTTTGCTCCACAACTACGAACTGCTCCAGCAGAGCGGCATGACCATTGTGGGAGAGCACAAGCTCCATATAGAGCACAGTTTGATGTGTTTGCCCGACGATAGTCCTAAGATGCTGAAGGAAGTGAACTCACATCCCGTGGCTTGGCCCAATGTCGCCACTTCCTTTCTCACCGTCCCCATCTGAAAGTGGTGGAGGCCGAAGATACGGCAGGTGCAGCGGAGAAAATAGCACGGATGCAACTCCACGGACACGCCGCCATCTGCCACGCCGATGCAGCCGAACTCTACGGCCTAAAAGTTCTGGAACGCTCCATAGAGGACAACAAGCACAACTACACCCGTTTCCTCGTGCTCAGTAATACTTGGGCCGCTGAGGCGCTGCGGAATGTTCACCACTCCACCAAAGCCTCCATCGTCTTTTCTCTGCCTCATGCTGAAGGCAGTTTGAGCCAGGTGTTGAGCATCTTTAGTTTCTATCACCTCAGTTTGACAAAGATTCAGTCGCTCCCCATCATTGGGCGAGAATGGGAATACCTTTTCTATGTCGATGTGAGCTATTCCGATTTTCACCGCTACCGCCAGAGCATAGATGCCGTGCGCCCACTGACCCGACAGTTGAGGATTCTCGGAGAATACGAAGGAAAATAAAACAGATCAACACATAAACTACCGCATATTATGGATACTGCTCAGAAAGTCAAACCCGCCAACCGATTGACGGCTGTCAGTGAATACTACTTCTCAAGGAAATGCGCAGAAGTGGCACACATGAACGCCGAAGGAAAGGACGTGGTTTCGCTCGCAATAGGAAGCCCCGACAATCCGCCCTCAAAGGAAACCATCGAAGTGCTTTGCACCGAAGCGCGCAAAGCTTCAGCCCACGGCTATCAACCCACCCGCGGCATACCAGAACTGCGCGCAGCGATGGCCAACTTCTATGCGCGTTTCTATGGCGTTAGTCTGAATCCCGACACAGAGGTACAACCGCTCATTGGCTCAAAGGAAGGCATCCTCCATGTTACGCTGGCTTTCTGCAATCCAGGTGATAAAATTCTTGTGCCCAATCCTGGTTATCCCACCTATACTGCTCTGCCCACGCTGTTGGGCGTTGAGGTGGTCTACTATAATCTGAAACCCGAGAACGATTGGCAGCCCGATTTCGACGAGCTGGAAAAAATGGATTTGACGGGCGTGAAGATGCTGTGGAGCAATTATCCCCACATGCCAACGGGAGCACCTGCTCTGCGGAATACTTACGAGCGTCTTGTTGACTTTGCTCGCCGTCACGCCATAGTAGTTGTCAATGACAATCTTATAGTTTCATCCTGAACCACGAACCTATGAGCCTGCTTCAAGTGGAAGGAGCGAAAGAGCATTGTGTTGAATTCAACTCGATGTCGAAGAGCCACAATATGCCAGGCTGGCGCGTGGGAATGTGTGTGACCAACGCCGAGTGGACAAAATGGATATTGAAAGTAAAGAGTAATATAGACTCCGGCACATTCCGCGCCTTGCAGTTGGCCGCCGTTCAAGCCTTCGACAACTCCGATGAATGGCACAGAGAAAACAACTTCGCCACTTATGAGCGCCGTCGCCGCTTGGCTTGGCAAATCATGGACACGCTCCGCTGCAAGTACGATACCGATTCTGTGGGAATGTTCGTTTGGGGGCGCATACCCGATGATTACGCCGATGTTGAAGATCTCACGGAGAAAGTTCTCCACGAAGCCCATGTATTTCTGGCTCCCGGTTTTATCTTTGGCAGCAACGGACGTCGTTATATCCGCATCAGTCTCTGTGCGAAAGAAGAAATGATGGCTGAAGCCCTTCGTCGAATCCAAGCAGTATTTGAAAAGTAATAATAGAAATAAAGAACAACAGATATGGAACTCGAATTAGCACCTCTGAATCTGGATGGGATAGATGCTACACATCGGCCCATCGTCATAGCCGGCCCTTGTTCGGCAGAGAGTGAGGAACAAGTGATGACCACTGCCAAACAATTGGCAGCTGAAGGCATACGTATATATCGTGCGGGAGTGTGGAAACCTCGTACAAAACCCGGAGGCTTTGAAGGTCACGGCGAACCAGCTTTGGAATGGCTCAAAGAAGTACACGAGGAAGTGGGGATGCTCACCGCTACAGAAGTGGCTACAGCTGCGCATGTGGAACTGGCCCTAAAATACGGCATCGACATCCTTTGGATAGGCGCGCGCGCACAATGGCCAACCCCTTCGCTGTGCAGGAGCTGGCCGATAGTTTGAAAGGCGTGGATGTCCCCATCCTTTGTAAAAACCCCGTTAATCCTGATTTGGAGCTCTGGATAGGCGGTCTGCTCCGCTTCAATCAAGCTGGCTTGAAACGCCTGGGCGTTATCCATCGCGGTTTCTCGACCTACGAGCAAAGTCTCTACCGCAACCTGCCCATGTGGCACGTACCTATAGAATTGCGCCGCCGCATTCACAACCTGCCCATCTTTGGTGATCCCAGTCACATAGGCGGTCGCCGCGAACTCATTGCTCCACTCTCTCAGCAAGCTATGGATCTCGGTTTCGATGGCTTGATTATTGAATCGCATTGTAATCCTGATGCAGCGTGGAGCGATGCCAAGCAACAGGTGACTCCCGATGTACTCAACTTTATCCTTGACAAACTGGTGATTCGCGACTCTGCTGCCTCCACGGAGAACCTCGAAGCGCTCCGCAAACAGATTGACCACATCGACAACGACCTCATCCGCCTGCTGGCAAAGCGGATGCGTGTCAGCAGAGAGATTGGCGCTTACAAGAAAGACCACAATATGACCATTGTGCAAACGGCACGCTACAGTGAGATTATCAACAAGCGCGGAGCGCAAGGCGTGTTGAGCGGTATGTCGAACGATTTTATGAAAACCGTTTTTGAAGCTATCCACGAAGAAAGCGTGCGCCAGCAAGTGGACATATTAAATAGAGAATAGAAAGGAGAAAAAGCTCACTCGCTCTCTCTTGCATGCGAAAGGAAGCAGCGTGTTCTTTGTTGTGTCTTAGAAGCCATCTGTTGCATTGAAGAGATGGTGAGGAATGTATAATTAGAAATATGAGAATTTTAGTTTTAGGTGCTGGCAAGATGGGATCGTTTTTTGTAGACCTTCTTAGTTTTGAGCACGAAACAGCTGTGTACGATGTCAACCCCAAGCGGTTGCGCTTTATGTATAACACGCAACGCTTCACGCAATTGGAAGAAATCGATGCGTTTAAGCCCGAACTCGTTATCAATGCTGTGACGCTGAAATATACGTTGAGCGTTTTCGAAGAAGTATTACCGCATCTCACGCCCGACTGCATTATCTCTGATATAGCTTCAGTGAAAACAGGGCTACATGAATTCTACGAAAAGTGCGGACAACGCTATGTTAGCACACACCCCATGTTTGGCCCGACATTTGCCAATTTAGGAAAATTGGCAGAAGAGAACGCCATCATTATCAATGAGGGCGACTACATGGGGCGTATCTTCTTTCGCGATCTGTACAGTCGGCTCGGTTTGCACATCTGCGAATATACGTTCGACGAACACGATGAAACGGTGGCTTACTCCTTGTCCATTCCGTTTGTCTCTACTTTCACCTTTGCTGCCGTAATGAAGCACCAAGATGCACCAGGCACCACCTTCAAACGCCATTTGGCCATTGCTCGAGGGGTGCTCAGTGAGGACGACACGCTCCTGCGCGAAATTTTGTTTAACCCGCGCACAGGACGGCAGGTGGAGAAAATCCGAACAGAACTCAAGGAACTGCTCGAAATTATAGACCGCCGCGACGAAGACGGCCTAAATGCCTATCTCTGCCGCATTCGCGAAAATATCAAATAGCAATACTTTTCTTATCCAGCAAGGGATTTGTCGAAACGTTGATTTATTCGACAAATCCCTTGCTTTTGTTTGCATAATATACGTATTATACTGATTTTTGTGATTTTTATTTTTGTAGATTTTTGCATCAATACAAACTCTTTCTTACCTTTGCCATAATGATTCAAAGATCTTTTTTATGAAAAAAACATTTTTGATAGCTGCTTTACTATCGTGTTCTATATTTGCTACGGCACAAGTAGCAGGTGGTTATACTATTCATGGTGTTGTACAGGACTCTCTGAGCCAACATAAAGAGCCTTATGCCACAGTGCGTCTCTTTCGCAAAGGAGAGATAAAGCCTTTGGTTGTGGCGACTACGGATGCCAGTGGTAAGTTTACCTTACACTATACAAAACCAGGAACATATATCTTGCAAACAGCCATTATTGGCAAGTTGCCAACAACGAAAGAACTGGTGCTGGATGCAGACAAAATGGTTGAACTTGGTACTATTCTGACCCAAGATGCAGGACAGTCGCTGGCTACGGCAGAGGTGGTAGCTGCTCGTCCGTTGGTGAAAAGTCAGATAGACCGTTTGGTTTACAGTATGAGTGACGATCCTGATGCGCAGACCAATACCATGTTGGAAATGCTTCGGAAGGTGCCTCTCGTTACAGTAGATGGGCAGGACAAGATAACAGTCAATGGAAAAGCGAACTTTAAGGTTTACGTCAACGGAAAGCCCAACAAGATGATGAGCGATAATCCGTCGGTGGTTCTGAAGAGTTTTCCCGCCAGCGTAGTAAAGAAAGTGGAAGTTATCACCGATCCTGGTGCAAAATATGATGCGGAAGGCACATCGGGCATACTGAATATCGTCACTGCCACGGAGGCGACAACGACTGGTTATACTGTAACGCCTACGCTTTATTGGAGCAATCGCGGATGGGGAGGAAATTTTTTTGGTATGGCGCAGATAGGTAAACTGACGCTTTCTGCGCATGGAGGAGTAAATGGCGAAAATTCGTTGCGCAATACGACGGAATCTGAACGTGAACTCATCCTTGATCCTGTTAATCATTTGCTGAAAACAAAAGGAGAGTCCTATAATCATGGGACTTCTGGTTTTGGAGGCTTAGATGCCAGTTATGATATTTCGAAGCATGATTTGCTGAGTGTTAGTAGTAGTATTTATGCTGGCAGGCAGAAGGGACATGGCCTTTCTTCAACATTCCTGACGGGAAATGCAGGGACTGTTTATTCTTATGACAATGTGAACCATAGAGACAGTCGATATCATGGGATAAACACCAGTGTCGACTATCAGCATCAGTTTGGTAAAGAAAATCAGAATTTGACCGTTTCTTATCGGTTTAGTTCGGATTTGAGAAACAATAAGACTCTCAATGTTTACGACAATTTGCAAAGCGTGCCTTTCGCGCTGAAAGATCGCCGTATCGACCCTGATAATAAATCGCAAGAACACACAGCACAGATCGACTTTACCTCTCCGCTCGGAGAGAATCATACGCTGTCTGTCGGGGCAAAATACATCTATCGCCTTAATCGTTCTGATAATGAGGAATACTCTCGTTTGGCAGGAACAGCAACAGATTTCTTACCTGATGTTGCTCAAAGTCTGCTTTATCGTCATCGTACGGACATTTCGGCGGGCTACACGGAATACATCTATAGGTTGAAACGTTTCTCTCTCCGTTCGGGGCTTCGTTTTGAGAGTTCTCATATTCGTGTGACCTATCCCAATGGGACTCGTGCGGCTTTTTCTACGCGGCTCAATGACTGGGTTCCCAGTTTGAATCTGGGCTATAATCTAACCGATACACAGCTACTTCGTCTTGGCTATAACTTGCGTATCGGTCGCCCAGATATTTATTATCTTTCTCCGTATGTTAATCATCTTTCCCCCGAGAAAATAAGCTATGGTAACCCCAATTTGGAGAGTGAGACAGCGCATAATTTCCAACTGAATTATAGTCTGTTTAGTCAAAAGTTTAGTGTTAATTTTTCTGCAACTTATTCTACGTCGTATAATGGTTTGACATTCTATAGTTTTATGAAAGATGGTGTGGAGCATTCAACAAGTGGCAATTTCCTACATTCTAAGCAATGGAGCTTTGATACTTATCTGAATGTAAACCCATGGAAATCGGCAGCTTTTACATTGAACGGAAATCTGAAATATTCAGATTTGAAATCTTATAGGACAAGTGACCATAATTATGGCTTTTCGGGCAATTTCTTTGCGATGCTTCGACAAGACTTACCCTGGAAACTAAAATTTGGTCTTGGTGCAGGTGCTACTTGGGGCGATATTAGTCTGCAAGGACAAGGCTCTGAGTTCAAATACTATTTCCTGAATCTTTCTCGCTCTTTTCTTGAGGAAGACCGTTTGACGGTTACACTCAATGGCTTCAATATCTTCAATCCTCACCAAACATTAAAAAATACAACTCAGACAGCGATGTTCAGAAGTTCGGAGAGTTATGTGATTCACGGTCTTTCGAGAATTTCGCTTGGCATTAGTTGGCGCTTTGGCAAATTGCGAGCAGTGGTGAAGAAAACGGCTCGAAGCATTGAAAATTCAGATGTTAAGACGGGTAGTACCTCACAAGAGGGCGGTTCTAATATGGGCAAATCCAGAGGCAATTAAACTCACGGACAGATGTGAGCGGTTTTATTATCCTCTTCTATGAGGAGAAGCACGAAAAGAATCTGCTCAAGCGCCTATATCCTTATTGCGTTTTCAGATACAATAAGCCTATCCGCCGACATCCCTATTCTGTCAGCTCACGCCCTTAAGTGCTTATATATCAATACTTTTTTCCTCAGTGACAACGTGACAACAAAAAATAAGTTCTTTCTGGGAGGAGAGAGTGATGGATACAGTCGGTGGAGTTGCAATAGGACTATACACACAATGATAGATTGGAGGTGTGAGTAATCTTGCTCTTCTGTACCACTACTTCGATTGCAGCATACATCCTTTTTAGAACTTGCAGTCTGTGCATGTTTGGCCATGAGCAGAATCTTGTTGCAGCGATAGTCAAAATAAAACGTTAGAGGCGAAGGTTTGAGCATTTATTTTGTGAGACTAAAGTTTTTAACGTTCCGCTACTTTTTCGTTGAGACAAAAAAGTGGCCCGTTGCCTACGGGCCACTTTTGTTTTGAAAGGTCAATGAGAACTTCGCCTAAATTTTTTCTGCAGCGCGACGAATGCGGTTAGATAGATCGATAAGTGCATCACGCATCTGCTCGGCTTCTTGTGGGTTGAAGCCTCCTACACCTCCGTTGCCATCGATGCCGTCCATCTTATGATAAAACCAGGATGAAGATTTCTGAAAGTAGGTGCTGGCAAGTCACGCCATGAAACTGACATCAGAATATTTTCTACTCTTTTTTTCATATCGGTAACTACTACGGAGGTTGTCCTTACTGTTCTCATTGCTATTGTGTTTATAGTATTTTATTTTATTCGACCTCTCTCTCTTTTTTAGAACAGACTGCGGATGCAAAGATAAATCATGGGGAGCAAGAGAGAGGGAAGGAGATTAACCGTTTTGCAGTCCTTGATGTGGAGAACTCCCAAACCTGCTGCAGCGATAAGGACGCCGCCCACGATGTTGGTTTCGGTGATGATTTGTGCGCTCAAAGAGTCGGGCGACATAGAGATAGAGCCTTTGAACATCCATCCTATGAAATAGAAGAATGACATCCAAAGGAGTACGGGGATACTGGAGAGCGCCGAGCCAAATCCATAGGTAGACGCCACGATGACGAGGGTGACAAAATCAAGCGTGGCATTGGTGTAAAGATAGGTGTCATCGCCATAGATTGCGCTGAGGATGGGGCCCATCATGGCAAGTGTGCCCACGCAACAGAGCAATGTGGCTGTAGTGATGCCTTCTGCTACCGAGGGAGCTCCGTCTGCGTTCGACTTTTTGCTCTGTATTTTTTTGCTTGCACGTTCCATGTTGCCGTCAAGGTTTAGCATGGTACCGATAAGGCCACCAGCCGCCAGACAAAAGATAAAAAAAGTACAGGGTTGTCACTCTTGCTCATATTTTTGCATGGCTACATTGATACCCATCACTAAGATGGCGATACCCATACCCGTAGCAAGAGCATTGAGATACTTCACGTTGAGGCTGCGCTTGGTGATAGAACCAACAAAGCCACCTGCAATAATGGCGAGGACATTGATGAAAATTGCTAACATAGTTCTGATTTTGGCGCGAAGATACGATTATTTTGTGGAAACAAATATGGGAACTGACTGTGGAATATAAAAAACACGGAAAAGCAATTCTGCTCTTTCCGTGTTTTATATAGAGAGGGAAGTTGTACTTATTTATTTGGAAATAGCAACTTCGAGATTGTTCTGAATAACGTCATTACCAGGATATCCGCCTTCAGTGAGGTTGGAGAAACCTACGCTACCATCCTTGTTGAGAAGGACATAAGCAGGAATACCAGGAATGTTGAGATCTGTGCAAAGGTTTTGCCACTGCTGCTTCGTGAGGCGGTAGTGATCGCCAGAGATGCTGGGAATCATAGCCTGCCATTTATCTTGAGGAGATGTTTCGCCTGTGAGATAAACGAAGACAACGCCCTTGTTTTGATAGGTGGGTTTGATGGCATCAATATCCTTGAGTGCTGCACGGCACGGAGGGCACCAAGTGGCCCAAATGTCGATGAGGACAACTTTGTTAGGATAGTTTGCTTTGATAGCGTCAATGATTGCCTGTCCGCCAGTGATGCTTGTTGGGACTATTTTTACTGTAGAGGGAACGCCTGTGGTTGTTTCTACCTGCGTGGCTTCGGCTGCTTCAGCTTTTGGAGCTGTACGTGCACAACTGGTGGATGTGAAGCCCAGTGCTACAGCCATGAGAATTAGAATCTTTTTCATTTTGTTCTTTCTTTTTTTCATGTATTGTAGGCGCAATAATGCGCACACTTATTGGTAAGACGGATATAGCGGAGAAAAGTTACAGTGGGCGACTCTTGTTGATTGCTTTCCCCCCTTTGATGAGGTGAGGCAATATGGAGAGGGTTTCACGCAAATTTTATATTCTATATCCAAAAGATCGCGTTAATCAATGCGTTTCACCATTTCGCGGAAGATGTCTGCCATAAGTGGCTGCACAGCGTCTGCGGCGCGTTGCACTTCCTCATGAGTGATGTTTACAATCTTTCCTTCAATGCCCAAGTCGGTGATGACACTCACACCAAAGCAGCGAATGCCAGCATGGCGGGCAACGATGACTTCAGGAACTGTACTCATGCCGACAGCATCAGCACCGAGGATGCGGTACATCTTATATTCTGCTGGAGTTTCATAGGTGGGGCCTTGATCTGCAAGATAAACGCCTTCGACAACTTTGATGCCTTTCTCACGCGCAATGCTGCGTGCCAATTCGAGGTACTCATGGTCGTAAGCTTCGTGCATGTCAAGGAAGCGAGGACCACCAGGATAGTTTGGGCCATTGAGTGGATGTTCAGGTTGGAAGTTGATATGATCTGTGATAAGCATCAAGTCGCCAATCTCAAAGTTTGGATTTGTACCTCCACTGGCGTTGCTGACAAAGAGAGAGCGGATGCCGAGTTCTGCCATAACGCGCTGAGGGAAAGTGACTTGCTGCATGTCGTATCCCTCATAGTAGTGGAAACGTCCTTCAAGCGCCATCACCTCTTTGCCGCCGAGGTGGCCGAAGAGAAGGCGGCCGCTGTGTCCTTCCACTGTTGAAACGGGGAATTTGGGGATTTGGTCGTAGGGAATCTCGTCTACAATGTCAATTTCTTCAGCCAAGTGGCCGAGTCCAGTGCCGAGAACAATAGCTGTGAGAGGTCGCAACTGTGTGTGCTCCTTAATCCATTGTGCAGTCTCCTTAACTTGTTCGATGTAAATCTTAATGTCCATTATTATGATGATTATTTATTTTGTTTGTCGAGATATGAAAAGATGAGTTTCTTAAAAGCAGGTTCTCCTCCCAGGAGGAAGTCGACTTCAATAGGAAGAGCGAAGAGGTGAACTTTGAGTAGCGGACTGAGTCCTGCCATATCGCGTAAGCGAGCGGCATCCTTTTCTGTTGTGATAGCTAGGCAGGGAGGCTCCCATAGTTCGTTGAAAGTCTTGTTGATGCGATTGATGTCGCTATCGCTGAAAGTGTGATGATCTGGAAAGGTTAACGGAGTGACTTCTGCGCCTTCTTCTTCCAATTGTTTGAACATGGGTTCTGGATGCGCAATGCCAGTGATGGCCAGTACACGACTTCCTTGCAGTGTTCCATCAGATTCTGCTCCGAAAACAGGGTAGGGGTGGCGGTAGCGAAAGGTGGTGAAGAACAAGTGTTGTTCTGATTGTAAGTATAACTCTCGTCGAATGACCGCTGCTTCTTGTCTGCTTAGATCTTCAGGGCACTTTGTCACAATGATGATATTGCTGCGTTTTGCTCCTTGGGGAGCTTCGCGTAACCGGCCTGCAGGGAGAACGAGATCGCGAGTATAGAGCCGCGAATAGTCGGTGAGCAAAATGTTGAGCCCCGCTTGCACATAGCGGTGTTGCAGGGCATCATCGAGGATGAACACCTCTGGGATGGGAATGCGTGAAAGTAGTTGCTGAATTCCTCGACGCCGATTTTCATCCACTGCCACTGCCACGCAAGGAAATTTATGCTTCATCTGTAGCGGTTCGTCACCACTCTCGGCAGCAGTACTTTCTTGTTCTACCATTCTGAAGCCCTTGCTCTTTCTACCATATCCGCGGCTAAGCGTAGCTACTCGGAACTTTTGTTCCAAGAGGCGGAGCAAGTACTCCGTGTGAGGCGTTTTCCCCGTACCACCTACTGCGAGATTTCCTACGGTAATAACAGGGACAGAGAAATGTTGCTGTGGCAACCACCCCCAATCGAAAGCTTTGTTTCGTAGGGTTGTCACAAACTCGTAGAGCCAACTTACAGGAAGTAGCCACGGCCATAATCGAGGGTGGGGCAGAGGGCGCATGGAGCTGTTCGTGTGCTTTATTTCAGGTTAGGCTCAAAGAACATACGCGCTTGGAGAGCGTCTCTGCCTCTTATACTTTCTGCAAAGCGCAGAGGATCATAGTATGTGCCCAATACTGTTTAATTTACGTTCCAGATAGTCCTCTTGTACGTTAGAAAGAAAATCACTGAAGAGGTTCGTTTCAATATCGGAAGTGGTTACTTCGTAATCGATGAGTTTCGCGCGCTTAGCTGCTTCTGCAATAGCGTCGTCAAGTGTTCCTAAGCGATCGACAAGTTTGAGCGCTAATGCTTGTTGACCAGTCCATACACGTCCTTGTCCAATTTCATTAACGCGTTGTACTGTCATGTGTCGGCCTGCTGCAACACGACTGATGAAAAGTTTGTACCCTCTGTCAACATAGGCTTGCATAGCCGCACCTGCTGCTGGAGAAAGGTGCCCCGTAGCTGGTTCGAGATCGTAAGCTTTATTGGTGCTGACAGCATCGAAATGTAAACCGAGTTTTCCTTCGAGCAAACCAGAAGCATCAGGAACCATACCAAAAATGCCAATACTACCTGTGAGTGTCGTAGGTTCGGAAATGATATAATCGGCACCACAACTAATGTAGTAGCCACCACTGGCAGCATAACCGCCCATAGAAACAACAACAGGTTTCTTCTTTTTGAGTAGTTCAACAGCGTGCCAAATTTGTTCTGAAGCATAAGCTGAACCTCCAGGTGAGTTCATGCGAAGTACAACGGCTTTTACATCCTTATCGTTAGCAAGAGCATCTAAATCTTCAACAACGTTCTTACCGATAATTTGCTCACCATTCAGTCCGTTCATATTCCCTTCCGCTCCAAAGATTTCTCCTGAAGCGTAATAGACTGCAATTTTGGAGGACGAAGAACCTTCTTCATAGAGTTTCGCTAGTTCTGAAGCTTCAACAAGATTCACTTTCTGTCCGCCGAGCTGATCGCGCAAGTTTTGCGTACTTCATCAATATAGGCCAAACCATCCACAAATTTCTGCTTCACATAGTTGCTCGGCTCTGCTAAAGCTTGGTAGCGATCCGCATAAGCATTGAGACTGTCGATTGAGATATGTCGAGATGCGGATACCTCCTTGCAGATATTTCCCCATAGGCTGTTGAGCATAGATTGCGTCATTTCGCGATTGGCGGGGCTCATACCAGAGAGCATATAAGGTTCAACGGCACTCTTGTAAGTGCCAACACGGAAAATTTGCATCTTGACGCCCACTTTTTCCATGAGGTCTTTATAGAAGACGGGTTGAGCAGCGAGGCCGTGCCAATCCACCATTCCGCTAGGATTAACCAATACTTTATCGGCCACAGATGCCACATAGTAAGCTCCTTGTGTGTAGTTTTCGCCATAAGCAATGATAAACTTACCGCTCTCCTTGAACTCTAACAGAGCCTTGCGGAGTTCTTGCAGCGTGGCAAAGTCGGATTGGAGCATACCTCCTTCAATGTAGATACCTTTAATATCTTCGTCTTCGCTGGCCACTTTGATGGCTTTGATCATATCGTCAAGACCTTGTTGCTCAGCTAAGTCGTTGCCTAATAGTATCGCCCATGGATTGCTGCTGGCGCGATCTGAAATCGTTCCAGAAAGAGATATTCTCAAAATACTATTGTCTTCAATCATTGGTTTTTGATTGCTGGAGATAGCCAATGATACGAGCATCATGAACCCCATAAAGAAAGAGAAAATCCCTACGAGCATAATGCCGACAACAGTTGCTAAAACATATTTGAAGAATTCTTTCATAGCTTGTTCTTATAATGTGGAAGGATAAAAAAGAGGAAAATTTCCCTCTGTTTGTCCTTGCTTATATATTTATGTATTACTTCAATACGACTTCAACTGGACAATGGTCCGAACCAAAAATCTCATTGTGGATGGAAGCTGAAACTAACTTGTCATTCAGACTGTTGGAGACGAGGAAATAGTCGATACGCCACCCCGCATTTTTTTCTCGAGCACGGAAGCGATAAGACCACCATGAGTAAGCTCCCGTCAAGTCGGGATTAAAAAAGCGGAAAGTATCAGTAAAGCCAGCATTAAGAAGCTGTGTCATCTTTTCGCGCTCTTCGTCCGTAAAACCTGCATTGCGACGATTGGTCTTCGGGTTTTTAAGATCTATTTCTTGGTGAGCTACATTCAAGTCGCCACAAACAATCACAGGCTTCTTCTTGTTCAACTCCAAGAGGTATTCTCGGAAAGCATCTTCCCAGGTCATGCGATAGTCAAGGCGGCGCAACCCATCTTGAGAGTTTGGAGTATAAACCGTAATTAGGAAAAAGTCGTCCATTTCCAGCGTGATAACACGTCCCTCATGGTCGTGTTCCTCACAGCCCAATCCGTAGGTCACATTGAGCGGATGATGTTTTGTAAAGATAGCCGTTCCCGAATAGCCTTTTTCTCAGCGTAGTTCCAGTAACTTTCGTACCCTTCAAAGTTGATATCGAGTTGTCCCGCCTGCATTTTTGTTTCTTGCAAGCAAAAGAAGTCTGCGTCTAGGTTTCTAAAAGCTTCGCGGAAACCTTTTCCATCGCAAGCTCTTAGTCCATTCACATTCCAAGATATAAATTTCATACGTTTTTTTATAAGTGTAAGATTTCACTACCTCTACAGAGAGTGGGGTAAAATCTAAGTTTGAGAGAGTACAAAAATATGAAAGTTCTCTCATATTTGCAAAGTCACATGGCGAAAAATGACTAATTTTGCGCAGTACACAGTGTTCTGTGGCTTTTTATCAACCCGCAAAAGAAACAATGAGAAAGTATATATTTTTATCTCTTGCTGCAGCTCTTTTCTCCCTCGGGATGCAGGCTCAGCCAAGAATTAGTTTTTCTGAGACCCAGCACGATTTTGGTCAAATCATGTGGCGTAATCCAGCACAAACTATTTTTCGTGTTCGCAATACAGGCAACCAGCCATTGGAGATAAAGGCTGTGGAACCAGATTGCGGTTGCACGTTGGTGAGTTGGGACCAAACCTCGATAGCTCCAGGAGCGGAGGGCAAGATTATTGCTAAATATGACGCCGAACTTCTTGGACATTTCTATAAAGGTATTGCTGTTTATACCAATATAGGCGAGAATCCTTATTATCTCAATCTTGTTGGCCATGTGGTGATGCCAAGTGAAGGTAAAGCAGACAACTTTCCTGTTCACCTTGGCGACAAATGGCTCTCTACGGAGAATGTGGAGTTTGATGATGTGCGGCGTGGCGATCGTCCCGAACGTACCGTGGAGGTTTTCAATGCAGGGAAGAAACCTATGACGTTGGGGCTGATGCACCTCCCTCAATATTTAGATGCTGATATTCAGCCCACAGTTCTTCATCCAGGTCGTAAAGCAAAAATAAGACTCACCTTAAAGTCGGATGCAGTTATGAGTATGGGCTTAACGCAGGCTTCCATTTATCTTTCCACCTATACGGGCGAGCGCATCAATCGTAACAACGAAATAAATGTGAGCGTCACGCTTCTTCCTGATAATAATTATTCGAAAGCTACTTTGGCATTAGCTCCCATTGCGCACTTGGATAGTACGCATGTAGAGCTCGGTTCGTTAGGAAACAAGAAACGACTTCATACTCAACTCTTTTTGTCGAATGAAGGGAAAAGTCCACTTTCTGTGAGTGCTTTGCAAGTGTATAATGCAGGAATCTCTGTCAGTCTCGACCGTCGAGAGATTAAACCAGGTGAGAAGGCAAAGATGAAAATTATTGTAAATAATTCAACACTACAGTTCAAAGGTCGCCGTCGTATTTTGCTCATTACCAATGACCCGAGAACACCGAAGTTAGCGATAGATGTGAACGTAAAAAAGTAAAGGAATAATTTGGTAGAACAAAAACAAAACTCTACTTTTGCACCCGCAATCGGAAAGTAGCGCAGTTGGTAGCGCACTACGTTCGGGACGTAGGGGTCGGGCGTTCGAGTCGCCTCTTTCCGACAAAACGCGGCAGAAGCTTTGAAGAAAGTGGACGCCGCGTTTTTTGTTTTACTTTTTGAGTTCCTTCTTTCTGGTGGAAGAGTTTCTTTGATAAGGCGAATTGCTTCTAATATGTTAGCTTTGTACTCCGCTATGGTATCGCCCGCTCCAAAGATACCATCACAATTGCTGGAGTAAGCTCCGAAACTATCCCTGCGCGCACATATTGTGATAATTAACGTTTTCATTTATTTTTAGACGATAATGCGTTGCAAGATTTCTGCTTTTTAACAAAAGCAGAAATCTATGTCCGTTATATCTTTATTCTCTTGCGGTCTCCTCCTCACCAGAAAAAACAACATATATAGGGAGGGAGAGACTCTTCCTATATTCCACATTCCTCCATTCCCTCTCTGCTACAATAAGCGCGTTGGCTGACGCAATAAGGCTATCGGCTCACATCCTTATTGAATCTCCAAATACAATAAGGACATTTATGCTCACCATACTTCCTATTCAGAAAATGTTTGGAACAAGCTCAAGGAGAATTCTATAATCAAATTACAGCTCTTATTCAGAAAGTGTGTGTTATTATTTTCTGTATAGGTTGATTCTGTCGGAGAGGGGAGCTGTTTTGGAAATATTGTTTGGGCAGACTTTTTCGGGAGGAGAATACTTTCAGTTGGGAAGAATAGAGAGCTGTAAATTTGTAAAAGTCAGCTATTTTTCGGATATTTGCGGACGAAGTGTTATATTATTAAAGCTCTCGGAGCAGTTTTATGATGAAACGTATTCTCAAGATTCTCTTTCTGTTTATAAGCATAGCGGCAAGTTGTCAAGCAGCATTGCCTGATTCTATTGCGAATCGCTGTGCAATGTTAGCAGCACGTGGAGAAGTGAGGCAGTTGCGCCCTCTCTATCGTCAACATAAGGAAGAACTCCCTACCTATGTGCGTCTTTTCTGCGATTTGTCCATTGCGCGTGCTGAGGGAGATAATCATCGCACGAATCAGTGTGTAGATTCACTTGTTAATAATTTTCCAAAACAAGTAGGATCGGTAGGGCGCTTGGCCTTGACCGAACTGAAAGCAGAGAATCTTCTCAACGATGGACTTTATGAAGAATTACAGGCGTATGCCGATCAGCAAATCCGCTATCTTAAACGTCATAATTTTAGAGCCGCACGCATCGATGTGTTTCGCGACTATGCGCAAAAGGCCGTTCGCTATGGAAGTAGCGGATCGAGTGGACGCATCTTAGGATTGGCCGAGCGCAGAAGCGATTTTGAGTTGCTAAAAGCTTATCGCTCCGAACCATCGCTCACGGCCTTTGCTCGACTCACCGCGCGAGCAGAACTGGCGCGTGCATTCAATCGTCCCGATGTGGCGTGTGCGTCGGCCGATAGTTTGCTGCGTTCTTATGCTGATTCGCTGAATGCTGAAGTGCAAACCACTTATGCTACAACTTGCATAGAAAATTATATCTCTCAAGGGCTTTGGGAGAAGCTTGCTGATTTCTGCGAATTTGCCACAACACTCCCCCAGTTGCGCGCTGTTCCTTTGGAGACTTTCGCGAGTATCGCTCGCGAATTGCGCAATGAACAACCTTTTGTTCTTGAGCAACCCTCAACGCCAACATCCGTCCCCACTACGCGCGACTGGCCTTTGCTTCTGCCTGCATCTATCAACGGAGGAAGTAATGTGTATTTTCACCTCAACACTGGACAGCATCGAACGATTATCACTGAAGCCGATGCTCGACAATTTGGAGCGCGCGTGCTCAATGTGACATTAAGCTTGAACACCATGTTTGGGAAAGTGGATGTTCGGCCAGCTTTCCTGCGCGAACTTCGTGTGGGGAGCGTTCGCTTCCGGAATCTTTTGGTCTATGTATTTCCAGCAGCGGCAATGACTGCAGATATAAAGCCTGAAATCTGTCGTATTCTAGGCAATCGTGAGTTGATGCGCTTGGGCGAGATATGTATCTATCCAGAAAAGATTGTGTTTGCTCCTTCTCGGATGGATTTTAGTAAGAGCCAACCCAATTTGCGTCTTAATGATAATTACAGACTCCAGCTTCAGGCTGAATACGAAGGTGTAACTTGTGGTTTGAGTTTGGAAAGCGGTTCGCCGGGAAATGTGTTGTCAGCAGTGGTATTTCCTCCTGAAGAAACCGATACGCTCGATTTCCACCTTACGCTCAATGGTGAGTGCGCCCTTGTGCCAGCAGTAGAACTCAGTGAGGTAAAAGATGGAAACTCTTGCGGTATTTTAGGCTTGCCCTTCCTGCGTGGTTTTTCTCTTGTACGCTTCGACTTCGGCGGGATGAAACTCACGATTGAAGGGAAGCAACAGTACAACCAAAGATACTTGGCCGACTATACCGCAGATGGAGATCTTTTCGGGTTAGAACGTAACGCCCCTGCCTTGCAGGTCGTGGCCGATGATTCTGTGACGTCTGATTTTCTCCGATTTTTGGTGGATAAAGGAAAGAATGTTCCCAATTCTGTCATTTCGTTAGCACGTCGTCTTGAGCCAGCATTGTTCGGAAGTAGGACGGAAGAAGAACTGCTCATGGTAGAAACCGAAAAAGTGCGCGCTTTAGGGGTTATAGGGCATTATGCGGAAGCCTCCGCAGATTGTCGTAAGTTGCTCGATAATAACGCCTTTTCAGGTTCTGCCCGATTGAAGATACAGCGCTATGAGCAGTTGCTCCGCGCTGCTATTCCATTTGGTGTTCCACAATATCTCTCCACGGTCGATTCCCTTACAGTGCCTTTCAATCAAACGGATAAAACAGTGAGTGTACAAGTAGGGGCGAAGCCTTATGCTGCCTGCATTGATATCACACAGCCAATAACAACCATATCGATGAAAGCCGTTCAGAAATTAGGCGCTCATATCTTTTTCCACGATGCTCATGACACCTACGCTATATTGCCTGAATTAAGCATCGGTACGGCGCGCTTCCGTAATATATTCTGTAAGGTCGTTGATGGTAAAGATATTAAAATTGTGTTAGGTTTCAATCTCTTCCGTTTGGTTCCGCAACTCACATTAACGCAAAACCAACTTATCTTGAGCAAACGGCAAACGAGAAATGGTATTCCTTTGCGTTTCGATAAATACCTCTGTGCACAAGGTGAAACCAATGCAGGCTATGTGACATTGCGGTTAAAGATGAATGGGCAGAACTCACTTCTGTATATGAAAGATACTCCCGTGAGTATGGCAGGAGCGAAGATTCAAGCCTCCGATGCAGTGCCTGGCGACTACAACGAACAAGAAAATCCCTATCAAGGCGAAATCTCTATCGACTATCTCATCAACCGACAAGGCCACGTTACATTCGACTGGGAAAAGATGAAAATGGAGTAGGGGAGATGCGACAATGGATTATAGAACCCATCAGCTGTCCTCTCATAGAAAAAAGAAAAAGAGTATCTTTGCAGAAGAAATAAAAATAGCAATAATGAGAACATTGAATATCTTGTGGTTTGTCACTTTGTGTTTCCTTGTTAGCACTCCAGTTGCTGCACAGCATCAATCAAAAATGCAGGCGGTGCCTAAAACTTATCGCTTCCGCGTGACGCTTACGGATAAGAAAAATAATACATATTCGCTCAAGCGCCCCCAGGAATTTCTCTCAGCAAAAGCTCTTGAGCGTCGTCAACGCTATAAGATAAAGGTGGATCACTATGATCTTCCCGTTTCGCCCAACTATCTCCAAGTGTTGCGCCAAGAAGGACTGAAAATCCACAATGTGTCAAAATGGAACAACACAGTGGTGGTAGAAACTACTGATACGCTGAAAATGGCCGCCATTCGGATGCTTCCTTTTGTCAAAGCAACGCGTCTTGTCTGGATTGGTCCAGACTCAATAGATGCTTCCTCCAATGAAGAACGCTATGAACTTATAAAAAATATAGAGACAGACACGCTCGACAATTTTTATGGTTACGCACAAGAACAAGTGGAGATGCTCAATACGCAGAAGCTTCATCAAGCAGGATTTCGTGGAGAAGGTATGACGATAGCTTTACTTGATGGCGGTTTTCTCAATACCGATATTATACCAGGTCTTCGTAGTGCAAAGATTCTTGGTACACGCAACTTTGCTGAGCCAGGCAAGTCTGTTTACGACTGGCAATCTCATGGAACTATGGTTCTTTCATGTATTGCTACTAATCAGCCCCATTTCCTTGTTGGTACTGCTCCTGAAGCCAGTTTATTTGCTTCAGAGTGAAGACTCTAAGACGGAACAACTTGTGGAAGAGGACAATTATGCGGCAGCTCTTGAATATGCCGATAGTTTGGGTGTTGATGTGGTGACAGCTTCTTTGGGTTACTATAATTTCGACTATCCCGAGATGAATCATACTTATGCCGATCTGAATGGTCGCACAGCTGTTAATAGTATTGCAGCATCATTGGCAGCTTCTCGCGGTTTGATCGTTCTCAACTCTGCGGGAAATGAAGGTAACGGTCGATGGAAGAAAATCAACTTTCCCTCTGATGCTACCGACATCTTGACGGTTGGCGCAGTAGCTGCAGATAGTATCAATACAAATTTCTCTTCTTTGGGTTATACTGCTGATGGGCGCGTGAAACCTGATGCGATGGCGATGGGGCGTGATTGTGCACTTTTCTATCCCAGCGGAAATGTAGATACGGCAAACGGAACAAGTTTCTCTTGTCCTATCCTTGCTGGTGCTGTCACTTGTCTCTGGCAAGCTCATCGCGATAAAAAACCGCTTGAGATAATGAAAGCCGTTCGTGAAGCAGGCAATTATTACAAAAAGCCGAATGAAGTTTTCGGTTATGGTATTCCTGATTTGTGGAAAGCTAATCAAGCTCTTAAATAACCAATGTTGCTTAATGCGTTAATTAAGTATATGTCAAAAATAGCATTAACACATTAGCACATTATCATATTAGCACATTAGCACATTAACTTCTCCTTATGACTTCCATTTCCCTTTCCGAACTTAACGCCCTTGTGAGGGATACCCTGCACTATCAGATGCCAGATAGCTATTGGGTTGTGGCTGAAATCGCCAGTGTCAGTGTGAGGGGGAATGGGCATTGTTATCTGGAGTTTGTGGAGCGCGATCCCCACGACGGCTTAGTTGCTAAAGCTTCGGCTCATATTTGGCGTAACACCTTTACACTGCTTCGCTCCCACTTTGAGCGTGCCACGGGGCAAACTTTAGCAGCAGGAATGAAGGTGCTTGTTGAGGTAGAGGTAGACTTTCATGAAGTATATGGTTATAGTCTGAATATTCTTGATATTGACCCAACCTATACGATGGGAGATATGGCACGTCGTCGCCAAGAAATTTTAGAACAGTTGCGAGAAGATGGCGTGTTGGAAATGAACAAAGCACTCGTGCTCCCACGCCCGCTGAGTCGTATCGCTGTTATTTCGAGCGAGACAGCAGCTGGATATGGCGACTTCTGCAACCAAATGAATCAAAAAGCCCTATAAGTTTACGTTAAAACTCTTCCCGGCTATCATGCAGGGAAATACTGTTGAGAATAGCGTGATTGCAGCTTTGGAGCAGATAGCTGCCGAAGAGGAAAAATGGGATGCTGTAGCATTTATTCGCGGTGGAGGTGCAGTGAGCGACCTTAACGGTTTCGATTCCTACTTGCTGGCTGCTAATGTGGCACAATTTCCTCTTCCCATCCTTACAGGTATCGGCCATGAGCGTGATGATACGGTTATTGACTTTGTTGCACACACACGATTGAAGACACCAACAGCTGTCGCGGCTTTTCTCCTTGACGCGCGTGAAAAAGAAATCCGAGAGGTGGAAGCGTTGGAAGAGACTTTGCAGCGTGCAGCTACTCTCTTTCTGCGTGATTGCAACGAACATTTCCAACAATTGGCCCATCGTTTCCAGTTGGCTTCCGAGCAGTTTTCCAATTTGCGCCGCGAACGCTTGCTTCGTCTGATGGGGCGACTCGAATTACTCACGCAACAACGTTTGCAGAATGAGCAGCATCGTCTCGATCTCATTCCCGAACGTATTACTGCAGCGATAGAACATCGCTTGGAGCGCGAAGACCGAACATTGAAACTGTTAGAGCAAAATGTGCGACTGGCCAGTCCGGAACGCATTTTGAAATTAGGTTTCAGTATAACAACGCTCAACGGGAAAGTCGTAAGGAAAGCATCCCAACTGAAACCTGGCGACCGCTTACAAACGCAGTTTGAGGATGGAGCAGTAAGCAGCATTGTTGAATAAAAAAAGAAAGCTATACGACATAAGAAATATGGCAAAAGAACAAACTTACGAAACGGCATTGGCGCGATTGGAAGAAATCGTGGAGAGTTTCGAGCAGAATACGCTCGAACTGGATGAGCTGAGTGTTCGCCTCAAAGAGGCACAAAAACTTCTTAAGTTCTGCAAGGACAAACTTGTCAAAACTGATGCAGATGTAAAAAAGATACTTGCAGATGGGAAAGAATAAACTGGCGAAATTCGCCGATATGGAACGTTTTGAGAATGTGTTTCAATGTCCAGAGCGCGAACTCTGTAATGGAGTGTCGATGACCAATCCTGTTTACGATTTGAAACCGGGACATTGGCACGATACGTATTTCAAGAACAGCAACCCCATCGTTCTTGAATTGGGGTGTGGACGTGGAGAATACACGGTGGGCTTGGCACGACTTTTTCCCGATAAAAACTTCATTGGTGTGGACATCAAAGGTTCGCGGATGTGGACTGGTGCAAAGGATTCGTTGGAGAATAATTTGAGGAATGTGGCATTCTTGCGTACAGGGATAGAATTTATTGATCGTTTCTTTGAGGCTGGCGAAGTGAGTGAAATCTGGCTGACATTCTCAGACCCTCAAATGAAGAAGCCCACAAAGCGTCTCACTTCTACTTACTTCCTGGAGCGCTATCGCCGTATCTTGAAAGATAGCGGCATTGTTCATGTGAAGACGGATAGCAACTTCCTCTTTACCTATACGAAGTATATGATTGCTGCTAATAATCTCCCCGTGGACTATCGCACCGAAGATCTTTATCAAACAGAACTCAGCGAGGAGGACAAAGCAATTTTAGGTATTCAGACTTATTACGAGCAGCAATGGCTCAGTCGTGGTATCACGATTAAATATCTCAAATTCCATCTTCCGCAAGAAGGTGAACTTCAAGAGCCAGATGTAGAAATCGAACTGGACTCTTACCGCTCCTACAATCGTAACAAGCGTTCCGAACTCACGACCGCAAAATAATATTTTCAGAACATAACAATTAGATCATGACATTATATCCCAAAATGATTACTGATGCTTTGGAAAAAGTTCACTATCCAGGCAATGGTAAGAACCTCGTTGAGGCCAATATGGTAGAGGATGATATCCGCATCAATGGAATGAACGTCTCCTTCTCCCTTATTTTTGAAAAGAGTACCGACCCCTTTATTAAATCTGTCGTAAAGTCGGCTGAATCAACCATTCACGCGTTTGTCAGTAAGGATGTGAATGTGGCGATCAGTGTGAAGAGTTTGCAAGCAGCACGCCCCGAACCTGGTAAGATGCTACCAGGCGTGAAGAATGTCATCGCGGTGAGCAGCGGTAAAGGCGGAGTAGGCAAAAGTACTGTATCGGCCAACTTAGCTGTGGCTCTGGCGCAGATGGGCTATAAGGTAGGACTTCTCGATGCTGATATTTTTGGACCGAGTGTACCGAAGATGTTTCATGTAGAAGGCGCGCAGATTTTTATGGAGAAGAAAGATGGACGCGAACTCATTATTCCTGCGGAGAAATATAGCGTAAAACTTCTCTCTATCGGTTTCTTTGTCAATCCAGATACTGCAACGCTTTGGCGAGGTGGTATGGCTTCCAACGCTCTTAAGCAACTTATAGCTGATGCCGATTGGGGCGATCTCGACTATTTTGTGCTGGACACGCCGCCGGGCACAAGTGACATTCACTTAACGCTGCTTCAATCTTTGGCCATCACAGGAGCCGTAATCGTTTCCACGCCGCAGAATGTGGCTCTAGCAGATGCGCGCAAGGGTATTGATATGTACCAAAACGATAAAGTGAATGTTCCTATCTTAGGACTTGTGGAAAATATGGCCTGGTTTACGCCTGCCGAACTTCCTGAAAATCGCTACTATATCTTTGGTAAAGAAGGAGTGAAACGTTTGGCAGAAGAGATGAACGTTCCGCTACTCGGCCAAATCCCCATTGTGCAGAGCATTTGCAACAGTGGCGATGAAGGCGAACCCGTAGTCGTTCATGCTGATAGTCTCACAGGTACAGCCTTTCGCAACCTTGCTGAAGCTGTGGTGCGCGAAACGGAACGCCGCAATGCAGAATTGAAACCTACAGAAATTGTGAAGATAACAACGAAATAAAGCTCCATAGTAGTTTAAATTTCTATGTAAACACAAACCCTCCACACTGAGTGCAGGAGGTTTGTGTTTTTATAACCGTTTGTCCAAGAAGTGATGATCTGAATATTTTTTATGGTAGATGCGCTCACAGACCCTTCCCTATTCCTTGCATATAAAGTCTTAAAAAAATATCCTTATTGCGTTTGAGAATACAATAAGGAAATGAGCTGAGAGGCTTATTGTGTCAGCGGACGCGCTTATTGTAGTTAGGGATGCGATAAGTAAGGCGAAAATATGTGAAAAGTCACTCTCCTCTGGATGTTGTTTTTCTGTTGTTACGTCGTCACACTTCTTAGTTAAACGTGAGTTCGACGAATTATAAGTATCTATAAATTTAGTGATTAGCGAAATTTATATAACTTTAAGATACTAACATGCAAATAATTACAAACAAAAATCGCTATGATCACCGAAGACAAAATTACAGAAATCTTTTGTATGGCAGACGACTTCTGCAAGCTTTTTTGATGCTATAACAGCAAAATATACGCTAAAACCTACTGGAAAAAGAAAATATCATCGAAGTTCCACGATGTCAAAGGCAGAAGTCATGCTGATAATGATTCTTTTCCACACTTCCGGTTATCGCTGCTTTAAACATTTCTATCTTGAAAAAGTATGCAAGCATCTTCGCCATCTGTTTCCCAATGTTGTTTCTTATAACCGTTTAGTAGAATTGGAAAAGGATGTAGTCATACCCTTAACCTTGTTTATCAAGAAGGTCCTCTTGGGCAAATGCACGGGCATAAGCTTCGTTGACAGCACACCACTGCGTGTCTGTAAGAACCAAAGAATACATATTCACAAAGTTTTCAAAGGCATAGCCCAAAGAGGGAAATGTTCTATGGGTTGGTTCTTCGGTTTCAAATTGCATTTGATTTGTAATGAGAAAGGAGAGCTTCTCAACTTTATGATAACGCCGGGAGATGTTGATGACCGTAAACCTTTGGAGTATCAAGCTTTTGTAGAGTTCATACATGGTAAGCTGGTCGGTGACAAGGGGTACATCAGTAAGAACCTCTTTCAAAGGCTTTTCGTTGACGGAATACAACTTATTACCAAATTGAAAAGTAATATGAAAAGGAGCGTTAATGAGTGTTTCAGATAGACTTTTACTCAGAAAAAGAGCCATTATAGAGACGGTGAATGATGAACTTAAGAACATTGCACAAGTGGAGCACTCCAGGCATAGATGCTTTGACAATTTCATCGTCAACTTATTAGGGGCCATTGCTGCCTATTGCCTGTTTTCCAAAGAAGCCGTGCATCAATGTACAAAGGACCATTGACACACAGCTTGCATTGTTCTGATTTCGTCGAACTCACGTTAACTATATTAAACCAAGAGTTATTCCCATGATGTTACTTCTATTTTGCTGAAAAATCGTAACTTTGTATTACGATTAAATAGGATAAGCAATGAATGAAGAAACAAAAAAGGTACTCTTCGTCTTATTGAATGAGTACACAGATTGGGAAGGTGCTTTTCTCTCTACAACCCTTCATGTTGGCGTAATACCAGGTAGTGAAATCAAGTACAGAGTGTATACAGTTGCTCCGACATTAGATGCAGTCTGTTCCATTGGTGGATTCAAAACGTTGCCCGATTATTCTTTTGAGAATATGCCCAAAGACTATGCAGCCTTAATCCTTATTGGTGGCAATCAATGGGATTCACCTGAAGCAGAACTTGTTGCGCCATTGGTACAAGAAGCATTGGATAAGGGTAAAATCATAGGAGCTATATGCAACGGAGCATCGTTTCTGTGTGCTCATGGCTTCTTGAACAACGTAAAACATACGGGTAATGGCCTCGACCAACTTAAACAATGGGGTGGTGAAAGATACACGAACGAAACAGGATATGTGAACGCACAGGCAGTGAGTGATAAGAATATTGTTACAGCAAATGGTGTCGCTCATTTGGAATTCACTCGAGAAATGCTCTCACTTCTGAAAGCCAATACCTCGGAAAAGATTGCAGCTTGGTATGACTTTTATAAGAATGGATTTGTAAAACAGTAGTTATACTAACAAATAAAATTGATGCGTGGAGACAATGTGCTCCACGCATCAATGTAAATATTAGAAACCCCAATTCGGGATAAGCAGTTCTTCTTTTTCCTCAAAAAAGTTTCAATAAAAACCTAAAAAGAGGATTGTTTTTTTGTATATTTACTGTTGATAATCAATCATATAACAAAATAACAATCCTCATGAAACTTGTCAGCAAAGTTACGGAAATCTATTGTATTGCAGATGATTTTTGCAAAGAATATCATTTAGAATTAAACAAAACCTCTCTTTCTCCCTCATCCTCCTCTGCCAATAGTCCAAAACATCGCAAGAGAAAAGGGCGGATGAGTGATGCCGAAATGATCACAATTCTTATTTTGTTCCACAGCAATACATTTCGGAATTTCAAACATTTCTATCTCTTTTATGTTTGCCGAGAACTAAAAAAAGAGTTTCCCGACCTGCTCTCATATACACGCTTTGTTGAGCGTATTCCTCGTGTTGCAATACCCTTATTGCTATTTCTCAAACTGGGATTAATGGGAGAGTGTACAGGAATAACCTTTATCGATTCTACACGTATTCCTGTGTGTGAAAATAAGAGACAATCCCGTAATCGCGTATTCAAAGGGTACGCTCAAAAAGGAAAAAGTACTATGGGATGGTACTATGGCTTCAAACTTCATCTTTTGTGTAATGAACGAGGTGAACTACTCAATTTTGCTCTAACCCGAGCCAATGTAGACGACCGTAATCCAAAAGTATTCAACGATTTAACGAAGGATTTATTTGGAAAATTATATGCCGATAAAGGTTATATCTCTCAATCACTGTTTGCTTCACTCTTTGATAGAGGTGTACACATCGTAACAGGAATACGAACTAATATGAAGAACAGATTAATGGATGCGCATGATAAAATCATGCTTCGCAAGAGAAGTATCATAGAGACTATCAATGATATGTTGAAGAACGTTGCACAGATAGTTCACACACGCCATAGAAGTATCTCTAATTTCATCGTTAATCTTTTAGCTGGCATTGCTGCGTATGCTTTCTACGACACCAAACCTTCCATCAATATGGAGTTTGAGATGGAAGAAAAGCAGGGTGTAAAACAGCTCACGTTATTCTAACCTATAATTTGCGTGAAACAATTATACTTCGGTTTTAGATCAAGGCCGAAAGGATGAGTGTGCGGTTTAAGAAACTCATGAAAGAGCATTTCTTAAACCGAATTGGGGTTTTTAGGTAGGAGTAAAATAGGATGAGAAGAAAGAAAGGAGAACATTGTATATTCTAGTTTTCAATATAGCAAAGTAAAGGGCAGAGAACGCGAAAAACGAGTGTACAATCTTGATTGCTAAAATAAATTGTTAAATTCGCGTCCAAATAATAGATTGTAATATATGACAGCAAAACGTAAAATCCAGTTCAGCCTTGTCTATCGTGACATGTTCCAGTCCTACGGTAAATTTCAGCCGCGCAAGGACCAGCTGGAACGCATTGCACCTGTCATCATCAAGATGGGGTGTTTTGCTCGTGTAGAAACCAATGGTGGTGCTTTTGAGCAAGTGAATCTTCTCTACGGCGAGAATCCCAACGACGCAGTGCGCGCGTTTACAAAGCCTTTCAACGAAGTGGGCATTAAAACGCACATGCTCGACCGCGGTCTCAACGCTCTCCGTATGTTTCCCTGTCCTGACGATCTCCGCCAGTTGCAGTACAAGGTGAAGCACGCACAAGGTGTTGACATTACACGCATATTCTGCGGCTTGAACGATGTTCGCAATATCATCCCTAGTATCAAATGGGCTCTTGAAGCAGGTATGACCCCGCAGGCAACGCTCTGTATCACTAATTCTCCGATTCATACGGTAGAATACTACAGTGGCATTGCAGACCAACTCATTGAAGCTGGTGCTCCCGAAATCTGCTTGAAAGATATGGCAGGTATTGGTCAGCCAGCATTGCTCGGAAAGTTGACCAATGTTATCAAGACTAAGCACCCAGATATTATCATCGAGTATCATAGCCATTCCGGTCCAGGTCTGAATATGGCTAGCATTTGGAGGTTTGTAAGAATGGTGCCGATATTATTGATGTGGCCATGGAACCTCTGTCATGGGGTAAAGGTCATGCCGATGTTATCTCCGTGCAGAGTATGCTGAAGAATTATGGTTTCGATGTTCCCGAAATCAATATGCAAGCTTACATGGAAGCACGCGCTCTGACGCAAGAGTTTGTTGACGACTTCTTGGGCTATTTCATGAATCCTCAAAACCACTTCATGAGTTCATTGCTCTTAGGTTGTGGTCTGCCGGGCGGTATGATGGGTTCAATGATGGCTGACCTCAAGGGCGCGATGCAAGCTATCAATAACAATCGCGAAAAGAACGGCGAGCCAGCTTACACCGAGGACGAACTGCTCATCAAGCTCTTTGATGAAGTGGGCTATGTATGGCCTCGCGTAGGTTATCCTCCTTTGGTAACACCTTTCAGCCAGTATGTTAAAAATATTGCCTTGATGAACCTCCTTACGGAATCAATGGGCAAACCACGTTTCTCCATGATGGACGAAAATATGTGGGGTATGATTCTCGGTAAGTCTGGTAAGTTGCCTGGAGAGGTTGCTCCCGAGATTATTGCGCTTGCAAAAGAGCAGAACCGTGAGTTCTATACGGGCAATCCGCGTGAACTCTATCCGAATTGTCTTGATAAATTCCGTAAGGAAATGGAAGAGAATGGATGGGAACTCGGATCTGATGATGAAGAACTCTACGAGTTTGCCATGCATGAGACACAGTATCGCGCTTACAAGGACGGTTCAGCTAAGAAGCAATTCCTCGCCGATCTTCAAGCAGCCAAGGATAAGGCTATGAGCAAGGGTGTTTCTCCTGAAGAGGCTTTGGCTTTGAAGCACGCTAACGCAGATGCCGTTGTGGCTCCAGAAGCAGGTATCGTTCTGTGGGAAATCAATGGCGATGGCGAAAACGTTCAGAGCATTGAGCCTTATATTGGTAAACAATACAAGGAAGGTGACTTCTTCTGCTACATTGAAAACAACCACGGTCAGATTCTTGAAATCCCCGCAGCTCTCGGCGGTAAGTTAGTAGAGATTGCTGCTAAGCAAGGCGGTCATGTAGCCAAAGGCGATGTATTAGCATACATTCAGCGATAAGATAGTATTAGGCTTTTGCCTTAAAAATATAACGAGACACAAACTACAGCGAAAATTCGCAATGAGTTTGTGTCTCGTTGTTTTTTTGTCTTACTCTTGATAGGAGGGGAGGCTACTTACACTTGTTAACCAATAATGACCATTGTTGCCCCATATCCGTATTCGCGGAAGCTGGCGTCTTGGTAGCGACATTCTTTGTAGTGTGAGCGCAATTCCTTGAGGAGTGCATTTCGCAGAACTCCTTCTCCTTTGCCATGGATGAACACGATCTTTTGTCCTTTGTGCTTCTTTTCTTGTTCCATCGTTTCGCGGAATACTTTTAGCTGATAGTCAAGAATATCTTTTGGTTCCATTCCGCGCGTGGTGTCGAGAATTTCATTTGCATGGAGATCAATTTCTATCGGCCCTTCTGTTTGTTGAGCCTTTGTGCGCGCAGGTTGGCGCAGAATGTGTTCGGGCTGCTTTGTCTCTATAATCGCTTCTTTTATATCATCCACATCTATGAATATGCTACGTGCAGGTTTGTCATCGCGCACAACATCGAAAATGAGAGCAGGCAGATTAAAGAAATCGTTATGTGTAAAGGTGTGTAGCTTATAGAATTTTGCACCTTCTAAACGCAAAGAAACATCAATAGGCTTCTTCAAACGATAAGGCTTATCCTGCTTGTAAGCAATGGCCTGTATTGTCACCTTTTCCCACTCATTGAGTTCGGTGCGTAGAAATTCCTCCAAGAAAAGTTTTGTGTTCGGCTCAATCAGACCTGCGTGACGAACAGTGAACGCCTTTCCATCTTGATTGAGCAAAATGAATTGAATGTATAGATTGCTATCATTGATGAGATAAGCTTCAAACGAGATGTCTGGAGCATCTAAACCTTTCGGAGCAACAAAAGCTAAGAAGAGATTAAGAACATCAGCTCCTCGGCGTTCCAAGGGGCGCGGGCGAAAGGTGATAGGTCTGTCGTCCTCATTCTCCTCCTTATCGTCGTCACTGTGAATATACGTGTCGGGTTGTTTAGTTTCAGATTGTTTTTTAGCCTTCGCTTCCTCCTTGGGAGTCCGAACAATATTATAGTCGTCAGTCTCAACAACTACCACATCTGTAACTAAAACGGGAATGTCAAAACCACTCTCATCTGTGACGAGCACAGTTTTCTTACTGGGAAAGCCAGCAATAATGCCTCCTCCTACTTCGTTGAGAAACCTAACGCGATCTCCTATTTTTCATATTTCTCTTATTTTGTTATTTGCACAAAAATACACCTTTTATATAAAATATAAGTGTTGCGTTCAGTTCTATTTTCAAACAGTTCCATATCCGTGATGGTCAGAGTTCTTTTAGAAATTGTTACAATCGCACAAAATAGGCCGCAATGCGCAAAAAAGAAAGGGGAAACTTGCTCTGCTTATATAAAATGCGTAATTTTGCGCCGAATTAATTCGATAGTTTTAGATAAATCAACTAACAACTTTTAATATGAGTCTTAAAATCGTTGTACTTGCCAAACAAGTACCCGACACTCGCAACGTGGGCCCCGATGCTATGACGCCGCAAGGCACAGTGAATCGTGCAGCCCTCCCTGCTATTTTCAATCCTGAGGATTTGAACGCCCTTGAGCAGGCCCTGCGTCTTAAAGATCAGAATCCAGGTTCAACCATCCATATTTTGACAATGGGTCCTCCCCGTGCCACAGAAGTGATTCGTGAAGGTCTCTATCGTGGAACTGATGGCGGCTATCTGCTGACAGATAGAGCTTTTGCCGGTGCAGATACACTCGCAACGAGCTATGCTCTTTCTATGGCTATTCGCAAGATTGGTGTGCCCGATCTTATCATTGGTGGACGCCAAGCTATTGATGGTGATACGGCTCAGGTAGGTCCGCAGGTGGCTCAGAAACTCGGACTAAACCAAATCACTTATGTCACGAGTATCGACGAAATTAAAGATGGTCAGATTACTGTTACACGTCATATCGATGGCGGTGTAGAACGTGTTCAGGCACCGCTACCTCTCTTGCTCACTGTGAATGGTGACGCGGCTCCTTGTCGTCCGCGCAATGCTAAACTTGTGATGAAGTACAAGCGCGCTACAGCTCCTATGGAGCGTCCTGCAGAGGGCTTACCCTATGCAGAAGAATACGATAAGAAACCTTATTTGACTGTAACGCAATGGGGTGTTGCAGATGTTGATGGCGACCTTGAACAGTGCGGTCTCGCAGGTTCTCCTACAAAGGTGAAAGCCGTTCAGAATATTGTGTTCAAGGCAAAAGAAAGCAAGCAACTCACAGCTGCTGATGCCGATGTCGAGAGCCTTGTTAAGGAATTGTTAGATAGCCATACAATCGGATAATTAAAAAGGAAACAATGAATAACGTATTTGTATATTGCGAAATAGATAAGACTACGGTAGAGGAAGTTTCCTTTGAACTTCTGACAAAAGGCCGTAAGTTGGCAAATCAACTTGGTGTACAGCTCGAAGCTATTGTAGCTGGTGCTGGTATCAAAGGACATGTAGAGAAAGAAATTCTTTCTTATGGTGTTGACAAACTCCACGTGTTTGATGCAGAAGGTCTTTATCCATACACAACGAAGCCCCACACGGACATCCTCGTGAATCTCTTCAAGCAAGAGAAACCGCAGATTTGTTTGATGGGTGCTACTGTTATCGGACGTGATCTCGGCCCCTGCGTTTCAAGTTCTCTTACTAGTGGTCTTACGGCTGATTGTACAGCACTTGAGATCGGCGATTACGATGATAAGAAAGCAGGTAAGCACTACGATAATCTGCTCTACCAGATTCGTCCGGCTTTTGGTGGTAACATCGTTGCTACGATTGTTAACCCCGATCACCGTCCTCAAATGGCTACGGTGCGTAGTGGCGTGATGAAAGCTGAAGTAGTGGATCCCGAATACAAGGGAGAAGTTATCTATGAAGATGTTGCTAAGTTTGTACCTGCGGAAGATTATATCGTAAAAGTTCTGGAGCGTCATGTAGAGAAGGCTAAGAACAATCTGAAATCCTCTCCAATTGTTGTAGCTGGTGGTTATGGCGTTGGTAGCAAGGAAGGTTTCGACTTACTTCGCAAATTGGCTGAAGAGCTTCATGGTGAAGTTGGTGCCAGTCGTGCTGCTGTCGATGCAGGTTTCTGCGAACACGAACTGCAGATTGGTCAGACTGGTGTAACGGTACGTCCCAAAGTATATTTTGCTTGCGGTATCAGCGGTGCCATTCAGCACGTTGCAGGTATGCAAGAGAGTGGCATCATCATCTCTATCAATACCGATCCTGAAGCACCTATCAATAAAATCGCTGATTACGTTATCACGGGTGCAGTAGAGGAAGTAGTTCCCAAACTTATTAAGTATTACAAAGAAAATAGCAAGTAAGAGATATGGCAAATTGTTATAGCGATCATGAGGAACTGAAGTTCGAGCTGAACCATCCTCTTATGAAGCGCATCGTTGAGTTGAAAGAACGCAACTTTGCAGACAAAGATAAATTTGATTACGCACCGCTGGACTATGCCGATACGATGGATAGTTACGATCGCGTGCTCGACATAGTTGGCGACATAACAGCTACTACCATTGCCGATAATGCTGAGGGAGTAGACCTTGAAGGTCCTCACCATGAAGGCGACCGCGTTCGTTATGCTTCGGGAACAGAAGCTAATCTGAAGGCGATGGTGAGCGCAGGTATGAACGGTATGACGATGCCGCGTCGCTTGGCGGTCTCAATTTCTCCATCACTCCTTACACGATGTGTGCTGAAATTGTTGCAGCAAAAGATGCAGCTTTCGGTAATATCTGGAGCTTGCAAGATTGTATCGAGACGCTCTATGAGTTTGGTAATGAAGATCAGCACTCTCGCTTTATTCCTCGTGTGTGTGTGCAGGTGAGACCATGTCAATGGACTTGACTGAACCCGATGCAGGTTCTGACTTGCAGCGCGTTATGCTGAAGGCTACTTATAGTGAAGAGGAGGGTTGCTGGTTGCTCAATGGTGTGAAGCGTTTTATCACCAATGGCGATGCCGATATTCACCTTGTTTTGGCTCGTTCAGAAGAAGGCACGACGGACGGTCGTGGTCTCTCTATGTTTATATATGATAAGCGTCAAGGTGGCGTAAATGTACGTCGTATTGAGAATAAATTGGGTATTCACGGAAGTCCCACTTGCGAACTTGTGTATAAGAATGCACATGCCGAACTTTGCGGTGATCGCAAACTCGGACTTATCAAGTATGTCATGGCGCTGATGAATGGTGCTCGTCTGGGTATTGCTGCCCAGAGTGTAGGTATCTCTCAAGGCGCATACGATGAGGCACTTTCTTATGCTAAAGATCGTGAGCAGTTTGGTAAGAAGATTATCAACTTCCCGGCTGTCTACGATATGCTGGCACTGATGAAAGCTAAATTGGATGCTGGTCGTGCATTGCTCTATCAGTGCAGTCGCTATGTTGATATCTACAAAACTCTTGAAGATATTGCTCGCGAACGCAAGCTCGAACCAGAAGAGCGCAAAGAGCAGAAGGCTTATGCAAAACTTGCTGATAGTCTCACGCCGCTGGCAAAGGGTATGAACTCTGAATATGCAAACCAGAATACCTACGATGGTATCCAGATTCTCGGTGGCTCTGGTTTCATGATGGATTATGCTCTTCAGCGCTACTATCGCGATGCACGTATCACAAGCATCTATGAAGGTACAACGCAGTTGCAGGTTGTTGCTGCCATTCGCTACGTCACCAATGGTTCTTATTTAGCTCAATGCCGTGAGTTTGAAGCTACTCAGCTGAGTGTCGATCTCCAACCTCTGCAAAACATTGCTAAAACGATGGCTGATAAGCTAGAAGAAGCTACTGCTAAGGTGAAGGAAGCTGCAAATCAGGAGCTCCACGATATCTGTGCACGTCATCTCGTAGAGATCGCTGCGGATACTATTATGCTCCACCTCTTGCTTTACAATGCTAACGAACGCCCAGACCTCTTCGCTAAGAGTGCACACGTTTATGCTAATCATGTTGCAGCAGAAGTTGCTAAACACCATGCTTTCATCATGAATATGACTCCGGAACAACTTGCTTATTATCGTCAGACAGCTCCTGCTGCTGAAGCAGAGTAAATTGTTTAGATACAGATAAAGTTTAAAGGTCTCTACACAAATAAGTGTGGAGACCTTTTTGTAAAAATAGATAGTACAAGAAAAAAATATCCGCAACGCCCTGTAGAAGGCATTGCGGATGAAAAGAAGGTTTAGAGCTTTATTGGAAAAATTATAAAACTCCAATGTTTCTAGTAGAAGCTACTTATTCATTGTTACATTGCTGCTACCGATCATTTGACCGTCGCAGAATATGTAAGCAGAATAGGTTCCAGGTTCTAAGTATTCGTTTGCTGGTACATAGATGGAAACGTGCGTGTCTTGACCGGTATATTCCACTTGGCGAGAAGCGCTAAATTGTATATTCTTATTCTCGTATTTGAAACTCCCAGAGACTCCTAAAACGTTTTTGACTCGGTTTCAAAAGGCGAACGTAAACTGTGCGGTTACCAGTTTTAGCAGTGACATTGCGTGCAATGTTAAAGTTGATGACAAAGTTCTTAATATCCTTTGTGTTCTTTTGCCGGTTTTTCCGTTCTTTTTGATTGGTGTGACACTAATGCTTGTTGCATTGAGCTGTGCTGCCACTTCAACTGTTTCTTTGAGTTGCTGATTGCTTGTTGTTAGCGCTTCATTTTGTTGGTGAGAAAGAGCTGCATCAGCACGTGCCGCATCGCGTTCAGAAGTTAAGCGAATATTCTTTTGTTGAAGAGAGTCAACCTGTCGAATATAGTCGCGCAAGACTGCGCGTACTGTTGCCAATTCTTTCTTGAGTCGGAGAATTTCAGCAGAACTTGTTGCTTTTGTATTCTTGAGTTCTGCTAACAGGCGTTCGGCGCGTAGCTGCTCCGCGTTGAGACGAGCTTGAAGGGTATCGTCCTTGATCGTCTTCTTCATCTCGCCGTATTGTGCAGCATATTCGGCATACTGATTTTCCATCTCTCGGCGATCCAGTTCAGCCAACTGTCGGAGTTCCGCCAGTTCTTTCTCCTTATCGCTCTTCTGCCCGTTACAAGCAGGCAAAAGAACGGAAGCGGCTAAAAGACCTATTATGAGCGTAGGATATTTCATCTTTAGTTGTTTTACTCTGGTGTAGAGATATTGCAAATTCAGTGGTTAATCTAGAACAGTGACCCATCCGTGGCGATCTTCTTCTATACCGTATTGAATGTTGCGCAATGTGGTGTAAAGTTTTGTTGAGATAGGGCCTGGTTCTCCATTTTTTGCAATCTGATATTGGAGCCCCTTCTCGAGGTCGTCAATGCGATTGATTGGGCTGATGACTGCTGCTGTTCCACATGCACCAGCTTCTTCAAAGGTGGCGAGTTCTTCTTCTGGAATTTGGCGTGCTTCCACTTTTAAGCCTAAGTCGAGAGCAATCTGCTGAAGACTCTTATTTGTAATGGATGGCAGAATGCTAGAAGATTTAGGTGTGATGTAGGTATTATTCTTTATACCAAAGAAATTAGCTGCTCCACATTCATCTATATACTTTTTTTCTTTTGCGTCAAGATAGAATTCTCCTGCGTAACCAGCTTTATGAGCCGTAACGTTTGCTTTCAAGCTAGCAGCATAGTTGCCGCCTACCTTGTAGCATCCAGTTCCAAGGGGAGCCGCACGGTCATAATCACGCATAATAACATAATTGTTAGTTGCAAATCCTCCTTTGAAGTAGGGCCCAACGGGAGTGGTGAAGATAATGAATAAAAAATCTTGTGCAGGCTTCACTCCAACATCTGGTGTTATACCTATGAGTAATGGACGGATATAAAGGGCTGCGCCACTCTCGTAGGGAGGTATGAAACGCTCATTGAGATGTACAACCTTTTTTACCATCTCGCAGAACTTATCGGTAGGCATTTCTGCCATTTCGATACCTCGACTTGTGGATTGCATACGTGCTGCATTTTCTTCCATGCGGAAAATGCGTACTTTTCCATCTGGGCAACGGAAAGCCTTGAGACCTTCAAAAGCTTCCTGTCCATAATGGAGACATATAGCCGCCATATGAAGCGAGATATTTTCATCAGAACTTACCTCAATCTCACCCCACTCTCCATTGTGATAGTAGCAACGAACGTTGTAGTCCGTCTTCATGTAACCAAATTTCAAGTTCGACCAGTCGATCTTTTCCATAACAATTCTAATTTTGTTAGATTTTACAGGGCAAAGATACTGTTTTTTTGAAATATTGCTGTTTGCTAATGCTCACTAAGTCATAAATCTGATTTTACAACACGGTTTTATGAATAATGCGAATACTTTTGAAATCCACTCTTTGAATTAATACTATATAATTTCGAAGCATCTTGTGTATTTGCTTTAGAATCTCTATAAAAAAACATTCTTGAAATTTAATTTTATGGATAAGTGAGTTTAAAGCATAAACAAAAGAGAATAAAAAAACTTATACTTTTTTAAGACAGAGTTTGCAATATGTATGAAAGTTTATGTATATTTGCTTCCAATTATTGGCTGCTGTTAAGGCTGTCGAGATTCTAAATGATTAAAAGACAATATAATTAATTTATAATTAACTAAATTCTAAAAACAAAATGGCAACAACAAATGCTACCGCACCACAAGGTGCAACCGCTCCTAAGAGCGCTCCCAAGGCTTCTCAGTCTAAGGGCTTCACGGGCATTAAGTCCGGTTTTGCAGTGATTCTTTGCTGCTTCGTGATTGCAATTTGCATCTTCCTCTTTGTGTTTGGTGCAGTTAGTCACTTCCAGGGTGGTGTTGAAACTGGTAAGAGTTTCATGTTCCAGGTTGATGGTGAACTTCAGCCTATCACAGGTGACTTGATTGGTACTGTCTACAAAGGTGGTTTCATTGTGCCTCTGATTTGGACAATGCTTCTCTCTGTTTTGGCTTTTGCTATTGAGCGTTTCTTCGCTATTCGCAACGCTTATGGCCGTACTAGCCTTGCTAAGTTCGTTGCTGATATCAAGGTTGCTCTTCAGCAGAAGGATCTTGCAAAGGCTCAGGCTCTTTGCGACAAGCAGCGTGGTTCTGTTGCTAACGTTGTTGGTGCAACGCTTGCAAGTATAAGGAAATGGACGCAAACACTGAGTTGGACAAGGATCAGAAAGTTCTCTCTATTCAGAAAGCTCTCGATGAGGCTACAGCTCTCGAAATGCCAATGTTGCAGGAAAACCTCCCCATCGTTGGTTCTATCGTAACGCTGGGTACGTTGACCGGTCTTCTTGGTACCGTTGTTGGTATGATTCGTTCTTTCTCTGCCATGGGTGGTGGCGAAGGTGGTGCTGACTCTTCTGCACTTGCAACAGGTATCTCTGAGGCACTTGTAAATACTGCTTCTGGTATTGCAACTGGTGCTCTCTCAGTTATTACTTATAACTACTATACAAACAAGATTGACCGTCTGACTTTTGCTCTCGACGAAGTCGGCTTCTCTATTGTTCAAACTTTCAACGCAACGCACTAAATCATAAATAAGGTAACTGGTTGGCGAACGCTGTCGGCCATATTTTAATAGTAAAGGCTGACAACCTCTATCAATCAAAAGCAAATAACAATGGGACGATTTAAAGTAAAAAAACAAGACACGTTCATAGATATGACACCTATGAGCGACGTCATGGTCCTGCTGCTTACCTTCTTTATGCTTACTGCAACGTTCGTAAAGCAAGAACCTATTAAGGTACAGACTCCCGGGTTCTGTTTCAGAAATTAAAATTCCTGAGAAGAATTTGCTTACCATCTTTGTAAATCCCCAAGGTAAGGTCTTTATGACTATGGATGACCCTTCGCGGTTGACTGCCTTGGCAGACGAGATGGTTTCGGAAGGCAAACTTCCTACACTGAATGCAGCTGAAAAGAAAGCATTTGCTAATGCTCCAACGTTTGGCGCTCCGCTGAACTTGATTAAGAGCTGGCTTGATGCTCCAGAATCTCAGCGCAATACCTTGTTGGAAGACCCCTCAGCTGGCATTCCATGCGATAGTGTGAATGATGAACTGAGTGTCTGGGTCAAAGCAGCCCGTACCACGGCTGGTGAAGGAATGGGTATTGCCATTAAGGCAGACCAGAAAACTTCTTATGCTGTAATTAAACAGGTTATGAATTCACTTCGCAGCATTGAAGAGAACCGTTATAATCTTATTACGGATCTCAAAAACGTTAGCGACTAACACACATGAATGATTATGGCTGGAAGTAAACAAAAGAAAATGAATGCCCGCGTCGACTTTACGCCGATGGTGGATATGATCATGTTGCTCGTGACATTCTTTATGTTGTGTACAACTTTGATGAAGCCGCAGACGATGCAACTCGTGATGCCTTCAGATAAGGAGAATATCAATGAGCAGAATCGCTCTCAGGTTGCAGAATCTAAGGCTATCACAATTCTTATTGGTGAGAATCGTGAGCTCTACTATTTTAAAGGTAAGCCAACAGAGGATAATCTGAAGAGTACAAAGTATGGTAAGGATGGTATTCGTGCTGTCCTGATGGAAGCAAACGCAGCTGCCCAACAGCGCGTGAAAGCTTTGAAAGCTAAATTTGATACGCAGCAAAGTTCAGACCCCAAGAAGGCTCTTGCAGCTAAGCAGCAGTACAAAGCAGCTCTCGAAGAAATTCGTAACTCAGATGATACGCCAAGCATCATCATTAAGCCCTCTGATAAGGCTTCTTATAAAGACCTTATTGACGTGCTCGATGAAATGCAGATTTGCAGCATTGGTAAGTATGTAATTGATAAATTCGATGGTTCAGATCAGGCTAAGATCGATCGTCTGAATGGTAAGTAAAACGATAAGTAAAATCAAAAAACTATGTCTAAAGTCAATTTGACCGCCAAAGATTGGTGCGACCTGGTATTTGAGGGACGTAATAAAGACTACGGTGCTTATCGTCTGCGTGCCAAGTCGGGAAGTCGACAATTAAAATCTGTGCTTATTGTAATCCTCGTCCTCATAGCGATTATCGTTGGAGCCTTTGTCCGTGCAGAGGTGAAGAAAGCTATGAAGGCCGACTTAGGAGACAATGAACAAGTTACAGCTCTTAGTCAACTAAAGAAAGAAGACCCGAAGAAAGAAGAAAAGAAGATCGAGAAACCGAAAGAGGAGCCGAAACCTGACGTTCAGAAAGTTGCTGTAAAGGCTTCTATCGCTTTTACTGTTCCTAAGATTGTAGACGATAACCTCGTTGATAAGTCTAAAGAGTTGAAGACGCAGAAAGAGGTGGGTAAGTCCAACTTCGCTATTGCATCTCAAGACTACGCTGGCGACTCTAAGAACGGTATCAATATTGACGACTTGAAGGACAACCAGCGCACTGGTGGTACTACTATTCCTCCCAAGCAGGAAGAAGTTGTTGATAATGCCCTCGTAGAAGTTCAGGCAAGTTTCCCTGGTGGTGAAGCAGCTCTTATTAGTTACGTTAATAGTCACGTAAAGTATCCCGAAATTGCTCTTGAGCAAGAATTGCAAGGTACTGTAGTTCTTCGTTTCAAGGTTGATAAGGACGGTTCTGTTAGTGACGTAATGGTAAAGAAGAGCCTCTCTCGTGAGTGCGATCAAGCAGCGATCAAGACTGTTCGTTCTCTCCCGCGCTTCATTCCTGCAAAATCTCAGGGGCATCCCGTACCTGTTTGGTATACGCTCCCTGTACGTTTCAAGATTAACTAATCTGACTCATCTTTATATTAAGAACAGTTCTCTTTTGAGGACTGTTCTTTTTTTGAAATCTAAGCTATTGCTATTACTTACAAATAAATATGTAAATTTGCGGCAAACAAATAAATTTTAGAGTATGAAGAAAATTTTGTTGCTTGCTGCTACTCTTCTGCTTCTAGCATCCTGTGGTGGTAAAAAGAAAGCTGATAATAGTTGGCTAACATCTAATGATGTCAAGATTGCGATAGATGAAACGTTTCAGCCTATAATGGCAGAGCAGTTGCAGCAGTTTGGCTTGTCTCATGTTCAAGCTAATTTGTTGCCCCTGTATTGCAGCGAAGATTCTGCCATTCGTTTGCTCGTCGACGATTCTTTGCGTTCAATAGTAGTAACTCGCAAATTAACAGCGCGCGAGCTACAGAAATACAGCAAGCGGGCCATAGTGCCTCACAATCTATGATTGCAAGTGAAGCTTTTGCGCTTATTATAAATAAGAATAATCCCGATAGTACCATTCGTCTTAGTGAAGTTAAGAAGATTGTCAGTGGTCAAATAACCGATTGGAGCCAGCTTCGCGATAGTAAGAAAAAAGGTAAGTTAAGCCTAGTTTTTGATAATTCAGGGTCAAGCACTGTTCGTTATATGCGCGATAGCCTTTGTGGTGGCAAAGAGCTCAAGGGAAATCTTTATGCTCAAGGTACTAATACGGCAGTTATTGAAGCAGTCAAGGAAAATCCAAATGCAATCGGAGTTGTTGGTACTGACTGGTTGCGCGGAAAGAGCGAGAACGTGTTGCCCAATTTCAATTCCCTCGATGTCAGAGTGATGCTGGTGACAAGTTCCGATGAAGCATATCCACAGTTCTATCGTCCTTACCAATACTGTATAGCTATGGGGCAATATCCTCTGGTCCGTTCTGTCTATGCAATCACTACCGATCCCCGCGAACGCTCTATGTCTAAGCTCCTATATTTCTGGTTGAAAGGACAAAAAGGACAGTTGATATTCTGCAACAATAGTCAGTTGCTTCCTGTTATGCCAGTACAGATTCGCAGCGTGAATGTCAACTAAAGATTTTGTTAAATTCTATAACTTCGTACACTGCTCAAGAATCAGTGGATAAGCGTTATAAAGTTCAAAAAAACTCACAAACCTTATTCACTACGAAGATTTTTACTACTTTTGCAGCTATATCTTCAGCGAAAAGAATACAAAGCGCATGAACTATAGTTATTCTTAACGTTTGTGAGGATAAAACGGACTTATTGTGGAACAATAAATTTTAAGATAGTATGAAAAGTAATTTCCTGAAAGGTTTAGCACTCGCAGCGATGCTCTTCGTTGGCGTATCCGCAAGTGCACAGATGGACAAGGGCTATACAGCTAGCCCGCTTAGCGGCGAATTGGAAGCTCAAGCGCAACAGGTTCTTGAACTTCAACTTAGCGATCCCGACAAGGCCTTCACTGTTTTCCAAAAGATGATGAGGAGCGTTAAGAGCAACAATCAAAAGCTGATTGATGTGGGCGACTTTTTCCTGAATGCAAAGATTTATCCTTGCGCCAATATGTGTGCAAAGCAAATCTATCAGAACGATCCAAAATTCGTTCCAGGACTTTTCTTTGCAGGCCAGGTAGCAATGCTTCGTAAGGATTATGGTGGTGCAGGCCAGAAGTATGACGAGGTACTCGCCTATGAACCTAACAATATTACAGCTATGCGTGCCAATGCTTTCGTTTATAAAAATGTAAACCCCGCAGTAGCTGTTGAGATGCTCAATAAAATTAAAGCTCTCGACCCTAACGATGCTGACGTAGACAAGCAGTTGGGCGACATCAACTATAATCTTGATAAATTCAAGGATGCAGTAGCCAATTATAAAGCATATTTTGCAGCTGTAAAACCAGAAAATATCGACGTTCGTGCAGCTGAGAACTATTGTTTGAGTCTGTATTCTACTGCTGAATTCTTCGACTTGAAAGAAAAAGCAGTGCAGTTTGCTCCGCTCGATCCGAAAGATATCATTTTCCCTCGTATGCAGTTCTTTGCTGATGTCAACAACTATGAGCTCGACAAAGCAAAGGAGAGTATCAAATATATCACAGAGAAGCGTTTCGCTGACTCTCTCTACATCTCTCTAGACTACGAATACGCAGCAAACTATGCCTCAGAGAGCAACGATATTCCTATGGCCATTGCAAACTATAAGAAGGCTATCGAAAAAGATTCAACAAAAGCAACCAGTTATAAGGAATTGGCAATGCTCTATCGTCGCGATCATCAGCCTGAAGAAGCTCTAGGCGCTTTCCAAAAGTATCTGCAAATTCTTGGTGATAAGGCACAAATGGCAGACAGCTTCCGCCTCGGTGAAATCTATGCTGCAGCGAGCCAAGAGAAGTCTGTTAGCCCAGAAAAGAAGGCTGAGTACTTCAAAGCTGGTGATGAACTCTTCCAGACCATTGCAGATCGCACTCCAGACAATTATCAAGCAGTTTTGATGCGTGCTCGTATCAATATCACCGATTCAAGCAAACCGCAGGATAAGGTTCGCGAACTCTACGAAGAAGTTCTCAAGCGCGCTGGTAAGAGTGAAGACGTGAAGAGTGCCCGCACAGAAGCAGATCGTTATCTGATTTTCTATTACATCAACAAAGACATGTTGCAAGATGCACGTCGTGTTACCAATGACCTGCTGTCTATTGACCCCACGAATGCTGTTGCTAAAAATGCTGAAGCTTATCTCAAACAGCAAGGAGTCTAAGTAGTACAAAGCAATCCAATCACAATTATACGTTTAGCCGCTTCCCTATGGAGGCGGCTTTTTCTATATATGATATGTCTCTATTTTTGATGCCATATATGAAGCCTCCTTTTAACTATTCTTTGACGACGAATATCTATACGATGTTCTGAAACATATATAATTTGTAGTTAAAGAACTTTGTGCCAGGACATAAAAATCCCATCTTAAAGTAGTATTTATTTATTTTTGCTAACTTTGCACTTAGGTTTATGTCCGAATGTGTTATTCGGTCACTTTTTAGCTCCCAAAGAATATGAAACATATCAAGACCATTCGCTTGCATCATGAAGGAAATCTCACGCTCATTGTAGGTTTCTGCATCTTGGCGCTTATCAACGGCCTTCTTTACTACTTTTTGAAAGAAACTTCTTTAATTCCTTTTTACATTTCTTTTGCGATAAGCCTCATCGTTTATGGCATTATTATCAATTTTTTCCGTTGTCCCATCCGTGTATTTACGGGCGAGCCTGAGAATAATGTGGTAGCAGGTGCTGACGGTAAAATCGTAGTAGTAGAAGAAGTTGAGGAAAATGAATATTTTCATGACCGCCGCATAATGGTTAGTATCTTCATGTCGCTCTTCAACGTTCATGCCAATTGGTTTCCAGTACAAGGCATTGTGAAGATGGTTAAGCACCATGATGGAAACTTCTATAAAGCATGGTTGCCTAAGTCCTCCACAGAAAACGAACGTAGTACCATTGTCATTGAGACTCCCGAAGGTCAGGAAGTTCTTGTTCGTCAAATTGCAGGTGCAGTAGCTCGTAGGATTGTAACCTATGCCCATGAGAATGAAGAGTGCTATATTGACGAACACATGGGCTTTATTAAGTTTGGTTCACGCGTCGATGTTTTCCTACCTTTAGGCACTACCATCAACGTAGAAGTTGGGCAAACTGTTACAGGTAATCAAACCATTATTGGAAAGCTCAATCCCTAAGACATATTTATTTTATCATGCGGAAAAGGTTGCCTATGCAACCTTTTTTGCATCATTTTATTCATTATATAGTACAATAAAGAAATGAAGAAGCACATTCCAAACACCATCACTTGTTGTAATCTCATCTCAGGCTGTATTGCCACTTATTTCGCTTTTAAAGGAGAATATAGTACAGCTCTAACATTTATCATCGTTGGTGCAATCTTCGATTTCTTCGATGGTTTTGCCGCACGCCTACTGAAAGTATCCTCCCCTATAGGGAAAGAACTTGATTCGCTTGCTGATGTCATAACATTTGGTTTTGCTCCTGCAGCCTTTATCTTCTCCAAGCTTGGTTTTTATTTCACTGCTGAAAGTGGAGAACTTCTTGTTCATGTCCCCTGCTTGGCCTTCCTCGTTGCAGCCTTCAGTGCTTTGCGATTAGCTAAGTTTAATCTTGACGAACGCCAAACTATGGGGTTTATCGGACTTCCCACACCTGCCAATGCTCTTTTCTGGGCCACGCTCATCGTTAGTCTGCCCACTTCGTTGTCCACTGCATCATGGCTCCCCTACGCCTTGATTGTGGGTATCTTCATTAGTTGTTGGTTGCTCGTAAGCGAAATTCCTATGTTTGCCCTCAAGTTTAAGAGTTTCGGGTGGAAGCACAACGAGCTACGCTATGTGTTCATTCTTCTCAGTGCTGTTCTGATTGCTATTTTAGGTCTTGCTGCATTTGTGACAATCATTCCGCTTTATATTATTGTTTCTGTAATAAACAATAAGTTTTCTAAACAATAGTGCTCCTCCTTTGGCATGTGATTTGTTTTTTTTGTATGGACAAATACACCATTTAGAAATTAGATTATGACACAACTATTAGGCTGTTTAGGTGCGATTTTTCTCGCTCTCTTCGCTCTCGTTCTTTTGCCAGTACTTCGCTTGGGGCATTTCCTTTTTGGAATGAACAAGCAAACGCGCCGATTCACAGGAGAGAATACACGTGAAGATCAGCATACTCATCAGCAAGAGTCGCACCAGAAAGAACAGAAAATATATCAACGAGATGAGGGAGAATACGTTGATTTTGAAGATGTGAAATAGGTCTTTATCCAACATTCTGACTAAACTTTAATCCCGAAGAGTAAACATTCTTCGGGATTCTTTATGCTTGTTTATCAGTGAGTTAGAAGCATGTGAGAATACAATACTCGCGTTTGGAAATATCCTTATTGCGTCAGCTGACATCCTTATTGTGCCCGCTGACACAATAAGGATATTTTTGAATAGGTATATATCTGTTTTTAGAGTAGAATAAAAGGATAATTTTTATCTTGACTTAGAGGAGAGAATTCTGCCAACAATTGTGTGGCCGAAAAGGAAGGTAAAAACTTTGTCATGTTTCAATTGTCTTTGTATCTTTGCGTTTATGAAGTATTCGTTCATCATTCCGGTTTACAACCGTCCTGACGAAGTCGATGAATTGTTGGCTTCGCTCTGCGAACAGACCTTAAAGGATTTTGAAGTCATAGTCGTTGAAGACGGCTCCACTATTCCGTGTCACGATGTTGTGGAAAACTATGCGGGACGGCTTGACGTACACTATTTCCAAAAACCTAATTCTGGCCCAGGCCAAACGCGCAACTATGGCGTTGAGCGAGCACACGGAGAATATGTACTTATTCTTGATTCCGATGTGGTGCTTCCAGTTGACTACTATCTGCTGTTGAAACTGAACTCACGCAGCATCCTTGTGATGCCTTTGGCGGTCCAGATCGTGCCCACGAGAGTTTCAGTCCGATGCAGAAAGCCATCAACTATGCTATGACATCATTCTTTACAACAGGCGGTATTCGTGGCGGAAAAAAGAAGATGGACAAGTTCTATCCTCGCTCGTTCAATATGGGCGTACGTACTGATGTTTACCAGAAGCTCGAAGGCTTCAGCAAAATGCGCTTTGGAGAAGATATTGACTTTTCCACCCGCATTTTCGAGAATGGTTACAAAGCCCACCTTTTTCCCACGGCATGGGTATGGCATAAGCGTCGGACCGATTTGAAGAAGTTTTTCAAGCAAGTTCATAATTCAGGTATTGCACGTATCAATCTGACCAAGCGTCACCCTGGTACGCTCAAACTTGTACACCTGCTCCCCATGGTCTTCACTCTGGGCGTAGGTTTCTTGTTGCTTCTTGTCCTGGTCGGTCTTCTCCTCATGGCTTCGGGCGCGCTGGTTTGCCACTCAACGGATTGTCCCGTGGCTGCATCTTTCAATAATTGTAGCTTCCTTGGTGAGTATCTCGTTTTCATTGGAGCGCTTCCCCTCGTGCTTTATTCGCTCATTATTTGCGTTGATTCAACTCTGCAAAACAAGAGTTTGGGTGTGGGGCTGCGCTCTATTGCGGCTGCTTTTGTTCAACTCACAGGATACGGTAGCGGTTTTATTCGTGCCTGGTGGCAACGTTGCGTGTTGGGCAGAGGAGAATTTGAAGCTTTCAAGAAGAATTTTTATAAATAGTACATGCAGCCTTTTGGCCGTAGGAATCTAAAGACGAATGAAGCCTGAAGTAAGCATCGACATTCCAGCCGTAGCACTTCCCCAAAGCCAGCAGGGATTGTCTTCTTCTGACAAAGATCACTCGCTCACTATTCGGAATTGGGACGAAGCCGACCGACCGCGCGAAAAATTGTCTGCGCGAGGTGCAGATAGCTTGACACCCGCCGAGCTCCTTGCCATACTCATTGGTAGTGGTACACCGCAGGAGAGTGCCGTGAGCTTGATGCAGCGCATCATGAAGGATTGCAACGGTAGTCTTCGCAGGTTGGGGCGTATGTCTATTGCTGAGTTATGCCGCTACAAAGGAATAGGGGAGGCGAAAGCTATTACCATCCTTGCTGCATGCGAATTGGGGAAGAGGAGAGCGCAAGAACCCGCTTCGGCCGATGTGGTGCTCAACAGTCCTGAGGTGCTTTACGAATACTTCCTTCCGCGCATGGAGGACCTTGCAGTGGAAGAATTTCACATTCTGCTCCTCCGTCAAAACCTCTCTCTCATCTCCGATATCTGCATCGGGCGTGGTGGACTGACGGCTACGGCCGTGGATGTTCGAGTGTTGCTACGCGAAGCCTTACTGGCTAAGGCAACAGCCATTGTGATGTGTCACAACCACCCCAGTGGAAGTACTAATCCGAGTCAGCAAGATGATCTTCTCACAATGAAAGTGAAACGTGCGGTAGAACTGATGGATATTCACCTTATCGACCATATTATTATGGGCGATCGCACTTTTTTTAGTTACAACCAAGCAGGACGGCTTTGATGGCTTTCTGCTCTATATACAGATTATAATGACACAAGAAGAAAAGACCAAGATTGAAGAACGTATCGTGGAGGTTCTCAAAACTGTTTACGACCCTGAAATTCCCGTAAATATCTACGACCTCGGCCTGATATATCGCATAGATTTGCAGGAAAATGGCCAGCTGGATGTGGACATGACATTCACAGCACCCAGTTGTCCCGCAGCCGACTTTATATTGGAAGATGTTCAGACAAAGCTCAATGCTGTTGAGGGCGTGAAACAAGCTCTTGTCAACGTAGTTTTCGAACCCGAATGGGACAGAGACATGATGACGGAAGAAGCAAAACTCGAATTAGGTTTGATGTAAAATATTGCGAAATGAAGAACGTCTATTTTCTGTCTGATGCACACTTGGGCAGCTGGGCCATACCACACCGCCGTATGCACGAGCGTCGCATCGTCAACTTTCTCGACTCTATTAAGAACAAAGCCGAGGCGATCTACATTTTAGGCGATCTCTTCGACTTTTGGCACGAGTATAAATATGTGGTGCCAAAAGGCTATACGCGCTTGTTGGGAAAAATTAGCGAGCTGACGGATAATGGTGTGGAAGTGCACTTCTTCACAGGCAACCACGACTTGTGGGTACACAACTATTTTGAAGAAGAATGTGGAATGATTGTTCATCGAGATATTGCCTGTGTGACAGAGATTGCAGGGCGTTTGTTCTATCTGGCTCATGGTGATGGCATTGGCTCTTCCGATAGGAAATATATGCTGCTCCGCCGAGTATTTCATAATAGCCTTTGTCAGCGTCTCTTTGCTAGCATTCATCCCCGTTGGGGTATGTGGTTTGGCATGAAATGGGCTGAGCATTCTCGACGGAAACACGAACTGGAAGGTGGAGAACCTCCTTTCTTTGGTGAGGACAAGGAAGAACTCGTTGTTTTTGCAAAGAATTATCTAAAGACGCATCCCAATATCAACTATTTTATCTTTGGACATCGCCACATAGAATTGGATTTACATCTCCAAAAAGAGTCGCGCCTCTTCATTCTCGGTGATTGGATTGATAAGTTTACTTACGCTGTGTTTGACGGAGAGCATATCTTCATGGAGAATTTTATCGAAGGCGAAACCAACCCATAAAAAACATAAGACACGTTCATAACAGTCCGTGTTTTTCTCCCATAACAAAAGCGAAGTCTAAGGTCTATTTCCTTCGACTTCGCTTTTACTGTTCTATACTATTATTGATTCTTTTTTTATAGTAGCCTACTATTTATCGAAAAGAGCGATAACAGGAACCGTTTTCATCATTTCTTGCTTAGTTATATATCGATAGATACCTATCTGTCTAAAATGTTTTCCAGACGGGCGTGTTATAATTTGCTCATCGTAGTAATTAGTGTTGCTATCATTATTGTTTAAGAATAATACTATTGTTCCATTTTCTACAGAGTTATCTGCTGTACTAGAAAGGCTATTGTTTAGCATACTAGAAAAGTTCTCAACCATAGCTAAAGCACTGCCGTCAGGTAAAACTTGCATAACTCTGAAACTGTTTGCTTTGATTTCTTGTGCAGGTTTCTCGAATAGCTGCAAGTTTTCATCTGTATTCCTTGGTCGTAATATTAGAGCTAATAAAATAGTTAAAATAAAACCCGTGATAATTCCTGCAACAAAAAAATAAGAATAGATTTGTTTCTTGTATTCATGAAAAATTAAATATTTGTTCAGATAATATGTGTGCCTATGTATTTCTTTTTCTTTACAATACTGTATGAGAGTATTTTTAGTGAAATTGGCTGACAGAGTATAGTGCTAGCTTCTGCAGCATATTTTTAATTATGGAATAATAACCTTGAAAGATTTGTCACCGATAACAACAAGGTAAACGCCTTGTGGTAGTGGTACGGATAGGGGAGTGTTCGGCTTAACAGATGTTTTTATGGTGCATTTTCCATCAAGTTGGTAGATGGAAACAGTGGCTGGTTTATCTGTGAGAACTATTGTTAAGTGGCCTGGAGTCGTGGAAAAATAGGGGTCTTTAGCTGTAGTAGTGGAATTGATGCTAGTAGTGGGAGTTACCACCTTGAAGTATGTGCTATAGAGAGAAGCCTTATCTTTCAGTTTAGGGAAAGCAGCGGTCTTAATCTTTATTCGGAGAGCTTTATCAAACGCTTTGGAGAAAGTGAAAATACCATTAGTGCAAGTATAATCATCGCCTTCTGAAAGCATATTTCCTTCAGAATCGTACACAAAGAAACTGTTTTCTTCTTGCTTTGTGCAACGCCTGTAGCTTCTGCTTCTTGGCTTAAATCCAAAGGTTTTCCTACTTCAACTTGCTGTGCTACCATAAAATCTTTTTGTGGCCAGTAGATATAAGTAGATAAGTTTCCTCGCATTGGCAGTTGAGAAATAGGGAGTCTGTTGGCACCACAATCCAAAGAGGTCAGTGAATCCAATACAATGTTGAGTGTTTGAAGTTGATTGCTACTTACATTGAGTTCAACGAGCTTTGTATTTTGACTAAGGTCAATGTGTTGCAGCTTATTGCCATTGATATTTAATTTTATCAAATCTTTCAGAGCGGAGAGATTCACGTCGGTTAAAAGATTATCTGTCAATTCAACACTTTGCAACTTTATATTTTTAGAAAGATCTATGGATGAGGTCTTTGTATTCGTCAAATCAAGAACTTGTAGTTCTGTTAACGTCGAGAGGTCAGGGTTGCTTAAAGAAGAGTTGTAAGCGTACAGATAGCTGAGTGCTGTACAATGATTCAAACCTACTGGAATCAATCCCTCAGTGTTGGAGATGTTGAGGATTTTAAGTTCGGTAAGATCTGTAACATCTAAAGCTTTCAGTTTTGTGTTGCCATGGAGATAAAGTTCTTCCATTTCCTCGAGTCCGGAAAGGTTTATGCTTTCAAGATTTTGATAAGGTAGCGTGAGTCGTTTGATTTCTTTACAGCCTGTAAGGTCTACTTTTGTGATACCTGTTTGCTGAGAGGCGAAAGACGCAATTCCTTCAACAGATATTTCTATCGTCCAAGGAGCTGGGACATCTTTGATTCGATGAGCAAACTGTGTGAGTCGGTATTCGTTATCGCTCACCGCTTCAGCTACAATACCATCTGGGAATTTTACAGACACAGTTGTGTTTGGAGTGATGGTTCGAACAGAAAAACTTTGTATGGGAACACTTCCGTCAGCCACATACATTAATTTAGACTGAGCCTGTATAGGCAAGGAAGTAAAGAAAAATAATACCAATAAAATTGGTAAGAATACAGAGTAAAGTTTCTTGTCCATAAGCATTTAAAAATTAAGATGAGTAATTAAAATAATTGCGTTATAGCTATAGATTCTTGTATGCAAGAGGGTGAATATTATCGTGTTATATTGCAAATATACGCTCTTATTTAATTCATTGCAACTGTATTTAGAGCAATGGATAGAAAAATACTAAAAGTGTTTCGGAATTTTACGTAAAGTCAGAAACAGGTGTCGTTTTCTATTGAGTATGATTTAAAGGTTTATAGAATGCTATTCCTTAGTTGGACCTTAAATGTCTTCCAGCTTTACTATCCCGTGCATGACAGCATATACAGTAAGGCCGCTGACAGATTTGATACCAAGTTTTTCAGTAAGGTTCTTTCGGTGGGAGATGACAGTGGTAAGCCCCACTTGTAACTTTTCCGCAATTTCTTTATTGATTAGTCCCATAGCTACAAAGTGTAGCACTTCTGTTTCACGCGGAGTTAGTGGGGTAGGGAGGATGCGCGGACGAGGTGTTTGCGAGTTGGTACCGTGTCCACTGTGGAAAATGCTGAGCAATTGTCGTGTGAAGTTTGTCTCTGTTTGGTGTGTGTTGATTGTGCGAAAAGCATTAGGGATGCAACCAGTATCAGTACCATTGATCAAGACAATGGTACGATGACACAACGGAGTAAAGAATTCAGAATGTTGTAAGAGAACGTGACCTGTAATAAAAAAGTGGAAAAATTGCCCATTGTTCTCCTTTTGCATTTCTTCAAAGTCGTGAAAAATACAAGCTTCACCCATTGGCATCATTCGCTTAATCATTTCAGCAAGGCCTTTTCCCTCTAGTGGGTTTGCTGTAATGATAGCTATTTGTGGAGTAAACTTCATTCGCTACTATGTTTTTTTATGTTGCAAATATACAAAGCTATACGATAAATCTCTGACAAATTCTTCAAAAAAAGAGGAGAAAAACTCTTTGGTATTCGAATTTCATCCATGAGGATAAAATAGCCTCTAATGCTAATTAGAGGCTATTTTTTGTAAAACGGATGATAGAATAATATGAAGAATGACTACTATATCTAACTTTTTTTAAGAAAGTTAGGTGTATGGATAACAGTTTAAAAACCAGATGAAATAGCTTAAAGACACGATAGGAGAACGCAAGAGATAAGAGTATAAATTTCTTTTTCCCAATTATTCTTTGTACCTTCGCGCTCCATAAGACGAAAAGAAGTGAAGAATTTCTCTATCATTCGATGTGATTGCAACACATCGCTTGAAAATGCTCGGATTGGAGCGGAGGACAAGTGTGCCCTTCCGCTGATTCGTCGTATCCGTCTCTTCTGTCAAGAGGATGACGGCGTTTTTTTGCTTCTAAGCCAATCTGCGAGACTTTCTTCATGTGCTTTTGCGTCTTACCAGAGAACTTCAACTAAATTTATAAATAACACATTAAAGCTATGAACTTTACCTTATTTGTCACGATTATCGTGACGGGTCTGGCGTTTGTGGGTGTTGTCACGGTGTTGGCCAACCTGCTGGCACCGCGCAGCTTCAACGCGCAGAAGGATGAGGCTTTCGAGTGTGGTATTCCGACACGTGGAGGTGCATGGATGCAGTTCCGTATAGGCTACTACTTGTTCGCTATTCTCTTCCTTATGTTCGATGTGGAAACGATGTTCCTCTTTCCCTGGGCTGTGGTGATGAAAAGCCTTGGTCTGATGGGTTTGATGGTAGTCGGATTTTTCCTGTTTGTCTTAGTTCTGGGCTTGGCTTATGCCTGGAGGAAAGGAGCATTGAAATGGGAATGAAACTGAAAAGGCCCAAAATCAAGAACATTCCTTACGAGGAGTTCAATGACAACGAGACTTATGAGGAACTCGTTGCAGAGTTGAATAAAAACGGAGCCAATGTTGTTGTGAAGTCGCTCGACGATTTGATCAACTGGGGCCGTTCAAATTCGCTTTGGCCGCTGACGTTCGCTACGAGCTGTTGCGGTATCGAATTTATGGCAGTTTGTGCAGCTCGCTACGACATTGCTCGCTTTGGTTTTGAAGTGACACGTAACAGTCCTCGTCAAGCTGACGTAATCTTAGTGAATGGTACTATTACTTATAAGATGGCTCCTGTTCTGCGTCGTCTCTACGATCAGATGGCCGATCCTAAGTATGTCGTGGCTATTGGCGGTTGCGCTGTAGCCGGAGGTCCATTCACGAAATCTTATCACGTAGTGAAGGGTGTTGACGAAATCATCCCTGTTGATGTTTACGTCCCTGGTTGCCCTCCGCGTCCTGAAAGCTTCCTTTATGGCATGATGCAATTGCAGCGTATTGTGAAGGCCGAAAATTTCTTCGGTACTACCAATCGTAAGCAAAAAGATCCTATGAGTCGTTCTGAGATAGCAAAACAGGAAAGCGAAATTATTAAACAGGAAGAAGAGGCATGAGCGAATTAGAAGAAAAGAAAGTCCAGGCTCAACAGCCTGCGTCTGCTGCAAAACCTGCAGCTACTCGTCCTGCGGCTCCTTCTGCAGTTGCTGCTCCAGCCGCCCTTGCCGAGAATGAGATACATCCTCGCACAGTAACCATCGATGAGTTCCACAGAGAAATGGAACGCCTCAAGGATGAGGAAAAGATGGACATGCTCGAACTCATTACGGGAGAAGACTGGCAAGAAGAAGGTCTTGGCTGTGTTTACAATCTTTGGTCAACGGATACGGGTAAGCGTGAGTATATCAAACTGGTGACAACGGAACGTGAAAATCCGTTCCTTCCGACAGTTTCTGACTTGTGGGAAATTGCCAATATATATGAACGCGAAGTGTTCGATTTCTATGGTATCAAGTTCTTAGGTCATCCCGATATGCGCCGTGTCTTTTTGCGTGAAGACTGGGAAGGCTATCCTATGCGTAAGGACGATGAAACGGAGCAGAAAAATCCGCTACGTATGACCAATGAAGTGCTGTCTGACACGACAACGCAGTATGACCGAATGCCCGATGGTTCTATTAAGGAAACTACCAATGTGGTGTTTACACCAGAAGATTATATGGTTAACATTGGTCCGCAACACCCTTCTACTCATGGTGTGCTCCATTTCCGCGTGGCACTCGAGGGTGAGCGTATCAAGAAAATAGATCCAAAACTTGGCTATATTCACCGTGGTATTGAGAAACTCAATGAAACATACACCTATCCGCAAACATTGGCATTGACCGATCGTATGGATTATCTCGGAGCAACGCAAAGTCGCCATGCTCTCTGTATGACCATTGAGAAAGCAGCAGGAATTGAAGTGAGCGAGCGCGTTCAAGTTATCCGTACGATTATGGACGAGCTTCAGCGTCTCGACTCTCACATCCTCTTCTTCTCTTGCCTCTGTCAGGATATGGGTGCAACGTCTGCATTCCTTTATGGTTTCCGCGACCGCGAGATGATACTCGATATCTTCGAGGAAACTTGTGGTGGACGCCTTATCATCAATTATAATATGATTGGCGGTGTGAGCCATGATTTGCATCCTAATTTCCAGAAGCGCGTAAAAGAGTTTATCCCTAAGATGCGTCAAGGTATTAAGGAATACTACGATATCTTTATCAATAATGTCATCGCACGGAATCGTCTTATTGGCGTGGGCATCCTGACCAACGAACAAGTTCGCAACATGGGTGTGACAGGGCCTTCTGGCCGCGCATCAGGTTGGCACAATGACATTCGTAAACGTCAGCCCTATGCAGCCTATGACAAAGTTGAGTTCAATGAAGTCGTACGTACGGAAGGTGATAGCTACGCCCGACTGCTGAACCGTATAGACGAGATGGAAGAGAGTTTGCACATTATAGAGCAACTTATCGATAACATCCCCGAAGGTACGTTCCAAGCAAAGACGAAGCCTATTATTAAAGTGCCTACAGGAACTTACTACAGCTGCGTAGAAGGTAGCCGTGGTGAATTCGGCGTATTCCTTGAGAGTAAGGGCGATAAGAGTCCGTACCGTTTACATTATCGTTCAACGGGTCTGCCACTTGTCAACGCAATGGATGTTGCTTGTCGCAACGAGTTGATTGCAGATATGATGGCAATTAACGGAACTCTCGATTACGTCGTACCAGACATTGACAGATAAATCTCATTTAAACCACAATTAATAATCAACGAAGAATCATTTGTGGGTAATGCCACGACGATTCATTGTATATTGTTAATTATTCATTTAAGCAATGAATTCAAATATTTTCGATTTAACTACTTGGACGACGGCGATTCACGGTTGGCTGACGGAATTTATTCCTGAATGGTCTGCTATTCTGCTGGAATCGATAGTTGTAGCGCTAATTATCATTACGCTCTACGCAGTCTTCGCCATTGCCCTCATTTATATGGAGCGTAAGGTCTGTGCCTTCTTCCAGTGCCGTCTCGGTCCGAATCGTGTCGGTAAATGGGGCTTGCTGCAGGTCTTCGGTGATGTATTCAAGATGCTCACCAAGGAAATTATCCGTATGCGTAAGTCGGATCGTTTCCTTCACGACTTAGCCCCATATCTGGTTGTAACAGCTTCTATGCTGACTTTCGCCTGCCTGCCCTGGAATAAGGGTGGCCAAGTCTTGGATTTTAATGTAGGCGTGTTCTTCTTTATTGCTGTTAGCGGTATCGGTGTTGTAGGTATTCTGATGGCAGGTCTTGGTTCTAATAGTAAGTATCCGATGATCGGTTCTATGCGCGCTGGAGCACAGCTCATCAGCTACGAGATCTCTATCGGTATAACTATGCTGACTATGGTGACCCTCTGTGGAACGATGCAAATCAGCGAAATTGTTCAGCAACAGGCTGACCAAGGTTGGAATATCGTTCGCGGACACATTCCTGCACTGATATCCTTCCTTATCTTCTTGATTGCTGGAAATGCAGAGTGTAACCGTGGTCCGTTTGACCTTCCAGAAGGTGAATCAGAGTTGACTGCTGGTTATCACACGGAGTATTCTGGTATGCACTTCGGTTATTATTATTTGGCTGAATACTTGAACCTCTTTATCTGTGCTGCAATGGCCTCTACTATCTTCTTAGGTGGGTGGGCTCCGCTGCATATTGCAGGATTGGATGGCTTTAACGAGGTTATGAACTATATTCCTGGAGTCGTATGGTTCGTTGGGAAAACGTTCTTTATCCTTGTATTGCTTTTGTGGGAACGTTGGACTTTTCCTCGTCTGCGTATCGACCACATCCTTTCACTTGAATGGAAGTATCTGATGCCTATCAGTCTTCTGAATCTTCTGCTCATGGCGCTTGTTGTGACATTGGGCTTGGGTATTAACGTGTAATCGAATTGTAACAATGAAAGAAAACTCATATTTACAAGGGCTGTTCGCTGGCGTTAAAACGCTCACTGTTGGTTTGAGAACCACAATGCGCGAACTTTTCACTAAAAAGATTACAGAACAGTACCCTGAAAATCGTAAGGAACTGGTTATGTTCGATCGCTTTCGTGGAAGTTTAGTAATGCCTCACGATGAGAATAATGAACATAAGTGCGTAGCCTGCGGACTCTGTATGATCAATTGCCCAAACGATACCATTACCGTTGTGAGCAAGATGATTGAAACAGAAGATGGAAAGAAGAAGAAGGTGTTGGATAAGTATATCTATAATCAGGGCATTTGTATGTACTGCGAAATCTGTACACGCGTTTGTCCTCACGATGCCATCACTTTTGATCAAAGTTATGAAACTGCAGTGTTTGATCGTGCAAAACTTATCAAGCAGCTCAATCAGCCAGGTAGCAAGTGTAAAGAACGTAAGCCTGTGGCTCGTCCAGCTGTGGCAAAGCCTGCAGCTCCAGTAGCTCCAAAACCAGAAGCTCCAGCCGCTTCATCAACAGAAACAGCGGCCGCTAATAATTAAAAATCAAATCAAACAATGGATTCCCATAATATAATGTTCATCATTTTGGCAGCTATTATTGCTTGCTCTTCTTTGGCCTGCGTGCTATCGAAGAGTATTATTCGTGCTGCCACCTACCTGTTCTTTGCTCTTTTGGGGACGGCAGGTCTGTACTTCCTGATGGGCTACACCTTCCTTGGTTCTGTCCAGGTCATGGTTTATGCCGGTGGCGTTGTTGTGCTGTACGTCTTTGCCATCCTGCTGACAAGAGGAAAGAAGGATCGACTGAGCGAGAATACGAAGACAAAGATATTTGCTTCAGCTCTCCTGAGTCTGGTGGGATTTGGTATAGTTCTCTTTGCCATCTTTAAGCAAGAGTTCCTTGCCAGTTCCCTGGATGCCCCTGACGAGAATGTTCTTCCAATCAAGGAAGTAGGTGTTTCTATGCTCTCAACGGACTTCAATGGTTATTTGCTTCCTTTTGAGGCTGTATCCGTTCTGCTCCTTGCTTGCATTGTAGCAGCGTTGCTCATTGCCCGTAAACGATAAAACGAAAGACAGCTATGATTGAATTAAATTATATCCTCATCGTTTCTGCCATTATGATGTTTGCTGGCATCTTTGGATTTCTTACCCGCCGCAGCACATTGGCAATCCTTCTATCCATCGAATTGATGCTAAATTCTGCGGATATCAACTTCGCAGTATTTAACCGCATGCTCTACGGACAAAGCGGTAATACGGAAGGTTTCTTCTTCACGCTTTTCTCCATCGCCATTACGGCTGCTGAAAGCGCTATCGCCATCGCCATCATGGTCAATATCTACCGTTTAATCAAGGATACGTCTGTTGACAAGCTCACAAAGATGAAATGGTAAAAGACTTTTAATGCACAATGGAAACTCAATTTTTATATACAATTCTGATTCTGGCATTGCCTTTTTGCTCTTTTCTCTTTTTGGGACTCTTCGGTCACAAATTGAGCCATAAGGTTGCTGGACTTATTGGTGCAACTAGCTTGGGACTTGTCTTCTTGCTTTCGCTCTACACTGCCTTTGAGTACTTCTTTGGTATTGGGCGCAACGCACAAGGCATATATCAAGCTTTAGTGCCATACAATATGACGTGGTTGCCTCTCGGCAATCTTCACTTCGATATGGGTGTCCTGTTAGACCCGATTTCAGTGATGATGCTTATTGTCATCTCTACGGTGTCTTTCATGGTACACATTTATTCTTTTGGTTATATGCATGGAGAGCGTGGATTTCAGCGTTATTACGCCTATCTGAGCCTCTTTACCATGTCTATGCTTGGCCTCGTTGTCGCTACAAATATCTTCCAGATGTATCTTTTCTGGGAGCTTGTAGGTGTATCTTCTTATTTGCTCATTGGTTTCTTTTATACTGAAAAGCCTGCAATTGCAGCTAGTAAGAAAGCATTTATTGTGACACGTTTTGCTGACCTATTCTTCCTCATTGGTATTCTTATTTATGGTTACTATGCACAAACCTTTAGTTTCAGTTTTGTTGAAACAGGTAGCGTGCGTGAATTTGCAGGTGCAGCCTTTATGCTGCCCACAGCTTTGTTCCTTATGTTCATTGGTGGTGCAGGTAAGAGTGCTATGTTCCCACTCCATATTTGGCTTCCTGATGCAATGGAGGGCCCAACGCCTGTTAGTGCACTGATTCATGCTGCAACCATGGTCGTTGCTGGTGTTTACCAGGTGGCACGTATGTTCCCTCTTTGGATTGCCTATGCTCCCGACACTCTTCATATTGTGGCTTGGGTTGGAGCATTTACAGCTTTCTATGCTGCGGCAGTTGCTTGCGCACAGAGTGACATTAAACGTGTCTTGGCTTTCTCTACTATCTCTCAGATAGCTTTCATGATGGTGGCTTTGGGAGTTTGCATGCCTCTGCCTAGTGGAGCAAGTCCTGAATTGATCAACCATGAATTTAGTATCGGTTATATGGCAAGTATGTTCCATCTCTTCACCCATGCTATGTTCAAGGCAACACTCTTCCTCTGTGCTGGTTGTCTCATCCACGCAGTTCATAGTAATGAAATGAGTGCAATGGGGGGGGGATGCGTAAATATATGCCAATCACTCATTGGACATTCCTTATCGCTTGCTTGGCAATCTCAGGTATTCCTCCTTTCTCAGGCTTCTTCTCGAAGGATGAGATTTTGGAAGCTAGCTTCGCTTATAGTCCAGTGATGGGCTGGGTGATGACAGGTATTGCTGCTATGACAGCGTTTTATATGTTCCGTCTTTACTATGGTATCTTCTGGGGAACAGAGAACAAAGAACATCATGCCGAATGCCATCCGCATGAGAGTCCTTTGGCAATGACTTTCCCACTTTTGTTCCTCACAGCTATTACGCTAGTAGCTGGTTTTATTCCTTTTGGAAAGATTATTTCTGCTGATGGATTCGCGTACGACTTCCTAGCACATTTCAACTGGTTCTTGGGTGCCAAGAGCTGTGTCATCGCACTTGTCTCTATTGGTCTTGCCACTTGGATTTACAAGGGAGAGAAACAACCTATTGCTGATAAAATGCAGAATGCAGCACCGCATCTCCATCGTTGGGCATATAAGCGTTTCTATTTAGATGAAGTCTACCAGTTCATTACGCATCGCATCATCTTCAAATACATCTCTGGGACTATAGCTAAGTTTGACCGTAAATATATTGACGGTTTCTTCAACTTCTTGGCTTGGGGAACTCACGAACTAGGTTTCCAAATTCGTGGTTTCCAGAGTGGTTCTATTCAGAAGTATGCGTTTATATTCTTCTTGGGTGCTCTTGCCCTGTTATTAGTTATGATCCTCTAAAACTGACAGATATATGAATTTCTTATCAATATTTGTACTGATTCCTCTGCTCATGCTGCTCGGTTTATGGCTAGCAAGAGATCAAAAAGTATTAGAGGCGTGATGGTAGCGGGTAGTACCTGCTTGCTCATCCTTTCCGCTGTCCTCACAGTGCTCTTCCTTCAAGAACGAGCTGCTGGTAATACGGCAGAAATGTTGTTCACCGCCTCTTTCGATTGGATTACACCATTGCACATTAAGTACTCCGTCGGAGTCGATGGAATCTCTGTTGCAATGCTGTTGCTCTCCTCCGTCATCGTGTTTACAGGAACGTTTGTTTCTTGGCACATGAATAAGGAATACTTCTTGTGGTTCACACTGCTGAGTGCAGGTGTTTATGGTTTCTTCATTTCCATCGACATGTTCACCATGTTTATGTTCTATGAAGTAGCTCTTATCCCGATGTATTTGCTGATTGGTGTGTGGGGCACAGGTCCTAAAGAATATGCAGCCATGAAGCTGACACTCATGCTTATGGGCGGTTCTGCTTTCCTCATGTGTGGTATCTTTGGTATCTTCTATGGAGCAGGTGGCCAGACAATGGATATTCTCGACATTGCCCATCAGCAGAATGGTGCTCACTTAATCGACATTGCCCAGCAGCATATTTGGTTCCCGCTAACCTTTGCCGGTTTCGGTGTTCTCGGTGCACTGTTTCCTTTCCATACTTGGAGTCCTGACGGTCACGCTTCTGCGCCAACGGCAGTGTCTATGTTGCACGCAGGTGTATTGATGAAGCTTGGTGGCTACGGCTGTTTCCGCATCGCTATGTTCCTCATGCCGCAAGGAGCACAGGACTTAGGCTGGATTTTCCTCGTACTAACGGGTATCTCAGTTGTCTATGGTGCCTTCTCAGCTTGTGTTCAAACCGACTTAAAGTATATCAATGCTTACTCTTCAGTGTCTCACTGCGGCTTGGTGCTCTTCGGCATTCTGATGGTGAACCAAGTAGCGGCTACTGGTGCAGTCTTGCAGATGCTTTCTCACGGTCTGACTACGGCTCTCTTCTTTGCCCTCATTGGTATGATCTATGGCCGCACGCATACGCGTGATATCCGTGAGATGAGCGGTTTGATGCGGATTATGCCGTTCCTCTCTGTATGCTATGTGATAGCTGGTTTGGCTAATCTCGGTCTTCCAGGCTTCAGCGGCTTTGTTGCAGAAATGACCATCTTTGTTGGTTCCTTTGCTAATGCCGATACGTTCCATCGCGTGCTGACTATTGCAGCCTGCACTAGCATTGTTGTCACAGCTGTCTATATTCTTCGCCTTGTTGGTAAAATCCTTTATGGAGTTTCCACTAATAAAGAACACTTGAAGCTTGACGATGCTCATTGGGAAGAACGTTTCGCTGTTATCTGCTCATCGCTACGATTGCAGCCCTCGGTTCTGCTCCGTGGTGGGTAAGTAATATGATAAATTCTGGTGTAGCTCCAGTCGTAGAACATATTACAGCCTTTGCCGCCAATACGAATCTCAATCCGTTCATGTAATCTCTTAAAGAATAAAAACAGACAATGGATTATTCACAATTCTTACATATGCCCGAGGAGGCAAGCCTTTTGGCTGTCATTCTTATCCTCTTTTTGGCCGACTTGTTTATGTGCAAAGAGCCTAAGGAAGGGGAGACCATTAGCCAGAAGTCCTCAGCTATCAACTATGTAGCTATAGGCCTTCTCTCTATTCATACACTCATCAACCTGTTGCCCTGTTGCAATGGTAGTATGCAGGCAACAGAAGCCTTTGGCGGAATGTACCAGCATACGCCGATGATGACTGTTATTAAGTCGGTACTTAATATTGGAACACTTGTGGTGTTTCTGATGGCTAATAGTTGGTTGCGTCGCCCAGAGAACATTGTTAAGCAAGGCGAGTTCTATCTCGTTACGCTATTCACGTTGCTCGGTATGTACTTTATGATCAGTAGCGGTCACTTCTTGATGTTCTTCATCGGCTTGGAGTTGGCCAGTGTACCTATGGCAGCTCTCGTAGCTTACGATAAGTATCGCTATGAAAGTGCAGAAGCGGGTGCCAAGTTCATTTTGTTGGCTCTCTTCTCCAGCGCACTTCTTGTTTATGGTCTTTCGCTCATCTATGGTGCCACTGGTACGCTCTACTATAGCAGCGTGGGTGCTCTCTTCTCTGGTGATACGCTCCTCAGCGTTATTGGTCTAACGTTTTTCCTTTCAGGTATGGGCTTCAAAATTAGTTTGGTACCATTCCATCTTTGGACAGCTGATACCTATCAGGGTGCACCGACCGTAGTAACAGCCTATCTTAGTGTTATCTCAAAAAGTAGTGCTGCTTTCGTTCTCTTTACGGTTCTCGTGAAGGCTTTTGCAGGCGACTCTTTGATGGCCGAGTGGAACACAGGTCTCTATTGGATTATCATTGCTTCTATCACGTTGGCAAATATCTTTGCCATTCAGCAGCAAAATCTAAAGCGCTTCATGGCCTTCTCTGCCATCTCCCAAGCTGGTTATATCGTACTCGGTATTATGGGAGGGACGGCTCAGGGCATGACATCCATCGTGTTCTATATCCTCGTCTATATGGTAGCCAACTTAGGTGCTTTCGCTGTTATCAATGTGATTGAACAAAACAGCGGAAAGATTCGTATCGACGACTACGACGGACTTTATGAAACAAATCCACACTTGAGCTTCATCATGACGCTTTGCCTCTTCAGTTTGGCAGGTATTCCGCCTTTTGCAGGTATGTTCTCTAAGTTCTTCATCTTTATGGCAGCGTTCAATGCAGGCTACCACTGGCTTGTACTGATAGCTTTGATTAACACAGTTCTTTCACTCTACTATTACTTGTTGATTGTAAAGGCCATGTATATCAAGAAGAATGAACATCCTATAGCTCAGTTCCAATCTGATGGCTATACGCGTGTAGCTCTCGTTATCTGTACAGCAGGTGTTATCGTGCTGGGTATCGGTGGTGTTTTCTATAACTATATTGACACACTTTCCTACGGCATCGATAAGATGCTTGGAGCACTCTAATAGGTGTAAACTTCTATCTTTAGCGGCTTTTCTTACAATAAGGGAAGCCGCTATTTTTTTATGCAATAAAATAATAGTATATTGCGCCTTGAATCAGAAAAAGAACATCAATAGTATGGAAAAGAAAAGATATGTAGTGGGATTAGGCGAACTACTTTGGGATTTGCTCCCCTCAGGTAAACGTTTGGGCGGTGCTCCTGCAAATTTTGCCTATCATGTTTCTCAATTTGGTTTGAAAGGCTTGGCTATAAGCGCTGTGGGGCAAGATGCTTTAGGAGAAGAAACTATTCAAGAACTAGAGCGTAAACAGCTTCTTGCATATATTGAAAGGGTTGAATATCCTACGGGGCGAGTGAATGTACAACTTGATGAAGCTGGTATTCCCCTTTACGATATTCAGCAGGATGTGGCTTGGGATAATATCCCTTTTACAGAGAAACTCCGTGAGATTGCAGAAAATACCCAAGCCGTTTGTTTCGGTTCTTTAGCTCAGCGCAGTCCGCAAAGTCGTGTTGCCATTCAAGCTTTTTTGGCATCCCTGCCTGCCGATGATGACGTTCTTCGTATTTATGATATAAATCTCCGCACTCCCTTCTATAGTAAAGAAGTTGTAGATTTGTCTCTTTCTGCTGCAAATGTTCTTAAGGTTAACGATGAAGAATTGCCCATTCTAGCTAATTATTATAATCTCCCCCAAATATCTCCATTGGAGCAGTGTGAGCTTCTTCGTCAGCGTTTTAATCTGCGCCTTGTTATTTATACTTGTGGAGCAAATGGCAGTTATGTCATCTCTGAAGAAGGCGTATCTTCCCAACCCACGCCAAAAGTTTCAGTCGTCGATACTGTTGGAGCTGGAGATAGTTTTACCGCTTCTTTCTGTGCAGCGCTTATCAATGGTTCTCCAATCTCAGAAGCTCATGCTATTGCTGTTAAAGTATCCGCTTTTGTATGTACTCAGCAAGGCGCAATGCCTATTCTGCCTCGCGACTTATTGAGTTAACAGCAAGAAAAAATTATAAGAAAGAGAAGATTGAGGCATATATTATGTTGTCTCTCTATTTCTCTTTCTTTTTTTATTTTTAGCGAAGAAATTGGCTATTGAATATCTAATTTTTATATTTTTGTCACTAGGAGTATTGTAGTGTTACAGATGAATTCAATAGATTCTCGCTGATTGCTCTTTTTTTCTTTTGAGTATGCTCGTTTTTTTGTGCCAAATAGCGAAAAAAATGAATACGCTTATTAAGATATTCATTCTAATATTGTAACTTTGCCTACATAGAAATACCTAATAAATATATTCACACACAACTCTATGAAATTTTTCAAAGTTCTTGCTATCGCCGTTTTGGCGGTACTTTCGTCTGGGCAGATGAATGCCCAGTCCACGTCTCCTTCTACGAAGTGGCATTGGAATGAAGGGCAGATTGTACTTGACACTCCTGCTCGCCCTGCTGGCCAACAGTCGGCTTTAGGCTTGACAGTTCCCAAAATTCAGAATGTGCGTGTTGCTTTTGTAGGCTTAGGAATGCGTGGACCTGGTGCTGTTGCACGCTGGACATATATTCCTGGTGTAGAAATTGTTGCATTGTGCGACTATGAACAGAAGCGCGCAGAACGTTGCCAAGAATATCTTAAAAAGGCAAATCTTCCGCCAGCGTCCATCTATTTGGTGCAGAAGGTTACAAGGAACTTTGCAAACGTCCCGATATTGATCTTGTTTATATTGCAACTGACTGGGATCACCATTTCCCCGTGGCTAAGTTTGCTATGGAGAATGGAAAGAATACGGCTATTGAAGTACCTTCTGCTATGAATGTTGAACAGTGCTGGGATCTTATCAACTTAGTTGAGAAAACTCGCAAACATTGTATGATTCTTGAGAACTGTTGCTACGACTGGTTTGAAATGAATACTTTGAATATGGCACAGCACGGAGTTTTCGGTGAATTGCTCCATGGACAAGGTGCTTATATTCATAACCTAGATGATTTTTGGAATGCATATTGGAAGAATCCAGAGAAATCTCCTGAATTAGGCTGGCGTATGCAGTATAATATGGAGAATCGTGGCGATGTCTACGCTACTCACGGTCTAGGCCCTGTGGCACAAGCTTTCGACATTCATCGTGGTGACCGCATGAAAACACTTGTTGCAATGGACACTAAACCTGTTCATGGTCCTAACTATGTGGAAGCTAAGACAGGTGTTCGCCCAACAAATTTCCGCAATGGTGATCATACCACAACACTGATTCGTACAGAGGAAGGAAAGGTTATTGAGGTTCAGCACCAAGTGATGAATCCGCGCCCTTACGACCGCCTCTATCAACTCTCTGGTACGAAAGGGTTTGCCAATAAATATCCTGTTGAAGGTTACGCTCTTGATGCGAAGAGCTTGAAAGAAGCTGGTGTTGCTCCTAAGGTAGACAATCTCTCTTCTCACTCTTTCATGTCGGACGCAGAAAGAAAGACTCTTGAAGAGAAATATCAGTCGCCCATTCTGAAGAAGTATGGCAAGATGGCCAAAGAAGTTGGTGGTCATGGAGGTATGGACTTCATCATGGATAGTCGTCTTGTTTACTGTTTGCAAAATGGTTTGCCTCTCGATATGGACGTTTACGACCTTGCCGAATGGTGTGCTTTGGCTGAACTCGGAACTCTTTCTCTCGATCATAATTCTGCTAGCGTTGCTTTCCCCGACTTTACGCGTGGACATTGGAATGATGTGAAAGGTTATAAACATGCTTCGCTCCTGCTGCACAAGAAGATGCAGCGGCTCAACTTGCTACTGCTATCACCAATGCACAAAAGGCTATTGCTGCTAAGGCTTGGGCAGACTATGAGAAGGCAACTACGGTTGAAGCCAAGAATGCTGTTAGCACAAAGGCTGTGGCCAACGTGCAGAAGGCAGTTGCTAAATTGCTGAAGAAGACAAAATAAGTCTACAGCCACATATAATTATACGTTAAATGCGTCCACTACAGAAGTAGTGGGCGTTTTTTGTTGCGATGATAGATGAGTGCGTGGAAAAATTTTGTATCGCTTTGCGCACCACAAGTATTCACGCAAACTTCTTTCTTTTGATTTTTGCTCTGTACCGAGGAGATAAAAATATCCTTATTGTGTCAGCCGACGCAATAAGGATGTCAGCTGACATCCTTATTGTAATCAAAAATACAATAAGGGGATTTGTGGGGAGGTTACAATGATTGAGTCCCCTAATGCCTTTTTTTGTGCGCGCAAGTGCTCTGAAGTAATATGTTCTGAAGATGGAGAAAATCTGTCATTTGGCTTATCAATCATTAGCAAAGGAAGGAAAGGTTTGTCTTGTGGCGGAAATATTGTATTTTTGTCATCACAAAATACGTATTTTGATATGTCAGACAAAATTTATCTCACTGGCGACCGTCCAACGGGTCGCCTTCATATTGGACACTATGTAGGGTCTCTTCGCCGTCGCGTAGAGATTCAGAACACTGATGATTATAAGGATTTCTATGTATTTATCGCAGATGCTCAGGCATTGACCGATAATATGGATAATCCAGAAAAGGTTCGCCAAAACGTGATAGAGGTAGCCTTGGACTATCTGAGTGTTGGCTTAGACCCCAATAAAGTCACAATCTTTATCCAGAGTCAGATTCCTGAGCTCACTGAACTGTCTTTCTATTATATGGACCTCGTAACAGTGAGTCGTTTGCAGCGCAATCCAACAGTGAAGACAGAAATCTCTATGCGTGGTTTTGATTCAAGTATTCCCGTTGGATTTTTTACTTATCCCATTTCTCAAGCAGCTGATATAACGGCATTTAAGGCTACACATGTGCCGGTGGGAGAAGATCAGAAGCCCATGCTTGAGCAAGCCACAGAGATTGTGCGTCGCTTCAATTATATCTATGGTGAGACTCTCGTTGAGCCACAGATAATTCTACCAACAAATGCAGCTTGTTTGCGTTTGCCAGGAACAGATGGTAAGGCTAAGATGTCAAAGAGTCTTGGAAATTGTATCTATTTGAGCGAAGATCCTAAGGACATGAAGAAAAAAATCATGTCGATGTATACAGATCCCGAACACTTGCGCGTGGAAGATCCAGGACATATTGAAGGAAATACAGTCTTTACTTATCTCGATGCTTTCTGCCGACCTGAACATTTTGAAGAGTTCTGGGCCGATTATAAGAATCTCGACGAAGTGAAAGAACATTACCAACGTGGTGGATTGGGAGATGTGAAGGTGAAAAAGTTCCTTAACAATATCTTACAAGCAGAGTTAGAACCTATGCGGTTGCGTCGTGCTGAATTTGAAAAAGATATTCCAGCCGTCTACGAGATGTTACGCAAGGGAACAGAACGCGCTCGTGAAGCTGCTGCAGCAACGCTTTCTGAGGTAAAACATGCAATGAAATAAATTATTTCGATGATCTTGCTCTTATTGAAGAACAAGCAAAGCGTTATGCAAAATAATTTTGCAGGCTAACTCTTTGAGAGTTCGAATATTCTTCTTAACTTTGCACCCCGAAACGCATAGAATGCGTCAGCTGAAAAGAACGAAACAAAAAATAAAAAAGACAAAATAAAAATGAAACGTACATTCCAGCCCCACAACAGAAAGAGAAACAACAAGCATGGTTTCCGTCATCGTATGCAGACCGCTAACGGTCGTCGCGTGCTAGCTTCACGTCGTCGTCATGGCCGTAAGAAGCTCACTGTTTCTGACGAAGTTCATGGTAAGAAGTAATTCTCTTTTTGAGATTTTGAGATTTACGAGAGAGGCAAAGGCTTCTCTCGTTTTTTTATAGTATCTTTGCAATAGAATGGGGGAGAGTATGCCCCATAAGTCAAAGATAACATCGCCCATGACGATTAAGGAGTTTTTCAAGAAAGTTTGCAGCAAAAGCATTATAGGTAACATGCTAGCAATGTTGCTGCTCACTGTGTTGCTGATAGTAGGTGTTTCTTCTTTCCTTGTGATTTATACACACCACGGACAAGAAGTGACAGTTCCTGATTTGCGCGGCAAGAGTTATGATGTGGCCGTAGCAGAACTCAACGACATGGGACTCAAGGCGGAAGTTCGAGACACGGGCTATGTTCGTACATTGCCTCCTAATTCTGTTTTGGATCAATCCATCCGTCCGGGTGAAAAAGTAAAAGCTGGACGCATCATAGAGTTTACTATCAATGCTGCTTCAGCGCGTGCTGTTGCTATCCCCGATATTGCCGACAACTGTTCCCTTCGTGAGGCCGAGGCCAAACTGCGAGTTATGGGCTTCAAACTGACAGCTCCGAAATATGTTACAGGCGATAAAGATTGGGTTTATGGCATTGAGGTGAATGGTCGAAACGTTGTGAAAGGGCAGAGAGTGTCAGTTGATGTTCCGCTTACGCTTATTGTGGGTGACGGGAATGTCCAAGACGAGTATAATGGTAACGACAGTCTTGACTATGTTATCAATGGACCAAGCGAAGAAGAGCTCAAAGCTATGCGTTCGCTCTATGAAGATAACGATTACGATTCAATCCATATTTCCGAATGATGGCCTTTTCAGGAGAAATAGAGGATACGCTTCTCCCAGATATGCTGGATGGAGATACTAAAGGTCTTCTCGATGAACCAGAAGACGACTCAATGGGAGGAGGCCTTTACGAGCATTTCCGCGTGGTTGCCGATAAAGGTCAGCAACTGCTGCGTGTGGATAAGTTCCTAATGATTCATCTGCCCGATACTTCTCGCAATCGTATTCAGTTGGCAGCTAAGGCGGGTTTTATTCACGTCAACCAGAAGCCTGTAAAAAGCAATTATCGTGTAAAACCATTCGATGTAGTTACACTGCTTCTTGACCATCCTCGATATGAAAATAAAATAGAGCCCGAGGATATTCCGCTTGATATTATCTATGAAGATAGCGAACTGATGGTGGTCAATAAGCCAGCAGGCCTTGTGGTCCATCCAGGGTGGGGAAACTACACCGGAACTCTTGTGAACGCCATTGCCTGGCATTTGCGCGACGATGCCAATTATGACCCCAATGATCCAGGGGTGGGGCTCGTTCATCGAATTGATAAAGATACCAGCGGGCTTCTTGTCGTGGCCAAAACGCCCGATGCCAAGACCAAACTGGGATTACAATTCTTTAATAAAATAACGCGCCGCCGCTACAATGCCCTTGTTTGGGGGAACATCCAAGAGGAAGAAGGGACAATTGTTGGTAATATTGCCCGGAATCCGAAAGATCGTTTGCAGATGGCAGTATTCCCTCCCGAGTCGGAAATAGGTAAGCACGCCGTTACTCATTATCGCGTGTTGGAACGTTTTGGCTACGTCACGCTTGTAGAATGTGTTCTTGAAACGGGCCGAACTCATCAGATACGAGCCCACATGAAACATTTGGGACATCCACTCTTCAGCGATGAACGCTATGGGGGTGATAAAATTTTGCGTGGAACACAGTCGAGCAGTTATAATAGTTTTATCCGCAACTGCTTTGAAATCTGTCCGCGTCAAGCTCTTCATGCCCGCACGCTTGGTTTTAAGCATCCCACAACGGGGCAAGAATTGGATTTTACGTCCGAAATGCCTATTGATATGGCCCAGCTCCTAGAGCGATGGCGGACGTATTTCAAAGGAATTAAGTAAACGTACAAGATAGCAATGAAAAAAGTTATTGCAATTGTAGCCGGAGGTTACTCCTCTGAGCATGATGTCTCTCTGCGTAGTGCAGAAGGGATTCTGTCTTTCATGGACAACGAAAAATATGATAGCTACGTTGTCGATATAGAAAAGAACAAATGGACAGCACGTTATGGTGATGAACTTTGTCCAATCAACCGCAGCGATTTCTCCTTTACGGCCAGTGATGGTCAACATAAGTTCGATTTTGCATACATAACGATTCATGGAACACCAGGTGAAAACGGTATTCTTCAAGGCTATTTTGATTTAATAGGAATACCTTATTCAACGAGTGATGTACTTATTGAGTCGATGACTTTTAATAAGTTTGCCTTAAACAACTTTCTTCGCTCTTTCCCAGAACTGCATATATCAGACAGTATCATGGTGCGTAAAGGCGAAGCAATGCCTGTGGAGGCGGACATCATAAATCGCTTGGGACTACCGTGTTTTGTAAAACCCAATGCAGGCGGCAGCAGCTTCGGTGTAACAAAGGTGAAAACTGCTGAAGCCCTCATACCAGCCATCGAGAAAGCAATGCACGAAAGCGATGAGGTACTGATTGAAAAGATTATGGTGGGCACTGAAATCACTTGTGGCGCGTACAAACAAGGCGGTGAAGTCATAACTTTCCCTATTACAGAAGTAGTGACCAGCCAAGAGTTCTTCGACTACGATGCGAAGTATAATGGAAAAGTTAGTGAAATCACGCCAGCCCGCATCGCCGATGAAACTGCGAAGCGCGTAAGTGAGATGACGAAGCACATCTATAAAATTCTTGGCTGCTATGGCCTCATTCGTATTGACTATATTCTGTCGGGCGAAGCAGGTAACGAACAAATCAACATGCTTGAGATAAACACAACTCCAGGTATGACCGCCACTAGCTTTATTCCGCAGCAGATACGTGCAGCAGGGCGTAAGCCGGGAGATGTCCTCTCCGAGATAATCGAAGGTAAATTCTAGTTATCAACATATCGGCTCCATGCCAACAACTTTTAAATATTTGTTGGCTTGGAGCTGTCTTTCTTAAACCCGAAACAACATGGAAACACCTGCAGAATATGACGACATTCGCTGCTATGAAGCGAAAGATTTGAAAGCTACTTTCGATGCGTTGCTCGCTGACGAACAGTTCTGCGGCATCCTGCAACAACTCTTTCCCAAAACATCTTTTGAACAGCTCAAAGCAGGGCTCTATTCATGTAAAGACGTTCTTGATTTTCAAGAGAAATTTGTCTATGCGTACATAGATGATTTGATGAGCAAGGTAAGTTTGGGCTATGATCTCGACTGTGGTGAAATAGAAGATAAACATAAAGCTTACACGTTTATTTCTAACCATCGAGACATAGTTTTAGACCCCGGACTTTTGGCTATGTTGCTTATCAAGAATGGTTTTTCCACAACGCAAGAAATAGCAATCGGTGATAATCTCCTTATTTTCCCTTGGATAAAGCATTTGGTACGTCTGAATAAAGCTTTTATCGTTCAGCGTAGCTTAGGTCTTCGTGAAATGCTTGCAGCCAGTAAAAAGATGAGTCGCTATATGCACTTTGTCATTCGCGAGAAGCAGAACCCTATTTGGATTGCACAACGCGAAGGGCGCGCCAAGGACAGTAACGACCATACCGCTGAAGCCGTCTTAAAAATGGTGGCTATGGGAGGAACAGGGACTCCGCTGGGTAATTTGAAAGAAATGAACATTGTACCGATGAGTCTATCTTACGAATATGATCCCTGCGACTATCTTAAAGCTCAAGAGTTCCAGTTGAAGCGAGACAACGCAGATTTTAAGAAGAGTAGGCAGGATGATTTACTAAATATGCAAACAGGAATTCTCGGCTTTAAGGGACACGTTCATTTTGTTATGGGAACGCCTATCAATGATTGGTTGGACGAACTGGAAGATGCTCCTAAAGGACAATTTTTTGGAGAAATCGCCCAGCGTATGGATCGCGAAATCTATCGTAACTATCGTTTGTTCCCAGGTAATTATGCAGCTGCCGATCTTCTCCGTGGAAATTCTGACCATGCTACTCATTACTCCGCAGACGAGAAAGCTCATTTTGAGAAATACTTGAAAGGGCAGTTGGCAAAGATAGACATACCTAACAAGGATGAGGCCTTTCTGCGTGACCGCATACTGGAAATGTATGCTAATCCGGTTTTCAATCATGAAAGCGTGCTTTAGTGCACTTCTGCTGTTCTGCACCTTGTTGTCGGCATGTTCCGACGATGAGGACAGACCTTTACAAAATTATGAGCAAGGACTGGTTGAGGCTCTATCACGAGAGGATAAAACGATTTCGCAAATAGTCTTAGATAATGGCGATACCCTTGCGGTGACCAATCGGATAATGGTGGCACAACCTGCTTCAACTATTCGAGCCTATGCGTTTTATGTGCGTGCGAATAAGACGGTTGAACTGACGCGCCTTTCGCCAGTATTGACCTGTTCCGTTCAGCAAATGCCAGATACAGTCCTCCGAACTGATGCGCTACTACTACGATCGATGTGGTTGAGCCATCGGTATCTCAACTTCTTTGTGTCGCTGCCCACTGGGCCTGCAAAGCGCAGTCATTATCTGGGGATTGTTGATAAAGGCTTTTCAGAGAATGAAGCGCACACGCAGACACTGAATTTGCAACTCTTTCATTATCAGAATGGAGACGGAAAGGCTTACTATCGTGATACTTATTTTTCTTGTCGCCTTGATTCTTATCTCCCACGCCTCTCGAGGGGGGACAGTATCCGCTTGTTCTACAGGGATGAGAAAGGTAGGCAGACCTCAATAACACAAGCTTATTGATTCAATCTTTTAGACAGTAGCTTCTTTAAGTACTGTCATTTTTAATTAAACAACCAGAACTGAATGGATTTTCATCCTATAGAATTAACTGATCGCGAACAAATCCAACAGATTGTTCGTGAGAGCGAATGTCGAAATTGTGATCTCAACTTCTTGAATTTGATGAGTTGGCGTTTTCTTTATGATACGCAAGTGGCTTATCATGGTGATTGGCTGCTTTTCCGTTTCAAGGCAGAGGGGCATAATGCTTATTTAACCCCCGTGGGACATGGTGATTGGGCTGCTGTTGTTGGCGATTTGCTCGAAGATGCTCGCCAGCAGGACGCTCCTTTTTTGATGTTGGGCTGCCCAGAAGTTCAGTTGGGCTATATTAATGCAGCCATGCCCGATTATTTTTATGCCACGGCCGACCGTAGTTATACCGACTACATTTATCATCGTGAATCGTTGGCCACATTGGCAGGAAAGAAGCTTCAGCAAAAGCGCAATCATGCCAATAAGTTTGAGAAACTCTATCCTAATTATGAATATCTTCCCCTCACTCCTGAGTTTATCCCTGAGTGTTTAGCACTCCGCGAACAATGGGAGGAGGAGAAAGATAATGTTCCTTCTGGCCGTCTCTCAGCTGATGCCGAGAGGCGCAGTATTGAGTATGTTTTTTCCCATTGGGAAGAGTTGGGTGCCATTGGTGGTGTGCTCCGCGTAGAGGGGAAAATCATCGCTTTCACTTATGGCGGCCCTGTCAATTACGATACTTTTGACACTTGTGCAGAGAAGGCGGATTTCAACTTCGAAGGAGCTTTTGCTATGATCAATCGCGAATTTGCCCGCCACTTACCAGAACAATTTGTCTATATAAATCGGGAAGAAGATTTAGGTCTTCCAGGCTTACGCCGCTCAAAAGAGAGCTATCGTCCAGCTTTTTTGCTTAATAAATTTACCGTTATGGAGCGACATCCAATGAAGATGGATTAAATTTGCACACATCTATTCATCGTAAAAATAATTCTTTCGATATGCTTCTTACTCCTGAAGAACTCAAACAACAGACTCGCGAACTTTGGAAAACTTGTTTTCCAACAGATAGCGAAGAGTTTCTAGATATTTATTTTGAGGATAAATATACCGATGCCTCCAACATAACACGCCGCGAGGGAACCCAAGTGGTTGCTGCAGGACAGTTGTTGCCCTATAGTATGAACTTCTACGGCAGTACTGTTCATACAGGTTATTTCAGTGGGGTAGGCACTTTGCCCGAGTATCGTGGGTATGGATTGGCTTCACAGATTATTAGTGAGGGCCATCGTCGACTTTATGAGCAAGGAGGCGTTTTGAGTTATCTCATTCCTGGTAATGAAGAACTACGCCATTTCTACGAACGGCCGCAGCATGGTGCTTTTTGGACCTCTACTTTTCGTGCAGAAGTGGAGCTTACGCCCACGGGCGAAGAAGATGCTCACATCGTGATTGAGGAGCCCGAAGAATGGGGAGAAAATCTTTATGTCTATTACCAACAACGCTGTCGTACTTATCCTTTTATTTTCAAATCATCTCTGAACGATTTTTTTGCAGCCTTAGAGACCTGTGATTTAGAAGGAGGATTTGTTCTTGTGGCTCGTAATAAGTCGCGGATTGTTGGTTTGTGCTGGGGTGTACAAGAGTCCGATGGTCGCGTGATGCTGCGCGACATTGTGGTGAGTGACTATCGGGTTCAGAACCTCTTTGTGACGTACCTCTGTCGTAAGTATGCAGTGGAGCACATCTACGACCGTGGTGCTTGCGCGGGAGCGATAAAAGGGGGCACAACCTTATGCTATGGCTCGTGTTGTTAATGTTGTTAAATTCTTCAAGACCATTTTGCTCCAGCATCCTGGTTTTGAGCTGAGCATTGGTATTGATGGCGATCTCGATGTACCTGAAAACAACGGATTTTATATGCTGCGTGGCGGAGAAGTCTTTATTGTAGAAGATCGTCCCAGTCAGATTATCACCCCTGGTGGACTTGCTGCTATGTTCCTCGGATCTCAGCCCGTGATAGTCAGAAATATGCTCGATGAGTAAGTAGGCAATATTTAAGGATATTATAGCGTTAGACAATATTATGCGACTCAAAATATTTTTTTTAGCTTTCTTTTTGACCGCACTGGCTGCGGTGGCGCAACCAGTGGTACAACTCAAGCAACAACGCCTTTCTAAGTGGGGAGTGGGTACTGCCAATTTCAGTGGTATTGCTCCGATTCATGGCGATCGTTATGTCATGGTCAGCGACAAAGAACCTGAAGATGGTTTTTTTGAATTTCGCATTGTGCAGAATCCCATCTCAGGGCAAGTGGAGTATGTCGGTCTTTCTGAATTCAAAGGAAATCCTCATCCGCAACTCGACAGTCGCGGATTTACCCTGCGCGATTGTGAGGGAGTGGCCTATAATCCATCGCTCAATACAGTTTTTATTAGCGGAGAAGGCGATCAGCAGATTCTGGAATATGGAATGGATGGTGTGCCAACAGGGCGCGGTTTGAATATCCCCGATGAGTTTGGCGTTCCTAATATTCGCCACAACTACGGCTTTGAGTCACTCAGCTATGATGCCACAACAGGTCGTTTCTGGACTACCACCGAAAGCACACTGAAATCTGACGGCGACTATATCCATCCTAGGAACATGATGGCCACAAACCTACTGCGCTTGCAAAGTTTTGGTAATGATCTTCAGCCTGTGGGACAATATGCTTACCGGATGGATGCACCTGGTTTGCAAGCAACGGGGAGATACTATTGTTTTGGGGTGAGTGATCTCTGTGCCTTGCCTGATGGTAGACTCATTGTAATGGAACGAGAACTCAATGTTCCTAACGATTATATAGGAGCAAAGAGTGTGAGCCGTCTTTATATTGTTAATCCGTCGCGCGAACATAAGATAGATTCATCCACACCTCTCTCGAAACTATCAGCGGACAAATTCGTGAATAAAGAGTTTTTGTGTAGTGTTGAGACGGAGATAACGCCACTTTCTTTTTCTTATGCCAACTATGAGGGTATGTGTCTTGGTCACCGTCTCGATGATGGCCGACAGACTCTCCTGCTTGTCAATGACAGTCAAGCATCTGTTGGCAAAGGCATCTTTCATTTGAAAGATTACATCAAAGTTATTGTTTTACCATAGCCCCAAATTCCCCTTTCTCAAGACTTTAATAACAGAAAGAGTAAGATTTTTGATCTTAAAAATACAAGAGGCGCACATTTGTGCGCCTCTTTTTCTTGTGAACATCTTCCGTTTCTGCATAGATGAAAGCTGCAAAAAAGGGAAAAGTTTAGATATTATAGTGCTGTAAAAGCTGCGGCAAAACCAAAGATTATACCTGGAGTATTGGCAATGGCTACTGGCCAATCTCGCTTCTCTTTGAAGAGTCCGTATGACACCCAAAGCACGCAGTTAACACCTGCCATAAAAGGTTGAATGAAGGTTCCTTTATGACCTGCTAAATTGTTCTCAATTTGCGGGAAATAGAATACATACATTAGTACTGCTGTTACCGTACCAATCCATCCCATCATTTCAAAAAACTTTTCTTTCTTCATTAGTTCTTGCTTTGTTTTAAGAGTAAATAAAACTTAAGTTCTGGCAGTCCTAAAAACTTTACGCTTTGAGCATTGTTATCCTAATCTACCGCTGCAAAGGTAGAAAAAGTATTTTGGAACGAAGAAAAAGAAGTGCCTAAAAAGCGTGTGCAAAGTAAAAAAACATTGAAATCTTTTTGAAAAAAAGCGGCGTTATAGAGCTATGCCTTTACCCAATAAGCAGTCTCAAAAATACAATAAAGATATCGGCTGACACAATAAGGAAGCCAGCTGACACAATAAGGTTGTCAGCTGACAGCCTTATTGTATTTTTGGCTTTTCTAAGGAGAAAAATGCTATTTGTTTCTGTGTGTCGTTTTATTCTAATCAACAAACTTAGAATGATGCTCTGCTAAGAAAATCTTCGCAGAGCAAAGAAGAAATAAAGCTTTTAGGGAAGCAATAAAAAGAGAGGGAGAGAATGACAGAAAACCTTATAGAAATCAGTCTTGCCATTCCTCAGTGAGCATTCGTTCAAGCTCTTCAGCATTTAAGCGGAGATGGAAATGGCCATTTTCGGCTATTGAGATGCCGCCCGTTTCTTCTGAAACGCAGATAGCCAGACAATCGCTTTTTTGCGAAATGCCTAAGGCAGAGCGATGCCGAAGACCAAGCGCCTTAGGGATGTCGGTGTCGTGAGACACGGGGAGGATACAGCCCGCAGCAGTGATGTGGCTATTGCTAATAATCATAGCACCATCATGGAGTGGAGAGTTTTTGAAAAAGATGTTTTCGATGAGTCGTTGGCTGATTTTGCCATTGATGATTTCCCCAGTGTTAATATATTCCGCAAGGTTGACACCTCGTTCCACTATGATGAGTGCGCCCACCTTTTGTTTCGACATGCTCAGACAAGCCATAACGATTGGCATAATGTCAGTGCGGTGGGATTTGACCTCTTTATTTAAGTGGAAAATGCGTGCAAGATACTTTGCATTCTTTTGGTTGCCAATGGTAGAAAGGAAATGTCGAATCTCGTCTTGGAAAAGAATGATGACAGCCAGCAAACCGATGTTCATCAAGTTGTCCATGATGCCTCCAATCAGTCGCATCTCAAACACGCGTGACACAAGAATCCATACTACAGTGAAGATGATGACGCCGCTAAAGATGTTGGCAGCGCTGGACTGCTTCATGAGTTTCCAAATGTAGTAGAGCAACAAAGCGACAAGGAAAATGTCGATGATGTCTTTAATTCCGAGTGAGAGCATGAGAACTTACTGAACGGTTTTAGTATATAACTGTACGGCTTCAACAGCTTGCTGAACGTCGTGGACGCGCAAAATATTTGCTCCCTTTAGGAGAGCGATGGTGTGGAGTACACTTGTTCCGTTAAGGGCTTCTTGCGGTGTGGTGTTGAGCAGCTTGTAGATCATGGACTTCCTAGAAACGCCAACGAGTAAGGGTAATTCAAATTCGTGGAAGTCTTGCAAGTGGTTCAACAACTCATAGTTTTCATCGAGCGTCTTACCAAAACCAAAGCCAGGATCAAGAATAATGTCCTTTACGCCCATATCGCGCAACCTATTGATGCGTTGCGCCATATAGAGAAAAACTTCGCGCAAGAAATCTGAATATTGCGGGTTGTCCTGCATTGTTTGGGGGGTTCCTTGCATGTGCATGAGTATGTAAGGAACATTGAGTTGCGCTACGGTACGAAACATTTGCGCATCCATTTCGCCTCCCGAAATATCATTGATAATATCGGCGCCATATTCCTCTACAGCCATTCGGGCCACATCAGCTCTGAAAGTGTCGACACTAACGGGGAGTTGCGGCGCAAGTTTGTTGACTATTTGCAGACCATGCGAGAGGCGGCGCATCTCTTCCTCGGGGGAAACATCATCAGCCCCAGGGCGCGAACTATATGCTCCAATGTCGATCATTTGTGCGCCTTCGTCCACCATCTGCTGTACACGTCGGTGGATTTCCTCGTCGGATTGTTTTCTGCTCTCTGCAAAGAAAGAATCCGGCGTTACGTTTAAAATGCCCATCACTTTAGGCTGACTGAAGTCTATAAGCTTTCCGCTGCAATTTATTGTATAGGTCTGCATGATTTCCTTTACTTTATTTACTCGCAAAGTAGTTAAATTCCGCTGACCATGCTTGTCTCTTTCTCTTTTTTTGCTGCTAAAGCTCCATAAAGGTAAGGTATCTGTCGGAAAAGAAGTAGGCTGCGAAAAAAAACTTGTAACTTCGCACAATATTTAGAATGAAAGAAATGAATACAGCAGACTTGTACAAACTGTTCTGCGAGCATCCTGTCATTACGACGGATACGCGCGAGTGTCCGAAAGGGGCAATCTTCTTTGCGTTGAAAGGAGAAACTTTCGATGGTAATAAATTTGCAACTATGGCCCTCGAAAAAGGCTGCGCCTTTGCTGTGGTTGACGATGAAAAAGTGGTGGGAAATGATGATCGCATGATTCTTGTTGATGATGTTTTGACAGCAATGCAGCAACTGGCCTCTTACCACCGCCACCAGTTGGGGACACCGATATTGGAGGTGACGGGGACAAATGGTAAGACTACCACGAAGGAACTCACCAGTGCTGTCCTTGCTGAGAAATATCGCGTACTCTATACGCTCGGCAATTTGAACAACCACATAGGAGTTCCCAAAACGCTCCTGCGTTTGACAGAAAATGACGAAATAGCTGTGATAGAAACGGGAGCAAATCATCCTGGAGAAATCAAAGCTCTGGCAAATATCGTAGATCCTGATTGTGGCTTAATTACGAATGTTGGTAAGGCTCACTTGGAAGGCTTCGGAAGTTTCGAAGGCGTTATCCATACGAAGGGAGAGCTTTACGATTATCTCCGCTCGAAAGCAGGCGGCTATATTTTTCTCAATGGTGACAATGGATATTTGCTCAATATTGCAAAAGATTTGAAAGCATACACTTACGGGCGTCCAGGACAAGGTTATGATGTGGAAGGCGAGGTGCTGAATTGCAATCCCTTCCTGCATTTTCGTTGGCGTGTGAAAGATGGAATCTGGCAAGAAGTGCAGACACAACTCATTGGCGCATACAATATAGACAATGCTTTGGCAGCTGCTGCCGTTGGCGTTCATTTTGGCGTGACGCCAGAACAAGTGACACATGCTATTGCAGCTTATGAACCGACAAATAACCGAAGCGAGTTGAAGCGCACAGCTAAGAATACGCTTGTGGTTGATGCTTATAATGCCAACCCCACCAGTATGAAGGCAGCTTTGGAAAACTTCCGCCTAATAGAGTCTCCACACAAAATGGCTATTTTAGGCGGTATGCGCGAGTTGGGAGCAGCAAGTATTGAAGAACACCAAAAGATTATTGATTTGCTCAATCAGCTGAATCTCGAATCTGTTTGGCTCGTTGGCGAAGAGTTTAAGCCCTTTGCCCATCAATATCGCTATTTTGAAAATGTGGAAGCTGTAAAAGAAGCACTGGCAGCAGACCCCGTAGAAAATCACATGATACTCATTAAAGGCAGCAATTCTCAGAAATTGTTCCAATTGCCGGATGTGCTATAATTGCTCAATGAAAATGATAAGAATAAAGACGATCTTTGCTGCTATAGTTTGCGTGGCTGCCACTGCAACAGCACAGAGCGTAGACCCAATAGTTTCGCATATCAATACATCTGTTCGCCCACAGGACGATTTCTTTGAATATGCCAACGGCGCATGGTTTCGTGAGAATCCTATCCCTGCAACAGAAAAGGATAATGGAATCTTTACGGTGATACAGGATACCATTGATGACCAAATCCGTCGTATCTGTCAAGATTCCAGTAATCGCAGCAATTGAGAGGCTCTGCTCGCCAAAAGATAGGCGATTTCTATGCTTCTTATATGGATAGCATAGGGCGCAACAAGCGTGGTATTTCAGAACTGCAAAATGATATTCGGCGGATTCGTTCGGTGAAGGATGTTAATGCGCTGATTCGTATGTTAGCTTATGTTACGCGTGTAAGTAGTAGTGCGCTGTTTTCTTTTGGCGTTTGGCAGGATCAGCAGCAAAGTGATAAGTATGCGTTCTATTTGAATCAGGGTGGCTTGTCGCTACCCGATCGTAGATATTACGTGGAAAATGATGAGGCTACACAGCGCATTCGTCAGCGTTTTGTGGAATACGCAACGATAGTTTTCAAACGTGCAGGTTTTGTTGAAGAAGAAGCCCGAAAAGCAGCAGAGACGTTGCTTAGCATAGAAACCGAATTGGCGCAACACAGTCGCAAGCGAGAAGATACGCGCGATCCTCTGACCAACTTCAATAAGATGAGTGCGACGGCATTTGAGAAACTGGCTCCTCATCTTTCTCTGTCCCTCTTGACAAAGACTTTAGGCTGAAAGATGTTGATACGGTTGTTGTGGGACAACCAGAATTCTTCACACATCTTGACGGAATGCTTCTTCGCATCTCGATGACTGATTGGAATAATTATCTTTTGTTCCATTATGTCAATGGGCTTGCATCTTCTTTGGATGATGCTCTTTTCCAAGCTCAGTTTGACTTTTATTCAAAGACTTTGCGTGGTATCGAGCAACCTCGTTCTCGTTGGCGGCGGGCCGTTACGAGCACGGATCATGCCTTGGGCGATCTCGTGGGACAAGTTTACGTGCAAGATTTCTTACCAAAGGGAACGAAAGAAAAGTTTAGAAATTGGTAATGCTGTCAAATCGGAGCTTGCTACCCGCATTCGCAATCTTAGTTGGATGAGCGAAGAAACAAAATTAAAGGCACTCGACAAGCTCAATGCTGTGGTGATGAAACTGGGCTATCCAGACAAGTGGAAGGATATGAGCCAGGTGGAGATTTCCCGTAAGTCCTATGTTCGCAATGTGATGAACGTGAACATTTGGGAGATGCAGCGCCACTTGTCCCATTATGGCAAGAAAGTGGATCGCACAGAATGGGACATGGAACCGCAAACGTATAATGCTTATTACAATCCATCGAACAACGAAATAGTGATACCTGGTTGCAATATTTTTGTACCAGGCTTTACGAGAATGCCAGACGATGCTATCCTCTATGCCATCGTTGGTGGAACATTTGGACATGAAGTTACGCATGGTTTCGACGATCAAGGATGTCTGTATGATAAAGATGGAAACCTTCAGAACTGGTGGGCTGAGGCTGATAAGAAACAGTTTGATGCTCGCACCGCGCAGATTGTTAAACAGTTCAACGAATATGAAGTGGCTCCAGGCTTGCATATAAATGGTAGTTTGACGCAAGGTGAGAATATCGCTGATCTCGGTGGTGTTATTGTTGCCTTAGAGGCATTTAAGAAGACACCACAATATCAAGCTGGAGAGCAGATTGGCGGTTTCACTCCGTTGCAACGCTTCTTCCTTGGTTATGCTCAAGCTTGGATGCTACAGATGCGCCCCGAAGCTTTGGCAACACAGGTGAAAGCAACGAACATGCGCCCGCAAAATGGCGAGTATTAGGTCCATTGTCCAATATCCAAGAATTCTATGACGCTTTTCATGTAAAGCCAGGCGATAAAATGTATCGTGCTGACAAAGTGCAGATATGGTAACCATTGCTAACTGCTATGTTACAATCGCGCAGAGCTAAAAAAGGCAGAATTCCGTTGCTTGTTAGTTAAGTAATTAGTATTTTTGCAGCCGCTTATACGAATATAAGAATAAAACAATACATATCAGATGATTAAATCACAAGAGATTAAGAAAGGTACTTGCATCCGTTTGGATGGTAAACTGTATTTCTGCATCGACTTCCTTCACGTGAAGCCAGGTAAGGGTAACACAATTATGCGTACGACTTTGAAGGATGTTGTTTCTGGCCACGTGTTGGAAAAGCGCTTCAATATCGGTGAAGCTCTCGAGGATGTACGCGTAGAGCGTCGTCCCTTCCAATACACCTACGCTGATGGTGATGATTTCCACTTCATGAATCAGGAAACATTCGATGATGTCATGATTGAGAAAGAGCTTATCACAGGCGTGGAGTTTATGAAAGAAGGTGATATTCTCGACGTTGTTAGCGATGCTTCTACAGAGACCATTCTGTATGCTGAAATGCCGGTCAAACACAGCTTAAGATTGTTTACACAGAACCTGGTTTGAAGGGTGATACCGCTACAAACGCAACAAAACCAGCCAAGCTTGAAACCGGAGTTGAAGTTCGCGTACCTCTCTTTATCAATGAAGGAGAAGTTATCGAGGTAGATACTCGCGATGGTTCTTATCTCAACCGCGTGAAGTAAGCTACTTTTGAGCGGATAATCTACTCCGAAATAAGTTTTTATACTAAATGTGCTAATGTACCTATGTGTGCATTAGCACATTTTTTTATACCTTTGCATCATACATAAATATTTTTTTAATAAATAATGGATATCTTAGAAAATCTTATTGTCCGCGCTAAGGCCAATAAGCAGCGTATCGTTCTTCCAGAAGCTGAGGAGGAACGCACTATTAAGGCTGCTGACCGCGCTCTTGCCGACGCTCTCGCCGACATTATTCTTATTGGAAATCCTGCTAAAATTCAGCAACAAGTTGAAACTTTCAACCTGACGAATATCAGCAAAGCTACTATTATCGACCCAGAGAACAATCCAAAATCTGAGGAATATGCACAACTGCTCGCCGAACTTCGTAAGAAGAAGGGTATGACAATTGAGCAGGCTCGTGAATTGGTGAAGAATCCTCTCTATTTGGGCTGTCTTATTATTAAGAATGGAGATGCCGATGGCCAAATCTCTGGTGCACTCAGTACAACGGGCGATACGCTCCGTCCCGCTCTTCAATCATCAAGTGTGCTCCTGGTATCACTTGTGTGAGTGGTGCTATGTTGCTCATTACTCAGCAGCATCAATACGGAGAAGATGGCGTCGTTGTAATGAGTGATGTCGCTGTCACTCCAGTTCCTACAGCTGAACAGTTGGCTCAGTTTGCTTACTGCACTGCAGAGACTGCAAAGTCTGTAGCCGGTATTACCGATCCTCGCGTAGCTATGTTGAGTTTCTCTACTAAAGGCAGTGCTTCTCATGAAGTAGTTGATAAGGTGGTTGAGGCTACTCGCTTGGCCCATGAACATTATCCTGAATTGAAAGTAGATGGCGAACTCCAAGCAGATGCAGCTCTTGTTCCCTCCGTGGCAGAGAAGAAAGCCAAAGGCAGTGAGATCGCTGGTAGAGCTAACGTGCTGATTGTTCCTAACCTTGAGGTGGGTAATATAGGCTATAAGCTCGCTCAGCGTTTGGGCAATGCTATCGCCGTAGGTCCAATCCTCCAGGGTATAGCTCGGCCAGTCAATGACTTGAGCCGCGGTTGCTCTATCGATGACATTTATTATATGGTAGCCATCACAGCTTGTCAAGCACAGGCGGCTAAACAGTAAAATTCCTCTATTTATGAAAATCCTTGTTATCAACTGCGGTAGTTCCAGCATCAAGTACAAGCTGTACGACATGACCGACAAGTCCGTCCTCGCAGCAGGCGGCATTGAAAAAGTAGGTTTAGCCGGCTCTTTCAATAAAGTAGCTCTTCCTAATGGCGAAAAGAAAATTATCAGCCACGAGTGTCCCACTCATACGGAAGGTATTAAATTGATGTTCGACACTCTTCTCGATCCTGAGATTGGTGCAATTAAGAGCCTTGATGAGATTGATGCAGCGGGCCATCGTATAGTGGCTGGTGGTACTTACACTGAAAGCCAGATTGTGACAGACGAAATGCTTGAAGGATGGAAACCTTTTATGGAACTAGCACCTCTTCATAGCCCCGCCCATCTGAAAGGCTATCTTGCTGTGCGTGCACAGTTACCCAATCTTCCGCAGGTGTTCGTTTTCGATACAGCTTTCCATCAGACAATGCCGCCTAAGGCTTTCATGTATGGTCTGCCTTATAATTATTATACAGATTATAACTTCCGCCGCTATGGAGCACATGGTACGAGCCATCGCTATGTGACGGCACGAGCAGGTGAAGTTCTCGGCTTCGATCCTAAAGATGTGCGTATGATTACGTGCCATATCGGAAATGGTGCAAGTATCTCTGCTGTTGATCATGGCAAATGCGTTGACACCTCTATGGGACTTACCCCATTGGAAGGTGTAATGATGGGTACGCGCACGGGTGACATCGACTCCAGTGCCATTCTCTATATTATGGAGAAAGAGCATCAAACTCCAGAAGAAGCCATCGACCTGCTCAACAAGAAGAGCGGTCTGCTCGGCATCAGTGGTGTCAGCAGCGATATGCGCGAAGTGGAAGATGCTGCCGAGAAAGGCAACGAACGGGCCCGCTTAGCTCTCGACATGTATTCTTATCGCATCAAGAAGTACATAGGAGCTTATACGGCTGTTATGGGAGGTGTCGACGTCATAGTCTTCACTGCTGGCGTAGGCGAACATCAGTGGGACGTGCGCAAGGCAACTATGGAAGGAATGGAATACTTAGGTATCCAGCTTGACCAAGAAAAGAACGAGCGCAATAATGGTGAAGAAGAACTTATCTCTCTGCCTGAAAGTAAAGTAAAGGTAGCTGTTATCCCGACGGATGAAGAGCTGATGATTGCTTCTGATACGATGCAGCTTGTTGCTAAGCAGTAGATATATTTCTTTAATAGTTGGAAGAGAAACTTACCTACTACTTATAATTTCAACTGCCACTTATCTTTTTTCAGATAAGTGGCAGTTTTGTTTTATCCCTCGGATAGCTCTATAAGAGCAATAAAAGAGTTTGCATTTATATTATTTTCGGTTGGCTACTTTGTTAAATCTCCATGTCAGTGAGAAGAAGAAATAGCGAGGTATTGTTGTTGCAAAGCTTTCGGTGCGACCTTGTGTGTCGATAGAATTAGTAGTGTAGAGATTACGAGCTAAGAGGTCGCAAGCTTGGAACTTTAAAGTGAAATTCTTGATAGAGCGCTCCAGACTTGTCTCTATGTTTGCACGCGTTTCGTTGAGCGATGCGTCGTTATAACCAAAGCGTGAAGAGATGTCGCAGTTCGCATACAGAATGAACTTGGCAGGTAGGTTCACAATTGCCTGAAGGCCGTAGAGTAATGTGGTGGTATGAATCTTTCGAATTGTGGGCGGGAGCCTCTGATATTATTCATGAAAGCAGTGAAAGAACTGGAGAGATTCAGCCAAGCTGTGGGATGACTTTGTAGTAAAACTCCTGTTGACCAATCCAATCTGTCCACATTGTATTTTTCGTTGTGACGGCCTGTTGTGGTATAACTTAAGTCTGCACTGTGATAGGCGTTTATGCTTGCCATGTAAAAGATAATCCATTTCTGATCTTTGTCTAATGGTGTGTTTACTATAAAGTTGAAGCCTGCATTCCAGTTTCCATCGATATTGACGGGCTGTGTCGTGCGCACACCTTTTGTCCGATCATAGATGGTGGAGATTTCTACAGCGTTTTTCAAGAAATTGAAGGAAATTCCACTATAGAGATTCGTGTTTGTTTTGTAGAAACGGCGCATGTGCTGCAATGAAACATTGTTTATCCATGTGTCATGTAGTTGCGAATTTCCTTTGGACACATTCAGCGGATCTGCTGCATCAGTAATGTTGATAAGATGATAAAGGTTGACTTGCTCTTTGCGACTTGACGCAGACAATACCCAATTTGTGCCTCTTCCTCCACGATCCTCCGCGATGGGGTTATATGTCAGTCTGACCGAAGGAGAAGGAAGCCAAGAATGGCGTGTGGCTGGATATTTGTTTCCGTAGCGCCAATAATTATACTGACTATCCAAATATCCCGTTTCTGCTGTAACGTTGAATTTCAACCATCGTCTATTGGCAAGCTTTAGCTCGTGTTGCCAGTTTGCACCCAGCAGATGCTTCTTTTGTCTGAGATTGCCCCAATAGCTGTCGGCACTACTCAGTACCTGTTCCAAATCTGTAGCGTTGGAAGGCAGTACTCCCAATACAGACGTATCGAAGTTTCCCCATGTTCCACCCTAAGAGGTCAAGGCGATAAAGAGGGTTGTTGTTACAGTTTTTATCGTACGCAAAGCTGTAGTAAGGGGTTAAAAGTCCATCGGCCTTTTCTGTCTGCCTATATTTCCAATCGTAAGAAATTTTCCCTAAATAGTGGTAGGAGTCAGTTTGTGACGCCACATACCGATTTCGGAAATCCGTTTGAGGTGTGGGGCGACTGTAGCGCAGATTATATAAGTCATAACGATGTCCATCTTGATTAGTGGCAGCAAACTCGCCCTCAACATTCAGTAAATTCCCTCCAAAGGCATTGTGCATCAAGAAAGAGGCCTGATGGTTGAGTTGTTTGCTATCGAAGTGCACCCGGTTTTGAAGGCGGCTGAGCAAGATGGACTGAAGGAACACGTTGGTGTTAAGTCTCGAAAACGTACTGTCCATTAAAGCGTAGAAGTCTTTCTCCAAAGGATTTGCGTTGTAGTTGGCCGTCCGGATGTGATTATATCCGTGATTTTTCAGGTAGTTGATGGAATATTTGATTTCGTAGAATTGATTCTTGCGTGGACGAAGCGTCAGACGAGTTCGGCCTGCCACTGACATATTGTCAATGTAGGACACATTGGACGTGCGAATAAACGTATTACCTCCTGAAAGGAAATTCTCTCGGCTCGACCCTTCATCATTATGCACCGCATTGTCATGATAGTCTGCACCCATTGTGAAACGAATCTTTCCGTTAGGCTCATATTGGTAATTGAAAGTCAGATAGTTCCTGCGGTGTTTTCCGCTCTTTTCTGCTTTCCCTCTCTCCCCGTCTCTCGCATATTGAAACTGTTGGCTGCGATTATTGAAGTCTCCGGCTAAAGCTAAAACTTTGGCAGTCGTTGAATTTCATTAGATTAAATCCTGCCTGATAGCGATCTTTTGTTCCGTATCCTGCCACCAATTGACCTATATAAGTGCCTATATACTTCCGTTTCAAATGTACATCCATCACAAATTGATCGTCTCCCATCGAGCTCCCCATCATACTGCTCTTTTCGCCTTTCTTCGTGTACACTTTCACGTTCTTTGCCACGTAGGCGGGTAAGCTTGCTAGAGCTGCACGAGGATTGCCGTTGAAAAAGTCTTTTCCTCCTAACAGCAGATTTTCAACTAAGCGCCCATTGACGTAAATGTTGCCATCGCGTATTTCTGCTCCAGGTAGTTGAGCAACAAGATCATTAAGCATAGAGCCGTCAGGAAGTTGGAAAGCAGAGGCATTATACACAAGCGTATCACCTTTGTAGAACATGCGTATTTTGGTACCTTTCACTACAGCCTCTCCCAATTGTACAAAAGATTCCTGCAAATAGAAGTCACCCACATCATATTTTGTTTTTGCAGAGGTGTATTTCACGTGGATGGGAAAGTACATTGTTTTGTAGCCCACGGCCATGCAGCGCAGAATGTAGCGGCCTGGCTTCGGAACTTTTAATATGAACATTGCTCCATCTTTCGGATTCCTATCCCGAATCGGTTTTCCATCTATTTCCGTATAGCTGAGCTCTGTTATTGCATAAGTGGCTCCCACTCTGCTGCTGTCAGTTCTCAGCAGTGTCACTACTGTAGAATCGATGCTATTCTCTGTGATGAGATCACGGATTCTACCTGTTATTTCTCCATTCTGTGCATAAAGGCAAAGAATAGGTGAGAATACAAGTAAAAGAACGAAAGAGATACGTTTCATGATTTCGAATTTGGTTAAGAAAGAATTTAGCATAACTATTTTGCAAATATATATATATATATATATATATAATTGCAAAAGAAAAAAAGTCTTTTTTTAGCTTCTATAAGCAGTTATTTGTTTATAATAAGTTTCAACTTATCAGATAATGAGCGATGGTTTGCGCGATTTTGTTTTGGCTGAGGTGAGAAGAAAATACGGGGAGAAAGTAGGAATAGGAAGAAATACTCAGAATAGCAGGCTGATGTAATTTCTTTATCGTATCCTATAAAGGTTGTAATTTGTTGTAGCTAAAAATAGAATAAAGCTGTCAGCTGACGCAATAAGGAAGTCAGCTGACAGCCTTATTGTATTTTCAAACGCAATAAGGATATTTATGAGTGCCTTTATTCGATTTTTATGGCTCCTTTAGAGAAAGCTGAAGCAAATCTTTAGAATTCTTATTTTTTATACAAATGTTTCGTAATCAACTAGCTATGATGTTTAAAAACATCAGTAAAGCTTTGATGAAGTTTGATCGTATAGAGTTTTTCAGAGGAAAGTTAGCTGTTGTATCTCTTGTGCAGCAATATAGATACTAAAAAATCTGCCTGCTGACCAGGAATGGTAATAGGCAGGCAGATGATGTGATGAGGGATAGTTGATAAGAATAGCAATCTTGTTCTATCTGCGTTTTCTCTTCTTCCTTTCTCGGTACATCTCAATGAAGCGATGACGGCTGCGGCGGATGTTGAGGGTGTAGATAATGCAAGTGGTGGTGAAATAGCAAATAGTTTGTATCCATAGTGCATGCCATTCGGGTTTTACATCTCCCATTTCAGCACCTAAACTATTGATTTTGATATAGGCATTCACGCCAAAGGTGGAGGGGAAAAGATAGGAAACATATTTCCAAAATGTAGGAATACTTACCCCTGGCCAGCTGACGCCTGAGAGGAATAGCAGCGGGACAGATGCAAAGACGATGAGCATGAAGCCTGTTTCGCGTTGGCGAATCAAGAAAGTAATCGTCATGGCCATAAAAATGATGGCCAACAAGAAAGGAATGGCAATGAGCCAAAGGTCTAAAGGATTGCCTATCTGGGGCAGATGGAAGATGCGCGGTACAACTTCAAGCACAAAAGCTATGTTCCAGAGATAGATAAGCAAATAGGCAAAACCTTTGCCAAAAACGATACGTAGCATGCCATTGAAATGGCTATTGATGGGCTGCAATTCGCGGTAGCGATTGCTTTCATTGTCTGTTCCGGCAGAGAGTCCCACGCCTAGAACAAGAGTTTGTTGTAGCACGAGGATCAGAACGGCAGGGATGAGGAACGAGGCAAAGCCCGTTTGAGGGTTGTAGAGATCCACTTGTTCATAGCGTATGGGCATTTGCGTTACTTTGTCTTGTTCTGCTGTTGTGCTGGGTTTTCTTTGTACCTTGATGTCTGCATTCATGGCCAGCGACACGTTGGTATTGGCTAGAACCAGTGCTTTATAATAGAGGAGTCCGCTCATGTCTGCATACACACCCACATGCGCTTGCTGCATGGTGTTGATGTTCCGCGTGAAGTCAGAAGGAATACGGACGATGCCGTAAACCTCACGATTCTTAATGAGCCTTTCCGCCTCGGCCATACTCGTGCAATGAGCTATAATGCGAACATCGGGGGTGGCATCTACGTTGCGAATATACTGCCGCGATAAAGCCGTATTGTCGTAGTCGACAACGGCTGCAGGGACTTCGCGGATTACTTCGTTGTTATAGATGAACGCATAGATCAGTGGGTATGCAAGAGGCACTAAGATAAAGAAGATAAGCACACCTTTATCTTGGAACACTTTCTTCAATTCAGCTTTGAAGATATAATTCCAATCGTCTAAGGCTTGTTGTCTATTCTTCAGTATTGACATAATGATATAAGTTTTACATTTACCAAATGAGAGTAAGTGTAGAGTCAGAGGTTATGGTACGTATTTTACCGTTAGGAGTTCGCGCTTTAAAATAGGGGTTGTGATGATGGATAAGAGGATAAAACCGGCGAGTGCTGCCAGGTATGGCCAAGCATTTGTGAGATTGTAGCCATCAAGCGCGCAGTTGACATACAGAATAAAATAGTGGCGAAGAGGAAATAACCACGATAAGCCTTGAAGAGCAGGGTGCATCGCCATGACAGGAAACGACATTCCGCAGATACTTAGTGATAGAACACCCCATAGAGAGGCAAAACTTAGCCCCAGTCTTAGTGTGGGAAGTATAGTAATCATGAGAATGCCAAGTGCTTCACTGCTAAAAATGAAGAGCGTCATGAGAGTCAGCATATCGGTAATTCCCGAATTGCAGGGGAAGTGCATATATCCATAGAAGTAGAACACTATGGTCCACCCTACAAGGAGAAATAGGAGAGTGTTGGGCAGGAGTTTCCAATGAGAGCCAGGTGCATATTTCCGCGTGCTTTTAGAATCCAATCATGTGCCGTGCCTTCTTTGATTTCTGTACCAATACTATAGACAGTCATCATGAAGAGGAAGATACCTAGGATACCTGGAACAATTGTATTGCTCAGATAGATGTTGTAGTTGAGCCATGGGTTGTTGGTGGCATGAGAGTCAACAACAATGGGTTGCAAGAAAGCAAGAGCCTGTTGTTCCGTTGCACCACGTGCATAAAGGACCGACCGTCCAGCCGATCCAGATGCCAATTCGGACATCATGCGCATATCGCGCATAACGAGTGAGCCTGCTACGAGGTAAGCATAGTTTGTGTAGAACGAGATCGTAGGGATTTTCTGCGCATTGGCTTTTGCGGTTGTTCCTTTGGGGATATAGTAGAACGCATAAATTTCTCCACGTTGCACAGCTCGTCGTGCACTACTCACGTCAGGATAGTTTTGTACGATAGCTGTTTGCTGAAACGCATCAAGGTTGCGTGCAATCTTTCGCGTCGTAGTGGTGTTGTCTTGGTCTACCATTCCGATGGGAAGGTTTGTGGGAAGCCCCTGCCACATCATCGTAGTAAAAAAAGACAACGCAGAGAAGGGGAGCAAAGATGATGGAAAACCAATAGATGGGGTTGTTCTTCATCCGTTGGTATTCCCGTTTGGCTATTTTAATGATCTCCTTCATGATGACATTGTTATTTTAAGAGTACAGACATACCCGGGCGTAAATCTTCAACTTTTTTTGTGGGGCGCACCTTCACTTCAAAAGTTTTCATATCAAACTGTCCGGTGGATTTTGTGGCTTTCCATGTGGCATAACTGCCAAGATTTTTCATGTAGAAAACTTTGGCTTCTACTTCTTTGTTCAACGCGGGGATATTCACTTTGACCGTTTGGTTCATGCGGAAGAGTTTCAAGTTGTCCTCTCTCACATTGAAAGTCATCCACATATCGTTCATTAATGCAACATTCATAACGGGGGCACCCGTACCAACAAGTTCTCCTACAGAAGGGAAAATCTCGGTTACTTCACCATCGGCCGACGCTAAGAGATATGTTTCTTTGATGTATGAACTCACTTCTTTAATGGCTCCGCGTGCTTGGTTGACAAGTGCACGTGCAGCTTCTTTGTCCTCTATGCGAGCACCGTTGACCGCCATATCATATTGCGACTTTGCCGCCTTTCTGTGGCAATAGCCGCATCGCGTTGTGCAGTAACTTCGTCCAGCTTCTGAGCAGGGAGTACTCCTTCGTCGGCTAAACGCTTAACGCGTGCCCAAGATTTTTCGGCAATCGTAACACCAACTTTGGCTTTTTGCCACATATCGTAGGCTCCTTGAATCTGCTCTTTGCGCGCTCCGTTGTCGGCTTTCTGACTCTGTGCTGCTGCGGCATTCTCCACGGCTTGAGCTTGCTCTAGTTTTGCCGTAACTTCAGGAGCTTCTAAGACGGCTAATGTGTCGCCCGCGTGAACATACTGCCCCTCTTCAACATAGAACTTCTTGATTCGGCCAGGCACTTTACTAGATACTCGATATTCTGTGACATCGGCTTGTCCTTCGAGCGTTTCGTCTTCATGGCGGAAAGCATATAGACTTGCCAGTACCACCAAGACAATCACAGTAATAAGAATGAGGATTGCAGGAATTAGATTGACTTTTCCTTTATTATTAGTAGCCATATTTATTGATGATTTTACAGATGAATAAACGGTTGTTTTAATTGAGAGTACCAAGGGCTTTCTGCAGGCTGGTTTGTGTTAGCTTGCAGTCGATTTCTGCGTCGATTTTTTCACTATGTGCTTGCAGCCATGCTGTTTCGGCGGAGAGAACATCGGTCATGGTGATGACACCTTCTTTATATCCGAGTGTTGCTACCCTTAGGTTTTCGTTGGCTTTTTCTAGATTCTTTTGTGCCATCATTAGCTTTTTGTTGGCTTCATTCACACGGAATGTTTCCTGGTTTACTTGTAGCTCTATTTTCTCTCGAGCTTCAGTGGCACGCAGTGTTGTAATTGTTGCTTCTGCCTTGGCCGCACGCACTTTGTAGCGTCCTTCTCCCCAGCTCCAAAGTGGTACTTTCAGCGTGATACCAACATGCCAGTCTCCGCGAAATTTCTTTTCAAAACTATTGTAAGCATTGGGGTAGGTAAGTCCGTATCCAGCGAGCAATGCCACTTGCGGAAGAAATTCTGAACGTACGATATTGATTTTCTCATCGTAGATGTTTTGTGCTGTTTGCAGCTGGCAGAGTTCAGGGCGGTTGTTGAAGGCTATTTCAACATCGGGAGTAGCATTTTCATTGCTAACCTTTAGATCTTCCTTCGTTTCATCCTCGGTTGTGATTTGTTCTCCGAGCGGCAGACCGCAAAGTTGGCAGAGTAACATCCGCGAGAGAGCCAATCCGTCTTCCACCTTTGTTACGAGCATTTCTGCTTCGTTGAGCTTTACAGCGATTTGTAGCCCATTAGCTTTTGTGGCTACGCCTTCGCGAATCATTTTCTGCACATCATCGTCCAATTTTTTTAATGTGTTGCGATAGCTAGTGGCCAACTTGTGCTTGTTTGCCAAAGAAACAACTTGCCAATAGGCCTGATCGGTTTGAAGTAGGACTTCCTGCTCATCACCGCGTAGCTTTTCATTGGCTAAATCCTGCTGATAACGTGTGATTTTATCGTAGGCCCGAATTTTTCCACCCATATAGAGTGGCTGTGTTAATATTACAGCTCCCGCTGCCATATTGCGATTATCTGTTCGGAATGCATCAACAACCCGTTGGCCGGCTCCATCAATGATATTGCCCACACTTTGAAGAATAGGCGTAAGTTGTTGGATGAGCGGTGCGAGGGTAGGATTCTGTTGCAATATTTGTTGGGCCGTTTGTCCAAAGCCATTGACAAGAGCAGTTCCGTTGCCCGTGAGTGCATTTTCTGTTCTTTATTAAGAATAGAAAATTCCTTGCCCGAGCGCATGTAGCCAGCAGTGGCCGAAAGTTTTGGAAGATAGTTGGTCTTTGCTGCCTTTTGGGTGTATTCTGCCACTTCTTGATTGAGTCGGCTCTGTGCTAAAGTCTTATTATTATCTATGGCTAACCTTCGGCATTCTTCCAAAGAAAGCGTGCGCTGTGCTTGTAAAGACGGAAGAACAAGAAGAGAAATGGCCAAAGAAACGATACAACGCTTAATCATAAGTATCTGTTTTTTTCCTATTATAAATTACTTCCGCAAAGTTAAGACCTTTTTTATAGACGAAATGAGGAATCGGACTTTTTGACCAATTAAAACATAAAAAGAAAAAAAACTGCTGCTCAGAAAATTGAACTTGGTGAGCAGCAGTTTTGAGAAAATATATTTTTTAAAAAGCTTCTTCTTATTTCAGAAGGGCTACAGCTTCTTTGATACGCTTCAATGCTTCAATGATATTCTCATCACTAGTGGCATAACTCATACGGAAGCATTCGGGACTACCAAAAGCATCGCCACCAACAGTGGCTACGTGTGCCTTTTCAAGAAGGTAGAGCGCAAAGTCGGTAGAGTTATTGATGACACAATCTCCATCGCGTTTGCCAAAATAGTAGCTACATTTCGGGAAAAGATAGAAAGCTCCTTCTGGGACATTCACTTCAAACCCTGGAATCTCTTTGGCCAATCTTACGATAAGATCGCGGCGGCGTTCAAAGGCCTTGCGCATTTCTTCAACACAATCCTGTGGGCCAGAAAAAGCTACTGCTGCTGCTTTTTGGCTCACACTGCATGGGCCGCTGGTGTATTGTCCTTGAAGCTTAGAGCAAGCCTTCGCTATTTCTGGAGCTGCTGCTAAGAAACCGATGCGCCACCCAGTCATTGCATAAGCCTTACTCACACCATTGATAACAATGCAACGATCTTTCATTCCTTCACATTTTGCTAAAGAGCCGTGGAGTCCACTGTAGTTAATGTGCTCATAAATTTCATCAGCAATGACAAATGCGAGGATATCGACGAAGCACAGTTGCCAAAGCTTCCATTTCCTTTTGGCTATAGACTGACCCCGTAGGGTTGCAGGGGGAGCAGAGGATGAGAGCTTTGGTTTGTGGCGTGATGGTAGCTTCAAGTTGGTCGGGAGTGATCTTGAAGTCTTGTTCAATAGTAGCGCCAACAAAGGTGGGTGTACCCCCCGCCATTAGTACCATTTGCGGATAGCTTACCCAATAGGGAGCAGGAATAATAACTTCATCGCCAGGATTGACAAGGGCCATAATAGCATTACAAACAGCTTGTTTAGCACCATTGCCCACAACTATCTGAGCTGGCTCGTAATCCAGTCCATTTTCATTTTTGAGTTTGTCACAAATAGCTTTACGCAGATCAGGATAGCCAGGCACGGGAGAGTATTTAGTCCAGTTGTCATCAATAGCCTGCTTTGCTGCATCTTTGATGTGTTGCGGCGTAGGGAAGTCGGGTTCGCCTACAGACATATTAATGATGTCAATACCTTGTGCTTTTAGTTCAGCACTTTTTTGCGACATAGCCAGTGTTGCACTAGGCTGCAGTCGGTTCACGCAATCTGATAGTACGCTCATTATATTAGGATTAGATATGATAGTCTGTGTTTTTTAGCTTTCTTTAATTGTCCTTGAAGAGGCGGAGCAGATAAAGGAATATGTTGATAAAGTCAAGATAGAGTTCCAAGCTTCCTATAAGTGCTAACTTCAAAGTATTCTCATTTTCCTCGTCGCCCATTTCTTGTAGCATGATTTTGATGCGCTGTGAGTCCCAAGCTGTGATCCCGCAAAAGATGAGCACACCTGCGATTGAAACAACCCAGTCGAAAGTGTTGTTTGCTACAAAAAGGTTGACAATGCCAGCAATGATAAGTCCGATGAGTGCCATATAGAACAAACGGCCCATGACACTCAAGTCTTTCTTAGTGATATAGCCCAGAAGTGCCATTCCACCAAACGTTCCAGCGGTGATAAAGAACGTTGTTGCAATAGTGTTGAATTCATAGGCTAAGAAGATAAAACTCATCGTAACGCCATTGAGTATGGAGTAGAGAGCAAAGTGACACCTGCTGTGGCGAATGACATCTTCCAAATGCGCGTGGAGAGAAAGATAACGAGTAAGAGCTCGAGTCCGATAGTACCAAAGAACCAACCTTGTGAAATCTGATAAATTGCGCCAGATTGTGCTACCCAAGCAGCAGTTAATCCTGTTATAGCAAGTGCTAGTGTCATCCAAAGATACACTTTGCGCATAAGGGCGCTGAAGGCAACTTTCGTTTCTGTTACCTCTCCAAAATTGTTATACATATTATCCATAATTGTACTTTACTAATCTGCTGAATTACGTTTGCTTATTTTTCGAAATGTAACTTGTGCCCCATACGATCTTTCTTCGTGCGGAGGTAGCGTTCGTTATATTTGTTAGGCTGAATCTCAATGGGGACATTTTCAACGATTTCTAATCCATAAGCTTCCAAGCCTACGCGCTTCACGGGATTATTCGTCATAAGTCGCATCTTGTGCGCACCAATGAGATGCAGGATTTGTGCACCTACGCCGTAGTCTCGCTCATCAGGGTCATAACCTAAATGAATGTTAGCATCTACTGTGTCATAGCCTTCTTCTTGCAGTTTGTATGCAGCAATCTTAGCCATTAGTCCGATGCCGCGTCCCTCTTGATTGAGGTAGAGAATGACTCCTTTGCCTTCTTCCTCCACTATGCGCATGGCGCGGTGAAGTTGTTCGCCGCAATCGCAGCGTTCAGAGCCGAAAATATCTCCAGTGGCGCAAGATGAGTGGACACGTACCAAAACGGGCTCGTCTTTTTCCCATTTTCCTTTGATAAGTGCTACATGTTCTTTTCCGTTACTTTTTTGACGGAAAGGAATGAGGCGAAAGTCGCCGTATTCGGTGGGCATTTTAACTTCTTCACCTTGTTCGACGAGGCACTCAGTTTTTAAGCGGTAGGAAATAAGATCTTTTATAGTTATAACCTTTAAGCCTTCTTTCTGAGCAAACTCTTGTAGTTGTGGCATTCGAGCCATCGTTCCGTCTTCATTGAGAATCTCTATAAGACAGGCTGCAGGCTGCAACCCAGACAAGCGTGCTAAATCAACGGCAGCTTCAGTATGTCCAGCGCGCGCTAATACGCCTCGGTCTTGTGCATACAAAGGATTGATATGTCCAGGGCGGCCGAAGGTTTCGGGGCGACTCTTAGGATCAGCTAAAGCGCGAATGGTGGCTGCTCGGTCGTGAGTACTTACACCTGTCGTACAACCTTCGAGTTTGTCAATCGTAATGGTAAAAGGAGTGCCTAGCATACTGGTATTGTCACTCACCTGTCGATCGAGTTTTAGTTGGTTGCAGCGTTCAATAGTGATAGGAGTACATAGAACTCCGCGTCCATAGCGGAGCATATAGTTGACAGATTCTGGAGTGGCGAATTCGGCCGCCATGATGAGGTCGCCCTCATTCTCGCGATCTTCATCATCAACTACGATGACGAACTTTCCAGCGCGGAAGTCTTCCAGCGCTTCTTCAATGGTTGCCAATTTGAAATTTTTATCCATAAGGAGAAATCTATTTAATGTTGGCTCATCTCTAGTACGAGCAACGTTTCTATTCGTTATTAGGTGTTATTGTATTTAGTGGTGAATATTCTTGCTGCTTCATTTCTTCTCTCACATATTGCTCCAGTAGGCTTAATGCTTCATCAATGCGTTTTAAGTCTTTGTTTAAGCGAAAACGGAAACGCCAGATGCGTAACCATAGGAGGAATCCAATAGGGAAGATGACGCCACAAAGAATATTCAACTTTCGATTTATGAAAGGTGAGGTATGAGCGTGAATATAAATAACTGGTAATGTATTGAGAATGCTTAAGATACGAGAACTTCGAGTATTTGAAAGCTCTTCGACAATGGCTTCTAATTCATTACTAATGCGTTCGGCATGTCTATCTACCTGTGGACGGAAAAAGGCTCGAATATAATTAGGAGCCATTTGTAGATGCTTCAGCTCTTTGTAGTTACGGCAGTATTCGCGCAGTTTAGGAATTTCTGTAGATAATCGTGCATAATCTGGCGTGTCAATAATAACTTCCTTGCGGAAGAGATGACGAGGAGTACGCCAACCGAAGAAGCGCATTAGTATGTTTTGATAGGTTTCCCAATTAAACACAACGCTATCGTTGTTCGATTTGTATGTTAAGTATGCTCCGAGAGGTGCTAAGATAGCAGAACTAATCCACATACCATAGGTCATATTAAGCGAACCATCACGCGCCATTTTCATACTTGAAGTGTCAATAATGTAGTAGAAAATGAAGATAATCACGCTGACCACAGTGGGTAGACCTAAGCCACCTTTGCGTATGATTGCCCCTAGAGGGGCACCGACAAAGAAGAAAAATAAGCAAGCTAGGGATAATGTAAATTTACGATGCCATTCAATCCAGTGGGTGCGGATAAAATGGTCTCCATCGTTGGTCACCGCGCTTCGCCATTCTAAGTCGGCCGCAAAAGCTGCGGCGTTAGCTTGGGCCATTTGGCGCGCCGATTGCAATCGCTCTGGTGAGGTATGAGCTAGAAGAGAATCGAAGTTGAGTCCGCGTGATGCCAGCGCGACCTTGAGAAGTTTGTTTTGTGCAACATTGAGTTTAGGATGTCTATAATAATGAGATTCTGCTTCTGCATAGTATGATTTTCCCACGCTGTCTAATTGTGTTTCCATCGAGTCGATGTCGTTGCGAAGACGTGTGAGATTCTTTGCTGAGGCCATTCCGCGCAACTGCTCCTCATCCATTTTTTCAAAATTACTATCAAAATCAATGATAAACTTTTTGTATTTAAATGTCTCGCGATCGTAGGGTGTGCCGTTAGGCGAACTAAGAACACTCATATTGCTCTGAAGGTTCTCGAATTGCTCACCATTCCAAATATCTAATATGAGGTGCATACGATCTGCCGTAACTTCCATTCGTCCAGAATCGGCTACAACAATTTGTGCCTTATCAAAACCTTCATCAGTCTTATAGACCATCAAGTTGTAGAGCATTCCTGTTGATATTTCTTTATGCTCTACGAATAAATTTAGGTTAGGTATTCCATTATAGAAGACTCCCTCGGGGATTTCCAGTGCTGGAGAAGTTTGTTTCATGCTCAGCAGCAAAGTGCGGAGTTTGAGCTGCGCTTCTGGAGCTGTTTTGTTTTGGAAATAGAAAGAAGTTCCTGTTAGAAAGACCACTAAAACTAGTATAGGTCGCATGATGCGTAGCAGGGAAACACCTGCAGCTTTCATCGCAAGCAGTTCCAGCTGTTCGCCCATATTACCGAAGGAAATGAGCGACGCCAACAAAATGGCAAGAGGGAGAGAGGTTGGTACCAAGGATAATCCCATGTACCAAAAGAATTCGGCAAGAATGTCAACGGTGAGTCCCTTTCCGATAAGCTCGTCCACATAGCGCCATGTGAACTGCATCATAAAAACAAAAAGAGTGATAAAGAAGGAACCGAAGAAAACCCAAAGGAATTTCTTCAGTATGAACATATCGAGCTTCTTTAATATAGTCATCGTAAATTCTTTGTATGAGCAAAAGTAGCATATTTTTCCCATGTGTGCTCATCTTATATAAAATAAAACTGAGAGATGGGGTGTTTAGAACTTTTTTTTGGTTTTTTTCAAGAAACATTTGGTAGTGTCATAAGTATGCACTACTTTTGCACTCGCAAATCAGCAATACCTGGCGCGGTAGCTCAGCTGGTTAGAGCGCATGATTCATAATCATGAGGTCCCCAGTTCAATCCTGGGCCGCGCTACGAAGAAAGGTCTTAGTTCAGTTGCTTAACTGTATTAAGACCTTTTTCTTTGTGTTATCTTCTCTTAATCTTTATGTCCACAATTTGGCTGCGATAGTAGCATATTCAACTTTACCGTCAATATAATCAGCAAACATCTCGATGGCAGGCATACCGTCGGGGAGATTGCACGATCCACAGCCTCCGCAGTCTGGATATTGGCATTTATATCGTTCGTGGATAAAGAAAAGTCTTTCTTCGCGGTCTGAAAAGTCAATTTTTGGAGCTATCATGATAGAAATAATTTTTATCTAAATTAGGAATGATTACAGAAGTTTTCTGCCCCTCAATTCCGCAGTATTATTCCTTGTGAGGTACTTTTATATATTGAAGTGACATTTTTGGGATTTATCCATTGATATGGGGATTATCTGGGGTTCTTGGTTCTTTTCTAAGCATAAAATCCCCCACCCAAACCAATGGGGAAGTATGAAAAACCACAAAAGAAATGATGTTTATTCAATGAAGACCTCAGCGTAGTAGGCTTTATTTGTATATAGGTTCAGAACGTTCTGCCTTCCAGTGCGCACCCATTTTGCTGGCACGCTGACAAAATGCAGGGGATAAAGGCTTTCAGCCTGCTTGTCTTTTTCAATGGCTTGACCTCCCTCCACAAAGGTAGCTGAAGAAGAGAGAGTCCAGGATACTTCCATAACAGAATGCTTTGCCGCTACTTCCACGTTTGCCCAATACTGATTCGGTAAGTTTTTCAAAGCCCAACTTTGAGAAAACGTCCATAATGTGATAAATTCCACCGAAAGAAATGATCTTCTCGATTTTAATTGCTACTTTTGCCATGTCAAATTTTGTCTATTTTTGTTTGCAGCACCAAGATAGGTGAAATTTCTGACGTATCCAAGTGTTTTGAGGACTTTGTTTCCCAGATACTTGGATTTCTTAAAAGATTTTATGCTGCGGAATTAAGGATATATATAGATTGTGAGTATCAATTTCCTTACCGCAAACAACCGTCAACAGATGAGTTGTAGAGAGAACTTTATCTTACTTGAGTCTCTCTAATATGCATTCACTCTTACTATCAGCTATTACATGTCTTACTAACTTTTTCTGCCATAAAGTCATTTCACTGCGCATATACTCTATCATGTTGATATGTGGGCTTCTATTTTTTAAAATAACAGTCATCTTGTGTAAAAAAATAAACATTGGGATAAACAGTTTACTTACTTCCCATGACCCTGCAGGGTGGCGCACACACACTGTAGGTATATCAAAAATATAGCCAATCTGTGCATCCACATTACTAAACACATGGCTATATTGTATAGAAGATTCAGCATCTCCACTATTCTTTTTTAGCTGTGCAAAGGTCTCTTTACCCAACAATACAATGTATTTGGGTTTGACAATCTTTATTAACTCCAAAGTACTTTTTATTCCTTCACTCATCAGTTCCCTTAAGACATCATTATTTCCATTATCAGAAACGAATGGAGTAAGGTTTGTCCATATTGTCTTTTTATCGTTATCTATACTTTCTGGATGATAGAAAGAATCATAACCAAGAAAAAAATGTGTATCAGGGAGATATCTATGACCTTTCCCCCAGTTAGGACTTATAGAACCATCTTCACAAAATCTACGACTCCAATCAGGATTTCCCTCTAAGAAGTTTTCTGGATTTTCAAATACAGATGAACCAGTTCCTAATTCGCCTTTCGGATTAATACCAATAATCATACAATCAACATGGTTTTCTAAAACGCTCAAGGGAGATTGTGTGTAATATGGCGTTTGATACTTAGTTGATAATTCATTAAATATTGGAACATACTTTTTAGCCCACTCAACAATTTCTTCATTAATAGTTTTCATACCTGTAATAATTTATAAACTAAAGGTTCCCACCCAAATAAATAGATAGAAAAAAATAACAGTTTGTCGAATTTTTCTTTGTAAATTAGTAATCGTCAAACAACTGATTTTAAAGACAAAACAACAAAACTGTTATGGAAACAAAAATAGAGAAAATAAGTGAGTTATCCAAACTTTTGAGTGTTAAAACTCGAATGAGTGATGATTTGTTTCATCTTTTTGGCAAGTTTGGCATCGGTCACCTATTATCTCGTCTGTCATTGGAGAAACAGGACGGGGTTTCGGCTGTCGCAGTTGGCTGTACGTATATAGAACGTGTTGCAGCGCTGCTCTACGGTTTGGATAATTTCCTTTGAGAACGATCCACAATCGGCACGGAAACGTTCTATTACCACACCAAGTTCTGAGGTTACACGGTCTATAATGCGACGGAGCGTGTCTTCTTGATGGAATCTCACATTGGTGTTTCCGTCACGATTCTCACCGCCGACTATGATTCCCCCAATGGAAACCCAACCAAGGAAATAGCCAAAATCCTGCTTGTAAGAATACTTTGCATCGAACTTGTGGGCTGGAATAAATTGATGATCAAAGTCTAAGTCAACATGACTGCCCACCTTTATAAGCCCCATTCTCCGTATCATCCGTAAAAGTAAGGTATTCAACTTTTCTGCTGTGTTGAAACTATACGACTTGTCGGAGGTTTCGCTCTTATAGACAATATTTTTCTCGGTAAGTTCCTTTAGTCCGCGCCCCACAGTGTCGACACCGAGTAATAGCGTGTCAGGTCTCTGCTTGAACTTCCCTATAAGCGCATTGATGTCCTCAAGGCATTCTCCACCACAAAGGTAACTGAAGAAGAGAGAGCCAAAAATACTTCCATGACAGAATGCTTTACCGCTACTTCCACGTTTGCCCAATACAGATTCGGTAAGTTTTTCAAAGCCCAACTTTGAGAAAACGCCCATAATATGATAAATTCCACCGAAAGAAGTGATATTCTCGCTTTTAGTTGCTACCTTTGCCATGTCAGTTTTTTGCTTACTTGTTATGTTTGCAGCACCAAGATAGGTGAAATTTCTGACATATCCAAGTGTTTTGAGAACTTTGTTTTCCAGGCACTTGGAGTTCTCACAAGAATTTATGCTGCGGAATTATTAAGGCTGCCTACAAAATTAAGTATTTATTTTGCTCTTGTCTGCAAAAAGTAGAGAAGTAGCAACTGTTATATGTTGTGTGTTGAACATGGTATCTTCTTCTCTCTCCTGTATATAGATTCTGAATATTTTTTAAATAGCTTCATTGAGTGAGATTTGTGGTGCGAAGCTCTAGTGACGTTTTTTTGTGTTTGAGTTTTTGTAAATTAGGTTCTATTATTAATACTGAAGCCTCTAAAACTTTTTTCTGAGTTCTTTTGTGGCGAATGTGTATCCACGATATAGAGAGGAGTAACTATCTTTATTGCGTCAGCTGACACAATAAGCGCGTCAGCTGACATCCTTATAGTATCAGCTGACGCGATAAGGATAATTATTACTCACATTTCAAAATATCCATGTTGCATTTAGCATAAATATTTGGGAAGCGTCAGTTTGTTCTTTTCTTGCCAATAGGAGGCGGTGGCTATTCGTTCGATATTGTTCAACTGATGGAGTAAGTCATAGGCATCTAAACGAAAACCTAAATGTTTACCAAAAGATTTACTGATGGAGGCATTCCATAGACTGCTACAGTGTCGAATGCCTGCCAAAGAATACCCCGACCGTAAGAATAGCGTGAAATCGGAATTTATTTGGAAGTCATAGGGTAAATTGTAGTTAAGAAGGATGCCATTGACCCAGTCTGTTCCACCATAATGGTTAGCACGATTATTGGTTGCAGAGAGCATCTGTACACCTGTTTTTAGATTGATTTGTAGTTGTGGCAGACGCCATGTTAAGCGTAGGTTGGCTTTGAAGTTTTCAGAGTTGGACGAGCCTCGTTCCATATTGGTTAGAGAGGTTGTAGTAAAATAACTTTGATGTTGTATCCAAGCTCCTACTTCAGAGCTAAGCATCCAGTGGTTTTGAGTGTCTAAGCTGCGGCTATAGCCAGCATCCAAACAGACAAGATAATTTCCACTAACGTTTTTTGGTGTGAGGGTATAGACGCCCGTGGCAGTGTTGAGCAGAGAGGTATAAACCACTTCGTTGTGCCCTATTGAATAACGTGTGTTTGCATGCCACGCTTGAGCAAATTTTTTTGCTTTTGAGGAATAGTTCAGCTCGAAAGTATGCTGCTGCGAGGGCTTTAAATGCGGATTTCCCTTATAGATTTGTTGCATGTTATAGGTATCAGTGATGTCGAAGAGTTGCGACATTTTTTGAGGGGCAACGCTCAAGTTGTAATAAGCATATAGTCCAAAGGGGGACAACCACGTGAAAGAGGGTGTGAAAAGAGTGTAATGCTTCTGTATTTGTGTGGCACGTGTGTCGTTTGCCGTCCTTTTTTCAAAACTTAGTGGTAAACGAAGTAGTAGGATGTGACCATCCTTTATCCACTCCAAATCGCTCTGTAAGTTATGCCTATTGTGCCGAGCATTATAGCTGTAAGAGTTGATAATGTCAAACGAGATGTCTCTGTCTTGTTTTGTGTAAAGATAAGAATAACCATAAGATAGTTTCCATCGGAAGGCTTTAAAGAGATTTCGTAATCTATTTTAGTTCCCAATGAGTATGTCTGAGAAGGAAGTAAAGCTCTGTTCTCTTTCATCATCCTGTCACTCACATTCCAGGTGAAGCGGTCGCCTCGATAGTGGTTAGACGCTTTTCCATCATAGAAAGAGGCATCAGTGTCTAGTGTGATAGTGTTTCCCGTTAGTGGAGAAACGAATTTTACCAAACCTCCAAGCGCTGTAGTTAAATTTTTGGTCATACCCGCGTCTTTTGATTGGGAGTCGCTAATAAGATAGGGCGCATATATCGGAGAACGTACTGAGTCTATAGGGATGGTAATAGCAGAGGAGAGTGTTTTCAAAAGAGCTGATTGGGAGGTTGTGTTTTGCTCAGTCTTTTGATATTCAAGGAGGGATTTAAATTCTATAAAGACTTTGCGTAAAGGCAAAACAAAGCGACCATTATATTCAAAGCTATGCGAGCGATTGTCTCCAATAGTTTTCTCCAGTCCATCATAAGAAGTGCCATCTGTGAGGTAATGGTGACTCATAGTGCTGCTTCCTATTGTCTCAATCTGCTGTCCTCCTTTGAGCGAAGCTGTCATATAGGCTTTTGAGCGTAGGGATTGCCAATAAATGTCAGCTCCTCCCTCCTTATCTATAGTAGGCGAAGTTGAAAAATCCTCTATGCTCCAAGTGTCTCCCTCAGTAGGGCGGCGAGTATCTCCCACATTGTTGAGGCGCCCATAGGCTGTGAATCGTAAAATGTCGCTTGAGTGCATAGCAAAGCCTCGCAGATTGTAACGACTATGAGTTCCTCCACCAAGGCTAATGTTTCCCAGCCAACGACTATGATAGTCTTTGCGCAAACGCACATCCATAACCAAGGGATCTTGCCTTCTATCTGTTGTGTCTTTCATAGTTAAATAGCTGTCTTCTGCGCCTCTTCTATAGACCTTTACCTTGTTGACTGCATAGGCTGGAAGATTGCGTAGAGCCACTGCTGCATCTCCGTTGAAGAAATCCTTACCATCGATTAGCAGACTGCTTACAAATTCTCCATTGACTAAGATCTGTCCGCCGTTTTTTAGCGAAACTCCAGGGAGTTGTTCTATGAGTTTATCCAAGAGAGAGCCATTGGATAACTGAAAAGCATCAGCATTGTAGATAATAGTATCCCCTTTTATAAGCATCATCACTTTTGAGGCTTTGACCGTTGCTTCGCCAAGCTCAATCACGCGCTCTAGGGAGAGGTCGCCAATTTCGTAGAGGGTAGTTCTTTTTCCATATTGCTTTTCAGGAACAGTAATAGGATAACTCAAATCCAGAAACTTATCTTTTTGTACGAGCAATGTATAGTTTCCGAAATTAGGTACTGCCAAACTAAATTCTATCAAAACATCACCTCCTCCGTCTACGCCATAGAGTTTATAATAATCAACTGTCTTGGTGGAAGATACAATGTCTCCTTGCGTGTTGATAGCCATAATTGATGCGTCCTCTATCGGCCTATTGCTTAATTTTTCAACAACACGCCCATGAATATAGATGCTGTCTGTTTTTCCCTTTTGTTGTGCTATAGATATAGAGCTATATAGCGCAAAGAATGTGAGAAGAATTAATGTTTTCATTGATATTGTAAGATAAAAGCGTTGTATAAAGGATGGTCTACTTAGGAGTTCTGTAAATCTATGACCTTTGTAAAGACTTATCGCTGTCAATAATTTCGACGTGTTTTTCAAAAGGGTTAGTTTGTTGAAAAGTACTTTGCTACGTTTGTTTTTTTTGGGGGGGTAAATGATGGTTTTTAGCTGTTTCAGTGTACATTTCTGCTCCTTTTTTTACGTTGGAGAAAATAGGGTTTCTTTGTGTCTGCTTTCATAAATCACATATTTTTTTAGTTGTCAATAATTAGTCGAAAATAAAAGATGCTTCCATGGAGATTGCTGACAAATATACTAAAAATCTATTATGTTTTCTATTTTTTTAGGTTTTATACATCTTTTACGTTTATAGTATTGAAGAAAGTTTTTAGCTCCAAAGTCTATACTAATGCTCCTCGTTGTTCTATTTTATAAATGTTGGATTAAGTGTATTGTTTGTTTTTCTCTTTCTGCGATTATAATGTGTGGAGATGATAGATGTGCTCTATTTTCAACGGGCAATCAAAACTTATTGTTATCTTCGCTCGGTAAAAGAATCTATAAATGGAGATAGTTAATATTATAGCGCAGCGGTTGAATATCAACGAGCAGCAGGTACAGCGAACTATCAAACTTCTTAATGAAGGTGCTACAATTCCGTTTATCTCTCGCTATCGCAAAGAAGTGACGGGAGGATTGAATGAAGTGGAAGTAGCTGCGGTGAAAGATGAGAACGACCGACTCTCTGAAATGCAGCATCGTAAGAATACGATTTTGCTCACCATTGATGAACAAGGAAAACTAACTGACGAGCTTCGCAAGCGTATCGAGAATTGTTGGGACTCAACAGTTCTTGAAGATATCTATTTGCCTTATAAACCCAAACGACACACACGAGCAGAGAAAGCTCGACAACGCGGTTTAGAACCTTTAGCCGATTTGCTGATGAAGCATCCCGATGCGCGATTGGATACTCTCGTTGCTCCATACTTAACAGATGAAGTTCTGGATGAGGAAGCAGCTTTGCAGGGAGCGCGTGATATTATTGCAGAGAGAGTGAGCGAGAACGAAGAAGTTCGAAACACTGTACGTACTTCTTATAGTCGTCAAGCATGGATTCGTTCTGTGGTAGTGAAAGGTAAGGAAGATGAGGCGCAGAAATATCGCGATTATTTTGATAATGCAGAACCGCTCTCCCGTTGTAGTTCTCACCGTTTGTTGGCAATGCGACGTGGAGAAGCTGAAGGATATTTGCGAGTGAGTATAACTCCACATGATGAGGAGCAGGCTATAGGTTTTGTGTTGCGAAAATGTGACTACCTCTTTGAGCATGGTCGTCCACAGTTCGTGCGAGAATCTTCACAACTTCATCTGGCTGCTGTAGATGCTTACAAACGTTTGCTTCGTCCTTCTATCGAAACAGAGTTTGCGGGGCAGAGCAAGGCTAAGGCTGATGCAGATGCTATTCGTGTGTTTGCCAGTAATCTTAAACAATTATTGTTAGCTCCTCCACTCGGGCAGCAGCGCATTATGGGAATTGATCCTGGCTTTCGAACTGGTTGTAAAGTAGTTTGCTTGGATGCACAAGGAAATCTGCTCCACAATGAGACTATTTATCCTCATCCGCCTAAGCAGATGATAGGTTCTGCCACGCGAAAAGTACGCAATATGATTGAAGTGTATAAACCTGAAGCAATCGCAATTGGTAACGGAACAGCGGGGCGTGAGACCGAACATTTATCAAAAGTCTTAGTCTTGGTGATGCTATTTCTGTGTTTTTAGTGTCGGAAGATGGAGCTTCGGTGTATTCTGCTTCAAAATTAGCCCGTGAAGAATTTCCCGATTACGATGTGACAGTGCGTGGTGCAGTAAGTATAGGTCGCCGCTTGGCAGATCCATTAGCTGAATTAGTAAAGATAGATCCCAAAGCAATAGGTGTTGGGCAGTATCAGCACGATGTGGATCAGAGCGAACTGAAGAAATCACTCGATTTAACAGTGGAAAGTTGCGTGAATGCTGTCGGCGTAAATCTCAATACTGCCAGTAAGAGCCTCCTTACTTATGTTTCGGGATTAGGTCCTGCATTAGCACAAAATATCGTGGATTATCGTATAGAAAATGGACCTTTTTCTTCACGTAGGGACTTACTCAAAGTGCCACGTCTTGGTGCGAAAGCGTATGAGCAGTGTGCTGGTTTTCTTCGCATACCTGATGCTGTTAATCCTTTAGATAATACAGCAGTACATCCAGAGCGTTATGCACTGGTAGAGCAGATGGCGAAAGATGAGCATTGTGATGTGCCCGAGCTCGTACGTTCGGCAGAGAAGCGCAAAGCGATAGATCTACAAAAATACTGTACGGATGCTGTGGGCTTGCCAACATTGAACGACATTATCTCCGAGCTGGGAAAGCCAGGAAGAGACCCACGAGGTCATGCCACTGTTTTTCGCTTTGATGAAAAAGTGAAGAGCGTTGAAGATCTAAAAATAGGTATGGAACTTCCTGGTGTTATAACGAATATTACCGACTTTGGCTGTTTTGTTAATTTGGGTATCCATAAAGATGGGCTTATTCATAAGTCGAACTTGGCAAATCATCGAGTGACTAATCCTGCCGAAGTGGTTCATATACAGCAACGTGTTGTTGTTCGTGTGTTAGAAATTGATGAGTGCCGTGGAAGAATCGGACTAAAATTGGTAACGAGTGAAAAGTAATATATACTTATTTCTTCTACCTTATATTTTTCAGAATTATGACCGATGAAGATTATATGAAGAAAGCGCTTGTAGAAGCGCGACAAGCCTACGAGGAAGGGGAAATCCCTGTGGGCGTAGTGGTAGTTTGTAAAGACCGCATTATTGCTCGAGCGCACAATCTGACGGAAACGCTTCACGATGTGACAGCTCATGCCGAAATGCAAGCAATTACTGCAGCTGCTGATGCTTTAGGCGGGAAATACCTTGATCCTTGTACGCTCTATGTCACACTTGAGCCCTGTGTGATGTGTGCTGGAGCTTTGGGCTGGTCACAATTAGGTCGTTTAGTCTATGGTGCGAGCGATGAAAAGAGAGGTTTCTCTAAATTTGCTCCCGAAGCCCTTCATCCCAAAACAGAAGTGTGTAGTGGAGTGCTAGCAGAAGAATGCAGTGCCCTAATGAAAGATTTTTTTAAAAATAAGCGTTGAGATGGCAGAGCATAATAGGCTTGGTGCGCTGGGTGAAGAGGTGGCTTGTCGCTATCTTAGCTCTCTCGACTATCGCCTACTTGATCGCAACTGGCGTGTGGGGCATCTAGAAGTGGACATTATTGCTGACAACTACGGAGAATTAGTTTTCGTTGAAGTAAAAACGCGTAGTAGGGAAGGGGAATTCACAGCTCTTGGAGCAGTAGATGTTCACAAACAGCGCAATTTGGCAGTGGCAGCAGAAGCTTATATGCAGGAGCATTATCTTAATTGTTCTTACCGTTTCGATGTTATCACTGTGGTAGGTGAGCAAGAGCCTTTTGAAGTGACGCACTACATAGATGCTTATTCCGTGGATCTTACTCGACGAAAACGTTACATTCATAGATTTTATTAGATGATCAATATAGAACAACTGCGAGAGTATTGTCTTAGTAAGCGGGGAGCTTCCGAGAGTTTCCCTTTTGATGATACGACATTGGTTTTTAAGGTGTGTAATAAGATGTTTGCAGTGTTACCACTTGAGCGCGCTGATTGTATTGTTTTAAAATGTGATCCTGAATATGCTCAAAAACTTCGCGCGCATTACGAAGGTGTAGGTGAGGCGTGTCATTTTGAGAAACTGCACTGGAATGCTGTTTATGTGGATAGTGATGTACGCGATGAACTCATTTTGCAACTCATAGACTTATCTTATGAATTGGTACTAAATAAGTTATCTAAAAAAGCCAATATCGTTTTTTTTGCTGAAAGTTTGCCACCAGAGGTAGGTTACGTACATCTTAATGTGACTGACTCGACAATGCTCTATCTCCGAGCACCTGAAGTGCGCGAGCGAACAGAAAAGTTTCTGCTTGTTGATGCTGATAAACAGAAATCAGGGAGGGGACAGCGAGGTACTCATTGGGAATCTGACAACGGAAAGAATATGACATTCGGTTTGTTAGCACATCCTAATTTTCTTCGAGCTGATGAGCAGTTCTATCTTTCAGAAATTACAGCTTTGGCTGTTGTTGATGCCTTGCGTCCTTATTGTGAAACAACCGTAAAGTGGCCTAATGATGTGTATTATGGCGATAAAAAAATATGTGGAATGCTTTTAGAACACGATTTACAAGGTTCAATGATTGCGCATACCATCGTGGGGCCTGGTATTAATGTGAATCAACAGAGCTTTTTAAGTGATGCCCCTAATCCAGTTTCGGTAGCACAGATTTTAGGTTTTGAAGTAAACCGATATCTTGTTCTTGAACGTTGGCTTCAAAGTTTTTTGCACTATTATTCCCATTTAGAGAATGGTGAACGAGATACTATTGATTTAGAATATAAAGCTAGTCTCTACCGTCGTACCGGTATATATACTTATCGTGATAAAAATGGAGAGTTCCAGGCAGAGATAGCTGATATAGAAGAAAATGGACATCTATTACTAAGAGATGCAGCAGGGCATTTGCGGCGATATGCTTTTAAGGAAGTTCAGTTTGTTCTCCAATAAGAATAATCTTATGAATCGCCAAATTCTAAAAATTGCAATTCCAAGTATTGTTTCGAACGTTACAGTTCCCTTGCTCGGCTTAGTTGATCTATGGATTTCTGGACATATAGGATCCGCTGATTGTATCGGAGCTATCGCTGTGGGCGGTATGATTTTTAATATGTTGTATTGGCTCTGTGGTTTCCTTAGAATGGGGACAGGAGGGTTCACTTCGCAAGCCTATGGTCGTGGCAAGGTGGATGAGATAAATTATATCCTCCAACGTTCGCTACGAATGGCTTTCGGTCTTGCTTTTGCCTTTATCCTGTTGCAGCAACCATTTCTTCGATTCTCTTTATGGATGATGAAAAGCTCTCCAGACGTTTCAATCATGGCTGGCTCTTATTTCCGAATCCTCATATGGGGGGCGCCAGCTATGTTGGGTATTTACAGTTTGACTGGGTGGTTCTTGGGGCAGCAAAACGCTCGTGTACCAATGATTGTGGCTATTCTGCAAAATGTTATCAATATATTGGTGAGTATGTTGCTAACGATATATTTTGACTGGAAAGTGGAAGGTATAGCCGTCGGTACGCTAGTGTCGCAATGGATCGCTTTTTTTATGTATATATTCTTCCCGCTTACAAATCATCGTCTATAGACGTTCTTTGGCGTAAGCTGTCATCTCAGGCGGAACTTCCATGGGGACGTTTTTTATCCGTAAATCGAGACATTTTCCTCCGAACACTTTGTTTAGTGGCTGTGCAACTCTTTTTTACTGCAACGGGGGCAGCTCAGAGTGATACAATTCTAGCTGCAAATGCTCTGCTCTTGCAGTTTTATATCTTATTCTCTTATGTGATGGATGGCTTTGCCTATGCAGGGGAAGCTGTTGGAGGAAAAGCTTATGGAGCTAAGGATTTTGAAATGTTCCAAAATCTTACTCGTCACCTTTTTATTTGGGGAATAGGACTGATGCTTGTTTTTACCATTGTATATGTAATGGGAGGAAATGAGCTTCTGCAAATTCTTACTGCTCAGGGAGAGGTAATAGCAACAGCACAGAAGTATCTGCCTTATGCAGTATTTATTCCTTTAACTGGTTTTGCTGCTTTTCTCTATGATGGGCTTTATATTGGAACAACTTCGTCACGCCTTATGCTGCTTGCTGTTTTTCTAGCTGCTGCAAGTTTCTTTTTGCTTCGTTTTTTACTTTTTCCAAAATTCAGTAATGCTGGCTTGTGGATTGCTTTTCTGACTTTTATGTTTGTGCGGGGTGGTGTGCAGGCAATCTGTTATCATAGAATTTTTAGAGCGAAAATTAAATAAGCTTTGTTTGATGAGGCTTTTTATCATCAGATTCCTTAATTTCGCCTCTGAAAGAATTAAATATTAGAATAGAATGGCAAAATTTAATCGAATCTTATTGAAATTGAGCGGTGAAAGTTTAGCTGGAACACAAGGTTTCGGTATAGACACAAAGCGTTTAAACGAATATGCTCAACAAATCAAGGAAATCCATGAGATGGGCGTACAAATAGGAATTGTTATAGGTGGTGGCAATATCTTCCGTGGCTTGCAGGGAGCAGGTAAAGGCTTCGACCGTGTAAAGGGAGACCAAATGGGAATGTGTGCTACTGTCATTAATTCTCTCGCGCTAAGTAGCGCCTTAGGTGCTATTGGTGTAAAGAGTAGAGTCTTGACTGCTATTCGCATGGAGCCTATTGGCGATTTTTACAATAAATGGAAAGCTTTGCGAATATTGGAACGCAATGAAATTGTCATCATGGGAGCAGGAACGGGGAATCCTTATTTCTCAACAGATACAGGTTCTACTCTCCGTGGTATAGAGATTGAAGCTGATGTCATGCTGAAGGGAACGCGTGTTGATGGTGTTTACACAGCAGATCCTGAAAAAGATTCGACGGCAACTAAATTTGATGATATCAGTTACGATGAAGTGCTTCAGCGTGGTTTGAAAGTGATGGATACTACTGCCATCGCAATGGCCAAAGACAACGACTTACCTATCTATGTGTTCAATATGGATAAAGTGGGTAATCTTAAAAAAGTTCTTGAAGGAGAAAATCTCGGAACTTTCGTGCATGCTTAAATAACTAATATTGTTTAGACTTTAATCCAGAAATGTACTAAAATGGAAGTGTAAAAAAAGAATGTGAAGCTTTTTACTTGCAGATTATTATTGCGTAAATTATATTTCATTTTAGTACATTTCTTCCTTTTATAATCTTTATATACTATCGTTTATTTCATGTGAAATAAACTTTCTATTGTCTATACCTGTTAATCTGAGAATTTTATTATTATTTTTGCAAAAGCTAAACGAACAACAACTGTGTTCGTTGGTATTAGAAGTTGTAAAAGATATTTATGTCTGAACATATTTATTTGATTGACCTTGATAGGGTTATACATGATAAGATGGGTAAGAAGGCTCGTTTTGTCCCTCGTTTTCTTCTTAATTATTTGAAGAAAATTATTCATCAAGACGAACTTAATGTGTTTTTGAAGGGAGAAGGCGAAAAACAGGGGGTACCTTGGCTTTGGGATTGTGTTCGCTTTTTTTGGATATGAACCTTAATGTCGTGGGGCGTGAGAATCTTCCTCCAGTAACCGAAGCTGGGCACTATACTTTTGTTAGTAATCACCCGCTAGGTGGACAAGATGGTGTGGCGTTAGGTGCTGTTTTGGGAGAATATTTTGAAGGTCATGTAAAGTATTTGGTTAATGATTTACTCATGAATCTTCATGGGCTTGCCCCTCTTTGTATACCAATAAATAAAACAGGTTCGCAGAGTCGTAGTTTTCCTGCGATGGTAGAGGCTGGATTCCATTCAGATGATGCTATCATAATGTTTCCAGCTGGTTTGTGTAGTAGGAAATAAAGGAAAAGTGCGCGATTTGACTTGGCAAAAAACGTTTGTAACCAAGAGTGTTGAGACACATCGTGATGTGATTCCTATTCATTTTAGCGGCTCCAATAGTGAACGCTTTTATCGTCTCGCCAATATCTGTAAAGCCCTACATCTTAAGGTTAATATTGCGATGCTTTATCTAGTTGATGAGATGATGAAAAATCGTCATAAGACATTTACAATCACCATTGGTAAACCCATTCCATGGCAAACCTTTGATAAAACTCGCAAGCCTGTTGAGTGGGCTGAATATGTGCAGAATGTTGTCTATAATTTGAACAGAGAAACAACCTTTTAGGTTGTATGAAAAAGTATATGGAAGAAGAAATCATAGCTCCTATTGAACGTCGTTTGTTGAAATCTGAACTTACACCGGATCGTAAGTTACGCTCAACAAATAAAGGCGGCAATGAAATTTATGTTGTAACGTGGCAACAAGCCCCTAATGTGTTGCGTGAAATTGGTCGTCTGAGAGAGATTGCTTTCCGCACTGCAGGAGGGGGGAACTGGATTAAGTTGTGATTTGGACGAGTTTGATATGTCTGATCACCCTTACTACCAACTGCTTGTTTGGGATCCAGAAAATGAAGTGATTCTTGGTGGCTATCGTTTCCTTCCTGGTAGCGATTGGAAATATGACAATGCTGGACAACCTATTCTTGCAACAAGTCACATGTTTCATTTCTCAGAAGAGTTCATTTGCAACTATGCACCGCGTACTACGGAATTAGGGCGTTCTTTCGTAACGCTGGAATATCAAAGTAGCCGTGCAATGACCAAAGGTTTGTTCGCATTAGATAATCTTTGGGATGGTTTGGGCGCTCTTACCGTGATTATTCCTGAATTGAAATATTTTTTTGGTAAAATGACGATGTATCCGAGTTTCGACCGCCCCGCTCGTGATATGATACTTTACTTTCTAGATAAGCATTTTGGCGATAGAGATCATTTGATTATCCCAACTAACCCAATTAAACTAGAAACAGACGCTTTCTTCTTAGAACGTCTTTTTGTGGAAAAGGATTTTAAAGAAGACTACAAAATATTGAATAAGAATGTTCGTGCTAGAGGTTATAATATTCCTCCTCTCGTTAATGCTTACATGAACCTTTCGCCGACAATGCGCTTTTTTGGTACAGCGATAAATCATGCTTTTGGAGAAGTGGAAGAGACAGGTATTTTGATTGCCGAAGATGAAATTCTAGAGGAGAAACGTAGACGCCATATCGATAGCTTTTTAAAGGAACATCCAGATTGGCAGCGCGACTTAAGCCAGATTCTAATGATAAATCGACATCATTGTGATGAATAAAAAAGGAAGGATTCCTGATGGAATTCTTCCTTTTACTATAAGTATGTGTCTTAGTTTGTAGCTTTTATTCTTCAACTACTTCAAAGTCGTCTTTACCAACGCCGCAGAGAGGGCATACGAAATCTTCGGGTAAATCTTCAAAAGCAGTTCCAGGCTCAATACCTGCATCTGGATCTCCAACCTCTGGGTCATATACCCAGTCACATACTGTACAACGATACTTTTTCATTTTGATGTCTTACTTTAGTGTTAATTTAATAACGTATAATTAATAATAGATGTTGAAAAGATTTTTCTCCATGCGCTGTTCTACTAGCTGCCAGTCCGTCAACTCCCATACGGCTTCGCAAAAGTCCGCACGGCGATTTTGGTAGTCTAGATAGTAGGCATGTTCCCAAACGTCTATAGTCATAAGCGGAGTCATGTTCTTTTGTAGTGGATTACCTGCATTTGTCATCGCTTCAATGTTTAATTGATTGCGTTCGTTGTATGTAAGCCAAATCCACCCAGAACCGAATAATCCCGTAGCTTTTGCCATCAATTGGTTTTTGAAATTATCTATACTCCCATACGTTGCTATCAATTTCGCTTTCAATGTGCCGCTGATAGGTTTTGCAGTGGGAGATAAAGTTTCAAAGAAAAATGTGTGATTCCATACCTGGGCAGCATTATTATAAATGGCACCATTGGCCGTTCTAACAATTTCTTCTAAACTCTTATCTTCAAATTCTGTTCCCTTGATGAGCTTGTTTAAGTTGTCTGTGTAAGCTTGGAGATGTTTGCCATAATGGAACTTCATCGTATCCTCACTTATCCTAGGCTTCAATCCATCAAGAGGATAGTTGAGCTTGGGCATTTCATGCTTCATAGACTATGGCGTTTATATTGGAATGCTAAGATACAGCATTTCTATTATCGTCCAAATATTTTCCTGCCTTTTTATAATTGTAGGTGAAATTTTGTTCCTTTTTTGATTCATCCCCAAAATGCGCTAATATTATCCTTTCGTTATATAATAAACTCAATATTCTCTTACCAACAAAAAAATACATAGGAGAGCATTCCTACCCACAAAAGCTCACACTCCTTATAATATAACCCCAATTCGGTTTAAGAAATGCTCTTTCATGAGTTTCTTAAACCGCACACTCATCCTTTCGGCCTTGATCTAAAACCGAAGTATAATTGTTTCACGCAAATTATAGGTTAGAATAACGTGAGCTGTTTTACACCCTGCTTTTCTTCCATCTCAAACTCCATATTGATGGAAGGTTTGGTGTCGTAGAAAGCATACGCAGCAATGCCAGCTAAAAGATTAACGATGAAATTAGAGATACTTCTATGGCGTGTGTGAACTATCTGTGCAACGTTCTTCAACATATCATTGATAGTCTCTATGATACTTCTCTTGCGAAGCATGATTTTATCATGCGCATCCATTAATCTGTTCTTCATATTAGTTCGTATTCCTGTTACGATGTGTACACCTCTATCAAAGAGTGAAGCAAACAGTGATTGAGAGATATAACCTTTATCGGCATATAATTTTCCAAATAAATCCTTCGTTAAATCGTTGAATACTTTTGGATTACGGTCGTCTACATTGGCTCGGGTTAGAGCAAAATTGAGTAGTTCACCTCGTTCATTACACAAAAGATGAAGTTTGAAGCCATAGTACCATCCCATAGTACTTTTTCCTTTTTGAGCGTACCCTTTGAATACGCGATTACGGGATTGTCTCTTATTTTCACACACAGGAATACGTGTAGAATCGATAAAGGTTATTCCTGTACACTCTCCCATTAATCCCAGTTTGAGAAATAGCAATAAGGGTATTGCAACACGAGGAATACGCTCAACAAAGCGTGTATATGAGAGCAGGTCGGGAAACTCTTTTTTTAGTTCTCGGCAAACATAAAAGAGATAGAAATGTTTGAAATTCCGAAATGTATTGCTGTGGAACAAAATAAGAATTGTGATCATTTCGGCATCACTCATCCGCCCTTTTCTCTTGCGATGTTTTGGACTATTGGCAGAGGAGGATGAGGGAGAAAGAGAGGTTTTGTTTAATTCTAAATGATATTCTTTGCAAAAATCATCTGCAATACAATAGATTTCCGTAACTTTTGCTGACAAGTTTCATGAGGATTGTTATTTTGTTATATGATTGATTATCAACAGTAAATATACAAAAACAATCCTCTTTTTAGGTTTTTTTATTGAAACTTTTTTTGAGGAAAAAAAGAAGAACTGCTTATCCCGAATTGGGGTAATATAGCTTCACCACAATAAGGCTATGAGCTAACGCAATAAGGCTATCAGCTGACATCCTTATTGTATTTTTCAAACGCAATAAAGGAAACCAAAGCTTACTTCTATTATTATAGTAGCCTTTTCCCCAGAAAAAGTTTCAATAAAAAAAGCCCGGAAGCTTTAGAAATCTTGTTTGTTTTGTTAATATATACATAATCAGTGTTTTACGTATTTGTGAGGTTTATCCGCCCCTCTGATGTGCCCATCGTTTTCTCCCCAAAAATCCCCGATTTGAAACTTTTTTCAAAAAAAAGTAGTGTATAGGCTTTGCTATTCCAAAAACTCGTAGTACTTTTGCATCCGCAACCGAGAAACGAGGGTTACTCCTCTGGGGTTGTCAAACGTGATCTTTGAAAGAATTGACATAAACTTTTAAGAAGAGAAGTACAAGAAAAAAAGAGAACAAGATGCAGAAATGTATCATGTTCGGGTAGAAGAAGTAAAAATCAACCGTTAATTTTCTTATAGATACGGACGTTCTGAGTAAAACAGAAAAAAGAACAAAATCATATTTACAATGAAGAGTTTGATCCTGGCTCAGGATGAACGCTAGCTACAGGCTTAACACATGCAAGTCGAGGGGAAACGACATTGAAAGCTTGCTTTTAATGGGCGTCGACCGGCGCACGGGTGCGTAACGCGTATCGAACCTGCCCTTTACTCAGGGATAGCCTTGCGAAAGTAAGATTAATACCTGATAGTGTTGCGATGAGGCATCTTGTTGCAACTAAAGATTTATTGGTAAAGGATGGCGATGCGTCTGATTAGGTAGTAGGCGGGGTAATGGCCCACCTAGCCGACGATCAGTAGGGGTTCTGAGAGGAAGGTCCCCCACATTGGAACTGAGACACGGTCCAAACTCCTACGGGAGGCAGCAGTGAGGAATATTGGTCAATGGGCGAGAGCCTGAACCAGCCAAGTAGCGTGCAGGACGACGGCCCTCTGGGTTGTAAACTGCTTTTAGTTGGGAACATAAAAGGCGACGTGTCGCCTCTGGAGTGTACCATCAGAAAAAGGACCGGCTAATTCCGTGCCAGCAGCCGCGGTAATACGGAAGGTCCAGGCGTTATCCGGATTTATTGGGTTTAAAGGGAGCGTAGGCGGACGATTAAGTCAGCTGTGAAAGTTTGCGGCTCAACCGTAAAATTGCAGTTGAAACTGGTTGTCTTGAGTGCACGCAGGGATGTTGGAATTCATGGTGTAGCGGTGAAATGCTTAGATATCATGAAGAACTCCGATCGCGAAGGCATATGTCCGGAGTGCAACTGACGCTGAGGCTCGAAAGTGCGGGTATCGAACAGGATTAGATACCCTGGTAGTCCGCACAGTAAACGATGAATACTCGCAGTGTGCGATATAATGTATGCTGCCAAGTGAAAACGTTAAGTATTCCACCTGGGGAGTACGCCGGCAACGGTGAAACTCAAAGGAATTGACGGGGGCCCGCACAAGCGGAGGAACATGTGGTTTAATTCGATGATACGCGAGGAACCTTACCCGGGCTTGAACTAAGCAGGAAGATGGGCAGAGACGCCCGTTGTCTTCGGACCTGCTTGGAGGTGCTGCATGGTTGTCGTCAGCTCGTGCCGTGAGGTGTCGGCTTAAGTGCCATAACGAGCGCAACCCTTCTCCACGTTTGCCATCAGGTTGTGCTGGGCACTCCGTGGATACTGCCATCGTAAGATGTGAGGAAGGTGGGGATGACGTCAAATCAGCACGGCCCTTACGTCCGGGGCTACACACACACGTGTTACAATGGCCGGTACAGAGGGAAGCCACCAGGCGACTGGGCGCTGATCCATGAAAACCGGTCTCAGTTCGGACTGGAGTCTGCAACCCGACTCCACGAAGCTGGATTCGCTAGTAATCGCGCATCAGCCATGGCGCGGTGAATACGTTCCCGGGCCTTGTACACACCGCCCGTCAAGCCATGAAAGCCGGGGGTGCCTGAAAGCTGTGACCGTAAGGGGCGGCCTAGGGTAAAACCGGTGATTGGGGCTAAGTCGTAACAAGGTAGCCGTACCGGAAGGTGCGGCTGGAACACCTCCTTTCTGGAGAACGAAAGTAATAGATAGGAAAAGGTTGAAAAACTTCAACTCTGCTATCTTGTACTTCTCGACTAAAAAGTTATTTCAAATTCTAATAGATAGAAGAGAAAGAAGAGGCTGAGCTTTAGAGTCTTAGCATAGTTGGATTCTTTCTGCCAGTCCTATAGCTCAGTTGGTTAGAGCGCCACACTGATAATGTGGAGGTCGGCAGTTCAACTCTGCCTGGGACTACTTCTTAAGCTTAAAAAAACTGAGGGGGATTAGCTCAGCTGGCTAGAGCACCTGCTTTGCAAGCAGGGGGTCATCGGTTCGAATCCGATATTCTCCACTGTTTCTCGAAATAAACGAGAAAAGCGATCTATGACATATTGCACAAATCTAACAAGCAAAAAAAGTAAGGTAGACAAAACACTGAAAAAGTAAAGTACACTTTCAGTATATCTGACTGCTATGATGCTAAGTATGGTAACATATCTAGCGTTATAGTCCGAGGTCAAGGAAGTACGAAAGGGCGTACGGTGGATGCCTAGGCTCTTACAGGCGATGAAGGACGTGATAAGCTGCGAAAAGCCGCGGGGAGATGCAAATGATCTTTGATCCGCGGATATCCGAATGGGACAACCCAGTGGAGCAAACCTCCACTATCCCGCAAAAGCGGGAGGCGAACGCTGGGAACTGAAACATCTTAGTACCAGTAGGAAGAGAAAATAAAAATGATTCCCCTAGTAGTGGCGAGCGAACGGGGAAGAGCCCAAACCATCGGGATTCCGGTCCTGATGGGGTTGTAGGACTGCGTCGTTGCAAGAAGTATGGTGAGAAGAAGCAACTGGAAAGTTGCGCCGTAGCGGGTGATAGCCCCTTATTCGAAGCCATAGGAAGCATAGCAGAATCCTGAGTAGCGCGGGACACGAGAAATCCTGTGTGAATCCGGCGGGCCCATCCGCCAAGGCTAAATACTCGTAAGAGACCGATAGCGAACCAGTACCGTGAGGGAAAGGTGAAAAGCACCTCGTGTAGAGGAGTGAAAAAGTTCCTGAAACCGTACGCCTACAAGCGGTCGGAGCTCCTTTATGGAGTGACGGCGTGCCTTTTGCATAATGAACCTACGAGTTGCCGGTATCAGCAAGGTTAAGGGTTTTGAAGTCCCGCAGCCGAAGCGAAAGCGAGTCTTAACAGGGCGCTGAGTTGTTACAGGCAGACGCGAAACCAAGTGATCTACCCTTGTCCAGGATGAAGTCCGGGTAACACCGGATGGAGGTCCGCACCAATAAGCGTTGAAAAAGCTTCTGGATGAGGTGAGGGTAGGAGTGAAAGGCCAATCAAACTTGGAGATAGCTCGTACTCCCCGAAATGCATTTAGGTGCAGCCTATGGTGTTTACTGCGTGAGGTAGAGCGACTGATCGGATGCGAGGGCTTCACCGCCTATCAAGTCCGGACAAACTCCGAATGCGCGCAGTTAAGAGCCATGGAGTGAGGGCGCGGGTGCTAAGGTCCGTGCCCGAGAGGAGAAGAATCCAGACCATCAGCTAAGGTCCCGAAGTAATGATTAAGTTAAACTAACGAAGTGTGGTCTCAGCGACAGCT